>Ga0160452_100082_pt1 | contig 125464 bp, 112 predicted proteins | sample HID1971I_E6MG_FD_108230 | JGI IMG/M metagenome (GOLD analysis project Ga0160452, IMG submission 108230) | Enriched millipede-associated microbial communities from UW Madison campus, WI, USA - HID1971I_E6 MG | ecosystem: Host-associated > Arthropoda: Insects > Digestive system > Unclassified ...
GATCAGGCCCCAGAACAGCTCGGGGTTGCTGGTCATCACCTGCGGGCCGGGCTGGATGTTGTGGATGGTCATCGCGCCCACCATCAGCGCCATCACGGCGTTGGGCGGAATGCCCAGCGTCAGGAGCGGAATGAAGGAGGTCTGCGCGCCGGCGTTGTTGGCCGACTCGGGCGAAGCCACGCCGCGGATGTTGCCCTTGCCGAAGGCGACTTCGCCGGGGCGCATCTTGATCTTCTTCTCCAGCGCATAGGCCGCGAAGGCCGCCAGCAGCGCACCGCCGCCGGGCAGGATGCCCAGCGCCGAACCCAGCGCCGTGCCGCGCAGCACGGCGGGCGTCATGCGCTTGAAGTCGTCCTTGGTGGGCCACAGGCCCTTGACCTTGTGCGTGAACACCTCGCGCTCGTCGTCGGGCTGCGAGAGGTTGCCGATGATTTCGCCGTAGCCGAACACGCCCATGGCGATCACCACGAAGCCGATGCCGTCGGTGAGCTCGGGAATGTCGAAGCTGAAGCGCGCGACGCCCGAGTTCACGTCGGTGCCCACGATGCCCAGCAGCAGGCCCAGCACGATCATCGCCACCGCCTTGAGCAGCGAGCCCGAGGCCAGCACCACCGCGCCGATCAGGCCCAGCACCATCAGCGAGAAATACTCGGCGGGGCCGAATTTGAAGGCCAGCTCGGTCAGCGGCGGCGCGAAGGCGGCCAGGATCAGCGTGCCCACGCAGCCCGCAAAGAACGAGCCCAGGCCCGCCGCGGCCAGCGCGGGGCCTGCGCGGCCCTGCCTTGCCATCTGGTAGCCGTCGATGCAGGTGACCACCGAGGACGACTCCCCGGGCAGGTTCACCAAAATTGCGGTGGTCGAGCCGCCGTACTGGGCGCCGTAGTAGATGCCGGCCAGCATGATCAGCGCCGACACGGGCGGCAGCGCGTACGTGGCAGGCAGCAGCATCGCGATCGTCGCGACCGGGCCGATGCCTGGCAGCACGCCGATCAGTGTGCCCAGGATGCAGCCGACCAGGCAGTACAGCAGGTTGGTGAAGGTGAAGGCGACGCCGAAGCCGGTCGCCAGGTTGTGGAACAGTTCCATGGCGGTGTGCTCCTCAACCCGAAATGAACGTGGGCCAGACCTGGATCTGCAGCTTGAGCGCCCAGATGAAGGCCACATAGCTGCCGGCCGCCAGGATGGTGGAGAGCACCAGCACGTCGCGCAGCTTGAAGTGCTCGCCCGCCATGCTCGAAATGATGGTCAGCGCGTAGATCGCGATGATCATGCCCATCGCCGGCAGCCCGACGCTGGGCAGGCCGCCCAGCAGCACGCCGAAGGCCAGGTTGGCGCCCAGCACGAAGGCCAGCGGCTTCCAGGCCCATTTGCCGATCTTGTCGCCGTCGGCGCTCTCGACCACCATGGCCTGGAACATGATCAGCGCGCCCAGCAGCGCCAGCAGGATGCCCAGCATCAGCGGGAAGTACCCCGGCCCCATGCGGGCGCCGTCGCCTATGGTGTAGGTGGTGGCGCCGATGGCGAACGCGCCACCGACGGCGGCGAACATGACTCCTGAGAAGAAGTCCGCCTGTCTCTTGATTTGCATTGTCTCGACCCTCTGTTTTCGAAGGGACGAGGGTCGTCGCCAGCGGCTGACCGTCGGCTGACCAGCGCAGTACGGACAAATGCTTACAGGGAAAGTACGGGACTGGCTCTCCCCCAGGCTTCGCGCACTTCGTGTCGCTACGCCAACCCCCTTCCGGGGGCAACACCAACGGCCCGGCGAAGCCGGTTCCGTGGTGTTCCACGAAGGGGCGGGGAGTGAGGGGGAGGGTTGGGGCCGGAAACGAAAAAAGCTCCCGAAGGAGCTTTTTATTCATTCAGAGCGCCGAGGCGCTCATGAGTGTGTGGGGGAGGGCTTAGTAGCCGCCGCGGCCACCGCCGCCGCCGCCGTAACCACCGCCGCCACCGCTACGGCCGCCACCGCCGCCGCCGTAACCGCCGCCGCCGCCACCACCGTAGCCGCCGCCACCACCGCCGTAGCCGCCACCACCGCCGGTGCGGGGGGGACGTGCTTCCATCGGACGGGCTTCGTTCACCGTCAGGGCGCGGCCCTGCAGCGATGCGCCGTTCATGCCTTCGACAGCTGCGAGTGCTTCAGCGTCCGTGCCCATTTCGACGAAGCCGAAGCCCTTCGAACGGCCGGTGTCACGTTCCATCATGACCTTGGCGCTGACGATCGAGCCGAACTCGCCGAAAGCCTGTTCCAGGTCGTTGTCACGCACGGAGTAGGCGAGGTTGCCCACGTAAAGTTTCTTGCCCATGGAGGGACTCCTAATTCAAACCAAAAAAACACAAAGCGATGGAGTCCCAGAATCACAACAAACTAATGCGCTGTGGCGCGAAACTGACCGATCACCAAATTACGTGCACGGGAGCCGAAGCTCGCAGACACGTGAGCCGGATTATCCGGCCCGATTTCCGAAAAAAGGGGGGAAATCTTGTGTTATCGAGAAACATTCCGACCCGACGGGCGGTTTCGCAACGGTTTCAGGAGGTCGGACAGGCCGTTGTGGTCTATTTCATGCATCAAAGCGAGCAGTCGGCCAATTTCTCCCGCGGGAAAACCCTCGCGCGCAAACCAGGTCAGGTAATTTCCGGGCAAATCGGCAATCAGCGTGCCCTTGTGCTTGCCAAAAGGCATTTCGAGCGTCACCAGGCGCTGCAGGTCTTCGGGGTTCATGCGCGCTTTCAGCCGCCTGCGCGCTTGACCGTGTGGCCCTGCTTCACGAGGGCGGCAATGACCACCTCGCGGTGATCGCCCTGGATCTCCACGGTGCCATCCTTCACCGTGCCGCCCGTGCCGCAGGCCGCTTTCAGCTGCTTGCCCACGGCCGTCAGCGCCGCCGCGTCGAGCGGCAGGCCCTTGACCACGGTCACGCCCTTGCCCTTTCGGCCCTTGGTCTCGTGCGATACGCGGACAATGCCGTCCGTGGCCGCCGTGCGGGCCTTCGCGAGTTCCTTGCAGCGGCATTGCGCCATCGGGGCGCCGCAGTCGGGGCACATGCGCCCGCCCGCCTCGGTGGAGTACACCAGAGTGCTGCCGGTGCGCAGGTTCTTCATCGTTCCCATTCGATCCGTCTTTCTTTCGATCTCTCTCTTTTTCCCGGTGCCCGTTCCATGCCATTCGATACCTTGGGCCTGACCCCCGCGCTCGCGCAAGCGGCCGCCGCGAGCGGCTTTGCCGCGCCGACCGCCATCCAGGCGGCGGCCATCCCTGCCATTTTGCAGGGCCGCGACCTGCGGGGCTCGGCACAGACCGGCTCCGGCAAGACGGCCGCATTTTCCCTGCCGCTGCTGCAGCGCCTGGCCGCCGAGCCTGCCTCGTCGGCGTCGCGCCGGCTGCGCGCGCTGGTGCTCGTGCCCACGCGCGAACTCGCGGCCCAGGTCGGCGAGACGCTGGAAGACTTCGCTCGGCACCTGCCCGAGCGCCTGAAGATCGTCGTCGCGGTCGGCGGCGTCTCGATCAACCCGCAGATGATGCGGCTGCGCGGCGGCGCCGACATCGTGGTCGCCACGCCCGGCCGGCTGCTCGACCTGGTCGAGCACAACGCGCTCGCGCTCGACGCCGTGTCGACGCTCGTGCTCGACGAGGCCGACCGCCTGTTCGACCTGGGCTTTGCCGAGGAGCTGCAGCGCATCCTGGCGCTGCTGCCGGCGCGGCGCCAGAACCTGCTCTTTTCGGCCACCTTCCCGATCGCCATCCAGGCGCTGGCCGACGACATGCTGCACGACCCGGCGCTGGTCGACGTGCAGGGCGAGCCCGGCACCCGGCCCGACATCGTGCAGCGCGCCATCGAAGTCGACGCCGCCCGCCGCACCCAGCTGCTGCGCCAGCTGCTGAAGGACAACGAAGGCACCTGGGACCGCGTGCTGGTGTTCGTCGCCACGCAGCACGCCGCGCAGACCGTGGCCGAGAAGCTGTACCGCAACGGCATCTACGCCGTGCCCTTCCACGGCGACATCGCGCAGGGCACGCGCCGCGACATCCTGGCGCAGTTCAAGCAGAGCCGCTGGGACGTGGTGATCGCCACCGACCTGGCGGCGCGCGGCCTGGACATCGCGCAGCTGCCCGTGGTCATCAACTACGACCTGCCGCGTTCGCCCACCGACTACATCCACCGCATCGGCCGTACCGGCCGCGCGGGCGCGAGCGGGCTGGCGATCAGCTTCGTGAGCCCCACCACCGAGGCGCACTTCCGCCTGATCGAGAAGCGCCAGGGCCAGCGCGTGCCGCGCGAGCGCATCGCGGGCTTCGAGCCGACCGAGGCGGCGCCGGTGCTGGTCGACACCTCGGGCAACGGCGGCATCAAGGGCGCGCGGCCGAGCAAGAAAGACAAGCTGCGCGCCGCCGCGGCGCTGGCCGCACAGGCGGGCGGTGGGGAAGACGCGGACTGACGCGCGTCAGGCGTCAGCCGGCATGAAGGGATGCCGGCGGGTGCTTCGCCAGCTTCGCGAGCAGCAACGTCTAGGCCCGTACCCCTTGCTGGACCCGCGTGCTATGCGTGCTGCTTGCCGAGCAAGCTCGCCATCAGGTCCACCGGCAGCGGAAACACGATGGTCGTGTTCTTGTCCGCGCCGATCACCGTGAGCGTTTCCAGGTAGCGCAACTGGATCGCCTGCGGTTCCTGCGCCAGCACGCGCGCGGCCTGGAACAGCTTCTCGGACGCCTGCAGCTCGCCCTCGGCATGGATCACCTTGGCGCGGCGTTCGCGTTCCGCCTCGGCCTGCCGTGCGATGGCGCGGATCATGGATTCGGTGAGGTCGATCTGCTTGATCTCGACGTTCGACACCTTGATGCCCCACGACGCCGTCTGCACGTCCAGCGATTCGCGCACATCCAGGTTGAGCTTCTCGCGCTCGGCCAGCATGTCGTCCAGCTGGTGCTTGCCGAGCACCGAGCGCAGCGTGGTCTGGGCCAGCTGGCTGGTCGCGTTGAAGAAGTCCTTGACCTCGATGATGGCCTTGGCCGCATCGACGATGCGGAAGTAGACGACCGCGCTGACCTTCACCGACACGTTGTCGCGCGAGATCACATCCTGTGTCGGCACTTCGAGCACCACGGTGCGCAGGTCGACGCGCACCACCTGCTGGATGGCCGGGATCACGAACACCAGCCCGGGCCCTGCCACCTTCGAGAAGCGCCCCAGGGTGAACACGATGCCGCGCTCGTACTCCCGGAAGATCCATATCGCCGAAAAGAGCAGCGCCGCCAGCAGGACCAGAACGACGGCGCCGATGCCATAAGTGAAAGAGAGCATGGTGATCTCCCGCGACTCAGCAAAGGTGCTGAACGGTTGGACACCCGCTGCGCAGCGGCGTTCCGGTCGGGCCGGAAGAAAGGTCGGCGCCGCCGCTACACCCACCCGAGTTGGCGCGCCGCCAGCTCCTTCATGATCTCCTCGGCGCCACCGCCGATCATCATCACCTTGACCTCGCGGTAGATGCGCTCGCTCACCGTGCCGCGCATGAAGCCCATGCCGCCGAGGATCTGCACCGCCTGGTCGGCGCAGAACTGCATGGTCTGCGTGGCGTGGTTCTTGAGCAGGCAGACTTGCGCCACCCACTCGGGTACGTTGATGCGGCCCGCTGCCTCGTGGGCGTCGCCCTCGGCGGACACGGCCTCGAGCCAGGCCTCGGTCGAGGCGATGCGCATCTGCATGTCGACCAGTTTGTGGCGCACGGCCTGGTGTTCGATGAGCGCGGCGCCGAAGGTCTTGCGCTCGCGCGACCAGGCCAGCGCCTCGTCGAGGCAAGCCTGCGCGAAGCCCAGCGCACCGGCCGCCAGCCCGACGCGCTCGCCGTTGAAGTTGCCCATGACCATGCGAAAACCCGCGCCCTCGTCGCCGAGCAGGTAGCGCGCGGGCACGCGCACGTTGTCGAAGTGCAGCGTGGCGGTGTCGGAGCACAGCCAGCCCATCTTCGCGAGCCGGGTGCGCGAAAGGCCGGGCGCGTCGCCCGGCACCAGCAGCATCGAGAGCCCGCCCGCGCCGCGGCCTTCGCCGGTGCGCACGGCCACGGTGATCCAGTCGGCGCGCATGCCCGAGGTGATGAAGGTCTTCTCGCCGTTGAGCACGTAGTGGTCGCCGTCGCGCTTGGCTGTCGTGCGCACCGCGGCCACGTCGGAGCCGCCGCCGGGTTCGGTGATCGCGAGCGCGGCGATCTTCTCGCCGCGCAGCACGCCCGGCACGACCTCGTGGCGCACGGCGTCGCTGGCATGCAGCACCACGGGCGGCAGGCCGATGTTGTGCGAGAACAGGCTCGCGAGCACGCCGCCGCTCTGGCCGTGGCGCGCGAGCGCGACCCAGGCCGGCAGCTTCAGCGAATAGGAGGCGGGCGTGCCGCCGAGTGCTTCCGGGTAGCCCAGGCCCAGCAGGCCCAGCTCGGCCGCGCGGGCGTACAGCGCGTGCGGGAATTCGCCGGCCGCGTCCCAGGCCTGCACGTTCGGTGCGATCTCGGTCTGGGCGAAGCGGCGCACCGTGTCGGCGAGCGCCGCACGGTCGGCCTGCAGTTCCGCGTCCATGGCGCTCAGCCGCGCGGCGGGCGCTTGGCGATGCCCATGGTCTTGGCGAGGATGCCGAGCATCACCTCGTCGGCGCCGCCACCGATCGAGCCCAGGCGGCCGTCGCGGTACAGGCGCGACACGCGGTTCTCCAGCGTGAAGCCCATGCCGCCCCAGAACTGCAGGCAGGTGTCGGCCACCTGGCGCGTGAGGCGGCCGGTCTTGAGCTTGGCCATCGACGCGAGCTCGAGCACATCCTCGCCCTTCACGTGCAGGTCGCAGGCGCGGTAGGTGAGGGCGCGCAGCGCCTCCACCTCGGTCTTCAGTTCGGCCAGCTTGAACTGCACCCACTGCTGGTCGGCCAGCGTGGCGCCGAACATCTGGCGCTGCTGCGCCCATTCGATGGTCTGCGTGATGCAGTCGTCCATCGGTGCGAGCGAGCTGGCCGCGCACCACAGGCGCTCTTCCTGGAACTGCTGCATCTGGTAGACGAAGCCCTGGCCTTCCTCGCCGATGCGGTAGCGCTGCGGCACGCGCACGTTGTCGAAGTAGATGAGGCCGGTGTCGCTCGAGTCCATGCCGATCTTGCGGATCTTCTTGGCCTTCTCGATGCCGGGCAGGTTCATCGGCACCATCACGAGCGACTTGTTGCGATGCACCGGGCCCTCGCTGGTGTTGACCAGCATGCACATCCAGTCGGCCTGCAGGCTGTTGGTGATCCACATCTTCTGGCCGGTGATGAGGTAGTCGTCGCCGTCCTTCTTCGCATAGGTCTTCAGGCCCGCCACGTCGCTGCCCGCGCCGGGCTCGCTCACGCCGATGCAGCCGACCGTGTCGCCCGCGATGGCGGGCACCAGGAACTCGCGGCGCAGTTCGTCGCTGCCGAAGCGTGCGAGTGCGGGCGTGCACATGTCGGTCTGCACGCCGATGGCCATCGGCACGCCGCCGCAGCTGATGTGGCCCAGCCCCTCGGCGAAGGCCATCGCGAACGAGTAGTCGAGCCCGGCGCCGCCGAAGGCCTCGGGCTTGTTCAGGCCCAGCAGGCCGAGGTTGCCGAGCTTCTTGAAGACCTCGTGCGCGGGAAAGATCTCGGCCTCCTCCCATTCGTCGACGTGGGGGTTGATCTCCTCGTCGATGAACCGGCGCAGGGTGTTCTGCATCTCGAGGTGTTCATGGGTGTACTGCATGGCGGGTCTCCGTTCGTTCGCTCGTTACTTGTCCTGGAACACGCGCGGTGTCTGCGCGAGGTGAAAGCCGTCGTAGGGCCGCACCGCGGGGCGCTGCTGCGCTTGCGCGTCGGGCAGCTCCATCGGCCAGCCCATGCGCGCCTGCGGGCGCGCGCCGTCCACGCGCAGCACGGTGCCGCTGATGAAGGCGGCGGCCGGGCCCAGCAGGAAGGCGATGGCGGCGGATGTCTCGGCCTCGTTGCCGAAGCGGCCGGCCGGCACGGTCTTGCGCATGGCGCGCAGCATGTCGCCGGCCTCGGGCGGGTAGTGGTCCATGCCGCTGGAGGCGATGTAGCCCGGCGCCACGGCGTTCACGCGCACGCCGCTCACGGCCCATTCGGCGGCGGCGGTCTCGGTGAAGCTCACCATGCCGGCGCGCGCGGCGCCGCTGTGGCCCATGTTCGGCATCGACCCCCAGATGTCGGCCACGATGTTGACGATGGCGCCGCCGTGGGCCTGCATGCTCTGCAGGTAGCACTCGCGCGCCACCAGGAAGCCGCCCGTGAGGTTGGTGTGGATCACCGCCTCCCAGCCCTTGGCCGAGATGGCGGCCAGCGGCGTGATGTACTGGCCGCCCGCGTTGTTCACCAGCCCGTCGATGCGCCCGTGCGCCGCGACGATGGCCTTCACGGCCTCGCGCACGGCGTCTTCCTGGCGGATGTCGAAGGCCTGCGTGCTGGCGTTGCCACCGGCGACTTCGATCTCGGCGCGCACCGCGTCGAGCTTCTCGGGCTTGCGGCCGACCAGCACCACGTGGGCGCCGAGCGAGGCCAGCTCGTGCGCGGTGCAGCGGCCGATGCCCGAGCCGCCGCCGGTGACGACGATGCATTGCCCGGCGAACAGGCCGGGCGCGAAGACGGAGCGGTAGTGGGATGCGTTCATTCGACAGGTTCTCGAAAAAGGGGAGGGGCCTTCAGGCCTCGGCGATCTCGGCCACGATGTGGCGCGCGGCCACTTGCGTGCCCACGGCCACGTGCAGCGCCGCGACGCGGCCCGCGCGCGGTGCGCAGTGCACGTGTTCCATCTTCATGGCTTCGAGCGTGACCAGTGGCTGGCCTGCGGCGACGGTGTCGCCCTCGGCGGCCAGCAGCGCGACCACGCGGCCGTTCATCGAGGCACGCAGCAGGCCGTCGCCGCCGCCCGCGTCGGCGCGCGGGACGGCCACGTGCGTGAGGTCATCGAGGCGGTGGGCGCGGCCGTCGAAGTGGACGTCCGTGCGTTCGCCGCGCCGCACGACCCATGCCTGCGCGGCCACGCCGTTGCAGGCAAAGCGCACCGGGCCGTCGTCCGGCAGCGCCAGCAGCGCGAGCGTGGCCGGCGCGGCGTCGTCCAGCACGACCTCGAAATGCGCCGCGCCGCGCGGCGTCACGCGCGCCGTGTGCACGGTGCCGTCGAGCGCAAAGCGCAAGGCGTTGGGCAGCGTGTGCGCCAGCGGCGAAGGCCAGCCGCGTGCGCCGGTCTGCAGCAGCAGGGCCGCGAGCAGGGCGGCGCGCGTGTCGCTCGCAGTGTCGGCGGCCAGCAGCGCATCGAGGTGGTCGCCGATGAAGGCGGTGGTCGCTCCGCCGCCCGCGAACACGGGGTGCGCGAGCGCGCGCTGCAGCAATGCCTGGTTGGTCGGCAGGCCGAGCGCCACCGTGTCGCGCAGGCCGGCGAGCAGCCGCTGGCGCGCCTCGTCGCGCGTGCGGCCCGACGCAATGAGCTTGGCGATCATCGAGTCGTAGAAGGGCGGCACCTCGGCGCCGTCGCGCAATGCGTGTTCGGTGCGCAGCGCGGGCGATGGGCGCCACGCCGTGAGCGTGCCGCTTTGCGGGAGGAATCCCTGCTGCGGGTCTTCGGCGCACAGGCGCACCTCGATCGCATGGCCGGTGATGCGCACGTCGTCCTGCGTCAGCGGCAGCGGCTCGCCGGCCGCCACGCGCAGCTGCAGCTCGACCAGGTCCAGCCCCGTCACCGCTTCCGTCACGGGATGCTCCACCTGCAGCCGCGTGTTCATTTCCATGAACCAGTACTGGCCTTGCGCGTCGAGCAGAAACTCGAGCGTGCCCGCGCCTTCGTAGGCGATGGCCTTGGCGGCGGCCACGGCGGTGGCGCCCATGCGCGCGCGCAGCGCGGCATCGACGGCCGGCGAGGGCGCTTCCTCGATCACCTTCTGGTGGCGCCGCTGCACCGAGCAGTCGCGCTCGCCGAGGTGGATCGCGTGGCCGTGGCGGTCGGCAAACACCTGGATCTCGATGTGGCGCGGCGCGACGATGGCGCGCTCCAGGATCACGGTGGCGTCGCCGAAGGCATGCAGCGCCTCGGACTGCGCGCTCTGCAATTGCTCGGCGAAGGCGCCGGCCGAGGCCACGAGCCGCATACCGCGCCCGCCGCCGCCGGCCGTGGCCTTGATCATCACGGGCCAGCCGATGCGTTCGGCCTCGGTAGCCAGCGTGGCGGTGCTTTGATCGTCGCCCTGGTAGCCGGGAATGCACGGCACGCCGGCCGCCTGCATGAGCCGCTTGGCGCCGGCCTTGTCGCCCATCGCAACGATCGCTTCGGGCGACGGCCCGATGAAGACCAGCCCCGCGTCGCGGCAGGCCTGTGCGAAGGCTGCGTTCTCGGCGAGGAAGCCGTAGCCCGGGTGCACCGCGTCGGCGCCGCTGGCGCGGGCCGCGGCAACGATCGACTCGATGTTCAGGTAGCTCTGCGCGGGCAGCGGCTCGCCGATGCACACGGACTCGTCGGCCTGGCGCACGTGCTCGGCGTCCGCGTCGGCGTGGGAGTACACGGCGACCGTGCGGTAGCCCATGGCGCGCGCGGTGCGCATCACGCGCACGGCGATCTCGCCGCGGTTGGCGATCAGGATCTTCTGGAATGTGCTCATGGCCGTGCCACCGAAAACTGCATGGGTTGCGGGGCGCGTGCCTCGGCGTCGCGGCAGATCGACAGCGCCTCGGCCAGCACGGCGCGCGTGTCGCGCGGATCGATCACGCCGTCGTCCAGCAGCAGCGCGCTGGTGGTGAAGACGCTCATCTGGCGCTCGAAGCGCTCGACGATCTGGCGCTGCATGGCGTCGATCTTGTCGCGATCGACAGCGCCCTTGCGGGCCATGCCGGCCTCCATCACGATGGCCATGGTCTGCGCGGCCTGCTCGCCGCCCATCACGGCGGTGCGCGTGTTGGGCCAGCTGAAGCAGAAGCGCGGCGCGAAGCCGCGCCCGCACATGCCGTAGTTGCCGGCGCCGTACGAGGCGCCGCAGTGCAGCGTGATCTGCGGCACGTTGGCGCTGGTCACGGCCTGGATCATCTTGGCGCCGTGCTTGATGATGCCGGCCTCCTCGTGCGTGCGGCCCACCATGTAGCCCGTGATGTTCTGCAGGTAGACGATGGGCGTGCGCGACTGGCAGCAGGCCTGGATGAAGTGCGTGGCCTTGGTGGCGCCGTCGGAATCGATGGGGCCGTTGTTGGTGATGATGCCCACCGCGTGGCCTTCGAGCCGGATGTGGCCGCAGACCGTGGCGCTGCCGTAGTGCTCGCTGAAGGCCAGGAACTCCGAGCCGTCGGCGATGCGCGCGATGACCTCGCGCATGTCCACCGGCCGGCGGCCGTCGGCGGGCATGAGGCCCATCAGCTCCTCGGCGTCGTGGCGCGGCGGTGCGAAGGTGCGCGGCGCCTCGTCGCGCGCCCAGTCGATGCCGCCGAGGATGGCGCGCGCGATGCGCAGCGCGTCGCGGTCGTCCTCGGCCAGGTAGTCGCCCAGGCCCGAGATGTGGGTGTGCATGACGGCGCCGCCCAGTTCTTCCTCGGTGGCGATCTCGCCGGTGGCGGCCTTCAGCAGCGGCGGCCCGGCCAGGAAGGCCCGGGTGCGGTCGCGCACCATCACGATGTAGTCCGACAGGCCCGTCTGGTAGGCGCCGCCCGCGGTCGACGAGCCGTGCGTCACCGTCACCACTGGCAGCCCCGCGGCCGAGAGCCGCGCGAGGTTGCGGAAGATGTTGCCGCCGCGCACGAAGTCCTGCACGCGGTACTGCATGAGGTTGGCGCCCGCGCTTTCCACCAGCTGGATGAAGGGCAGCTTGTTCTCCAGCGCGATCTCGTGCAGGCGCAGCTGCTTGTCCAGGCCCATGGGCTGCAGCGCGCCGGCGTCGATGCCGGAGTCGGAGGCGCTGATCATGCAGCGCACGCCGGCCACGCGCCCGATGCCGGCGATCAGGCCGCCGCCGGGCACGCTTTTCGAAAGGTCGGGGTTGTCCTGGCCCAGGCCTGCCAGCGTGGCCAGCGGCAGGAAGGGCGCGCCGGTGTCCAGCAGCAGCGCGAGGCGTTCGCGCGGCAGCAACTGGCCGCGCTTGGCGAAGCGCTCGGCCGAGGCGCTGGAGGCGGCCACGGCGCGGGCTTCATGGGACCGGACCTGGTCCAGCAGCGAGAGCATGCTGGCGCGGTTGGCCTGGTAGGCGTCTCCGGCGGTGTGCAGCCGGGATTCGAGGAAGGGCATGGGGGTCTGTGCGGTGCGCGCGTGTCGTTTCGCACAGACTTTAGGAGGCGGGCCCCCGGCCCGCTTGCGCCAACTAGCTGGGGCGTACGCGCCGTTGTGCGGCGGGCGCGGCGTCGAGGCTGCTGCCCGTGACCACCCAGTAGATGAAGATCAGCACCGCGCCGGCCGTGCCGAACACCGTGAGGCCCATGTAGCTGCCGCCCAGCGAGAGCGCGTCGACCGGGGCGGCCGCCGTGCAGATCATGCTGGCCGCGCTCATGCCCACGTAGTGCATGGTGCACACCGCCACGCCCATCACGGCGGCGGCGGCCACCTGGTGGCTCAGCTTGCGCAGGTTGAAGGCCAGCCACAGCGCCGCGGCGGCGGCCGTGATGGCGATGACCACCGACAGCGCGACCATGCTGAAGTCGAAGCTCATCGTGGCCCGCATGTTCATCGCGAACATGCCCATGTAGTGCATCACGCACACGCCCAGGCCCGCCAGCAGGCTGCCGGCCAGCCAGCCCGAGCGGCTGAACTTGGCACGCCCGCCCGCCAGGTACAGCGCAATGCCCGAGATCAGGATGGCCGCCACCAGCGACACGATGGTCAGCGGCATGTTGTAGGCGATGCCGAAGGGCAGCCGGTAGGCCAGCATGCCGATGAAGTGCATCGACCAGATGCCGATGCCCCCCAGCGCCACCGCGGCGCAGGCCACGATGGCCAGGTTGGGTTTGCCGTCGGCACCGACCATGCGCCCGGCGCAGATCAGGGCCACCAGCGAGCCGAAGAAGGAAATGACGAACGAAAGCGCGACCAGCCCCAGGGAGTATTCGGGCGATAGCACTTGGCCTACGACGAGTGGAGTCATGCGATGTCCCTTCGGAAAGAGCGCTTCGCAGACCCCGACTGCCCTATGCGATCGGAACGCTGCGACGCGTCCCGACCAGTTTGTAATATGTGTTTATAAAAGTAAACAGAAACTTGTACTAATTGTTACCCTGAATGACAGGCCGAATTCGATAGATCGAATTGTTCCTGTCGGCCGCCACGTAGACCGTGCCGTCGCGGCCCACGGCCACGCCCGTCACCACGTACGGCGGGGGCAGGCCGGGCCCGGCCGCCAGCCCGATGGGCAGGTTCTCGGCGACGGTGCGGCGGGTGCCGGTGGCCGGGTCGATCTCGACCAGCCGGCGTGCCGCGCTCTCGGCCACGATGAAGCTGCCCCACGGCGTCTGGGCCAGGCCCTCGGGCAGCGCCAGCCCGTCGGCCACGGTGCGCAGCGGCGCGCTGGCGTCCAGCGGAATGCGCAGCAGCTTGCCGGCCGCCTCGGTCACGTAGAGCGCGCCGTCCTGGCCGACCACCAGTTGCACCGGGCCATTCAGCCCGCTAGCCAGCACTGACTTCTCTGCAAACTTCAGCCCGCTGGCGCGCGTGATGCTGCCGGTGGCGAGTTCGGCGTAGATCACGCTGCCGTCGGGTATCGGCAGTGCGTCGAACGGCGCCTTCAGGCCGTGGATCGTCTCGACCGTCTTCAGCGTCTGACGGTCGACCAGCTGCACCGAGCCGGTGAACCACGAGGTGAGCGCGAAGAGTTTGGGCGACAGGCCGACCGCGAAGGGGTAGTCGAGCTCGGGGTCGCGCTGCATGCGGAACACGTCGCGCACCTCGCCGGTGCGCACATCGACCTGCCGGAAGCCGAAGACGTCGGCCACCCACAGGTCGTTGCCGTCGATCTTCAGGCCCGCGGGCACCGCCACCTTGCCGCTGGTGAGCGTGCGCAGCGCGCCGGTGGCGGGGTTGAAGGCCTGCACCTCGTTGTTGGCCATGTTCGAGACGTAGATGGTCCCGTCGGGCGTGTCCTTGGCGATGGCGAGGTTGTCGAGCGACGGGCGCAGCTGCTTGGCCACGGTCTTCTTGCCGCTCGCAAGATCGACCTTCACCAGCTCGCCGCTGCGCGCATCGACCACCCAGAGGTTGCCCTTGCCGTCGAGGTTGGCGGCGGCCGGGATCTTGAAGCCGTCGGCGATCACGGTCAGGTTGCCGTTCGCCGGGTCGATCTTCACGACCTGGCCCTTGAACCACAGCGGGCCGTAGAGCAGCCCGTCGGGCCCGACCTCGAAGCCGTTGAAGCCGCCCATGTCCTTCTTGATGAGCCGGGGCGGCTGCTTGCCCTCGCGGTCGATTTCCCACAGCGCATCGCCCAGAAACACCTGCGAGGCGTAGAGCTTGCCGTTTCGGCGGTCGAAATCGAGCGAGTTCAGGCCGGGCAGGTCCTTGGCGAGCACGCGCAGCGGCGCGCTGTCGTTCTCGCGGTAGCGCAGCATGCCCATGAGGTAGTTGGTCCAGGCCAGTTCGCCCTTCGGGCCGACCGCGATGTCGTCGGCCTGGCCTTCGGGCGCGTCGATCAGCACCTTGGCGGCGCCGGTCTGGCGGTCGACCTCCCACAGCGTGTTGCCGAGCACGGAGCCCGCCAGCAGCCGGCCCTTCGCATCGATGGCCAGGCCGTGCACGCCCGCGAAGGACGACGGGGCCACGAGCACCTCGGGCGCTGCCCAGGCGGCGGGGCGCTTGGGTGGCGGCGACAGCGAACTGCAGGCGGCGAGCAGGGCGAGGGCGGCGGTCAGCGCGGCAGCGCGGATCGAGCGACGGGGCATGGCGATCTCCTCTGGGGTTGGCGTTGTGGATGCGGCAGTGCGCCCGCAGTCTAGGAGCCGGAGGAGGCCGTGCAGTCGCTCGCGGGACAAACGCGGACTTTCGTCCGCTGCGGATAACCCGCAGCACCCGGTGATTGTTCAGCCGCGCAGCAGCTGCGTCGCCGTGTGGATCAGCAGCCCCACCAGCCCGCCCACCAGCGTGCCGTTGATGCGGATGAACTGCAGGTCGCGCCCGATGTGGCGCTCGAGCTCGTCGGTCATCTCGTGCGCGTTCCACTCGCCCACGCGCTCCTCGATGTAGCGGCGGATGTCCTCGCGGTAGCGCTCGATGGCCGCCGGCGCGGCGGCTTCGAGCTGCTCGTTGATCCAGGCGCGGATGGCCGCGTCGTTCTGCAGCCGCTGGCCCAGCGCGCCGGCCATCGTCGCGATGCGCTGGCGGATGGTCGAGTCGGCACGCCCGAGGTCGTCGTGCAGCCAGCCCAGCAGCTCGCCCCACAGGCCGTGCAGGTAGTCGCCCAGCGCGGGGTGCGCGATGAGCTCGGCGCGGATCTGCTCGCCGCGCTGCTGGAACTCGGGGTCGAGCTTCAGGCGCACCACGAAGTCGTCCACGAAATGGTCGAAGCGCCGGCGCATCGGGTGGTCGGGCTCGGCCGCCAGCTCGGCCAGCGTGCGCGCGATGGCGGCCACGATCTTGCGCGTGGCGAGCTTGGCCGCCACCTGGTCCAGGCCGACATAGCGCAGCGTCTTGATCTCGCGCGCGATGGCCTCGGTGATGTGCGCCTGCACCTCGTCGCCGTCGAGCAGCTCGGCCACCTGCTGCAGCACGTCGTCGAGCAGCGCCTGATGGCGCCCGCCGGCCGTGAGCGCATCGAGCGCCTGGCCGGTGAGGCGCGAAAGGTCGATCTTGGCCAGCCCGGCCGCCGCGGCGCGGCCCATGAAGTCGCGCACCCGTTCGTCGTCGAAGGCGGCCAGCCCGTAGCGCGTGGCGGCCACGCCCCATTCGCCGAGCCGCTCGCCGCTGGTGGGCCGGGCCAGCCACTCGGCGATGCGCCCCGCCCCATCGAACTGGCGCAGCTTGTCCAGCACCTGGGCGGTGCTCAGGAAGTTGTCGCAGATGAAGCCCGCGAGCTTGGCGCCGATGCGGTCCTTGTTGCTCGGGATGATCGCCGTGTGCGGAATCGGCAGGCCCAGCGGATGCCGAAACAGCGCCACCACCGCGAACCAGTCGGCAATGGCGCCGACCATCGCAGCCTCGGCAAAAGCCGCCACGTAGCCCCAGGCCGGGTGCTGGCCGTGCAGCGCGCTGGCCAGCGCATACAGCGCCGCCGCCGCGCACAGCAGGCCGAGCGCGACGCGTTTCATGCGTTGCAGTGCGCCGCTGCCGTGGTCTTCAGCCAATGGTGTGCGAGGTCGCGAGGCGCTCCATGAACAGCTCGCAGCGCGCGAGCTGCTCAAGACTCACGAACTCGTCGGGCTGGTGCGCCTGCTCGATGCTGCCGGGGCCGCACACCACCGTGGGGATGCCGGCGTTCTTGAACAGGCCCGCTTCGGTGCCGAAGGCCACCAGCGTGGTGCGGTCTTCGCTGGCCAGGCGCTGCGCGAGCAGCGTGACCGGATCGCCGGCCGCGCCCAGGAAGCTCGGGATCTCGCAGATCGTTTCAAACTTGAAGCCCGCGTCGGGCGCCACCTTCTTCATGGCGGGCTCGATGCTCGCGGCGTAGGCCAGCACGTCGGACTGCATGCGCTTGGCATCGGCCGTGGGCAGGTCGCGGAATTCGTAGCGGAACTCGGCGTCGCGCGGCACCACGTTGTCGGCGATGCCGCCGTGGAACTGGCCCACGCTGGCGGTGCTGAAGGGCACGTCGAAGCCGTCGTAGCGCGGTTCGCTGCGTTCGAAATCCTCGGCCATGTCGCGCACCTTGCCGATCACGCGCGCGGCCATCTCGATGGCGTTGACCGACTTCGGCGTGAGCGACGAATGCGCCTCCTTGCCGCGCACGCAGCACTTGTAGCGGTACACGCCCTTGTGGGCGATGGCCGGCACCATGCTGGTGGGCTCGCCCACGATGCAGGCCAGCGGCTTGATGCCGGCGTCGCGCATGTCGGCAATGAGTTCGCGCACGCCGAAGCAGCCGATTTCTTCTTCGTAGGTGAAGGCGAAGTGCACGGCGAAGGGCGCGTCGCCCTCGAGGAAGCGCTGGGCATTGGCCAGCGCGATCGCGATGTAGCTCTTCATGTCGGCCGAGCCGCGGCCGTACAGGCGCTCGTTCTGCACCACGGCCGACAGCGGGTCCACGCTCCAGGCCTGGCCGTCCCAGGGCACCGTGTCGGTGTGGCCCGAGAGGATCACGCCGGCCGGCTTGCCCTCGCCCAGCGTGGCGAACAGGTTCGCCTTGGTGCGCTCGGCGTTGTAGGTGATGCGGCTCTTCACGCCGAGGGCGGCGAGGTGCGCCTGGGCGAAGTCGATCAGCTCGAGGTTGCTGTTTGCGCTCACCGTGTTCATGCGAACCAAGGTTTGCGCCATCAAGAGGCTCTGGGGAGAAAGCGTGTGCTGCATGCAACAGATTGTCCGGGAAGTTGAACGCCCGCGCAGATGGGTATCGGCGTTGTCACGCGCAGCGGGTAGCCTGCCTCCTCTTTTTTCTTTGTTTGGATGGAGAAGACAACATGCGCATGTCCCTGCAGATCACCCTGACCGCCGCGGCCGCCCTGAGCCTGGCCGCCTGCGGCACCACCGGCCCGGCGGCGAACAAGCTGCTCACGCTGGACGGCAACCCGCCGCTGGTCATCGCCCACCGCGGCGCCTCGGGCTACCTGCCGGAACAGACGCTGGAGTCTTACGCCCGCGCCATCGAACTGGGCGCCGACGTCATCGAGATGGACCTGGTCTCCACCAAGGACGGCGTGCTCATCGCCCGCCACGACCCCAACCTGGCGATCAGCACCGACGTGGCCAAGCACGCCCGCTTCGCCTCGCGCAAGAAGACCATCCAGGTCGACGGCGAAACCCAGACCGGCTGGTTCAGCAACGACTTCACGCTGGCCGAGATCAAGACCCTGGGCGGCATCTCGACCGACGCCGAGCGCCCGCAGGAATTCAACGGCAAGTTCAAGGTCGTGACCTTCCAGGAGATCATCGATTTCGCCAAGGCCAAGTCGAAGGAAACCGGCCGCACCATCGCGATCTACCCCGAGACCAAGAACCCGACCTACTTCCGCGATCTGGGCATGCCCATGGAAGACAAGGTCATCGCCGCCATCAACGCCGCCGGCTGGAACAGCAAGACCGCGCCCATCTACGTGCAGTCGTTCGAGCCCGGCAGCCTCAAGTACATGAAGAGCAAGGGCCTGAACACCAAGCTCATCCAGCTGATCGACGGCGACGGCATCGACATGAAGACCGGCGCCATGACCTACGCCGTGCCGGTCGACCGCCCCTACGAGTGGACCAAGGCCGGCGACAAGCGCAACTTCGACGTCATGGTCACGCCCGCCGGGCTGGCCGAGATCAAGACCTACGCCGACGGCATCGGCCCCTGGAAGCGCTACATCGTGAGCGTCAAGGGCACCGTGGGCGCCGACGGCAAGGTGGTGGACGTCAACAAGGACGGCAAGATCAACGACGCCGACGCCACCTCGACGGCCCCCACCACGCTGATCGCCGACGCCCACAAGGCGGGCCTGTTCGTGCACCCCTTCACGTTCCGTAACGAGTCGCGCCGGCTCGCGTCCGACTACAACAAGGACGGCAAGAACGAATACGCGGTCTATTACAAGCTCGGCGTCGATGGCGTGTTCACCGACTTCACCGACACCGCGTTGGCCGCGCGCGCCGAGTACCTCAAGAGCATCGGCCGCTGAGGGTTTGCCCGGCACGGTCTTTGCGGCGCATTCCGCAAAGCCTAGACTGTGTCCTATGAAACTCATCGACTCGCTCGTCACGCAGGCGGCCGGCATCGCGGCCGTCCGGCGTGACCTTCATGCTCACCCTGAACTCTGTTTCGAAGAAGTCCGCACCGCCGACGTGGTGGCAGGCAAGCTCACCGAATGGGGCATTCCCATCCACCGCGGCCTGGGCACCACCGGCGTGGTCGGCATCGTCAAGAACGGCACCAGCTCCCGCGCCGTCGGCCTGCGCGCCGACATGGACGCGCTGCCCGTCACCGAACTCAACACCTTCGCCCACGCCAGCCAGCACCACGGCAAGATGCACGCCTGCGGCCACGACGGCCACACGGCGATGCTGCTCGCGGCGGCCCAGCACCTGGCCAAGCACCGCAACTTCGACGGCACCGTCTACCTGATCTTCCAGCCGGCCGAAGAGGGCGGCGGCGGCGCGCGCGAGATGATCAAGGAGGGCCTGTTCGAGCAGTTCCCCATGGACGCCGTGTTCGGCATGCACAACTGGCCCGGCATGAAGGCCGGCCAGTTCGCCGTGAGCCCCGGCCCGGTGATGGCCTCGGGCAACAAGTTCCATGTGAACGTGGTCGGCAAGGGCGGCCACGCCGCGCTGCCGCAGACCGGCATAGACCCGGTGCCGATCGCCTGCGAGATCGTGCAGGCCTTCCAGACCATCCTCACGCGCAAGATGAAGCCGACCGATTCGGCGGTGATCTCGGTCACCACCATCCACGCCGGCGAGACCAACAACGTGATCCCCGACAACTGCGAGCTGTCGGGCACCGTGCGCACCTTCTCGCTCGAGGTGCTCGACATGATCGAGGCCAAGATGAAGCAGATCAGCGAGCACATCTGCGCCGCGCACGACGCCACCTGCGAGTTCCGCTTCGAGCGCTACTACCCGCCGACCATCAACACCGAGGCCGAGGCCGACTTCGCGCGCCGCGTCATGGGCGGGATCGTCGGCCCCGAGAACGTGCTCAAGCAGGAGGCCGCCATGACCTCGGAAGACTTCGCCTTCATGCTGCAAGCCAAGCCCGGCGCCTACGCCTTCATCGGCAACGGCGACGGCTCGCACCGCGACGTGCACCACGGCGAAGGCCCGTGCACGCTGCACAACGCCAGCTACGACTTCAACGACGACCTCATTCCGCTGGGCGCCACCTGCTGGGTGCAGATCGCCGAGCAGTTCCTCCAGCCCGGCGGCACCGCAGCATGATCGGCATCGGCGAGGCCTTTTCGCCGCGCTACGCCCAGGCGCGCCAGAAGTTCCTGCAGGGCTGCGTCAGCGCCGGCCTCACGGTCGAGCCGCACGCGCACCCGCTCAAGGGCCGCGACGGCGAAGAGCTGTCGATGGACGTGGCGCTCGACGGCGACGCCAACGCCGAGCGGCTGCTGGTCGTCACCAGCGCCTGCCACGGCGTCGAAGGCCACTGCGGCAGCGGCGTGCAGGTGTTCGCGCTGCACGACGCCGAATGGCGCGAGAAGGCCAAGGCACAGGGCGTGGCGGTGCTGTACGTGCATGCGCTGAACCCGCACGGCTTTTCGTACGGCCGCCGCGTGACGCACGAGAACGTCGACCTGAACCGCAACTTCCTCGACTTCTCGAAGCCCGTGCCGGTGAACGAGCCCTACGCGAAGCTTCATCCGCTGCTGCTGCCCGACACCTGGCCGCCGACGCCGGACAACCAGGCCGCGATCGAGAAGTGGATCGAGAAGCACGGCGCCACCGCCTACCAGGCGGCTGTCACCAGCGGCCAGTACCAGTTCGACGATGGCCTGTTCTTCGGCGGCAAGGCGCCCACCTGGAGCAACAAGACCATCCGCAGCGTGTTGCGCCGCCATGCAGGCCATGCGAAGCGCCTGGCCTGGATCGACCTGCACACGGGGCTCGGCCCCAACGGCCTGGGCGAGCGCATCTTTGCCTGCCGCGACGACAAGGTCGCCTACGCCCGCGCCAACGCCTGGTGGGGCACGCCGGCGGCGCCCGTCACCTCGATCTACGACGGCTCCTCGACCTCGGCGCTGCTGCGCGGGCTGATGTGGGACGCCGTGTACGAAGAGTGCCCGCAGGCCGAGTACACCGGCATCGCGCTCGAATACGGCACGCTGCCGATGCTCGAAGTGACCGGCGCCCTGCGCGCCGACCACTGGCTGCACAAGCACCCGGACGCACCGGCCGACCTGGCCGACGGCATCCGCGCGCGGATGGTGGAGGCGTTCTACACGGACTCCGACGCGTGGCGCGGCCAGATCGTGAGCCAGGCGCGGCAGGCGATGTTCCAGGCGGTGGACGGCCTCAGCGCCTGATCGCACCCCAGCTGCGTGCCCCCGTGCCCAGGACACTGGGTGCTTCCCGCAGCGAAATCAAGGAGGAGGCCGCAGGCCGGGGGACATTCGCGGAGGGAAGTACCCGGTGGCCTGGGCACGCGCCCCGAACCAGAGCGCGAAAAAACTACGTCCGCACCCGCCCGTCAGCCGTCAGCATCGACAGCTCGACAAACTTCGAAGCCACGTGGCTCTTCGAAGAGAACGACACCTCGAAGCCGCCGAACTGCTGCCGCTCGATGCTTTCCAGCCCCGCGATCAGCCCGTCGCGCGTGCCCTTGCCGCCCGGTGCGCGGCGCAGGCCCTCGGTCAGCACCTTGGCGGCCAGGTAGCCTTCCATGCTCGAGAAATTGGCGCTCGCGCCGCCGCCCGCCTTGCGCACCGCTTCGGTGAACTCGCGGGCCAGCGCATTCGCCTGGTTGTAGGGCGAGGGCACCACCTGCGTGACCATCACGCCCGCCGCCTCCTTGCCCAGCTCGTCCGCCAGCGCTTGCGTGCCCACGAACGAGAGGTTGAAGAACACGCCGCCGTAGCCCGCCTTGCGCATCTCGCGGATGAACGCCGCGCAGGCCTTGTAGGCACCGACCTGCACCACCGCCGCCGGCTGGCTCGCCATGATCGTCTTCACGGCGGCGGCCACGTCGGCCGAGTTGCGCTCCACCGTGGCCAGCGCCACCGGCTTGAGTTCCTGCTGGGCCAGCGCCAGCGTCACGCCGTCGAGGCCGGCCTTGCCGTAGGCGTCGTTCTGGTAGAAGACCGCGATCTTCTTCATGCCCAGGTGGGTGAGCTGTTTCACCATCAATGCCGTCTCGTCGTTGTACGAAGCGCGCAGATGGAACACGTTGCGGTGAAAAGGCTCGCGCAGCGACATCGCGCCCGTGAACGGCGCGATGAACGGCACCTTGTCCTTCACCGCCAGCGGCAGCGCGGCCAGGCTGGTCGGCGTGCCGATGTAGCCGAACAGCGCGAACACGTCCTCGCCGATCAGCTTCTGCGTGTTGGCCGCGCAGCGGTCGGGCTCGTAGCCGTCGTCCAGGTTCTTGATGACCACGTCGCGCTGGCCCGGCTGGGCGTTGTACTGGTCCAGGAACAGCTTGGCGCCCTGGTGGAACTGGATGCCCAGCTGCGCGGCCGGCCCCGTGAACGGCGCCGACTGGCCCAGCACCAGCGGCGTGTCGCCCTGCGCCCGGGCGATGCCGAAGCCGCCCAGCGTGGCGGCGGCCGCCGTGGCGATCGAAAAATGCCTGCGATTCAATTGCATCGTCATGGTGAAATCCTCCCTCTGCCCTGTGTGTTGATACTCAAATTAGACTTGTCCGATGGCCCACGCAACGGATTCCCTCCTCGACACGCCCGACGCCTCCGCACCCTCCACGGTGCTGGGCGCCTGCCCGCACGATTGCCCCGACACCTGCGCGCTCGTCACCACCGTCAAGGACGGCGTGGCGGTGAAGCTGCAAGGCAACCCCGCCCACTCGCACACCGGCGGCGTGCTGTGCACCAAGGTGTCCCGGTACATCGAACGCAATGACCATGCCGAGCGGCTCGTGCAGCCCCTGAAACGCGTCGGTCCCAAGGGCAGCGGCCGCTTCGAGCCCGTCTCGTGGGAGGCTGCATTGGACGATATCGCCGCGCATCTTCGGGGATTGCAGACTGAACCGGAAGCAATTCTCCCCTACAGCTATGCGGGCACCATGGGCCTGGTGCAGGGCGAATCGATGGACCGGCGCTTCTTCCACAAGCTGGGCGCCTCGCTGCTGGACCGCACCATCTGCTCGATGGCGGGCGGCGAGGCCATGGTCTACACGCTGGGCGCCAAGGTCGGCATGCGCATCGAGTTCTTTGCCGAGGCCAAGCTGATCCTGATCTGGGGCAGCAACTCCATCGCCAGCAACCTGCATTTCTGGCGCCACGCCCAGGCCGCCAAGCGCGCCGGCGCGCGGCTGGTGTGCATCGACCCGCGCAAGACCGAAACCGCCGACAAGTGCGACGAGCACATCGCGCTGCTGCCCGGCACCGACGCCGCGCTGGCCTTGGCGCTCATGCACGAACTCATCGTGCACGACTGGCTTGACCACGACTACATCGCCAACCACACGCTGGGCTGGGAGCAGCTGCGCGAGCGCGCGCTGCAATGGCCGCCGTCGCGCGCGGCCGAGGTCTGCGGCATTCCCGAGGCACAGATCGTCGCGCTGGCCCAGGCCTACGGCACGACCAAGCCGGCCGCGATCCGCCTGAACTACGGCATGCAGCGCGTGCGCGGCGGCGGCAACGCGGCGCGCGCCATCGCCTGCCTGCCGTCGCTGGTCGGCGCCTGGCGCGACCGCGCGGGCGGCCTGCTGCTCAGCAGCTCGGGCCACTACCCGGTCGACCGCGCTGCGCTGCAGCGCCCCGACCTGCTGGCCGGGCGCAAGCCGCGCACCATCAACATGAGCACCATCGGCGATGCGCTGCTCGACACCGCGAAGCCCGTGAAGGCCGTCGTGGTCTACAACAGCAACCCGGTGGCGGTGGCGCCCGAGTCGGCCAAGGTGGTGGCGGGCTTCGCGCGCGAAGACCTCTTCACCGTGGTGCTCGAGCAGTTCCGCACCGACACGGCCGACTACGCCGACTACCTGCTGCCCGCCACCACGCAGCTCGAGCACTGGGACATCCACTGCAGCTACGGCCACACCGACGTGCTGCTGAACCGCCCGGCCGTCGCGCCGCGCGGCGAGGCCCGCAGCAACGCCTGGGTGTTCCGCGAACTGGCGCGCCGCCTGGGCTTCGACGAGCCCTGCTTTTCGGAGAGCGACGAGTCGCTGTGCCGCACCGCCTTCGCCGAGAAAACGATCGACTTCGAGCAGCTGCGCGCGCAAGGCTTCACCAGCCTGAAGCTGGCCGAGGCGCCGTTCGCCGAAGGCAGATTCCCCACGCCTTCGGGCCGCTGCGAGTTCTTCAGCGAGCGCCTGCAGGCCATGGGCATGGACGGCCTGCCCGACCACGTGCCCAACTGGGAGCCGGCCGGCAGCTCGACCGAATTCCCGCTGGCCATGATCTCGCCGCCGGCGCGCAACTTCCTCAATTCGACCTTCGTCAACGTGACCAGCCTGCGCGCTATCGAGGTCGAACCGCTGCTCGAGATCCACGCCGACGATGCCGCCGCGCGCGGCATCGAGGACGGCGCCACGGTGCGCGTGTTCAACCAGCGCGGCGAGCACCGCTGCCGCGCCGAGGTGTCGCGCCGCGCGCGCCAGGGCGTGGTGCACGGCATGGGCATCTGGTGGCGCAAGCTCGGCATGGACGGCACCAACGTCAACGAGCTGACCAGCCAGCGCCTGACCGACATCGGCCGGGGCCCGACCTTCTACGACTGCCTGGTGCAGGTCGAAAAGGCGTGATGCGACGGCTGCGCGCGCCCGCGCTGGCATTGGCCGGCGCGCTTTTCTTGAGTGGCTGCGCCGACCTCGGCTACTACTGGCAATCGGCCAACGGCCACCTCGACATCCTGCGCGCGGCCAAACCCGTGCCCGAATGGCTGGCCGATCCGGCCGTGGGGGCGCCGCTCAAGGCCAAGCTCGAACTCGCGCAGCGCATCCGCCGTTTCGCATCGAGCGAACTCGGCCTGCCCGACAACGCGAGCTACACCTCGTATGCCGACCTGCACCGCCCCGCGGCCGTGTGGAACGTGGTGGCCGCGCCGCCGTACTCGCTCACGCTCAAGAGCTGGTGCTTCCCGGTCGCGGGCTGCGTGGGTTACCGCGGCTACTACGACGAAGCCGCCGCGAAAACCGAGGCCGAGGCGCAGAAGACGAATGGCCTCGAAGTGGCCGTGTACCCCGTGCCGGCCTACTCCACGCTGGGCTGGATGAACTGGGCCGGCGGCGATCCGCTGCTGTCCACCTTCATCGGCTACCCCGAGGGCGAGCTGGCGCGCCTCGTGTTCCACGAGCTGGCGCACCAGGTGCTCTATGTGCCGGGCGACACGGTGTTCAACGAGTCGTACGCCACGGCCGTCGAGCGCATCGGCGGCGCGATGTGGCTGCAGCGCGAGGCCGGTGAGGCGGCGCGCGCCGAGTACGCGCAGTTCAATGCACAGCGGCAGGACTTCCGTGCGCTGGCGCTCAACACGCGCCGCGCGCTCACGCAGGTGTACGAGTCGCCCGAAGCCAAGGCCAAAGACTGGACGAAGGTCGAGGCGCAGAAGCAAGCCGCCATGGCCGACTTCCGCGAGCGCTATGCCGCGCTGAAGGCCGCATGGACCGGCCCGCGCCAGAACGCTTACGACGGCTGGGTGGCGCGCGCCAACAATGCAGCCTTCGGTGCGCAGGGCGCGTATGACGACCTGGTGCCGGGCTTCGAGGCCCTGTTCGAACGCGAGGGCCGCGACTGGCCGCGCTTTTACACTGCGGTGCGGCGCATTGCCGCGCTGCCCACGACGGAAGAGCGCCGCAGCGCCCTGCAGGCCGCCACGGGTATCCTGCACACCCACGCGCGCCAAGGCCGCACACACAACGACAACGGAGACGACGGTGCCTGACATCCAAATCGAACGCAACCACACGCTGGGCATTGCCGGCGCCCGCGAAGTCGCGCGCCAATGGGTGCATCAGGTCGAGCAGGACTACGGTCTGGAATGCACCTACACCGAGGGCACCGACTGCGACCGGGCCCAGTTCAGCCGCGCGGGCATCGACGGCACGGTGGAGGTCACGGCCGACACGTTCCGGCTCGAGGCGACGCTGGGTTTCCTGTTCAGCAGCTTCAGCGACCAGATCGAGCAGAAGATCTCGCGCAACCTCGACGCGCTGCTCGACGCGCCGCAGGGCGGCACCCGCTTCGCCTGAGGCGGAGGTTTTTCTTCAGGCGATGGTGTAGCCGCCATCGACCGGCAGCGCCACGCCGCTGACCATTGCCGCGCCGTCCGACAGCAGGAACAGGATCGGCGCGACCACTTCGTCGACCTGCGCGAAACGTCCCAACGGAATGTTCTTGAGTGCCGCCGCGCTCTTGGCCGGATCGGACCACGCCTGCTCGGCCATGGGCGTGAGCGTGACGGTCGGGTTCACGCTGTTCACGCGGATGCCGTGCGGCCCGAACTCGAGGCACAGCGCGCGCGTGACGGCGTCCATGGCCGCCTTCGAGGCGCTGTAGCAAAGGTGGGCGTCGAGCGCGACCAGCGAGGCCTGGCTCGACACGTTGACGATGCTGCCGCGCACGCCGGCCGCGATCATGGCCCGGCCGCAACGCGCGGCCACGAGCGCGGCGGCGCGTGCGTTGACGGCCATCACGGCGTCGAAGCTCCCGGCCTGCAGGTCGATGGCGCGCTCGATGCGGGTGGTGCCGGCGCAGTTCACGACGAGGTCGAACGCGGGCAGCGGGGCGAGTGCCCTTTCCAATGCTAGTACGTCGGCAACGTCGAGCGCCAAAGGCAGGCAGCCGGACTCGGCCTGCAATGCCTTCAGCGCGGCGGCGTTGCGGCCCACGGCGGTGACCTGGGCGCCTGAGCGCGCAAGCTGCGCTGCGACCGCGTGGCCGATGCCGCTGCTGGCGCCTGTCACGAGGGCGCGCTTGCCTGAGAAGTCGAAGGTGGGTGTCATGGTGTTCTGCTCATCAAAGGTTGTGGTTCAGGGCGCGTGCACAGGCCACCGGGTACTTCCCTCCGCGAATGTCCCCCGGCCTGCGGCCTCCTCCTTGATTTCGCTGCGGGAAGCACCCAGTGTCCTGTGCACTTGGACGTGCTGTTGGTGCTCGCCGATCAACAACCGCTGCTGACAACGATCACGTTGATGGGGTGCCTTGCGCAGCGAAATCAAGGAGGAGGGCGAAGCCCGGGGGACATTCGCGGAGCAAGGTGCCCCGTCGGCGTGATCGTGCCCCGGACAGGTGCGTCATCCCAACCGATGCATCGCATCACGCAACGCCGGGTACAGCGAGGTGTAGATATCGAAGCGCTCCCGGTAGACCGCTTGTGCCGCAGGCTCGGGCCGCGCGCGTTCCACCAGTGTGACCCAGCCGCGTTCGGCGGTGGCTGCGTCGACCAGCCCGGCACCGAGCGCCGCGAGCATCGCCGCGCCGAGGGCGGCTTCGACCTCTTCCTCGATCGTGAACACGCGGTAGCCCGTGACGTCCGCCACGATCTGCATCCACAGGTCCGAATGCGCGGCGCCGCCGACCACGATCAGGCGGTCGTCCAGCGGCTGGCCGCTGCGCCGGCCGGCTTCGATGTTGTGCTGCAGCGCGAAGCTCACGCCTTCGAGCACGGCGCGGTACAGGTGGGTGCGGCTGTGCGCGAGCGAGAGGCCGAGGAAGGCGCCCTTGGCCTGCGCGTCCCAGATCGGGCTGCGCTCGCCCATCAGGTAGGGCAGGAAGACGAGGCCGTCGGCGCCGGGCGGCACGTCGACCGCACGGCGTTCGATGAGGGTGTGCGCGTCTTCGCCGGTGCGCGCGGCCTCGGCCACCTCGGCCTGGCAGAAGGCTTCGCGGAACCAGGTGACGGCCGCGCCGGCCGTGATTGCGCCGCCGAACACGTAGCTGCGGTCCGCGCCGCGGTAGACGTGCGGCATGGTGATGAGCTGGTGGCGCGCGTCCACCGTCGGGCTCACGAAGCCCCAGCACATGCTGGTGCCGATCATCGCGACGTGGTCGCCGCTGCCGGTGACGCCCGCGCAGAAGGTGGCCACCGCCGCATCGACGCCGCCGGCCATCAGCGGCATGCCTTCACGCAGGCCCAGCTGCGCGGCCCACTCTGCAGTCAATGTGCCCACCACCTCGCTCGATTCGACGAGCCGCGGCGGCATCATGCGCGCCGGAATGCCGAGCATGTCGAGCGCCTGCGTCGACCAGCGCCGCCGCGCCGCGTCGTACACGCCGCCGATGTTGCCGGCCGAGCTGTGATCGACCGCGAGTTGGCCCGTCAGCCGCCAGTTGATGTAGCTGTTGGGCGGCAGGAAGTGGTGCGTCTTCGCCCACACCTCGGGCCGGTGCTCGCGCAGCCACAGCATCTTGGTGAAGCCGTAGTAGCTGTCGACGCCGTTGCCCGTGATGGCCTGCAGCCGCGCCACGTCGACTGTCGCGTTCACCGCATCGACCTCGGCCGTGGCGCGGCGGTCCATCCAGATCAGGCAGGGGTGTAGCGGGCGCATGGCCTCGTCGACCGGGATGCCCGCGCCGCCGTAGAGGCTGCTCACGCACATCGCGGCGATGTCTGTCGCGGCGACGCCGCTTTGCGCCACGCAGGCACGCACGCTCTCGCACACGGCGTCGAACCAGACCTCGCAGTCCTGCTGCGCCCACAGCGGCTTCGGCGTCTCGGGCTGGTAGGCCACGCTGGCCTGCGCGTGCACCTTGCCGTCGATGCCGACCAGCAGGCACTTGGTGCTCTGCGTGCCGATGTCGACGCCGACGACGTACTTCATGACACTGCGTGGGGCTGCGGTTTGAGCAGCACCTTGATCGAGTCGAGCGAGTTGGCCAGCGCGAAGGCGTGCTCCCATTCGGTCAGCGGGAAGTCGTGCGTCACGATGCCCTTCGAGGTGACAAGCCCGCGCGCCAGCAGGTCGATGGCGACCGGGTAGCAGTACGGGCCCAGGTGCGCGCCGCGCACGTCGAGTTCCTTGCGGTCGCCGATGATCGACCAGTCGGCGCTCGTCTCCGAACCGAACACGCTGAACTCGACGAAGCGGCCGAGCTTGCGGATCATGTCCAGGCCCTGCGTCACGCCGATGGGCGCGCCGGTGGTCTCGATGTACACGTCGCAGCCGTAGCCTTCGGTGAGGCCCTTGACGATGGCATCGGCGTTCTCGGTCTTCGGGTTGATGACGACGTCGGCGCCGTACTGCTTCGCGAGTGCCAGGCGCTCGGGCACGAGGTCGATCACGATGAGCTTCTTCGGTGTCTTGAGTGCTGCCACCTGCGTCATCATCAGTCCCAGCGGGCCGGCGCCGGCGATCACCACCACGTCGTCGAGCTGGAGTTCGCCGCGGTTCACCGTGTGGATCGCGCACGCCAGCGGCTCGATGATGGCCGCGTCTTCCAGCGAGATGCCGTCGGGGATCTTGTGCACGCGCGAGGTCGGCGGCAGGCGCATGTAGTCGGCCATGCCACCGTCGGCCACGACGCGCTGGAAGCCGAAGATGTGGTGCACCTCGCACATCCAGTACTTGCCGCTGGTGCAGAAGCGGCACTTGCCGCAGGGCACGATCTGCTCGGCGATCACGCGGTCGCCTTTCTCCACGCCGAAGTGCTCCGCCGCGCCCTCGCCCAGCGCCTCGACATAGCCGAAAAATTCGTGGCCGGGAATGACCGGCGCCTTGACCCACGAGGGCTGGCCGTCGCCGCCCCAGAACATCTTCGCGCCCGAGTGGCACTTGCAGTCGGAGGCGCAGATGCCGCAGGCCGCGATGGAAATGAGCAGTTCGTTCGGGCCGATGACGGGCATCGCGACGGTCTCGAGCCGGTAGTCCTTCGGGCCGTGGCACACGACGGCCTGCATGGCGGCGAGTTCGCCGATGGCGCCCGTGGCGCCGGGTTGGAGCTTTTGATACGACATGGATTCCTTGAGATCAGGAGGGGTGCGAAGAAGCGGAGGAGAAGAGGTCAGCGGCGGGCTTCACGGCTGATGAAGATGGCGAGCAGCACGATGCCGCCCTTGATGATCAGTTGCAGGTACGGCGACACGCCGATCATGTTGAGACCGTTGTTGAGCACGGCCAGCAGCAGCGCGCCGACCAGCGTGCCCACGATGGCGCCGCGGCCGCCCGCGATGGACGTGCCGCCCATCACCACCGCCGCGATGGCGTCGAGCTCGAAGCCCACGCCCACGCCGGGCTGGCCGCTGGTGACGCGCGCGGCCTGCACGATGCCCGCAATGGCGGCCGTGAGGCCGCTGAGCACATACACCAGAAGCTTGTAGCGCGACACGCGCACGCCCGACAGCCGCGTGGCTTCCTCGTTGCCGCCGATGGCGTACACGTAGCGGCCGAAGGGCGCCATGTTGAGCAGCACGTAGGCCACGAGGTAGGTGGCCAGCATGATGAGGATCGGCACCTTCAGGCCCGCGAGCGTGCCGCTGCCGAGGAAGGCGAACGACTCGGGCAGCCCGTCGATGGGGTAGCCGCCGGTGTAGATCAGGGCGATGCCGCGCGCGATGCCCATGGTGGCCAGCGTCACGATGATCGGCGGCATGCGCAGGTAGGCCACGCAGTAGCCGTTGAACAGGCCGATCACCGCGCCCACGCCGAGCCCGAGCGGCACGGCGAGCACGGGCGGCAGGCCGAAGTGCACCATCAGCCCCGAGGCCAGCGTGCCCGACAGCGCCACCACCGCGCCCACCGAGAGGTCGATGCCGCCCGTGAGGATCGCGGCCGTCATGCCCACCGCGATGATCGCGTTGATGGACGACTGCAGCGCGATGTTCTGCAGGTTGCTCACCGAGAGAAAGTTGTCGGTCGCCACGATCATGAAGACCGAGATGGCAATAAGGCCGACCAGCGGCAGGAAGGCCGTGGAGCGGCGCAGCTGCGTGAAGAACCCGCCCGCGGGTGCCGGCGGCGTGGGATGGGTGGCGGTGGCAGTCATGAGGGGCTCCCGGAGGAAGAGGGAAGGGAGGGAGAGGACGACGTCGCGTGGCGCATGATTTCGCCCGCGTTGATCGCGTCGCCCGAGAGCGTGGCCACGATGGCGCCGCCCGAGAACACCGCGACGCGGTCGCACAGGCCGACGATCTCGGGCAGCTCGCTGGAGATCATCAGGATCGACTTTCCCTGGCGCGTGAGTTCGCGCATCAGCTGGTAGATCTCGGCCTTGGCGCCCACGTCGATGCCGCGCGTGGGCTCGTCGAAGATCAGCACCTCGCAGTCGTGGCCGAGCCAGCGCGCGATCACCACCTTCTGCTGGTTGCCGCCCGACAGCGTGGCCACGCGGGTGTCGATGCCCGGCGCCTTCACGCCCACGCGGCGCGAGAGTTCATCGGCCGCGCGTTTCTCGGAAGTCGTGTCGACCACGCCCGCGCGGCGGTGCCGCCCGAGGTTGTTCAGCGAGATGTTGAAGCGGATCGTGAAGTCGGTGATCAGCCCTTCGACCTTGCGACTTTCGGGCAGCAGGCCGATGCCGTGCGCGAGCGCCTGCGTCGGGTCGTCCAGGCGCACGGGCTGGCCGTTGCGCAGCACCGTCTTGCGGTGCGCGCGGTCGGCGCCCATCATGCCCAGCGCGAGCTCGGTGCGCCCCGAGCCGACCAGCCCCGCGAAGCCGAGGATCTCGCCCGCGTGCAGGTCGAAGCGGTTGACCGGGCCGTCCTTCACGAGCTGGATCCCGGGCACCTCGAGCACCTTGCGGCCGTTCGGCGCGGGCTGCGGCTTGGGCGGAAAGCTCTGTTCGATGCGCCGGCCCACCATCATCTCGACCAGCGCGTCCACGGTCGTGGCGGCCACGTCGGCATGCCCGGCGTTGGCGCCGTCGCGCAGCACGCTGATGCGGTCGCACACCTCGAAGATCTCATCGAGGTGGTGCGAGATGAAGATCATCGCCACGCCCTTGGCGCGCAGCGCGCGCATCACCTTGAACAGGTGCTCGGCCTCGTTGGGCGTGAGCGTGGCGGTGGGTTCGTCGAGCACCAGCAGCCGTGCCTTCAGCGACAGCGCCTTGCCGATCTCGACGAACTGCTGCTGGGCCACCGAGAGCTGGCAGATCGGCACGCCGAGGTCGATCTGCACGCCCAGCTCGTCGAACACCGCGCGGGCTTCGCGCTGCATCGCCGCCTGGTCCATGAGGCCGAACCGGTTCGTGCGGTAGCGGCCCAGGAAGATGTTCTCCACCGCGTTCAGGTACGGCACCAGGCTGAACTCCTGGAAGATGATGCCGATGCCGGCCGCGATGGCGTCGCCGTAGCCGGCGAAGTGGCACTCGGTGCCGTCGATGACGATGCGGCCCTCGTCGGCCTGGTGGATGCCGCCGAGGATCTTCATCAGCGTCGACTTGCCCGCGCCGTTCTCGCCGAGCAGCGCGTGCACCTCGCCCTGGCGCACCGAGAGGTCGATGTTCGACAGGGCCTTCACGCCCGGGAAGCGCTTGGACACGCCTTCCAGCCGCAGCATCTCCCGGGGTGGTTCGTACGTGACGGTCACGGGCGGCGTGTCCGGCAACTTACCAACTGAAGGTCTTGGCGCCTTCGGCGTCGATGAGCTTCACGTCGACCGGCACGGCCGCGGGCACGTTGGCGCCCCACTTCTTCGCCAGCGCGATGCCGATGGCCAGGCGGATCTGGTCGCGCGGGTACTGCGCGGTGGTGGCGATGAACTTCGAGCCCGCCTTCTGCATCGCCTTGATGGCCTCGGGTGCGCCATCGACGCTGGTGAGCTTCACGTCCTTGCCGCTGGCTTCGATGGCGGCGAGCGCGCCCATCGAGCCGCCGTCGTTCACGCTGAACACGCCCTTGAGGTTCTTGTTGGCCTGCAGGATGTTCTCGGTCACGGTGAGCGCGGTGGCGCGCTCCTGCTTGCCGTTCTGCGTGCTCACGACCTTGATGCCGGGGTACTTGGCCAGCGCCTCGCGGCAGCCCTTCACGCGCTCCAGGATCGGCACGACCGGGATGCCGTCGAGGATGGCCACGTCGCCCTTCTCGCCGATGTTCTTCGCCAGGTACTCGCAGGCCAGGCGGCCGGCGTCGAGGTTCTTGGAGCCCACGAAGGAATCGACCGGGCCCTGCGCGTTGGCGTCGACCGCCACCACGATCACGCCGGCCTTCTTGGCCGAGCGCACCGCCGACTGCACGCCGGCCGAGTCGGTCGGGTTCAGCAGCAGGATGTCGATCTTCTTCTGGATCATGTCTTCCACGTCGCCGATCTGCTTGGCCACGTCATGGCGCGCATCGGTGGTGACCACGGTGGCGCCGATGCTGGCGGCGGCTTCTTCCAGGGCCTGCTTCATCGTCACGAAGTAGGGGTTGTTCAGTTCCTGGAAGGTCATGCCGATGCGCAGCGGCTGCTTGGGCGCCTGTGCCAGTGCGGCGGTGGTGCCGCAGGCGAGGGCGGCGACGAGGGCGGTGGCTTTGAGAAGGCTCTTCATTGGGTTGTCTCCTTGAGGTTGGTTGTGTGACGGTCTGCAAAAAACGCGGGCAAAGGGGCGCCCTGCGCGGCGCGAAGTGCGCCGCGCCAGGAACGACGCGGGGAACACGGGGCGGCGCGCTACGGCGGGCTGTTGGCGGCGCGCGATGCAGCGAGCTGCATGCGATGGAAATGGCGGAATTTGGTCGGCGGCATGCGCTTGTGCAGCAGGAACTGCCGGTTGAAGTTCGACACGTTGTTGAAGCCCACGTCCATGCAGACGTCGAGCACGGGCTTGTCGCTGTTGGCGAGCAGTTCGCAGGCGCGGCCGATGCGCAGCCGGTTCACGTAGCGCACGAACGACTGCCCCGTGTGCTTGCGAAACGACCGCGAGAACGCGCTCGGGCTCTGGCCCACCAGCTCGGCCAGCATCGGCTCGCGCAGCTCGTCGCCCAGGTTGGCGGCGATGTGGGCCAGCACGTTGTTGATCGCGTGCGACATGAAGGCCTTGGGGTCGGGCGTGAACGCGGGGCTGGCCAGCCGCTGGCGGTCGTCGCTGGCCACCAGCAGCTCGAACAGCGACAGCAGCAGCACCACGCGGCGCAGCCCGCGCGCCTCGAGCAGCGCTTCCATGATCGGCTTGGCCGTGGCGGCGGTGGCGGCCGAGAAGAGCAGGCCGGAGGCCGACTCGGCCAGCAGCGGCTCGATGCGGCGGAACTCGGGGAAGGTGGCCGCCATGTTGCGCACCAGCGCGGCCGGGAACTGGATCACGATGCCGCGGCGCTCGACGCTCTGGCCGGCGGGCACGTCGCTGATCCAGTTGTGCGGCAGGTCGGGGCCCATGAACACGAGGTTGCCTGGCTCGAAATGGCCGACGTGGTCGCCCACGAAGTACACGCCCTGGGTCTCGACGATCAGCTGAATCTCGTACTCGGGGTGGAAGTGCCAGCGCACCGTGCGATACGGATAGCCGTGCGCCCAGGCGGTGAACGATTCGTCACCTTGGACTTCGACGATTTCCAGATCGGGTTGCATGGCTGGCGGTCTTTCCTCTGTGGTGGTGGCCCCGAGTGGGGTGAGGCGGACTGTACGAATCGCTCCGGATGCCAACAACCAGCGTTGGCGCTCGCAACTGATACTTTTTTGAGTCTCGGTACTGCCCGGTGGCGAGGGGTACGGTGACGCGCTGCGCTGCAGCAAACCCCTTTCTCCTCGGGGCGTGGCGCGTGTGGGAGCGCAATTGCTGCGGTGCAAAAGAGCCGCGTCGCGCCGTGTCAAGATTTCATAGGTGTTTTCCCGGCCCGACGCGGTGTCCGGGGCGGCACGGCACACTCGCAAGCCATGACGCAAAGCTCTCTTTCCCCTCCGGCCGTCGGTCCGCTGGCTCGCCTCAAGGTCGTCGAACTCGGGCAACTGATCGCCGGCCCCTTCGCGGCGCGCACGCTGGCCGACTTCGGTGCCGACGTGGTCAAGATCGAGCCGCCCGGCGCAGGCGATCCGCTGCGCACCTGGCGGCTGCTGAAGGACGGCACCTCTGTCTGGTGGCAGGTGCAGTCGCGCAACAAGCGCTCGCTGGCGCTGGACCTGCGCCAGCCCGAGGCGCAGGCCATCGTGCGCCAGCTCGCGGCCGAGGCCGACGTGCTGGTCGAGAACTTCCGTCCCGGCGCGATGGAAGGCTGGGGCCTCGGGCCCGACGAGTTGCTGGCCGCCAACCCCGCGCTCGTGATGCTGCGCATCAGCGGCTACGGCCAGACCGGCCCCTACCGCGACCGCCCCGGCTTCGGCGTGGTGGCCGAGGCCATGGGCGGGCTGCGCCACCTCACGGGGGAGCCGGGCCGCGTGCCGGTGCGCGTGGGCGTGTCGATCGGTGACACGCTGGCCTCGTTGCACGGCGTGATCGGCGTGCTGATGGCCATGCAGCACCGCCACGCCACCGTGAGCGCCGAATTCCCGAAGGGCCGGGGCCAGGTGGTGGACGTCGCGCTGTACGAGGCGGTCTTCAACTGCATGGAAAGCCTGCTGCCCGAGTACGCCGAATTCGGCGCGGTGCGCGAGGCCGCCGGCAGCGCGCTGCCGGGCATTGCGCCCACCAACGCCTACCGCTGCGCGGACGGCGGCTACGCCATCGTCGCGGGCAACGGCGACAGCATCTTCAAGCGGCTCATGGCCTGCATCGGCCGGCCGGACCTCGCGGCCGACCCGGCGCTGGCCGGCAACACCGGGCGCGTGGCGCAGGTCGGGATGCTCGACGCCGCCATCGGCGACTGGGCCGCGCAGCGCACGGTGACCGAGGTGCTGGCGGCGCTCGATGCGGCGCACGTGCCGGCCGGGCGCATCTACACCATCGCCGACATCGCGGCCGACCCGCACTACGCCGCGCGCGGCATGCTGCAAGAGGTGAAGATGCCCGACGGCAGCGCGCTCGCGGTGCCCGGCTTCGTGCCCAAGCTGTCGCTCACACCGGCCGGGCACCGACGCAATGCGCCGGCGCTGGGGGCGGACACGCAGGCGGTGCTGGAGGAGATCGGATTGAGCGCCGAGCAGATCGCCGCGCTGCAGGAACGCGGGATCGTCGGCTGATCGGTCAGCCGCGGAGGGACTCGATCAGGTCGATGTACTTCTGCTTGGCTTCGTCGGCGGTGGCGCCCTTCTGGGCGGTCCACGCGTCCCACTTGGCGCGCGCGACGATGTCGCTGAAGCTGGGCTTCTTGGCGGTGTTGTCGCCTTCGGTCGCCTGCTTGAACAGGGCGTAGATCTTCAGCAGCGTCGGGTTGTCGGGGCGCTCGGCCAGCAGCTTGGAGTTGGCCTGGGCGGCTTCGAATTGGGCGTTGAGGTCGGACATGGCAGTCGGGAAGAAGGTCAGAAAGCGCGCATCTTAAATGGATTGGTACCAAGTGGTACCAATCGTGAGCTTGCAGGCCCTTCAGTCCGTCAGGCCGGCGCGCGCCAGCTCCACATCCAACCGCTCCCGCGCATCCGCCGGCGTCAGCGCCGCCGCCTTCTCGTACAACCCGTTCGCCTCGCCGAGGCGCGACTCGCCGTGCAGCATCAGCAGCGCACGCGCGTACTCCATCATCCCGGCCGCCGACTGCGGGTGCAGCGCCAGCCCGCGCTCGAACAGTTCGATCGAGGTCTCGGCGCGCACGCCGTAGGTCATGCGCCCGACCAGCGCGCCGACCTTGTCGATCACCTCGGCGTGGAAGGCGGCCAGCGCGAGGTGCGCGTCGCCGTGCTCCGGCTGCAGCTCGATCACGTGCTCCAGCGCGCCCTTGAGCTTGGTGCCCAAGCCCTGCGCCAGGGCGCGCGCCACGCTGATGCCCTGGCTGTAGCGGCCCAGCGCGTAGGCTTGCCAGTAGAGGGCTTGGCAGTTGTCGGGCTCGGCCGCGACCTGCGCGCCGGCGCGTTCGATCACCTGGCGGAACATGGCGAGCCGCACGGCCTCGCGCGGCTCCAGGTAGTTGGCGTAGATGGCGGTCGCCTGGTTGGCGAGCGCCAGGCCGTCGGGGCCGTGGCGCAGGCCGAGGGCGGCGGCGCGTTCGAACTCGCCGCTGTGGTACAGCGCCCAGCCTTCGGCCAGCGGCGCGTCGGGCGCGGGCGGCGGCAGCGCGTGGCCGGCGTGCAGGCGCGGCCAGTGCGCGAGCAGGCTGCGCGCGTCGTAGCGGGGCACATCGGGGTAGGGAAGGGGCGTCCAGGGTTCGGTGCCGGCGGCGGCCGTGGCCGCGGCAGGGCCGGCGGACAGCAGCGAGAGCGGTTTGAAATCGGAGTGGGGCATGGATGTCTAGGCCGCCATATCGACAGTCGGTGGCACGGGGCTGGGGTTGCTGGCGGCGCTTTCGCCGTTGTAGGCATTGCTCAGCGCCAGCAGGTGGCGGCGCTGGTCGCGTGCGAGGTAGGGCGCGAGCAGGTGCAGCGTGTGGTGGCCGCCGCGCATCAGCGCGCCCTGCGCGTGCGCGGGCTCCAGCGCCTGGCGCGGGTTGCGCACGTATTCGTAGCTGAGCCAGTAGGTCAGCACCACGACCATGCTCTGGGCCAGCGTATCGACCTCGTGCGCGTCGATGTCCAGGTGGCCGGCGCGGCTCAGGCCGGCGATCAGCTGGCGGATGGCGCGTGCCTTGTTCTTGAGCACGAGCTGGAACTGGGTCTCCAGGTGCCGGTTCTTGCTCAGCAGGTCGTTGAGGTCGCGGTACAGGAAGCGGTAGCGCCAGATCAGCTCGAACAGGCTGTGCATGAAGAACCAGGCGTCCTCCACGTCGTGCACGCCTTCGCTGGCGTGCAGCAGCTCGTTGAGCTCGGCTTCGTAACCTTCGTAGAGCTTGTTGATCAGCTCTTCCTTGGCGGGGTAGTGGTAGTAGAGATTGCCGGGGCTGATGTTCAGTTCGCCGGCCACCAGCGTGGTCGACACGTTCGGTTCCCCGAAGCGGTTGAACAAATCCAATGCAGCTTCGAGGATGCGTTGCGCAGTGCGGCGTGGCGCCTTCTTTGCCATGTCGGTGCCCCCGTGGTTTCTCTTGGTCTTGGGGGCACTCTAGCGCATGTGCGCTGCACCATGAACGGTGCGGGACATGTTTTGCGGCGCTGAATTTTTGTGCAGTGCCGCAATTACAGAACGATGTCAGCCGGCCTTGGTGCGGCGCAGGGTCTTCTTGGCGGCGGGGGCCGGTGCGGCCTTGCGCGAGGCGCGCACGGGCGAGGTCTTGGCATCGCGCTGCTTGAGCTGGGCTTCGAGCGCCTCGACGCGCGCCTGCAGCGCGGCCACGTCGGCGGCCGAGGGCACGCCGAGCTTTTCGAGCGCGCGCGCCACGCGGTCTTCGAAGATGTTCTCGAGCTTGCCCCACTGGCCGGCGGCCTTGGTGCCGAACTCGCTGGCGAAGCCGGCCATGCGCTGCTGGGCCTGGGCCAGCGTTTCTTCAGCGGCCTGCTGGGTCTTCTTCTGCATGCCGGCGCCGTCCTTGACCAGCGCCTCGAAGGCCTTGCTGCCTTCCTGCTGCATCTTGGCGAAGGCGCCGAGACCGGCCAGCCAGATCTGCTGGGCCGAGTCCTTGATGCGGTCGGTCTTGTCGTTGCTGTCGTCGTCTCGGGAGGTGGCCATGCGATGTGTTCCTTGGGATGCAATCGCACGACTCTAGCCGCCCGGGCGCGCCGTGGTTAGGGCGCGCCGCCTATCCCCGCGCCCGGGATCAGGGCGTGCCGCCGGCGGCGCGGCTGGCGTCCAGGTGCGCCTTGGCGCGCTCGGCCAGCGCCATTTCGCCGGGCGTGCCGGGCACGAAGGCTTCCACCGGCAGCGGCCGGCCGTGCGAGTCGACCGAGACGAACACGATCAGGCATTCGGTGGTCTTTTCCATCACGCCGCCCTTCATGTCGCCGCTGCGCACCTCGACCGAGATGTTCATGCTGGTCTTGCCGGTATAGGCCAGGCGGGCCTCGACCTCGACCAGGTCGCCGATCATGATCGGCCGGTGAAAGCGGATGCTGCCGATGAAGGCGGTGACGCAGTAGCGCTTGGCCCAGCTGGTGGCGCAGGCGTAGCCGGCCTCGTCGATCCACTTCATGACCGTGCCGCCGTGGACCTTGCCGCCGAAGTTGACGGTGCTGGGTTCGGCCAGGAATCGGAGGGTGATGGAAGACATGGGGCGCCTTTTTTCTGTGGGCTGTGGGTGGGGAGCCGCGATTATGCGAGCGCCCGGGCGCCCTTTGGCGTCTGCCCGGCGCCGTTCAGCTGCCGCTGAACAGCTGGGCCAGCGTGCGGCGCAGCCAGGCGTTGCCCGGGTCGGCATGAAAGCGCTCGTGCCAGTGCTGCTTGACGGCGTAGGCCGGCAGCGTGAAGGGCGGCGCCAGCACCTTCACCGGCTCCTGCGTGGCCAGCACGTTGCCCAGGATGCGCGGCACCACCACGATCAGCTCGGTGTGGGCCACGATGCGCGCCACGCTCAAAAAGCTCGACAGCCGCACCACCACGTTGCGCTTGAGGCCCAGGCGCGCGATGGTGGTGTCGACGATGGCGTGCCCCGTGCCCGAGCTGGACACCACCGCGTGCGCCTCTTCCTCGAAGCGCTTGCGCGTGAGCTTGGCGCCGATGCGCGGATGGTTCTGCGCCGCCAGGCAGACGAAGTTCTGCATGAACAGCACCTGCTGGTAGAAGCCCGCGTCCAGCTGCGGCATGAAGCCCACGGCCAGGTCGACGTCGCCGTCCTGCAGGCGGCGGCCGCTGTGCGTGGAGATGATCTCGGTCTCGATGTGCACGCCCGGCGCCGCATGGCGCAGGTGGTCGAGCAGGCCGGGCAGCAGCACCACCTCGCTGATGTCGGTCATGCAGATGCGAAAGCGCCGCTGCGCGCGCGCCGGCTCGAAGCTGCTGCGGTTGCCCTGCGCCTGCGCCAGCTGCGCCAGCGCCTCGCGCAGGTTCGGGTAGATGCGCTCGGCGTGCGGCGTGGGCTGCATGCCCTGTGCGGTGCGGGTGAACAGGCGGTCGTCGAAGTGCGCACGCAGCTTGTTCAGCGCCGTGCTGGCGGCTGCCTGCGCCATGCCCAGGCGCTCGGCGGCCTTGGTGACGTTGCCGGTCTTGTAGACCTCGTCGAACACGGCGAGCCATTCGAGATCGAGCTTGGACATGGGGTGAGGCGGGGTGGAGCCCTGAAGGCGAAAGGCACCATTATCGAAATTTAGAATTCCGTGTATTGGCATGCGGTCTTGAGGAAATAGTGGTGCGGGTCAACAATGCCGCCAACGGAGACACCGACCCCATGAACCCCGCTTCTTCCCATGCCGCCGGCGCACCGGCCAACGCCGCCGAGCGCCGCGACTACTACGCCCGCATCCGCCCGCTGAACCTCTCGCCGCTGTGGGAGTCGCTGCACGTGCTGGTGCCGCGCGAGCCCGCGAGCCCGTGCGTGCCCGCGCTGTGGCGCTACGACGAGATCCGCCCGCTGCTCATGGAGTCGGCCGACCTCATCACCGCCGAAGAGGCCGTGCGCCGCGTGCTGGTGCTCGAGAACCCGGCGCTGCCCGGCAACGCGTCGATCACGCAGTCGATCTACGCCGGCCTGCAGCTCATCATGCCGGGCGAAGTGGCACCGTCGCACCGGCATGTGCAGTCGGCGCTGCGCTTCATCGTGGACGGCAAGGGCGCCTACACCACCGTGGGCGGCGAGCGCACGACGATGCACCCCGGCGACTTCATCATCACGCCCTCGTGGGCCTGGCACGACCACGGCAACGAAGGCATCGAAGGCGTGACCGAGCCGGTGGTCTGGCTCGACGGCCTCGACATTCCCATGCTGCGCTTCTTCGACGCCGGCTTCGCCGAGAACGACGACGCCAAGGTGCAGCACGTGGCGCGCCCCGAAGGCCACAGCCTGGCGCGCTTCGGCCACAACATGGTGCCGGTGCGGCACGACCACACCTCGGCCACCTCGCCGATCTTCAACTACCCCTACCTGCGCAGCCGCGAGGCGCTGGCCCAGTTGCAGAAGCAGGAAGCGCCCGACGCCTGGCTCGGCCACAAGCTGCGCTACATCAACCCGCTGACGGGCGGCTCGCCGATGCCGACCATCTCGACCCAGCTGCAGCTGCTGCCCAAGGGCTTCGCGGGCCAGGCGCACCGCGCCACCGACGGCACCGTCTACAGCGTGGTCGAAGGCCACGGCACGGCCGAAATCGCCGGCCAGCGCTTCGACTTCGGCCCGCGCGACACCTTCGTCGTGCCCTCGTGGGCGCCGCTGCTTCTCGCGTCGCCGAACGAAGACACCGTGCTCTTCAGCTTTTCCGACCGCCCCGTGCAGCAGGCCATGGGCATCCTGCGCGAAGCCTTTCTCGAAGACGCCTGAAAGCGCGGCGACCTTCTTTCCTTCTTTTTCTTGTCTGTCTGATGTGCCGTCCCACGCGGCAGGAGCTTCCATGTCCTTCGTTTTCACGCCCCCTTCCATCGTCGGCCTGCCCATCGTCGGCTCCGACCAGCAGTTCCCCGTGCGCCGCGTCTACTGCGTGGGCCGTAACTACGCGGCCCATGCGCGCGAGATGGGCTTCGACCCCGACCGCGAACCGCCGTTCTTCTTCTGCAAGCCCAACGACGACGCCTCGGTCGTGCCCGTGGCCGAAGGCGCCACCGCAGCCATTCCCTACCCGCCGCTCACGAGCAACTACCACTACGAAGCCGAGCTGGTGGTCGCCATTGGCAAGGGCGGAAAGGACATCCCGGTCGACCAGGCCGCCAGCCACATCCACAGCTACGCCGTGGGCCTGGACATGACGCGCCGCGACCTGCAGATGAAGATGCGCGAAGCCGGCCGCCCCTGGGAGATCGGCAAGGCCTTCGACTTCTCGGCCCCCATCGCGCCGCTGCGCACGCTGGCCGACGTGGGCGAGATCAACGCCGGCGCCATCACGCTCGAAGTGGACGGCCAGGTGCGCCAGAACAGCGACATCACGCACCTGATCTGGTCGGTGAACGAAGTCATCGCCAACCTCTCGACGCTGTTCGCGCTGCAGCCCGGCGACCTGATCTTCACGGGCACGCCCGAAGGCGTGGGCGCGGTGAAGCCGGGCCAGACGATCAAGGTCAGCATCGAGCGTCTGCCGTCTCTGACTGTTCGCATCGACTGAGCGCCCCGGCCCGCGCATGACCCTCTCGAAGCATCCTCCCTCCGTGCTGCTCGTCGGCGGCGGCATCGGCGGCATGGCCGCCGCGCTCGCGCTCGCACGCCTGGGCGTGGCCATCGACCTGCTCGAACAGAGCGCCGTCATCGGCGAGATCGGCGCCGGCCTGCAGCTCGGCCCCAACGCCTTCGCGGCGCTCGACGCGCTGGGCGTGGGCGAGGCCGTGCGCCGCAGCTCGGTGTTCACCGACCGGCTCGTGATGATGGACGCGGTCGACTGCAGCGAAGTGGCTTCGGTGCCCGTCGGCGAGGCCTTTCGCGCGCGTTTCGGCAACCCCTATGCCGTGAGCCACCGCGCCGACCTGCATGGTGCGATCCACGAGGCCGTGAAGCAGCATCCGCTGATCCGCTTCCACACCTCGGCGCAGGTCGAGGCGATCGACATCGGCGCGCACGGCGTCACGGCCGTCACGCGCGACGGCCGCCGTTTCCAGGCCGATGCCATCGTCGGCTGCGACGGCGTGAAGTCGGTGGTGCGCGCCAAGCTCATCGGCGACGCACCGCGCGTGTCGGGCCACGTGGTCTACCGCGCCGTCGTGCCCGCGGCCGACATGCCCGCCGACCTGCAATGGAACGCGCCCGTGGTCTGGGCCGGCCCGAACTGCCACCTCGTGCACTACCCGCTGCGCCACGGCGAGCAGTACAACCTGGTCGTCACCTTCCACAGCCGCGACGCCGAAGAGTGGGGCGTCACCGACGGCAGCAAAGAAGAGGTGCTGTCGTACTTCGAGGGCGTGCATGCGCGCCCGCGCCAGCTGCTCGACCGCCCGACTTCGTGGCGCCGCTGGAGCACCGCCGACCGCGACCCCGTCGAACGCTGGAGCGACGGCCCGGCCACGCTGCTGGGCGACGCGGCGCATCCCATGATGCAGTACCTCGCGCAGGGCGCCTGCATGGCGCTCGAAGACGCGGTGACGCTCGGCGAGGCCGTGAAGGCCTGCGACTTCGACATGACCGCCGCCTTCCAGCGCTACGAGCAGGCCCGCATCGCACGCTGCGCGCGCGTCGTGCTGTCGGTGCGCGAGATGGGGCGGCTGTACCACGCCCACGGCGTGGAGCGCCTGGTGCGCAACAGCCTGTGGACCGGGCGCACGCCTGAACGCTTCTACGATGCGGTCGAATGGCTGTACGCCTGGCGACCCGAGCACTGCCTGGGCGAGGCGCCCGCGCCGCGCTGATCCGCGTTTCTCTCTTCATCATCTACCAACGAGGCCGAAGGCCCAGGAGACAACCCATGAACTTTCCGCGCACATTGCTGACGACCGCCGTCCTGGCCCTGACCGCCGCCTCCGGCGCCTGGGCGCAGGGCAGCGACTACCCGAGCAAGCCGGTGACGCTGATCACCCCGTTCGCGGCCGGCAGCGGCCCCGACGCGGTGCTGCGGCTCGTGTCCGACAAGCTCTCGCGGCTGTGGAACCAGCGCGTGGTGGTCGACAACCGGCCCGGTGGCGGCGGCTTCATCGCCATCGACCAGGCACGCCGCGCCGCGCCCGACGGCTACACGCTGCTGCAGCTGGACAGCGAGCACATCGCCGCGCTGCCGCACCTGTACAAGTCGCGCAACTTCGTGACCTTGCAGCACTTCGACCCGGTCGCCTCGCTGTTCCGCACGCCCTTCTTCGTGGCCGTGGGCACCGAGTCGAAGTGGAAGACCATGGGCGACCTGATCGCCGCCGCCAAGGCCAACCCCGAAGGCATCGTCTACGGCTCGTGGGGCGTCGGCAGCCCGGGCCACCTGGGCGCGCAGCAGCTCGAAGCGCTCACGGGCATCCGCATGCGGCACGCGCCGTACCGCGAGGTGTCGCAGCTGTACTCCAACGTGGGCACCGGCGAGGTGCCGTGGGCCTTCGCGAGCATCCCGTCGAGCCAGGGCATCTACAAGGCCGGCAAGCTGCGCTACATCGCCGTGGCCGCGCCCAAGCGCATCCCGCAGATGCCCGACGTGCCCACCATGGCCGAGGCCGGCGGCCCGGCCTCGCTGGAGGTCAACTCCTTCGTGTCGCTGCTGGCGCCCAAGGGCGTGTCGGCCGCCGTGAAGGCCAAGATCAACGCCGACGTGGCCAAGGTCATCGCCGACCCCGACATCCGCGCCCGCTTCGACACCTTCGCCTTCGAGCCGCTGGCCTGGTCGCCCGAGGAGATCGAGCGCAACGCCGAGGCCAAGTCGAAGGTGTATGGGGAGCTGGTGCGCCGGGGCAACATCAGCCTCGACTGACGAGGGTGCGCCTTGCCCAGGGCTCGGCGCGCCAGTTAAGCTGGCTCTCTTTGCATTTTTGTTTACCTTTTAACTGTCTTTTCCCATGCAAGCCACCAAGAGAGCCCTCCTGATCGCCTGCGGCCTGGCCGCCACCGCGGCGCTGCCGCTGTCCGCCAGCGCCGACACCCCCGCGTGGCCGACCAAGCCGATCCGCCTGCTGGTGGGTTTCCCGGGCGGCTCCACGCCCGACATCGCGGCGCGCACCATCGCCGAGCCGCTGTCCCGCGCGCTGGGCCAGCCGGTCGTGGTGGACAACAAGGCCGGCGCCTCGGGCAACATCGCGGCCGACCAGGTGGCCAAGGCCACTGACGACCACACGCTGGGCATCGTCATCAACGGCAACCTCACGTCGTCGAAGATGCTGTATCCCAAGCTGCCGTACGACCCGGCGAAGGACTTCACGTACCTGTCGCTGATTGCCACCGCGCCGCTGGTGCTCGTGGCGCAGAACAGCCTGCCCTCGGGCACCGCCTTCTTCGACGCCGCGCGCCAGGCCGGCGACAAGTGGAACTACGGCTCGGTGGGCGTGGGCTCGGTCGGTCACCTGGGCATGGAACTGCTCAAGAGCCGCGTGAACGGCTTCAAGCCCGAGCACGTGCCCTACCAGGGCAACCCGCAGGTCGTCACCGGCATGCTGGGCGACCAGGTGCAGATGGGCCTGATCCCACCGGGCGTGGCCATGCCGCAGATCCGCGCCGGCAAGCTCAAGGCCGTCGGCCTCACGGGCGGGCGCAGCGCGCTGGTGCCCGAGATCGCCCCGCTGGCCGACGCCGGCGTGAAAGACTTCAACCTCGAGGTGTGGGTGGCGCTGCTCGGCCCGGCCAGCCTGTCGAAGCCCGCGCAGGCGCGCATCAGCCGCGAGATCGAGATCGTCATGAAAGACCCCGACGTGCGCCGCAAGCTCTTCGAGCAAGGCTGGCAGGCCGTGGGCACCTCGCCCGACGGCATGCGCACGCGCGTGAAGGAAGAGGCGGCGATCATGAGCAAGATCATTTCGACCCGCGGCATCAAGCTCCAGTGATGACGGCGACGACGCAGCAACAAAACACCCTGACCGAACCGGCGCGCGCGCTGCCGGTGTTCGGCGACTTCGACGTGGTCGTGGTCGGCGGCGGCCCCGCCGGCATTGCCGCCGCCGTGAGCGCTGCGCGCCACGGCGCGCGCACGCTGCTGGTGGAGCGCTACGGTTTTCTCGGCGGCATGGGCACCGCGGGCGGCGTGACCAACTTCGCGGGCCTGTACGGCAAGCGCCGCGGCGAGATGACGCAGCTGGTGCGCGGCGTGGTCGACGACCTCATCGACCGCATCGCCGGCTTCAACGGCATGAACGCGCCGCAGAACGGCATGGGCGGGCGCATCTGTGTGCGCTCGTACGACACCTCGGCCTACAAGCTGGCCGCCGACCAGCTGCTCGAAGCGGCCGGCGTGCAGATGCTGTTCCACGCGTATGCCGCGGCCGTGCTGCACGACGGCGCACGCATCGCCGCGCTGGTGGTCGAAACCAAATCGGGCCGCCAGGCGATCCGCGCCAACGCCTTCATCGACGCCAGCGGCGACGCCGACGTGGCGGCCTTCGCGGGCGTGCCCTTCGAAGTGGGCGACGGCCACGGCAGCGGGCTGTTCCCGACCACCATGTTCCGCATCGGCCAGGTCGACGCGCCGGCCGCGCTGGAAGCGGTGGGCGAGTTCTCGGCCATCAACGGCTTCATGGCGCGCGCCGAGCAGCAGCACCCGGGCAAGTACAGCTTTCCGCGCGAGGGCGCGATCCTGCGGCCCAACAAGGACCCGCGCGAGTGGCGCGCCAACGTCACGCAGATCCGCAACGCCGAAGGCCGCGCGATGAACGGCGTCGATGCGCGCGAGCTCAGCGCCGGCGAGCTCGAAGGCCGGCGCCAGATCGCGGCGTACTTCAAGTTCCTGCAGGCCGAGGTGCCGGGCTTCGCGCCTTCGGCCATCGTGGAGATCGCGCCGCAGGTCGGCATCCGCGAGACGCGGCGCATCCAGGGCCTGTATGCGCTGGGCCGCGAGGACATCCTCGGCTCGGCCACCTTCGACGACACCATCGGCCTGAACGCCTGGCCGATGGAAATGCACGCCGACGGCCGCATCGAGTGGGCCTTCCCGCGCGACGAAGCCAACGCCTACAACCACCTGCCGTGGCGCATGCTGGTGCCGCAGACGCTCGACAACCTGCTGGTGGCCGGGCGCTGCGCCTCGATGACGCACGAGGGTCAGTCGGCCGCGCGCGCCAGCGGCGGCTGCTTCGTGATGGGGCAGGCGGCGGGCACCGCGGCGGCGTCGCTGGGCAGCGGGCGCTTCGCGGCGATCGACGTGGCGGCGCTGCAGAAAAAGCTGGCGGCCGACGGCGTCGACCTGGACCGTTGAGAAGGTGTGAACGAATCCGCCATGCCCGCTCATCCCGCCCAGACACGCCCCCTCTGCGTTGCAAATGCTCGCCATAGCCCGGCTATGGCTGCGCTTTGCGCCTTGAGGGGGCGCGCCTGGGCAGGCTGCTCGGCCACGCCGGATTCATTCACACCTTCTGAGCGCGGCGCGGCGCTAGAGTCCGGGGCTGGATGAACTCGAACCCCGGACACACCGTGCCTCTTTCTTCTTCGCTGTCGACCCCCGCGCGTCGCTTCTTCCTGGCGCTGGCCTGCGCCGCCTTCGGCCTGCTGCAGGTGGGCTGCGCCAGCACCCCCGAGGGCGACCCCGTCCACGGCAAGGACCGCGTGCTGAGCTTCGTCGCGGCCAAGGACGGCCGCAAGGTCGCCATCGCCGGCGACAAGTACCACTACGTGTTCGACGGCGACCCGTCCGTGGCCGCGTTGCTGCGCTGGGACGGCCGCACCAAGGTCACGCCCGCGCTCATCGGCGAACTGAAGGTGGCGCGCAACCAGAGCTTCGAAGGCCAGTACGTGCTGATGGCCTTCGACGCCGACCTGACCCCCGAGGACCGCAACTTCCTCGTCCAGACCGGTTTCGCGAAGGCCGAGGTGAAGTACGGCGACCGCACCGGGCCGGTGCTGCGCTACTTCGGCACGGTCTACGGCAAGCGCTACGCGGCGGTGGCGCTGAAGTCGGCCGACACGGTCGATTTCTCGCGGCGCCAGTACCTGAAGTACGTCGAGCAGGAAACGCTCAGCGGCCCCTTCAGCCAGGCCGCGCGTTCGCCGCTGGCGTACGGCGCCGACGGCGTGATGCTGCTGGGCGGCGTGCCGGTACGCATGGTGGATGGCGGCACCGATCACGGCTGCAGCCTGCGCCTGATGCTGGACATCTGCTTCTTCAAGTAGGCCCGCCGGGCGCTGCTGACCGGGCCGCGACAGCGCGCGGGCCCGGCCTTTGCTATCGTCGTGGATTGCTTTTCTGCGCCGAATCCCTTCCCCCCGATGACCCCCGAACCCGTCCTTGCCGCCCGCCTCGTTGCCGACCTCGTCGCCCTCATGCAGCTCGAACCGCTGGGCGGCGACCGCTTCCTGGCCCAGAGCGAGGACATCGGAACGCCCGCCGTCTTCGGCGGCCAGGTGCTCGGCCAGTCGCTCATGGCTGCCAGCCTCACGGTGGGCGCCGAGCGCCCGGTGCATTCGATGCACGCCTACTTTCTGCTGCCCGGCGAGCACGCGCCCATCGAGTACAGCGTCGACCGCGTGCGCGACGGCCGCAGCTTCACCACGCGCCATGTGGTGGCGCGCCAGCAGGACCGCATCATTTTCGAGATGTCGGCCTCGTTCCAGACCGTGGACGAGGGGGTCGAGCACCAGTTCCCCATGCCCGCGGTCGAAGGCCCCGACGGCTTGACCAGCGAGCTCGACCAGCGCATCGCGCTCGGCGACCGTCTGCCCGAACCCTGGCGCTCCAAGGCGATCCAGCCGCACGGCATCGAGTACCGGCGCGTCGACCCCGAAGACCTGCTGCGGCCCGAGGTGCGCCCCACCGAGAATCAGAGCGCCATCTGGATGCGCGCCATCGCGCCGCTGCCCGACGACCTGACGGTGCACCGCGCGCTGCTGGCCTACGCCTCCGACCACGGCCTGCTGCGCGCCGCCATGCTGCCGCACGGCCTGAGCTTCATGAGCGGCCAGGTGCGCCCCGCCAGCCTGGACCACGCGATGTGGTTCCACCGCGATTTCCGTTTCGACGACTGGCTGCTCTATGTGGTCGACTCGCCCAGCGCGGGCGGCGCGCGCGGCCTGTGCCGCGGCAGCCTCTACACGCGCGACGGCCGCCTCGTGGCGTCGGCGGCGCAAGAGGGCATGCTGCGCATCCGCAAGCCGGGATCGCCGCGCACGCCGATCACGGGCTGAACGGCCTGCCTCCTTTTTCAACACCTACTCGATCACTCCGGCCATGAAGATCTTCTTCTCTCCCGCGTCTCCCTTCGTGCGCAAGTGCATGGTCGTGGCCCACGAGCTGGGCGTGGCCGACCGCATCGAGAAGCTGCCCAGCGCCGCCGGCCCGGTGAAGCGCGACGCCCGTATCCTGCCGACCAACCCGCTGGGCCAGGTGCCGACCTTTCTCACCGACGACGGCCAGGCGCTGTTCGACAGCCGCGTGATCTGCGAGTACCTCGACACCATGCACGCCGGCGGTCTGTTCCCGGCCGCCGGGCCCGCGCGCTGGGCGCGCCTGACGGAGCTGTCGCTGGCCGACGGCATGACCGGCGCCGCGCTGCTCGCGCGCTACGAGACCATGCTGCGCCCCGAGGCGCTGCGCTGGAGCGACTGGACCGACGGCCAGCTCGACAAGGTACGCACCGGCCTCGAATGGCTCGAGGCGGCGGCGCCGTCGTTCGGCGATCGCGTCGACATCGGCACCATCGCCTTCGGCTGCGCGCTGGGCTACATGGACTTCCGCTTTCCTTCGGTGGACTGGCGCGCCCAGGCGCCGAACAGCGCGAAGTGGTTCGCCGTGTTCAACCACCGGCCTTCGATGCAGGCCACGTTGCCGACGGCCTGAGCGATGACGTTCGACGATCTCTCGCGCCGCACCGGCATCGAAATTCCCCCGCTGCTGCAACAGCTCCTCGCCAGCGGGCCGCCTGATCTGGTCGGCTTCCCCGACTTCGAGTGGCTGGACGCCGAGCAGGCGGCCAACGACCTCGATGAGTGGCTCGACGCCAAGTGGCAGGACGGCCGTCGCTTCCTGCCCTTTGCGCAATCGGGCGCGGGCGACGCCTACTGCCTCGTGCCGCTGGATGGCGGCGCCGTGGGCGTGGCCTTCGTGTGGCACGACGACGAGGAAAGCAGCGTCGGCCACGGCTCGTTCGCCGATTTCGTCTGCGCGAAATTCCTGGAAGCCTTCGTCGACCTGAGCTACCTCAGCGACTGGGACCTGTCCGAGCCCGAGATGGCCGAGCGCATCGCGGCCGACGTGGTCACCGTCACGGCTTTCATGGACGACACGGAAACCGCCGCCTACCTGCAGGCGCTGAGCCGGCAGCCGCTGGTGTCGCGGCCTTTCAAAACGGGCCCGCGCGCCAGACCCGAGCAGGTGCCCTCGCTGATGCCGCAGGCCGAGTTCGACGAAGACCTGAAGCGCTTCACCCTGCAGGACAGCGCGCCTTTCCCCGTGAAAGCGCGCTGGGACATCGAGGGGTAGGCTACGGGGTTTCATCCGAAGGAGGAACCCACCATGTCAGATCAGAAAGTAGCCATCGTCACCGCCGGCGGCAGCGGCATGGGCGCCGCTGCGGCGCGCAAGCTCGCGGACGACGGCTTTCGCGTCGCCATCCTGTCCTCGTCGGGCAAGGGCGAGGCACTGGCGCAGGAACTCGGCGGCATTGGCGTGACCGGCTCCAACCAGTCGAACGACGACATCCAGCGCCTCGTGGACAAGGTCATCGCCGAATGGGGCCGCATCGACGTGCTCGTGAACAGCGCCGGCCACGGCCCGCGCGCGCCGATCCTGGAGATCAGCGACGACGACTGGCACCGCGGCATGGACGTCTACTTCCTGAGCGCCGTGCGCCCCGCGCGCCTCGTGGCGCCGCACATGGTGAAGCAGGGCGGCGGCGCGATCATCAACATCTCGACCTTCGCCGCCTTCGAGCCCGACCCAGTGTTTCCGACCTCGGGCGTGTTCCGCGCCGGCCTCGCGGCCTTCACCAAGCTCTTCGCCGACCAGTACGCCAAGCACAACGTGCGCATGAACAACGTGCTGCCCGGCTTCATCGACAGCCTGCCCGAGAAGGACGTGTTCCGCGAGCGCATCCCGATGGGCCGCTACGGCCGCAGCGCCGAGATCGCCGCCACCATCGGCTTCCTGGCCTCCGAGGGCGCGGGCTACATCACGGGGCAGAACCTGCGCGTGGACGGCGGCATCACGCGCTCGGTCTGAACCCGGCAACGGCACCCATGACCGCCCCCACCCCGGTGCGCGAGCACATGGACCGCACCATCGCGTCCTACGAAGCGTCCGCGCGCGACTACAACGCGATCGTCGCGGGCCACCGGCCGCCCGAGATCGAGGGCGCGGTGCGCCGCATGATGCAGCGCGTGCCCGCCGGTGGCACCGTGCTCGAGATCGGCTCCGGGTCGGGGCAGGACGCCGACTTCGTCGAATCGCTGGGCGGGATCGTGAGGCGCACCGATGCGGTCCAGGCGTTTCTCGACCTGCAGGCCGAGCGCGGCAAGAAGGGCGAACTGCTCAATGTCGTCACGGATGCGCTGGGCGGGCCCTACGACGCGGTCCTTGCGATGTGCGTGCTGATCCATGTCGATCGCGCGCAGATCGCGCCGGTGCTGCGCAAGGTGTTCGACGCGCTCGCGCCCGGCGGGGTTTTCCTCGCGGCCATGCGCATCGGCGAAGGCGAGACCCTCGGCGACTACCAGACCGTGTACTGGTCGAAAGACGCGTTCGCCGACGCGCTGGCGGCGGCGGGCCTTGACCTGCAATGGGACAGCCAGTGGATCGGCCGCGACGACGTGACGTGGGCCAACTTCCTGGCGTGCCGTCCGCGCTAGCAGCGAACGGACGAACGCCGGCTCACACGCCCAGGTAGCGCGTCCACAGCGACCGGTCGGCGTCGAGCGCGGCCGAGTCGCCCTGCCACACCACGCGCCCGCGTTCGAGGATCACGTGGCGGTCGGCCAGCGGCAGCAGGCGCTGCACGTACTTGTCGACCACCAGGATCGCCTCGCCCTCCGACTTGAGCGTGGCGATGCAGTGCCAGATCTCCTCGCGGATCACCGGCGCCAGGCCTTCGGTGGCTTCGTCGAGGATCAGCAGGCGCGGATGCGTCGACAGCGCGCGCGCAATGGCCAGCATCTGCTGCTCGCCACCCGAGAGCTGGTTGCCTGCGTTGGCCTTGCGCTCCGACAAACGCGGAAAGAGCTTGTAGAGCGCTTCGACGGTCCAGCGCGGCGCGCTGCCGGGCCGGGGCCGTGCGAAGGCGCGCAGGTGCTCGTCCACGCTGAGGTTGGGGAACACGTGGCGCCCCTCGGGCACGATGGCCATGCCGCGCCGCGCGATGGCGTCGGGCCGGTGGCCGCCGATGGCCGCGCCGCAGAACTGCACGCCGCCGCGCATCGGCGCGATCGTGCCGGTCAGCACCTTCAGCAGCGTGCTCTTGCCCATGCCGTTGCGGCCCAGCAGCGCCATCACTTCGCCCGCGCCGACGCGCACGTCGATGCCGAACAGCACCTGGCTGGCGCCGTAGCCGGCTTCGATGGCGGTGGCCTCGAGCAGGATGGATTTTGTGGTCGTCGTGCTCATGCGTGTCCTTCCGCTTCGGTGCCGAGGTACACGGCTTGCACATCGGGGTGGCCCCGCACTTCGTCGGCCGTGCCGCTCATCAGCACCTTGCCCTGCACCAGCACCGTGAGCCGGTTGGCGAGGCGGAACACGGCGTCCATGTCGTGCTCGATGAGCAGGATGGCCATCGATTCGCGCAGCGATTCGATGAGATCGACCATGCGCGCCGACTCGTCGGGGCCCATGCCGGCCATCGGCTCGTCGAGCAGCAGCAGCTTGGGTTCGGCGGCCAGTGCCAGCGCCACGTCGAGCGCGCGCTGCGCGCCGTGCGGCAGCGTGCCCGCGATGCGATGGCGCTCGCTGCCCAGGCCCACGCGGTCGGCCAGCGCGTGGGCGCGGTCGACCAGGTCGCGTTCGTTGGCGCGCGGCGCCAGGAAACGCAGGCTGCTGCCCGCATGGGCCTGCGCCGCGAGCATCAGGTTGTCGTGCACCGTTTCCTTGGCGAACACGCGCGTCACCTGGAAGCAGCGCGACATGCCGGCGGCCACGCGCTGGTGGTCCTTGTAGGCCGTGATGTCCTGCCCGTCGAGCATCAGCCGGCCCGCGTCGGCCTCCAGCAGGCCAGTGATGAGGTTCACCAGCGTGGTCTTGCCCGCGCCGTTGGGGCCGATGAGCGCATGCACTTCGCCGCGCTCCACCGTGAGGCTCACGTGGTCGGTCGCCAGCAGGCCGCCGAAGCGTTTGACCAACCCTTCGATTCTGAACAGGCTCATGGCTTGGCGCTCCCTGCGGCAGTTGCAGCGGAAGCCGCTGCTGCTGCGACCGTGCGGCGTTTCGTCGACAGTGCGGCCAGGCCGCGCGGAGCCCAGAGGGCGACGGCGATCAGCAGCAGGCCCAGCGGCATGTGCCAGTGCTCGGTGTGCTGCTTGAGCACTTCCTCGAGCACCAGCCAGACCACGGCGCCCACCGGCCCGCCCCAGCTGCGGCCGAGGCCGCCGATGACGACCATCACCACCAGCGTGGCCGACTGCGTCCAGTGCATGGTCGCGGGGCTCACGAAGCCGTTGCCGCCGGCCAGCAGCGCGCCGGCCAGCCCGGCGATCGCGCCGGCGATGGCAAAGGCCACGAGCTGCAGCCGGAACACCGGGTAGCCCAGCGCGCGCATGCGCGTCTCGTTGTCGCGGATGCCCATCAGCGCATGGCCGAAGCGCGCCTGCGTGGCGCGGTGCAGCCACCACAGCGCGAGCGCCACCACCACGAGCACCACCCAGTAGAAGGTCGATTCGTTGCCCAGGTCCAGGCCCGGCAGCAGCGTGGGGCGCGACATGAGCGTGTAGCCGTCGTCGCCGCCGTACTTGCGCAGCGACACGACGACGAAGTACAGCATCTGCGCAAAAGCCAGCGTGGTCATGATGAAGTACACGCCGCGCGTGCGCAGCGCCACCGTGCCGATCAGCGCGGCCACGAGGCCCGCCACCAGCGCGGCCAGCGGCCACAGGATCCAGGCCGACATCACGCCGGCATCGCTGAGCGCCACCACCGTGTAGGCGCCCATGCCGATGAAGCCCGCGTGCCCGAGCGCCACCATGCCGCCGAAGCCGAGGATGAAGTTCAGGCTCGCGGCGGCCAGCGCGACGACGAGCACGCGCCGCACGAAGCCGATGTAGAAGTCGAGCCCGAACAGCGGCGCGACCAGCGGAAAGGCCGCGAGCGCCACGAGGAGCAGCCCGAGGCCGAAGGTGCGTGACGAGGGTTTCATGCGCGGGCGGAGAAAAGGCCCGAGGGCCGGAAGATCAGGACGACGACCATGAGCGCGTACATCGCCACCTCGGCGAACAGCGGCCCCAGGTCGGCCGCCGTGGCGGGCGGCAGCGTGGCGCGCAGCAGCATCGGCACGAAGGCGCGGCCGATGGTGTCGACCACGCCGACCAGCAGCGCGGCCACGAAGGCACCGCGCACCGAGCCGATGCCGCCGATCACCAGCACCACCAGCGCCGGGATCAGGATGGCTTCGCCCATGCCCACCTGCACCGCGACGATCGGGCCCATGAGTGCGCCGGCCAGTGCAGCGAGTGCTGCACCGAGCAGGAACACGCCGTTGAAGATGCGGCCCACGCGCACGCCCATCAGCTCGGCCATCGGCCGGTCGGACGCACCCGCGCGCACCCGCATGCCGATGCGCGTGTGGTTCACCAGCACGTACAGCGCCAGCGCCATCAGCAGGCCGCCCGCGAGCACCACGAGGCGGTACGAGGGGTAGGGCAGGCCGTCCATCAGCTCGACCGGGCCCGAGAGCGCGGCCGGCGTGGGCGCCATCACGGGCGAGGGGCCCCAGATCATCTTGACGATGTCGTCGGCCACCAGGATCACGCCGAAGGTGGCGAGCACCTGCGCCAGGTGGTCGCGCTTGTAGAGGCGGCGCATCAGCAGCACCTCGATGAGCAGCGCCACCACCACGGTGACGAGCACCGCGACCACGATGGCGGCGGCGAACGACCCGGTGCGCGTGTGCGCCTCGGCCGCCACGTAGGCGCCGGCCATGAACAGCGAGCCGTGCGCGAGGTTCAGCACGTCCATGATGCCGAACACCAGCGTGAGGCCCGCCGCCAGAAGAAAGAGCATCAGGCCGTAGCCGATGCCGTTGAGCAATTGCTCGAGGACGAGGATGCCGCTCATGGAAAGACGAGCCGCATCACTTCATTGCGCACTTGCTGGCGTAGCTGTCGCCGTAGCTTGTCAGCACGGTGTTGATCAGCTTGTTCGTCACCTTGCCTTGCGCGTCCTTGCCGATCACGCGCAGGTAGAAGTTCTCGATGGGGAAGTGGTTGTTCGCGTACTTGAAGGTGCCGCGCGTCGAGGCGTAGTTGGCCTTCTTCAGGGCGGCGACCACGGCGTCGCGGTTCTGCGCGTTGCCGCCCGATTGCTTCACGGCGGCGTCCATCGCGAGGATCGCGTCATAGGCCTGCGCGGCGTACACCGACGGGTAGCGGCCGTTGTATTCCTTGCGGAAGGCGGCCACGAAGGCCTTGTTGGCGGCGTTGTCCAGGTCGTGCGCCCAGTGCGAGGTGTTGAACAGGCCGAGCATGGGCTCGCCCACGGCGCCGATCACGTCCTCGTCGGCCGAGAAGCCGCTGGTGACCAGCGTGATGTCCTTCGACAGGCCCGCGCCCACGAACTGCTTGATGAAGTTGATGCCCATCGCGCCGGGCAGGAAGAAGTAGATCGAGTCGGGCTTGGCCGCGCGCAGCTGCGCGAGTTCGGCGGCGTAGTCGATCTGGCCCAGCTTGGTGTACAGCTCGTCGGCCACCTGGCCCTTGAACTGGCGCTTGAAGCCGCCCAGCGCATCCTTGCCGGCCGGGTAGTTGGGGGCGATCAGCACGATCTTCTTGAACGCGCGGTCTTGTGCGAACTTGCCGGCGGCCTCGTGGAACTGGTCGTTCTGGTAGGCGGTGCCGAAGAAGTAGGGGCTGCACTGCGCGCCGGCGAACTGGCTCGGGCCGGCGTTGGCCGACAGGTAGGGCACCTTGGCGTTGAACAGCGTCGGGCCCACGGCCAGCGCCACGTTGGAGCCGATGGGGCCGCTGAAGATGTCGATCTTGTCGCGCTGGATCATGCGGTCGACCAGCTGCTTGGCCTGGTCGGGGCTGCCGGCCATGTCGGCCTGCACGAACTCCACGTCCTGCCCGCCGAGCTTGCCGTTCAGCTGCTTGATGCCCAGCGCGAAGCCGTCACGCGCCTCGGCGCCCAGGGCCGCGAAAGGCCCCGAGATGTCAAGGGCCAAACCCACCTTGACCGGCGCGGCCACGGCCGACACCGAGGCCCCGAGGGCGGCGCCGCACAGCAGCAGCGAGATCAGGGTGCGCGGCAGCGCGGGCGATTTCAGGAACGTGGGGCGCATCGGGTTCTCCGGCTAGGGAAGGGTTGAGACAACTGAACTGTTGATAGTTAAATACTTTAGCCGTAAACAATTCGGTGTCAACGGTACTAGCACGAATGGTGCCAGTGAACCGTGTCGCCTTCGCCGCGCCGGACCCTCGCGAAAGGTTACGCAAACGTCAACCGAACGGACTTGCGGTGGCGAACCAGAGGCCGATGCCGGTCGCGATGATGAAGGCCCCGTCGGTCACGCCGGCGACCAGGAAGAACTTGGTCTGCAGCGTGTCGACCAGCTCGGGCTGGCGCGTCGTCCCTTCGAGAAACTTCTGGCCCACCAGCGCGATGCCGATGCACGAACCCAGTGCGGCAATGCCGATCAGCAGGGCGACGGCGAGCGGGAGGATGTTGAAGCCGGTCATGGTTTTTTCTCCTGGTTGATGAATCGATGGACCCACTGTTCCAGAACCGGTGCATCGAATCCATGACGCGGGAGGTCATGCGCCAGACGAAAAAAAGCCGGCCGTCGAAACGGCCGGCCTGGGCTCAGGCGCGAAGCGAGGTGCTTACGGCAGCTGCGTCCAGTTCTGGTTGTTGCCGCCGTTGCAGGTCCAGGTGATCAGCGCCGTGTCCTGCGTGGTCGAGCCGTTCGGCACGTCCAGGCACGAGCCCGAGGCGCGGTTGCGCACCGTGCCGCCCACCAGGCTCCACTGCGCCGTGTTGCCCGACGAGCAGGCCACCTGCACCACGGCCGCGTTCGTGGTCGCCGTGCCGTTCTGTGCCAGGCACAGGCCGCTGTGCTCGGCGATGAACTGCACGTAGCCGCCGGTGACGGGCGTCATGGTGAACTTCTCGTTGCCCGCGTTGCCGCACGGCCATTGCACCGCCGTCGCACCGCTGGTGGTCGAGGCGCCCTTGATGTTCACGCACATCGTCGGGTTGAGGTCGGAGCGCAGCCGCGTGACCACCGCCGGGGCGGTGTCCTGCGAGCGCACGTACTCGCGCAGCGCCACCACGTCGTTCGCCGGCAGGCTGGAGGCGTTGCCGTGGCCGCCCGCGAGCAGGTCCTGCAGCGTGGCCGCCTGGCCGTTGTGGAAGAACGCGGTGGTGTTCCAGGTGCCCGACAGGGTCGGCGTGTCGAAGCCCACACCCGCCAGCGGCTGGTTGCTGCCCTTGCCCGACGAGGCCTGGATGGTGCCCACGTCGTGCCGCAGGCCGTCGCGGAAGGTGGCGCCCGTGTGGCAGGTGGCGCACTGGGCCGTGTTGAACACGGTCTGTCCGCGCACCGCGTCCACGCTCAGGCTGCCGTCCGCGGCGCGCGCCGGGCTGCGCATGTACTTGTTGAGCGAGCCCAGGTACACGGCCAGGTCGTCCAGCTGCGCGTTCTTGCCGGCCTTCGGGGCGCCCAGCGGGGCCTGCGTGGCGGCCCAGTCGGCATTGCTCAGGAAGCCCGTGCCGCCGAACTCGTTGCGGATGTCGTTCTCGAAGTCCTGCACTTCGTCGAAGTTGGCCGTCCAGTGCAGCTTGCCGTGGCTGGTGCCGCGCCGCCCCTGCAGGCTGATGGTGCGGCGCAGGCCTTCGCCGCGCTGGGTGAAGTCCCACACCATGCCGTCGTCGCCGCCGTCCGCGTGGCAGCTGGCGCAGGAGATGTAGTTGTCCTTGCTCATGCGCCGGTCGGCCGCGTTGTAGAACACCTGCTTGCCGCGCAGCGCCGCGGCCGCCATCGGCTCCTGCGCCACGGTGGCCACGTTCTGCAGGAAGATCGCCGCGTTGGTCTCGGCCGACAGCACCTTCGCCACGTCGTGCACCGACACCGAGCGCGCCAGGAAGTTGTTCACGAACAACCGCTTGCGCGCCGCGTCCAGGTACAGGCCGTGCGGGGCGCTGCTGGCGTTGATCTCGCCGCGCACCGCGCGGGTGTAGCTGTCGACGATGGCGACGCGGTTGCCTTCCATCTGCGCCACGAACAGGTAGTCGCCGGCGGGCGAATACAGCGCGGCGCGCGCGGGGGCGCGGTCGTCGAAGTCGATCTGCTCGGAGAACACCTCGGCGGCGCTTTGCAGGTTCACCTGCGACAGGATGGAGCGCACCGTCTGGTCGTGTGGCAGGTCTTTGCCGTCGCGGAAGCGGCCGCGCACGATGTTGTCCTTCTTCGATGGCAGCACGGCACGCGATCCGTCGGGCGAGATCACCACCTGGCTCAGGTAGTTGGCCACGCCGCGCGCGCGGCTCTCGGTGTCGACGGTCGCGGTGTCCACCGGCAGCGGGATGGTCTGCAGCGCGGTCAGCGACTGCAGGTTCACCTTGTGCAGCTGGCCGCCCGTCATCTTCGACTTGAAGCGCGTGACGTAGGCCACCTGCGAGTCGGCGCTCACGGCGATGCCGCGCACGCCGCCCTCGAGCGCCAGCGCACCGGTGGTGGCGCCGTTGCTGGGGTCGAAGCTCATGAGCACCGACTTGCTTTCCAGCGTGAGCAGGCCCTTGGCGCCGTTGGGCGTGAAGGCCACGCCGTACGGGCCGCTGCCGTAGGCCAGCGGGATCGACACCGACTGCGAGCCGTCGGCGGCGTTGAGCGCCACCAGCTTGTCCTCGCCCTGCACCGCGACCCAGATGCGGCCGTCGGGGCCCACGGCCAGCGTCTTGGCCTCGTCGCCGACGCGCACTTCCCACAGCTTGGCAAGGGTCTGCGCATCGATGGCGGCCACCGTGCCGCTGTCGGGGTTCACCGAGTACACCCGGCTCGCATCGCCCGCGATGTTGGTCGTGTGCGTGGGCGCGGTCGCGGTGACCGGCGCGATCACGGTCACGTTGTAGGTGTAGTAGGTCTCGCGGCCGCTGCTGTCCTTCACCGTCAGGGTCACCGTGTAGTGGCCGGGGGTGGTGTAGGTGTAGCTGGTGTTGGGCTGGTTCGAGAACGCCGTCTGCGTGCCGTTGCCGAAGTTCCAGCGGAACTGCACGCCGCTGGCGCCGAGCGTCGCGGGGTTGAAGCTCAGTTGGCCGTTGACCAGCTTGGGCCCGCCGCCCAGGCCCGGGTCGCCGATGATGGCCTGGCCGCGCAGCGTGTCCACCTCGGCCTGGCCGAGCACGCGGCCATACACGCGCACCTCGGCCAGCGTTCCCTTGAAGAGCGCGGTGTTGCCCTGGATCTGGCCCATGACCTGGAACTTGGTCGACAGGCCCTTGGTGCCGGTGGGGCCAGTTGACGTGGTCTTCACGCCGTCCACGTACACCGCCTGCGCGCCCGAGGCCGCGTCGCGCGTGAGCACGACGTGGTGCCAGTTGCCGTCGTTCACGGCTGCGGTGGAGGTGGTGCCGCCGTCATTGCCCACCGAGAGCTTGATGCGCCCGCCGGTGTCCAGCCAGCCCCAGAACACGTCGTCGGTGCCGCCCGACTGGTCGCGACCGAAGATGCCGGGCGCGGTCCACGAGTTGGCAGCGCCGGCCTGCGTGGTCTTCATGTAGAAGCTCAGCGAGGCGGTGCCACCCAGCGCGCTGGCCACGGTGTCGTTCTTCAGCGGCACGCCGGCAGTGCGGTTCGCGAAGTTCAGGCCGATGCTCTCGAACGCGTCGCCGGTGGCGGGCGTGCCGTTGTTGGCGCCGATCTGGTCGCCCAGGTTGCCCGTCAGCGGCCAGTGGTGCATCAGGTTGATGTCGCTGGCGTTGCCGGTGTTGAAGGTGGAGCGGTAGTCGGCGCCGATGGCGTTGCCCGCATAGTCCTTCACGCCGTTGGCCGGCAGGAACACCTCATAGCTGGTGCCCGGCAGCAGCGGCTGCGCGGGATGGAAGTTGACGATGCCCAGCTGCACGCTGTAGGTGCCCGCCAGCGTGTTGCCGCCCACCGGGCGCACGATGAAGGTGTTGCTGTTCACGCTCTCCGGCAGGATGTTGTCGGTCATGCCCAGGCCGATGCGCGAGCTGAGGGCCTGCTGCTTCGCACCGTTGGCGGGCGAGACCTGCTTCACTTCGGGCTTGGTGGTGTCGGGGTCCACCGCGTGCACGACGAAGCCGCTGCCCGAGCCGTGGTCGTTGCCCACGAAGACGAGGTTGCCGAACATCGCGACCTGGCCGTTGTCCGAATGCGAGAAGTTCGGGTCGTCTTCGCGCAGGATGCTGCCGCGGCCCACTTCCACGTGGTTCAGCGGGTTGCTCACGTCGACCTTGTGGATACGCGTCTGCGCGCCCTGGATCACGTAGTTGTCCTGCGTGGCGCAGTACAGCTGCTCGTCGATGACGAGCCGGTTGTCCTCGGCCACGAAGCGCGAGCGGTCGCTCAGGTCGTAGCTGTACATCTTGGCGCCGCTGCCGCGCGCGGAGGCGTGCACGCTCTTGCCGTCGAAGCAGGTCGCGTAATAGAACGGCGTGGCGCCGGCGATGGAATCGAGCACCTTGGGGTTGAGCGGATCGGAGATGTCCAGGCTCGCGAAACCGCCGTTGCTTTCCATCGCGGTCAGCACCATGTGGTTGCCCATCGTGAAGATCGGGCCGAGGCGGAAGCCGCCGAGTTCGCCGGTGGGCACCGGGTTGGGCTTGCCGGCGCCGCGGTTGGCGACCACCGCGTTCGCGGGGTCTGTCGCGTCGACGATGAACATGCCCCGGCCGGCCGAGGCCACGTACAGGTAGGGCGCCTGCCACCACAGCTGCCAGGACACGTTCTCGTAGTCGCCCGAGTTGACGCCGGGCAACACCAGCTTCTTCACCTGCTTGATGTCGTTGATGTCGGTGAAGTCCCAGAACTCGACGCCATTGATGCTGGGCAGCACGACGTAGGTCTTGCCGCCGATCTTCGCGGTGCCGAAGGAGTGCGTTTCGCGGAATTCCTTGGTGCGGCCGCCTGTCGCGTCATCGGGCTCGTAGATCTTCTTGACGAGCCTGATCTGGCGCGGGTTCGACACGTCGTACAGCAGGAAGCCGCCGGGGCCGAGGCCGCTGTCCGGCGCGAAGGAGGTGAGGAAGTAGCCGTTGACCATGATGCCGGCGTTCATGCCGTAGTCCTTGCGGCCCGGGTACGTGGCGGGCACGTCGCGCGCCTCGTAGGCGTCGCTGTGCGCCGGATCGAGCGGGTGCGCGGCGCTGGTGATCATCGACACCGGCTTGAACAGTTCCGCCGAGGTGTAGGTGAGGTTGCCCAGGCCCGGCCCCTGCAGCGGGAGCGGGTCGGCCACGACGGCGGCAGCCGCCGTGGCCATCTTGTTGAGGGTCGTCATCGGACTGACCCCGGTGATTGCCGCATGCGTCAGCAATGTGACGCACGGCACCAGGAACGCCATCAGGAAATACCGGATCTTCATCGTCGCCTCCAGGTTGTTTGAAGTTCGCAGGGAACCCTCTTGTCCTTGGTTCTCTCGAGTCACTCGGTCGCTTGCAGGGAAAGCGCACGCGCAGGCGCGCCCCCGGCGGGCAACGCATGCGTTGTCCGCCGTCCACTTCTTCTTCTGTCTTGCTCTCCCGCTGGTTGGCGCCGGCGCCTTCCGCGTGGAAGGCACCGGCGCCTGGGCGCTGTTACTTCACGCCGCCCGATTCGTAGATGGCCCAGGCCGCTTCGGCGCTGGCACCGTCGTGGATCATGGCCATCAGTGCGCTCACCACCGCCGAGGGGTTGGCGTGCTGGTAGACGTTGCGGCCGTACACCATGCCGACCGCGCCCTGGTCCAGGAGCACGCGCGAACGCGCGAACACCTGCTGCAGGTCTTCGCGCCCGCCGCCGCGCACGAGCACGGGGCAGCGCGCGGCCTGCACCACGCGGTGGAAGTCGGTGGCGTCGGTGGTCGGGTCGGCCTTGACGATGTCGGCGCCCATCTCGCGCGCCAGGCGCGTGAGCGTGACGATCTTCTCGGCGTCGCCGTCCACCATGTAGCGGCTGGTGGCGGTGGGCGCCTGCATCACCAGCGGCTCGATCATCAGTGGCATGCCGTAGCGGTCGCAGTCGGCGCGCACGCGGGCGATGTTCTGCACGCACTGGCGGAACAGGTCGGGCTCGTCGGGCAGCATGAACAGGTTGACGACCACGCAGGCCGCATCCCGCTGCACGGCGGGCAGCACCGGGTCGTCCTGGTTCTGCAGCACGGCCCACATCACGCGGTGGTGCATGGCGTTGTAGGGGTTGCCCATGTCCAGGCGCATCACCAGCGCGGGGCGATCGCGCCCGGGCCGGTCCTGCAGCAGGTCGGACTGCCCGTAGTTCAGCTGGATCGCATCGGGCTTCGCAGCCACGAGCTTGTCGATCACGCCGGGCATGTCCTCCAGGCCGTCCAGGAAGGTGGGTTCGTTGCACACGCCGTGGTCCAGGGCGATGTCCAGGCAGCGGCCGTTGTGCAGCAGGCGGTTGAGCCGCGCGGTCTTGTCTTTCGACATGAAGGAAGAACTCCGTGTTGAGGAAAAAAGGAAGGAATGGCGCGCGCTCAGGCGAGCGCGTCCAGGTGGCGCTTGGCCGCGGCGTCGATCAGCTGCAGGGCTTCGCCGTCGAGCACGACCGCACCGGCGCCGGCGTTCTCGATCGCCTGCTGGCGCACGCGCGCACCGCACAGCGCCACCGAGACGGTGCCGCGGGCCACGGTCCAGGCGATCATCATCTGGCCGAAGGAGCAGCCCAGGTGCGTGCGCAGCGGCTCCAGCGTGTCGAAGAAGGCCTTCAGCTTCGCGCGGTTGGCTTCGCTGAAACGCGGGTTGGTGGCGCGCTGGTCATCGCCCTTGAACTCGCGCGCGGGGTCGATGGGCCCGGCCAGCAGGCCCAGCGCCAGCGACGAGTAGCCCAGCACCGCCACGTTGTGCTCGGCGCACAGCGGCGCCAGCGTGGTCTCGATGCCGCGGTCGATGAGGCTGTAGAGCTCCTGCGCTGCATCGACCGGGCCGTGCTTCAGGTACTCCGAAAGAATCTCGGGCGTCGCGTTGCTCACGCCGATGGCGCGGATCTTCCCCTGCTTCTTGAGCGCCAGCAGCGCGTCCATGGTCTCGGCCACGGGCGTCGTGTGGTCCTGCCAGTGCGTGATGTACAGGTCGATGTAGTCGGTCTGCAGGCGCTTCAGGCTTTCTTCGCATTCATGGAAGATCGAATCGCGCCCGAGGTAGCGGTACACCGGATGCCCGTCTTCCTCGAAGAAGTGCGTGCCCTGCTGCGTGTGCCACACCAGGCCGCACTTGGTGGCGATCACGGCCTCGTGGCGGCGGCCCTTGAGCGCGGTGCCGACGATGCTCTCGGAGCGGCCCAGGCCATAGGCCGGTGCGGTGTCGATCAGGTTCACGCCCGCATCGAGCGAGGCCTGGATGGCGATCACGGCGGCTGCGTTGTCGCCGCCGCCCCACATCCATCCGCCCATGGCCCAGGTGCCCAGGCCGATGGCCGAGCATTCGATGCCCGAGGGGCCGAGGGTGGTTGTCTTCATTTGCGTTGCGCTGCTCATCGCTTGGTCTTTCGGGTGTTCAGGATGTGGTCGATGGTCACGGCCGCGAGCAGGATCAAGCCCTTGATCACGTCCTGCCAGTAAGGCGACACGTCGAGCAGGATCAGCGAGCTGGTCACCACCGACAGCAGCGCCAGGCCGAGCACGGCGCCGAGCACCGTGCCCGAGCCGCCCTTGAGGCTGGCGCCGCCGATCACGGCCGCGGCAATCACGTTGAGTTCCATGCCCATGCCGAAGGTCGGCGTGGCGGCGCCGAAGCGCGCCGTGTAGATCACGCCGGCCAGGCCCGCCGAGGCGGAGCACAGCACCGTGACCCAGAACTTCACGCGGCCCACGCGGATGCCGGCGTACAGCGCGGCCTTCTCGTTGCTGCCGGTGTAGAACACGCGGCGCAGCAGGGTGGAGCGGCGCAGCACGAAGTCGCTCACGATCACGATGGCCAGGAAGATCAGGATCACGGCCGGCACGCCGAACAGCGTGCCCTGGCCGATGAACTTGAACTCGGCCGGCAGCGAGAACAGCGACTGCGGCGTGCCCTGCGTGAGCGCCAGGCACAGGCCGCGCACGATCACCATGAAGGCCAGCGAGGCGATGAAGTGGTTCAGCCCGATGCGCGTGACGCAGCCGCCGATCATGGCGCCGATGAGGCCGCTGGCGCCGATGGCCACCAGGCTCGCGAGCCACGGGTCCATGCCCATGAGAAAGAGCTTGCCGGTCACCACCATCGCGAAGCACACCACCGAGCCCACCGACAGGTCGATGCCGCCGACGATGAGCAGGATGGTCATGCCCACCACCACGATGCCTTCGATGGAGAAGGACAGCAGCATCGCGCGCACGTTGTCCCAGGTGAGGAAGTAGGGCGATGCGAAGCTCATCGCGACGCACAGCGCCACGATGATCAGCACCAGCCCGGCCTCGCGCATGCTCGTGAGCTTGTTGGCCTGCTTCACGGGGTCTCCTGTTCGGCGGGGTTGCAGGGAGCCGGCCGTGGCCGTGGCCGCGGCGCCTGCGTCGATTCTGGTCGGAAAGTTCATGCCATTGCCTCTTCGGGTTCGCAAAGTCCGGAGGCCAGCCGCAGCAGGGCTTCCTCCGTCATCTCGTCATGGGCCAGTTCGCCCGCCAATCGCCCTTCGCGGATCACCAGTGCGCGGTCGCACAGGCCGATGATCTCGGGCAGTTCGGAAGAGATCACCACCACGCCCACGCCCTGGTCGGCCAGGTCGCGCAGGATGTGGTGGATCTCGGATTTCGCGCCCACGTCCACGCCGCGCGTGGGCTCGTCCATCAGCAGCACCGCAGGCTGCGTGGCCAGCAGCTTGGCGATGGCCACCTTCTGCTGGTTGCCGCCCGACAGGCTGGACACCTCGATCGCCACGCCGTCCGACTTCAGGTTGAGCTTGGCGCCCAGCTGTACCGCGAGGCGGTGTTCGGTAGCGCGCTGCAGCAGGCCCAGGGCCGAGCTGACGCGGCGCAGCGCCATCGACGAGATGTTCTGCGCGATCGGCAGGTCGAGGAACACGCCGGCCGCCTTGCGGTCTTCGCTGAGGTAGGCGATGCCTTCGCGCAGCGCGTCGCTGTACTTGCGGATGGCGAGCGTCTTGCCGTTCAGGCGCACGGCGCCGCGCCGCGCGGGGCGCAGGCCGCACACGGTCTCGGCGAGCTCGCTGCGCCCGGCGCCCATGAGCCCGGCAATGCCGAGGATCTCGCCGCGCTGGAGCGTGAAGGAGATGCCGTGCACGCGCTCGTCGTCGGCGATGCCGTCGACTTCGAGCACGGGGCCGGCGTTCGCGTCAGCGGCGGCGGATTGCTTGGGCGGGTAGTAGTTGCCCAGGTCGCGCCCGACCATGCGGCGCACCAGCTCGTCGGGCGTCATGCCTTCGAGCGGGCCGCTGTGCACGTTGCGCCCGTCGCGCAGCACGGTGGCGCGGTCGCAGTGCGTGAAGATCTCGGCCATGCGATGGCTGATGTAGATGATGCCGATGCCCTGCGCCTTGAGGTCGTGCAGCACCCGGAAGAGCGCGGCCGATTCGTTGTCGGTGAGGGCGGCGGTGGGCTCGTCGAGGATGAGCACCTTGCAGTCGAGCGTGAGCGCCTTGGCGATCTCCACCAGCTGCTGGCTCGAAATGCTCAGGTCGCGCACCAGCGCGGCCGGGTCGATGTCCTGGCCCAGGCGCGCCAGCACTGTCGCGGCGCGCGTGTTCAGCGCGGAGAAGTTCATCCACGCCTGCTTGCCGGCGTTGATTTCCGGCATGAAGATGTTCTCGGCCACGGTGGCGTCGGCGCACAGGGCGATTTCCTGGTGCACCAGGCCGATGCCCAGGCGCATGGCGTGGGCGGGGCCGTCGATGGCGACCTTCTGGCCGCACAGCACGATCTCGCCTTCGTCGGGCTGGTGGATGCCGTCGATGATGTTCATCAGCGTCGACTTCCCCGCGCCGTTCTCGCCGCACAGGGCGTGGATCTCGCCGGCCTGCAGCGAGAAGTCCACGCCCGAGAGCGCGCGCGAAGCGCCGAAGCGCTTCGCGATGCCGCGCAGTTCAAGCAATGCGGCAGGGGTGCTCACTCGCCGATTCCCTTGGTGCCACGGCGGGCAAGGTATTTGTCCCAGTAGAAGTCGTCGGCGTTGGCCTTGCTCACCACGGCCAGGCCGTTGTCCAGGAAGGGCACCGACATCGGGTTCGTGCCGTTGCGCTTGGCGTCGTTCATCGGGTCGATGAGGCCGGGGTTCTTGGCCAGGAACAGCATCATCATGCCCATGTAGCCCTGCATGCCCTGGTTCGGGTTGATGGCGCCGAACACGTCGCCCGACTTGATCATGTCCAGGATCTTGGCGTTGACGTCGCAGCACATCACCTTGATGTTCTTCTTGGTCTCGACCTTGGCCTGCGCCGCGCCGAGCGCCGAGTTGGCCTCGGGCATGAAGAGGGCGCCCAGGTTCGGGTTGGCCTGCGCCAGGCTCAGCACGGCCTGGTAGGCCTTGTTCGGGTCCTGGTTGCTGGCGGCGCGGCCGACCAGCTTCATGCCCGGGTGCTTGGCCTTCATGCGGTTGACGAAGGCGGCGATGCGGCGGTCGTGGTTGTCCTGGCCCGGGTTCTCGAGCACGGCGTACTCGCCCTTGCCGTTCAGCGAGGCGGCGATGGCGTCGGCCGCCTGGTTGCCTTCGCGGTCGTTGTCGGAGGTGATGAACGAGGTGCGCTTGGAGTTGGGCGAATCGGCCGCGAAGGTCACGACCGGGATGCCCATCGCGGCGGCGCGGTTGATGGGTTCGATGAACGGGTCGGGGTTCATCGGGTGCAGCAGGATGCCGGCGGGCTTGCGCGCCAGCTCCTGTTCGAACGATGCGAGCTGCTTGTTCACGTCGTACTCCGGCGTGCCGGTGTAGCGGGTGCGAACGCCCAGCGTGCGGCCGAGCTGCTTCATCATTTCGTAGACCGGGAACCAGTACTCGACGCCCGAGACCATCACGTTCATCACGTAGACGTCGCTGGCATTGCCGCGCAGGCCGGCACCCGCCGCGGGGGCCGCGGCTTGCTGTTGCGCGAACGCGCTCGCACCGGCCAGGCCGATACCGGCGGCGGCTGCGGACTTCAGGAAATTACGCCTCATTCTTTGTCTCCTCACGTTGACTGGCAGAGCTTTCGGCCCGCCGTTGCGTGGCGGACCTGTGGACCGTGGTGTCACGACAGTTGTTATGACAGGCTAGAATGTAATGGCGGGCCGTTTCTCCCGATAACTAGGGGAAACGCTACTGGTGACAGCCTTTTTTTCCGCCGAAGCTGTTATGACATGAAGACCAAAATACTGATCGGCATCGACATGGGCTCGAGCAGCCTGAAGGCGCTGGCCCTGGACGCGGGGAGCGGGCGCAGCCTGGCCGTGTCGCGCCTGCCCCTGCGGCATGCGCGGCTGCCCGGCGGCGGGTGCGAGGTGGGCGCGGCGGCGATCCGCGCGGGGCTGACCCACGTGCTCGGCGACGTGGCGCGCCAGCTCGGCCCGCGCGCCGCGGATGTGTGCGCCATCGGCTGCACCGGCCACGGCGCGGGCCTGTACGCCCTCGATGCACACAACGAACTCGTGGGCGGCCGCGCCGTCGCCTCCACCGACCAGCGCGCCGATGCGCGCGCGCTCGGCCTCTCGGCACGCCACGGCGACCGGCTGTTCGCGGACGTTGGCTGCCGCCCCTGGCCCGGCCAGCCCACGGTGATCGCGGCCGAGCTGCTGGGCGCCGACGCCGTGCAGCGCGGCGAACTGCACCGCCTGCTGTTTGCCAAGGACTACCTCGGCTTCCTGCTGACCGGCGAGATCGCCACCGACGCGAGCGACGCCAGCACCGCCGGTCTGCTCTCGCTGGCCACCGGCGATTGGTCGCCCCTGGCCTTCGAGGTCGCGGGCATCGACGGCCTCGGGCCGCGTGCCTTCGGCCCGCTGGTGCCCAGCGGCCAGACCATGGGCCGGCTGCGCGCGGCCGAGGCGGCGCTGTGCGGCCTGCCCGCCGGCATTCCGGTGGCGATGGGCGCCATCGACCTGCTCGCCTCGATGACCGCCATCGGCGCTGAAGACCGCGGCCGCGCCGTGTCGGTGCTGGGCACGTGGTGCGTCAACGCCGTCATCGGCCCGGTGATCGACCCGCAGCCCGAGGTCGCCGCGCTCGTCAACTTCGGCCGCACGCGCGAGCGCCTGTACATGGAGAACAGCCCCTCGTCGATGGCCAACATCGCATGGCTGGCCGGCGCGCTCGGGCTGCCCGATGCGCGCGCCGTGGTCGACCTGGCCATGGGCGTGCCGCTCGGTGCGAACGGCCTGCGCTTCCTGCCTTTCATCAATGGTGGGGGCGGCATCACGGCCGGCTTCGTCGGGCTCAAGAGCCACCACACGCCCGCCGACATGGCGCGCGCCGTGGTCGATGCCGTGGCCGCGCTGCATGCGCGCCACACCGCGCGCCTCGCGTCGCAGGGCCTGCCGGTGTCGGCCTCCAGCGTGCTGGGCGGCGGCGCCAGCGATGCGCGCCTGGTGCGCCTGCTCGCGGCGCTGCTGGGCCATCCGGTCGAGCGCTGCGCCGACGACGAAACCGGTGCGCGCGGCGCCGCCCTGTATGCCGCGATGTCGCAGGACCTCGACGACGCGGGCCCCGCCAGCCCGCTGCGCGCGCCCTGCGAACTCATCGAACCCGACGCGCGCGACGCGCGGGCCCATGCCGATTTCAACGCCGAATTCAACGAACTGATCGATCGCATGTCTCCTGTCTTCAACCATCTTTCGGGCGGTGCGTCATGAGCGCGTGGCAACTGCCCTTTGTCCGCCCAGCCTCTCTTGAGGGCCGCCACTTTTCCACCGTGATCGTCGGCGCCGGCATCAACGGCGTGGGCGTGTTCCGCGACCTGTCGCTGCAGCGCGTCGATTGCCTCATCGTCGACAAGGGCGACTTCGGCGCCGGCGCCAGCAGCGCGCCCTCGCGCATGATCCACGGCGGCCTGCGCTACCTGGAAAACGGCAGCTTCTCGCTGGTGGCCGAGGCCACGCGCGAGCGCAACCTGCTGCTGCGCAACGCGCCGCACCTGGTGCAGCCGCTGAAGACCGTGGTGCCGCTGTCGAGCTTCTTCGGCGGGCTGCTGAGCAGCGCGCTCAAGTTCTTCGGACGCACGCCGCCGCAGCGCACGCGCGGCCTGCTGGCCGTGGCCGCGGGCCTGCGCCTGTACGACCTGCTGGGCCGCCGCCAGCGCGTGATGCCGGGCCACCGCATCAGCCGCGTGCCCACCAACGACCGCCGCCTGTTCCGCGCCGCCATCCGCTGGACCGCCACCTTCTTCGACGCCTGGATCAGCCATCCCGAGTGGCTGATCCTCGAACTCATCGGCGACGCCTGCCGCGACCAGCCGCGCTCGGCCGCCGCCAACTACTGCCGCGTGACGGGCTGCGCGGGCAACATCCTCACGCTGCGTGACGAGATCACCGGCGCGCTGGTGCGCGTCACGGCCGACACCGTGGTGAACGCCACCGGCGCCTGGCTCGACCGCAGCGCGGCCGTGCTCGGCGGCGCCGGCCCGCGCGTGATGGGCACCAAGGGCTCGCACCTCGTGCTCGACCACCCGGCGCTGCGCGACGCGCTCGAAGGCCGCATGGCCTACTTCGAGGCGGTGGACGGGCGCGTGTGCATCGTCTACCCCTTCCTCGACCGCGTGCTGGTGGGCTCCACCGACATCCCGGTGGAAGACCCCGACCAGATCGTCACCGAGCCGGCCGAGATCGACTACCTGATCGACGTGCTGCGCGAGGTGTTCCCCAACATGGCCTTCGACCGCAACCACGTGATCTACACCTACGTCGGCGTGCGCCCGCTGGCGCGCTCCGACGCCGACAAGCCGGGCCAGATCTCGCGCGACCACTCGGTGGTGGTCGACCCGCCGAGCGCCACGCGCGACGTGCCCATCGTCGGCCTCGTGGGCGGCAAGTGGACCACCTTCCGCGCCCTGGCCGAAGAAGCCACCGACCACGTGCTGCGTCACCTGGGCCGCTCGCGCACCGCCTCGACCGAGTCGCTGCCCATCGGCGGCGGCGCCGAGCTGCCGGCCGACGCGGCCGCCACCGAGCGCTTCATCGACAAGATGACGGCCGGCTCCGGCCTGGGCCGCGCGCGCGCGCTGGGCCTGCTGCGCCGCTACGGCTCGAAGGCGCTGCCGCTGGCGCAGCGCCTCGCGGCCTCGGGCGACACGCCGCTGCGCCATGCGCCCGAGTACTCGGCGGCCGAACTCTCGTACCTGTGCATGGAGACCGGCGTCGTGCACCTGGACGACCTCGTGATCCGCCGCACGCTGCTGGCCATCCGCGGGCTGGTCACCGACGACGCGCTCGCCGAGATCGCCGGCGTGGCCGCCGAAGCCCTCGGCTGGGATGCGACCCGCGCCCACCAGGAACTCAGCGCCTGCGCCGCCGCACTGCGCGAACGGCACGGCGTGCGCCTGCAGCCGGTGGCGGCCCACGAGCCGGTACCTTCCGCTTTCGATGCATCATTGATGGCCAGCCCCGTCCTCGGCCCGACCTAACGTGACCCTTTCCACCGCCCCCGACACCGTGTCGACGACCTCGCTCGACCGCAACTCCGAATCGCCGCTGTGGGCGCAGTTCCGCGACGCCATCCGGCTGCAGATCCTGCAGGGCGTGCTGCCCATCGGCGCCAAGCTGCCATCCGAAGCCGAGCTGGGCGAGCAGTTCGGCATCTCGCGCATCGTGGTGCGCGAGGCGCTGGCCGACCTGGTGCGCAACAACCTCATCTACAAGATCAAGGGCCGTGGCGCCTTCGTGTCGGCGCGCGAGCGCGACGAAGATTTCGTCTCCACCGTGCTGGGTTTTTCCGACGAGATGGAACGCAAGGGCCGCTCGGTGCGCACGCAGATCCTCGTGCAGGAACTGCGCGCCGCCACCGCGCAGGAAGCCGCCGCGCTCGGCCTCACCGAAGACGCGCAGGTGGTCGGCCTCAAGCGCCTGCGCAGCGTCGACGGCGAACTGCGCCTCTTGGTCGAGACGGCCGTGCCGGCCGATCTGGCACCGGGCCTGCACCGCACGCGGCTGGACGATCGCTCGCTGTACGACGTGCTGCGCCGCCAGTACGGCGTGCGGCTGGTGCGCGCCGAACGCTGGATCGATGCCGTGCTGCCCGACGCCGAGACCTGCCGCCTGCTCGACCTGCCGCAGCCCGAGCCGCTGCTGCGCATCGAGTCGATCGCCTACGGTGCCAACGGCCGGCCGCTGGAGCACTACCGCGCGCTGCACCGCTGCAAGACCAGCCGCCTGCACGTGCAGACGACGACCTGAGCTCAGGCCTTCGCGCTGCTGCTGCTGCGCGAAGGCAAGAGCACCGAGGCGATGGCGACCATCATCAGCGCCACCGCCACCCAGTCCTGCCAGTGCACGACCTCGCCGAGCCACACGGCGCCGCTGAACACGCCGAGCACGGGGATGAACATCACGCTCAGGGTCGAGGCCACCGGCGGCAGGCCGCGCGCCAGGTAGAACCAGGCCGCGTGCGCGAAGCCGAAGATCAGCACCGCGTTGTAGGCGATCGACCCCCAGGTCACGGCGCCCGGCGAGCGCCACTGGTCGCGCTCGAACAGCAATGAGAGCACCGTCATCACCACGGCCGTCATGGCCGTCATCCAGAACGAGAGCGTGAGCGTGGGCAGGCCGATGCGCGTGTGGCGCAGCAGCTGCGTGCCCAGCGCCCAGGTGGCCGCAGCCACCAGCGCCAGCGCCACGTAGCCGGGGCGGCCGGCGAAGTCGGTGAGCTCGTGCCACAGCAGCAGCCCGACGCCGATGGCGCAGGCGCCCACGCCGGTCCACGCGCGGCGCGTGAGCACGGCCGAGAACAGCAGCGCGCCGATGACGGCGGAGAACACCGGCATCGTGTAGCCCAGGATCGCGGCGCGCCCGCCTGACAGCGCCTTCACCGCGAGGATGATGCAGGCGTGCCAGACGAACCTGTTGGTCGCGCCCAGCCACACCAGCTCGGGCCAGGCGCTGCGCGGCACGCGGAACGGCACCTTCATCACCACCAGCGCGATCGCCAGCACGGGCACGCCCAGCCAGATCGAAATCGCGCGGAAGGCCAGCGGCGGGTAGTCGGCTACGCCGAGCTTCATCACCGGCCAGTTGAAGCCCCACGCGAGGGTGAGGAGCACGAGAAGAACGAACTGGCGCGGCGTGAAGGAAGGCATGGGCCGCGATTGTGGCGCGGCCCGCGCATTCGCGCTGGCGGCGCGGCTACAGCAGGCGCTTGAGGTAGCGGCCCGTGTGGCTCGCCTCGTTCGCCGCGATGTCTTCCGGCGTGCCTTCGCCCACCACCGTGCCGCCGCCGGCGCCGCCCTCGGGGCCCATGTCGATGAGCCAGTCGGCCGTCTTGATGACGTCCAGGTTGTGCTCGATGACGACGATGGTGTTGCCCGCGTCGCGCAGCTGGTGCAGCACCTTGAGCAGCAGCTCGATGTCGGCGAAGTGCAGGCCGGTCGTCGGCTCGTCGAGGATGTAGAGCGTGCGGCCCGTGTCGCGCTTGCTGAGTTCGAGCGCGAGCTTCACGCGCTGTGCCTCGCCGCCCGACAGCGTGGTCGCCGACTGGCCGAGCTTGATGTACGAGAGGCCCACGTCGAGCAGCGTGCGCAGCTTGCGCTCGATGGTCGGCACGGCCTTCAGGAACTCGTGCGCGACCTCGACCGTCATCTCGAGGATCTGTGCGATGTTCCGGCCCTTGTACTGGACCTCGAGCGTCTCGCGGTTGTAGCGCTGGCCGTGGCAGACCTCGCAGGGCACGTACACGTCGGGCAGGAAGTGCATCTCGACCTTCACCACGCCGTCGCCCTGGCAGGCCTCGCAGCGGCCGCCCGCCACGTTGAAGCTGAAGCGGCCCGGACCGTAGCCGCGCTCGCGCGCGGTGTTGGTCTCGGCCATCAGCTCGCGGATGGGCGTGAACAGGCCCGTGTAGGTGGCCGGGTTGCTGCGCGGCGTGCGGCCGATGGGCGATTGGTCGACGTTGATGACCTTGTCGAAGTACTCGATGCCTTCCACCGACTCGTGCGCGGCCGGCTCTTCGTGCGCGCGGTACAGCGTGCGCGCCACGGCGGTGTAGAGCGTGTCGTTCACCAGCGTCGACTTGCCCGAGCCCGAGACGCCGGTCACGCAGGTCAAGAGGCCCACGGGGAAGGCGACGCTCACGTTCTTCAGGTTGTTGCCGGTGGCGCCGACCACGCGAATTTCCTGCAGGTCGGTCTGCGAAGCCAGGTGCGCCGCTTCGCGCGCCGCGCGGCGTTCGGCCGCGGGGCTCTGCGGAAAGCGCGAGGGTTTCTTGCCTTCGTTGAAGGCCGGCTTCTTCACGGCCGGCAGCCAGGCGGTGCGGTGCTTGGGCACCTCGATCTTCTTCACGCCCGAGAGGTACTGGCCGGTGAGCGACTCGGGGTTGGCCGACACCTGGGCATACGTGCCCTGGGCCATCACGCGCCCGCCGTGCACGCCGGCACCGGGGCCCATGTCGATCACGTGGTCGGCGGCGTGGATCATGTCCTCGTCGTGCTCGACCACGATCACGCTGTTGCCGATGTCGCGCAGGTGTTTGAGCGTGCCGATGAGGCGGTCGTTGTCGCGCTGGTGCAGGCCGATGCTGGGCTCGTCGAGCACGTACATCACGCCCGTGAGGCCCGAGCCGATCTGCGACGCGAGGCGGATGCGCTGCGCCTCGCCGCCCGAGAGCGTCTCGGCGCTGCGGTCCAGGCTCAGGTAATTGAGGCCCACGTCGTTCAGGAATTTCAGGCGCAGGCCGATCTCGCGCACCACCTTGTCGGCGATGTCGGCCTTGGCGCCGCGCAGCTTCAGCGTGCTGAACCAGGCGTAGGCGTCGCGTAGCGTGAGGTGGCTCAGTTCGAAGATGGCCATGCGCGGCGGCTCGCCGCCGTTCGCGCCCACGTGCCCGGCGTCGTCCACCAGGAACACGTTGCGCGCTTCGCGCCGCAGCCGCGAGCCGCCGCAGTCGGGGCAGGGCTGCTGGTTGCGAAAGCGCGCGAGGTCTTCGCGCACCATCACCGAGTCGGTCTCGCGGTAGCGCCGCGTCATGTTCGGGATGATCCCCTCGAAGGGGTGCTTCTTCGTGAGCTTCTTGCCCGCGAAGTTGCCCGACTCCATGGTGTAGTTGAACTTGATCTCTTCACCGCCCGAGCCGTGCAGCAGCGTCTGCTGCACCGAGGCCGGCAGCGACTCGAAGGGCGCGTCGACATCGAACTTGTAGTGCTTGGCCACGCTCTCGACCATGCTGAAGTAGTAGCCGTTGCGGCGGTCCCAGCCCTTGATGGCGCCGCTGGCGATCGACAGCGACGGAAACGCCACCACGCGCACCGGGTCGAACACCTCGCGGTGGCCCAGGCCGTCGCAGCTCGGGCAGGCGCCCACGGGCGAATTGAACGAGAACAGGCGCGGTTCGAGCTCCGACAGCGAGTAGTGACAGATCGGGCAGGCGAACTTGGCGTTGAACAGGTGCTCTTTGTCGGGCGCTCCCGCAGCGCCATCGGCGCTGCTTTCCGGCCTTGCGCCCAGCTCCAGCGCGATGGCGCGGCCCTCCGCCAGGCGCAGCGCGGCCTCGAAGCTCTCGGCCAGGCGCTGCTGCATGTCGGGGCGCGCGCGCAGGCGGTCGATGACCACGTCGATGTCGTGCTTCTCGGTCTTCTTGAGCTTGGGCAGGTCGTTGTATTCGTACGTTTGCCCGTCGACGCGGAAGCGCACGTAGCCGGCGGCCTGCATCTCGGTGAAGAGCTCGAGGAACTCGCCCTTTTTCTCGCGCGCCACGGGCGCCAGGATCATCAGGCGGGGCTCGTCGGGCAGGGCCAGCACCGCGTCGACCATCTGCGACACCGTCTGCGCCTGCAGCGGCAGGTGGTGGTCGGGGCAGAAGGGCGTGCCGGCGCGGGCGTACAGCAGGCGCAGGTAGTCGTGGATCTCGGTCACCGTGCCCACGGTGGAGCGCGGGTTGTGGCTGGTGGCCTTCTGCTCGATGCTGATGGCGGGCGACAGGCCCTCGATCACGTCGACGTCGGGCTTGTCCATGAGCTGCAGGAACTGCCGCGCATAGGCCGAGAGGCTTTCCACGTAGCGCCGCTGCCCTTCGGCATACAGCGTGTCGAACGCCAGGCTCGACTTGCCCGAGCCCGACAGGCCGGTGATCACCACCAGCTTGTTGCGCGGGATGTCGAGATCGACGTTCTTCAGGTTGTGGGTGCGCGCGCCGCGGATGCTGATGCGCTGCTGGGCGAGCAGGGCGCCAAGGTAGGCGTCACGCTCCGGGGTGTCTTCAGTGGTGGGTGAATTCAAGGGGTGCGGTCGTCCGAGGGCAACCGGACATGATAGAGGCGCCGGCTTCGCCTGTCATGACCAGGGGATGGACGGCGGCGGACGCCCCCGCCCAGGCCGGCCGGCGCCGGGCCGATTTCGGCTCAGGCAGAATGGAGGGTTCCTCTCAACCTCCTCCTTCATCTACTTATCAGGGGCAGTGCATATGGCATCGGTCAATAAAGTCATCGTCGTCGGCAACCTGGGGCGCGACCCCGAAATGCGGACATTCCCGAGCGGCGATCAGGTCGCAAACGTCACCGTGGCCACCACCGATCGCTGGAAAGACAAGCAAAGCGGTGAGATGCGCGAAGCCACCGAATGGCACCGCATCGTGTTCAACGGCCGCCTGGCCGAAATCGCCGGCCAGTACCTGCGCAAGGGCTCGCAGGTGTACGTCGAAGGCTCGCTGCGCACGCGCAAGTGGACCGACAAGGACGGCATCGAAAAGTACACCACCGAAATCCGCGCCGACCAGATGCAGATGCTGGGCAGCCGCCAGGGCCAGGGCGGTCCGTCGGGCGGTCCGGAAGACGACGGCGGCTACTCGCAAGGCGGGGGCGGCGGCGGTGGTTACTCGCAAGGTGGTGGTGGTGGCGGCGGTGGCGGTTACGCCCCGCGTGCGCCCGCGGCCGCACCGCGTGCCCCGGCACCGGCGCCGCGCCAGGCGCCGGCCAAGTCGTCGTCGGGCTTCGACGACATGGACGACGACATTCCGTTCTGAAACCGGCTCCTCGAGCTTTTCAATGAAGGCCTGCCTTTTCGAAGGCAGGCCTTTTTTTTGCCCTTTTTATTTCGAATTCTCTCCATGGGCGGTCGTGCCCGGGAAAGTGCTGTTTTGCCAAGGAAATGCAGCCTCCTTGCTCGTCTGGCCGTTGAGCGCAGGGGAAGCGTGTTACGTGGGCCCCTTTTCGACGGCAATGACTGTGTTCAGAGGGGCAATTCCCGGCGGCAATCAACCCATCGACTCCGGCCGTTCTGCTGAATAGCGTCGTTCAGCAGCGCATCGCCGTCGGCCGGTTCGCCGCGATTGGTCCGCTTCGGCGCACGGAATTGGTCCTTGTCCCGCACCGTGCGGCGTCGGAGCATGCAGGCCATAGAACACCGAGACAAGCACGACATGCAGAGCGCCGCCTCCCACTGCCCGCCATCGACCGTCGCACGCGCCGAAGTCCAGGCCCTGCGGTCCTCGAAGATCCGCGAGGTCGCCAATGCGGGCATGGACCGCAAGGACATCCTGCCTTTCTGGTTCGGCGAGCCCGACGAGGAGACGCCGGACGAGATCTGTGGCGCTGCGATCGCCGCACTCGAGAACAGGCGCACCTTCTACGTCCAGACGCTGGGCGAGCCCGCGTTGCGCGAGGAGATCGCCCGGTACCTGTCGCGCTGGCATGGCCCGATCGGCGTTGAACGGGTGGCGGTGACGAGTTCGGGCACGCATGCGCTGATGCTGGCCCTGCAGGCGCTGCTGAACCCCGGCGACCGGGTCGTGGCCGTGACGCCGTTGTGGCCCAACCTGGTCGAGATGCCCAAGGTGCTGGGCGCGCACGTCGAGACCGTCGCATTGCAGTTCACCGCGGCCGGCTGGGTACTCGACGAGCAGCGCCTTCTGGAAGCGCTTCGGCCGGGCACCCGCGCGCTGCTGCTGAACGCGCCCAACAACCCGACGGGCTGGACCCTTTCGCGCGAGTCGCAGGAAGCCATCCTCGCGCACTGCCGGCGCCTGGGCATCTGGATCGTCAGCGACGACGTCTACCAGCGCATCAGCTTCGATGCGCCGTGCGCGCCGTCCTTCCTGGACATCGCGACGCCCGAGGACCGGGTCATCAGCTGCAATTCCTTCTCCAAGGCCTGGCGCATGACCGGATGGCGCCTGGGCTGGATCGTGGTGCCGCCGGCGATGCTGGGCGACATCGGCAAGCTGATCGAGTACAGCAGCACCTGCGCGCCGCCCTTCGTGCAGGCGGCGGGGGTGGTCGCCCTGGCGCGCGGAGAGGACACCATTGCCCGCACCGTCGAGCGGTTGCGCCAGGGCAGGGACCACCTGGCGGCGTGCCTGGGGAGCGTGCCGGGGGTCGAGCTCGCCGCGCCCGCCCGGGGCGCGATGTACACCTTCTTCCGTGTCGACGGCGTGACGGACAGCCTCGCGTTCTGCAAGCAGCTCGTGGCCGAGGCCGGACTGGGGCTGGCGCCCGGCGTGGCCTTCGGCCCCGAGGGCGAAGGCTACCTGCGCTGGTGCTACGCGAGCGGCACGCCGCGCCTGGACGACGGCGTTCGCCGCCTGGCCGCCTACCTGGAACACCACCCAACCACTCGATGAGGATGCGATGAACACCCAAGACATTGCGGGCGCCCTTTGGCAAGCCATGGAGGACGGACGCCACATGCCGTCGGAATGGGCCGGAAAGTTCTCCCTGCAGCAGGGCTACGAAGTGCAGCTGGCCTTGTTGCACAGGCGCCTGGCCAGGGGCGAGCGGCAGACGGGCTGGAAGGTCGGCCTCACCGCCGAGGCCATGCGCGTGCAGCAGCAGGTGCACGAGCCCTGCTTCGGCTATCTGCTGGAAAGCGGCCGGCATGCGAGCGGCCAGGCCTATCGCTTCTCCGAGCTGATCGCGCCCGGCTTCGAGAACGAGCTGTGCCTGACCATCGGCAAGACGCTGCGCGGACCCGGCGTGAGCCTGGAGGAGGTCGCTGCCGCCGTGACGCATGCGGCGCCGGCCCTGGAGATCGTGGAGGTCCGCGGTCCGTTCGCCGGCAACCTGGCGCTGGCCATGGCGGACAACGCGCAGCAGAAGGCCTATGTGACGGGGGCGGCCGTGCCGCTGACGGCCGACAACCGCGACCTGGCCGGCGCCAATGTGACGGTGCAGGTCGACGGCGCCGTCAGCGAGACGGCCTCCGGCTCGGCGGTCATGCAGGGCGGCGGGCTGCTCTCGGTGCTGTGGCTGGCGAACAAGCTGGCCGAATTCGGGCTGGCGCTGGAGGCGGGGATGCAGGTGATGTCCGGGTCCTTCACACGGCAGTACCGCGCGTCGCAGGGCATGCGGGTGCATTCCTCGTTCGACCGCTTCGGCACGGTCGCCGCGAACTTCATCTGAGGCAAGAGGTCGCCATGGATCTGGGAATCAAGGGCAAGACGGCGCTGGTGTGCGCCGCGAGCAAGGGGCTGGGCCGGGCGTGCGCGCTCGCACTGGCCGAAGACGGCACATCGCTCACCATCGTGGCGCGCGGCGCACAGGCGCTCGAGGCCACCGCTGACGAAATTCGCGAAGCCACCGGCGTGCACGTGCGCACGGTGGCCGCCGACGTCACCACGGTGCAGGGGCGGGCGCTCGTCCTCGAGGCCTGCCCCGCGCCGGACATCCTGGTGACCAATGCCGCAGGCCCCAAGCCGGGCGACTTCCGCCAATGGACATGCGACGACTGGATGGTGGCGCTCAACGCCAACATGCTGACGCCCATCGAGCTGATCAAGGCGACGGTGGACGGCATGATGGATCGCGGCTTCGGCCGCATCGTCAACATCACCTCGTCCTCGGTCAAGGCGCCCATCGACATCCTGGGCCTGTCCAACGGCGCGCGCAGCGGGCTCACCGGCTTCGTGGCGGGCCTGGCGCGGCGCACGGCGCATCGCAACGTCACCATCAACAACCTGCTGCCCGGCTCGTTCGCCACCGACCGCCTGCGCGCCACGGTGGAGGCTGCCGCGGCCGGGTCGGGGCGATCGTTCGAGGCCGAGCAGACCGAATGGCAGGGCCGCAGCCCGGCCGCGCGCTTCGGCGATCCGATGGAGTTCGGCCGTGCCTGCGCCTTCCTGTGCAGCGCCCATGCCGGCTACATCAACGCACAGAATCTGCTGCTCGATGGCGGGGCCTATCCCGGGACCTTCTAGGCGAAGCGCCAGCACCGTTCAAAAGGAACTCACTTGAGCGACCCCCAACGACAACAGGGCAGGCAGATCGTGTCTGCCACCGGCATCGAGAAGCGCTTCGGCGCGCTGGACGTGCTGCGCGGCATCGACCTGTGCGCCCACGAGCACGACGTGGTCACGCTGATCGGCGCCAGCGGCTCGGGCAAGAGCACCTTCCTGCGCTGCCTCAACCTGCTCGAAGTGCCCGACGCCGGCACCGTCGCCATCGATGGCGAGGAGATCCGCATGCGCCGGTCGTCGGCAGGGCAGGCGAGCCCCGCCAGCAAGAGCCAGGTGAACCGGTTGCGCGCGGGCATCGGCATGGTGTTCCAGAACTTCAACCTGTGGAGCCACATGACCGTGCTGGAGAACGTGGCCATGCCGCCCATGAAGGTGCTGGGGCTGTCGCGGCGCGAAGCGACGGAGCGGGCCGAAGCGCTGCTGGCGAAGGTCGGGCTCGGCGACCGGCTGCGGCACTATCCGGCCCACATCTCGGGCGGCCAGCAGCAGCGCTGCGCCATCGCCCGTGCGCTGGCCATGGAGCCCAAGCTGCTGCTGTTCGACGAGCCCACGTCCGCGCTCGACCCCGAGCTCGTGGGCGAGGTGCTGAAGGTGATCCGCCTGCTCGCCGAGGAGGGCCGGACCATGGTGATGGTCACCCACGAGATGGCGTTCGCACGCGAGGTCTCGACCGAGGTCGCCTTCCTGCACAAGGGAAAGATCGAGGAACGCGGGGCCCCGGCCGACGTGTTCGGCAATCCGCGCAGCGAGCGTTGCCGCAAGTTCCTCGACAGCGTTCTGTAGCCACGACATCACGAACCAAGAACTGGAGACGAAATGAAGAAATGGTTGTTCGCAGGCCTGCTGGCCGCGTGCTCCGTCGCCGCCATGGGCCGCGAGATCAAGGCCGGGGTGCAGTGCACCTATCCCCCCTTCAACTACCGCGATGCATCGGGCGAGCTGAAGGGTTTCGAGATCGACATCGCCCGCGAGATCGGGCGGCGGATGAACGCCAACGTGCAGTTCGTCTGCCTGGGGTTCGACGGGCTGATTCCCGCGCTGCTTTCCAGGAAGATCGACATCGTCGCCTCGAGCCTCTCGATCACCGAGACGCGCAAGAAGAGCATCGACTTCTCCGTTCCCTACCGGGCCTCCACGGCGCGCTTCGTGGGCCGCAAGAACGGGGGGCTGCTCCCGATGAAGCCCGACAACACGCCCAATGCCGGCGCGCTCAAGGGCAAGGTGGTGGGCGTGCAGCGGGCCACCACCAACGACAGCTACCTTGCGGGCGAGTTCTCCGGCGTCGAGATCACGCGCTACGACTCGGCCGAGAACATGCTGCTGGACCTCGTGGCCGGCCGCATCGACCTCATGCTCGTGAGTCCGATGAAGGTTCGCACCGACTTCCTGGAGAAGCCGGAAGGGCGCAACTACGAGTTCGTCAGCCCCGAGATCGAGGCGCCCAAGTACCTGGGCGAAGGCGTGGCCGTCGGCTTGCCCAAGGGGGCCACGGCGCTGCGCGACGAGATCAACGCGGCGCTCAAGGGCATGTTTGCCGACGGGACCTTCAAGGCGATCAACCAGAAGTACTGGAGCTTCAGTGTGCTGCCCGCGGTCTGGCACTGACGCCGTCGCGCCACCGAATCCGCTCATCGATTTCTGACGACACCATGGACATGTTCAACGGCTGGGGGCCGACCATCGCGCAGGGCGCCTGGACGACCGTGGAGGTGGCGCTGGTGTCGTCGGTGTTCGGCATTGCGCTGGGGCTGCTGGGCGCGGCGGCATGCCTGTCCCGCTTCAAGGCGGTGCGCTGGCTGGCCGAGGCCTACATCACGGCGATACGGGGCATCCCGCAACTGCTGCTGATCCTGATGGTGTACTTCGGCAGCACGGTGGTCTTGAGCCGGCTGCTCGCGCTGGTCAGGCCCGACGCGGGCATGGTCGAGATCCCGCCGTATCCGGCGGGTGTGTTTGCACTGGCCCTGATCTTCGGCGGCTACGCCTCGGAGGTGTTCCGCGGCGCGCTCACGGCCATTCCCCGCGGGCAGGTGGAGGCCGGCATGGCCGTGGGCATGGGCACCCTGCAGATCTTCTTCGTGATCCAGTGCCCTCAGATGCTGCGGCTGGCGCTGCCGGGCCTGGGCAACATCTGGATCTCGACGCTCAAGGACACCTCGCTGATCTCCATCGTGGGGCTGAGCGAGCTGATGAAGGCCTCCGAGCTGGCCACCAGCGACACGCGCCGCGCCCTGTTCTTCTACCTCAGCGCCGGCGCCATCTACCTCACGCTGACCGTGCTGAGTTCGCTCGTGCTGCATCAGCTCGAGCGCCGCGGTGCCCGTGGCGAAAGGACGGCCTGACCATGGATGTCGAACTCATTGTCGAGAGCCTTCCGGTGCTCTGGCAGGGCGCGCTGCTCACGCTGGAACTCTTCGCGATCACGATGGTGCTCGCGACGCTGCTGGCGGTGCCGCTGGCCATCGTGCGCGTCCAGAAGGCCTGGTGGCTGCGCTGGCCCGTCGAGGTGTTCTCGCAGGTCTTCCGGGGAACGCCGCTGCTGGTGCAGATCTTCATCGTGTACTACGGCATTGCCCAGATCGATGCGGTGCGCGACAGCTGGGCCTGGCCCTACCTTCGCAAGCCGTACTGGTGCGCCGTCATCACCTTCGTGCTGAACACGACGGCCTACGCCGTGCACATCTTCCGTGGGGCGATCCAGGCGGTGCCGCACGGGGAGGTCGAGGCCGGGCAGGCTTTCGGACTGTCCTTCGGCGCGCTGTACCGCCACGTCATCCTGCCGCGGGCGATGCTGCTGGCGCTGCCGGCCTACGGCAACGAGGTGATCAAGACGATCAAGCGCACCTCGCTGGCCAGCGCCATCACGCTCTCGGAGCTGACGGGCGTGGCCAACACCCTGGTGGCGCGCACCTTCGCCCCCTACGAGATCTTCATTGCGGCCGGGTTGATCTACCTTGCCTTCGCGTTCGCCGCCAACCACCTGGTGCGGCGGCTGGAGCACCGCATGTCTCGCCATCTTCGCCACTTGCCGGCGCAGCACGGCACCGGGCCCATGCCCACTTGATCCAGGAGACCGCGTGTCCACTTCTTCCGTTCCCGAGTCGGCGATGGCCGAATTCCTCGCCTTCGCCCATGGCCTGGCCGATGCCAGCGGCGCCATCCTGCGCGAGAACCTGTACAGCCGCAGGGGCTTCGAGTCCAAGGAGGACGACAGCCCCGTCACCGTCGTGGACAAGCATGTCGAGCAGACGCTTCGCACGCTGATCCGCCACCGCTATCCCTCGCACGGCATCCTCGGCGAGGAGTTCGAGGGCCAGGACCTCGATGCCGAGTACGTCTGGGTGCTCGACCCGATCGACGGCACCAAGGCCTTCATCACGGGCATTCCCATCTACGGGACGCTGATTTCGCTGGCGCGCCACGGCACGCCGATCATCGGCGTGATCGACCACCCCATCACCAACGACCGATGGGCCGGGGCGCAGGGCCAGCCGTCCACCTTCAATGGCCAGCGCATCCGCAGCCGCGAGTGCCCGTCGCTGGCCGACGCGCTGGTGTCGTGCAGCAACCCGGAGCCCTTCGGTCCGCGCGAGCGCGAGGCGTTCGAGACGCTGCGCAGCGCCGCCAAATGGTGCGTGTACGGATCGAGCTGCTATGCGTACGGCTGCATCGCCAACGGAACGATCGACATCGGCATCGACTGCGGCCGCCACCGTGAGGTCGACTACTGCGCGCTGGTGCCGGTGATCGAGGGCGCCGGCGGCGTCATCACCGATTGGGAGGGGCGTCCGCTCACGATCTACTCCGGCAACCGGCTGGTCGCGTCGGGCAACCCCCGCCGCCACGAGGAGGTCCTGCGCATGCTTGCGGGCGCCTAGCGCGGGCGACCGGGCCGTATATTCGAAGGCCGCCGCAGCCCTGTCCGGCATGGGCGGCATGGAGATCTCGTATGCCGCGGCACTTCAACTACCCGACCTGGAGTTCGCTCTCGCTGGACCGCAGCGGCTCCGATCCGCTGCACGTGCAGGTGTTCGAGCAGATCCGCCAGGCCATCGTGCAGGGGCGGATCTCCAAGAACTCGCGGCTGCCGCCCACCCGCCAGCTGGCCGCGGAACTCGGCGTGTCGCGCAACACCGTGGTCCTGGTCTACGAGCGACTGCTGGCCGAGGGCTATGTCAGCGGCCGCGTCGGGGCGGGCACCTACATTGCCGCCGTGCTGCCCGAGGAGCGCAGCGCGCCGGCCGGGGCGCCGTCGAATGCCCCTGTCGCCGCGCCGGTGCCCCGGCACATCTCGCGGCGCGCGCAGGCGATGTCCGAACTGGCGCTGCCGCCCGAGCGCAATGCCACGTTCGACCTCAGCCCGACCGTGCCCGCGCTCGACCAGCTGCCGTTCGAGCAGTTCGCCAAGGTCTCGTCGCAGTACTGGCGCTCGGCGCCGGCCGCGGAACTGGGCTACGGCTCGCCGATGGGGCTGCCCGAACTGCGCCAGCAGATCGCGGACTATGTGGGCGAGGCGCACGGCATTTCCTGCCTGCCGGACCAGGTGCTCGTGGTCGACGGCACGACGCAGGGCTTCGTGCTGGCAGGCCAGGTGCTGACCGACCACGGCGATCGCATCATCGTGGAAGACCCGGGCTACATCACCCGGCTTGCCGCCTTGATGGGCTTCGGCGCGGACCTGGTGCCCGTGCCCATCGACCTGCAGGGCCTGGACAGCAGCCGGTTCGACAGCCATGCGCCCGACGCGCGGCTGATCGTGGCGTCGCCCACCAATCAGTTCCCCTTCGGCAGCACGATGCCCCTGGAGCGGCGCCTCTCGCTCCTGCAGTGGGCGCACGAGCGCAACGCCTGGGTGATCGAGTACGACTTCAACAACGCCTTCCATTTCCGCGGCAGGCCGCTGCCTCCGCTGGCGGCGCTGGACCACGGCGGGCGGGTCATCTACATCGGGAACTTCAACCGTTCCATCTCGCCCGCGCTCAACCTGGCCTACCTGGTGGTCCCGCCCGACCTGGCGGACGCCTTCGCCTGCGCCACGCAGATCTTCTCGTTCAAGGCCTCCATGCCGACCCAGGGCGTGGTGGCCGACTTCATGGCGAGCGGGCAGCTGGCGGCCCACATCCGGCGCATGGGCGTGCGCTATCGCGAACGCGCGCAGCTCATGGAGCACTGCTTCAGGACGCTGGTGGGGCGCGATTTCGAGCTGTCGACCACCGGCTCGGGGCTGCACCTGTCGGCCATCTCGCGCACGCCGATCGACGATGCGGCGGTTTCCCAGGCGCTGCTGGCGCACCGCATCGACGTGCCCGCGATCTCCGCCTATTGCCTGAGCGAGCAGGTCCGCACCGGCTTCGTCTTCGGGTTCGGCAACACGCCCGCCGAGCGGATCGCCCCGGCGTTGGCGCTCTTTGGCAGTGCGGTCGCGAACGCCTGACGGCCACCCGCTGCCCCTCAATTGTTTCGAATCCGTGAACACCGCGGTTCGTTTTGCTACGGGTTTTTACCTAGATCGAGGCGCACAATTCATCTCACGGACCAGCCCTCAAAGCTGATCTGGGTGAACAGGGCCCCGAGCGAGGTGGCCGCCCTCCGAAAAAGAACAGAGGGGCGGTGACCCACCCAAGACCGGTTCGACATCCGAAGCAAGAACTTGAACTGAATTGAAGAAGGAAGAAATCCAAATGACCGCCTCGAAGATCCTCTCCGCCGTTGCTGTTGCCCTGATGGCCGTTGCCGGCGCCGCCCATGCCGAAAGCTATGAAGGCGTGCATCAACTGACCTCGGCCGCCAGCCGCGCCGACGTCGCCGCCCAAGCCGTCGTGGCCGCACACAGCGCCAACCCCTACGCCACCGGCGCCAACGCAGGCCCCGCACAAGTGATCGTGTCGAACACCAGCCGCGCCGCCGTGCGTGCCGACGCTGTCGCCGCCGCACACAGCGCCGACCCGTACGCCGAAGGCGCTTCGTCGGGCGTGGCCCCGATCGTCGCCAGCACCGTCGACCGCGCTGCGGTTCGCGCCGCAGCCCGCGCTGCTGCCCACGGCGACGCACTGCCGCTGTAAGCCGTCCGAACGCTTCGCCGATGGGATCGGCGAGCGCTCCAGGTCTTCATGAAAAGCCGGCCCTGCCATTGCAGGGCCGGCTTTTTTCATGGGCCATGACCGTGAATTCTTGGCCGAAAGTCACATTGCCTTGGCCTTGCGCATCCCTCATGATTTGGGCGCGGGAGGGATGGCCGCCAGAGCGCATGCTTTCGCATTAACGCATCGCCGTGGTGCGGACACGCGAGAATCGAGCGTCGTTCCGACCGCGAAAAATGAAAGCACGATCCGTCGCCAACCAAGCGACGACCCACTACGCATGGCCCTCACTCTCGACCCCGAAGACACGCGCGGACGCATCCACGACCTGGTGTGGAGCGGCTTCCATGCCGATGCCGACATCGGCTGGATGATCACCGACGAGTACCTCGATCCGGATGAGCTCACGCCCGAGGACCGCGCCTGGATCAAGGCCGAAACCACGCGCGCCTGCGCCGCCAAGCGCGCCGCCGAGGCGCAGTGGCCCGTGCAGACCGAGTACGACCGGCTCGAGGCCGTGTTCGCGCAGCTGCGCAGCGAAAAGATCATTGCCCTGCACCGCGCCGGCAACACGCTGTCCGACGGGCACGACGACGTGCGCGAGCAGTGGCGTGCGGCGGGCCGGCTCGAGTCCGGCATCCGCGGCTGCTGCTTCTATCACGCACAGGACCTGGATGGCGCCGTGCGTTCCGGGCGCCTGTACCTCGCCTTCAGCGGCGGCATGATCCCCGAGATCGCGCAGCGCGAAACCAACACCGTCGTGGTCGGCCGCCGCATCGTCGAGCTGCTGCGCGACGCCGGCTTCGGCGCGCAATGGAGCGGCAACATCAACGAGCGCATCGAAGCCGACCTCGGCCAATGGCGCAAGCGAGGCCCCGCCGCGTGAGTGCGCAGGCCTGGCAGCCGCCGCGCCGCATCGACGCGATCGATTTCTGGCTGCGCTCGCGGCTGCTCGCCACGGCTCACGCCCTGCGCGAAACCCTGCGGCCCTCGGCCCGGCGCTGGCCCACAGGCCAACACGCACTGGCCGATGCGCCGGTGCTCGCGCAGTACCGAACCCCCTTGTGGTCCGACGGCCGGGCCGACGAATTCCCGCTGGTCGCCGGCAAGGTGCACAACCTGCGCGTGGCGCGGCCGGCCTTCGACGCCATCGAGGTGCCGGCCGGCGAAGTGCTGAGCTTCTGGCGCCAGCTGGGGCGACCGGGCGCCGGGCGCGGCTTCGTGGTCGGGCGCGAGGTGCGCGGCGGTTGCGTGGTGCCGACGCTGGCCGGCGGGCTGTGCCAGCTGTCGAACGCGCTCGCCACGGTGGCCGTGCGCGCGGGCTTCGAGCTGGTCGAGCGCCACGGCCACACGGCGCGCATCGAGCAGGCCGACACGCCGGACGGCGACGCCGTCGATGCGACGGTGTTCTGGAACTACGTCGACGTCAAGCTGCGCGCCCGGCACGCCTGGCGGCTCGAAGTGGCGCTGACTGATACGGAGCTCGTGGTGCGCATCCGCGCGCGCACGCCGCGGGCGGTGCCGGCCGAGCCCGTCACGCTGCGGCGCACGAACGACGACGTACCCACCGCGTTGCCGCTGGCGCGCGGCTGCCTGAGCTGCGACCAGACGGCGTGCTTTCGCCACCGTCCGCCGGTCGATGTCGGCGCCGAAGGGCGCACCGCCGTCCTCGTCGATGGCTGGACGCCGGAGTTCGCACGCCACCTGCGCGAGGCGCATCCGCAGGCGCAGCGCATGCAGCCCGTGCCGCTGCGGCTTGCGTTCTGGCGCGTGCCTGCTGCAGGCTGGCATCGCGAGCCTGCGACGAACGCAGCGGTGACCACCGCGTGGGCCGCGAGCCTGCGCCGCGCCGTGTGGCAGCGGCTCTGGGCGCGGCAGGCTGGCCGGCGCCAGGCCAGCCTGATCGACGGCCAGCGCTGGCTCGCGCAGGCCTTCGCCGCGCGGCTGGTGCCTGCGCACACGCATCTGGTGGTCGAGCAATCGCTGCTGCCGCACCTGCAGCGCCTCGGCGTGCTCGACGGGCGCCGCCTCACCGTGCTGGCCAGCGCACTGCCGATGGCCGACATTGAAAAGAAGCTCGATGCCGCCTCGCAGCGCTGGCCCGGCGACGCCACCTTGCGCGACTTCCGTGCCGATGCATTGCTGGTGCGCGACGAGGCCCTGGCGCTCGCACGCGCGGCGGTCGTCGTCACGCCGCATGCAGGGGTGGCACAGGCCATGGCGCAGTACGCGCCGCAGGCCACGCTGCAGCGGATCGACTGGGCGCTGCCGCAGGTGAAGGCCACGCACTGCAAGCGCGAAGAACCACCGCTCGTCGTGTTCGCCGCCAGCGCACTGGCGCGCAAGGGCGCGCGCGAACTCGCCGCCGCGCTGCAAGGCTGGCCGTGCCGCCTGCGCGTGCTCGGCGCACCGTCGGACGACGCGCAGCTCTGGCACGGCATCGAACCCCTTCAACACATGAACTGGCAAGGCGACGTGCTGGCCGGTGCGAGCGTCGTCGTGCTGCCCGCGCACGTCGAGCACGCACCGCGCGCACTGCTGCGCGCCGTGGCGGCCGGTGTGCCCGTGGTGGCATCGACGGCCTGTGGCCTGGCCGGCGTGCCGGGCGTGCACGAGGTCGCACCCGGCGACATCGACGCACTGCGCACCGTATTGCAGCAGGCCACCCGCCTGACCTGAACGGAGAACAACCCCCGTGGCATCGATCGAACAGGCCCGCGCGGCCCTGGCTTCCCATGGCGCGCTGGCGCCGCAATCCGCCGCCGAGCACTGGCATGGCGAGCTGGCCTTGCCCGCGGCCCTCGCCAGCTTCTACGAACAGGTCGGCCCGCTCGGCGAGTGGGTCAACGAGCGCGTGGGCTACGCGGGCCTCACGGTGCCGACCACGGGCAACCCGTTCAGCATTCCCGCGCTCTCGCGCCTGTGGCAGCTGCAGGCGGGCTACCGCTGGCACGGCATCACCGGCGAGCGCATTGCCGACTGGCCCGACCATTGGCTGGTGGTGGCCGACCAGGGCGCCGATCCGTTCATCTTCGACCTGCGCACCGGCGCGATCCAGTTCGCGATGCACGGCACGGGCGCCTGGGAGGAAGACGAACCGCTCTTCGCCGACATCTTCGAGATGGCCGCCTGCCTGGGCACCATCGGCCAAGTGTGGGACGAAGCGGGCGACACCATCTTCACCGACGAGGACGACTGCGAGGTCGATCCGGTGCACCGCGCGCGCCTGGTCGAGCGCCTCGTGCCGCTGCTGGGCAGTGCCGCGGCGGCCGAAAGCATCGTCGACGTGTTCGGCTGGTAAGGGAAAAAAGAAAAACACATGAGCATCGACCTGCAGACCCTCAAATGCGGCGAGTGCGGCAGCAGCGCGCTGCGCCGCACCGGCCTGAACGAATACACCTGCGCGCACTGCGGCTCTATGTCGCTGGTGGAAGACGACGTGTCCGACCGCCTCGAGCGCGTGCTGCAGCAGGTCAAGCACCACGCTGGCCAGCAGATCGCCGCCGAACAGGCGCTGCGCCAGAAGCAGATGCTGCGCACGGTCGGCTTCGTCGTGATCGGCTTTCTCGGCGTGGCGGTGGCCGTCCAGGTCGCGATGCTGCTGTTCGGCTCCGGCAAGCGCAGCGATACACCTTCGGTGGCGCGCTCGATCGTCGAGCGCACCATCGCGACCGACGGTCTGAAGCTCTCCGAGCCGCGCCAGGTGCTGGTCGGCGAGCGGCCGAAGCTGCTGGTGCTGGCGCGCAACGAGACCGGCCGGCCGCTCGAGCGGCCCGGCCTGAAGGTGGTGTTCCACGACGGCGACACGCGGCTGAACGAGCGCAGCGAATCCCTGCCGATCGACGTGCTGATGCCCGGCGAGTCCGCGCCCGTGCTGGTCGACCTGCCCTCGGGCCAGAACGTCACGCGGCAGGACGTGACGGTCGAGAAGCTGTCCGAACCCCGCAGCGCCGCCGACGGGCCGCGCCTGGCGTTCTCGCGCGTGCGGCTGGTGCAGCAGGGCGAGCGCGTGCGCCTGGTCGGGCGCCTCGTGCATGCGGGTGCGCCCGGTGCGCCGGCATTCGGCAGCATCGAGGCGCTGGTCACGCTGTACGACGACGCGGGCCAGGTGATCGGCGTCGGTCGCGGCCATGCGCCGGGGTCCGAGCTGGCGCCCGGCGCACGCACGGCGATCGATGTCGACCTCAGCCGCTTCGGCCGCGGCGCCGCCATCGCGGCGTGGGACTACCGCATCGGCTACCGCACGGTCACGCCCTCGGGCGCGCGCACGACGGTGCTGAGCGCCGACCGCGTGATCCGCACGGCCGGCGCGCCGGAGGCTTTCCACCCCGACCTGCGGCTGGGCACCGAAGACCTGCTGGCCGACGACAGCGAGCGCTTCGACCCGCGGCAGCTCGAACTGCTGCCGCTGGTGGCGGGGCGCAGCACGATCCAGCGGCCGCTGTTCATGACCGAGCTGGTGAACCGCAGCACCGACGCCATCGCCATTTCGCCCGGCGCCGTGATCTCGCGCTTCGGCGGCAGCACGGCCGACGGCACCACGCGCCTCGACGCGCTGGCTTACCTGTATCCGGGCGAGCGCTTTCCGATCCTGCTGGAGCCCAAGGCCGTGGACCGCATCACGCAGACCCGCGTCGAGTGGAAGCCGATGCGCCGCGCCGCACTGCCCGGCCCGCGCAAGCCGCTGGAGGTGCAGGTGACGGGCACCCAGGCCGGCACCGGCAGCGTGCTGCTCAACTTCAGCCAGCGCTTCACCTACAAGAGCGTGGAGGTCACGGGCACGGTGAAGAACCCCGGCACGGCCATCGCGGCCAAGGTGCGCCTGTGGGTCAGCCTGCGCGACCGCAACGACCAGCTGACCGGCTTCAAGCTGATCGAGAACCTGCCGGCCATCGCGCCGGGCGAGAGCGTGCCCTTCCAGGTCCATGTGACGCAGCACGGGCGCGATTTCGCGAGCGTCGCGACGCTATACCAAACCGAATAGCCCCGCGCGCGACGGCATCGGGCGGTTCGCGCCATGATCGCGCCATGATTCCGCTTTCGATCCTCGACCTTTCCCCGATCACCGAAGGCAGCGATGCCGCGCAGTCGTTCCGCAACTCGCTGTCGCTGGCGCAGCACGGCGAGAAGCTGGGCTACACGCGCTACTGGCTGGCCGAGCACCACGGCATGCCGGGCATCGCGAGCGCGGCCACTGCCGTGCTGCTGTCGCACGTGGGCGCGGGCACCTCCACCATCCGCATCGGCGCCGGCGGCGTGATGCTGCCGAACCACTCGCCGCTGGTGATCGCCGAGCAGTTCGGCACGCTGGAGTCGCTGTACCCGGGGCGCGTCGACCTGGGCCTGGGCCGCGCGCCCGGCTCCGACCAGCGCACCGCGCGCGCCCTGCGGCGCAACCTGGAGTCGGACGCCGACCAGTTCCCGCAGGACGTGATGGAGCTCATGGACTTCATGTCGAAGAACCCGCAGCAGGCCGTGCGCGCCGTGCCCGGCGCAGGGCTCGAGGTGCCGGTGTGGATCCTGGGCTCGAGCACCTTCGGCGCGCAGCTGGCGGCGCACCTGGGGCTGCCGTATGCCTTTGCCTCGCACTTCGCGCCGCAGCAGATCATGCAGGCCATCCAGATCTACCGCGAGACCTTCAAGCCCTCGGCGCAGCTGCAGAAACCGTACGTGATGCTGGGCTTCAACGTGTTCGCGGCCGACACCGACGCCGAGGCCGAGTTCCGCGCCACCTCGTGGCAGCAGGCCTTCGTGAACCTGCGCAGCGGCCGCCCGGGGCGCCTGCCGCCGCCGGTGGAGAACTACCGCCAGAAGGTCGGGCCGGCCGAGAACGCGCTGCTCGACTCGGTGCTGTCGTGCTCGGCGGTGGGCTCGGTCGAGACCGTGAAGCAGGGCGTGGAAGCGTTCGTGGCGCGCACCGGCGCCGACGAACTCATGATCACCTCGCAGGTGTTCGATCACGCGGCCCGGCTGCGCTCGTACGAGCTGCTGGCCGAAGCGTTCGGCCAGAAGAAGTAAGACGCTGTCCTAGGCCCGCTTGCGGGCTTCCTCGTCCACGAGGTCCTTCTTCGAGAGCTTGCCCACGGCGGTCTTGGGCAGCTCGGCGCGGATCTCGAGCGCGCCGATCATCTCGTGCTTGCCCAGGCGGTTCTTCAGGAAGCTCTTGAGCGCGTCGAGCGTGAGTTCGTCCGCGCCGTCCTTCAGTTTCACGAAGGCCTTGGGCGACTGGCCACGGTACTCGTCGGGCACGCCGATCACGCAGACCTCGGCCACCGACGGGTGTTCGTACACCGCCTCCTCGAGCACGCGCGGGTACACGTTGTAGCCGCCGCACAGCAGCATGTCCTTGGTGCGGTCGACGATGTACAGGTAGCCGTCGGCGTCCATCTTCGCGACGTCGCCGCTGCGGAAGTAGCCGTCGGCGGTCATCGACTCGGCGGTGGCCTTCGGGTTGTTCCAGTAGCCCTTCATGACGTTCGGGCCCTGCACGCACAGCTCGCCGGGCTCGCCGAACGCGGTCACGTCCTTCGTCGGGTCGTCCAGGCTCACGAGCTTGATGCGCACGCGCGGCAGCGGCATGCCGCACGAGCCGGCCTTGCGCACGCCGCGCGCGGGCGTGAAGGTGCCCACGGGCGAGGTCTCGGTCATGCCCCAGCCTTCGTTGAGGTGGCAGCCGGTGAGTTCGAAGAAGCGCTGCTCCACCTCCACCGGCAGCGGCGCGCCGCCGGAGCCGCAGAACTTCAGCGAACGCAGGTCCATCTCTTTCGCCTTGGGGTGCGAAAGGATGGCGGTGTACATGGTCGGCACGCCGGGGAACACGCTGATCTTGCTGGCCGCGAGCTCGTTCATCACCGCGTCGACATCGAAGCGCGTGTGCAGCACCAGCGCCGCGCCCAGGCGCACGCCCAGCAGCATCGCGGCGCTGAGCGCGAAGATGTGGAACAGCGGCAGCACGACCAGGAAGCGTTCCTTGCCTTCGTCGAGGATCGGCGGCTCGCCGCGCGTCGACTCGTAGTACTGCGCCGAGGCCGACGTGAGGTTCGCGTGCGTGAGCATCGCGCCCTTGGGCAGGCCGGTGGTGCCGCCGGTGTACTGCAGCACGACGATCTCTTCGGCGAGGTCGCCCAGCGGGTAGGTCTGGTGCGTGCCTTCGCTCTGGAGCAGATCGGTGAAGCGCACGTGGCGGTCGTCGGTGGGCACCGGTGCGATCTGGCCGGCGGCCTGCAGCTGCGCCTGCACCTTGTCGCCCGCCGCACCGTAGTCGCCGAGGCTGCCGACCACCAGCGTCTTCAGGCGCGAGCTGTCGAGCAGGCGCGCCATCAGCGGGTACAGGTTCACGAGGTCGAGCGTGACGAGGATGTCGGTGCGGCTGTCCTCGATCTTGTGGGCCAGCACGCGCTCGGCGTCCAGCGGCGAGTAGTTCACCACCGTGCCGCCGGCCTTGAGCACGGCGAAGAAGGCGATCGGGTAGTGCGGCGTGTTCGGCAGGTACAGGCCGACATGCACGCCCGGCTTCACGCCCAGGTCCTGCAGGCCCTTGGCGGCGCGGTCGACCGCCGCGCCGAGCTGGGCGTAGGTGAGGACCTGGCCCATGAACTCCACGGCCGAATGGTCGGGCCAGCGCGCGACCGCTTCGTCGAGCATCTGCTGCACCGGCTTGACGGGCAGGTCGGCGTCCCAGCGCATGCCGGGCGGGTAGTTGCGCGTCCAGGGGGTGGGGTCGCCAGAGAGGGAAGGGGTCGCCATGCGCGTTGTCTCCGCTGTGTTTCGGGGCACTGTAGCGCCGGCCTTTCGCATCGTGGAGTGGCGGCTGACAAGCCGGCGACACGGGTTTTCCCGATTTCCCACACGCCGGATGCCCCTGTCGCCGGGCTGGGACAATGGCGGGCTTATGGCAAAACAACGGATCGTGGTCGGGCTGAGCGGCGGGGTGGACTCCGCGGTCACCGCGCACCTGCTCAAGCAGCAGGGGCACGAGGTGGTCGGCATCTTCATGAAGAACTGGGAAGACGACGACGACAGCGAGTACTGCTCGTCGAACATCGACTTCGTGGACGCCGCCAGCGTGGCCGACGTGCTGGGCATCGAGATCGAGCACGTCAACTTTGCCGCCGACTACAAGGACCGCGTGTTCGCCGAGTTCCTGCGCGAGTACAAGGCCGGCCGCACGCCCAACCCCGACGTGCTGTGCAACGCCGAGATCAAGTTCAAGGCCTTTCTCGACCACGCCATGCGGCTGGGCGCCGAGAAGATCGCCACCGGCCACTACGCGCGCGTGCGCCTGAACGAGGCCACGGGCCGGCACGAGCTGCTCAAGGGGCTCGACAACTCGAAGGACCAGAGCTACTTCCTGCACCGCCTGAACCAGGCCCAGCTGTCGAAGACGCTGTTCCCGGTCGGCGAGCTGCACAAGACCGAGGTGCGCCGCATCGCCGAGGAAATCGGCCTGCCCAACGCGAAGAAGAAGGACTCGACCGGCATCTGCTTCATCGGCGAGCGGCCGTTTCGCGACTTCCTGAACCGCTACATCTCCAAGGAGCCGGGCCCGATCAAGGACGACCGCGGCCGCAAGCTCGGCGAGCACCAGGGCCTGAGCTTCTACACGCTGGGCCAGCGCCAGGGGCTGGGCATCGGCGGCGTGAAGGAAAAGGGCGCGCAGCGCGGCGCGGGCGACCATTCGCCCTGGTTCGTCGCGCGCAAGGACGTCGAGAAGAACACGCTGTGGGTGGTGCAGGGGCACGACCATCCATGGCTGCTGTCGTCCGAACTGAAGGCGGACGACGCGAGCTGGGTCGCCGGCGAGGCGCCCACCGCGGGCGCCTACGGTTCGAAGGCGCGCTACCGGCAGGCCGACGCAGCCTGCGAATTGGGCGAGGGCGCCAACGGCGCGTTCAGCCTGCGCTTCGGTGCGCCGCAATGGGCGGTCACGCCGGGGCAGTCGGCCGTGCTGTACGACGGCGAGCGCTGCCTCGGGGGCGGCGTCATCGTCTGAACAGGCCTCAGCGGGGCTGCCGCACGCTGTCTTCGGTGTGGATCAGCGCGAGCGGGTGGCGCTTGCCGGCCAGGTAGTCCTCGACGCAGCGCAGCAGCAGCGGGCTGCGGTGGCGCGCCACGCTGGCGCGGATCTCGTCCACGGTCATCCACAGCGTGCGCACGATGCCTTCGTCGAGCGCACGACCTTCTTCGCGTGCGCCCAGTTCACCGGTGAAGGCAAAGCGCATGTAGGTCACGTCGGGCTGCTCGGCCGAGCGCGCCATGTACACGCCGAGCAGCGCGGTCGGCGTGAAGGCGTGGGCTGTTTCCTCGAGCGTCTCGCGGATGCAGCCGTCCTCGGGCGACTCGCCGGGGTCGAGGTGGCCGGCCGGGTTGTTGAGCTTCAGGCCGTCGTCGGTCTGCTCTTCGACGAGCAGGAAGCGGCCGTCTTGCTCGATCACCGCGGCCACGGTGACATTGGGTTTCCAGCGTGTGGGCATCGTGGGCGCGAGTCTATCGGCATCTCGGCTATCGCACGACATAGCCGCTGAAGCGCCAGATGCGGTCGGCGTCGAGCCGGAAGCTCACCCGTTCGCGCAGCGTGCGATCGGGGGTGTTGCCGAAGCGGGTCTCGTACTCGACGCTGACGTACTGGCCGGCCGCATCGGCGTCCGGGTCGGTCACGACCTGCCGGTGCACGGCCACCCAGGTGCGCTGCTGTGGCCCGCCGAGCGGGGCGCGGCTCCTGGCCACCTTGCTGGCGAAGTCGGTGCGGGTGATGCGCTTGCGGGTGGCGGGCGTGGCGCCGTCCCACAGCTCGCCGGCCTCGTTCCGGTCGATCATCTGGATCGCCTGCAGGCCGCCGCGCACCATGTCGCTGGCCTCGACGTCTTCGGCGAGGGCGGGGAACAGGCCGCTGCACAGCAGGAGCAGTGCGGCCAGGAGGAGCCGGGGCATGGGGAAGGGCACTTGTTCGGACGGAACAAGTTGGAGGCCGACGGGAAGGAGGGGTTCCCCGCCCGGCCTGCCGGGGCGTGCGCTCAGCGAGCGTTGGAAGCTGCAGCGGCGGGCCGTGTGTCGACCTCGATGGTTTCCAGCCGGTAGCCCAGGCCGTACACCGCCAGCAGCAGGAAGCCGTTCGACGGACGCAACTCGAGCTTGGTGCGCAGGCGCGACACGTGGGTGTCGAGCGAGCGCGACAGCGCCTCGACGCCCAGCCCCCAGACCGCCTCGTGCAGGTGCTCGCGCGAGAGCAGGCGCCCCAGGTTCTGGAACAGGAAGAGCGCGAGTTCGTACTCGCGGTTCTTCAGCTCGACCAGCTCGCCGTGGACCCGGATGGTGCGCGAGGGCGGAAAGAAGTGGTACGGGCCGAACACCATTTCGGGCTCGTTGCGCGAGGGGTAGGCGCGGCGCAGCAGCGCGTTGATGCGGGCCTCGAACTCGATCGGGCGCAGCGGCTTGGCCATGAAGTCGTCGGCGCCGACATTGAGGCCTTCGACCATGTCGCTGTCGTCGTGGCGCTCGGTCACGAACAGGATCGGCATGCGGCTCTTGTAGTCCTGCCGGATCGTCTTGACGACGTCCGGGCCGTTCATGTCCGGCAGGCGCCAGTCGAGGACCAGCAGGTCGAAGGTTTCGCGGCGCATGGCGTGCAGCAGCGCCTTGCCGGCGGCGTACGTGTGGCACTCGTGACCGAGGCCCGCCATGGATTGGTTGATCAACCGGAGTTGGTCCGGCTCGGTGTCGAGTACTGCAATGCGCATTCCATTCCCTTGTTCCGCCCTGTGCGGACCTCTATGTGTCCGCAATATGAATCGAAGTGTATCTATCTGCGTCTGAAATCATTGCTGTGAATTGCTATTAATTCACGAAAATTGATTTTATGTATGTGGTTCAATTGCTAATTGAATCCAATTGGTGTTAGTTGATTGCAATCTAGAACCAGAGCGAGCGAAGGCGCCACAAGCGCTTCTGCGGCGGTCACCCGTGTTTCCCCCGGGGTCGTACCGGCCGCCAATTTGCTATCAATTAAATAGCTACATGTGCAATACCTGCGGGCGTTGAGCAGCAAAAAGAACGCGGCATTCTGGCGACAGGTGTGCTTGTAATCTTGCTGTAAGCTCTGCCCGCAATCCGTGCTGCCCCTTCCCCCTGAGGAGAACTCTATGTTGATAGGCGTGCCTGCCGAGACAGCGGCTGGCGAAACCCGAGTGGCCGTTACACCCGAAACGGTGAAGAAACTGGTGGCCTCCGGGCATACCGTGCGTGTGCAGGCCGGTGCCGGCATTGCAGCCAGCGTCACCGACGCGGCGTACCAGACGGCAGGCGCCGAGATCACCGATGCGGCCGGGGCGCTCTCCGCCGACATGGTGCTCAAGGTGCGCACGCCCAGCGACGCCGAGGCGGCGCAGTTGAAGGCCGGCGCGGTCGTCATCGGCATGCTCAATCCTTTCGACGCGGCCGGCCTGCAGCGCCTGGCCGCCGCGGGCGTCACGGGCTTCGCGCTCGAAGCCGCGCCGCGCACCACGCGCGCCCAGAGCATGGACGTGCTCAGCTCGCAGGCCAACATCGCCGGCTACAAGGCCGTGATGATCGCGGCCGACAGGTACCAGCGCTTCTTCCCCATGCTCATGACCGCCGCGGGCACCGTGAAGGCCGCGCGTGTCGTCATCCTGGGCGTCGGCGTGGCCGGCCTGCAGGCCATCGCCACGGCCAAGCGCCTGGGCGCCGTGATCGAGGCCTCGGACGTGCGTCCGAGCGTCAAGGAACAGATCGAATCGCTGGGCGGCAAGTTCATCGAGGTGTCCTACGACACCGATGAAGAGAAAGAGGCCGCGGTCGGTGTCGGCGGCTACGCCAAGCCGATGCCCCCGAGCTGGCTCGCGCGCCAGCAGATCGAGGTCGCCAAGCGCGTGGCGCTGGCCGACGTGGTCATCAGCACCGCGCTCATTCCGGGCCGCGCCGCGCCCACCCTCATCACCGAGGACATGGTCAAGTCGATGAAGCCGGGCTCGGTCATCGTCGACATCGCGGCCGGCAAGGGCGCCGACGGCATCGGCGGCAACTGCCCGCTGTCGGAGGCCGACAAGACCGTGGTCAAGCATGGCGTGACCATCGTCGGCGAAACCAACCTCGCGGCGCTGGTGGCGGCCGACGCGTCGGCGCTCTATGCGCGCAACGTGCTCGACTTCCTCAAGCTCGTCGTCACGAAGGAAGGCGCGCTCAAGATCGACCTCGAGGACGACATCGTCGCCGCCTGCCGCGTCACGCAGGACGGCCAGGTCACGCGCAAGTAAGAAGAGCAGGCTGCCTTCCATGAACCGCACCATGCTCCGCGCGAAGCTGCATCGCGCCACCGTGACCGAAGCCGACCTGCACTACGAAGGCTCGTGCGGCATCGACGAAGACCTGCTCGACGCGGCCGACATGCGCGAGTACGAAAAGATCGAGCTGTACAACGTCAACAACGGCGAGCGCTTCTCGACCTACATCATCAAGGCGGCGCGCGGTTCGGGCGCCATCTCGCTCAACGGCGCGGCGGCGCGCAAGGCGCATGTGGGCGACCTGCTCATCATCTGCACCTACGCCCCCATGACCGAGGCCGAAGCCGCCGACTACAAGCCCAAGGTGGTGCTGCTTGGCGATGCCAACCGCATCAACGAAGTCAAGAAGCTCTGACAGAGCCCTGGACAAGAGACAGAGACCGAACGAGGAGAACACAACACCATGGAAATCGTTTCGCACACCGTCATCAACCTGACCATCTTCGTGCTGGCCATCTACGTCGGCTACCACGTGGTCTGGACCGTCACGCCCGCGCTGCACACGCCGCTCATGGCCGTGACCAACGCCATCTCGGCCATCGTGATCGTGGGCGCCATGCTGGCCGCCGCGCTCACCACCACGCCGCTGGGCAAGACCATGGGCGTGCTCGCCGTGGCGCTGGCCGCGGTGAACGTCTTCGGCGGCTTCCTGGTCACGCGCCGGATGCTCGAGATGTTCAAGAAGAAAGACAAGAAGGCCGCCCCCAAGGCCGCTGAGGGAGCCGCCAAGTGAGCATGAACCTCGTCACGCTGCTGTACCTCGTTGCCAGCGTCTGCTTCATCCAGGCCCTGAAGGGCCTGTCCCATCCCACCACCTCGATCCGCGGCAACATCTTCGGCATGACCGGCATGGCGATCGCCGTGCTGACCACCATCGCGCTGGTCCACGGGCAGGCGCGCGCCCTCAACGTCGACTTCACCACCGGCATCGCCTGGGTGCTGGCCGCCGTCGTGGTCGGTGGCGGCCTGGGCGCCTTCATGGCCAACAAGGTCGAGATGACCAAGATGCCCGAGCTGGTCGCCTTCATGCACAGCATGATCGGCCTGGCCGCGGTGTTCATCGGCGTGGCCGCGGTGGCCGAGCCCTGGGCCTTCGGCATCACCGCCGCGCCCGTCGCGGCGGTCGTCGGTGCGCGCACGCCTGACGGCGCGGTCCTCTTCGAGGGCTTCGTGCGCCATGCCATTCCTTATGGCAACCGGCTCGAGCTGTTCCTGGGTGCGGCCATCGGCGCCATCACCTTCAGCGGCTCGGTCATCGCCTTCGGCAAGCTCTCGGGCAAGTACAAGTTCCGCCTGTTCCAGGGCGCGCCGGTGCAGTTCTCGGGCCAGCACATGCTGAACCTGGTGCTGGGCCTGGCGACCATCGCCCTGGGCCTGGTGTTCGTGGCCACCGAAAGCTGGCCGGCGTTCTTCGCGATGCTGGCGCTGGCCTTCGTGATGGGCGTGCTCATCATCATCCCGATCGGCGGCGCCGACATGCCGGTGGTGGTGTCGATGCTCAACAGCTACTCGGGCTGGGCGGCGGCCGGCATCGGCTTCAGCCTGAACAATGCGATGCTGATCGTGGCCGGTTCGCTGGTGGGCTCTTCGGGTGCGATCCTGAGCTACATCATGTGCAAGGCCATGAACCGCTCGTTCTTCAACGTGATCCTGGGCGGCTTCGGCGGCGAGGCAACCACGGCCTCCAGCGGCGACAAGGAGCAGCGTCCGGTCAAGAGCGGCAGCGCCGACGACGCGGCCTACATGCTGTCCAACGCCGAGACGGTGATCATCGTGCCGGGCTACGGCCTGGCCGTGGCGCGCGCCCAGCACGCCGTGAACGAACTGGCCGAGAAGCTCACGCACAAGGGCGTCAAGGTGAAGTACGCCATCCACCCCGTGGCCGGCCGCATGCCGGGCCACATGAACGTGCTGCTGGCCGAGGCCGAGGTGCCCTACGACCAGGTGTTCGAGATGGAGGACATCAATGGCGAGTTCGCGCAGGCCGACGTGGCGATCATCCTGGGCGCCAACGACGTGGTGAACCCGGCCGCGCTCACCAAGGGCACGCCGATCTACGGCATGCCAATCCTGGAAGCCTACAAGGCCAAGACCGTCATCGTGAACAAGCGCTCCATGGCCGCCGGCTACGCGGGCCTGGACAACGAGCTCTTCTACATGGACAAGACCATGATGGTCTTTGGCGATGCGAAAAAAGTAGTGGAAGATATGGGCAAGGCCATCGAATAGGCCGAAGGTCCGTGCCCGCGATGCGGGCCTGATCGTCGCGGCGCCTCACGTGCGCCGTTTTCGTTTTTAAAAACTCATCCGACTCCGAGGAGACACATCCATGACCGAACGCCCCTGGCTCAGCAGCTACCCGCAAGGCGTGCCCGCCGACATCGACGCGTCGCACTACCCGTCGCTGGTGGCGCTCATGGAGGAGAGCTTCACCAAGTACGCCGACCGCACGGCCTACAGCTTCATGGGCAAGGACGTGAGCTACGGCGAGACCGACAAGCTCAGCAAGGCCTTCGCGGCCTACCTGCAGGGCCTGGGCCTCGTGAAGGGCGACCGCGTCGCCGCGATGATGCCCAACTGCCCGCAGTACCCGATCGCGGTGGCGGCCATCCTGCGCGCCGGCCTGATCCTGGTGAACGTGAACCCGCTGTACACGCCGCGCGAACTCGAGCACCAGCTCAAGGACTCGGGCGCCAAGGCGATCGTCATCATGGAGAACTTCGGCACCACGCTGCAGCAGTGCATCGCGAACACGCCCATCAAGCACATCGTGCTGGCCTCCATGGGCGACCGGCTCGGCTTCCTGAAGGGCGCGCTGGTCAACTACGTGGTGCGCAACGTCAAGAAGCTGGTGCCGCACTTCAGCCTGCCGGGCGCGGTGCGCTTCAACGACGCGCTCGACAAGGGCGCAGGCGGTTCGCTCAAGCCCGTGGCCACCGGCCCCGACGACGTGGCCGTGCTGCAGTACACCGGCGGCACCACCGGCGTGTCCAAGGGCGCGGTGCTGCTGCATCGCAACGTGATCGCCAACGTGCTGCAGTCCGAGGCCTGGAACGAGCCCGTCATGGCCAAGGTGCCGGCCAACGAGCAGCCCACCAGCGTGTGCGCGCTGCCGCTGTATCACATCTTCGCGTTCACGGTCGGCATGATGCTGAGCATGCGCACGGGCGGCAAGCTGATCCTGATCCCGAACCCGCGCGACATTCCCGGCGTGCTCAAGGAACTGTCCAAGCACACCATCCACAGCTTCCCGGCCGTCAACACGCTGTTCAACGGGCTGGCGAACCACCCCGACTTCAACACCGTCAACTGGAAGAACCTGAAGGTCTCGGTCGGTGGTGGCATGGCGGTGCAGGCCGCGGTGGCCAAGCTCTGGCTCGAGAAGACCGGCTGCCCCATCTGCGAAGGCTACGGCCTCTCGGAAACCTCGCCCTCGACCACCTGCAACCCGACCAACAGCACGGCCTACACCGGCACCATCGGCCTGCCGCTGCCGAGCACCTGGCTCAAGCTGCTGGACGACGACGGCAACGAGGTGCCCACCGGCGAGCGCGGCGAGATCGCCATCAAGGGCCCGCAGGTCATGGCCGGCTACTGGCAGCGCCCCGACGAGACCGCCAAGGTCATGACGCCCGACGGCTACTTCAAGAGCGGCGACATCGGCGTGGTCGACGAGCGCGGCTACTTCAAGGTGGTCGACCGCAAGAAGGACATGATCCTGGTGTCGGGCTTCAACGTGTACCCGAACGAGATCGAGGACGTGGTGGCGATGCTGCCCGGCGTGCTCGAATGCGCCGCGGTCGGCGTGCCCGACGAGAAGACCGGCGAGGCCGTGAAGCTCGTCATCGTCAAGAAGGACGAGTCGCTCACCGAAGCGCAGGTGCGCGAGTACTGCCGCGCCAACCTCACGGGCTACAAGCAGCCGCGCGTGATCGAGTTCCGCACCGACATGCCCAAGACCCCGGTGGGCAAGATCCTGCGGCGCGAACTGCGGGATAGCAAGAAGTAGTAAGGGTTCCGCCCGGGTGGGGCCGGGGCATCGATCTTGCATATTCGCGGGTCGATGCTCAGATTCATTTACGTTCGCCTAGGCTTGCTCGTGCCGACCTTCATCGGCATGACGCTGCTGGCCTTCTTTCTCATCCGGCTGGTGCCGGGTGACCCCATCGAGACGATGGCCGGCGAGCGCGGCATCGACCCCGCGCGCCACGCCGAGCTGCGCACCGCCATGGGCCTGGACAAGCCCTTGCTCGTGCAATACGGCATCTACATCGGCCGCGTGCTGCAGGGCGACCTGGGCAAGTCGCTCATCACGCAGGACACGGTGATGAGCGAGTTCCTCGCGCTCTTTCCGGCCACCGTCGAACTCGGCGTGTGCGCGATTCTCTTCGCGCTGCTGCTCGGGCTGCCGGCCGGCATCGTCGCGGCGGTGCGGCGCAATTCGATCTTCGACCACGGTGTGATGGCCACGTCGCTCACCGGCTACTCGATGCCGATCTTCTGGTGGGGCCTGCTGCTGATCCTGTTCTTCTCGGTGCAGCTGGGCTGGACGCCGGTGTCGGGCCGCATCTCGGTGCAGTACTTCGTCGAGCCGCAGACCGGCTTCTTGCTGATCGATGCGCTGCGCGCCGGCGAGACCGAGGCCTTCTGGTCGGCGCTGCACCACCTCATTCTTCCGGCCATCGTGCTGGGCACCGTGCCGCTGGCCGTCATCGCGCGCATGACGCGCTCGGCCATGCTCGAGGTGCTGGGAGAGGACTACATCCGCACCGCGCGCGCCAAGGGCCTGTCGCGCTTTCGCGTGGTGGGCCTGCATGCGCTGCGCAACGCGCTGATCCCGGTCGTCACGGTGATCGGCCTGCAGATCGGCGTGCTCTTCACCGGCGCGATCCTCACCGAAACCATCTTCTCGTGGCCCGGTGTCGGCAAGTGGCTCATCGAGGCCATCGGCCGGCGCGACTACCCGGTGCTGCAGGGCGGCATGCTGCTGCTGGGCGGCATCGTGATGCTGCTCAACCTGCTGGTGGACATCGCCTACGGCGTCATCAACCCGCGGATCAGGCATTGAGTCGATGACGAGCAACACCCACGCAGTTCCCCCCGGCTCGCAGGCCTCGGCGCCTCCCGGTCCCTGGCGCGAGTTCTGGACCGCTTTCTCGGCGAACCGGGGCGCGGTCATCGGTCTCGTCACCATCGTGGTGCTGCTGCTGGTGGCGCTGTTCGCGCCGTGGATCGCGCCGCACGCACCGAACGAAACCAACGCCGCCGCTTTCCTCAAGCCGCCGGCCTGGCAGGAGGGCGGCTCGTGGACCTACCTGCTGGGAACGGACGCCATCGGGCGCGACATCCTGTCGCGGCTCATGCACGGCGCGCGGCTGTCGCTGTCGATCGGCGTCGCGGTGGTGGCGCTGTCGGTGGTGGTGGGCGTGGTGCTCGGGCTCGTCGCCGGCTTCTTTCGCGGCGCGCTGGAGATCGCGATCATGCGGATGATGGACATCATCCTCACGATGCCCAGCCTGCTGATGGCCATCGTGATCGTCGCGATCCTCGGGCCGGGGCTCGTCAACGCCATGCTCGCGGTGGCCATCGTGGTGCTGCCGCACTACGTGCGCATCACGCGCGCCACGGTCATCGCCGAGGTCTCGCGCGACTACGTGACCGCGGCGCGCGTGAGCGGCGCCAGCACGCTGCGCCTGATGTTCCGCGAGGTGCTGCCCAACTGTTCGGCGCCGCTGATCGTGCAGGCCTCGCTGGGCGTCTCGACCGCCATCCTCGATGCGGCGGCGCTCGGCTTCATCGGCCTGGGCGCGCAACCGCCGTCGCCCGAGTGGGGAACGATGCTGGCCGATGCGCGCGAGTTCGTGCTGCGCGCGTGGTGGGTCGTGACCTTCCCGGGCCTCGCCATCCTTACGGCCGTGCTGGCCTTCAACCTGCTGGGCGACGGGCTGCGCGATGCGCTCGACCCGAAGCTCAAGCGCTGACGCAAAGGAGAGCACAGATGCCTTTGCTGGACATCAAGGACCTGCACGTCGAGTTCCCCACGCAGGGCGGCGTGCTGCACGCCGTCGACGGCGTGAGCCTCACGCTCGAAGAAGGCGAGGTGCTCGGCATCGTCGGCGAATCGGGCTCGGGCAAGAGCGTCACGATGATGGCGCTCATGGGCCTCGTCGGCTTCCCGGGCCGCGTGCGCGCGGACCACATGCGCTTTGCGGGCAAAGACTTGCTCGGCATCTCCGACAAGGCGCGCCGCACGCTGGTCGGCAAGGAGGTCGCGATGATCTTCCAGGAGCCGACCACCAGCCTCAACCCCTGCTTCACCATCGGCTTCCAGCTGATGGAAACGCTGCGCCTGCACCTGAAGCTCGACAAGCGCGAAGCGAAGAAGCGCGCGACCGAACTGCTCGAGCAGGTCGGCATTCCCGCCGCCTCGTCACGCCTGGGCAGCTACCCGCACCAGCTCTCGGGCGGCATGAACCAGCGCGTGATGATCGCGATGGCCATCGCCTGCAACCCGCGCCTGTTGATCGCCGACGAGCCGACCACCGCGCTCGACGTGACCATCCAGGCGCAGATCCTCGACCTGCTGCGCGACCTGCAGAAGGAGCGCGGCATGGCGCTGGTGCTCATCACGCACAACATGGGCGTGGTCAGCGAAATGGCGCAGCGCATCGCCGTGATGTACGCGGGGCAGGTGATGGAGCATCAGCGCGTCGACCGCCTCTTCGCATCGCCGCAGCATCCCTACACCGAGGCGCTGCTCGCGGCGCTGCCCGAGCGCGCGGCGCCCGAGGGGCGGCTCGCCACCATCAGCGGCGTGGTGCCCGGCGTGCACGACCGGCCCGCGGGCTGCCTGTTCGCACCGCGCTGCGGCTATGTCACCGAGCGCGCCTGCCAGGTGCGCCCGGCGCTGCGTGCGTGGCAGGGCGCCGAGGTGCGCTGCCACTTTCCGCTCGGCGAGCCGGGGCGCGCCGAAGCCATTGCGCACGACCCGCCGCGCGCCGCCGTCGCGGAGGTACTGCCATGAGCGACGTGTCGCCCCCGGAGATCGTCGCCGAGGCGCGCAACCTGCAGCGCACCTACGCCGTGCGGCGCGGGCTGTTCCGCGCACCGGCGCAGCTGCGCGCCGTGGGCGACATCTCGTTCCGCCTCGAACGCGGGCGCACGCTGGCGGTGGTGGGCGAGTCGGGCTGCGGCAAGTCGACGCTCGCGCGCATGGTCGCGCTGATCGAGAAACCCACCGCCGGGCAGCTGACGCTGATCGGCGCCGATGCCGTGAGCCCGCCGCATGAACGCAGGCGCGAGCTGCGCCAGGCCGTGCAGCTGGTGTTCCAGAACCCGTACGGCTCGCTCAACCCGCGCAAGAAGATCTCGGCGGTGCTCGAAGACCCGCTGGCCATCAATACCACGCTGAGCAAGCCGGAACGCGCGGAAAAAGCGCGCGAGATGCTGGCCCGCGTCGGCCTGCGCCCCGAGTACGCCAACCGCTACCCGCACATGTTCTCGGGCGGCCAGCGCCAGCGCATCGCCATCGCGCGCGCGCTCATGCTGTCGCCGCGCCTGCTGGTGGCCGACGAGCCCGTGTCGGCGCTCGACGTGTCGATCCAGGCGCAGGTGCTGAACCTGCTGGCGGACCTGCAGGCCGAGTTGGGCCTGGCCTACCTCTTCATCTCGCACGACCTGGGCGTGGTGCGTCACATCGCGCACGACGTGCTCGTGATGTACCTGGGCCACGCGGTGGAGCAGGGCCCCAAGTCGCGCATCTTCGCGCGGCCGCTGCATCCCTACACGCAGGCGCTGCTGGCCTCGACGCCGGGGCTGAGCAGCCAGCGCATCGTGCTCAAGGGCGAGCTGCCGTCGCCGCTGGACCCGCCTTCGGGCTGCGTCTTCAGCACGCGCTGCCCGCACGTGCAGCCGCGCTGCCGCGAGGAGCGCCCCGCGCTGCGCGCGCTCGACGAACGGCTGGTGGCCTGCCACTTCGCCGAGCAGTTTCTCGATGGCGCGCCTGTCGTGCGCGCCGATGGTCCCGTGCTCGCCGCGTCCTGAAGAAGAGTGGAGTGGCGATTTTTTCAACCCTGTCTCGAGGAGTCCCCATGACGACCCAGTCCTCCGTTTCGCGCCGCTCACAAAAGCTGGCGCTCCTGGCACCGGCAGCGCTCACGGCCCTTACCCTGGCCTGCGGCGCCGTGTCAGCCAAGACGTTGGTGTACTGCTCCGAAGGAAGCCCGGAAAACTTCTATCCGGGCATGAACACCACCGGCACGTCCTTCGACGTGACCACGCAGGTCTACAACACCATCGTCGAGTTCGAGCGCGGCGGCACCAAGGTGATGCCGGGCCTCGCTGAAAAATGGGACATCTCGGCCGACGGCACCGTGTACACCTTCCACCTGCGCAAGGGCGTGAAGTGGCACACCACGAGCAAGAGCTTCAAGCCCACGCGCGACTTCAACGCCGACGACTTCATCTTCATGCTCGAGCGCCAGTGGAAGGAGAGCGACCCCTTCTTCAAGGTCACGAGCCAGAACCACTCCTACTTCAACGACATGGGCATGCCCAAGCTGCTGAAGTCGGTGGACCGCATCGACGACCACACGGTGAAGATCACGCTCAACCAGGCCGAGGCGCCGTTCCTGGCCAACCTGGCGATGCAGTACGCGGGCATCCAGTCGAAGGAGTACGCCATCGCGATGCTCAAGGCCGGCACGCCCGAGAAGGTCGACCAGGACCCGGTCGGCACCGGTCCGTTCTACCTCGTGCAGTACCAGAAGGACGCGATCATCCGCTTCAAGGCCTTCCCGCAGTACTGGGGCGGCAAGGCCAAGATCGACGACCTTGTGTTCGCCATCACGCCCGATGCCTCGGTGCGCTGGGCCAAGCTGCAAAAGGGCGAGTGCCACGTCATGCCGTACCCGAACCCGGCCGACCTCGACGCGATCCGCAAGGACCCGAACGTGCAGGTGCTGGAGCAGCCGGGCCTGAACGTGGGCTACCTCTCGTACAACACGACCAAGAAGCCCTTCGACGACGTGCGCGTGCGCAAGGCCATCAACATGGCGATCAACAAGAAGGCCATCATCGACGGCGTGTACCTCACGACCGGCGTGGCCGCGAAGAACCCGATCCCGCCCACGCTGTGGTCCTACAACGATGCCGTGAAGGACGACCCGTACGACCCCGAAGCCGCCAAGAAGCTGCTGGCGCAGGCCGGGTTCCCCGACGGCTTCAGCACCGACCTGTGGGCCATGCCGGTGCAGCGCCCGTACAACCCGAACGCCAAGCGCATCGCCGAGCTGATGCAGGCCGACCTGGCCAAGATCAACGTCAAGGCCGAGATCAAGAGCTTCGAGTGGGGCGAGTACCGCAAGCGCCTGCAGGCCGGCGAGCACCAGATGGGCATGCTGGGCTGGACCGGCGACAACGGCGACCCGGACAATTTCATGTACACCCTGCTGGGCTGCGCCTCGGCCAAGTCGGCCAGCGGCAGCAACATCTCGAAGTTCTGCTACCAGCCGTATGAAGACCTCGTGGTGAAGGCCAAGAGCGCGACCAAGCAGTCGGAGCGCGATGCGCTCTACAAGAAGGCGCAGGTCATCTTCAAGGAGCAGGCGCCGTGGTTCACCATCGCGCACGCGGTGCAGCTGAAGCCGGTGCGCAAGGAGGTGGTCGACTTCAAGCTGAGCCCCTTCGGCCGCCACACGTTCTACGGCGTGGATATCAAGTAAACCCCCAGGCTTCGCGCACTTCGTGTCGCTACGCCAACCCCCTTGCAGGGGGCAACACCTGCGGCCCGGCAAAGCCGGTTCCGCGGTGTTCCTGGAATAGAGAAAGTCTTGTTTTGAGTTCTGTTGTGTTGTCCACGCCCATCGCCATCGTCGCGGCCATGCACGAGGAGCTCAGTGCGCTCCTCGCGCGCATGCCCGACGAGCAGCGCGTGCGCGTGGCCGGCCGCGACTTCTGGGTCGGCCACCTGCAGGGCCAGCCCGTGGTCGCGGTGCTGTCGCGCATCGGCAAGGTCGCGGCGGCGGTCACGGCCACGGTGCTGCTCGAGCGCTTCGGCGTGCGGGCGATCGTGTTCACGGGCGTGGCGGGCGGGCTGGCACCGGGCGTGAATGTCGGCGACGTGGTCGTGGCGACCGAGCTGCTGCAGCACGACATGGACGCCTCGCCGATCTTTCCGAAATACGAGGTGCCGCTGATGGGGCGTTCGCGCTTCGCGGCCGATGCGGCCATCGGCGATGCGCTGGCGGCGGTGGCCGAAGGCACGCTGCGCGATCCGGTGGGCCTGGTGGGGCAGAAGGCGGTCGATGAGTTCCATCTGCGGTCGCCGAAGGTGCATCGCGGCCTGCTGATCAGCGGCGACCGTTTCGTGTCGACCACCGCGGAGTGTGGGGCCCTGCAGCGTTCGCTGCCCGATGCGCTCGCGGTCGAGATGGAAGGTGCGGCGATGGCACAGGCCTGCCACGACTACGGCGTGCCCTTCGCGGCGCTGCGAACCATCTCGGACCGCGCCGACGATGCCGCGCACGGCGACTTCACGCGCTTCGTGGCCGAGGTGGCGAGCCGCTACAGCCTCGCGCTCGTCGACGCCTGGCTCGCCTCCCTGCCGCGCGACGCGGCCTGAAGAAGCTGCCTACGGTGCGAGCCGGCGCAGCTGCGGCAGGTCGCGCAGCAGCGGCGGGATCGACAGCGCCAGCAGCAGCGCGGCCAGCGGCACGACGCAGATGAAGCCCACGTGCTTGAAGCCCAGCGCGCCCACGGCGCCGCCGAGCACGAACATGGCGACCAGCCCGCCGCAGCGGCGCAGCCGGCTGCGGTCGTGGCGCACCGGCAGCGGCGTGGACGGCGCGCGCCGGTTCCAGTAGAGCATCTTGCCCAGCTCGATCCCCACGTCGGTGATGTTGCCGGTCATGTGGGTGGTGCGCGTGCTGCCGCCCGAGGTCTTCGACGCCACGGCGTTCTGCAGGCCCATGATGAACGACAGCAGCAGCACCGTGAGCGGTACCGCGAACGGCGTGGCCCAGGTCAGCGTGATGGCGCCGGCGAGCCCGAACGGGAACATCAGCGCGGCCTCCAGCAGCAGCGGCAGCGCGTACACGCCATGCAGCCGGTGCTGCCGCGCCCAGTTCACCAGCACCGCGCAGACCGCCGCGCCGCTCACGAACGCCAGGATCGCGCCCAGCGCGTTCAGCAGCAGCGTGAGGTTGCCCAGCACCATGCCGTCCGCCAGCTGCGAGGCGAAGCCGGTCATGTGCGAGGTGTACATGTGCAGCACGAGGAAGCCGCCCGCGTTGATGGCGCCGGCGTTGAAGGCCAGCAGCAGACCGAGCGCGGTGTTCGTCGACGGCGCGCGGTGGCGGTTGGTGAGGAAACGAAGTCTGCGCACGGGGCTCTCCAGGGGCAGCTGCCTGCCGACAGCCACTCTAGCACCCAGTGTGAAGAACTACTTGAGCCAGCCGCGCCGGCGGAAGTACCACATCGGCACCAGCGCGCTCGCGGCCATCAGCGCGATGGCGTAGGGGTAGCCCATGGCCCAGTCGAGCTCGGGCATGAACTTGAAGTTCATGCCGTAGATGCTGGCGATCAGCGTGGGCGGCAGCAGCGCGACGCTGGCCACCGAGAAGATCTTGATGGTCTTGTTCTGGTTGATGTTGATGAAACCGACGGTCGCATCCATCAGGAAGTTGATCTTGTCGAAGAGGAACGCCGTGTGGTTGTCCAGCGATTCGATGTCGCGCAGGATCTGCCGCGCTTCCTCGAACTGCTCTGCGTTGAGCATCTTGCTGCGCATCATGAAGCTCACGGCGCGGCGCGTGTCCATCACGTTGCGGCGGATGCGGCCGTTCAAGTCTTCCTGCCGCGCGATGGCGCCGAGCACCTCGCCGGCCAGCTCGTCGCTGACGTTGCCCGACAGCACCTTCTTGCCGGCCACTTCGAGCTCGTCGTAGATGTTCTCCAGCGTGTCGGCCGAGTATTCGGCGTCGGCGTCGAAGAGCTTGAGCATCACTTCCTTCGCGTCTTCGATCAGCCCCGGCGCGCGGCGTGCGCGCATGCGCAGCAGGCGGAACACGGGCACGTCTTCGTCGTGGATCGAGAACAGCACGCCGCGGCTGCGCAGGTCGGTGTTGTGCTGGTTCAGGATGAAGGCGACGCGCACGGTGCGCGGGTCTTCGTCGTCGTCGATCAAGAAGTCGGAGCGGATGTGCAGTTCGCCGTTGTCTTCTTCGTAGAAGCGGGCCGACTCCTCGATGTCCTCGTCCATCGCGTCTTCGGGAATCGAGAGGCCGTAGTACTGCTTGATCCAGCGCTTTTCCTCGAGCGTGGGCGACTCGAGGTCGACCCAGATCGGCTGGAACTTGGAGAGCTCCTCGAGCGACTCGATCTCTTCCTGGACGAGGCGGCCGTTGGCGAGCGTAAAGATGTTGAGCATGGGCTCACTCCCGGGGATGACTGAACGATGGGCGAGGGAGGGGCGCTTTCAATTCCCGCAGACCCGGCGTCAGTACATCATGCGCGGCGTCGGATGGGCGTTGAAAGCTGCCGAGACGGGGCGGTTTCCATGGGGAGTCTCCGGTTGCAGCGAGGCGCGATTATGTCACCGGCCACTGGGGCACAAGGCGCGTGGACTGGACGGACATACAGTAAAGTCGTGCCCATGCAGACCCCTGCGTCCCCCGTTCTTTCCACCCCCCCGAAGACGCAAGCCGAGCGCCTGGCGGCGGCGCTTGCCGCGCTCAACGACGACCAGCGCGCCGCGGTCGAGCACGGCGTGGGGGCGGCGGTCGGCGCCGACCACCGGCCGCTGCTCGTGATCGCCGGCGCGGGCTCGGGCAAGACCAGCACGCTGGCGCACCGCGTGGCGCACCTGATCGCGGACGGGGTCGATCCGCAGCGACTGCTGCTGCTCACCTTCTCGCGCCGCGCCGCGCAGGAAATGGAGCGCCGCGCGGGCCAGGTGCTGGCGCGCGTGCTGGGCCTGAAGTCGGAGCGCCCGCCGGCGCTGCCGTGGGCCGGCACCTTCCACGGCATCGGCGCGCGGCTGCTGCGCGAGTACGCCGCGCAGATCGGGCTGGACGAGAACTTCACCATCCACGACCGCGGCGACGCCGAAGACCTCATGGGGCTGGTGCGGCACGAGCTGGGCCTGTCGTCCACGGTCAATCGTTTCCCGCGCAAGGGCACCTGCCTGTCGATCTACTCGCGCTGCGTGAACACGCGCGCGCCGCTGGCCGCTGTGCTGAAGGACAGCTTTCCCTGGTGCGCCGAGTGGGAAGCCGAACTCAAGAAGCTCTTCGGCGCCTATGTCGAGGCCAAGCAGCAGCAGAACGTGCTCGACTACGACGACCTGCTGCTCTACTGGGCCGAGATGGTCGCCGAGCCCGCGCTGGCAGCGCACGTCGGCGCGCGCTTCGACCACGTGCTGGTCGACGAGTACCAGGACACCAACCTGCTGCAGGCCGAGATCCTGCGCGCGATGAAGCCCGACGGGCGCGGCGTGACGGTGGTGGGCGACGACGCGCAGTCGATCTACTCGTTCCGCGGCGCCACGGTGCGCAACATCCTCGACTTTCCGTCGCAGTTCTCGCAAGAGGCGCGCATCGTCACGCTGGAGCGCAACTACCGCTCGACGCAGCCGATCCTCGACGTGTCGAACCGCGTCATCGCGCAGGCCGCCGAGCGGCACGCCAAGACGCTGTGGACCGACAAGCCCTCGGCCGGCAAGCCGGTGCTGGTGCTCGTGCCCGACGAGGCCGGGCAGGCGCGCTGGGTGGCCGACAAGATCCTGGCGCACCGCGAGGGTGGGCTGGCGCTGAAGTCGCAGGCGGTGCTGTTTCGCACCTCGTCGCACAGCGCCGCACTCGAACTGGAGCTGGCGCGGCGCAACATCCCGTTCGTGAAGTTCGGCGGGCTCAAGTTCCTCGAGGCCTCGCACGTGAAGGACCTGCTCGCCGTGCTGCGTTTCGCGCAGAACCCGCGCGGGCGCATGGCGGGCTTCCGGGTCACGCAGCTCATCCCCGGTGTGGGCCCGGCCACCGGCACGCGCCTGCTCGACGCGATGGACCAGGCGGCCGATCCGGCCGCGGCCGTGCGCGACTTCGTGCCGCCGTCGGCCGCGCGCGAACAGTGGGCCGACTTCGCCCAGGCCTACGCCGCCTTGCGCGCGCCGTCGCTGCAGTGGCCGGCCGACGTGGAGGTGGCGATGCAGTGGTACCAGCCGCACCTGGAGCGGCTGTACGAAGACACCTCGGGCGTGCGACGCGCCGACGTCGAACAGCTGGCGCGGCTGGCGGCCGGCTATGGCTCGCGCGAGCGCTTTCTCACCGAGCTCACGCTCGACCCGCCCGAAGCCACGAGCGACCGGCCTGGCCCGCCGTCGCTCGACGAGGACTACCTGATCCTGTCGACCATCCATTCGGCCAAGGGGCAGGAGTGGAATTCGGTGCACGTGATCAACGTGGTCGACGGCTGCATGCCGGCCGACGTGGCGCAGGGCGCGCACGAGCTGGAAGAAGAACGGCGCCTGCTCTACGTGGCGATGACGCGGGCCCGCGACCACCTGCACCTGGTGATGCCGCAGCGCTTCCACATCACGCAGCAGGCGGCGCGTGGCGACCGGCACCTGTACGCCAACCGCACCCGCTTCATCACCGAGTCCGACCTCGCGGGCTTCGAGCTGCAGACCTGGCCACCGCCGCCGGTGCTGCCGCCCGCCGTGCCGCCGCCGGCCGCGGTGATCGACCTGCGCAACCGCATGCGCGCCGCCTGGCGCTGAACGGGCCGGCCCTTCGGGCGGGAGGGTCACTGCGCGCGGCGCGTGGAAACACTTGCTTCCAATGTGCCGCAAGGGCATGCCACTGCACGGGGGCAGCTATGAAATCAATAGCGGATTAGGGCATGCAATACACCGGCCCGTCACTCGGGCAAGCCCCGGTATTGCAATACCGTGACAGCTTGGGCATAGTGAATCCGACCGCCCCCTTTCTCACCTCTCTCTTCCTCTTCTCCCGTTCTCCCCCAAACCTGTTTCGCCGGCCACGCTTCATCCCGGAGCGCGGTCATTTCCCCAACCGTCAATTCTCAGGAGGTCATTCATGAATTTGACGATCAGCGGTCATCACCTCGACGTCACACCTGCCTTGCGCACCTACGTCACGAGCAAGCTGGACCGGATCACGCGACATTTCGACCAGGTGGTCGATGTCAAGGTGATCCTCACGGTGGAAAAGCAGAAGGAAAAGGAACGCCGCCAAAGGGCGGAGTGCAACATTCACGTCAAGGGCAATGACATGTTCGCGGAATCGAGCCACGCTGATCTGTACGCCGCGGTTGATGAGCTGGTCGACAAGCTCGACCGCCAGGTGGTCCGCCACAAGGATCGCCTGCAAGACCACCATCACGTAGCGCCCAAGCGCGTGATGTAAACGCCGGGCCCCGCGCCCCGCATCCCAGGCCGCCTTCGGGCGGCCTTTTGTTTGTCCGACCACATTGGTGGGGCTTTGCAAGGCCCCCAGAGGAAGCGACGCCTCTCGGCAACACATGTAGACGAAAGTAATTAGAGGGACTGGGGGTTTTTACCGATGAGGTGCATAATCGCCCCCGCTCTGACCCCACCATGAATCGCCTCGCGTCCATCCTGCCGCCCGCTCAAGTGCTCGTGAGCGTTGACGCCACCAGCAAGAAACGTGCTTTCGAAGAAGCCGGCCTGCTGTTCGAGAGCCTTCACGGTCTGGGCCGTGCCCTCATCACCGACAGCCTGTTTGCGCGCGAGCGCCTCGGCTCCACCGGTCTGGGCCACGGAGTCGCCATTCCGCATGGCCGCATCAAGGGCCTCAAGGCGCCGATGGCCGCGGTGTTCCAGCTGGCGAACCCCATCGGCTTCGACGCTCCCGACGAGCAGCCCGTGGCGCTGCTGATCTTCCTGCTGGTGCCCGAAGCGGCCACGCAGAAGCACCTCGAGATCCTGTCCGAAATTGCCGAGCTGTTGAGCGACGCCGGCCTGCGCGAGCAGATCAAGTCCAGCACCGATGCCGCCGCGCTGCACGGCCTCATTGCCGGCTGGCAGTCGACCCAGGTCGCCTGAGCGCACGCGCTGGGCGGGCCGCTGCTGATAAGCTGCGGCGACGCTTTTCTCTCCCTCCATCCTGACCAGAATGCCGGCGTCCCGCGCCGGCCGCCGCACGCATGAAGCCGACCGTCATCAGCGCCGATGCCATGTTCGAGGAGTTCCGCGGGTCGCTCCGCTGGGAATGGCTCGCGGGCCTGGGCGCCTCGGAGCGCCAGTTCGACCCCGACGTCATCAGCCGCGCGCAGTCGGCCGCCGACCTGGTCGGCTACCTGAACTACATCCACCCGTACCGCGTGCAGATCCTCGGCGCGCGCGAGGTGGCCTACCTCACGCGCGGCAGCAAGGAAGACTGCGTGCGCCGCATCGGCCGCATCGTCACGCTGGAGCCGCCGATGCTGGTGCTGGCCGACGGCCAGGCCGCGCCCGACGAGCTGCTGTCGATTTGCGAACGCGCCCAGCTGCCGCTGTTTGCCACGCGCGAGTCGTCGGCCTTCGTGATCGACCTGCTGCGCGCCTACCTGTCCAAACACTTCGCCGAGCGCACCTCGATGCACGGCGTGTTCATGGACATCCTGGGCATGGGCGTGATGATCACGGGCGAGTCGGGCCTGGGCAAAAGCGAGCTCGGCCTGGAGCTGATCTCGCGCGGCAACGGCCTGGTGGCCGACGACGCGGTCGACCTGTACCGCATCAACCAGAACACCATCGAGGGCCGCTGCCCCGACCTGCTGCTGAACCTGCTGGAGGTGCGCGGCATCGGCCTGCTGGACATCCGCGCGATCTTCGGCGAGACGGCCGTGCGGCGGAAGATGCGCCTGAAGCTCATCGTGCACCTCGTGCGGCGCGACAGCTTCGAGCGCGACTACGAGCGCATGCCCTCGGCGCCGCTCACGCAGGACGTGCTGGGCATCCCGGTGCGCAAGGTCATCATCCAGGTGGTGGCGGGGCGCAACATCGCCGTGCTGGTGGAAGCGGCGGTGCGCAATTCGATCCTGCAGCTGCGCGGCATCGACACCTATGCCGACTTCGTGGCCCGCCACCACAAGGCGATGGAAAGCGGGCGCGATCCGGACTGAGCAAAGAAAAAAGCCCTTCAAAGTGAAGGGCCGCTTTCTGCTTCAGCAGGTCTTCAGCGTCAGCGCTTCTTGACGCAGTCGCCGCACAGGCCGTACAGCGACATGGCGTGGTCCTGCAGGACCCAGCCCTTGTCCTTGGCGATCATCTGCTGGCGCCGTTCGATCTCGGCGTCGTAGAACTCCTCGACCTTGCCGCACGAGGTGCAGACGAGGTGGTCGTGGTGCGTGCCTTCGTTCAGTTCGTAGACCGCCTTGCCGCTTTCGAAGTGGCTGCGCTCCAGGATGCCGGCCTGCTCGAACTGCGTGAGCACGCGGTACACGGTGGCCAGGCCGATGTCGGAGTGTTCGTTGAGCAGCACGCGGAAGACGTCTTCCGCCGTCATGTGCCGCTGGCTGCCGGTCTGGAAGATCTCGAGGATCTTCAGTCGCGGCAAGGTGGCCTTGAGGCCGGTGTTCTTGAGTTCGTCGATGTTGGCCATGATGGTTCCTGCGCCCTGGGCTGAGGCCGGGCCTTCAGGCTCGGCCGCTACAATGTTCGATCATATCGCTACCCCCTCTTCTCCCATGCCTGCCATCCTCCAACGCCGGCCCTGGTTGCTGGTTGCTGCCATTGCGGCGACGCTCGCCCTCGGTGCCTGCAGCGGTTTCAGCGAACGCACGCGTGGCGCGCTGTCTGCCGTCACCCCCTACAAAGTCGAAGTGGTGCAAGGCAATTTCGTGTCGAAGGAACAGGTCGCGGCACTCAAGCCCGGCATGTCGCGCCAGCAGGTGCGCGAAATCCTCGGCACCTCGCTGCTGAACGACGTCTTCCACGCCAACCGCTGGGACTACGTCTTCACGATCCGCCGCCAGGGCGTCGATCCGCAGGAGCGCCGCCTGACCGTGTTCTTCAACGGCGAACTCATGGACCGCTTCGAGGGCGATGAAATGCCCAGCGAAGAAGAATTCGTCGCCACGCTCGACACCCGCCGCAAGAGCGGCAAGGTGCCGCAGCTCGAGGCCACCGAAGAAGAGCTCAAGAAATTCGCGCCCAAGGCCGACAAGAAAGCCGACACCACCGGCACCCCGGCAGCCCCCATGCCCGCGCTGCCGGCCGCCTACCCCCCGCTCGAAGCCGCGCGCTGAGCGTGCGCGGCACGGGCTCCGGCGGCGGCCACCCCTCCTGCGGGCGGTGCCCGCCGGACCGGTGGGGTGGCTTTCGTCGGTGTCCATGGCTCCCGTAGGGACTTTTCAACGACCGAATCCCCGTGACTGAACCGACCACCACCCCCACTTCCGATTCTTCTTCCTCCGCTCCCGCGCTGCGCCGGGTGGCGATCGCCGGCGCCTCGGGCCGCATGGGCCACATGCTCATCGAAGCCGTGCGCAACGCGCCCGACTGCCGCCTGGCCGGTGCGCTCGACATCGCAGGCAGCGCCGCCCTCGGCGCCGATGCCGCGGCCTTCCTGGGCTTCACCAGCGGCGTGCCCATCGTGGCCGACCTGCGCACCGGCCTGCAGGACGCCCAGGTGATGATCGACTTCACCCGCCCCGAAGGCACGATGGCGCACCTGGCCGTGTGCCGCGAGCTGGGCGTGCAGGCCGTGATCGGCACCACCGGCTTCAGCGACGCACAGAAGGCCGAGATCGCCGAGATCGCCAAAGACATCGCCATCATGATGGCGCCCAACATGAGCGTGGGCGTCAACGTCACGCTCAAGCTGCTCGACATGGCCGCCCGCGCGATGGCCACCGGCTACGACATCGAGATCGTCGAGGCCCACCACCGCTTCAAGGTCGACGCGCCCTCGGGCACCGCGCTCAAGATGGGCGAGGTGATCGCCGATGCGCTGGGCCGCGACCTCAAGGACTGCGCCGTCTACGGCCGCGAAGGCATCACGGGCGAGCGCGACCCGTCGACCATCGGCTTCGCCACCATCCGCGGCGGCGACATCGTGGGCGACCATACCGTGCTGTTCGCGGGCATCGGCGAGCGCATCGAAATCTCCCACAAGTCGTCCAGCCGCGTGACCTACGCGCAGGGCGCGCTGCGTGCGGTGCGCTTCCTGAGCGGCCAGCGCAGCGGCCTGTTCGACATGTTCGACGTGCTGGGTCTGAGATGAAGCTCACCCCCAGTCTTCGCGCACTTCGTGTCGCTACGCCAACCCCCTTTCAGGGGGCAACACCAGCGGCCCGGCAAAGCCGGTTCCGCGGTGTTTCGCGAAAAGACCATGACTGGGGGACCCTGTGAGTGTTCTTGAGCTGCTGACCCACGGTGACGGCGTCAGCCGTTCGGTGGCCGCGCTGCTGCTCGCGATGTCGATCGCCAGCTGGGTCGTGATCCTCTGGAAAGCCTGGCTGCTGCGCGGCGGCACGCGCGACGTGCTGCGCAGCATCGCGGCGTTCTGGCAGTCGGCCACCCTGGCCGAGGCCGAGCAGAAGCTGCAAGCCTTCGACCGCGCCGAACTCGTGCGTCCCGCCGTGGCCGCATTGCGCCAGGCCGCCACCGAAGCCCCCGGCGGCACGCTCGGCGCCACGGTCGACCGCAACCAGCGCCTCACGCGCGTGCTGCGCGGTGCGCTGCACGGGGCGCTGCGGCGCCTGCAGGCCGGGCAGATCCTGCTGGCCACCGTGGGCGCCACCGCGCCCTTCGTCGGCCTGCTCGGCACCGTCTGGGGCATCTATGGCGCCCTGGCGGGCATCGCGGGCCAGGCCGGCGGCTTCACCATCGACAAGGTGGCCGGGCCGGTCGGCGAGGCGCTCGTCATGACGGCCTTCGGCCTCGCGGTCGCCATTCCGGCCGTGCTGGCCTACAACGTGTTCGGCCGTGTGGTGGGCCGTGTCGAGGCCGAGCTCGAAGGCTTCGCGCACGACCTGCTCGGCAGCTTCGGCGAAGCGCCGACACCCGCCGCACCGCCGCCCGCGCGGCCGATGCCCGTCTAAGGCGCAGCACGCACCATGGCCTTCGGACGCACCTCACTGGGCAGCAGCGCCGCAGGCGGCGGACGGGCCATGGGCGCGGGCGGGCAGCGTCCGCTGTCCGACATCAACGTCACGCCGTTGGTCGACGTGATGCTGGTGCTGCTGGTGATCTTCATCATCACCGCGCCGCTGATGGCCAGCTCGATCAAGCTCGACCTGCCGCAGACCGACGCGGGCCAGCCCAACGACACGCCGAAGTTCGTGAGCCTGTCGGTCGATGCGTCGGGCAAGGTCTTCCTGAACGACAAGCCTGTGACCGACGAAGAGTTGACCGCTCAGCTCGAAAAGGCCGCCGCCGACAGCAAGGACACCGAGGTGCAGTTGCGCGCCGACCAGACCGTGCCCTACGGCAAGGTGGTGGCGCTCATGGGCATTGCGAACAAGGCCGGGTTGAGCCGGATCGGGTTCGTGACCGAGGCCGAAGCGGCCCCCGCCAAAACGCGCTGATCTTGCGGGCCCGGCCCGCTCGCCTCAGCCGAGCATCACCGGCTTGGTGTGCCAGATCTCATGCGCGTACTCCGCGATCGTTCGGTCCGACGAGAACGCGCCCATTCCCGCCACGTTGAGGATCGCCATGCGCGTCCACGCCTCCGCGTCGCGGTACAGCGCATCGACCTCGGCCTGCTTGGCCACGTAGCTCGCGTAGTCGGCCAGCAGCAGGTAGTGGTCGCCCCAGTTCACGAGCGCGTCGTAGATGCCCTGGTAGCGCGCGGGCTCGCCCGGCGAGAACGCGCCGTCGCGGACCGCGTCGAGCACGCGCTTGAGTTCGGCGTTTTCTTCGTAGATCTCGCGTGGCTGGTAGCCGCGTGCGCGGATGTCGGCCACCTCGGGCGTGGTGTGGCCGAAGATGAAGATGTTTTCGGGGCCGACGTTCTCGCGCATCTCGACGTTGGCGCCATCGAGCGTGCCGATGGTGAGCGCGCCGTTGAGCGCGAACTTCATGTTGCCGGTGCCCGAGGCTTCCGTGCCCGCGGTGGAGATCTGCTCCGACAGGTCGGCCGCCGGCATGATGATCTCGGCCAGGCTCACGCTGTAGTTCGGCAGGAACACCACCTTCAGCAGCTTGCCCACGCGCGCGTCGGCGTTCACGGTGGTCGCCACGTCGTTGATGAGCCGGATCACCTGCTTGGCCATCGCATAGGCCGACGCCGCCTTGCCCGCGAACACGACCACGCGCGGCACGATGTCGACCGGCGTGCCATTGGCCTGCGCATCGAGGATGCGGTGATACCGCGCGATCACGTGCAGCACGTTGAGCAGCTGCCGCTTGTACTCGTGGATGCGCTTGACCTGCACGTCGAACATCGCGTCGGTGTCCAGGTCGAGCTTCAGGTGCTCGCCGACCCAGTTGGCCAGCCGCAGCTTGTTCTCGCGCTTGGCATGGCGAAAGGCGCGCACGAAGGCGGGCTGCGCGACCATCGGGCGCAATGCTTCGAGCTGCGACAGGTCGCGCCGCCAGCCCTTGCCGATGCGCTGGTCGAGCAGTGCGGCCAGCGGCGGGTTGGCCTGCGCGAGCCAGCGGCGCGGCGTGACGCCGTTGGTCTTGTTGTTGAAGCGCTCGGGAAAGATCTTCGCGAAGTCGGCAAAGATCGACTGTTTCATCAGCTCCGAGTGCAGCCCCGACACCCCGTTCACCGAATGGCTCGCGAGCACCGCCACGTAGGCCATGCGCACGCGGCGCTCGCCGGTCTCGTCGATCAGCGAGAGGCGGCGCACCAGCTCGACGTCCTGGCCGTGCGTCTGCGTCACGGCGGCCAGGAACTTCGCGTTGATGTCGTACAGGATCTGCAGGTGGCGCGGCAGGATGCGCCCGAGCATCTCGACCGGCCAGGTTTCCAGGGCCTCGTGCATCAGCGTGTGGTTGGTGTAGCTGAACACCTTCTGCGTGTGGCCCCAGGCCACGTCCCACGCCAGGCCATGCTCGTCGAGCAGCAGGCGCATGAGCTCGGGCACGGCCAGCACCGGGTGCGTGTCGTTCAGGTGGATGCTGACCTTGTCGGACAGCTGGTCGAAGCTCGTGTGGTTGCGCAGGTAGCGGCGCAGCAGGTCCTGCACGCTGGCGCTGCAGAAGAAGTATTCCTGGTGCAGCCGCAGCTCGCGGCCCGAGGGCGTGGAGTCGTCGGGGTAGAGCACGCGCGAGACGTTCTCGGAGTGGTTCTTGCTCTCCACCGCCGCCATGTAGTTGCCGCGGTTGAAGGCCGACAGGTCGATCTCCTCGGTGGCGCGCGCCGACCACAGCCGCAAGGTGTTGGTGGCCTGCGTGCCGTAGCCGGGAATGATGGTGTCGTAGGCCACGGCCAGCACGTCGTGCGTGTCGACCCAGTCGGCCGCGCCGTAGGGCGCGTTCTTGCCTTCGCGCTTTTGCACGTGGCCGCCGAAGCGCACGCGGTAGTTCACCTCGGGCCGCTGGAACTCCCACGGGTTGCCGCGCGTGAGCCAGTAGTCGGGCGTTTCGACCTGCTGGCCGTCGACGATGCGCTGGCGGAACATGCCGTACTCGTAGCGGATGCCGTAGCCCATGCCGGGCACGCCGAGCGTGGCCATCGAATCGAGAAAGCAGGCCGCGAGCCGCCCCAGGCCGCCGTTGCCGAGCGCCGCATCGGGCTCGCGCTCGGCCAGCGCCGCCATGTCGACGCCGAAGTCGGCCAGCGCCTCGCGCACGGTGCCGTACAGGTCGACGGCGAGCAGCGCGTTGGTGAAGGTGCGCCCGATGAGGAACTCCATCGAGAGGTAATACACGCGCTTGAGGTCCTGCGCGTAGTTGGCGCGCGTGGTCGTCATCCAGCGCTCGACGAGCTGGTCGCGCACGGCCAGCGCGGTGGCGTGCAGCCAGTCGTCCTGGCTGGCGGCCACGGGGTCCTTGCCGACGGCGTAGATCAGCTTGTTGGCCACCGCGCGCTTGAAGGCGGCAACGTCGCGGTCGGGGTGGTCGTAGGCGAAGTCCTTGATCGTCATGGAGGCGTTCCCGGAGTGGGTGGTGGGGTGTGGGGTGGGGGCTTCAGGCCAACGCCCGTTGGTACACATCGATGTACTGCGCGGCCGCCGTGCCCCAGTCGGCCGGGCGCCGCATGGCGTTGCCGCGCACGCGGCGCCAGTCGGCGGCGCGCTCGTACAGTGCGAAGGCGCGGCGCAGGGCGCGGTCGTAGTCGGCGTCCTCGAAGCGGTCGAACACGAAGCCGGTGGCGGCGCCGCTGGCCATGTCTTCCAGCGTGCAATCGACGACGGTGTCGGCCAGCCCGCCGACGCGGCGCACCAGCGGCAGGCTGCCGTACTTCAGGCCGTACATCTGCGTGAGGCCGCAGGGCTCGAACAGCGAGGGCACGATCGTCACGTCGCCCGCGCCGAAGAGCTGGTGCGCCAGCGTCTCGTCGTAGCCGATGGTGACGCTCACCGAGGCGGGCGCCGCCGCCGCGCGCTGGCGGAAGGCCTCTTCGAGCCAGCCTTCGCCGCTGCCCAGCAGCGCGAGCTGGCCGCCCTGGGCCAAGAGCGTGTCGAGCCCGCCGAGCACGAGGTGCAGGCCCTTCTGTTCGGTGAGCCGGCTCACCACGATAAACAGCGGCGCGTCGGGGCGCTCGGCCAGCCCCAGCTGGCGCTGCAGCACCGACTTGCAGCGCGCCTTGCCGGCCATGTGGCGGCCCTCGGGCGTCTGGTAGCCCTGCACCAGCGCGGCGTCGGTGGACGGGTTCCAGACCTGGTCGTCGACCGCGTTGAGGATGCCGCTGAGCACGTTGCTGCGCTGGCGCAGCAGGCCGTCGAGGCCGCAGCCCTGCTCGGGCGTCTGGATCTCCAGTGCGTAGGTCGGGCTCACGGTGGTGAGCTGGTCGGCGAAGTACAGGCCCCCCTTCATGAAGGAGATCTGGCCGTGGTACTCCAGCCCGTTCATGTGGAAGGCCGGCGCCGGCAGGCCGAGCTCGGCGAAGTGCCAGGGCGCGAACACGCCCTGGTAGGCCAGGTTGTGTACCGTGAACACGCTGCCCGTGCGCGGGCCGCCCGCGCGCCGCGCGAAGGCCAGGTAGGCCGGCGCGAGCGCCGCGTGCCAGTCGTGCGCGTGCACGATGTCGGGCCGCCAGCCGGGGTCGAGGCCCTGTGCGAGCTGCGCCGCCGCCCAGCCCAGCAGCGCGAAGCGCCGGTGGTTGTCGCCATAGGGCTGGCGCGTGGTGTCTTCGTAAGGATTGCCGGGCCGGTCGTACAGCGCGGGCGCGTCGATCACGTAGGTGGGAATCGGCGGCGCGCCGGCGATGGCGACGTGCCCGGCGCGCAGGCCGAAGCGCTCGCCCCAGGGCGCGGTGAACTCGGCCACCGGCGCCAGGTCGCGCACGCCGGCCACGATGGCGGGAAAGCCCGGCAGCAGCGCGCGCGCCTCCTGCCCCGCGGCCATGAGCGCCAGGGGCAGGGCGCCGGCGATGTCCGCCAGGCCGCCGGTCTTCAGGAGGGGAAACAGCTCGGCGCTGACCTGGAGGATGCGCATGGTGGTGCGGTCGATCAGGCAGCGGCCGCGGGTGCGGGGTCCGGCGCGAGCCGCTTGAGCATTTCGCGCGTGACCAGCACCACGCCCGTTTCCGTGCGCTCGAAGCGCGCGGCGTCGGCCTCGGCGTCCTCGCCGATCACCGTGTCGTCGGGGATCACGCAGGCGCGGTCGATCACCACGCGGTTGAGCCGGCAGCCGCGGCCCACTTCCACGTCGGGCAGCAGCACGGCCTCGTTGATCTCGCAGAAGGAGTGGATGCGCACGCCCGAGAACAGCACCGAGCTGCTCACCTTCGAGCCCGAGACGATGCAGCCGCCCGAGACGATGGTGTTGACCGTCATGCCGTGCTTGCCCTCGCGGTCGAGCACGAACTTGGCCGGCGGCAGCTGCCGCTGGTAGGTCCAGATGGGCCAGTCCGTGTCATAGATGTCGAGCTCCGGGGTGATCGAGGCCAGGTCGAGGTTGGCTGCCCAGAATGCATCAATCGTGCCCACGTCGCGCCAGTAGGCCTTGGCGTCGGGCCCGCGCGAGGCGCGCGTGACGCACGACATGCTGAACGGATGCGCCAGCGCGCGGCCCTCGGCCACGGCGCGCGGGATGATGTCCTTGCCGAAGTCGTGGCTCGAGTCGGGGTTGGCGTTGTCTTCCTCGAGCAGCCGGTACAGGTAGGCCGAGTCGAAGATGTAGATGCCCATGCTGGCCAGCGCCAGGTCGGGATGGCCGGGCATGGCGGGCGGGTCGGCGGGCTTCTCGAGGAAGCTGGTGATCTGGCGGCCGTCGTCCACCGCCATCACGCCGAAGGCCGTGGCCTCGTGGCGCGGCACCTCGATGCAGCCGACCGTGCAGCCCAGGCCGCGCTCGGCGTGGTCCTTGAGCATGATGGAGTAGTCCATCTTGTAGATGTGGTCGCCGGCCAGCACCACCACGTAGTCGTGCGGCGTGGAGCGGGTCTGGATGATGTCCAGGTTCTGGAACACCGCGTCGGCCGTGCCGCGGTACCAGTGCTCGTCGCCCATGCGCTGCTGCGCGGGCAGCACGTCGACCATCTCGTTGAGCTCGGCGCGCAGGAAGCTCCAGCCGCGCTGCAGGTGGCGCATGAGCGAGTGCGACTTGTACTGCGTGACCACCGCCATGCGCCGGATGCCGGAGTTCAGGCAGTTGGACAGCGCGAAGTCGATGATGCGGAACTTGCCGCCGAAGTACACGGCCGGCTTGGCGCGCCGGTCGGTGAGCTGCTTGAGGCGGGAGCCCCGGCCGCCGGCCAGCACCAGCGCGATGGTGCGGCGGACCAGTTGATGGGCCTGCAGGGGGGGCTGCGGGGCTTGCGTGCCCTGGGTGTTGAGCTTGTCCATCTGTGTCTCCGTTCGTTCGTTCGCTTGTTGAGTTCGTCGTCGTCAGAGTGTCCGCACCGAGTCTGGCACTGCGCAGTGGGCTTGGCTCCTACGTTCTTGCAAGCCAGAGGCTCGAAACCGGCACCTCCACCGCGCGGCCCAGCGGGCGGGGCGCGCAGCGCAGGGCGTCGGGGTCTTCGGCATCGGTGGCCAGGCAGCAGCGCCAGTCGCCCTCCGGCAACGTGAAGGCGACGGGGCTCGGGCCCGCATTCACCAGCACCAGCCAGGCGTCCTCGGCACTCTCGAAAAGGATCGCAAGGGCCGTGCCTGCGTGCCAGTCGGCCGGCGTCATCGGCAGGCCATCGGGGCGCAGCCAGCGGATGCCCGGCGGTGCGTCGGTCGGCGGTTCGGCCGGCCACCAGCGCGTGCTGCGCAGCACCGGCGCCTCGCGCCGCAGGGCGGTGAGCCGCGCGACGAACGCAGTCAGGCGCGCGCGTTCGCTGGCCGGGTCGGACAGCCCGATCCAGCCGAGCCAGGTGGTCTCGTTGTCCTGGCAGTAGGCGTTGTTGTTGCCGCCCTGGCTGTGGCCGAGCTCGTCGCCGGCCAGCAGCATCGGCGTGCCCTGGGACAGCAGCAGCGTGGCGAGCAGCGTGCGTTGCAGGCGCGCGCGCATCGTGCGCACGGCGGGGTCGTCGCTCGGGCCTTCGACGCCGCAGTTGGTGCTCAGGTTGTGCGCATGGCCGTCGCGGTTGTCTTCGCCGTTGGCGAGGTTGTGGCGCTGCTCGTAGCTCACGAGGTCGCGCAGCGTGAAGCCGTCGTGCGCGGTGATGAAGTTGACGCTCGCGGTCGGTGCGCGGCCGTCGTGCGCGAAGCTCGCGCTGGAGGCGGTGAAGCGGTGTGCGAAGTCGCCCAGGCCGGCGGCGCCCTCGCGCCCCTGGCGCAGCCAGAAGCCGCGTTGCGTGTCGCGGAAGCGGTCGTTCCATTCGAGCCAGCCGGGCGGGAACTCGCCGAGCCGGTAGCCGCCGGGGCCGATGTCCCAGGGCTCGGCGATGCGCAGCGTGCGCGACAGCACCGGGTCTTGCGCCATCGCCGCGAAGAAGGGCGCGCGCGCATCGAAGCCGCGCTGCGCGTCGCGGCCCAGCACCGGGGCGAGGTCGAAGCGGAAGCCGTCGACGCCCATCTCGCAGGCCCAGAAGCGCAGGCTGTCCATCACGAGTTGCAGCACGCGCGGCTCGCCGAGGTTCAGACAGTTGCCCGTGCCGGCCCAGTTCTCGTACAGGGCGCGGTCGTCGGGGCGCAGGTGGTAGTACAGGGCGTTGTCGATGCCGCGCAGCGAGAGCGTGGGGCCGAGTTCGTCGCTTTCGGCGCTGTGGTTGTAGACCACGTCGATCACCAGCTCCATGCCGCGTGCATGCACCGCATCGGCCATGGCGCGGAACTCGCTGGCGGGTGTGGTGCCGGGGCGGCCGCTCCAGAAGCGCGCTTCGGGGGCGAACCAGCCGATGGTGTTGTAGCCCCAGTGGTTGGTCAGGCCTTTGGCAAGCAGGCGCTGTTCGTCGGCGCGGTGCTGCACGGGCATGAGGCTGAGGGTGGTGATGCCCAGGCGTTGCAGGTGGTCGAGGATTGCTGGGTCTGCGAGGCCTGCGTAGGTGCCTCTGAGCGGTTTGGGCACGCCGGGGTGCTGGTGGGTGAGGCTGCGGATGTGGAGTTCGTACAGGACGCGGTCTGTGGGGGGGATGTGGGCCTGGCCTGCTGTTTTGGGTGCGTTGCTGGGTGCTGTGACGCGGGCCTTGAGGGCGATGGGGGCGTTGTCTCTGTGGTCGCGTTGGGTCGGGTCTGTGGGGGCGTGGCCCAGGAAGAGATCGCTGCCGTTGTAGTGGCCTAGGATTTCTCGGGCGTAGGGGTCGAGGAGGAGCTTGGCGGGGTTGAAGCGCTGTCCTTCTTTTGGGGACCAGGGGCCGTGGACTCGGTAGCCGTAAATCAGGCCGGGGCGGGCGGTGGGGAGGTGGCCGTGCCAGATGCCGTCTGTGCACTCTGGGAGCGGTAGGCGCTGTTGTTCGTTCTGGCCTGTGCTGTCGAAGAGGCAGAGTTCTACTTTGCTGGCGGATGGCGCTGTGAGGGCGAAGTTGACGCCTTGATTTGATGGGGTTGCGCCTAGTGGGAGGGGATGGCCTGGGCTCAGCATGCTTTGACTCCCCGGCGGCGTTTGCTTCCCGAGGCCGGGACTCGCCCCGGCGGGCGACTTACTTTCTTTGCTTCGCCAAAGAAAGTAAGCAAAGAAAGGCGACCCCACTGTCTGCGACCCTTCGCTTCGCTACGGGCAACCTGCGGTGCTCGCGTTTCGCGGGGTCTCGCAGAACTCGCTTCGCTCAAACAGCTGCGAGCCCTGATCCGCGAAACGC
>Ga0160452_100084_pt1 | contig 123536 bp, 104 predicted proteins | sample HID1971I_E6MG_FD_108230 | JGI IMG/M metagenome (GOLD analysis project Ga0160452, IMG submission 108230) | Enriched millipede-associated microbial communities from UW Madison campus, WI, USA - HID1971I_E6 MG | ecosystem: Host-associated > Arthropoda: Insects > Digestive system > Unclassified ...
GCTGTAAGCTTTCGAAGAGAATGAAAGAGCGGATTATTGTTGCTTATAGCACAACGCCGATAGTTACGAGAGAAATTCAGGCAGGAATGTTGAAAGGGGAACCTTTTATACTGCTCTACAAAAAGAGTCGAGGGTGCGACAAGGGCAAACACTGCGATGGCGAGTACAGGATGATGTTTCGGATGTGACTAAATTCGTCGAAGTCCAGCCCGGCTTCACTGCAATTTCAATCCACGCACCCACGTGGGGTGCGACATGATCCTAACCACGACAACACCAAGTACGGCACCATTTCAATCCACGCACCCGCGTGGGGTGCGACCCGTTTGTCCTGACGCTGAATGACGGCGGCGAGAAATTTCAATCCACGCACCCGCGTGGGGTGCGACGAGGTTGACGAATTCATTATCCTGAATTTCTTTTAATTTCAATCCACGCACCCGCGTGGGGTGCGACCATAAGAAGCTTAACCCCGTCCTTCCGATTTTGAATTTCAATCCACGCACCCGCGTGGGGTGCGACCTTGAAGTTTTTCGTGCGATTCGAAAATTGTTTTATTTCAATCCACGCACCCGCGTGGGGTGCGACTGAACACCTCAGCAAGTACACGACCGTTTTTATCATTTCAATCCACGCACCCGCGTGGGGTGCGACGAAATGTATTGGTCGGATACGACCCAGATAGATATTTCAATCCACGCACCCGCGTGGGGTGCGACGGGAGCCCGACAAATCCGAGATGCCACAATTCGCATTTCAATCCACGCACCCGCGTGGGGTGCGACGATTAAATGCATATGTTCAACATGATTCCAATACATTTCAATCCACGCACCCGCGTGGGGTGCGACCATTTTGAGACCGACGCCAACCGCCGCCAGACCAACATTTCAATCCACGCACCCGCGTGGGGTGCGACTTGGGATTTACACTTACTCGCCCGTCCCAGACAATTTCAATCCACGCACCCGCGTGGGGTGCGACCAGCACCAAGCATGACGGAGGTATTTCCAAAATCATTTCAATCCACGCACCCGCGTGGGGTGCGACGTTTATGGGGTTTACTTATTTTGTGGTTTACACGGATTTCAATCCACGCACCCGCGTGGGGTGCGACTATGGAAAGGAGGTAATGTACATGAACCTGAAAATTTCAATCCACGCACCCGCGTGGGGTGCGACCGTGCAGCCGGAGTACGTCTATCTCCGGATCAAGCCATTTCAATCCACGCACCCGCGTGGGGTGCGACCGGCTGCCGTCTCCCCAAACGCTACACACGGGATATTTCAATCCACGCACCCGCGTGGGGTGCGACGGCTCATTATTGCAATCACTTCTGACGGCAAAGTAATTTCAATCCACGCACCCGCGTGGGGTGCGACAAGCAATACGCTTATGAGATTAAGGCATTTCTTATTTCAATCCACGCACCCGCGTGGGGTGCGACGGTTATATGGCTTCGGTAATTCCTTCGGATGATGTATTTCAATCCACGCACCCGCGTGGGGTGCGACATTGATGGTTATGGAGTCTCTTTTATTTCAAATGGATTTCAATCCACGCACCCGCGTGGGGTGCGACTCAGCGACAATTAGATATCGCCCGGATATTCGATTATTTCAATCCACGCACCCGCGTGGGGTGCGACAGCGATTTGGGCCCAGAACGGGCCACAAATCGTTTATTTCATTATAATAACGAGGGAAAATCGTGACAAATCGTTGCGGCGCTACGTCCACCAGGAAATTTTTAGTCGATTTCTCGGTGCGAATCCCCCGGGAAAATCATGTGCGCTATACATTCGCACCGCCGATTCGCACTACAGGATTAACGGTCCTTCCAGATCTAACGAAGGCTTGACGCCAAGATGTTCTACTTTTGTTTTGTACTTATTGCCAAGCTGATAGAAGCGAAGGCTGTCCTCTTGCTCGTCTATAATATCCAGAAGCTTTAGCTTCAATAACGCTAGCTGAGCGGAGTCTACAATGCATTCAAACACTGAGTTCTGCACACGCTGGCCGTAATTTTGACATAGCTTCGATACTTGCCGCAATCGGCGCTGGCCGGCACTGCTGACCGTGCTTACATCATACGTAACCAATACTAGCAGTTCCTTCACCTACTTCCATAAGAAAGGCGGATACTCATCCAGATCGTGACGCAAATAACGGGCCAGCAGCAACGCTTGCGCATGCGGGACAAGTCCCCAAGAGATTTTCTCCCCCAGATAGGGGTGCATAATTTGCTCCTGCTTCCGCTCCTGCCACGCGGTAAGAAATTTCTTTCTTGCGCTTTCGGTCAACAATACGGCGCCGTTCTCCTTCTTCACAAAATCGTCCTTGCTCACCGTCTTCTTGTTAATCAAGGACAACACGAAGCGGTCCGCCATCACGCCGCGAAGCTCCTCCATCACATCAAGCGCAAGCGATATTCTTCCCGGCCGATCGCGATGCATAAAGCCGACATAAGCATCCAAGCCTACCCCTTCAAGCGCGGCGGCTACATCGTGAGCCAATAACGAATAAGCAAACGACAGCAGCGCATTCACATTGTCCAGCGGAGGCCGGCGAGACCGGGCGCGATAATAAAAATCGTCCTTCTGCTGCAAAATCATATCGTCCAGCAATCGGTTGTACGTCACCGCCGCCTGCCCTTCCAGACCTCTTAGCCTGGACAAATCCTCACACTGTCTGACCTCATGTATCCAATCCGTCAACTGCCGAGAAGCGGCTTTGAATCGCTCCACCTCAATGCGCATCGGATAATCCCGCGTCATTCTCTCGATAATCCACTTATGATTATAGAGCTTCCCGACGATAAAATTACGCGCCACAATCGCCGACTGCCTCTCATCTGCGGACAACGCATACTGCTTCTTGCGAAGCACGACGTTCCCGTTGCTCTCGCCGATTACTCTGGCAAGAAATCGGCCGTTTATCGTGTAGAATGCGATTGCAATGTTGCGTTCCGCACAGTACCCCATCAACGCCGGGCTAGCCCCCGTGTAACCGAACGAAACGATCGATTGCAAATTATGAAGCGGAATTCTTCCGAGTCTTTCGTCGTCTTTCAGGACGACGATGTTGTCTCCATCCAATGACAAATAGACGTCCGGCTGAGTAATGTACAACGTATTGAGCAGCTTCTTCATTCATTTATTTTCCCTTCGACGTAGCTTCGAACGGTCCGCTTGTTCATTAACTCGGGCAAGCAAATCGGTTGAAGGGAGCAGCTTCGACAGAACGGACCGGTCTTTACTCGAGGAGTATGTCTTCGATTATAGACATCCAGCATTTCGGCAAAAATAGCTTTCACCTTATCCTTCAACTCCGCTGTGAGCGGCACTTCGATTCGATGCCTGATTTCGTGATAGTACAAGAAGCCGACGTCTACGTCGCAGAGCAGCATTTCTTCCAGGCAGATCGCCTGCGCGGCTAGCTGCAGCACATCTTCATCGTGCTTTTTCGGCTTGCCGCGCTTGTATTCAACCGGATACGGGATATACTTATCGTCCGACCCGTTGATAGCAACGCCTTCCTCGCTGCGAACGAACTCGACTACGTCGCAGATGCCCGATATTTGCAAGCTTTCGGACTTGACGGGCATGCCGCGCACAATGAGCTTATCTCCGCGCTTTTCCCGGATGAACGGCTGATCCGCCTTGTTATGCAAATACTCGCCCTCAATCGTTCTCACGTTGTCCGCCCATTGCTGTTCAATATGAATAAGAGCCCATTGCCGCTTGCAAAATTGATAATGCTGAATGCCGGACAGCACTAAATAATGATCGTCTTCGTTACCGTCCATCGAGAATCTCGACATTCAGTCCTTCCAGCGGCTCGACGTTAAATTCATAGTGCTCGTATTGCTTGGCTTCGTCCGATTTTTTCGCAATCTTCAAAGAACGATGCACCTTGGCGGAGGAATATTGACCAAGCTTGGAGCTATGCTCCCACCAATACACCTTGTGAACCTCCATGCTGCCTTCCGGCCGGGCCGACGAAGCATCGTTCTCGAACAGCGTAAGAAGCGCCTGCTTAATTCGTTCCGCGTCCTCGTTCGAGAATCCGGTTTTCTCCGCTAGCTGCGTATTAATGCTTCCATAGAATACGAACACGCCCGAGTCGACGCGATGCTTCATGCCCATCGTATCCGAGCCTCGCGAACCGCCCGGCTCCGAATTGACGCTCTTCGTAATTTGTATGCTGGCGATATCGATCGGATCGAGGCTCGTTGCCGTATGAATCGACACCGGCCCTCTTACGCCTACCGATACGCCCGAGCCCTTGCTGTCCGCCTTGAAGGCGAACACTTGGCCGAAGCTGCGCACATCGATCCATTCCCGGCACGCAATGCTGGCGAATTCGTCGCTGGAGCCATTCTTCGATTTCAGAATTTTCTCCAGCTCGGCATTCGCATCCGCACGCTCTCTCAAGCTGCCATAGGCGTCCGATTTGCGGTCGTTGGATTGTACGAAGATCGACTCGCCCATATCTTGAAGGCGATTGCGGATTTTGCGCTTCAGTGCGACGTCCGAGATTTCCCCGTACCCGTCATAGTTTTGCCGCGGACGGTTGCCGTTGAGCGGATCTCCGTTCGGATTGGCCTTCGTTACGGATAACACGACTGCAAAGTCAATTTTATGATCCAAAATCGTCATACTTGATCTCTCCCTTATGGTTGAATTGGCGCTTCAGCCGTATCGTTGTCTTCTTTGTTATCGTTGTTTTCTTTCTTCCGATAGAGCTCGTGACGCTGGCTATAAAAACCTAGCAGGTATAAGTCGGATAACGGCTTGTTATTGAACTGCTCCGGCGGAATGCGAGAGCCGATCTCGTCGATGATTTGGGACCAGTAGGTTGCCTTCGTTCCGAGCCTCGCTTGATACGGCTGCAAGCACGACTGAATCGTTGCCCACGTCCGGGCCGGATGCTTCGAGAACATATTCATATATCGGATCGCGTTGCTCGCCCGGATCTCCTCGCCAAGAGCTCGTCTTTCCAATACGTCGGCGACGGCCAGCAGACGGCCGAATAAGTAGCTGCGGTCATTGTTATCCTTATCTAACGCCACGCCGAATCCCTCCTTGCTTTTATTTATTAAAGCACAAGCTATGCTAAGCGTTTTCTCCCACTCCCACTTGTCCATCGATACCGGATTGGAGGCGCGGTGATAGAGGCTGGTCAAAATATCTTTAGGAATGACACGCCCGTCGATGATGCAAGGCAGCATTCGTTCCATCAGCCCTTTGACCACCTTATCGCCGGCATTCGGGCCGTAAGCGGCGTAAGCGATATCCTTCGTTGCGGGAGCGCCATTAAATTGCACCGGCACGCCTTGCTCATCCTTGCGATAACGGTGCAGCCATACGCACGACGAGTGCCATTCAATCAGCTTGTCCAAGTAAAGCCCCACATTCATACTCCGGTAATACAACACCGCCATCCGCCCGGTCGTCGCCGAATCGAGCACAAGGACGTTCACCTTCGCTTCAGTCGAATCCGCTATCCGGCTGCGATAGCCTTCCAGCGCCTTAGCCAGCTCTCTGGCAAACTCCCGATTCGTATACGATATTCGCTGCGGACTATCCGTCGCTCCCTCAGGAGCGAGCGAATACGAATCTTCATTCGGTCCCGGAACGTCGAGCGCTTCGTTCCCCCATGCCAGAAACACGCGGCCGTCGATAATTTTGCCTTGGCGATTGATGAGCCATTTCAGCCCATTATGCGCTTTCTGGGACACCTCATAGCTGATGCGGGCCGCCTCGTTGCCCTCCTTGAACCGGCCGCGATACGTGAAGCCGCTCGAATCGTTCGCCGAGATCAGCTTCGCCTTGTCGGCGGCATTCCGAATCTTGTTCGCGTGCTTGTCCGTCGCGGGAGCCGTCTCCCCTGTTACGTAGCAAATGTCTTCCTTGCCCAGCTTGCCGCTGTAATAGTAAATGAAGGAGTCATACATCTCCGGGTCTTCCCATACTTTCGTAACGACTCGGTCCGGAGCATAGACGGTAAAGCGTACGAACGCGCTTGTCTGGTCGGCGCTGACCACCGAGAAGATGTCGGGCTTTGTTCCGGATTTCGTCCATTTGTTCAGCAGCCGCTGCTGCTCGTCCAGATGAACAATGCCGTCGTTCACGAGATCGCGAATCAACGTCCCTTGCTTCAAATAACGATAAATACTTCTGACCTTGTCTACCGCATAAGGGGAGCTCGCCCATTCCTCAAGCTGATTAATGTAGTAAGGAAACGGCTCCTCCTTCTTGATCTCGCCGCCGAAGGCCGCATAATCGCCGGCAACGTAGCTTAGCTTATCGTGCAGCGGGTAAGGCGCGATCTTCGAACCGGCCCGGCTCGCCGAATCTTCGGTGCACGGGATTAGCGTGTTTGCATCCTTTTTGTCTGTAATGACCGAAGCCGAATGATACTGTCCGTCTTCTGTTATGTAAACTTCTATATGCGCGTTTTGTGTCGTGTGGGAGACGGGGAGCAGCGTATATTCCTGATCGTTGCGCCTTTTCTCGATCTTTCCGACAAGGTCGAGGTTTGCTTCATACGTTTCGTACAAATTTAACAGCCAGCTCATAGATTCCCCCCCTCTTCCAACTGCATGAACAGCTCTTCGGCCGATTGAACGTTGGCATGGTCAAAATGCTTCGGCAGCATATCCGAAATCACCCGAATCTGCGCGCATTCCTCTGGACGAATAAATTTAATGACGCCATCCTTCATTACCGGATTCCATAGACGAACTTCCAACTGATTTCTCCCCGTCTCGTCGGGATAATTCAGGCCATGCACCATATTGCCGAAATGAATTTCGCCATCATCGTAAAACCCGTCGCCTTCTCCGAAAACGCAAGGCTCCACGTAAGCCTGACATTCCCTTGCGCCGAGAAAAATGTCCCTTCGCCCGCCCGCCTTAAGCGAACGCTGCATAATGCTATAGTGTTTGTTCTCGTTCCTGTCATGGGCCAGATCGGGACGGTTCGGATTGAACTCGAAATGGCCCTTCACCTGATACCGCGGGCTTCTCAGGTACGTGTAATTGGCCAGCGTGTTCCCGCCTCCGTAATCCATCGGACGAATGCCTTTGGATTCCATACGGATCGGATTCATAACGCGAACCGCATCGATGACCATCGTTATGGTCGGTTTCCAGTAGATGCTCTCCAGTATGCCTTTCAGCGCCTGATAGGTCGGAACCTGATACGACAGCTTCTCCCCTCCGAGTCTTGTCAGCGGATCGGTAAAAAGCGCATATTCGCCGTAAACCTCGAATTCAATTGCATTTTCCACCTTTTCACCCCCTAGCCATAATTGTAAATAACTTCTTCTTAATCTTATACCATCCAATAGGAGGTTGTAAACATTTACTTAAAACATTATATGAATTTCAATAGATGTATGGGCTTAAAACTAGATAGGTCCTCGGTATATTTTAATGCACGGCAAAGGTGTGATATATTTAAGGTCGCTGGTCTGACTATCAAGGGTTAGAATGACTGGCGTGGATTGAAATATATAGTGTTTGAAGTGAAATGGTTGGAGAGAAGCCTATCTGCTTGCAGGTAGGCTTCTCTAGAATGTCAAGAAACTCCGTCTCTTGCTCCCGGACACCCGGGTCTGATAGTCGCTCCCAGACCTGCATGAAATAAGCTTCCGACTCAGACTGTTATTTACTCGCTAACGATTCCATTCCTAATTAAGTATCTCACACAGACTCCTATTCCGAAGCCAACGTTACTTTTCAGCACCTGGAGGACGATTAAGCGGCTTTGCGGAGCACTTATTCGACTGTGTGCGAGGTTTCATACGGAATAAGCGTCTCAAGGGGCGCTTGTTCCGTTATAAGGCTGTCGAGACCGTGTCCAGTCTAGCAGCCTGAGAAGCCTGTCTGCTTGCAGGCAGGCTTCTTCCCGCTTCTAATACATGCTTAAGTCGAATCGGCTGTCGTTATGAAGATTCAGCCCGTATTCGTCGCTGTAGGCCGATTCCGTCAGCGCCAATATTTTACCGCTCATCAGGCTGACGATTCCGCCGTTCCGATCAAGCTGGTCCCGTTCGTATCGAAACAAATTGATCGTATATTGCTGTGCCTGGCGCAGCAGTCGGGTCAAGTCGTCAATTGACTCAGCCCCGTTCAATTGGGCGATTAGCTCCTTACCCTTATCGCCATAGGGAACGAGCACCGCCATCGTCGCACTGTCGATCACTTCAAAATGCTCCGCCGCCGTGCGGTAACTATTTAAAAGAAAGAGAGGCGCATTTTTCAGCTTATATCGGCGTTTATAGCCTTCGTGGTAAGTGTTCTGATTGCGACCGTCAGCCAGCAATTGCGTCATATCGATCTCGTGCTTGGGAACAAAATAGTTCAAGCTCTTATTGAACTCGTCATACAGCCGTCTAAAATATAGATCCATCGCCGAGACGGACAATATGCTGCCGCCATGCAGCTTCTCATTCCGCTTAATATCCCGCAAAATTTGCTTCGACAGCTTTTTGCCCGTCTGGATCTCTCGAAGATGCTTTAAATTTTCCTCCGCATGATCGATCACATAAACCTGCTGCGGATCGTACTTGCCGTGACGATTGCATCGCCCTGCAGCCTGCGCGATCGAGTCCAGTCCGGCCAACGACCGGATGACGCAGTCGAAGCTGACGTCGACTCCCGCTTCGATGAGCTGCGTGCTGATGCAGACGATCCGCTCTTCACGGTCAAGATGACCGCGTATTGTACTCAAAATGTCGGTGCGATGCGCGGCGCACATGGAAGTGCTCAAGTGATAGATCGGGACTTGGCAATCCTCCAGCAGACGGTACAGCTCCTTCACCACGCTCTTCGTATTCAATACGACCAGTACGCTGCGAACCTCGTCAAGCCTGCTCCGGACAAACTCCGCAAGCTCGTTCGTATCGAACGATTCTTCCGACGCCCGATCAATCATTTCGACCCGCTTGAACGCATCGATAATCGAAGCCAGATCGTCTATCATTTCCGCATCGGCATTCTTATGCAGCTTATATTCTACCGATTCCAGCGCCGGCTGCGTTGCCGTACATAAGATTAGGCTGGACTTGCAATAGTTTTTCAGAAAATTGAGCGCTAGATTAAATAACGACACGCAAGAGATCGGAACCTTCTGGACCTCGTCAAAAATAATGACCGCTTCGCTTAAATTATGAAGCCTACGGATGTTCCGACTCCCTTGTGCATAGAACACATTCAGGAATTGAACCATCGTTGTAAAAATAATCGGCGAATCCCAGTTATCCTTCGCCAGCTTTAGCTTCATCTTTGTATCGATCAAGCCGTCCTCGTTCTCGTCTTCATCCTGCTCGTCGTCGATCACATTCGAATGATGCTCCAGAATATGTTCGGGATCCAGTAAAATCTTGCGCACTTCTTCCGCATTCTGCTCGATGATTGTCGTATACGGAACGACATAAACGATCCGTTTCTTGCCCTTGTTCATTGCGTGCTTGAGTCCATATCTTAAGCTTGCTAATGTTTTGCCGCCACCGGTCGGAATCGACAGCGTATAAATACCGGACGGCTTGTCCGCAAACCGGTCGCATTGATCGGACATTTGTCTGCGGAGCACGTTAATCGGCTTGCCCGCCTCTTCTGACGGATAAGCGTTAATTTTATTCATCAGCTTGTCGTAATAGCTCCGAAACAATTCCTCGTGCTGAAGCTGCGGCTCGGCCGAGACATTTTGTTCAAACATTCTCGTGTTCGTCCGGTCCGCATCAATTAAGGCGCTGAACGCATACTTGGTCAGAAACATCAGCTTGACTTCTATACTCTCGTCAGCGAGAACCTTCAAATATTGCTCCAACTCGGATGCTGCTTGCGAGGCGTACGCCTTCAAGTCGGACTCGCTCATCACACGCTCCCAAAAACATTGCTTCGCTTGTTCATAACCTGGCAGTTGTTCGTTATTGATGCGTTTCAAATAAGGAGACTCGGAATCTGGGTTGAGAAAATCTTGAAGATACGAGTGGTGGGATAAAATAGCGTTGCCTACGATTTCGGCGATAAGACCGTACAATCGGTTCGGGGGCCCTGTGTGAAACAATTCGTGCAGCAGCTTGCCTCCCGCGGTTGAATGGTCGACGCTTCCCCGTCTTGGCGGAGCATCAGGGTTATTCACGGCTTCCCGGATATAGGCTTGAAACTCTTGAGAGAATTTGCCCATATCATGGAGCAAACCGGCGAGGCCCGCGAGATGCTTCACCCCGATCTTCTCGCCGTAACGCTCCGCCAGCGTGCGAACCTCAAGCAAATGCTCCTCGACAGACTGCTCCTTCCGATCGCTTTCGCGCACATGAGCGATATAGTTCATCCATTCCCTCCATTCTTTCTCGTTATGATGGGATTGTAGCCCATTGTGCATGACAACTGTCTGTCATGGAACATATGTTCCATGATGTTTTTTTTGTACAATGCTTGTCTTTAGACAAAAGACTCGCCCTTCGCACCTAATCGCACGCCGGGGCTCCTCCTAGGTGCATTTTTGCACCTAGGGCATGGTTGCTTGCGGCAATGGCGTTTCCTTGGTGCATTGCTGCACCAAGGGCGCGGCTAGCAAAACTTCATTTTAATCTACGCATCCGTATGGGTTCGACCTATAAAATTAGGTTGGTCGCGCGATGGTGATATATTTTTTCAATCCACGCTCCCACACGGGGTGCGACGCGCAATCACGAATACGATTTTCCCGACTATCTTATTTCAATCCACGCACCCACACGGGGTGCGACGTTATTGTTGCCACTTTCGTTGGACCGTGTTTTTATTTCAATCCACGCACCCACACGGGGTACGACAGCGATTTTAGCCAAAATGGGCCAAAAATCGCTTGTTTCTACTTCGTTTCATTGTAATATCTATGGCGAATAATGACAATTAGTAATTACAATGGGTCCAATTCAGGGATTTGGGCGATTTTTTTGGTGCGAATCCCCCGGGGAAATCATGTGCGCTATAATTCGCACCGCAGACTCGCACTGCACCATTGCCGATTGCAAACCATATCGACTACGATTTCCATATATAAGCAGGAGCCATTAAATTTCTCTCCCATTCGTATTCGACTATAACATGACTCGACTCCGCTGCCGGCTTTCCGTTTGTTTATAAGCTAGCCATTGCGATTCTCGCCGTCTTTTATGCTACAATAAGGAAGGCTTGACTCGCATACTGAATGACGAAAGGATTGCGCTAACCAATGGTTGTATTTCACTGGATATTGTTCATCGGCATCATCGTGACATCGGTGCTGTCCGTCGTGAACAGCATCAAATCACGCCGCGCGGCAGCGGCATATGATCGCGGCATCTATACCGCGCAAATGAACATCTATATGGGCATCATGCTCGTGCTGATCGCCCTTATTCAAATGCTGATGTACAATGGCTCGACGATGCTCGTCATCGTAGGCGCCGTGTTTCTCGTGCTCGGCCTGTTCAACCTGTTCGCGGGCATCCGCAACCGAAGCTTCTATGTCTCTCGCAAGCAGCAGGTATCCAAAGAAATTTAATAAACAAAACGACGCCTCCTTCGACACTGATATCAGTGAGAATGGAGGCGTTTTAAAATCGTTTTATCGCCATCTATCCAAAAAGGTACTGTCGGCTCCGCTTCAACACTGGAACGACCGATTTGTATACGGAGAACTAGCAGCCCTCACGCTGTCGTGAAGGTCCCGACAACCTAGAAACGAAATTAAGCGCCCCTTAGAGGCGCTTAATTCGTTCAAAACCTCGCTCGCTGTCGAGTAAGTGCATCGCAAGGCCGCTTAATCGCTCGATGTGTGCTGAAAAGTAACGCTGGCTTCGGATTAGGCGTCCATGCGAGACGCTAATCTGGGATGGAGTCGTTAGCGAGTAAAATAACGATCTATGCCGGGCTCTTATTTCACCAAAGGCAGGTGAAAGAGGCCGAACCCGCTCTGTAGGCGTCCCCCCACCCTGCTGCGTTCCTTCCCACCTCAAACCGACCTGGAAATCCAGATATCTTGGAGCAAGCCAAGACAAGGGGGTCTCGACACTTTGAAGACTCTCGCCCCACAAGGGGCGAGAGTCCCAGTCCCGGTCGCACCATCCGAATTCATCCGCGTCTTCCGAGACGATGCCCTCCCTTGACAACCATCGCCAAGAGCCGCATTCGCTTCTCTTCCCCTACAGCTCGCCCCAATAGATTTCCGTCTCATAATCGAACGGCACCCGACCGTCCCGCTCGTTCCGGTCGAAGATGCTCCGCAGCTCTTCCATCATCGGCTCGTAGGCCGCGTCGCCGGGCAGAGGGATGTAAGAGGAGGACGTCAAGCGCCCGCACAGTCCGTCGAAATCGAACGATTGCCCGTTCACGAACCGTGCCTCCCGCATCGGCTCGGGATTATAGAAGCTCGCCAGATCCGTAGGCGAAATGTTCTTATGCTTAAGCTTCTCGTAGTCGACGCCGTACTGATGAAGCAGCCAGTCGTATTCCTCCCGGAACGGCGTCCCCTTCGTCATTCTGGAATTCCAGATGAGGACGACCTTGCCGCCCGGCTTCAGAATCCGTCGGAACTCCTTCCGTGCCGCAGCACGCTCGAACCAATGGAACGATTGGGCGCATACGATATAATCGACCGACTGATCGGCCAATCCCGTCTCTTCCGCCGATCCCGGGACGGCGCGGTAACCGGCTCGCGCTCCGAGCTCCAGCTCTGCCGACTCCCGCATTTCCTTATTCGGCTCGACAGCCATTACGCTGCTGCCCCGATCCAGAAGCAGCTTCGAGAAAATGCCCGTGCCCGCTCCGATATCCGCGATAACGGGGGATCGGTCGAATCCGATCTCATGGTATAAGCAATCGATCGCTTCCGTCGGATAGCTTGGACGATATTTGACGTACGCATCGACTCGATTGGAAAACCTTGTGGTGTTGTCCATGTCCTGTCCCACTCCTCTTTCAAATCGTAACAGACTGTATGATCGGCTGATCCCGCTTGTATGGACGAATGATCCCGAGACGTCCGTCCCTTACGGATCGATCGTCTGCATCGTCAGCATCGCCTTCGCGGCAAGCCCCCGGCCGTCGGATACCTCGACCTCCAGCTTGGACAGCATGCGGCCGATCTCAAGCGCGCGCGGCACGATGACGATGTCGCTGTCGATCTGAACCGGCCGTATAAAATAAGTCGTCAAGCTTTCGAACACGTAATCGTGCTTGCCGACGATCCGGACGAATCGGCGAGCCGCCTCGGTCATCAGCGCAGCCAGCACGCCTTCGGACACGGTGCCGAGCGGCCCCGACATCTGCGGCATGATCCGGCCCGTATACCGGTATTCGTACGTGTCGCTGCCTTGGTCCGCCGTGTGCTGCTCGAATCCGTCCCACATCAGATCGTCGAACGTTTGTCCCGTCTCCTGCTGCTTGCCGGCGTAACGCATCGCGTCGAGCACATCCTTGCGGCTGACGACGCCGAGCAGCTTCCGGTGCCGGTCCACAACCGGCAGCAGGTCGATGCCTTCGCTCGCCATCGTGTGCGCGGCCGACGTGACGGCAATGTTCGGCGCAACCGTAATCGGATTGCGCGTCATCAGCCGCTCCAGCGTCTGTTCTTCCGACGCATCGATCGCATCCTTGCCCGTCATCATGCCCGCTACCCGGCCGCGCTCGTCGACGACCGGGAACCGGAACAAGCCGGTCAGCGCCACAAGCCGGTGATAATCGGCTGCCGTATCGGACGGCTTCAGCACTTGCGCGGGCTTGCTCATCGCAACGATATCTTCGACGAGCATAATTTTACGCTTAATGAGCCGGTCGTACATCGCCCGGTTAATCATCGAGGCGACGGTGAACGTATCGTAACGGGAGACGATGATCGGCAGCGCTTGCTCGTCGGCCAGCTTCTTCATATCGTCGCTCGGCGCGAAGCCGCCGGTGACGAGCACGCCCGCTCCCTGCTCCAGCGCGCATCGATGGGCGTTTTCCCGGTTGCCGACGATGAGCAGGCTGCCTTGGTCGATATAACGAATCATCGCCTCAAGCTCCATCGCGCCGATGACGAATTTGTGCAGCGTCTTGTCGAGTCCGATTTCGCCGCCATGAACTTGTCCTTCCACCATTTCCGCGACTTCGCGGAACGTCAGTTGGATCGCGGTGCCGCGGCTTCGCTTCTCGATGCGCACCGTGCCGATCCGCTCCCGCGTGCTGACAATCCCTGCCGTCTCGGCTTCCTTGATCGCTTTGTAGGCGGTGCCTTCGCTGACGCCAAGCGATTTCGCCAGCGCGCGAACCGATATTTTGGAGCCGATGTCCAGCTTCTCAATCGCGGATAAAATTTGTTCATGCTTCGTGGTCGCAGCGCCCGACTCGATTCCGGTTCCGCCATTCTTCGTCATGCTCGTTTCCTCCCGTTATGATCGTGCTGCTCGTCCTCTCGCCGGCTGGCGTAAAGAAAGCCCGCTCCGGTTGTTCGCCGGCATCGGGCTCATGCTTATTGCTTCGAACGGCGGTAACGCACAGCGGTTGCCGACTGCTGCAGCCGGCGTTCCCATGCGGCCCTGCGCTCGCGCTTGATTTGCGCCAACTGCCGCCTCTTCGCCTCATTAACGCCGAAGAGCATATACAGTTGGGCGCTGATGATGACCAGCGCGAAAGCCAGCCAGGCAACGCCGAATACCGTTACGAGCGTCCAGCTCCGCTCGAACTCCATTCGAGGCAGAGCATACAGCACCATTGCCAATGCGACAGCCAAATATAGGACGTGACGAAATTTGTTGGTCATGATTGGAACATCCTCCCCGCTTCGGAAGGCAGCCTTAAGCGTCGGCGGCTGCCGGAGCTTGTTCACTCCTTCTCCCTACTAGCGTATGCGGAAGATTTCTTCATTAGACCGGGATACGACTGCTCGCTCCACTTGCATGCAACGGTTTGATTACTCCAATACCGACTTCAGCCCTTCTCCCAATATCCGGTTCACGTCGTCGAACAGAACGGCGAACCGCCGCTCCGCTTCAAAATACCGGCTGACGAGCGGGTTAAGCGCAATAAGCTCATACAGCTTATTCATCGTCTCCAGCTCATCCGGCGACGGCTCTTCGCCGCTCATCATCCGGTGCTGGAGCTCGTGCTGCCGTTCAAGGAAGTCTCCCAGCATCCGACTTGCATCCGCCTCGCCCTTCACTGCCGTCTTCGCCTCCGCAAGCGACTGCGCCTCCGCGCTTTCGCGCAGCGATTTCGCAAGCTCATACGCCTTGTCGTATACGTTCATCTTCGATCCGCTCCTAATAACCACGATTCACGATCTTTGTTAATTCGATCATACCACCTGACATGCGTTGCAGCCAAGTCATCGCGGCCAAATGTTTGCAAAAGGGATGTCCAGCCGATACGTTGGGCGGAAATCCCGCCTTCTTTTGCACAAAGAAGCCCGCCAGCCAATCACCAAGGGATATATGTCCTCATATGATGAAGTAATTCGTGTAAAACACCCAGAGTCTTGCTAATCAACGTCATTCTCCCGCTTGGAAGGAGATTTATGATGCTCAAATCCAAAGTCGCCGTCCAGACGGTAAGTTCCAGCCTGCTGCCGGACGATGCGATCATGCTGGGCGAATCGTACCTGAAGCAGTGGAAAATTCCGTTAGGTCAACCGATTACGTTAAAGCTGGGCGCTTACCGGCAGCCGGTGAAGGTAATCTCCATCGCCCGATACGACGGCATGCGTATGAATCAAAGCCTTGCGCGGCATGTCGGCCTAAGCAGCGGAGCAACGCTTCGCATCCATTACGCGGAGAAAACGTCTACGCTCTCGCTCGGTCCCATAATCGGCGTAATGGTCAGCCGTGATTATCCGAAAATGCTCGATCGTCCGTTCGGATCAATCACGATGTTTTGCAAAGAACTGGTTGACGGCTGCGCGGAGCAAGGGGCGCACGTCTTTTTTTTCACGCCGAACGGAATTCCCGAAAGCTCGGACTCGGTCGAAGGCTGGGTATACCACAACGCGTGGAAAAGAATGACGCTGCCGATTCCGGACATCGTCAACAATCGGCTCACTTCGCGCAAGCTGGAAAACAAACCGCGTATCCAGCAGTTTCTGAAGGACGTCAAGCAGCGGCATGCGGCGCAGGTGTTCAACGAGAAATTTCTCGACAAGCACGAGGTGTTCGATTCGTTGAAGCATGACAGCTCGCTGACGCGTTATTTGCCCGAATCGCATCTTCTGCGCAACTACACGATGCTCAAGGCGATGTGCACGAAATACGACCATGTGTTTCTGAAGCCGATTCGCGGCAGTCTGGGCAAAGGGATCATTAAAATTACTAAGCTGGAAACCGGCGGCTTTCTCGCCATGTTCACGACGTCCGCCGGCTCGCGCAAGCAGCATTACGCCAGTCTGCTCAAGCTGTTCTCCTCGATCAGCGGAAAAATGAGAACCGTCCGCTATCAGATTCAGCAAGGGCTGACGCTGATCGATATCGGCAAACGGCCCGTCGACTTCAGAGCGCTCGTTCAGAAGAACGCGACCGGCAAATGGACGGTTACCTCGATCGTCGCACGCACGGCGGGCGGCACGCATTTTGTCTCCAATCTGGCCCGAGGCGGCACGCTGAGCACGGTGCGAGAAGCGATCGGACGCTCCAATCTCGTTAACGGCAAGCAGGAAGCGCCGTCGAAGCTGCAGAAAGCCGCACTTGAAATTGCGGAAGGCGTCGACAAGCATATTCCTTCCCACTTCGGAGAGCTCGGCATCGATCTGGCAGTCGACACGAACGGCCGCATCTGGATGCTGGAGGTTAACTCCAAGCCGTCCAAGAGCGACAATACGCCGCTGACCGAACAGAAGATACGTCCCTCCGTGCTTCGAATGATCCAATACAGCCGGTACTTGTCCGGCTTCTAATTCCGGAGGTCGGTTATGGAACGGACACTGCTCACGACTTTAGCCGTCCTCATCGCGAGGCTGCCGGCTCCACCCGCAGCAGCGAGCGACGATGATCCGCCCGGCACGCTTCGCATGCCGGAGGATCGGCTGTGCCGATTGCTTGCGGCCGCCGGGACTCGCCTTGACGTACAAATTGTGCTTATCGATCCCGATAGCTTCGACGCCCTTCCGGCCGGCAAGCTGACCGGCTTCGAGCTGAGGGACGACGTATGGAAGCCTTGCATATGCGGGCTTCCCGCTCTGGTCTACGACCGGAGCTTTGCGGCAAGCGATCGCGACCGGCTGCGGTGCCGCAACGCGATGCTCGCTCTGGCGGAAGCCGGCGTACCGCCGCTAAGCGGCGTCCTGCCGGGCAAGTGGACGGTGCATCGCGCTTTGCTGGGCGATCCTCTGCTCGCCTCCATCCTCGCTCCGACCCGGCTCTATCGGCGCGAGGAGCTGCCGAAGCTGCTGCTAAGCCATCCGGCCGGATTGTTCCTTAAGCCGGCCGCCGGATCGCAAGGACGCGGCACGATCCGCTTGCGTCAAGATAAGCAAGGCGGCGTCGCCGCCTGCGGGCGAACGAGAAGCAACCGGCCGTTCAGCGTGCTGTCGCGTGACGAGAGCGCAGCCTTGCGGCTTGTCGACCGCTTGGTCGGCCCGCGCCCCTACCTTGCCCAGCCGTTCCTGCCGTTGACGGACGCGGAAGGACGGCCGCATGACGTCCGTTTGCTCGTGCAGAAGGATAGCCGCGGCCAATGGACGGTAACCGGCGCCGTATGCCGAATCGGCGCGTCCGGCAGCATTACCTCCAATCTGCATGGCGGAGGAGAAGCCGACGATGCCGAAGCCCGGTTGTCCCGCCTATATGGCCAAGACAAAGCGAACGCGCTGCTGCAAACGATCCGCGAAGCCGGTCTTCGCGCCGCTAGCGTCATCGAACGAGGCTTCGGCAAGTTCGCCGAATTCGGCTTCGATTTCGGCCTTTCCCGGAACGGGAAGCTGTGGCTGCTGGAAGCGAATTCGAAGCCGGGGCGTCAAGCGTTCAAGCTGATCGGCGACGAACGGACGGAGCGGCTGTCATGCGCTCGCCTGCTCGCCTACGCACGCAGGCTGGCGGACAGCAAGACGTCAAGCCCGAAAGCTGTTACCCGTCGCAACCATTCCGCCTTCTACCCATCGGACTACGTTCAGGAGGTTCATCCATGAGTCTGACATTATGCAATGTGCAATTCTCGCAACAATCCGACCGTGTCGTCTATCTATCGAATCCGGTGCTGAAGTCGTTGAATCTCGCAGGCAAAAAAACGGTCCACATCAAGCTCGGCAAGGAGACGATCACGGCAGCCGTCAGGCCGCTCAAGCGGTCCGGGCATCATGTCTATCTATCGGCCGGCGTCCGGCAGTCGATTCGCGTACCGAAGACGGGCAGCGTCTATTTATTGCAAGACGGCAACAACGACCTTCAGCTCGGTCCGCTGATCGGCGTACTGTGCGATTCCAGCTTCCGCTCCGAAAGCAGTCCGTTCGGCGGCTGCACCGGCTTTATCCGGCAACTGCTCCGCACCGGCGAGAAGAAGGCCTATTTCTTCGCCTTCGCGCCGAGAGACGTCAATTGGCAGCAAGAAACGATTAACGGCTACTTCCTGAACGCGAGCGGCGCCTGGGTAAGGCGCGTCGTCCCGCTGCCCGATGTCGTCTACAACCGGCTGCCGAGCCGCAGGGCGGAGACGTCGGCCGAAATATCCGCATTCCGCGAACGATTCACGAAACGCAAAATTCCGTTCTTTAACTGGACGTTTTTTAATAAATCCGATATTTACCGTATGCTGGACAACGACGTCGAAGCCTTGAAGCATGTGCCCGACTCCGTCTCCAAGCCGACTGCGGAGAAGATTAAGGAAATGCTGGAGAAGCACGGCTTCCTCTATTTCAAACCGACCGCCGGCAGCTTCGGCGTCGGCATCTACAGGCTGACGTATCATCCGAAGCGGGGGTATTTCGCAAGGTTTCGCAAAGCGGGCCGCAACGTGCTGCTTCGGTTCTCGAACTTCAACAGCTTGATGCGGATGCTCCAGGGACGTCACGGCATTGCGCTCAGCAACTATGTGAGCCAGCAAGGCATTCGTCTGATCGAAATCGACGGCTGTCCCATCGATTTCCGGTTCCACATGCATAAGAACGGCAAGAACGAGTGGGTGCCGGCCGGCATCGGAGCGAAGAAGGCGGGTCGCGGAAGCGTGACGACGCACATTAAGAACGGCGGGTCGCTCATGACGCCGGAGCAAGCGCTGAGCCGCGTATTCGGCGATAGCGCCGACGAGGTGCTGGAGAAAGCGAAGCAGGTATCCATCAAGCTGTCCGAAGCGATCGAACGCAACTACCCGCACCGTCTGGGCGAGCTCGGACTCGATATCGGCATCGACAAAGACGGCGAGGTATGGATGTTCGAGGCGAACGCGAAGCCCGGCCGCTCGATATTCAAGCATCCTGCATTGAAGGAGCAAGGTCGCGCATCGCTGTCGTATATATTGGACCACTGCTTATACCTCAGCCGATTCCAGGGGGGAAAAGCGGATGGAACAACCTGATCTGGTCATCGAAACAAAGTCGGCGGAAGTGCATGCGCAGCGTCCCGTCATGGCCATTCTGACGATTGAAGACGACATGCTCTTGTTCCGGGGCAACCGCGAAAACTTCGCGGACATTCTCCGAACCGGCCGCAGGATGGGATTTATCGTCTATGTGCTGACCGCCAAGCATTTGAATTTTTCCAGGAAACAACTGAGGGGCTTTACGTACGATGAGCAAAAAGATGTATGGTACGACCAGCTCTTTCCGTTCCCGGACGTGATCTACAATCGGATACCGCTGCGCGAGGACGAAGTGCTGCCCGCCGTGAAAGGCAAAATCGCAACCTGCATGCGCAATCCGAATATGCAGTTGTTTAACCCGACTTTTTTTAACAAATGGAATTTGTTCGAATGGCTCAAAATGTCCAAGACGACGAAGCCGTACATTCCGACGACGCGCCGAATGATCTCCTGCTCCGGGCTGACCCGCCTTATCCGGAAGCACCCGTACCTCTACTTGAAGCCGGTCAGCGGCAAAGCTGGCAAAGGCATTATGACGGTCAAAGTCGATCCGGAGAAGCATCTGCCTTATCGTCTCAAAATTCAGGAGGACAAAAAGAGCATCACCTACAACTGCTCCACGATTCCGAAGCTGTGGACGCGAATCCGCAAGCAAAGTCTGGGAGAGGCGTACATTGCGCAGCAGGGCATCCCGCTCGCCTCGGTGAACGACCGCCGCTTCGACCTGCGCGCGCTCGTACAGAAGAACCAGCGCGGCCAATGGGACATTACCGGCATCGGCGCCCGCGTCGCCGGCTCGTCGAGCATTACGACGCATGTGCCGCGCGGGGGCAGCATCGAGGATCCGGAGAAGCTGCTCGTCCTGTCCTTCGGCGAAGAGAAGGCGAGAGGCATTATGATTAAAGCGAAAAATACGGCGCTGCTCATCGCCAAACAGATCGAGCGAGCTTCCGGGCTGGAGCTCGGCGAGATGTCGATGGATCTGGGCGTGGACGAAGCGGGCAACGTCTGGTTTTTCGAAGCGAATTCCAAGCCGATGAAATTCGACGAGCCGCATATTCGCAAAAAATCGCTGGAGCGCATTTTCCATTACAGCTTATATTTATACAGCAAGAAGAGGACGAAGATCGGAGGGGCTTAACATGGATCTCGTACGGCTGAAGCCTGCCCAATGGCCGCTATGGCGCAATCGGCTGCTTCGATTTGCCCGGCGGTACGGCGACCGCCGGCTTACGGTTGCCGGCTTGCGCGCCATGCTGCTCGCGGGCGACCGGCACGGCGCGGCCGCCGCTCCGACCGCGGCACAGGCGGCTTCGCCGTACGACGTCATCCTCGCGCATCGCGGCGGCAAGCTGCTCGGCTTCGCATTCGCCGCCGATGCCGGGCGCTCCGCCTGTCTTGTCGCCGTCCATCCCGAAGCGCGCGGTCAAGGCGTGGCGCTCGCCCTGATTCGCAAGCTGCTCGGCGCATGCGGCGGATTGTGCTGCCATGTCGCCGCCGACAACACGGCAAGCTTGCGGCTGTTCTTCCGGGCAGGGCTAAAAGCGGTCGCGGTCGAGGAAGGCCCGACCGGCAAGCCGACGCTCAAGCTGCAGACGGACGGCTTCGACAGCAGCGCTGTCTGCCGGGACGCCGAACCGGCAGCGCCGGGCAGGCACGCGACCTAGAGTCTCTTTTATTAAAATTTCTACAATAATAAATCGCAAGCCCGCAGGAATGCCTGCGGGCTTGTCTGTGTTATAAATATAATCAAAGTATAATCAAAGTATCTCATTTGATTAGGGCTATTTTTCCGCATGCTTCAGCTCAGAGTATTAAAATTCAAGCAAGGATGCGCGTACATCAGAAATGACGAAATCTCCATACGGAAATTAACGACATGGTATCGGTTAAATCAATGACTGAATCTGCAGTAGGCAACCCATTACAAAATATGCCCATAATGTCCTTTAGATCGTTCTATATCCTGCAAAATCTTCTTAATTTCCTCGGCTTCCAGCTCTTCCAGCCTCGCCTAAAAATTCTTCAAAGTCCTCAACCATATATTGCTCAAGTTCCTTGTAACTGCTTAACATTAGCATCATTCAACTCTCTAATTTTTAAACTCACCCGAATAGACATTCAATTGGGTATGGATAATCTTGTCTGAATTTCAGTGTAATATCGGAACAACTTCCGCCAGCGGGTAATTCCGTGTATAAATCAATTGTGCCTTTAGCTTGCTTGTTGTTCCCGAATTGATTGGCTGTATCCTCTACAATTTTTCGCTCTGTGTCATTATCCCCAGGAAAAGCCCCTTCACCGTCCACTTCTCCTTTTTGATTCACTGATTTTGCAGGGAATTGACCCTCGCCTGTTATTGACGAAAATCCGTCGGCATTCTCCTTATGCATCCTACTATGGGCCTTGAACTCCGCTTTAAGTCCGGGAATATTCACATCTGCCACCGCAACATTACCATCTTATGATTCATATCGGCATTGACGAACTCCGTCTTGACGTCGAGTTTGTATGTTCTGCACTACCGTACATTCCTTGAAGACAACAAAAAAATCCCGCACAATGTGCAAGAATCAAGCTCTGGAGAAAGTCATCGCCCGCGACCGAAATGAAATACGCCCCCTAAGGGACGTTTATTTCAGCCGGGGCCCCGCACACAGTCTAGTAAGTGCTCCAGAAGGCTGCTTATTTGTTCGCTATATGCCGGGAAAGACATAAATTCGCGGATTAGGAGGGGAGATGAGACGCTTAATCGGGACCCGTTGGGTTAGGGCATGAACGAAGAGACTGTGTCAGGCCCTTAGTTCATACAAGGCATGGGAGGAATAAAGTAGAAGGCCCACGCCGTTCCCGCATCTCTTTCCTAGATTCACCAAAACGCAAAGAAGCCCGCGGCCTTCCAATAGGCCAGGGCTTCCCGACAATCCGATCCCTGCACAATGTGCAGGGATTCCGAGCTTATTATGGACGCTACAAAGGCTCCGACATTTTGCCCCGTCGTCTCCATTGGTAGACGTACAAAGCGCCGCCCGCGGCAGCGAGCAGGCAGAAGGCGACTATCGTTCCGATCATCGTCCCGTTCGACCTTCCTTCGTCGGCGTCAGGCATCTTCGCTTCCTCGCCCGCCATTGCTCTCGCATCCGAGGACAACGCGCGTACTTCCGGATCGTCGTGGCTCACCTGGAATCGTCCGGCTTCCTTCACGCCTCTGGAAGTCAGGATGCGCACGACACCTGTCGTATCGACAATGATTTTCGGCGTCTCGCCTTTGGGAACGACAGACCAGATCGGCTCTTCCGCCGTATAGGCGACGGACGGCATGCCGTCCATCCGATACGATTCGTTCTCGTCGAACAGCAGCTTCGGCTCGAATGCCGCGAATCCGTAGTCGAGCAGGCTCCGCATTTCCTTGTATATCTGATTCGTCGACGGCGCCTTCAAGATGACGCCGATCAACTCCATGCCGTCCCGCTTCGCGGATGCGACGAGCGTAGAGCCCGCCGCCTGCGTAAACCCGTTCTTGATTCCGGTCGCTCCCTCGTAGGTGGCGAGCAGCTTATTATGGTTCACCAGCGTCGTCTGCCACGTCTGACCGTTCCACGCAACCTTCTTCGTTCCGACGATTTCGCGGAATTGCTCGTTGCCCATCGCGTATCGCGCAATTCGCGCCATATCCTCCGCCGTCGTATAATGCTCCTCGTCCGGAAGACCGTGCGGGTTGCGGAACTGGCTGTGCATAGCACCGGCTTTCTCGCGTACGAACGTCGTCATCCGCTCGGCGAACTTCTCCTTCGAGCCGTCGATATGCTCGGCGATGGCGGTCGCCGCATCGTTGCCCGAATTAACCATCAGTCCTTGCAGGAGCTGCCACATCGTCATCTGCTCGCCTTCCTCCAGATAGACGCGCGTACCTTCTTCCCGCCGGGCTTCCTTGGAAACGGTTACAAGGTCGGATACGTCCGAGTTTTCCAAGGCGACGATTGCGGTCACAATTTTCGTAATGCTTGCCGGATATAGCCGCTCGGTCTCGTTCTTCTCGAAGATCGCCATGCCGGACCGCGCATCGATCAGAATCGCCGCCTCCGATTGGAGCACGGGAGGCTTGATCGCCTCTGTCTGCTCTTCCTCGTTCCGTTGTCCGTCTCCGCCTGCCGCCGTCTCCGCACCCATCGCAAGAGGTGCGGCAGGCAGCACCAAAAGCGCCGTCAGCACGGCAACAACCGTCCATCGCGTCCATCTATAGATCGTACCGCCACTTTCGTCTTTGCTAATCGACACGCCATTCCCACCTGTCTCTTTTCGTATTTCAACGAACCCTCTGCGCAATATGGCGTCTTGCGTACAATTAAAACCTAGACTATGGATATTACGATTGCTACGATTACATTCCGGATTCGACTTGCTTGCTTCTGCGGGCAAGCATTCCTTGTTCAAGCGTCTTGGTTGCCCACAGCGTCGCGATCAGTCCCGACAACGACAGCGCAACCGATAACGGCAGCACCCACAGCGTCGTCGGATGCGAAAAATACGGAATGAACGATACGGCCAGAATCGGCGGCGCATTCCATTTCATTCGCGTAATCAGTCCGATCATCGCCAAAGCGTTGATGAAGAACGTTACCGGTCCCGGGTCGATCGTATAAAGCGCCGTGCCTACGGTCGCGCCGATTACGGCGCCGATGCTGATCTGCATCCACGTCTTGCGCTCGAATGAACGGGTCAAGAACAACAGACAGAAGGCTCCAAGCGTAGGGAAAAACAAAGTATGCACATCCGGGTAATGAGAAGATGCCCAATAAATAATCATCAAATAAAAACTTACCGCAACGACTCTTATTCTAGACATAACCAGCCTTTCCTTATTGCGCCAATACTGGGCATAAGCTTCCTATTGGGACTAAATAACTAGACTCATTGTAAAAGACTGGACGTGACATCGTCAATGACTAACGATTGGCAAAGTTTCCTGCACAAGCGCCCGGCAGGTACGTCATGCCTCCTTCTCTTATGCCGCCGGCCCTCATTCGCGGCAAAAAAACCTTTCCGGAGCGGGCTGAAGCCCCATGCCGGCAAGGCTGCGCCAGCAGATGTGCCGCCATATAGCCGCTACCCATTAGTTTATCGGGCGGCGCTTGCATTCGGCAGGCGAAACGTGGTACAACAGCGCTAGCGGTCTATCCATCATCGACTTGCAGCCAGAACTCAACATCGCTTAAAGGAAGGTGCTTTATTATGATTAGCGTACAAACCGCACATTCGGATCGAGAGCTGAACGACGTATTCCGGATCCGCCGTACCGTATTCGTAGACGAGCAGGGCGTGTCAGAAGAAGAAGAATATGACGAGCACGATCCTGCGGCCTCCCATATTCTCGTCTCGTATAACGGAGCGCCGGCGGGAACCGGTCGCGTCCGCCTCATCGGCGACACCGCCAAGCTGGAACGAATTTGCGTGCTGCGTGAATACCGCAAGCACGGCATCGGAGCCGCCGTTACGACCGCGCTTGAAGCGGAGGGCCAACGGCAGGGAGCGGTGAAAGCGAAGCTGCACGGACAGACACAGGCAGCGCCATTTTATGCGAAGCTCGGCTACGAGACCGTGTCGGACGTATTCCACGAAGCGGGCATTCCGCACGTCGTCATGACAAAAACGCTGAAATAGCAAACCCATAGGAACAAAAAAAGCCGTCCGAGGACCTTATGGTCGCCGGACGGCTTGTTCATTATTAGCCTTCGAGCAGCAGCGATTCTGGATCTTCGAGCAGCTCTTTTACTTTCACGAGGAAGCTTACCGCGCCGGCGCCGTCCACGATACGGTGATCGTACGAGAGGGCGATGTACATCATCGGACGGTTTTCCATCCGTTCCGCATCGATCGCAACCGGACGGAGCTGGATTTTGTGCATGCCGAGAATGCCCACTTGCGGTGCGTTCAAGATTGGCGTCGACAGCAGCGAGCCGAATACGCCGCCGTTCGTAATCGTGAACGTGCCGCCTTGCAGCTCGGACAGGCTGAGCGAGTTGGAGCGCGCTTTCTTCGCCAGATCGACGATATTACGCTCAATTTCGGCAAAGCCGAGACGATCCGCATCGCGAACGACCGGTACGACCAGTCCTTCCGGCGCCGATACGGCAATGCCGATATCGTAGTAATGCTTCTCGATAATGTCGTCGCCGTCGATCTCTGCGTTCAGAAGCGGGAATGCTTTCAGCGCGCCTACAACAGCTTTCGTGAAGAACGACATAAATCCGAGGTTGACGTCGAATTTCTCTTTGAACTTGTCCTTGCGGCGCTTGCGAACGTCCAGAATCGCCGTCATGTCGACTTCGTTGAACGTCGTTAGCATCGCTGCGTTATGCTGCGCTTCGACCAGACGCTTCGCAATCGTCTGGCGGCGGCGCGACATCCGCTTGCGCTCGGCAGGCTTGCCCGGTACCTCGGCAGGGGCCGCCGGCGCTGCCGGAGCCGCAACTGCCGGTGCAGGGGCCGGAGCGTTCGATGCCGATTTCACGTCTTCAGAGTAGACGCGGCCGATTGGGTCGCGCGTAGACACCGCGTTCAGATCAATGCCTTTCTCGCGAGCAAGCTTGCGTGCTGCCGGAGAAGCGTTGACGCCCGTCGTATCGACGACCGCCACTGCCGCAGCGGCTGGCGCTGCGGCCGGAGCCGACGCGACTGGCGCTGCCGAAGCTTCCGGCTGTGCCGGCGCTGCCGGAGCCGCAGGGGCGCCGGAGCCTTCGCCGATCGTACCGATTACTTCGCCGATCGCAACGGTGTCGCCTTCTTTCTTCAGAATGCTCGTTATGATACCGTCGGCTTCCGCACCGATTTCGATGTTAACCTTGTCCGTTTCGAGCTCAAGCAGAACGTCGCCTTGGCGAACGGCCGCTCCTTCTTGAACGACCCACTTCGAGATCGTTCCTTCCGTGATGGATTCTCCCATTGCTGGTACGATGATATTGCTCACAGCGGTTACCTCCCAGTGCTATATGTCAAGCTTGGTCTTTGGCTAAACGTCGATGCAATAATTTGCTGCTGTTCATATGCATGCACATGCTGGAAGCCGCTCGCCGGGCTGGAGCGCTCCGGACGGCCGATGTAGCTGACGGTCGTTCCTTTGGCGGCTACCGCGCGCAGGCGAGGCTCGATATACGACCATGCGCCCATGTTCTGCGGCTCTTCCTGTACCCAGATCAACTGCTTCGCATTCGGGAACCGCGCGATGACGGCTTCAATCTCGGCTTGCGGGAACGGATAGAGCTGCTCGACGCGAACGATATGCAGCCAGTCGTTGTCTTTGTTCTCTTCTTTATCAAGCGCGTCTTCCAGATCGATCGCCATCTTGCCCGTGCAGAACACGATACGCTTCACATGCTCCGGCTTCGCGCCAAGCCCCGGCTGCTCGATAATCGTACGGAATTCGCTGCCTTCGGCAAATTCCGATGCCGGCGATGCGACGCGCGGGTTGCGGATCAAGCTCTTCGGCGCCATCATAACGAGCGGACGAGCCGCTTCCGTCTCCGTGATCGCCGCTTGGCGGCGCAGAAGATGGAAGTATTGCGAAGCGCTCGACAAGTAAGCGACGGTCCAGTTCTCTTCGCCCGATAGCTGCAAGAAGCGTTCCAGACGTGCGCTGGAGTGCTCCGGACCTTGACCTTCAAAGCCGTGAGGCAGCAGCATGACAAGGCTCGATTTCTGCGACCACTTGGAGCGGCCTGCCGAGATGAACTGATCGATCAGCACTTGCGCGACGTTCGCGAAATCGCCGAACTGCGCTTCCCAGATCGCCAGCGTCTCCGGCGAATAAACGTTGTAGCCATATTCGAAGCCAAGCACTGCCGATTCCGACAGCGGGCTGTTATGAATCGCGAACGAAGCTTTCGCCAGCGGAAGCTTATGCAGCGGGCAGAACGTGTCTCCCGTCTCCACATCGTGCAGCACGAGGTTGCGGTGCGCGAACGTTGCGCGTTCCGCATCCTGCCCCGTAATCCGGATCGGCTTGCCATCCGCGAGAATCGTAGCGAACGCCAGCGTCTCCGCATGGCTCCAATCGACCTTCTCGCCTTCGTTCAGCGCGCCCGAGCGGCGCTCCAGAATGCGCTGAAGCTTCGGATACACTTTGAACTGCGCCGGCCATTGCAGCAATTGGCTGTTGATCTGGCGCAGCTTCTCGAGCGAGACGCCGGTCGGAATGCCGCCGATTTGGCGCGCCGCGCGAACGTCTGCCGATTGATGAACCTGCTCTTGCGTCTCGCTGCTCTTCATATCTTCATAGGCTTCTTTCAAGCGGTTCAGCACTTGCTCGCGAATGCCGTCGGCTTCCGCTGCCGTGAGCACGCCCGTTTGAACGAGGCGGTCCGCATAGAGGCGGGCAACCGTCCGATGCGCCTTAACCTTCGCGTAGATCGTCGGCTGCGTCGTCTCCGGATCGTCCGTCTCGTTGTGGCCGTAACGGCGGTAACCGATCAGATCGATCAGGAAGTCCTTCTCGAACTTCGCCCGGTAGCCCGCGGCCATGCGAGCGGCAAGAACCACGGCTTCCGGATCGTCCGCATTGACGTGAACGATCGGAATTTCGAAGCCTTTGGCCGGGTCGCTGGAATAATGCGTCGAACGGGAGTCGACGCTTTCCGTCGTAAAGCCGATCTTATTATTGACGATAACGTGAATCGATCCGCCGTTGGAATAACCTTTCAACTGACCGATATTAAGCGTCTCCGTTACGATGCCTTCGCCTGGGAACGCCGAATCGCCGTGAACGATAATGGCGCCGGCTTTTTTCTTGTCTTGAACCGGATAACCGGGCTGCGAACGATCGTCCTGCGCAGCGCGGGCAAAGCCGTGTACGACCGGATTGACGTATTCCAGATGGCTCGGGTTGTTCGCCAGCGTAATGTGCGTCCGAACCGTCTCGCCGCTCTTAATGTCGTGATCGGCGCCAAGATGGTATTTCACGTCGCCGGTCCAGCCGTAATTGATGCCCGTCGAGCCTTCGGACGGAACGAGATTCCGGTTCGGCGAATGGTGGAACTCCGAGAAAATCTTCGCATACGGCTTGCGAAGCACGTGAGCAAGCACGTTCAACCGGCCGCGGTGTGCCATTCCGAGCAGAATGTTCCGCGCGCCGTTGTCGGCAAGATTTTTGACAAGCTCGTTAATGAGCGGAACCGCCGCTTCGTTGCCTTCGACCGAGAACCGTTTCTGGCCGACGAACGTGCGGTGCAGGAAGTCCTCGAACGACTCCGCCTCGACAAGCGCCGTCAGCAGCGCTTTGCGCTCGTCCTTCGACAACTCGAACGACGGGGCGACCTTCTCCGCTTGCTCGTACAGCCAGTTGCGCTCCTGCTCCACATGTACATGGCTGAATTCGTAAGCGATCGTACCCGTATACGCTTTTCTCAGCCTCGTAATTGCGTCGAAGCCGTTAGCCGTTCCGGCCGGTGCGTTGAACCAGACCAAGTCGGCCGGGATAGCCGTCAGGTCCGCGTCGGTCATCCCGAATTTGGACGCTTCCATCATCCCCGTGTCGGCCTTCGGTCCAAGCTCGAGCGGATCGATGTTGGCGGCAAGGTGTCCGTAGCTGCGGATGTTCGAAACGAGCTTGCCCGCTGAAACCGCTTTCTTCAATAAATTCACATCTATAGCCGCGGAACCTGCCGTTCCGCTTGTAACTGTCGTTTCGACTGCCGGCGGTTGCCCCCAGCGCTCGAACATGGCGCGCGTCGCTTCGTCTACCGACGCTGGATCGTTAACATATCGCTCGTATTGTTCTTGGACGTAGCCAAGGTTAGGCCCGTAGAACCCTTCCCAAGGCCGTTGTGAATTGCTGTTGTCCATCGACATGGATGTGTGACCTCCGTCTTGGATTATATTGGACATTCAATATGGAGGAAAATCATATTCATTCCTGAGTCCATTATAGTATAGACCTCCGTGAGACAGAAATAACACTTTGGAATGATATCGTTCTCACACAGAGATGAATCCGGTTCAAAAAAGGCAGCGCGCTTTGCCGTCCATTCGTCATTTTGCATCGATTTCCGTCGCCATTGTCCGATTTCCGTCTCCCTTCGCGCCTCTTTTCGTTACAATCGACCGATTATGAACGGAAAATCATCTCAATCGGCGCTAAACGTTTTTCTATTTTTTACTGCGCCGCGGCCCATTATTCCAAGCGGAACATAAAAATATGATTTATTTTCCGCTGCCGTCATACTGCCTGCGCCGACCATGCCGCCTCCATAACGAAACAAGGCAGCCGCTTGAAGCCGATACGATCAGCTAAGCGGCTGCCTGCAGGCACGGCCTTTATCTTATTTTAACGCAACGACCTTGCCGGTTTCTTGAGATTCGAACGCGGCCAGAATGACTTGCAGCGAACGAAGTCCCTCTTCGCCGGAAATCGAAGGCGCTTGCTTGTTCAAGATGCAATTTACGAACTCGTCGATGACGAAGCTTGGCAGTTGCTTCTCGTTCGTCGAGATCGCTCCGGCTTCGATATTCTCGCTCGTTCCGTCGCGAAGCTCCACGATCACTTGGCGCTCCGGATCGGTGCCGATTTTTATAACGCCGTTCTCGCACCACAGTATCGTCGAGTTATCCTCGCCGCGGTAGTACGTCCAGCTTGCAACGAGCGTGCCGATCGCGCCGCTCTTCATGCGCAGGATGCAGGTCGCGTTGTCGTCGACTGCCGTGTCTTCCTTATGAAGCGTGCCGACGAATGCGGCGACGTCGGCCACTTCGTCGTCGAGCAGCCAGCGGATCAAATCGGATTTATGCACGCCAAGGTCGCCCATCGCGCCCATGACCGCTTCGTCCTTGCGGAAGAACCAACTGTCTCTGCCGTCCAGGCTCCAGCCTTCCGGACCCGGATGGCCGAACGACGTGCGGAACGAGATGACTTTGCCCAGCCGTCCCGATTGCAGCACTTCTTTCGCCTTCACATGCGGAGGCATTAGACGCTGATTATGTCCGACCATCAGCATAACGCCATTCGATTTAGCGGCCTCAATCATTTCGAGCGCTTCCTTCTCGCTTGTCGCCATCGGCTTCTCCACGAGCACATGCGCGCCCGCTTTCGCCGCGGCGATCGATGCCGGCGCATGAAGATGGTTCGGCGTGCATACGCTTACCGCATCCACTTCGACTTCCGCAAGCAACTGCTCGTAGTCGCTGTATGCCTTCGCGCCATATTGGGCGGCAAGCTCTTGCGCGCGTTCGATTACCGGATCGGCGAAAGCGACCAGCTTGACATTCGGATTATCCGCATATTCGGGAATATGGCGGCGGACTGCAATCGCGCCGCAGCCGATAACGGCTATTCTTAGTTGAGACATTAGGACACGCCTACTTTCGTTAAGTAATGTTCTTTCAGCCAATTCAGACTTGCCTCGACGCTCGCAAAGGGCGGATTCTGGCAATAATCCTGTTCGACGACGAGCCACTCGACTCCTGCACGGCCCGCCTCCTCAAGCACAGCGGGCAGATCGACTTCTCCTTGACCGAGCTGAAGCGTAATCATCCCGTTGTCGTCGCCGCGTTTAAAATCTTTCGTATGCAGCAGCGGGAGCCGTCCCGCATATTGGCGAATAAGCGCCAGCGGATCTTCCTTCGCATATTGAACCCAGCATACGTCCAGCTCGGATTTCATCAGATTGCCGCCAATCGTGCCGAACAGCTTGTCGTACACGCTTACGCCGTCCAGCTTCGTCTCGAATTCGAATTCATGGTTATGATAGCAAAATTGCAAGCCTTGCTTGCTTACTTCTTCCGCTACCGTATGCAGGAAATCGATAATGCCGCGCCAGTCCTCCGGATGTTGACGGTCTTCCGGCTTAATATAAGAGCAGGGAATATATTGTGCGCCTATTGCTTTAGCATATGCGATTTCGCCCTGAAGGTCATTATTCAGCCGCGTGTAGTCGACATGCGTACTGAACGCTTTCAACCCGTTCTCGTCCAGCAGCGCCCGCATTTGTTCAGCCGGGATATTGAAATAGCCTGCAAATTCAACGCCTTCAAAGCCCAATTCGGCTACTTTGCGGAGCGTGCCCGGTACATCCTTCTCCATCTCATCGCGCAGCGTGTATAACTGTACGCCAATTCCCATCCGTTGCATGGCAAGACCTTCTTCCTATAGAATGTAAGCGTAAAGCTTATCCACGTTAATTGTAGGGATAAACTTAACCAAAAGACATACCTAATGTGGTTAACAGTTCACTTATTTGGCTAAAAGTCATGGAGGACATCATGAACACGGAACTGTTGAGCTGCGGATATTCCAGACACGCAGCGCCTATTCCCGCCCAGAAGCAAACCGCGCTTACATCCTATTTGCTGCGTCTGCAGACCGAAGGCAAGGCAAGAGCGCTTGTCGGCGGCGAACTGATTGACATCACGCCGGGCAGCCTGCTGCTGTACAAGCCGGGCGAGCCTTACGAGCTTCGCATCGACGAACGGGATTTGAACGGCTCCGTCAGCGCGGACTACTACTTATTTTGCCGCGGCGACTGGCTCGACGAGTGGTGGAGCCGTTCCAATCGGCCGATGCATGCCCGAATCAACCCCGATGACCGAATCATTGCGCTGTGGCGTCAAATGGTGTTCGAGAACCGGAGCATGTCGCACGACTCCCACGAGTTGAGCGGCTATTTGCTGCAATCGTTATGCCTATGCCTCGACCGCGCGATCAAGGAAGCCAGCGAGCCGTTCAAGATTACGAGAATGAAGCGGTTCATCGAGGAGCATGCCGCGACGCCTTTCCGAATCGACGATGTCGCGCGCCACGCCGGAATTAGCGTATCGCGAGCCGTTCATTTGTTCCGGGAAATCAGCGGTACGACGATCGTCCGCTATACGCTTGACGTCCGTCTCTCGATGGCCGTCGAGAAAATGAAGCATACGCCGCTAAAGCTGGAGCAGATCGCGTTCGACTGCGGCTTCAACAGCTACCCTTATTTTCACCGTGCATTTAAGGAAAAATACGGCTTGTCCCCTAACCAGTACAGAGGACTGTGACTGCGCAAGCAGGCAGAGAGGCAGTCGTATAAGAGCTGTCGGCAAACTTTCAATCGCCGTTATTCCGGCAGATCTCACGCTTAATTCATTCAGTTATTTATGAGATGTATCGTTTCTTTGTTCATTCCAAAATCAATATATGTAATTTATTTCGTGTCATACAATTATTCCGCTTCTTTACGCCGGAGGGGGGATGGGCGCTGCACTGCCGCCGTCTTAAAGCATGTAGCGCTCTCCCTCCCCTCTAAGGCGTGGAATATAACTGATAATTTTCAGACAGCAGAGATTACAATTAAAATAAAAGTCAGGAAATCTTAAAAAATCCTGGTTAGAAAAAGTGAAAGAAGGTGCATAAAATATCTAGAAGTGAATAATTGGACAACAAAAATTCCTTAACAACCACCGAGCCCAAGCTGGACGTGCATTGGGGTTTAGTAATGCGGTCTCGATCACTCTCGCTTCCAGTGAACATAGCTCGATGACAAGAGGCCGATTCGCACGCAGCCAAATATCATAGACGTCTCGGTGCCAGCCAACCAAATCGGAATGTCAGCTTCCAAAAAAATTTAGCATACCGAGCCACATTCATTGACTCCGATACTCCGGTCGCATGGCGCATCAGAATTAGCCCATCCTTTGGATCACAATTTGAAGCTAAAGCAACTTTTGATTTCATGAGAGTTTGGATGAACCATAAACTCATATCTATAGGTTCTGGCTTTAATATGCATGGTTTTGTGCCATACAAACGAAAACGAGTCATAAAAAAATAGCCATTCAGATTAATCTGAATGGCTATTTTTTATTTCTTACTTCTCACTGTGTTTGGCGTAAGAAAAATTGAAACCATGACCAGTATGACTACAGAAGACGTTTGTTAGTACCTAGTGGACGGTGAGATGAATTGTAAGCGTTAATAGACCTTCTTTGTCCCCTGATCCGCCTTTATAATCTCTACTGCTTCCTTGAATCGAAGAGCATGAACGATTTCTCGCTCTCGCAGAAACTTCAAGCTGTCCTGAAGATCGACGTCGTCGGTCATATCGATCAGCCATTGATAAGTGGCTCGGGCTTTCTCCTCGGCCGCAATGTCTTCATACAGGTCGGCCAGCGGATCGCCCTTGGCCGCAATGTATGTTGCCGTCCAAGGCACGCCTGCCGCATTGTTATAGAACAGCGCATGGTCCCGTGCCGCATAGTTCGCGCCTAGACCGGCTGCCTCCAACTGCTCGACAGAGGCGTCCTTCGTCAACTTATAGACCATCGTAGCAATCATCTCAAGATGGGCGAATTCCTCCGTGGAAATATCGGTCAGCAAACCAATAACCTTATCCGGAATCGAATACCGCTGGTTCATATATCGAAGCGCAGCCGCCAGTTCGCCGTCTGCCCCTCCGTACTGCTCCAACAGAAACTTTGCCATCATCGGATCGCATTTGCTGACGCGTACCGGATATTGCAGCTTTTTATCGTAAATCCACATTCTCTGGCGCCCCCTCCCGATTCGAAATTATACTTGCCACGGCCAAGGCGTCTCCGACCACTGCCACGGAAACCGGGAAAAGCTGTGACCGAACTGTAAAAGCGGACCGTACTGCATCTCAAAATGATACGCGCACTGCTGCCGCTGCTGCGCCAGTTGATTAAACTGCTGCAGCGCATGCAAATCGTTCGGATGCGTATCCAAATAGAGCGTCAGCTCAACGAGGGCAAAGTCAAGCTCTTGCAGCTCCCGAAGCTTACGATAATACTGCTCGTCGAGCTTCCGCTCTTCCACCTGCTCTTGCTGCTCGCTCACACGGGTCACCTCCCTTTACTCTTCTTGGACTCGTATCGACTGAACAAAGCCGGCCATAACGTTCCGAATTTCAATGCCTCCTGAAGCGAGAATTGCGGTAAATTCATCGGTTGATAAGGAATATATTGGTTCGGCGGTACGACATACGTCTTCACATACACAGGCGGACAAGGATCGTGCGGGCCGATGAAGGGTCTCCATTCGCGATATCCCGCCTGATTCACGCTAGCGACATACGGCTGCGCATACACGTTGGTATTAGCATTGGCATTGGCGTTCATGCTCATGTTAGCATTCGGGCTCGTGTTCAATACACGCTACCTCCCTACTGGAATTCGCTCTCCTTCATCGTATGTCGGCGCCGCATGTCCCAAGTACCGTTTTGCGTTTCATTTCCCGGGCAATCGGGAAGGGGCTTGTCGAAGGCTTCCTGTCGATCATGGCTCGTCAGCCGCTGCTTCAAAAGCATAACCTTCGCTTCCGCTGCATCATTCGCTACTCCGTTACCGTAAACATGAACGATTCGATCACATCATTTGCAACAATTGAAGCTCCAACGAAGAACAAAAAAACCTCTCCTGGAGCAGATGAGGGGCGTTGCCCTTCATCTGCTGAGAGAGGCTAATTCCTTATGCGATTAACATCGGGAACGGAGCTTCCGGAGAGGCGTTAGCATTCGCCTTGGTTGCCGAAATTCCACTGCGGACCATTGTTCAAGTAATTCGGCAACAACAGCGAGCGTAAACCTTCGTCTGCGGAGCGGCATCGTATTGGCGTTCAATCTTTATCTGTTCTTTCAATCATCAATCTTTATTTTCAAACCTCGTCCTTTATTTCTTAATCCTCATTCTCCGCAGGCTCCCGCTTAAAAATGTTCACGCGCAGCACGCGCAGCGGCTCGCATTCCGCGATCTCGAACCAATAGTTGTCGTAGCCGATCCGCACGCCCTGAACGGGTACGCCTTCCAGCTTCGTGAACAGCCAGCCGCCGATCGAATCGACATCCTCGTCGACGATATCGAGGCCGAACATATCGTTTATGTCCTCAATCAGCATACGCCCTTCGACCGACGTCACATCGCCTTTGATAACGACGCTCGGCTGCTCCGTATCGAACTCGTCGTGAATTTCGCCGACGATTTCCTCCAGAATAAGCTCCGTAGTGAGCATGCCGGCCGTACCGCCATACTCGTCGACGACGATCGCAAGCTGCGAATGCTTCCGCTGCATCAGCTTCAACACATCGCTTATTTCCATCGACTCGGGCACGCTCAAGATCGGACGGATGAACCGCCGAATTTCTTTTTTCCCGAGACCGTCCGCCGTCAGCAGATCGGTAATGTGGACAAAGCCGATAATTTGGTCTTTGTCCTCAACGCCTACAGGATACCGGGTATGCTTGGTTGCAAATACATGCTTCACGATTTCGTCGTACGGCTGGTCGGTGTAGATACAGTCCATGTCCGTTCGCGGCAGCATAACTTCCCGCGCCAGCCGGTCGGAAAATTCGAATATGTTATCGAACAGCGTCATCTCGTCCTTGTCGATGACGCCGCTCTGCGCGCTTTGATCCATCAGAATACGAATCTCTTCCTCGGTGTGTACCCCTTCCAGCTCGCTGGCGGGACGAACGCCGATCAGTCGAAGCAACCGATTCGCCGTGCCGTTAAGCAGCCAGATCGCCGGCAGGAAGATGCGGTGAAACATAATAAGCGGCCAGGACAGCCATAACGACACGCTCTCGGACTTCTGAATCGCAAGCGACTTCGGCGCAAGCTCCCCGAGCACGATATGCATGAACGTAATGACGATAAATCCGATCACGACCGAAAGCGTCGATATGACGACTTTATCCGTAACGCCGATCGTATGCAGCAGCGGCTCGACGATCAGCTCCGATATCGCCGGCTCTCCCACCCAGCCAAGCCCAAGCGATGCGAGCGTAATGCCAAGCTGGGTCGCGGATAGATAAGCATCCAGCTTCCGGTTCACCTTCAGAGCATGGCGGGCGCGGGCGTTGCCTTCGTTCACAAGCTGCGTCAGCCGCGTCTGGCGCACTTTCACCAAAGCAAATTCGGCAGCGACAAAAAAAGCGTTCAACAGAACGAGTACGAGCACGATAAGCAAATTGATAACGATCGTTCCCGGCATAAATTCCGTATGGTTCAAATCGGCACTTCTCCTTTACCGCCTTGTCTTGTCAACGCCAGCGATCAACCATCAACCGCTCGACCGTTCGACCGATTAATCGATAATTGCCGTACGCCGGAGAAAATCGTCTTCCTTGTAATACATATCCTTCACGAGCAGGTTCGGACCGCAGCAGCCGGCCGCCGGACAATGACAGCCGACGGATTGCGCAAGCTCGCCTTCCAGCCAGCGGTGGAATACGTCATCCAGCCGATCTTCCTTCACGTTGCCGAATGCCGGCACATCCGAGAAGTCGGTCACGAACACGTCGCCGGAGAACAGGTTGACGTTCAGCCGGTTGCGTCCGTCCGGATCGTTACGGACGGTAACGTTAGGCTCCGCCGCAAGACGAGCAAGAAGCTCGCGTTCCTCCCGGTTCGTGCTGCACCGGAAGAACGGCAGCGTGCCGAACAGCATCCATACCGACTGATCGCGCGCATCGAGCAGACGCTCGATCGCCATGCGCATCTCCTTGCGGGAGAGCATCGGCAAATCGCGCGCGAAGGAGCTCGGATACATCGGATGGACTTCGTGCCGCTGACAGCCCATCTCGACGATTAGCTGGTGAATCTCCGCTATTTTATGATGAGTCCGGTAGTTAATCATCGATTCGGCGGATACGAGAACACCCGCTTCGCTCAATCGGCGCGCGTTGTCGATCATTCGCTCGTACAGGCGGACGGCGGTTTCCCGGGAGACGGAATGCCCCGCCTTCGCGAACCCGACCTGATGAAAATCGTCAGCCGTCGTATAGTTGAACGAGATGTGCATGACATCAAGATAGGGGGCCATCTGCTCATACCGCTTGTAATCGAGCGTCACGTTCGAATTGATCTGGGACCGGACGCCTCTGCTTCTCGCATAGCGAAGCAGCGGTACGATATAATTCCGTACCGTCGCATCCGAGAAGGACGGTTCGCCTCCGGTAATGCTGATCGTCTCCAGATGCTCCACTTCGTCCAGCTTGCGCAGCATCAGGTCGAGCGGGATTTTTGCCGGCTCCGCCATGACGAGCGTATCGCCAACGGCGCAATGCTCGCAGCGCATATTGCACAGGTTGGAGACGGTCATCTCGACGCTCGTCAACACATGACGCCCGTGCCGCTGCAGCGATACGATAGGGTCCCAAGGATCGTTCGCCGGCGACAGCGGCTTGCTTGGGACGGGGGAATTGTTTAACGCCAGTATATGATTCATGTTCAGCACCTATTTTCAACAATGATGAATGAAAGCTTTATCTTCCATTGTAATATTCGAAGCGGCAGGACGCAAATAACGTTTTCTTCATCCCGCCGACCGACTCGAACAATTTTATTCCCGGAATCGAATTGTACAAAAAACAAATCCCGCCAATAGGCGGGACTGCATCAGCCGTTATAATCCTGCTACACTCGGAACTTCCGTCGTCTCGTTATTCACCCCAACAATCATCGTTGTTAATTGTTTCGACAAGTCGATTTCATAAGGCGATACGACTGCTTCCCCTCCCTCCTCCAGTACGCGAATAATCGGGCGGTGCGGACATGCCGCGTTAATATCGACGACAACTCCCGTCTCCCCGCTGTTCATCGTGACCGTCAATCCGATCGGATAGATCGCGACTTTGTCGCGGAATTGCTGAACCATATGCTGCTCGTACAACGTGCCGGTTCCGGCGTATAGCAGCTCGATCGCCTGATGCGGCAGCATCGCATCCCGGTATACTCTTCTCGACGTCATGGCATCGTACGAATCGACGAGGCCGATCCACTTCGCATAATCGTGAATTTCCTTGTCCTGCAGCCCTCTCGGATAGCCGCTGCCATCGAGCCTTTCATGATGCTGAAGCGCGCAGATCGCAGTCAAGAGCGGAATATTCGGCTCTTCCCTCAGCAGCTTGTAGCCGATTTCCGTATGCTGCTTCATCACTTCGAATTCTTGATCCGTCAGCTTGCCGGGCTTCTTCAAGATTTCGACCGGTATGCGGCTCTTCCCGACATCGTGCAAAATCGCTCCCATGCCAAGCATCATCAAATCTTCGCGATCGAAGCCTTCCGCAATGCCGAGCAGCGTCGTATAGACGCAGACGTTCAACGAATGCTGATACAAATAATGATCGACGGAGCTTAAATTCATCAGCATAATCATAGCGTCCGGCTGTCCGGTCAAATCGTCCAGCACCATATTCATAACGTTGTGATAATTTTTGGAAATATAAGGGTAGGTAACGCCGCGTTTCCCGTTCGGACGATCCATCATTTGCCGGAACGTCTGTCTGATCTCCTTCAGCGCATACCGTAGTGTGTCATCGCTAATCATGTCCGGAACAACCATGTCGTCCAGACGCTTATCCATAATATAGACGTAGGAAATCCCCGTTTCCTTCAATCGTCTAATCATTCGAGCGTTCAGCTCCATATTTTCGGCCAGCAGAACGAGGCCTTCATCGGAGAAAATTTTTTTGGCCAGCCTCATGCCAGGCTGACACATCGATATGGGCATTAAGCGCATTTCATTATCCCGCCCCGCAACTGGTGTATACTTTATTCCTAATGCAAGACAAAGCGCTGTCGGCATTTGTCGAGCGAAAAACCTATATATTATATCGGTTAGCAACGTTCGTATTGTTAATGTAAGAGATAAACGACAAAAGAGCAATCAATTTTTCGGGAAAATCCGACAATTTGCGTCAGAAAAAAATCGTTCGGGTCAGAAGCTTAAGTAGCCGCTCCGCCCCGAACGATGATTCTTTCTCTTGAAGCCTCTTCAATTGCATCGCTATTGCGCAGCGCATCCGCCAACAAATCGCGAATAAATTCCGGCAAATAATAGCGGATATCTTTCCCCTGCTTCAATGACAAGTATCCGACGCCGAATGTAAACATATCGATCGTCCCTACAACATATTCGCGCTCTTCGACCAGCAGCTCGTCTCCGACAAACGCGGCCGCCAGATGCGGCTGTCCGGACGGCGCATGCTCCACTTCGAGACGCATGCCGTCAACCGCCAGCGTACCGAGCACCTCTCCCCGGAAGCCGAACCCCCGAATCGCCATATCGATATATTCGGTATGCAGCGACTGCTCCAGCGCCGTTCGGATTTGCGCGCCGGACAGCCTCATCCGGCACGGGTTAATCGGAGACGGGCATATGGCATGCAGCTCGCCGGCTGTCACATCGCCGATCGCAAGACCCGCAAGCAACTGGCCGCTGTTCACAAGACCGATCTCCGCCTGCGTCCAGCTCCTGAGGCTGGCTGCGAGCAGATTAGGAAGCGGCGACTCCCGATCCGTCCGCACTTCCAGCGCCGTATCGAGCCGCGCGACGACGCGGCCGAGCCGTTCCGCGGACAGCTCCCGATAACGCTCAATAATTTCAACGGAATCGGGATGCTCGTCGTAAGCCGCCATCGGTACGCAAGACGCCCGAAATCTCGGCAACGACGTCGCCGGGTCGATTCCGATCTCTACGCGGCCAATCCGCTCGCCGAATTTGCCTGCGGCGCACAGCGTCGTGGCCCCGATTACAATCGGCTCTTCCAGCAAATGATGCGTGTGTCCGCCAAGAATAAGATCGATTCCTTCGGTCTCTTCCGCCATTCGGCGATCCATCGGCAATCCGAGATGCGACAGCACGGCGAGCACATCGACATGCGGTCGAAGCTTCGCCGCTTCGGCTGCCGCAGCCGCAATCGGATCGGTCACTTCCCAGCCGAGCAGCTCGTAAAAATCGGAAAATTGCGCGGTAACGCCGATCAGTCCGATTCGAATGCCTCCTTTGCGAACGATCGTCGAGGGGGTCAGCCATGCCGGACGTTCGCCGTCCGACAGTTGTCTGACGTTGGCGACAAGCACGGGAAACTTGGCGTGATTCCGATATACCGCTTCAAGCGTCTGCGGAACGAACGTCAGCCCCTCGTTGTTTCCCAGCGTTGCGGCTTCGCAGCTAGCGGCATGAAGCAGCTCGATATTCACCATTCCGTCGCTGCCTTCCGTCTCGGGACGCATCCGGTCCATATGATCTCCGATATCGACGGCAAGGACTCGCTCGCTTCCATAAGAACGTCGCTCTTCCGCGATGAAGGACGCCATTCTAGCGGCATTCTCGAGACGGCTGTGAATGTCGTTGCTGTGCAGCAGCACCGCCTCGGTCGGCCAATTATTCGCTGCTTTCATGCTTGCCTCCTTGCTGATCGACCCGTTATAGGCGCGGGTTCAACTCGTTGATCCAGCCCTTAATAACTCTTCGGCAGAGAACTGACTTTTGAAACCGTAAGAAGCTTCCGCCCCGCCGTTCTCATCGACGGAGACGACGATGCGCACGACGTTCTTGACGTTCAAGCACTTGCTCGTCCCGTTCGGCACATAGAAGCGAAGGGGCCCGGCGTCGACCAGCGGCTGATCCTCCTCGTCCGCATACAGCACGGCCGCATCCTTCAATTGCGCCCACGGAATGACCGCTTCGAAGGAATCTGCGGCATACAATTTCAAGTGCGTGGCAGACGCAAGCGAGCACTGGCTCGTATAGGCAATAAGACGAAGCCATTCTTCGTACCATGCCGCCCAATCGAACGCCAAGCCCGCCGTCCCCGGTACGCGCTCCGCAATCGAAAAAACGCTTCCTGCAAGCTCCGCCATCATGGAAGGCGTCCACAATTCAATGCCGAATTGCTCATGCTCGATCTCTACGCTATCCTTTTTCTTTCCTCTATTGTACGATATATGCGCCATAAAGTCAGTTCTCCTTTCGACTAAGACATGATCGATCAGCCGCCGATTTGAGACATTCTCCGTTCCGTCGGGACATGCGATAGCGCACTGTCCGCAAGCTTCGCCGCCATTTCGTGACTTTCCGGCTTCAGATCCATTGCCTTGCGGAACAAAGCCGCCATCGCTTCCCCGCTTCCGAGAGCGGGCTTCACGTTCAACTCGTCCATCCAATACAGGCAAGGCTTCAAAAAGCCGTCGGCCGTCAGCCGAAGACGATTGCATCGCTTGCAAAATTCGTCGCTTACGGGATGGATAAGCCCGAACGAGCCTTTGCCTCCAATCCACTCGTAATCGTCGGAAGGACCGTTGCCTTTCACATCGTCGCGCTTCCGATATTGCAGCCCCATGCCGTCGGCAACCTCCAGCACGCGCGCAAGCGGCAAATAGTGGCTCCGCCAGCTATCGTCCGCATGACCGATCGGCATATATTCGATAAACCGGACATGAAGCGGCTGCTCTTGCGCCATCCGCAGGAATGAGCCGATCTCATCCTCGTTGACGCCGCGCAGCAGCACGCAGTTGAGCTTGATCGGATCAAAGCCGGCCCGCCCGGCCGCTTCAATGCCTTCCATCACGCGACGCAGCTCGCCGCGCCGTGCGATAAACCGGAACCTCGAGGAATCGAGCGTGTCCAGGCTAATATTTACGCGATTCAGACCTGCCTCCCGCAGCGCGTCCGCCTGCTTGGCCAGCAATAAACCGTTCGTCGTCAGCGATATGTCGGATATGCCGGGAATAGCGGACAACTGGCGAATCAAGCCGTCCAGCCCCGCCCGGACAAGCGGCTCTCCGCCCGTAATTCGCAGCTTCGCGACGCCAAGATCGGCTGCCGTCCGCACAACTTCGGCAATCTCGTCGTACGAGAGCAGGTTGGCGGCATCGGTAAATTGCACGCCTTCCTCCGGCATACAATAGAGACATCTCAGGTTACACCGATCCGTTACGGAAATTCGCAGATAGTTGTGTACCCGGCCGAATCGATCCGTCAATAATTGCACCTTCGGCAGCCTCCTTTTCTTACGATACGCAATCGTTTCAGTACGAACTAGCATAACATTTTTCAGCCGTTTATGATATGCTATACCCATATTTATTCCATAGCAATGAGAGGTTTTCTGCCATGAACTATAGATGGTCCATTCGTTTATTCGCGGGCTTGAACGAAAGGTTTGGCGCCTTGACGATCGATCTGACGCTCCCGCAAGACGAGATGGCCGCAGGCGAATTGAAACGGCTGCTCGCGGAGCAGTATCCGACTCAGCAAGATTTGCTCCGTCTGTGCTTCGTCGCCTGCAACCAGGCTTATGCACAGGACGACCAGCCCGTTAGATGCTCGGACGAGCTGGCGCTTCTTCCTCCCGTATCCGGAGGGGAGGAGTGCGGCAATCTAACGGAAGCGGCCTCCGACAAGGAGCGCCGATTTCAATTAACCGGGGGAGCGATATCGATCGAGGAAGTATCTCGTCTCGTGATTGCGCCCAATAACGGCGCCACGATCACGTTCATCGGCACGACGCGCGAATGGACGCACGGTCAGCGTACCGTACGGCTCGAGTATGAGGCTTATGCGCCGATGGCGATCAAGACGATGGAGCAGATCGGCGATGAAATCGCCGATCGCTGGCCCGGTACGCTATGCGCGATCGTCCATCGGACAGGCGTCGTCGACATTGCCGACGTCAGCGTCGTCATCGCGGTGTCGGCTCCGCATCGCGAAGCCTGTTATGAAGCGAGCCGTTATGCGATCGAGCGCTTGAAGCAGATCGTGCCGATCTGGAAAAAGGAAATATGGGAGGACGGCTCGGAATGGAAAGGGCATCAGCAAGGGCCGTGGAATCCGCTTGAAAGCTCCGACTCTCCCTAATTAGGCTAAACGTATGGAAAGGCTCGATAACTTATGACCGAACATCTTCAATTTTCAGGCCGTCCGCACAGCCGTTATGCCCGTCAAATGCGCTATTCGCCCATAGGGGAATCGGGACAGCGGCAATTGGGCGGACGATCGGCCGTCATTGTCGGCATGGGGGCGCTCGGCGCTGTCATCGCCCAGCATCTTGTACGCGGCGGCATCGGCCGCCTTCGAATGATCGACCGCGATATTGTCGAATGGAGCAATCTGCATCGGCAGCTCCTTTATACGGAAGAGGATGCCGAGCAGATGCTTCCGAAGGCGGAAGCCGCCTATCGCCGCCTCAAGGCGGCTAACTCGCTGGTGGAGCTGGAACCGGTCGTTGCCGATCTGACGCCTCACAATGCGGAACCGTTGCTAACCGGCTTCGATCTCATTCTGGACGGCACCGACAATTTCGCTACTCGCTATCTTATTAATGAAGTGAGCGTCAAGCACCGTATGCCTTGGATCTACGGAGGCGCGGTCGGCGGGTCGGGCGCTACGGCTTCGTTCGTCCCGGACGAAACGCCCTGCTTCCGCTGTTTGTTTCCCGTCCCTCCTACCGCCGGCTCCGTCGACACATGCGAAACGGCAGGCGTTATTTCCCCGATTATCGATATCGTCGCCTCCTTGCAAGCGGCGGAGGCGTTAAAATGGCTGACGGGCAACCGGCTCGCGATGAACGCGGCTCTTATGCAAGTCGACGCCTGGCATAACCAATGGATAAGTATCCGCACCGATCAGTCGGCAAGGGCGGATTGCCCCGTCTGCCGGCATCGCCGGTTCGACCAATTGGATGCGCATCATCGCGAACCGAGCGCAGCTTCGCTCTGCGGCCGCGATACGGTGCAAATAACGCCCGCGCAGGCTATGCAAGCCTCGCTGGGGGAAGCTGCCCGCCGGCTGGCGGCGGCTGGCAGCATTCATTTGACCCCGTTTCTGCTGCGACTGGAGCTTACGGACCAGGGAATGTCTTTCGTCTTATTCCCCGACGGACGCGCGCTAGTACAAGGGACGGATAACCTCGTCGCTGCACAAAGGCTTTACGACGCACTGCTCGGGTCCTGAAAAATCGGTATTTTTCGACAAGAAAACGGTAACATCGCACAATTTCGGCACCTTTCTTCATGTTTTCTTGCATTCTTTCGCTTATATTCGATATACATCATATTGCCAATGCTGATAACAATTGATACTATATGACTATCAAATCATTCTAGCAGGGGTGTCTTATGCGGGTACACGTCACCGACCTAAGGGATGGCGATCGGCTAACTGAGGATACTTTTAACAACTTCGGCCTTCACGTTCTGTCTAAAGGTACGACTCTAAGCAACCGAGAGATCTCGATGTTGTTCCAGCATCAAATTGATTTTGTTGATATCGATATGAGATCGACCTCACAAGTCCCGGATGTACTTGAGCCAAGTACAAGTCGGACATTGGAAACCGGCATGAGCCCCAAATGGATGCCCACTGTTCAGCCTATATACGAAAACACGATTAAAGGCTGCAAGTCATTATTTGAGCAAGCGTTTACAGACGGCGCGATTAAGGAAGAGCTGGTTCGGGACACGTTCCAGCCGCTAGTCAACAACTTCCGAATGGAGCGCGACGTCGTCTCCATGCTGCTGCTGCTGAACTCGAAGGACGACTATACCTACCAGCACTCGGTTCAGGTCGGTATGCTGTCGTTCTATCTGGCTTCGTGGCTTGGATATGGGGAAGAAGAAGCCGTCGAAATCGGCCAGGCGGGATTTTTGCACGACATCGGCAAATGCCGAGTCAACGAACAAATATTAAACAAGCCGGGACGTTTGACGGATGAGGAATTCGCCGAAATTAAACGTCACACGACCTACGGATACGAAATTATTAAGAACTCGATGGACAACGAGCTTGCCGCCGTCGTAGCGGCGCAGCATCACGAACGGATGGACGGCACCGGCTATCCTCTCGGACTGAAAGGCGACGAAATCCATCCCATTGCCAAAATCGTTGCCGTCGTCGACGTCTACAGCGCCATGATCTCGATGCGCGTATACCGCGAGAAGCGCGACCTGCTGCACGTGCTCCGTGAAATTTATCGAATGAGCTTCTATGAGCTGGACCCGCATACGGCGCACACCTTCATCAAGCATATGATTCCGAATTTTATCGGCAAGCGCGCCGAATTAAGCGACGGTCAGACCGGCGTCATCGTCATGACGCATCCGACCGAGTTTTTCCGCCCGCTCATTCAGATCGGAGATCAGTTCGTCGATCTCACGACCGAACGGGACCTGGAAGTCAAATCCGTTCTATTATAATGAACAAAAGCATCCGTTCTTCGCTTATACAGCGAGGGACAGATGCTTTTTTTGATGCGGATGGTGCGTCGACGGGCGGATCGTGCAGGTTTTCCAGAAATCTAAGGCTCGATCAAGCCGTACTTTAATTTGATCCGGTCCAATTTCTCGATCATGGGGCGCGAGAGCAGGAACAGGAACACGACAGTGGCGATCGCATGCACCATATCGAACCAGAATCCCGACGCATAGGCCGCAAGCAGCGCTTGCCAGGTGAAGACCGGCGTAAACATCATCAGCGAGCCGATGTTAATAATGCCTCCGTAAATAAGCAGTGTCGACAGTCCGCCGAATAGGCAGAGCGACAGCCGCGAACGCCGCAGCCAGCCTTTCTTGAACAATACGCCTGCCACGAAGCCGATAATGCCGAAGCAGAACATTTGCCACGGCGTCCACGGTCCTTGCCCGAAGAAGAAATTGGAGACGAATCCGGCCGTTGCCCCGACCAGAAAACCGGCTTCCGCGCCGAAGCTCACGCCCGCGATAATGACGATGGCCACGACGGGCTTGAACTGCGGCAGCATGAAGAACGCGGCCCGGCCGGCAACCGCGATGGCCGCCAGCACGGCAATGACGATCAGCTCCCGGGCTTGCGGCTTACGGTTCTCGAATACTAGCGCGAACGGAATCATCGTATAAAGAACGATTAATAGACTAATAAAATAATATTTGCGGTCGTCCCAGACGAATATGCCGAGCAGCATCGTCGCCGGAATGACGAGCAGAATAAGCAGCGACGCCAGCATCGTCCGCTTGCCCAGCCTGCGCCCGGAATTCAGCTCCTGTGCTTGCCTTGGCATAAGGCGATCACATCCTCGGTCGTCACGGCATGCGGCCATTGGTGGCGCGCCATCCGGTTCGCCGCCGTCGTATAAAAGCTGTTGCCCGCGAAGAACGGCTTTGTCCAATCTTCGGTCATCATGCTTCCGTCGAAAAACATCGCGCACACCTCCCCGTGCTTGGCGCAAAACTCAATATCATGCGACACCATTACGATCGTGACGCCTTCTTCGTTCAACTGCCTCAGAAAGCGGCCGAGCTTCTCTTTAAAATGACCGTCCAGCCCCTTGGTTGGCTCATCGAGCAGCAGAATTGACGGATCGAGCATTAGCACCTTGGCAAGCGCGGCGCGCTGCTGCTCTCCCCCGCTTAAATCGTACGGATGCGAAGACAGCAGCGGCTCCAGCTCCATAAACTCGACGACTTGCTCGACCTTCGCTTTCTTTTGCTCCGCCGTAAGCTTGCTTCCCGCAAGCATCTCGTACAAATCGAGCTCAACCGTCTTCATAACGAACAGCGATTGCGGGTTTTGCGGAAGGACGCCCAGCCGGTTAACGAACAACTCCTTGGCGCCTAACCCGACCGGACTCCGTCCGCCGACTTTCACTTTGCCTCGATACGGGCGCGCAAGCCCGCTAATGAGGGATAGCGTCGTCGTCTTCCCGGTGCCGTTGCCGCCGACCAGACAGTAGAACTGCCCGGTCCGCACCTCGAAAGTCAAGCCCTTAATAATGTCAGGCCCGTTCTTGTCATACTTGAACCAGACGTCCCGGAATTGCACCGCTATCTCGGACGAGCAGCTGTCTGCAGCGGCAATCGAAAAGCTGCCGGCGTCGCCCGGTCCGGAACCCCATTGCGTATTCGAATCGACGCAATCGGCCGTACGCCGTTCATCCGCGTCTTCCTCCCCGGTCATTCGCCCGGACGCAAGAGCGGCAGTCGCCGTAAGCGCGGCATGCCGCTTCGTCAGCCATTCCCGCCCTTCCTTGACGGTTAACGGCATCCGCATGCCGCCGCCCCGCTCCCGTTCCTCCTTCTCGACCGCAGCATAAACCCGCATCGGTGCGGGCATAGAAGCGAACATCGGATGGCCCATCGCCCACAGCGCCTCCCCTGCTTTGCGCGGCGGGCCGTCTGCGATGACCGTTCCGCCGTCGAGCACGATCAGCCGGTCGGACAGCGGCAGCGCCTCTTCCAGCCGATGCTCCGTCATAATGACGGTCGTGCCGAGCTCTCGGTTGATTTTCCCGATCGTATGAAGAAATTCCGCCGCCGCAATCGGGTCCAACTGCGAGGTCGGCTCGTCGAGAATAAGCACGGACGGATGCATCGCCATGATCGAGGCCAGATTCAGCAGTTGCTTTTGCCCGCCGGACAGCTCCGTCACTCGTTTGTGAAACCACGTCTGAATGCCGAAAAAGCTGGCCATCTCCGCCACGCGAATCCGAATGTCCCGCGTATCGAAGCCGAGGCTTTCCAAGCCGAAAGCGAGCTCGTGCCACACTTTGTCGGTTACGATCTGGTTATCGGGGCTTTGCAGCACAAAGCCGATCTCGGACGCCTGCATTCGCAAATCCGCTTCCGCCAGCAATCGCCCTCGGAAGTACACCTCTCCGCTTCGCTGCCCATGCGGCGTCAGCACCGTCTTCAACTGCCTCAGCAGCGTGCTTTTGCCGCATCCCGACCTGCCGCATACGGTTACGAATTGTCCTTCGTCAATCGTCAGATCAATATGGGAAAGCGCCCGATTAGGCTGCTCGGGGAAGGCAAAGCTTACATTCTCGAGACGATAAATTTCCATCTGATTTCCTCCACGGCTTGAATAATAACGGGAAGCAGGCACAAGACGCCGTATGCGGCATACATGACGGCGCTGAACGCGGTCACCGGACTAAGACGAATCGAAGGAAAATAACGGGCCGCGCTAAAGCCCGCCGCTCCGCCGGCTGCGACGATTGCGATCAGGACGGCGAGAATCGCAAGCAGCGCTCGGTCCCTCAGGTCGAACCGATACAGCGAGAAGCTTGTGCGGCCCTTCAGCCCGTAGCCTCGCGATTTCATCGAGTCGGCCGTTTCGATGGCATTTTCAAGCGCCCAGGTCGTCATGATGGACAATATTTTCAGGCCGTTGCGCGCCCGCCGCAGCAAGCCGCCCTGCGAGACGTCTCTGCCGACGCTGCGCTGCGCCGCGGAAATAACCCCGATCTGATGGCGATACCTTGGAACGAATCGAAGCACCATAGACAAAATAAGCGATAGCGCGGGCATGATTCTGCCGAACAGATAAATAAATTTGTCGGACGTCATCACCGCGTTATAACAGGAGAACCAGACGATGACGGTCACGTACATGAAAGCGGAAGCCGCTCCGTATACGATGGACTCCTGCGTCACGGGATTCCCGCTCTTCAAATAGAACAAAATGGTCACGCCTGCATGATTGAACGCCGGGTTAACCAGCGCCATGACGATCAGCAGAGGCAGCATATACAGCAGATTGAACCGAACCGCGCGCCTGCCGTTCAGCATGACGGAATATGCGGCCGCGCTGATGAACGAAACCGCCAGCAGCACCGGATGCATGTACAGCATGGCGAACGCCAGCACCGAAGCAAAATAGACGAAGTTGACGATCGGATGGCAGCTTGCAAAAGCGTCGCGCTTCACTTGCCGTCACCCGCCGACGCCTGATCGCCTCCGATATCCCGGCCCAGATCGCATGTATAGACCCACTCGATAACATCCCCGTCCTTCAGCTTGTACCGGCTGCTGCCGTAATTCGGAAACCAGCCGTTCACCTCGTACATCCAACCGCTCAGCTCGCCGCAATCGAATTCGTAAATATTGTTGATGCCCTCGATATAATTGCTGTTATAAATCGGCGTCATCTCGAACTCCATATGAATGCGATTCTTCTTCATCTCCCGCAGCAGGACGTCGAAGACGGACTCGCCTTCATAGAAGGCTACGCTCTGCTCCGGATAGATGACCCCGTCCTTCGGCAGCACCTCCAGCTTGTCTTCGTTGAATTGATTCATATGGTCCAAAATAGACTTGCACGTCACAGACAACGTTGCCGTATAGGCCTTCTTCTTGTCGACCGTTACGTCCTGCCACTCGACGGGCTTCGGCTTGCCTGCCGGCACCGGATCAGTCAAATATTCGTCCTGCTTGCCAGTCGGTTTGGGCTTGCTAGCCGTCTCCTTCTTCCCGCCCGCTTCGCTCGCGGCGGTTCCTTGGCCGGCAGCTTGACCTCCGCTCTTGTCCGGCTTGACCGCTGCCGGCGGCGATGGCGAACCGTCTTTCCCGCCGGACGCTTGTGACGAACCTCCGCCGCCGGCCGCCTCTCCTTTATTGCCCGAACGGTCGGAGCCGCCGGCTCCCGCCCCGGATGAAGACGTTCCGGGTGCCGCGGAATCCGGTTGATTCCCGTTCGATTCCGAATCGGCTGATGCCGTATAGCCGGGCTCGGCTGCGCCGTCCGGCTCCAGATCGACAGGCGGATTCGGCTGCGCTTCCTGCTTCCCGGTCTCCCCGCCAGCTTCCCCGCCCGAATCGGTCTGCTTGGCGCCGCTTGACTGGGACGGTTCATTCGCGCCTTCATCCGGAGGTGCCTCGTCCGAGGCTGACGTTGACGCAGTTGTGCCGGAAGAGGGGGATTTGCTGCCGTAGTCGTTGCCGCCCCAGAAAAACGCAATGGCCAGCACGCAGACGATTGCCGCTGCCGCAAGCCATTTTTTTACCGATGCCGTCTGTTTCATTCCTTCCTCTCTCCCCTTTCGGACGGGCGGAAGCGATCGTTCGCTCCCGCCCGTCCTTTCAAATTCAGGAGGCTTCCGTCGGCCTTCTACGCTGCCGCAGGCAGTGCAGCTTGCACATCGGTCATATCGTATAGACTCGTCTGCCCGTTCACGTAACGGTTGTAAGCGACGAGCGCATACATTGCTTGATCCGTCGCCATCGGATCGACTTCGCCCGGTTTCGCGCCGCCGTTATCGACGCCGCCTTGCTTGATGTGGTAGAAGCCGCCGCCGGAAGCGGCGAATCCGAGCAGCGCGTCGACCGCAGAATGCCCGTTCTTCACGAATCGCGCATCCGTATGCGGATCGATGCCAAGGCTCGTCAGCGCCACGATTACCTGCGACACGCTCTCGGAATTCACCGAGTTCATGCTCGAATAGCCGCCATCGGCCCGTTGCGTCTTGGACAGCCATTCGATCGCGCGATCGACCGCAGCGCGTACCTTGTTGTCCGACTTATAATAGGGAGCCAAGCCTTGAATCGCCATTGCCGTTACATCCGGGTCGGGCTCCGTCGCTTGTTCACCCAGCGCCCAGCCGCCGCCGGAAATTTCCCGAGCGAGAATAAAGCGGACCAGCAGTTCGCGCGTCGTCTGCGTCTTGACGTCCGCCGCTGCCGGAATCTCATAATGGCTGCTGTCGAGGGCGATGAGCGCAAAAATCGGCCCGTTAATGCCTTGCTTGATAAGCGTATCGAAATCGGCCAGCGGCTTCAGCAGATTGTAGCCCGCTACATCGGTTACGTCTTGTCCCAGCGAAGTAAGCGCCAGAATGACGCGGTCGTATTCCGTATATTTGATCGCGTGCAGCTTGCCCGACTTCTCCTTCAGCGTCTCCGCCAAGTTCGCATTATACTTGGCGTAATACGAAGCCGGAACCTGCGCGCCCGAGCGCGCCAGCCCCAGCACCGTCCATTCGCCGCCAATGCTGGCGACGACCGGATCGGCAATGGTGCGCTGCTGATAAGCGGCCGTCGCTGCGATTAGATTGCGGACCGACTGCTTGCCGTCCTCCGGCGTACCGCCGCCGGAAGCGCCCGGCGCGCTGCCGCCGCGCTGATCGATTGCGCGGATAGCCACCACCGTCGCCATCTCGCGCGTGACGGCATCGGCCGGCTTGAAGCGATCGTTCTGCCCTACCATCAAGCCGAGCGAGACGACGGTCTTCACGTCCTGTGCCGCCCATTGCGACACTTGATCGGAATCTTGCAGCGGAGAGCCCGCCGTCTTAGCCGTTTGCAAGCCGAAAGCCCGTACGATCATGACGGCCATTTGCTCGCGCGTAATCGTATCGCCCGGATTAAATTTGCCGCCATAGCCGGTAATGAAGCCCGCTTCGTTCGCCGCAGCGACGTAAGGGTAGAACCATTGTCCTTTCGCCACGTCCTGGAAGCCGCTAGGCTTGCCCGATGTCGTATCGAGGCCAAGCGCCGTTACGAGCAGCTTCGTAAATTCCGCTCTCGTAATCGTCGACTTCGGATTCAGCTTGCCCCCGCTGCCTTGCAGCAGACCAAGCTGCGTTGCCCTGCCGACCGCATCGTAAGCCCATGCCGAGATGGCGTCGGCATCCGCATAGGTTGCGCTCAGATCGATAGCTCCGACCGAACCGGCCGGTTGCGTCGAATACGTCACATACGATGTAAAATGATTCGTCTTAATGACAAGATCGTCGCCGACAACATAAGCATAAGAAGCTTTCTCGCTGCCTGCCGTCGCCTGTGCGCCTTCTTGCTCCGACGAATAAATCGGAATCGGCACGAAACGGTTGTTCTCCACGTACCCGGCAAGCTTGCCTTTGCCGCCCTTGATCGTCAACGTAAGCATTGTGTCGAACAGGAAGGAGCCGGTCGAAGCGCCCATTACGAAGCCGAGGTCGATCGACTTCAACTGCTCTTGCCCGCTCAAGCTTCCTTGCACAAGCGCCTTCAGCTTCTCATCGTTCGTATTGAGCGCCGAGAACAATTCAATCGCGCCGCTGCCGGACTTCAGCTTCGTATCCTTGTCAATGGCGAGCGTTACGCCGCCTTTCTTCACGACAATGGACGGAATGCCGTCTTTGACGTCCTCGACTTGAAGCAGCACCTTCGCCTTTAAGTCCACGTCCGGTAGATTAACCGTAATCGAATCGGCGCTTCGCTGCTGCTGCGTGATGCGAATCCCGTAGTCCGATTGAATATCTTTCGGAACGTTGACGACCGGAGCTTTATCGTTCGGATCGATGGTCGCTCCGCCGCCCGTTCCGGGCGTTCCCGGATTTACCGGCGTATTCCCGCCGTCCTGCCCCGCTCCAAGATCGCCGCCCAGATTCGTCGTATACCGCCATTGAATGCTGTCGCCGCCCTTAAGCGCATATTGGCTTGCGCCGTAATTCGGATAAATGCCGTTCACGTTATACATCCAGCCGCTTCCCGTACCGTGATCGAATTCGCCGTCTCCGTCGATTGACTGCACATAGACGCTGCCGTATTGACCGCTCCACGTATACTCGAACGGAATCCCCTTCGCTTTCAACCGCCGCTCAAGCACGCTCCAGGCGGTATCCCCCGATTGCAGCTCCACTTGCTCGGCGCTGACAACATAGCCTTGCCCGATCGTCAGCTTGTCGACCGCAAGCGTGACGTACAGCTTCGGCTGCGTTCCGCCGTCCGTCCCCGGACCGGTTCCTCCCGGCGTCGACACGACGCTCGCTGCATATGCAGCGAAATCGGTAAAATGCTTCGTCTTTACGATCAGATCGCTGCCGCTGTCGTACGCGTACTCGCTCGCGCCGCTGGCGGCGCCTTCCGCGTCGGTTGCATATTTCGCAATGGCGTGAGCGGTGCCGTTTTGTATATATGCAGCCTGCTTGCCGCTCAGCCCCTGGAATGTCAGCGTCACGAATTGATCGAATGCAACCGAGGCGCTGCCGCCCATCGTAACGGCTTTCTCGACGGAATCCAGCTTCGCGCCTTGCGCGACGATACCGGCAATTTGCGATTGCAAAGCATCGGACGCCGCATCCAGACTTGTCAGCCATTGCAGCTTCGACGCATCGCCGCTTACGACTCGCGCGCCTTGCGGGATGAGGGCGGATACGGCGCCCTTGACCGCCTCAATCTGCGGAAGCGCTGCATCCGAAGGCAAGCCGAAGCTTACGCGCGAATATGCGTCTTCCGGAATGTCCACCGTAATCGATTTGTCGGCGTCCTTATCCGTAATTGGGATCAGGAAGTCGTGCGCGTCGTCCTGCGGAATAACGATATGCGGCTCATCGCCGGACGGAACTTTAACATTCAATTCTCTTGCCTGCTGAGGCATAACGTCCTTCATGTCATAGAGCCGCGGGGCCCCTTGCTTCATTCGGTTATAGGCAACGAGCGCATAAGCGCCTTGATCGGTCGCCATGTTGTCTACTTTGCCGGTCAGAACATGCTTAAAGCCGCCATCCGCTACTCCAAAAGCAAGCAAAGCATCGATCGCGGAAATACCGTTCTTAACGAATCTGGGGTCGGCAGCCGCATCGATGCCGATCTCCGACAGTGCCGTTACGACCTGCGAGAGGCTTTCGCTGCTCGTACTTCCGAACACGGTATACGATCCCGTCGCGTTCTGGGCTTGCGACAGCCAAGTTACCGCCCGGTCGACCGCCGCCTTCACGTCGGCGTTCTTCTCGTAATACGGGGCCAGCGCCTGAATCGCCATCGCCGTCATATCGACGTCCGCTTTCGTTACGCCAAGCGCCCAGCCGCCGGCTTCGGCCGTTCCTTTCTTCACTTCCTTGTCCAAAATGTAACCGATCAGGCTCGCGCGCGTTGCCTGCGTCTTGCCTTCCTCCGCTTCCGGGAATGCATAGCCGTACGTATCCATCCCGATAAGAGCAAAAAACGGGCCGTTATTGCCCTGCTTCAGCACGTAATCGTAATCGGCCAGCGCTTGCGTAATATCGTAGCCCGCCACGTCCCGCGCGTCTTTGCCGATTGCGGACAGCCCGATCAACAGGCGCGAATGCTCGGTGCTCTTGCTTTTGTCGAGAACGCCGCTATTCTTCTCCATCAGCGACGCGACTTGCGCCTTCACGTTATTGTAATAAATATCGTAGTAGCCGGTCGGAACCGGATAGTTGGCCCTTGCCAACGATAGGACGGACCATTCGCCGCCTCCCGTACCGAATTTCGGATTCGATACCGTAGCCAAGATGTATGCCAGGCTTTTGTTCAATTGCGCATTTGCGCGATCCGCAGCCGAACGGTACAGCACCGTAAAGCTCTGCTCCGCGCGATTACCCGCAGCATCCGTCGCGGAGACGATAATCGTATTGCTGCCGACATTCAACTGAACCGAATATTGCCCGCCGGCCGCGGTCGCCGCAACGACCGTTCCGTTCAGCCTCACTTCGGCGGCAATGTCCGTATCGACGTTATCCGTCACGCCGACTTTGAACGCCAGTTGCGCGCTCGCCGACTCTTGATTGTCCGTCAGCCCCTGTATCGTCATGACCGGCTTCGTCCGGTCCTTCGCCAGCTCCGCGTTCCATTCGGCCAGCGCGGCATCGACGCTCGCTTGCTCGCTCTCGATGTTCGCAAGCACTTCGTATGCATGATCGTAAGCGGCTTTTATTCCGGGCTTTTCAAGCAAGACAGCCTTGTCCGCACGGCCGTTAAACTCCGCAATGGCCGCCGTCAGCTCGTCCTTGTCCGCCGAGTCGATGAACCCGTACCCCCAAGCGGTATCCAGATCCGCCCCGTAGCCGTATACGCTGAATTGGGTTCGAATAACATCGCCGTCCTGCGGCGTATAGTCCGAGAAGCCGTACGGCGGAAACTCGTCGTTAACCTCACTCATCCAGCCGGACTGCGACGTATAGTCGGACGCGCCGAGCCAGTCCGGCTCCTGCTTCCCGCCGATCTGATCGTGGGCAATCTCGATTTGATCCAAAATATATTGCGGGATATGAATCTCGCTCGCGTCATCCTTCACCTTCAGTAAATAGAAGGCAGAATCAATGCTGCCCGTATAGCCAATATTGTCCGTTCCGAGCGCGCGCGTCAGTACGCTGGCGCCATTATCGTCCGCATAGAACGGCACCTTGACCGGCTCGCGGTAGTATCCCTGTCCGAGCGTAAATTTTTCGACCGATAATGTGACATAGCCCGCAGGCGTCGCCGCGGACGAATTATCCGCGCTAGCTTGTCCCGCTCCTGTCGCGAACAGGGACACGACGAGGCTCATAATGAGCAGCCACGCCGACCATTTGGTTAGTTGTTGTTTCATATCAAGCAATCCTTCCTCTCGTACCTAGTTGATGGTTGATTAAATCTTGCATTTCCGCATAACAAAGAACCTCTTAACCGGAACGTTAAGAGGTTCTTTCATGGCATGCCGAATAATAGCGGGCACGAAAAAACACACCTCCCTATCGCTCGTAGAGTTAATGGTGTTGCGTTCAGGCAGGTCTTCTGACTCAAGCGTCATCGCCTTTGCAGCCTTCCCGGTGCGGACCAGTGGCATTGCAGCAAAGACTCTTCTTATACAGCGGCGGGACCGTGCGGGATTCTCACCCGGCTTCCCTTTTAACCAATCGACGGCTTATCCATCCTCCGTGATTGGCACCCGAAATGATATGTAATTATCCTGCTAATCATAGCTTATAAATCGGGATTTGTCATGGGAATCGGCTATTTTTAATCTTTTGTCCTACACCGTCGCCGTGTTCTAACGAATCTGCCACCCGCTATTGGGCTGTTATAAGCTTTATTTTCAGCCTAATGAATCTCAACGGCCTTATTCGTGCAACAAATGGGCTAACTATGCGGCCATGACGGGAATAACGACGGTAGAGCTCGTTATTGTTGCGAAATCGAGTTTTGGGCTAGATTAGCGATTAAACGGTTCGTTAGCGGAACTGCATGAGGCGTCTGGCGGAGAATTGTTCTTAAAATAAAAGAAACCCGCAGACCGACGGCCTGCGGGTTTCTTTTATTTGTCGATATATACCGTTTTACTTGCTTGGTCCCAGCGTACTTGTGCGCCGAGCCCTTCTGAAATTGCTCGAACCGGCACTAAGGCTGTGTCCGCTTCAAGCTTGCCGTGCTGGCTAAGTTCCGCCCCGTTCACGACAATTCGAACGTTAACCTTTTCATTGTCCGATAGCTGTAATTGGCCCGCCACGCGTTGCTTAAACGTTGCCCAGCCCGTCCACTTGCCGTCGTCGTACATGAGACGCGGACAAATTTTGCCCGACCAGTCATAGTGCCTTCGCAGCCGGTCGATGCCCCAACCGCGCTGGCGAAGCAGTCGAGCGACCAGCTCGACCGCATTGTCGAGCGTCCGGTCGTAGCGGCCGCTCTCGCAGATTTCGATGGCAATGCTTGTCCGGTTGCCGCTTACCGCTCCGCTGCCGTCTCCGGCATGCCAGGCTGACTCGGCCAGCGGGATGCACTCGATCGCTTCGTTCTCGTCGACAACGAGGTGGAACGAAGCTGTACGGTCGTTGACCGGATTGGTCAGCCAGCCGCGCTCATTGCGCGCGGAGCTGGACGGATTGCCCGTATTGTGAATCGTAATCGAGGTTGCCGCCATTGCCAGTCCGGGGCGCCTGTTGTTCGGCGTAGTGGTCGGTATATGATCCGTAACGTATTTATAGACCATTCTTCTTCTCTCCGTTCCGATCGTTCTCATCGCCCAACTGTTGCAGCTTGTCACGAAGCGCCGCGGGCAACGGCACGCCTAGCAAGCCGAGATTTTCCGTAACGGACAACCCCTCCCGCGCCGCATAGAAGTAGACCGCCGCCGTTCGAAACACAGGAGCGACCGGCTGTACCCACTCGTCCAGCAAGGAAGCCAGTCCGATCACGAACAGAACGGTCGCTTTGCGAACGCCGCCCCAGAACATAATCTCGCTATTGAGCGTCTTTGCCCTCCACGCCCCCAATACCCCCGTCACATAATCAATCGCCATCAGCCACAACAGAATCTGGATCGTCTTGTCCCACCCCCCGAGCCAATCGGTCATTAGCAGGCCTGCAGCGGACGCCGCGCCGCCTAATGCCGACTCTTTGCCCGTCCCCGCTGCCGCCGCATAAATCGTCGCCGCGTATGCTTTAATCATGCGCTCCCCCTCCTCTCCAAGCAAATAGGCCCCGCTTATGCGGGGCCTTGAATCAAGTCTTGACGGTTGCGATCCGCAAGACAGGCGTTAATGCCGGCTTGCAGATCCGGACGCCGCTCGACCACAAATTCGTACGTATACGTGCCATCTATAATGCGTTGCGCCATGTAAGCCGCCATTAGATCCCGCCTCCTAGAATCAAATCATCCAGCGCTTCCTGCATCAGGGTAAGCTTGGCCTTTAAATCCTCTACTTGTTCGGCCAGCGGATTCGCGTATTCCGGAGTTGCCGGGTACGGCACGGCAACAAAAAATTCGCCGTCATATTCCAGGTAATGGCCGTCCGGCAAATTGACGATTTCTTCAGGCAGTTCGTCGACAACAACAAAATTCTGGTGAAGTTCAACCGAGTCGTCATAGTCTGGATAGACCCCTGTGACGCGCCCCTGCGAGTTATAAATAATTGCTATCAAGTAACTCCCTCCTTTTAGCCTGCCGCTACGTCATAAGCTATAGCTAGATTTTTGACACTGCAATTAAGAATCGTTCCCCCTGCACCTTGTAAGACCAAAAATATCGGACCAGGCTGCGTAATACGCAGCACAGCAGAAGCGGTAGCATACGTTGTCGAAGAGTTATAACCGAGCAATAAAGCGTCATAATATGGAGAGGAATAATTGTCTAAGAAGGAAGCTGATTCTGTTCCTATTGCCGTAGTAGTATCAAGGAGGCCCGTTGAAACCGCTAAAGAGCCCCCGTTATCGCTTAATTGGGCTCGACCCCATGCGGCAAGAAGATATACCCCCGGGCTGGTCCCCCCTGTTCCCGCCTTTAGATCAAACGTGACCTTCACCTCTCCGGCGAAAGCCGCATAAAATACATGCACCAGCTTGTATCTACTAATCGTATTTGTCCGCTCTGTCGGTACGCTGACCCTTGTCGTATTGCTTGTTTTATAAAGTGCCCCTCCCACTGGCTTCCACCCCGTTCCATCGTTATACTCAAGAAGCGTTCCGTTTGATCGAATTAAATTACCAACGGCAGACTGCACAAACGCCGTCGTTGCGATCTGCGTCGTATTCGTATTTAGAGCCGCCGTTGGCGCAGTTGGCGTTCCTGTGAATACAGGGGAGGCTTTAGCATTTTCAACCGCCGTTTTGACAAATGATGTCGAAGCAATTTGCGTGTTGCTTGTTCCTGCTGCCGCTGTCGGGACTAATGGCGTACCCGTAAACGTAGGAGAATCATTAAAAGTTAATTGCCTCCACGCCGTCCATGTTGTGCCGGAGTCATTAGTTACGCGTACGTATACGTCGGACGTAGTTATTCTTGTGTACATTTGAGAAGTCTGTGCCGACGAACGTCTGATAACGATCGCAGTCCCCTGTGATGCGACAGGTATATTAGGCGTATCTTGTTTAATCACATAGAAACCCGTATCTAATAGAGCATTCATATCCCTCGTATACGATATGCCTTGACCGTTGTTAGACGTCAACGGGAATGCTTGGGCCGAATTAATAGCATCCGCAACAAAAGCCGTTGTAGCAATCTGCGTGCTGTTCGTGCCTGCAACTGCTGTAGGCGCCGTCGGCGTTCCGGTAAGAGCCGGACTTGCTTTAAGGGCGTATTGGGGATGCGGGTCGCCAGCGCTCCCATGAGTGCCAGTCGTGAGCACCGGGTTCCCTCCGGCATTCGGCGGGTTATCAAACTCCCATCGATTGCTCGTGTAATTGTAAGAAAATTCCTGGTTGTAATTCGTTGCTCCATCGTAGCGAGGGGCAAAAATAATTCGGGAATCGCCCCCCTGTCCGACAGACGTCCAAAAAAGATCCAGCTCGTTCGTTCCATTATTATGTTGAAAGCGTTGAAGGATACTATTATTGGACTTCATGTACGTCGTAGCCCCCGTGGTAATCGATGAACCCGAAGCCATCGTAATCGGCCCCGTCACCGTACCGCCCGACTTTTGCAAATACTGCGTGTGCGGGTCGCCCGCGGAGACGTGCGCCGATACCGCTCCGTCGACCGTATCCTTGCGGGCGACGTCCGCGGCTGCGCTCGGCGCAGCGACCTGAACGCGCCCGCTCCCGTCCCGCTGCATCAGCGAGTTCGAATTCGGAGATGCCGTTGCGCCGTGCACGCCGGCCGTCGCGTCCATATGGGACTTCGCCGCTTCCAGGGAAGTGGCCGGCGCCGTTCGCCAATTGCTTTTGCCGGTGATCGACTTTATCATGTTGGCCATCCATCCGAGCAAGGTCGCGAGCGTTCCGCTATCGCCCGTCGGCGCCGTGCCGTCTGCAACGGCGCGTGTTCCGATTACCGCATCCGTAGCGGCGCCGTCCGCCAACTGGCCGCTGCCGACCGCCTTGTCCCCGAGCTGCCCCTGTCCGATCGCTTTATCGCCGATCTTCGCCTGCGTAACCGCCTTGGCCGCCAGCTTCGCCGTCGTCACCGATCCGTCCGGATGATCCAGTACGGCAGCCGTCTTGTGGGTCGTCAAATTTTGCTGGGCGCCGGCTGCGGATGCCGCTGCCGCATTAATTTCTTGCCCGATTTGATTCAGATCGGTTTCTTTCACGACATCGTTATATTGCCAGTTCGTTTTCGCCAATTCGCCTTCACTCCTCTACTGAGATGACTTGTACGATAAGTGTGTCCGTCGTAACCGGCAGGGTGACGGCGTTATCGCTTATCGTACCGGTTGAACTTTTTACTTCGACTCGGTTGACGGCCGCTACCGATCCGAGCGGAATCATATAATTGAGCGTAACGGTGCTGTTATCGGCTTGCTTTACCAAAAAATCCGTTATTTCGTATGCGCCGGAGTTTAACGATACTTTCGTTATCCGCCCCGCCGCGTACTCCGCCAACTCATGCTTAAAAGCAGATGTAATCAAGTGGCAATCACCCCCGCCCCCCGCTCGGCGAACGGCGTTACGCCGAGTCGCCAGCTTGTTCCCAGCCGGGCATTGCGGGCCAACGCGTAACTCGTAATCCGTTCCCGAAGCCGTACCTTATCGACCAAGGCCGTCTGCTGCCTATACTCCATATTGGCCGGCTTAAGAGTCGCTATAGTCCGCTCGACCTCGCCGAAAACCGGAGCGTCGTCAATCGCCGTCGTAACGGTCAACCGATACAAGCCGGGCTCCACCGTTACGGTCGCCCTTCCTTTGCCGGCGAGATAATCGATTCGCTCCTGCAAATACCGGACGGTGAACGGAGGCTTCGTCTGATACCGGTTCAGAATGCGAAGCCGGCGAAATTCCAGCGATTCCGACGGGACTGCCTGAATGCCCAGCATCGCTTCCCGCCGTTCAATGGAGTTCGTACCGGCCGTTGCGACAAATTGATCGTCGTACAGCCGCCGCACCGCTTGATGCAGGCTCTCCAGCTCGACATCCTCGGCGGCCGACAGCTCTACAAAATCTCTAATCTCCCGATAAAAGGGCGGCAAATAACGCAACACGCGATCAGCCATTGATCGTCACCGTCCCCATCAGCGGAATTTCATCCTGCGCAAGCGTCAGGTTGCCGGCCAAGCCGTTAAGCTTCGTTCCGGCAACGTCGATAACGCCGGGCACGTTCAGAACCGCCCCCTCGACCAGCGCAACCCGTACAACAAGCTGGCTTTGATTGGCCCAGGATTTCCGAAGATCCGTCAAATAAGCCTGAATCGCAGCCCCAATCGGCGCTTGCACCTGACTAACCGTTACACCGGACAGCGTAACCGTCGTTTGCACATTCAACGCTCTGCCGTTCACTCCGGCAATCGTCACCCGATGCCCGATGGGCGCCAGACCTCTTCCCGTCCCGGCATTTACGGTTGGATCGACAGCCGTTTGAACGGTATCGATCAACTGTGCGGACGGGACGGACCAGTCCGACGCGATGACCGTACATTTCACCGTCCCTCCGCCCTGCCACGTCGGGTATACCTTCAAGCCGCCGATGCCGTCCATAGCGCCGATCGTCTGCTTGTAATCCGCCGCATTGCCGCCGAAGGCCGGGCTGTTCACATGATCGTAGTAACGCGCCCGCAGCGCTTCGTCCGTTTCTTCGTCCTCTCCGGGCACCAGCACCTTGCCAAGCTCCGCACGGACAAGACCGGACACGTACTGAATAGGCAGCAGCGCGCCGAACGGCTGATTGCCGATAGCGCCAGCCGTCTCGCAGACGAGCGTATAGACGCCGGGGCTTATCCGCGAGGCTACGATGTAATTGACGTCGCCAATCGAATAACGCCCATCTTCCGGCACATCGATTGGCGCATCCGCCGCGCCGTAAAATTTCCCTTCCCGTCTGGCTAACGTCGCCTTCTCCCGGTTTACCCCGAATTCGGCTGTGCGCCGGGCCAGCTCGTCTCCCGAGGCCGTATCGGCAAAGGACAAGCTGTAATTGATATCGAGCTCGATATACATTTGCGCAAGCTCCGCCGCAGCAGGCGCCAAAGCGTCGTAGATGATCGAGCCTTGGCGCTTGTCAATGTCTCCCGGCACTCTCGCAAGCATGCGCTCCAGAATAGCCTCCGCAGTCTGTGTCTCATACATTGGTCGTCACCTCCCCCGTAAAATCTCCGAATATCGATGCTACGGCAAATACGGCCGATGCGCAGTCCCCATCGATCGCAATCGTAATGTCGGCGACATCGCGAATTCGGTCGTCCTGCATCAACGCTTCCCGAATATGGCGGCGAAGCTCGGATTCGACGAGCTCCGGACTCTTCCCAACGAGCCTCGTCATTTCGCTGCCGTATTCGGCATCGTATATCAGGTAAGCGAACCGATCCGTCTGAAGCGCTTTGCGGACCGCTTGCTTGACCGCTTCCAGTCCGTCGATCATGCCGATCCCTCTGCCGCGGTCTAAATCCAGCTTCCAGGTCAGCGACGGCATCTGCGCTTCGATGCTGTCTGCCGCTATCTGTCCGCCGATCGGAATCATGTCCCCACCACCTTATCGAGAATTAAATATCGCTGCCCGCCCTGAAGCCGGACAAGCACCACCTGATCGCCGGCTTGCAGCGCGGGGCGAATGACATATTCGACGCTGCCGACAACCACCTTCAATTCCGCGGTCGCTTCGGTCAACACTAAAAAATCCGCATCGAGAGTGAAACGCTGGTCGACGTTTACTTCGAGCGGATTGGATTGGGTTACGGAGCCGAATAAGAAGGCGACCGGATTCGACGCCTCCACGGCGGTCATTGCGGCCTTGCGAATAGCATCCAGCATGTTAAATCACCCTTAACGTAATGGACATATAATGCTCCGCGCTGCCGAAGCTGTGCTTCACTTCTTCCGCAAGCATGAGCTGATTGATGCCTAAAGACGAGATGCCGATCGGCAAGTACATGCCTGCGCGAACGCGAATATCGCCGAGCGCATCGATCGATAACGTGCGCTGCTCGCGATTTTTGAGCGTGGCCAGTTGATTGAGCCTTTGCTCGATTTGCGCGGCGTTCAGATTATCGTCCACGCTCTCGTACAACTGCAGCACGCCCCATTGCGCCATATTGGCGCTATCCTGCACCAGAAAGATGTCGCGTTTGCCCGTCTCGTTGTTGTTGCGGTACAGCTTGATTCGATTATACGTATCGCTGTCGATATCCTGCGCGTAATCGTATCCGGTCAGCAGGCTGTCGTCGCCAATATAGAAATCGGTTCTCAACTGACTTACCCGCCGGAGCGATAAAGCGCCGCAATCGTCAAAAAACACAAAGAACTGCCCGGCATTGCTGATCGTGAGCGCATTGGCCTTCTCGATCATATCAAGCAGCGTCTGGCCGTCCTCCATCATGGAAGGGATCTTGTACCCTGTCGCGTCTATTCTGCCGGTCTTCAATTTGAAATCGGCGGCGATCTGCCGGATGACGTCTCCGGTCTCTACGTTTTTGAAAACATAAGTGTCCTTATTCAGCAAATATCGCATCTGGTCGTACGCCGTAACGCTAATTTCCCGATCGGCGTTCTGCTTCAGCCGGAAGACGTAGCCGTAGAAAACGTTCACGTCGCCGAGCCGAACGCGAACGACATCCCCGTTGCTGATCGCAAACGTCTCATTCTGAGTCTCCCCGCCGTTCGCCAAAGAAAATTCGAGAGAGGAGGGCTTGCCGACGCGAGCCGTCGTCCAGGAAACGTCCGTCGCAATTTTCGATACGTCCCATACGCGGCCGTCTTTGTTATCGACCAAAATCTCAAGCATGAGCCTGCACCGCCGGCAGCTTCAATATCGTGCCGATCTTAAGCCTCTTCGTCTGGGCGTCGCTAATTCCGTTCAACGCTTGAATCTCTCGCCAGCGATTGCCGCTGCCCAGCGTCTTCTGAGCGATCGTCCACAGCGAATCGCCCGCAACGATCGTATACGTCTTCGGCGGAACACGCTCATCCACACGCTTCTCGGCCGCTTTCGTCACCGTGTTTTTCTCCAGCTTGACCCGCTGCGCCGAGAAGAACCGGTACTCCTTCAGCTTCAGCTTGTACTCGATATCGCCGGGCGAGCCGCCGGACTCGCGCCACTCGAACGATTCGATGCTTGCCGGCGTGTTGATTTCCATCGTCGATCCAATATAAACGAAGCGAATCGGCCATTTGGATTCCCACCAGCGCATAATTTGATCGACATACTGCTTGGGAGTACGCGGAAACTTAGTCAGAATATACGGATGATTATACGGGGTGAAGGTTGCGGGATGGTATGGAAAAAAGCTTTCGATGCTGTATTCCTTCAGCCCCCGATCCTTAATGACATTGATTTTGCCTGCGCCTTGAACCTCGTGCTCCGCGCCATCGCCGCTCACGCTGACGCCGATCTCTGCAGGCAGCACCGGCAGGTCGAAGCCTTCCTTCTGATTGTTCCAGCTTAGCCATATTCCATAACTCATCCATACACCCCCTGAGCGGACGACACGAGTTCTTCCTGCAAGCGTACCTTAATGTTTGCCACAATCTCGTCGACGGAGCGGCCCTCTTGACGAACATGAGTGTCTCCGAAGCTTAACTGCGGCTGCAGCGTGACGAAATTTTGAATGTTTTTCATCTCCGCAAGCTCGCGCATCATCTTCAGATCCTCGCTGGATATGTCCACCTTGTCGTTAATTTTGCCGACCTCGCCTACCCTGTTAATGTTATCGACGTTCGCCGCCATCGGCTGCTGCGAGCTGTTCCATTTATTAAGCGCCGACTCGTCGACGCTTGCCCCTTTAAACTGAAAGGAGTTGGCGAACGAAGACCCTTTCTTGAAGCCGTAATCGAATTCGTTTTTCAAATTTTTCTGCTGCATGCGGCCGATCGTTACGACCGATTGGCTGCTCTCCGGCTTCTCGAGCTTATCCAGCATTCCTTGCAGTCTGTCGCTCAACGCGCTGGCGTTCTCCGTATCGAACAAATCGACGGTGCCAAGTTTGACCCCGGTCAGGTCGGCAATCTTCTTGCTTAACCAATTGAAGCCTTTCAATATTCCATTGATTGCGTCGAGTATCGTCTCCATAAACCCGCCTGCAAAATCTTCCGCGCTGCGCAGCATGTTCAGCATATAACCCCCGAACGTCATCGCCAGATCATAGATCAGCTTCTGCACCGCATAGGTCGGATCGATAAACAAGTTAATTAAAAATTCGGCAAAGCTGGCGAAATAGTTCCATAAGGTTGCGACCGTATTGTAAATAATACCGCCCAACGTCGTAAACAACCCGACGATAAAACCGATCACGTCCGATGCCGTTACGCCGCACTGCTGCAGTACGTACATGAATGTCCCGACAAGAGCGGCAACAAGTATAATCGGCCAGTTCATCAGCAGCCATTCGGCAATGATGACGGACAAAGGAGCTATAGAGGCCCACAATGACGCAATCATAGCCCCTAGCGGCGGAATCATAGCCCACAGCCTCGGGATGAGCAGCATACCGATGAGCGAAGCGATTCCCCCTAATACCGAACTGAATATATCCCAGTTGTTCGCTACAACCTCGCCCAGCCACAATGCGCCGCGAACCAGGTCCGCCATGAGGGAGGTTACCCATCCAATAGCAGTACCCAAAGCATGGAAGAACGCCTGCGCCTCGCCTTGTTGAAACATCCGGTTAAGCATCGCAATAAGCGGAAGCAAGGCTTGAACGATCGCATTGCCTGCATCCGCCATCGTTGCCTTCGTGTTGTTGCCCAGCGTTTTGAGCTGGTTCGCCGGGGTGGCCATCATCGTCTGAAAAGCTTGCTCGCCCATCCGCTGCTTCTCAAGCAATTGGTTGAACGCCTGAATGAAGCCGTCGATATTGCCCGATTGGCCAAGACGATCGATATTAAGCTCCTTCATAGCGGGCTCCGGCATGCTGAAGCTCTCGGCCAAGGAACCCGTATCGCCGCCCATCGCCGCCTTTAATGCGGAAGCCGCCTCCTTGATCCCGCCGCCTGAAAGGTCGAATGCCGCCAGTTGAGCGGCCATGCTATTTAACTGGCTCAACTGATCGGTATTTTGCGTCACCGGGAAGAACGACAACGCGCCTTGAAGCGCCTCCGTCACATCCTGTCCCGTCGCCAGAGCCTCCTGCTTGAACTTCTCGGACATGGAGCTGCCCACGGTCACATCGCCCGTTCGGGCAATAAACGTATCTTTCAGCTTCTGCTGATCCAGCGAGCCGACAACCGATAATCCGATCTGCGCCCCGGCGAGCAACAAGTATTGCTTCCCAATTCCTTTGAGGTAATCCAATACCCCTTTAAACCGGCCTCCCATTCGGCCCACATTGCCGTTAAGCTGCCCCTGCAAATCGTTAATTCGCTGCTCCAGTGCGGCGATTCGCTGCAGCGCGGCTTCAAGCTGACTCGTATTGTCGCTCATGGAGCCGAGCCGCCTTGTCGCGGTCAGCAAGCGCATGACAAGCCGCTGGAGATTGGCGAACATCACATGGAGCGAAGCCGGCAGAACGACCTGAATTTGCGCCCGGATCGTACCGAGCTCCGACTCAACCCGCTGCTTGATGACGGCAATGTCCGCCGCATCGATATGAAGCCCAATCGTGCCGATATGCTCGAAGGCGGCGGATAATTGCGTTCGGATATGCGACAAATCCGGCGCCCTTATTCCAACCGTAATCGACGAGAACAAATCGCCGATACGTTGACGAAGAGACAACGCTTCCTGAACAGCCGCTTCTCCGTCCACGGCAACGGGAATGGCGACAGGCCTGACGCCGCTCAGTACAGCCGATAGCCGGGATCGTACGCTTGCGGCATCCGGAATCGTTACCTGAGCCATGACCTCGACGCGCCCTATGCTTTGCAGCCGGCTTTGGACCTGATCGATCCGGCTCATCGCTACGGAAGCGTCCACTTCAACCGCTATACGCTGCTGGAAGGTTTGCCGCAGCCGTTCCGCGGCGCTTACGGTACGGTTCAGCGCCTGCTGCGCGCGGCCGAGGGTGGACGAAAACTGATCGATCATTTTTAAGCTCACGCTTATAGTTGGCATCCTGTACCCCCTCGCTTTGCTACTTTTTGCGTGATTTCGAGGCTTGCCTTTCTTTCTTGACCCGAATGTCGATCATGGCATAGATGGCCGCCTTGTGAAGGCGGCCCATCTGCATGAGATCATGGGGCAATATTTTTAATTCGTGGAGGGCGTAGTAGGCGTATACCGCCTCGCTATCGCCCTCCTCGATCAGTTTTTTACCTCTTCGACCAGGTCGTTCATATCGCGATCGAAGCCGTTAAGCTCCTGAACCTTCCCGACCAGACCGGCATATTCGCCGGGACGAAGCATTTTACGAAGAAGACTTTCCGCTCCAAGCACACCGTACGACTGCTGCAGCTCGGCGTCCTTCAGATTCGGGAACACGACGCTTGCGACGACAAGCTTGGCCAAGTATTCGTCGGCGTTCGTCTCCATCGTCTGCTGGCCGTGCTTGCCTTTCATCTTGCGCGTAGCCGCCTTGCGGCATTCCTCGTTCTCCGCTTCCGTCATGCTGCGCAGCTTCCATGCCACAGGCACGCCTTCGCTGTCGCGAAACCGATCCGAGACGACGAACGTCTCGGCTTCTTCCGTCACTGCATTTTGCGCATAGAATGCGCTCAAATCATGTGCCATATCGTTGAATCCTCCTATTATTTAATTATTGCCAGAGACGAGGCTGCTCGAATGTATCGTTCAGGCTGACGCCTTCGAACGTGAACTCGATTTCCTCTTCCAGCGCTTCACTTTCGGTATCGAGCTTGGCGATGATGACCTTGTCCAGATTGACGCCTTTGAGCGTGACGTCCTGCTTGCCGATCGACGAGTTCGGGTCCTCGTTCACAATCTGAATGTCGAAATAGGTATCGATGCCTTTGGCGACATACGACAGCATCAGCTCGCGGAACTTGGACGTCACGTAGTAGATCGTCATGCTGCCGCTGCCGGACCAGCCGGTCGCTTTATGCTGCGTACCGCGTTGACCCAACGTTTTGATTTCCGCTTTTTCCTTCTCGATCGTCGCTTCGAGCGATTTGATATAAAACATTTCCTCGACTTGCCCGTTAATCTTCGCGTAGGCACGTCCTTCCTGTCCGTTGATCGTATCGTTGGCGCGCATATATGCCATCCTACTTCACCTTCACTTTCATATAAATTTTTTCAACGCTGTCGACCGGCTGGATGCTTGCTTCCACCGTAACGCTGTCGGAATCGATACCCTGGAGGACGGCGATGTCCGACTGCGCATCGAAGTTCTGGATCGCATTCGCATCTTGCAGCCCGGTCAGATACGTCACGATTTCGGACTTCAGCATATTGCGCCCGTCGGCGTTATTGTTCACTTTGCCAAGATAGTATTGTTCGAAAATACGCTTGACGTCGTTGCCGATGCCGTCCAGCACCCGGATGACCCGGTTTTTGCGGAACGCTTTGCCTTTATCGCCGCCGAAGCTGGTCAGACTGTTAATATCCTGCTCGACGATAACCCGGCCGTTGCTTGCCGTGAAGACGAACTCGCCCGCTTCGAGCGCGGCAATCGTCTGCGAATTCGTATAGCGCGGCAAAGCGTCCACAGCGTCGTCGTAGCTCTGGAACGTCAGCGATTCGGACACCCCGGCTGCCGACGTCGCTCCCGCGACCCATGCCGTCGCCTGCGCAGCCGTAAGGCTCGTGCCGTCCGACAGCACGACGCCGTTCTTCACGCTGATGACGCCCTCGTGATCGGCCAACGGGTAATTTTCCAGCACGGCCTGAATCATTTTCCCTTCCGACTCGCGCAGCCTTCTTGCGAATGCGGAATAGACGCCTTTAAGCGTGTTATCCGTAGCGGACAGCGCCACCGTCTGAAACTCTTCCAGTTCAAGCGCCGCCAGAAAGTCGGTATGGTCGGCGTTCGTCGCGCTTCCGTCGTCGCCGCCGGTCAGCGCCGCGCCTGCGCTTGGCGTGAGCGTGCCCGTGCCGCTGAAGCCGACCCACCGGTTAGGCTTCAGCTCGTCCACATGAGACACCGTCTGCGTCTCTACCGCATCGCCGTCGAGCACGGTCGTTACGTCGAATTTCGTGTCGTCGTCAATATTGGCCTGCACGATCACTGTCAAATCGTTGCCGCGTACGCCGCCGTGAGCCGCCGTCACCGTCAATGCGCCGATTGCCGCGCTCGCCTTCGTTCCGGCGTTGAGCCGGTAAAGCAGCAGCGTGGACGCGCGCTTCAACGCTTCCCGCACGAGCAGCAGCCGCTGCGACGAAATATCGTAGCCAAGGACGTCTTTGACGTTCTCGCCCGCATGAATTTGAAGCATTTGCTTAGCCGGTCCCCAAGACAAAGGAAGACCGATTGCGGCCGTGCCTCTTTCACCCATTGCGCCTAGCGATCCCGCATCGTTCACAAAGTTAATGTAGATGCCCGGACGCACCTTATTTTGAGTTGTCCATACTCCGCCTGCCATTCTACTTCACCGACCTTTTCTCAAATTCTCGAATAAGACGCTCTACCGCGCCGATCGTATACGTTTCTCCATCCGTCAAAATCGCCGATACGACATCTTTGTGCTGCGGGCTGAACCGATTAGACGCCGCAATTTGCTGCTTGCTGTAGCCAATAGCGGATGCCGTCATCTCTTGCGCTGCCTGTTTGCTCATTTGATCCATCCTTCCATATCCATCGCTGCCATTGCAGGCCCCGATTGTTCTTGTTTCATAACGTCCATCTTTATATCGAAGAAAAAATACATAACGCCTTCGACCATCTCGTACCGCATCCCCGTCCCCCGAAGCCGTCCGCTTTCCATTGGGATATATTCGAGTGCTTCCACAAGCCGCTCGGCCACTGTGCAAGCTTCCCGAATCGGCTCGGAGGAATTCGACGACGGGTAATATTGAATTTTAAAGGCGTATACGCATACGTAACGGGGGCCCATAATCCGGTTATGCGTTACAGAGAAGTCCGTCACCCTAAAGTGCGGCTCCATCAGTCCCGGACTGATGGATTCCGTATAAATCGCTACGCCGGGGAATGATTCCGCCAATGCGCCGACCACCGAATCGCGTACATCGATAACCGTACCCACCCTCTCACCTCAAGTGCCGGTTAATAAATGATTGGATCTTCCGCTTCATATCTTGTATGGGACCGTCAGCATCGCCTTCAACTGCCCGCGAAGCTTGGTCCACCCGCCGAGCGCCAGCGTTCCGAGACTAGCCATTGGGCTTGCCTCCTTCCTGCGATCGCCCTGACAGGAGGTGCTCTACGGTTCCGTGCTCCAAGTCGCTTCTTCAACCATGCCACGACATCAACCTCGCTTTCCTTCCGGCGCCGCCGGTAAAATAGAAGGGCCCCGGCAGTCTCAGCCGGGGCCCTTGAACGTATCTCATCTAAATACAAAAGGCCGTCCGATTGGACGACCTCAGCTCGTATACAATGTTTTCATACTAGCATCTTAACACGGGTTGACACGCTTTACTACGCCTATGTTCCGCCACTTCGCCGCCAACCGTCCGCCACTGCATAGACAGCGGGCACAATCAAGGCAGCGCTTGTTCCGGCTGCTTTAACGTTGATCCGGCGGGCAGCATGCGGCGCGTGCTTAACAAACAAAAAAGTCGTCCGATTGGACGACCTCAGCTCGTATACAATGTTTTCATACTAGCATCTTAACATGGGTTGACACGCTTTGCTACGCCTATGTTCCGCCACTTCGCCGCCAGCCGTCCGCCCTACATCGATAACCGGCAAAATTCGTGCAACGCCTTCGGACGGCTTCGCTCAAAGGTACGCCGCGACGTCTGCATACGTTCGACGACTTCGACGATTTCTAATCCCTCGACATATCGCAGGCGCAGCAGCAGCGCGTAGTCCGGCTTATAGCTTTCCAGCGCCGTTAACGCCGCATCGATCTGGTCGCGCTCGTTCTGCAAATCCTGAAACTCGCTCAATCGGTCCAGAACTCCCTCGTAGCCTTCTCTGTTGCCGGTACGCGCTTCAATAACCTTTTCGATTTTCTGGCGAATTTCCCGTAATGCCTGCGCGTCCTCCGGGTCGTCGGCCGTCCGCGGCACCGCCGCCAATTGCGCCTTGGTGCCTGCCGGGTAGCCGGCCAAATACGCATGAGCCGTCCGCTCCAACACCTGCTCGCGCTTGGTGAGATACATGTAGGTTGGCATAGTGCGCAGCCGGCGGTGCAATTCCATCAGATGGTCGTCCTGATTCATTCGGCTGACGGTAATTCCCGCGCCTACCGAGTAATTTTCCAACACTTTAATGCGGGCTACGATTCGCTTATAGCCGCCAAGCCGTTCAATGGCTTCGGACTCATGCATTTTATAATAAGACGAATGGTCTGCGGAGTATTGCGGATTCATATAAGGATCATCCTTTCCATTATGGCCTTAGCAGCCGGTAGTTGCACTTCGATATATTGAGGGCTTGTCGATTCTTATGCCGGTCTAATGCCGCTTACCTCGGAGATGAACCGGTCGATTCCCTCGTGTGAATCGATAATATAATGTTTGCGACCGCTCCCCAACAGCCTCTTCACCCAACGCAACTGCGCCTTATCGAATTTCTTGCCGGGTATTTTCATCACCACATAGATCGTCCTGCCTCCAGGGAGAATGACAATTCGATCCGACACCTCCCGATCTCCCGGGCTTGCCCATCGCGGCGCCATGCCGCCGAGCCGTTCAACCTCTTGTACCAGCCTGTGCTCCAGCGTCGACTGCTCCAGCGTTCCAATTCCGCCGATTGTGTGCAATAGTGGCTCACCTCCCTTCCTTCAGCTCGCGTTCTTCTCTGATTTTATAATTTGTGACTGTCGCAAGATTTTGATAAAATTTTTATCAAAATGTATAAAACGCGATTGAAAGACTCACGCTATTGACGGTAACAAGTTTGTCGTGTATACTAAAAAGATAACTTTTTTATCAAATCTAACATGATTTTCTTTCATTCACTACCCCTTTATCGTATTTCGATTATATTTGATACAAATATTATCGTCAATACTATTTTGATAATAATATTATCTAAATCCCGAAAGGTAGACATGCAATGAGCCTAAATCAAAGAATCTCGGCTTTGCGGAGCTATAGAAGGCTTACGCAGGAGCAAGTCGCCAGCGCGCTTGGCGTCAAACGCGCCAGATATAATGCATGGGAGAACGGCATTGCCAACCCCGATCATGTGATGCTGGCAGCGTTAGCTCAATTTCACGGGGTCACGGTCGATTTCCTGCTCGGACTGTCGCACCCGGAAGGCGAAAGGCATCTCTCCGGCGACAATTATGCCGATAGTTACACCGAGGAATCGTTCCTTGCGGAATTGGCGAGCGAGTTAGAGCGAAACCATCGTCTCGCCAGAGGCAAGGAGCATAATGAAATCGAGACGATCGCAGCACATCACGATGGAGAAGAGTGGACAGATGCAGAACGCGAGGAAATTGAGCGCTTTAAGGATTACATCCGATCTAAACGCAAACATCAGGAGTGAAGCTATGGCATATGAATACCTGCTGAGAGATACCGCATCCTACGGCATCGATATCCAAGAGCGCCCAATGGTCCCATCGATTAAAGGTCTCTACGGCGACGGCACAATATGGATTAATCAATCGATCCCAACCTCGGCAGAGAAAGCGTGCGTACTGGCGGAAGAGCTTGGACATTACCACACGTCATCAGGCGATATTCTCGACCAGCAGGATACGATAAACCGGAAGCAGGAGCTGCGCGCCAGACGATGGGCTTACCAGCGTTTAATTCCGCTGGAACGCATTGTGGACGCTTATAAAGCCCGCGTGAAGGGACGATACGAGCTTGCCGAATTTTTGGGTGTGACGGAGCCGTTCTTGCAGTCCGCCATCGATCGCTACCGCGACAAGCATGGGCTGTTCACGATTATCGACGATCGATACATCGTTTATTTCGAACCGCTTCGCGTTGCCGAAATTTTTGCGCCGCGCTAACTATCGCCGAGAGGCGTTTTATTATTCGCTAATAACAGAACGCATGTTCTTGTTCTGGAATTGCGAGCATAATAAATAATCCGCAGAATGATTCTGCGGACCCATTGTCGAGAAATCCAATATTTTATGTTGAGAAGTCTGGGTCTCTCGGTTGATTGGGAGGTTATGGAAGGCACACCACGCACACAGCAGGAACGTATTACGCTTACAGAGCCGGTCGTCGGTCGACATCCTCGCATGAATAAAAGCCCAACGCAGACGGTTATCTTACTCGCCAACGATTCCATTGCGAATGAAATAGCTTTGAATTGGCGACGCCGACCGACACCGACGCATCCCCACTCCCGTAAAGCGCAAAAAGCCCCACGCGAATGGCGTGGGGCCCTGCTAACATCTTTAACCGATCGAGCCTTCCATCTCAAATTTAATGAGACGGTTCATCTCGACCGCGTACTCCATCGGCAGCTCTTTCGTGAACGGCTCGATGAAGCCCATGACGATCATCTGCGTCGCTTCCGCTTCCGACAGGCCGCGGCTCATCAGGTAGAAGAGTTGGTCCTCGGACACCTTCGATACCGTCGCTTCATGCTCCAGCGTAATGTTGTCGTTCAGAATCTCGTTGTACGGAATCGTATCCGACGTCGACTCGTTATCGAGAATGAGCGTGTCGCATTTGACGTTCGCTTTCGAGCCTTCGGAGTTGCGTCCGAACGAAGCCAGACCGCGATACGTCACTTTGCCGCCATGCTTGGAGATTGACTTCGACACGATCGTCGACGTCGTATCCGGCGCCAAGTGGATCATTTTCGCGCCTGCGTCCTGATGCTGGCCTTTGCCTGCTACCGCGATCGACAGAACCATGCCTTTCGCGCCGCGTCCTTTCAGAATAACCGCAGGATATTTCATCGTCAGCTTCGAGCCGATGTTGCCGTCGACCCATTCCATCGTCGCGTTCTCTTCCGCAACGGCGCGTTTCGTGACGAGGTTATAAATGTTCGGCGCCCAGTTCTGGATCGTCGTATAGCGAACGCGAGCGTTCTTCTTCACGATAATCTCAACGACCGCGCTGTGCAGCGAGTTCGTGCTGTATACCGGCGCCGTGCAGCCTTCTACGTAATGCACGAAGCTGTCTTCGTCCGCGATGATGAGCGTACGCTCGAATTGGCCCATATTCTCCGAGTTGATTCGGAAGTAAGCTTGAAGCGGGATTTCGCACTTCACGCCTTTCGGCACGTAGATAAAGCTGCCGCCCGACCATACCGCGCTGTTCAGCGCCGCGAACTTATTGTCCGCCGGAGGAATAACCGTACCGAAATATTCTTTGAACAGCTCCGGATGCTCGCGAAGCGCCGTGTCCGTATCGGTGAAAATAACGCCCTGCTTCTCCAGATCTTCCTGCATGCTGTGGTAGACGACCTCGGACTCGTATTGCGCCGATACGCCGGCAAGGAACTTCTGCTCCGCTTCCGGAATACCAAGCTTGTCGAACGTTTCCTTAATTTCGGCCGGTACTTCCTCCCACGTTTTGCCTTGTTTCTCGGAAGGCTTAACGTAGTATTGGATGTCGTCGAAATCGAGATCGTCCAGCTTGCCGCCCCATTGCGGCATCGGCATTTTGTTGAACTGCTCGAGCGATTTCAGACGGAAATTCAACATGAATTCCGGCTCGCCCTTCATTTCCGAAATTGTACGGACGATCTCCGGCGTCAATCCTTTACCGGATTGGAATACCGCCTTATGCTCGTCGCGAAAGCCATACTTATACTCTTCCATCTCCGGCATTTTCTTTGCCATGGCCGATCACGCCTCCTCTAAATTTTAATTAAATCATGTCGTTATTCGAATGCCCGGTTCGAGAGCCGAGCGTCTATCATCTATTATTGCTGCTGATGCTCGATCCCTTTGCGAAGCGCGTTCCACGACAGCGTCGCACACTTGATGCGGGCGGGGAACTTGTTCACGCCGGACAGCGCTTCGATGTCTTCCAACTCGTCGAACTCGACCGGCTCGCCTTTCATAAGCGCCGAGAAGCGGTCCGCCAGCTCAAGCGCCTCCGCATACGTTTTCCCTTTCACCGCTTCGGTCATCATGGATGCCGACGACAGGCTGATCGAGCAGCCTTCGCCGCTGAATCTTGCATCGACTACTTTGCCGTCCTCCACCTGCAATTGCAACGCGATACGGTCGCCGCAAGTGGGATTGTTCAAATTGATCGTAACCGACTCATGCTCCAGCGTACCACGGTTTCTCGGGTTTTTGTAGTGGTCCATGATGACTCTGCGATACAAATCATCCAATTGCATGGCCGAAAAACTCCTTTGTCCGCTGCAGGGAACCGACCAGACGGTCGATCTCCGCCTCGGTATTGTACAGATAGAAGCTTGCCCGAGCCGTAGAACTTACATTCAGCCAGCGCATCAGCGGCTGGCAGCAGTGATGGCCCGCGCGAACCGCGATTCCCTCGGAATCGAGCGCCGTCGCGACATCGTGCGGATGAACGTCGTCCAGATTGAATGTGACGAGACCGACACGTCCTTGCTTCGGTCCGTAAATCGTAATGCCCTCGATCTCGGACAACTGCTCGTAAGCGTATGCCGCCAGCTTCTGCTCGTGCCGGTGAATGTCGTCCAGACCGACCTCCTGCAAGAAGTCGATCGCAGCCGCCAGACCGACCGCGCCCGCGATCAGCGGCGTGCCGCCCTCGAACCGCGTCGGCGCATCCTTCCACGTCGATTCGTACAGCTCGACGAAGTCGATCATTTCGCCGCCGTATTCGATCGGCTCCATCTTATTCAACAGCGACTTCTTGCCGTACAGCGCGCCCATGCCGGTAGGGCCGCACATCTTGTGGGCGGAGAACGCATAGAAGTCGCAGCCGAGCTCCTGCACGTCAACTTTCAGATGCGGCGTGCTTTGCGCACCGTCGACGACCATGACGGCGCCGTTGCGATGCGCGATTTCCGCCACCTGCTTGACGGGATTAATAACGCCGAGCACGTTCGACGCGTACGTCATCGCCACGACCTTCGTCCGGCTCGTCACCGTCGCTTCCACATCGGCCAGCACAATCGTGCCGTCGGGCTGCATCGGAATATATTTTAGCGTCGCGCCTGTCGCTTTCGCCGCTTGCTGCCACGGAATGAGGTTGCTGTGATGCTCCATCGGCGTAATGACGATTTCGTCGCCTTCGCCGCATACCGAGCGGGCATAGCTGCTTGCGACCAGGTTGATCGCCGTTGTCGTACCGCGTGTGAACACGATCTCTTCTTCGCTTGCAGCGTTCAGGAACGATGCGACTTTCGCGCGGGCGCCTTCATAGGCTTCCGTTGCGCGCGAGCCGAGCGTGTGAACGCCGCGATGAACGTTGGCATTGTCCCATTCGTAATAGCGTGTTATCGCATCAATGACGGAACGCGGCTTCTGTGAAGTAGCCGCGCTGTCCAAGTAAACGAGCGGATGCCCGTTTATCTCTTGATGCAATATCGGGAATTGCTCCCGTATCGCATTTACATTCATGCCTCCAGCTTCCTTTCGAGCAGACGCTGAAGCTGCTCACGGACGGCGTCAATCGGAATCTCCGATACAACCGGCGCCAAGAAACCGTAGATGATGAGCCGTTCCGCATCCCTCTTGGAAATGCCCCGGGACATCAGGTAGTACACCTGCTCCGGGTTAACTTGGCCTACGCTTGCCGCGTGGCCTGCCGTCACATCGTCCTCGTCGATCAACAGAATCGGGTTGGCATCGCCGCGCGATTTCGGGCTGAGCATGAGCACTTTCTCCGTCTGCTCGCCGTTCGCCTTCGTTGCGCCTTTCTCGATCTTCGTAATGCCGTTAATAATGGCCGTTGCTTCGTCGCGCATTACCGCGCGCGTAATCATCTGGCTGTCGGAGCTGCGGCCCCAATGCACCGCTTGCGTCGTCAAGCTCATCTTCTGCGCGTTCGAGCCGATGCTGATGACTTTGGAATCGGACGACGAGCCGTTGCCCTTCAGCACCGATTTCGTATCGGACAGCGTATTGCCGTCGTTCAGATCGCCGATGACCCATTCTACGCGCGCATCGTTGTCGAGCGTCGCGCGGCGGATCGACAGGTCGACCACTTCGCCGCTCATGTTATGAATGGAAGCGAAGTTCACTTGCGCGCCCGCTTTCGCCACAATCTCGACGATCGAATGATGAACGGAAGCGCCCGATGCCGCGCCGCCCGTCGTCACGACGTTGTCGACATACGTTACGCGGCTGTGCGTATCCGCTACGATCAGAATATGAGGCGCGAACGCCGCGTCCGCATCGTCGTTGAACAGCACCGCTTGCAGCGGCAGCTCGACCTCGACGTTCTTCGGCACGTACAGGAATACCCCGCCGTTCCACAGCGCGCCGTGCAGCGCCGTCAATTTGTCCTCGTTATTCGCAACGACCGAATGCAGGTACGGTTGAACAAGGTCGCCGTGCTCGCGAGCAGCCGTCTCCAAATCGGTGAAAATAACGCCTTGCGCCTTCAGCTCGTCGGACAGCTTTGCATAGACGGCTCCGGAGCCGCGCTGTACGAGCAATCCCGCTTGCGCTTGCCCCGCAAGCGTCTGCACGCCTTCCGGCAGCTCCGTAAGCTGCGCTACCGGCTGTACCGCTTTATATTGACCGAACGCCGACAGATTCCAGCGATCGATTCTCGTTTTCTCCACTTTCGGCAACGCCAGCGTCTCCGCCAGCTCTGCGGCCTCGGCGCGCTGCGCCGTCAGCCATTCCGGTTCTCCCTTGCTTCGCGACAACGCCTCGGCCGCTTGCCGGTTAACGGGAGTCGACAATTGAATATTCATGCTCGATAGCCCCCTTCTCCGATTAAGCCTGGCCGACCGTTTCGTCCACGATGCCCAGTTCTTCTTTTACCCAGTCATAGCCTTCGTTCTCCAGACGTTCCGCCAGTTCGGGACCGCCGGATTTGACGATGCGCCCTTGCATCATAACGTGTACGTAATCAGGCTTGATGTAGTTCAACAAGCGCTGATAGTGCGTAATGACGAGGAAGCCGCGGCTTTCGTCGCGCATTGCGTTCACGCCGTTCGAGACGATTTTCAGGGCGTCGATGTCGAGACCGGAGTCGATTTCGTCGAGGATGACGATTTTCGGATCCAATAGCATCATTTGCAAAATTTCGTTCCGTTTCTTCTCGCCTCCGGAGAAGCCCTCGTTCAAGTAACGATGCGCAAATTCCGGATTCATCTCGAGATCCTTCATTTTGCCTTCCATTTGACGAATGAATTTAATGAGGCTGATCTCGTTGCCTTCGCCGCGGCGCGCATTGATTGCGCTGCGCAGGAAGTCCGAGTTCGTTACGCCCGTAATTTCGCTCGGGTACTGCATAGCCAAGAACATACCCGCAAGCGCGCGCTCGTCGACGCCCATCTCAAGAATGTCTTCGCCGTCGAGCAGCGCTGTTCCGCCCGTTACTTCGTATTTCGGATGGCCCATCAAAGCGGACGCGAGCGTACTTTTACCCGTACCGTTCGGCCCCATGATGGCGTGGATCTCCCCGCCCTTTATTTCAAGATTGATGCCCTTCAAAATTTCCTTACCTTCAACCGACGCTTTCAGGTCGTTAATGACGAATTGTGTCGACATGTATGCCGCTCCTTCCAAATAGTTAAGAAATATTTTCGGTTGTGGCTGTCCACTCACTAGACGCACATGAATGTCGAATAGATTCGAGACGATGTCGGCTTAGCGGCAAACGCACAACGTACAAGCCAGTCTGATTCTCATTGATTCTCAATAATTATTTTATTATAAGTTTATTTACAAATCAATGCGCGTTTCATAGAAGCTGCATGAAGCTTGCATGAAGAAGGGGCTCAAGCCGCGCCGTTCAGCCCTTCAGCAGCGTCCGAATGCGGTCCGCGGCGAGGCCGAATTGTTCGTCGGACAATACCGGCGTCATCCCCGTCTCCGGCACGCCGTCCTCAAGCACGACCCACGACTTGCAGCCCGTGTACGCGGGACGCATCGGCACCTGCACCGGCCGGTCCAGCTTGTACACGCGCAGCAGCAGGACATGCAGCGGATTTTTCTTTTTCCATTTCAACCGTTCCTCCGCGAACGTCTCGGTCCATATATGCTCGCCGAATATGCGATCCAGCGTCTCGCTGTCGTACACCTCGATATCCTCAGCCGCTTCGGCATACGCTCCAAGCGTCATCGTCTCCGCCTCGCGCGACCAGCCCGCAAGCGTGCCCGCGATCCGGCCGCGATACGTCTCCTTGAGCAGCTCCTCGCGCTGATGCTCGTAAGCGGGCATTAAATAAAAGCTCGGACGAAGCAGGCGAAAATCGCGCGTCTCTTCGATAATGCCGCCTTTGCGCATGACGACGATCAATTCGCCGGCGGCTAGCGATTGTACGGTGACCGCCCATTCTTTGAGCGCAACCGGCCGATTATAGTCTACCATAATATGTATCCCCCTCACCGGAATGAAACATACCGCTCATCCGTTCTATAGTCCAATCTTCATTATACCAATAAGGATGCCAATAAGGTATTCCAACGTGAAACATATTTCAGTATACTTAGTAAAGTGATTCGGACATAGCATGTCAATTCCGAGGCGCATGTTGTCGACGTATACACGGCCGGCAGCCCTCGCGGGCATCGGTGCCGTTAACACATAAGCTTTTCAACCGCATCCCATACTTGCACGGAGGTGTTCCGCAGTGACTACAACGTATCATCCATTAACGGAGCCGGAAGCGATCGAGATCGCGCGCTCCATCGAAGGCTTCTTCCCGGAGGGAGCGGCGCTGCAATCGCGCGAAATCGGCGACGGCAACCTCAATCTCGTCTTCCACATTACCGATCCGGCCAGCGGCCGCGGCCTCATTATGAAGCAGGCGCTGCCTTACGCGAAGGTAGTGGGTGAATCGTGGCCGTTGACGCTTGACCGCGCGCGGATCGAGAGCGAGTCGCTCATTTTGCAGGGCAAGCTTGCTCCGGGCCTGGTGCCTCACGTATACCGATACGACAAGGAGCTCGCGCTGACCGTCATGGAAGACCTCAGCAGCCATGTCATCATGCGGCGCGGTCTGATCGAAGGAACGTCGTACCCGCTGTTCGCGGATCATATCTCGACCTTCATGGCGCGCACGCTGTTCTTCACGTCCGACCTCGGCATGAACCAGCAGGAGAAGAAGCTGCTCGTCCGCGACTTTATTAACCCGGAGCTGTGCAAAATAACGGAAGAGCTTATTTTCGATCACCCTTATACGAATGCCGATACGAACGATATTCCGGCCGAGATTCGCGACGCGGTCGAGGCTATCTGGCAAGACGGGGCGCTTCATCTCGAAGTCGCCCTGCTGCGCGAGAAGTTTCTGACGCGCGCCGAGGCGCTGCTGCACGGCGATCTGCATACCGGAAGCATCTTCGCAACGCCCGAATCGACGAAAGTGATCGACCCGGAATTCGCCTACTACGGCCCGATGGGCTTCGATATCGGCGCCGTGCTGGCCAATCTGCTGCTTAACTTCGCCGGACAAGCGCACTGGAGCGCCGATGCCGACGCGCGCGCACGCTTCCGCGGCGAGCTGCTGGAGATGGTACGAAGCACATGGAACCAATTCGAAACGAAATTCCGGGCGCTCTGGAACGAGCATTGCGTCGATCGCGTCTTCGCATCCGCGCCTGGCTATCAGGATGCCTATATGAAGCGTCTGCTTCAAGATACGATCGGATTCGCCGGCTGCAAAATGGTTCGCCGCATTCACGGACTCGCGCACGTCGCCGATATCGACAAAATTCCGGATGCAGCCGTTCGCGAGCAGGCGCAGCGTCTTGCACTGGCGATCGGCACGGAGCTGATTCGAACGAACCGGCAAGCCGAAACGATCGAGCATGTCATTGAAATCGTAAAGAAAGAAGGATTCTAAGCATGACAACCGCTTCGCAATATGCAGGTCTTCAATCGGTTATTTGGGCCGCGACTCATCTGGATCTGCTCGACCAACGACTGCTTCCGGGCGAAGTCGTATACTTGGAGCTTCGTACGGCCGAGAGCGTGTGGGACGCCATTAAGCATCTCGCCGTGCGCGGCGCTCCCGCGATCGGAATCGCCGCCGCTTACGGCGTCGTTCTCGGCTCCCGGGACGTTCAAGGCACGCCTGCGCAATGGCTTCAGGCCGTCAATGAGTCGGCCGATTACTTGGCCACTTCCCGTCCGACCGCCGTCAATCTGTTCTGGGCGCTCGACCGCATGAAAGCTCGCGCCGCCGAGTTGGCGGGCGAAGGCGCAGCGCTCGAAAGCGCGAAGCAATCGCTGCTGGATGAAGCGATCGCGATTCAGAGCGAGGACGAAGAAACATGCCGCCTGATCGGTGTCCATGCGCTTGAGCTATTCGAGGACGGCATGGGCGTATTGACCCACTGCAACGCCGGCGGCCTTGCAACGGCCAAGTACGGCACGGCGCTGGCGCCGTTCTATCTGGCGAAGGAACAAGGCATCAGCTTGAAAGTGTTCGCCGACGAGACGCGTCCCGTCCTCCAAGGCGCTCGCCTGACCGCGTTCGAGCTGCAGCAAGCCGGCGTCGACGTGACGCTGATCTGCGACAACATGGCCGGCATGGTCATGGCCAAAGGATGGATTAACGCCGTCATCGTCGGCACGGACCGCGTTGCGGCCAACGGCGACGTCGCGAACAAAATCGGCACGTACAGCGTTGCCGTTCTTGCGAAAGCTCACGGCATCCCGTTCTATGTCGCTTGCCCGCTCTCGACGATCGATCTGAACACGCCAAGCGGCGATCTCATCCCGATTGAAGAGCGCCATGCGGAAGAAATAACCGAGGGCTTCGGCAAACGGACCGCTCCGGAAGGCGTCAAAGTATTCAATCCGGCCTTCGACGTAACGCCGAACGAGTACGTTACCGCCATTATTACGGAGAAAGGGATCGTCAAGCCTCCGTTCCATGTCAACTTGAAGAAGCTGTTTGAGCATTAATCGCTTCCGTCATACATGAAAGCCTCTGCGTTAAGCCGTTCGTTCGTGCAACTGGCTTGACGCAGAGGCTTTATTCGTATGGAGGGAGCAGCATTCCGACCGTTATTGTGTTAGGACAGCAGCAGCAGCGCTTCTTTGCCGGTCATGCCCGGATGAATGCCGATCGATTCGGCATGCGTCGTCACCGACTCCAAGGGCGCCTCCATCAATTGCTCCAGCGTGCGAACGCCTACCGCCCGGCCCGCCAATATGCCGCGATCGGCAAGATCGCGATTCAACAAGCCGACATCGAGCGCGCCGCACATGATATAGCCTCGATCCGTCATCCAGGCAAGCAGCGTCGTCTTCGGAAGCTTCACTTCAACTCCGATAACCGTGCGCCCGTTATCCAACTCGTAAGGGACCATACGCATCATAAAATACCCGACTCCCTCCTTCATTGTCGATCTGGCGTCAATGCCGCTATCTCACTATATGCACACCGATTTATGTGGTGCTGGCGCATGTCTATCGGTTCGTTTTCCTGCATGATAACGTTTCGTTTGTTGTCCCGCGAGCCTATCATCTGGTATATTAGTATCATAAACAACCAAGGCCGGAGGAATTACATGACTCACACGAACACTGGTCCAAAGACCCATCTTTTTCAGGTAGAGATACTTGTCGAAGGAGACACGAACGCAAAGGCGCTCGAGCATCTGCTGCATGTGTTGAACAACGGCGGGTTCCCTGATTTCCGTGTATTGTCCGGCAGTGAGTTGGGACGATTGATCGAACACTTGCAGCATTCGAATGTCGGTTCCCCATCCAAATCTGTCAACATCGCATCAAGCCCGGCTGCTTCGGCCGAGCAATCCGCGTCATCGCAAGCGCAGACCGCCAAGTCGAAATCAGGCACGCCTCATTCGCCGTCCAGTCCGGCCAAGAACGCAGGCCGCTCCGCTGCGCCGGCGGAAGCCGCGATAAACCCGTTCGCGCTGATCTCTGCGCAGTTCCGAGAATATATGAAGCAGAACAAGCTGATCCGGCTTAGAATCAACAAAGGATTGGGCGTCTCGCTGAACATTCCGGGTCGAATCATTAACTTGGATGAAGAGGCCGCAATGATTACCGTCTATCATGTCGATGAGAAGCAAGTATATACGTTCAAATTAAACGAAATAGACGATTACTCGATCTAAAATGAGGATGCAAAGAGAGGCTCTCGCCGAAGTCATCTTAACGACTTCGACGAGAGCCTCGTGTTTGTTTGAAGGGCATTCCACAATCCGCTCCCTGAGCCGCAAAGTAAATCAGGAGAGCGGAGATAGGCCATCTCTGCTCTCCCGTCAGCATATCAAGAAACCCAATTGTCTTGTTTTCGAGACGTCTGGCTTCTCTGTTGATTTGAGGTTGTGGGAGGAACGCGGCAGGGTGGAATTAACCTATAGAGTAGGCCGGTCGATCCAAGCCTCGCGTGAAATAAAAGCCCGCGCACAGACACTTATTTTACTCGCAAACGATCCCTTTTCCAATTAAAAGTCCTCGCCAGACCCTTAATTCCTAAGCCAGCGTTACCTTTCAGCGCCAAACGAGTGATTAAACGACCTTGTGGAGCACTTTATTCGACTGCATGCGAGGCTTCGAACGAAATAAGCGCCTCTAAGGGGCCTATTTCGTTCGAAAGGCGGTCGAGCAAAACTTTCTCGACCGCCTGAACGCCCTGAAAGGGCGCTTATTCATTCACGTTCGCTGGTGTCCGAAGAAAGATTTAAACTCGACAGCCTGACGAAAGAGCCAAGACAGCCCTCTCTGCTCTTCCGTTCGACAAGCTTGCTCGTATCTAATCGGAATTCTCAGCTCTCTTGGCTTGTTACGCGGCGAGCATCTCCGCTATGCGCTCGCTCGTTACCGGAGGGCTTGCGTAATAGCCCTGCATCTTCTCGCACCGGTGCAGCTTCAAGAAATGCACCTGCTGCGCCGTCTCGACGCCTTCCGCAATGACCTGCACGTTCAAGTTATGCGCCATCGCAATAATTGCCGCGACGATTTCGGCATCGTCCGGGTCCTGATCGATCTCGCTGACGAAGGACCTGTCGATCTTCAACCGATCGACGGGTAAATTTTTCAAATAGCTGAACGAGCTGTATCCCGTTCCGAAATCGTCGATGCTGATGCTAATGCCAAGCTCGTTCAGAGCGACGAGACAGCTCGTCAGCCTCGCTGTATCCATCGTCATCGATTCCGTTATTTCAAGCTCCAGATACTGCGGCTCCAAGCCGGCGGCGCGCAGCACGGAAGCGACGATCTCTGGAAAGTTCGGCTGCCAGCATTGACGCATCGACAAATTGACCGATACGGGTATCTGCGGTAGTCCCGCGTCCTGCCATTCCTTGTTCTGACGGCACGCTTCCTCCAGCACCCATTGGCCGATCTGGACGATAATGCCGCTCTCTTCGGCCAGCGGAATGAATTGGGACGGCGAAATCAAGCCACGCTCCGGATGATGCCAGCGCACCAACGCCTCCACGCCGACGATTGTGCCGGTCAGCATATCAACCTGTGGTTGATAATGCAAGAAAAATTCCCGGTTCGTCACCGCCCGCCTTAAATCATGCTGCATGCGAAGACGCGCCAACGATGCCGCATCCCACTCCTCGCAATAGGCGAAGCAATCGTTCCGTCCGCTTTCCTTCGTCTTAATGAGCGCCAGATTGGCGTTGCGCAGCAGCCGATCGGCATCGTAAGGCTCTTGCTTGCTTGTAGAGTAGCCCGCGCTAGCCGACACATGAATCGGTACGTCTTGCAGCTCGAACGGCTCCTCGATCGTCCGGAGCAGCTCCTGAAGCGACTCGCTCGCTTGCTGCCCGCCGCTCTCGTCGGTTAATATCACGCCGAACTTGTCGCCTTCCATGCGGCATACGAATTGATGCGCGTTGCAGCCGTTCTGCAGCCTGTCGGCAATTTGCAGCAACAGCATGTCGCCGAAGCTGTGTCCGAAGGAAGCGTTAATATGTTTAAAATGATCGATGTCGACGAGCGCGACCGTTATGACGCAATCGGCCTCCGCGCAGTCCTCAAGCAGTTGTTCGAGCCGCTCGACGAACAGCCTGCGGTTCGGCAGACCGGTCATATCGTCATAGTAAGCCATATGACGAATCCGCTCATGGTGACGCTTCGTCTCGCTTAAATCTTGCGCAATCAGAATGCAGCCGATCGTTCCGCCGCTTCCCGCCGGCCCGGCAGGCGCAAATATGGCCCGCCACTGGGTCTTGTCGCCGGACAAAGGACATATCCCGATCGATAGCTGCGCCTTCATGCCGTTGCCCGCAAGCTTGGCGTGATCCGCTATCGCGCGATGATCGGCCGGCTCGGCGAACCGTTCGAACGGCTCGCCGAACGGCAGCCGCATATCGCCCGAGAAACCGAGCGACTCAGCGGCGGCGGCGTTCAACTGCGCAATCCGAAGCTCCGCATCCAGCTCGATGAAGGGCAGCGGACTATGGCGAATTCCCGATACGGCAGCCTCGTACCGCCGACGCTCGCCAAGCGACCGGCGCAGCAAAACAACCGCCGCCGCTCCGGAAGCGGCCGTTGCAGCCCATAGCCAGGCTGCATACCAAGGATGCTGCCGAACAATAAACGATGCGGCGCCTCCCGTTAAAACAATTGCTGCGCACCATACCCCGACGAACAGCCGTTGCAAGGAGCGATTGCCGCTTGGATCGAAGCTGATCCGGTTCGTTTTAGGCGTCTCGTTCCGACTCGTCACTATGATGACCTTCCTCTACCGAATATTCATACAACGTTGCGAATAACGATCAATGATTAATGGTTCTATTATATACGAATGATTCGGTTCGCGATAGAAAAAAATGCTAGATTATGTCGAGTCGGAAGCAAAATAGCGCATAGATGTCGAGTGCCGAAATTTCGCCTCTATTCGGCAGCGCGGCCGGAAGAACGGCCTTGCCACAGCGCGATCGCAATCATCGCCCACCCGGCAAGGAACGACACGCCGCCGATTGGCGTAATGGCGCCGAGCACTTTGACGCCGCTCAGGCTGAGCGCGTACAAACTGCCGGAAAAAATATAAATGCCGACATGCAGCAGCAAAGCCCCTTTTTGCATAAGACGGGTCTTGTCCGTTGCCCCTGCCAGCGCCGCAACCGCCAGCAGACCGAGCGCGTGATACATATGGTACCGGACGCCCGTCTCGAATACCGTCAGCATGTCCTCGTCCAGCGTATCCTTCAAACCGTGCGCCGCGAATGCGCCGAGCGCAACCGCCAGCAGCGCATGGAGCGCGCCGAATGCGCCGTACTTGCTCATCTTCCTGTTCATCTTCCCTTCATCCTTCCGAGGCTGGTTTCTTCTGCCTTGTTCATCGCCCCATTATACCATAGCGCCGGCAAGCGCTGAACTCCGGCGCGCCTGCGCAATCGGACGTCGGCGGACATACGCCCTCATAACCGCTCCCTTGTTTGAATATAGTTAGGAGCAAGAAGCCATATCGAGAAGCGTGCCGTGTCGATACGTTATCGATCCGCTATAGACAGGAGGTGTTCCGGCATGAGCTCCAAGAACAGCCCTCTATTCATCGTATCCCGCGAGGATTGGTCGCTGCACCGGAAAGGCTACCAGGATCAAGCGCGCCACCAGCAGAAGGTGAGAGAGGCGATCAAACAAAACTTGCCCGATCTCGTATCCGAGGAAAGCATCGTCATGTCCGACGGCAAGCAAGTCATCAAAGTGCCGATCCGCAGTCTTGACGAATACCGGATCGTATACAATTTCAACAAGAACAAGCATGTCGGCCAAGGGGACGGCGACAGCCAGGTGGGCGATGTGCTCGGCGTCGATCCGCAAGCGGCGCAAGGTCCCGGCAAAGGCGAAGGAGCGGGCGACCAGCCGGGCGAGGACGTCATCGAAGCGGAGATCAGCCTGGCGGAGCTGGAAGCGATGCTGTTCGAAGAGCTGGAGCTGCCGTTCTTGAAGCAGAAGGATCGCGATCAGTTGGAGACGAAGGAGGTCCGATTCAACGACATTCGCAAGAAAGGGATCATGTCCAACATCGACAAGAAACGGACGATTATGGAGAACCTGCGCCGCAATGCAACGAGCGGGCAGCCGGGCATCCATCACATTTCCCCCGACGACCTGCGCTACAAGACGTGGGAGGAAATTGTGAAGCCGCAGTCGAACGCCGTTATTTTGGCCATGATGGATACCTCGGGAAGTATGGGCTCGTTCGAAAAATATTGCGCGCGCAGCTTCTTCTTCTGGATGACCCGCTTCCTGCGCCACCAATACGAGAAGGTCGAGCTCGTGTTCATCGCCCACCATACCGAAGCGAAGGAAGTGACGGAGGAAGAGTTTTTTACCCGCGGCGAGAGCGGCGGCACGATCTGCTCCTCCGCTTACATTAAAGCGATCGAAATTATCGACAGCCGGTATCCGCCGCATCTGTACAATATTTATCCGTTCCACTTCTCCGACGGCGACAACCTGACGAGCGACAACGAGCGCTGCGTCAAGCTGATCGGCGAGCTGCTGAAGAGAGCGAATCTGTTCGGCTACGGCGAAGTGAACCAATACAACCGGTCGAGCACGCTCATGTCCGCCTACAAGCATATTCAATTTCCGCATTTCATGTATCATGTCATTCGGGAGAAGACGGAAGTATACAATGCGCTGAAATCGTTCTTCCGCAAAAGAGATCAAGTGCCCGGCTAAGCGAGAATGCAGGCGCCGCGCCCTCGCCGCATGAAGAAGCCTCCGGAACGACCGCGAAGATCGCGAAGATGTCGTTATGCCGGAGGCTTCTTTACGCTGTCCACTCGAATCTACGCTTTAGTCCGGTATATCGCCTTATTATCGAGTCCGCGAATGAACGGAGTCCATTCTTCCGAGTCCGGCGTGGAATCAAGCGTGTCTTCGACCATCTGCAGCTTCGCGTCGAGCGAATCGATATAATGAAGCGCAACCGCCTCCGCCGTCTGAGGCTGGACGGGGCTGCCCCATTCGCCGGTGTTATGATGGGACAATACCAGATGCTGCAGGCCGATCACTCGCTGCGAATCGAGCGGCAAATCGTTCATGAGCGCCGCTTCCGTAATCCAGGACGAGGCCAGTGCGATATGTCCGATCAGCTTGCCCGTCAAGCTGTAATCGGATACAACGCCGAGTTGAGCGGTCATTTCTTCCGTCTTGGCCACATCATGCAGAATAATGCCGGCCCGCAGCATATCCGCGTTCAAGAACGGCCGCTGCCGGCATATGAACTCGCCAAGCTCCAGCATCCGGACGATATGATAAGCCAGACCCGCATAATAAGCGTGATGATGCGTCTTCGCCGCCGGATAATGCATCAGCTTGTCCTCTGCCTTGCCGATACAATATTCGACAATCGTACGCACCTCCGGCTCGGTAATCGAGGCTGTCGCTTGCTTAATCGTATAAACCAGATCAATCGGCCGGATCGGCGCCGAGCGGATAAAATCGGTAACGGACACCTGATCCTCGGGCTTGGCGGGGCGCATCTGAACGATTTTGACCTGCAGCCGCTCCCGGTACGTCTGGACGATGCCACGTACTTTTACTAGCCCCATCGGGAAAAACGTTTCCTTGTCCGTCGCCGATACGTCCCACATCTTGGCCGGCAATTGCCCGGTCGAATCGCATAGCACGAGATCGAAATAGTCTTTGGGCGGCGTCGCGTTCGTCTGCCTTATATCGAGTTCCTTCAAGAGATAGAAACCTGTAAACTCGTCGGAGCTTACCAATTGCTTGATTTGCGTCATGCGAATCCTCCATCGTTTCAGTTCAATGATTCTATTATACTACGAGAAGCGAGCGCCGTGACTCGCAAATCGCAATCTCGGCTCCGCCCCATGTCTGCTCGCACAAAAAAACGCGATCCATGAGGACCGCGCGATTCGTTCATATGGTGCTGATGAAGGGATTCGAACCCCCGACCTACGCATTACGAATGCGTTGCTCTACCAGCTGAGCTACATCAGCATTTAATCTTTTCGCCAGAAGCGACTTTTATAGGATACACCTCTGGACAACATAAGTCAACTACTTTAGACCATATTTGTGCCGGAAATTATTCTACCGCGCCGTACAGCCCAGCCGACAAATACCGTTCGCCCGTATCCGGCAAAATAACGACAATCCGTCTTCCCTTGTACTCCGGTCTTCGTGCAAGCTGCGCAGCGGCATATACGGCGGCGCCCGACGAAATGCCGACCAGCAGCCCTTCCGATTTTGCCAGCCTTCTAGATGTCTCGTAAGCGTCCTCCGACGCAATCGTCATAATCTCGTCCACTACCTCGGGCTGGAAGACGCCGGGCACGAAGCCGGCTCCTATGCCCTGAATTCGATGAGCGCCCGGCTTGCCGCCGGATAGCACCGGCGAGTCGGACGGCTCCACCGCCACCACTTGAACGGACGGCTTGCGCTCCTTCAACAAGGAGCCGACGCCCGATATCGTGCCGCCCGTACCGACGCCCGCGACGAATGCATCGAGTTCGCCGTCCGTATCGGCCCAGATTTCCTCGGCCGTCGTCCGGCGGTGAATGGCGGGATTCGAGCCGTTCTCGAACTGCTGCGGAATGAAGGAGCCCGGATACTGCTGCTGGAGCTCCTCCGCTGTCTTAATCGCCCCTCGCATTCCTTCCGATGCCGGCGTCAGCACCAGCTCGGCTCCAAGCGCCTTCATGAGCGCCCTGCGTTCCAGACTGAACGATTCCGGCAGCACAATAATAAGCCGGTAGCCGAGCGCTGCGGCGGCGAATGCGAGCGCGATGCCGGTATTGCCGCTGGTCGGTTCGATAATGATCGAGCCGGGAAGAAGCTTGCCGTTCTCCTCCGCATCTTTAATCATCGCGAATCCGATCCGGTCCTTCACGCTCCCGGCCGGATTAAAATATTCCAGCTTCGCGACGATCGATGCTTCCAATCCAAGCTGGCTTCCGTAGTTGGCAAGCCGAAGCAGCGGAGTACGGCCAATCAGCTCGGTCAAATTGTTCGCAATGCGACTCATACGATCTCCTCCAGTACTCGGCTTGTTTCATGAATTCCGAGTTGTATACTATGTTTTTAGTTTACAATATATGCTAGTGTAGATCGATCTTCTATATATTATCCGGACATCGCGGCGCATATGAACGGAAACGACAAGAAGGCTTGCCCGACAGGATGCGGGCAAGCCTTCTTGTGTTCTTTAATGCCGATACGCAATCGTGTTAACGATTACTTATCGCTATTTTGCGTGCTGGCCAACAGCGTAATGACGCGGTCGACGAGAACGGCCGTTTCAGCGCGGGATATTTCGCTGTGCGGACGGAATTTGCCGGATGGATCGCCCGTTACAACACCAAGCGATGCAGCCAGTGCAATGTCGTCTGCCGCCCATTTCGAAATCGAACCGTTGTCCTTGAACGCATCTGCGCCGGTCGTTGGCAACGAGTCGATCTCAAGGCCGAGCGTGCCGGCCGCATAATGAAGCGCTCTCATCAATACGACGACCGCTTCTTCGCGCGTCATCGAATCGTTCGGACGGAAGCTGCCGTTCGCTCCATTAATCAGGCCCGCTTGGACCGCTGCCGCAATTGCCGCCGCGTCGCTGCGGCTTGCCGGTACATCCTTGAATCCGGACTCGTCACCGCTTGTCGTCTCGAGACCGAGAGCGCGTACAAGCATCAGTACGAGCTGCGAACGTTTAACGGACGCTTTCGGAGCGAACGACTCGCTCGTTACGCCGTTAATGATGCCCAGCTCGGCAAGACGTTGAATTGCGCTTTCCGCGAAGTAGCCGGAAGGTACGTCCGTAAACTTCGGTGCGCTGCCCGTGTTGCCGTTGCCGTTGCCGTTTCCATTGCCTGGGTTCGTGCCTGGATCAGGATTCGTACCTGGGTCTGGCTTCGTGCCTGGATCAGGATTCGTTCCCGGATTCGGGTTCGTTCCTGGACCTGGATCCGGATTGCTAGGCGTGCTGTTTTTGCCTGTGAGCGTCAGCTCGCCGTAAACAGATGTATCCGCGTAGCCGGTGCCCGTCGTATCGTTCCAAGTAGCTACGCTTTGACGAGCGCCGCCTTTGCCGTCGTTGATCTGGACGTCAAAACCTACTACGGTGTCGTTGTCCGGCGTGATGGCAGTGAACGGAATTTTTACTTCGACGATATAATTGGTTCCGGTAACAACCGTTGCGGATTCGAAACCGGCCGCAATACTCACTGGATTGAAGCTCTTCTTGTTCTCATAGCTAACTCTGTACTGTCCGTCGTCTGCTTGATAGGACGATGTTTTCTCGTTGTTCTGATCCAAGAAAACCTCGACGGAATCTTGCTCGTATTCGTTTGGACTAGTGTTGTCAAGTTCGGCATTGCTTACTTGAAACAGCACATACAGATTCTGATCGTCCCAGAGAGCTTTCGCAACGCCGCTGGCTCCTTGCCATGCCATCTGATATTTGTTAATCGGGATCGCAGGCGCATCGTTCCAAATCGCGTCAATCGCCCCGTCGATAGCTGGCGTACCGTATTTGGCGTTCGCCTGATTGGCCGTTGTCGTATCCGGTTTATGATCTTCCATGAACTTAACCGGATCAATTACGCCGTAATAAGCCGGTTTAGCCTGCAGGTTTTTATCAAACAACAACGGATTGCTGGAGGCTCTCCAGCTCGTGTTGTCGTCCATTCCCCAGAACGTCACGCGAGCAATATGATCGGCATGGCTTTTGAAGAGTTCCATCAGTTGTGCGTACAGATAACCTTGAGCGTTGGCAACCTTCTCGGACAACTGATAGTTGCTTCCTGCCTGAATATCGAGCTCGGTAATGCTTACTTCAACGCCGAGCGAGATAAATTTCTCGAGGGAGCTTTTAACGTTGTCACGCTTTGTATTGACGTTGTAGTGAGCCTGCATGCCAATACCATCGATCAGTTTTTTGCCTGCGTTAGCCGCAGCATAACGATCATTGATATCTTTGACCATGTTGTAGATGGCCGTCGCCTTATTCTGATTGTCTTCGTTGTAATCGTTGTAATACAGCTTAATATCCCAGTCCGGATGAGCGTCCAGTACTTCTCTTGCCATCAGGAACGCTTGCTCGACGTAATCCGGTCCAATGGCGCTATACCATGCGGATCTGCGAAGAGAATCTTTGTAATCCGCCGGATTGGACGGATTGTCGTTCATCGCTTCGTTGACGACGTCCCAAGAAATAACTTTATCTCCGAAATGCTCCATGACTCCTTCGATATGATCCTTCATATTCGCAAGAGCCTCGGCGCGGCTTAACGGCACCGTTTTGGTTGCATTTTGAGGATCCGCCTTCGTGTTGAACCATGCCGGCGTTTGTTGATGCCATACAAGCACGTGCCCGTGCATCTTCATTCCTTCCGCAAGTACTTTATTGACCATCTCGTCTGCTTTTTGGAAAGTAAAGTTGCCTTTTGTAGGCTGCAATGCATCCGGCTTCATACCGTTGCCAGCAGTAGCCACATTATGATGCGTTTTCAGAAGATCAAGTCTTACATCTTCCAAATCATCGGTCAGAATGGCGCTGCCAATCAAGAAATCGTCCTTGTAGGCATCCTTGACCGGAGTCAATTCCTTCTGCAAGATGATTGGACCGGCACCCGTGTCCTGGATGCGGATATCGTCAATGTAGAAAGACGCCGTACTGTTGCTGGAGCTTTCCACGTAGATCGTCAAGCCGTTCTTCGTGAAATAACGATACGTTCCTTCGAACTTCACCCAGCCGTCAGTCGCGCTGATTGTTTTAGCCGAAAGAGCTACATAAGTGTCCGATCCGATTTGCGTCGAAAGCTGAAGTTGAGAGCTTTGCGGCGAGATCAACTTGACCCAGGCCGAAATTTTATATTCGAGACCCTTAGTAATATATTTCTCCACATTCAACGACGGACCATGCCATGTGCTGCTTCTTCCCTCTACTTTCAAAGCGTACGATCCGTCGGAAGTATGGTTGTCCGCGTCGGTAACCGTCAGCTTCTCCGTACCTGCTCTGCCTACAAAATCGTTATCCGTTTGATCTTCGAAGTCGATTGCAACATCGGTATTCGCTACCTTCTCGGTAATCAGCACGTCCCCAATGTAGAACGGAACGGTTGCACCTGCATCATTGGATTGAATACGGATACGGTCATCCTTGTCGGTATCGATGGTAATTTCCTTCTTAATTGTTGCGGCCCCTCCGGCTACCATTTTGGCGGAGCTATAGAAAAGGTTGTAGGTTTTCGCCGCGCTTTGAACGACAATTTGCGCATCGTTAGGCACCGTTACGCTATCGTCCACATAAACGGATACGCTCAACGTATACGTTTTTTTGTTCACGAGACCAAGAGAATCGAACGAAAAATCAAGCGCGTCATAGCCGTTCTTTCTGTTGTCCAAATACACGGCTTTGCCGTCGGCATTTCCTGCGAACGTCTTGTTGTCGACATTCGTCAAGCTTACGCCGCCGTTCGCAACGCCTTTACCAGTGCCGCTGGAGAACGTCTCGTGGTAAATCTCGACATCCGTGCTTTCTTTAGGAGCCGTAATCAGAATTTCGCCGATATAGAACGGAACGGTCTCTCCTGCATCGTTGCTTTGCAGCCGCAAGCGGTTATCCGAGTCCATATCTACCTCTAACTTACCGGTCAACGTAATCGCCTTTCCGGCTTCAAACGCTGCGTCGCCTAAAAACCCGTAGCTTTTATCTGCGGTTTGAAGGGCAAAGCTCGCTCCGGAAGGTACAGTCACGTCCGCATCAACATAAACGGATACGGTTACGGAATAAATCTTTTTGTTTTCCAGACCAAGCTTGCTGTAAGTCAAGTCGGCGGCGGAGTAGTTCGCTGTTCTGTCGCTCACATATAAAGCCGCTCCGTCCGCGTTGCCGTTAAATACTTTATTGGTCACTTGCGTCAGCTTGGCTCCGCCGTTCGGCTCCGCAATTCCTATGCCGCTGCCAAAGCTCTCTTGATAAATAGTCGCAGTTCCTGCCGCGGCTCCCGCAACCGGCACGAGCCAGCCCGTAGGAATGAGCAATGCGGTAGCGAGCAAGAACGAAAGAACTCTTTTAAGTTTTCTACTCATATAGTGGATCCCCTCCGAAGTAGTTTAATAGAATGATTTATGCGCTTACATGGTTACTTCTCGGATTAGTCCCCCCTTCCTAAAAACGATTATACCGCGCTTCGGTGAAACCGTTTACCAGAAGAACTAAAGATTGTACTTCAGTTATTTAATACTCTACCGAATCATTCTTATAAAATATGGAATATTTAATACAAAAGTCCCAACCAACGACTTGTCGAAAGAAGCAGAACCCTGTCGATTGGCGGATACGTAAAAGAGCCGAATCCCGGCTATGGGACTCGGCTGCAATCAAATGCTAACGAGCGTGATCGATCATGCGCGAAGCCGGATTTTATGCCGGGGCACATGCCGCTGGAGCAGCCTTCGAAACGATGTCGGGTCGACATGCGATTTCGGAATAACGAATCCCTGTCCGTGTGAAATAAAAACGGCGAACTGTCGAGGAATTTCGACAATATTCGATATTTCTTTCCATTGGATCGTAAGATCGCTGGACGAGGTGGACACTCGTATGCCGTTGGGCCCGCATTCCAGCGTATACTCCTGACGAATGAACGGATTCGTTCGAAAAACGCGCCGGGTCGACCATCGATGCGCCCCCCATATGACCATTCCTATAACGGAACAGACGAGCGCCCCCATCGGCACGGCCGCATACGAGGGCGTACCGTCCGCGCCGGCGACGAGCGCCGTTCCGACAATGAGGACAAAATAGAGAAGCAGCCATGCGACGGCAAGCGTTCGATTATGATAAAAGCTAAAATGCCGATAGTCTTCAAGCGTCAGCGTATACCGAACAATAGGATAACGTACGTCGTTATACATCTGCGTCCATTCCTCCTACTTTAGAACGATCGACGCCCGGCTATGCCCCTCCTTCGTCTTGCACACCTCGATTGCGGCCGGGAACGCCTGCTTCAATTCCTGTACGTGCGAGATGACGCCGATCATGCGTCCGGCTCTCTGAAGATCCACGAGCGTCGCAATCGCCTTGCCCAGCGACTCTTCGTCGAGCGAGCCGAAGCCTTCGTCGATGAACATCATTTCGATCGAGATGCCGCCCTGATGCGATTGAATGACGTCGGTCATCCCGAGCGCAAGCGCCAGCGAGGCGTTGAATTTCTCCCCGCCCGACAGCGACTTCACGTCGCGGTTCTGACCGGTGTAAGCGTCGTAGACGTCAAGCCCGAGACCGCTTTGCCGCCCGCGCGCCTCCAGACGGTCGCTGCGCAGCAGCACGAATTGACCGTCGGACAGGCCGCGCAGCCGCTCGTTCGCCGCATGAAGAATCTGATCCAAATATTCGATCAAAATGTACCGCTCGAACGACATCTTAAGCGAGTTGTCGCCCTTCACCATCTGATACAGATCGGCGACCTGCTCCAGCCGCCCTTCGATCGCCGCGCACCGGTCGGCCGCTTGGGCGATCGACGCGCGAAGCCGCTGGGCCGCCGCCTCATGGCGGTCGGCCGTCTGCAGTTGCAGCAACGCTTCCTCCAGCTCGGTGCGAAGCTGCGCCAACGCCGCTTCGATCGCCGACGTATCGGCCGGCGATTGTCCCTCTAGCGCGCGCTCCAGTTGCTCGGCCGCCGCCGCGGCGGCCGTGGCGGCGGCGCGATAGCTGTCCGCTTCCGTGCGGAGCGCCGCTCGCTCCGATTCCGCCAGCTTAGCCGCCGCATACGCCTCGCGGCCCGCGAAGCCGCCCTTCTCAAGCTCGGCCGCGAAGCGCGCCGAAGCCTCCGCAAGCTCCTTGTCCGCCTCCACGGATGTCTGAACCCGCTGCTCGGCCGCCGCACGCTGCTCCGCCAGCCGTGTCGAAGCCGACTTCACCGCTTCCTCCGCCTGCTTCCAAGCCGCTGCGAGCGCCGCGGCACGATCCTCGCATTCCCGCAGCCGGGCGGCCAGCCGCTCCGGCGTCCGCAGCGGCTCCTCGATCGCTTCAAGCTCGGCTTCGAGCCGCGACTGCTTCATTGTTCGGTCAACGGTATGCTCGCGCAGCCGATCGCTCAGATGATCCTTCTCGCGCTGGAGCGAATCCAGTCGCCGATCGGCGTCCGCCGCGCTCTCGCGCAGCTTGACCAGCTCCTCGCGAACCGACTTCAGCCGATCGGTCTCCTGCTTCAGCCGTTTGCCTTCCTCCAGCGTCGACGATTGCTGTACATGCAGCGGCTGGTCCTTACCTATACCGTATTCCGCCAAATGACGATTATGACCGTCAAGCTGCTCCCGTGCAGCCGCCGCCTGCGCCATCGCGGCGCTCAGCTCGCGCTCGGCCGCCTGCAATTGCTCCTTCTTCGCCTGAAGCGATTCGCGCGAAGGCAGCTCTCCGGACGGCACCGCCTTCGCAGGATGCTCGGCGCTGCCGCATACCGGGCACGGCTTGCCGTCATGAAGATGTACGGCAAGCAGGCTCGCTTGGCCTTCGAGCCATGCCGACTCCAGCCGTTCGTGCTCGCCGCGCATTCGCTTCACCGCCGAAGCGAGCTCCGCTTCCGCGCGGGAATAATCGCCGAGCCTCCGCTCCGCCTCGGCCAGCTCGCCGAGAATCCGGTGCTTATCCCGCAGCGCGGCAAGCTGCTCCAGCAACTCCGGCAGCTTCGCCGTCTCGGCGTCGGCCGACGCCATCCGCTCGGCCGACGCTCGCTTCTCCTCGCGAAGCTGCGCAAGCGCGCGCTCCGTCTCGGCCAGCTTCGCCGCGAGCGACCGCTCTGCGGCAAGCAGCCGCTCCGTCTCGGCGCGCCGCTCGGCGAGCGTCCGCACGAGCGGCGCAAGCGCCGCCAGCCGCTCCCGCTCGCGCTCCGCGCCGAGCCGCTCCGGCTCGCGCGCCGCTTCCGCGCGCTGGCGCTGCTCCGCCTGCGCGAGCGCCGACGCGGCCGCCTCCGCCGCTTGCCGCGCCGCCGCTTGCCGCTCGCGCTTCGCGGCCGCGTCGGCGGCGGCGCGGGCCGCGCGCTCCTCGTGCGGCTCCAGCCGCGCCGCACGCTCCGCGAGCGCCAGCTTGAGCTCGCGCGCCTCCGCTTCCGGCCGCTGCCGCGCCAGCTCGGCCGCTTGCGCCTGCCGCTTCGCCAGCTCCGCGAAGCGCTCGTTGCGCGCGAGCGCTTCGCGCAGCCGCGCCTCCTCGGCGCCGAGCCGCTCCGCCGCAGCCGCCTTGCGGCTTTCCGCCGCGCCCGCCGCTTCGCGGTACAGCGCCGCCTCCTGCGCAAGCGCATCCAGCATTTGCGCCGGGCTGCGATACGTCTGCGCCAGCACCGCCGCAAGCGCGCTGTCCCCCCGCACCGGCAGCGTCTCGCCGGCTTGCCCGATCAATACCTCCAGCCGAGTCCGGGCCTTGGCCGCTTCGTCCTTCAACTCGCGGTGCTGCTGCTGGAACCGCTCCTCCAGCTTCCGGTACAGATCGGTCCGGAAGATGCGTCGCAGGATGTCTTCTTTATTTTCCGTATCGCTCGTCAGCAGCTTGCGGAATTCGCCTTGCGGCAGCATGACGATCTGATTGAACTGATCCTTCGTCAAGCCGATGATCGACTCCAGCTTGGCGTTCACATCGGTAATCATGAACCGGTCGACGCACGGAACCGGCTCGCCGGACGTAATCTCGTACAGCTCCGCCTTGCCCGGCGTCTCGTTCTTGTTGCCCGCCTTGCGATGCGGCATCTGACGAACGACCTTATACGTCCGCTTCCCGACCGCGAAGTCGAATTCAACCGTCGTAAACGTCTCGTCATCGGCAAAATGGCTCCGAAGCATCCGGATTTCCGCCCGGTCCTCGCCGCTCGCCGCCCCGTACAGGGCAAAGCAGATCGCATCGAAAATCGTCGTTTTGCCCGCGCCCGTATTGCCCGAGATAACGAATAGCCGACTATCGCCAAGCTCCGCGAAATCGATCGTCTCGCCGTCCCGGTACGGCCCGAACGCCGTCAGCCTCAGCTTGATCGGTCTCATTGCGCGCCGCCCCCTTCCGCCTTCAAGACGTCCGCGAACGTCTCCTCGAACAGCTTCCGCTTCCCGTCCTCCAGCTCGATCCCCTTCACTTCTTTATAAAAGGATGCGAACAGCGAGATCGGATCGGCGCTCCGCCGGCTTAAAGCTGCGCCTTCCTCGTCCGCGCCGTCTTCGCGCTCGATCCGCGCCGATCTCAGCCGCCGCTCGACGTGGAGCGCATTCGGGTAAACCGCCCGCACCTTCTCCATCGGGAACAGCACCGGATTATCGTTCAGCAGCGTCACGAACACGTAGTCGTCGCTCGGCCGATGCGTCGACTCGATCTCCTCGATCGGCGCCGACACGCGCCGCATGTCGCGCCGCGGCTTCAGCTCGCGCTTCTCCACCGCAATGCCGCCGACGGCGTCAAGCTCGACGACGAGCCAGCCTTTGCGGTGGTTTTCTTCCGAGATCGAATATTTGAGCGGCGAGCCCGAATACCGAATCCGTTCGTCCCCGACATGATGCGCCTGATGCAGATGGCCGAGCGCCGTATAATGGAAGCCGTCGAAATGAGCCGCGCTCGCATGCTCCGCGCCGCCGATCGCAAGCGGCCGCTCCGATTCGCTCGTATTCGGCTGCGGCTCGCCGCCGACCGTGACGAACGCATGCCCGACGAACACGCGGCGGGCGTTCGGATCGGCTTCCGCCTCGATCGCGGCGGCAATGGCCCGCATCGCGTCGTCATGCGATTTGATCGTCTCATCGCCCATCGTCAGCCTTACCTGCGACGGGTCCGCATATGGAATTAAATAAAAATGCACCTCGCCATGCTCGTCCCGAAGAACGACCGGCTTCAGCTCCTTGCGCAGCCGGCCGGCGAGATGAAGCCCGCGGCTTTCCATCAGCCGCGTGCCGAAGTCGAGCCGGTCCGGGCTGTCGTGGTTGCCCGCTATCGCAAGCACCGGCGTTTCAAGCTCGATGACGAGCTTGCGCAGCAGCTCGTCGAGCAGCTCGACCGCCTCCGTCGGCGGAATGGCGCGGTCGTACAGATCGCCGGCAATAATGACGGCATCGGGCTTCTCCTCCGCGACGGCTTGGACGAACTGCTCCAGCGCATAGCGCTGATCGTCCGTCATATAAACGCCTTGGACGAGCTTGCCGAGATGCCAGTCGGCCGTGTGAAACAGCTTCATCGTAGGTCACGCTCCATTGTATAAAGAATCTATTATTCGTCCGGATATCTATCATTCTATCGCTATTCTATTGTAGCCCAACTTTCGGACGGATGGCAGTCGAACAGCAGAGGTTTTACTGGAAAGGAGTCCGGTCAAGTCCCCCTGACAAGAAAAACCCTGTTATCACGCTTTGGCGCGATAACAGGGTGCTTGCACGCAGCCTCCGGCAAGAGGTCGCATCGTAACGCCTAATGATTAAAAAACGCGAGCTGTATGAAAAACAACACGGCGAATACGTACAGGATCGGATGAACGTCCTTGCGCTTGCCGCGAATCAGCTTCAACACAGGGTAAGCGATAAAGCCGATGCCGATACCGGTGGCGATGCTGTACGTCAGCGGCATCAGTACAACGATGAGAAACGAGGGAAACGCCTCCTCGATATCGTTCCAATCGATCTGCCGCAGTACGTTAATCATGAGAAACCCGACGATAATAAGCGCAGGAGCCGTAATAGCGGGAATGTTGGCCAGCACGGCAACCGTTGGCGAGAAGAACAGCGTGAGCGCCAGCAGCGCGCTCACCGTTACCGCCGTCAGTCCCGTCCTGCCGCCCGCCGCAACGCCGGCGCTCGATTCGATATATGCCGACGTCGGGCTTGTGCCAAGCAGCGCGCCGCTCGCCGTACCGACCGCATCGGCAAGCAAAGCCCCTCTGGAGCGGGGAAATTTGTTGTCCTTGAGCAGTCCCGCTTGCTCCGCGACGCCCAGCATCGTGCCGGTCGTATCGAACAGGGTGATGAGCAGGAACGTGAAGATGACCGCATATAACCCGTCTTCGAACACGCCGGCAACGTCCAGTTGGAATGCGGTGGTCGATAAGCCGCTCGGCATCGCCGCGAACGTATCCGGCATCGTCAGCAATCCCATCAGCCATGCAATAACGGCCGTAATCAGCATGCCGATAAACAAAAAGCCTTGGACCCGGTAAGACATAAGGATAAGCGATATCGCCAGCCCGACGATCGTCAGATAGGTCATTGGCTCCGACAAGGAGCCGAGCGTTATAAGCGTGGCCGGCGAAGCGACGATGATACTCGCCTTTTGCAGCCCGATGAAGGTAATGAACAAGCCAATGCCGGCCGTAATCGCATGCTTGAGGCCGGTCGGAATCGCATCGAGCAGCATAAAACGGAACGAGGTTAACGACAGCAGGATGAACAGCAAGCCCGCCACGAATACGGCGCCAAGCGCCGTCTGCCACGACACGCCTTCCCCTCCGACGACGCTGAACGCGAAATACGCATTCAATCCCATGCCGGGGGCAATCACGATCGGATAGTTGGAAGCAAGCGCCATAATAAGCGTCGCAATCATGCTCGCCAGCACCGTCGCAACGAACACGCCGTGAAAATCCATCCCCGCCTCGCCCAGAATGCCCGGATTGACGATGACGATATAGACCATGGTCAGGAAGGTTGTAACTCCCGCCAACAGCTCGGTCGATAGGCGGCTGCCTCTTTCTTTGATTCGAAACAAGCGTTCCATTCGGCACATCTCCTCTATTTTCAGGAAATAAATGTATCCCGGTTGTCTATATCCATGTCCAACGGAAACGTTTATTACTCTTGGATGACGGAATGTCTCCGGATACGGCCGAATTTATTTATTTCTAATTCCCTTCCTCTCCTTGACAGCCCGTTGTCAGGGACAGAGCCGTATAATGAGCTTATAAGTCAAATTCAATCCTATCCCCCGCGATTGGTATTTCATTGTCCGGACCTGCACAGGCACTCTCGGGTTCCCACTTATCGGGCTGGCAATAAGAAAGGATGATTATAATGCCATATTTATTCGATATTCATCCCGACGACCGTTGCGTGCGTGAATTGTGCAAAAACGATCCACTGCTGGACAAGCTGGTGAATCGGGTCGGGCACATCCGCATTCCAAGAGGTCGGCACGACGGATTTGCTTACCTGACGAGATCGTTGATCGGGCAACAGCTTTCGATCAAAGCCGCCGAAACGATTTTTAACCGGGTAGAATGGGTATGCGGAACGATAACGCCGGATACTGTTCTGGCCGCTAAAGAGGAGCTTTTGCGCTCGGCTGGAGTATCCGGGAACAAGCTCGGCTATATCCGGAACGCCGCCGAGCGGGCCCAAGAAGGCTTTCTCGATTTTCAAGCGTTTGGCGAGATGGATGACGAGGAAGTCGTTCGTTTATTGACGTCAATAAAGGGAATTGGCCGTTGGACGGCGGAGATGCTTCTTATTTTCTATCTGGGAAGACAAAATGTTCTATCTTACGGGGATAGCGGACTTAACCGCGCTGCGGAATGGCTTTATTCATCCGAGGATAGCGACGGTCCATCTCCATTGCATCGCAAGCATGCCGAATGGAAGCCTTATTGTACAATCGTATCCCTGTATTTATGGGAAGCTGTCAATATCGGCTTGGTTCAGCCGGATCGATCTAAACGCTAAACCATCGATACCCCGTCACTCTAACTAAATAATAGCTGCCAAGGCGAAAGCGGCAGGCCCCTGCGTTGTTTGTGGCGTTTGCGGAACGCATTCCCTGTCCGCGTTGCGACGGAGGAATTAATTGCAGCGAGGAAACCGGGGTTGGCATCAAAGCAGCGGAAACCAAGTTAAACATAGCGATTATGCTTTACATTACAATAAACACTTTATGGCTCTGCTTAAAGCAGTATTCCAAGGTCTGGATTCAATCAATTCAATCCCATTCCGCTTACAGGTATCCGCTATCCAATTCCCATACGAAATACTTACTTCAGCTCTAACATGTTGCAGTTCGCCGCCTTCTCTTGCTAAATAATTGTGCACGATCTGATTTTTGTCTGATTCCTGTACAAATATTGATCTTACTTCCGGGTTATCGAAAGATGATGTGAATTCGGGATGGATAAAATCGCCTTCAATAATGATAGGTAATTTATCTTCAATATGCCTGTTTGCGAGTTTTTCTAATATTGGAGCCATTTCTTTGCTTACATCTATCAGCCAGTTTACATTGCCGTCAACTCCAATGTCTTTCCAGTCTATACCCGAATCCCAATAGTGAATTGCAGGAAAACGCTCCTTTGTTGTAACTGTTTTTACGGATAGGTGAACATCATCTACTTCCAAGACATTCACGCCATAAAATCGAGCAATTTCATAAGCAACACTTGATTTACCTATTCCCGATGCTCCGCCAATAAATAAAACTGTCCAATTTCGAGCTTCATTCATTTTGCCAACCTCATTTCTTAATTCATCGATTAATTTATTGGTTATGTCAACTTCAAAGCGGCACACAGAGAAACCTTGAATCAAAGGAGGATGCTTTATTAGACCACAATGCTTAAGTATTGCGTAATATTACCCTATGTTTCTTTAGACCTGCAAAATACATCCACTCAATCTCGACCATATGTCGGTGATTCATTAGTTCCCCTAATTGAAGAACCAATGACCATTGTGAAGGTGTAAGCTCGCTCTTTAATTCCAGCTCCATCTCAGCCACTTTCTGCATCAACGGCTGCCACGCCGTGTCTTCTGCCGGAAGGGGTATCTCTACTTATCATATATTCGTTTTTATTGAAGTGAACTCATTATCGCCTTCATAATTGAATCTTACTTGCCTTCTTTAATGAATAGCTCGATACGATTTTTAATCGCGTCGCGTGCCTTGCGAAACTTCGCGGTGATTTCGTCTTCGGTACCTGTTGCTTTCGCTGGATCGTCAAAACCCCAGTGCCATTTAACTACATTTTTATTGGAGATAACAGGACAATGTTCATCAGCATGACCACAGAGCGTTATAATGTGGTCTGCACGATTCAATATTTCTGGATCGATTACAAATAGATTAGCTGCTTCTCCATCTTACATCTCCTTTTTATGAAATCAACAAGAGCCAGAAGTACAGCCCTGTTAATGTTATGAATAGTGTAGGGATGGTCAGTATCAATCCGATCTTGAAGTAATATCCCCATGTGATCTTAACCCCTTTTCGGGACAACACATGCAGCCACAATAATGTAGCTAACGAGCCAATAGGCGTGATCTTCGGTCCTAAGTCGGAACCAATCACATTAGCATAAATCAATGATTCTTTAATGACTCCAGTTGCAGATATAGAATCAATCGCCAGAGCATCAATCATAACTGTAGGCATGTTGTTCATAATGGACGATAGGATCGCAGCGATGAAACCTATGCCCATAGTTGATGGAAATAGTCCGTATCCCGAAACCTTCTCGATTAACTGACCTAGCAAAGTTGTTAGACCCACATTCTGCAAACCATATACAACTACATACATGCCGATAGAGAAAACAACAACTGTCCAAGGTGCTTCCTTTATAACTTTTCGTGTTTGAACAACTGAGCTATTTCTTGCGGCAATCAGAAACGCGATGGCTGCGGCTCCAGCCACAAATGAAACGGGTATGGCTAGCAACTCACTTGAGAAATATCCAATCAGTAGAACCCCTAGAATCACCCACGATAATTTAAACAGTCGTAAATCCTTGATCGCTTCCCGTGGTTCCTTTAGTTCTGAAGCTTGATACGCCACAGGTATACTTTTACGAAAATAGAGGTAGAGGATCACAATACTGGCTGTGAGCGCAAAGAAATTGGGTACGATCATACGACTAGCATATTGTGCAAAGCCAATTCCAAAGAAATCTGCGGAAACGATGTTTACCAAATTGCTGATCACAAGTGGTAAAGAGGTCGTATCAGCAATAAATCCGCTTGCCATGATAAATGGTAGTACCATTCTATCCTCGAAACGTAGTGCTCGCACCATCGCCAACACGATGGGAGTAATAATGAGTGCTGCACCATCATTAGCGAACAACGCCGCTACTGCAGCGCCAAGCAAGATAATGTAGATAAACATTAGCTTACCATTGCCACCTGCGAGTCGCGCCATGTGTAAGGCAGCCCATTCAAAAAATCCAATCGCATCCAAGATCAGTGAAATCAGAATGATGGCGACAAAAGCAAGTGTCGCATTCCAAACTATACCCGTGACTTCCCATACATCGGGAAGAGATACTACACTGAATATCAACGCTAACAGAGCCCCGAACGCTGCAGAGTAGCCAATGCTAAGTCCTCTTGGTTGCCAGATGACAAAAGTTAATGTAAGTACAAAAATGATAATTGCTACTATTGATGACCAATCGAAAATCATGAATTCACTCCTACTGCAGATGCACAAAATACCATTTCCTTCAATTCGGTCAACTTGCGACTACTAAGGTTTTACAGTCTTAATCGTAGCTGAAATGATGTAATCATCAACCCTTTTTCCAAGAACCCAATTTTCCAGGAAGTCCCTAGATTCATCCTTTGGTTCAATGACAATATCAGTGAAACCACTTTGTTCAAGCATTCTTTGGAGCGTTACGATGGAAGATGCTCCTGTTATGCACCCCGTTAGAGCATCTATATCGTTTATAATCTCAGATGGTAATTCAGCAGTTGTTACAATGTCGGGTATTGCTAAACGTCCTCCTACTTTCAAAACACGAGATGCTTCGTTTAAGACTTATTGCTTGTCAGGCGACAAGTTAATTACGCAGATAGAGATGATTACATCGACCACACAATCTCCAACTGGTAGATGTTCAATTTCCCCATTCAAATCTTTCTTCATACTTATCCGCTCCTCTAGTCGATTTAACAATCTCTTGGTGCTGAAGTATCGTTTCCTCGGAAAATACAACATATCTCTGGCGAGAGTAGGCGATTCACTTCTTCATTGTTCAATTGGTAGTAACTCCATGTGCCACGTGTTTCCTTTAAAATTAGGTCTGCATCGAGCAAGATTTTCAGATGATAAGACAGTTTTGATTGTGACATTTCCATAATGTCGGTAAGATCACAAACGCAAACTGTCCCGCGTTCTGTAAGTTCATACATGATCTGTAGTCGCTTTTGGTCTGCCAGTGCCTTGAACTTGGATTCGTATACAGCAAAATCGACGCTGAATCTGTTAATAAGTTTTAATTCCTTGAGCACGTTCATCAACTCCATCCAGTAACAAATATGACTACACCAATGCTCTACCGCAAAATGAATTGTTGAGTTATCGGACTTCACTTATCATTAATCAAATTATCTTGATATATTATGATATTATATTATCATGGTGATCCAAGAACCACAATTCTAAATCAATTTATTTTGATTAATAGGTCAAGGACGGCTACCCACATCAATAAAAAGACCTCCTCACCGCATGATCTGCCCGCAAGGAAGCCGGTTCTATTACTTCTGAGCGATAGTCACATCTCATCTATTCTTTCAGAACCATCAATATTAAGCACTCCACATGCAACGAGTGTGTACTTAAGCCCCAAATCGCAAATTTAGCATCGACACCTCCGCCTTCAACTCAATTCTCCGCTTTACCACTATCGACGATACGGTTCAACGCGTTATCTATAACGGCAAGTTTTCAAAGACGCTTCTTTATCTTCAACCAAATTCATAGCTTGTTTCTGAAGAAACGGAAGAACGCGCGGGCCCCATAGGCGGCGCTCATTGATATTGTTCATAGAGCCGACGAAACTTATCCGAGGGCTGCAGACCAAGCTCTTGACGCAGCAATTGTATATAGTGCTCATTGTGGTTGCGCAGCGCCTGTCGATCGCCCATAGCCCCGAGTATATTCAGCAGCAATAGATTGGACTCTTCTTCAAATTCATTGCGGGATACCGCTCCTCTCGCAATCTGCGCCGCTTCTCGATATCGCTTCCGCTCCAGCAGCCAGTTGGCGAGGCGCTTGGTAAAGGAATCGTACATAATCGTTATCCGCTCACGTTCCGTAGCTGCCCATTCGTAAGCTTTATCCTCAAACAGCTCGCCTGCAAATCGCTTCTCCAGCTCTATTGCAGCCGCTTCATTGGTATCGTTAATCTCGAATAATTCCTCTAAGTCCTGTTCAAATTGAATAAAATCGACGTCTGCCTGAGCTAGATCAACCCGATACTGCTCCTGCGCCGAAACGATCATTTCCTTGAATCCGTGCAGCGCCAGCGCCTTCCTCAGTTGATAGACCGCCGTATTAAGATACATTTCTGCGTTCTTATGGGGCATGTCCGGAAAAACATCCTCCAAAATCCGGATTTTAGCTGCGCTTCGACCTCGATTCACAAGCAAATAGGCGAACAGCTCCATGCTTTTCTTGGAGATCCATTTCACTGTACCCGCCTGCTTGCTGGTCGCCTCGAAGCAGCCGAGTCCCCGAACCGTCAGCCGATTAGGTATGAAATCGGCATCTTTATTAGAAGCAGCGCTGCGTCTGCTTGCCGCTCTGGCGATCGTCTGGATTAGGCGCTTCCTGGAGATTGGCTTAACCATATAATCCAGCGGATAAACGTCGTAAGCCTCCATCGCATATTCGGCATGAGAAGTCGTAAACACAATGTCAAGATCCGTTCGGATCGAACGCAAGCTTCGAGCGAGCTCTAATCCATCGTCCGCAGCGATTTGAATGTCCAGGAACGCGAGATCCACATCCGCATCCCCGCCCCGAACGAAGTCTACCGCTTCTTGAGCAGTCCGGAAGCTCCCAACAAGCTCCACGCCATCCGCACTGGACAGCAGCCGCCCCATAGCGAGCAGCATGGCCGGCTCATCGTCAACGATGAGAACTCTCATTCCGCCACTCCGCCCTTCATGGTAAAGTAAAATGTGCTTCCTTGTCCGGCTTTGCTATCTGCCCATATATCCCCGCCGCTTCGCTTAACGAACTGCCGGCTTACGAGCAGTCCCAGTCCCGTGCCCTTCTCTCCCAAGGTGCCCGCCAATGAGTTAAGCTGCGTCTCGCTGAATAACCGGCGAATCTGCTCCTCTTCCATCCCTACCCCGTTGTCTTGGACGGATACGGTCACGATGTCCCCCGACAACCGGGCGAACACATCGACCGCCCCTCCCGGTCCGGTAAATTTAATGGCATTGGTTAACAAGTTGCGGATAATTAATCCAAGCACTTCCCGATCCGCGTACACGCGGGTGCCTGGGCGAACGCCGTTATTCACGCTTATCCGCTTGGCCTCGCTTGTAATAAGCAGCATATGACAGCATTCCTCCACAACCTCTGCCAACTCCAGCAACTGTGGGCGAAGCGTCATATCTTCTCTTTGGCTGCGGAACCATTCTAACAAATTAGTCGTAATACCGAGCGTATTACGAATTTGACCGCCAAGCGTCTCGATGATTTCCCGATGATCCGCATCCAAACGCTCTCTATCCTCTTCCAACAGTTCAACGAGTTGAAATTGTGCCGCCAACGGACTGCGAATATCGTGCGACACGATCGTAACCAGTTGATCCTTCAACCGGCTCAATTGCGCAATCTGCTCCAGATGCCGCTGCTTCTCTGTAATATCCACAATAAGCGAGATACTGCCCTGCCCCTGCTTACGCAGGATATGCAACGGATATACGTTCACGCTATATATCTTTCTTTCCCCGTCTATCCATGTGTCAATCTCTACACGACCCTGCTGCATAGACTTGCACAACTGATGCCACTCTGGCCACGCAGCCAATAAATCCGCGATATTCCGACCGTTGATCTCTCCCTGCCCTATCTCTGAGAACCATTCGGAAGCTCTTCTATTGCTGTCGATGACCCTCCCTGAAGGATTCGTAATAACAATACTTTCCTGCAGCGTATCCAGCACAATATTTCTAGCAATCGGCACGGTATTAAAAAACTTGATCCGCAAGGTTATCATCAGCATAATCGTTCCGGTAAATCCACAATAAACCGAGAACGGAAGCAGCCAGGACGACGATTCGGGGTTCGCAAGCTTTACAATTTCAAGGACAAGCGGTAACGAGGCCAGCAGTAGAACCCACATCCCCGGCTTACGAAAATCGTTAGGGATGTTCCGTATATACTGAAAAAGAAAATAAAGGCATACAACCAGAATGCAGTAACAAGTAACCGAGAAAGCTACTGAATAGAGCGTCCTCGTCGTCATTAAATGCCCATTATAGAGCTCTATCGTTCGATAAATCACGTGAAGCTCGGGATCGAGCCACGACAGCAGCGACCAGAGCGCAAACGCCGCGATCAGCATGATCTTCCATCGCGGCTTCACCAATTTGTCGCGTCCGATCAGTTGATACACGAATAGGAGAAAGAAAGGGACCATTAAATTTAGCGCCGTACTCTGAATATGACGAAAAAACAGCTTTTCATTTAATAAATCGCTGTGCCTCTCCAGAATAATCCCGCCTGAATAAATAATCCGGCACACAATCACGCCGATGAGATAGCTTACTCCGCGTTCTTTTCTAAACCCGTATACAAAGAATAAAATGATACCCATCATTATTAGCGAAGCAATCATAAAGACAAGCTCTACAGTGGAATTCATAAGGCAGATCCCTTTATGTATGGAATAATAAATTGCTCGTTTATTGTCGTTTCTCTCACTATAGTATACGACATCGGGGGGTGCAAGGCGCCGTATTATAGATTTCGACAAAAAAAGACCGGCCCCGTATGCCGTTAAGAATGACATACGGGGCCAGTCTGGATCATCTATGCGCAATGGGGCTAATCAAGAACTTTCCACAGCCGCAGCAGAGCGACGGAGGCTTCGGCTCTTGTCGTTAATCCATCCGGCATAAATTTATTGCCTGCCCGTCCTACGAGAATCCCGTGTTCGCGGGCCGCTTCCACATACGTCTTCGCCCAGGCCGGAATTTCGGCATCGTCAGAGAAGAAGGGGCCTTCCATGCCGTTAGCCTTCCAATTCATTGCCCTGGAGACCATTGCAGCCATCTCTGTCCGGTTTACGGTTTGCATAGGGCGAAGGGTCCCATCCGGGTATCCGGTAAGAATACCCTCGGCTACTGCGGTCCGGATCGCCAGTTGCGCCCACTCGGGGATGCTATCCTTATCGCTGAAAAGCATCGCGTTCGCCTCGCTGCTTATGGGGATCTGAAGCGCCCGCAGCAGCATAACGGCGAACTCCGTCCGTGTCACATAGCCATTCGGCACGAAGGTGCGAGCATCTATTCCCTTCACGATCCCCAGCTCAGCCGCTTCGCAAATCTCTTTTTTGGCCCAGTGATTCTCGATATCCGCAAAGGCACAGACAGGGGCAGAAGGAGATGTCTCTTCTTCGCCGCTGGCAACACGAGTAATGGTTAGCGTATACGACTTAATGGCGCCGTTCTCGGCTTGAACCTCGATCGTAAGCACATTGGCTCCTATCGCCAGAGGAATGGTTGTCGACTCCCCTATGCGAGCTCCGAGCAGCGTAACCACTGCATTGGAATGAGCGGGAGCTGTCTGCAGCTCGACCTGTTCCGCATCCGTCTCTGCCGTATAATCCGTCGTTCCGGACGCGAACGCAGGCGACAACCCGAGTGGCTTGCCGGATGTACCCGCATTTAATTTAGCAAGCTCGGCATTGGCAGAGAGACTTATCGTTGTTGGCGGCGGCGCTGCGCTCACTGTAACCGTAGAAGATTGGCCTGCAACCTCAACCCCATTTAGGTAAACGGTAAGTATATAGTCTCTATCGGAATAGGCCGCGTTGTAAGGAAGAGAGACGGTTGCTGTTGCGCTTGTGTCACTGCCGACGTCGGCTGTGGCGGCCTCCACTCCATCCATGTATACCTTCACTGTCTGCCCGGTTAGATTGGCGCCTGTAATGGTTGCGGTTATATCCCCTCCGGCGCTTGGTAAGCCAGTTGGGCTAACGGAAATATTCGCAACCGCGGGAGCCGCTACGATAAAGCTTGCACTTGCCGCGTCTAGCGTATTACGAATGGCATTATCGACCATGCCGCCGGCAACGCTAACCTCGTAAACGCCGTCTTCAAGCGTATCGCCAAAGCTTAAGGTAAACGTTCGGGAAGTCTCGTCATAGCTTGGCGTATAAGCAGAGAAGGCTTGGCCGTCCTTCGTCATGCCGATCAGAGGCAGCGCATTGGCAGAAGCCAGCTCGGCTCCGCCAGCGATCCAATAGACGGCTTCGCTAACGGAAACGGACACTTCGGCAGGCGGCACGGCGAATTGCTGATGATCGGCGAAGCCGCCAAAGGCAACGACTGGCTTGGTCGTATCGTAAAGCAAGCTGAGCGTATTGGATGCCGTATTGCCATGTCCTACTCCATCTGTCGCTGCCCCCGCGCCAACCGATACGGTCACAGCCTGACCGCTCGTCGTCGGCGTAATAATCGCCGTATAGGTTTCCGTACTCATGGAAACCCAATCGGACGCCGTGCCGTTTGCGACTGCAAGGTCTTCCTCGGTAAAACCATCTACCCCTTCGCTGAATGTTATCGTAACCGGAAATGCGGCGTTTACCGTACCGCTTGCCGAGCTGGATACGGTTGCCGTCGGTGCGGCGTTATCCAGCACAAAGCGGCTAGATACGGCATCGACAACATTCCCGACTGCGTCTGTCGCTCGAATGTGCAAGTACCAGTTGCCATCGCCAGTTGTCCGACTCAACGTATCCTCGTTGCTGAACGTCGTCCATTCTCCGTTCGGAACGGCCGCGCTCTGCGTCCATGCATATTGCAGGGAGGCCTGATCGACGCCGCTCTGCGTATCGCTGACCGTTACCTTGCTGGCAGCGGAGGTCGCTGCCGCTAAACGGCCATTCGTACCGAACTGAACTTCCGGTGCCGTTGAATCAATCGCTAACGTAACCGTATAGGTTCGACCGGGCAGCAGGTAGGGCTCGACGCGCACGGGAACGATAGTGTCCGTCGTTGCTCCCGTCAGGTCAATCGTCTTCGTGCCGCCGCTCGGCAGCAGCTCATTGTTCACATACAGGGCTTTCTGGGCCGTGCCCGCAATCGTCGGCGTTATGGCTGCGCTGGACAAAGATTGCCCGTCGTAATAATACGTATAGGCCGTGACGGAAGGATCGAAGGATTCCGTGAAGTTTCCTTCCTGCAAAGTTAAGCCGCTCAGATTGGCATTACCCGGCACATTGGCTTGACCATACAGATTATATCCCCACGCCACTGCGGTGCCGTCTGCTTTTAACGCAAGCGAATGATTATAGCCTGCGGAGATTGCCGCCACTCCATCCAAGCCTTCCGGCACATTTAGTTGACCAGAAGAATTGGACCCCCATGCAACCACGGTGCCGTCCGATTTCAAGGCAAGCGAATGGTTAACCCCGGCAGCGATCGCCACGACTCCCTTTAAGCCCGTTGGCACATTGGTTTGACCGGAAATATTGCTCCCCCATGCGACCACGGTACCGTCCGATTTCAAGGCAAGCGAATGATTAATCCCGGCAGCGATCGCCACGACTCCCTTTAAGCCCGTTGGCACATTGGTTTCGCCATGTGAATGGTTCCCCCAGCCGACCACAGTGCCGTCCGCTTGCAGGGCGAGCGAATGATATTCCCCTGCGGCAATCGCCACGACTCCCTTTAAGCCCGCTGGCACATTGGTTTCACCGTTCACATTGTACCCCCAGGCGACCACGGTGCCATCCGACTTTAGCGCAAGCGAAAAAGCTCCTCCTGCGGAGATTGACACCACGCCGTTTAAGCCTTCCGGCACATGGATTCGATCGCCATGATCGTACCCCCACGCTGCCACCGTACCGTCCGGCTTCAAGGCAAGGGTATGGATTCCTCCCATTTCGATTGCCGTTACTTCGCTTACGTCTGCGGGCAGGTTAAGTTTATCGTAACTGCTTCTCCCCCAGCCGATCACCGTGCCATCCGACTTCAGCACCAACGAGGAATCGCCCCCTCCGTTGATCCTCTTCCCTTTAACTGGAGAAGCAAGTCCCACCGGCACGTTCGTTTGACCATAACTATCGTCTCCCCATGCGACGATGGTACCGTCCGCTTGTAAAGCAAGCAGATGATTCCATCCTCCGCTGATCGATACCACATCGGTCAACCCCGCGGGAACGTTCAATTGGCCCTGACTGTTGTCTCCCCAAGCGACGACCTTGCCATCCGATTTCAGGGCAAGCGAGTAGTGGTCTCCTGCGGCGATCGCTATCACTCCGCCCGCTGCCAGCTCTGCCGGTATTGTCGTTTGACCCTTGCTGTTGCTTCCCCATGCGACGATCTTGCCGTCCGATTGCAGGGCAAGCGAATGATAGGTTCCTGCAGCGATCGATACTACGTTGCTTAGTCCGGTAGGCAAAGCAGAAGCGTTGTATCCCCATTCGACGACCGTACCGTCCGACTTCAGGGCGAGCGAATGTTGATGGCCCGCCGCGATGGCTATCACATCCGTCAAACCCGCCGGCACGTTCGTCTGATTCACGCCATTGTCTCCCCATCCAATAACCGTTCCATTCGACAGGAGCGCAAGCGAATACCTTCCGCCTGCGGCTATCGACACCACGCCACTTGTTGCGGCTTCCTCAGGAAGGGTCGTTTGACCCGCACTATTGTTTCCCCACGCGACGACCGTGCCATCCGATGTCAGCGCAAGCGAATGCTCGTTGCCGGCAGCGATTGCAGTCACATCCATCAGATCCGCCGGCACGTTCGATTGGCCGTTACTGTTGTTGCCCCATCCGATGACGGTGCCATTGGATTTTAACAAGAGCGAATGGTTAGCTCCCCCGGCAATCCGCACTCCCTCCGCGCGTCGAACTCCCTCTTGCGATGCATAAGCGGAATGCGATCCATAGGGAACAATCCAACCGAGCAGCAATACGAAGCTCATGACCAGACTAATCTTCGTTCTCCATTTCAACGATAACAATATGTATTCGCTCCTTCATTCCAAATAGTAGGCCATCACGCCAGGTGAAGCTTCCTCCTTTGGAATTTTAACAAAACGCTATGAAAGGATAATGAAAGGCTCTTATACTCCCTGGGAGAGTAAATGAAGGATGATAGATTCGGATAATGGGGTCGCAAGCTCCGGGGGATTAATAGGCTGTGATTATGAAGGATAAATGTAAGGCGCCCTAAGTAAGGACGCCCTAAGAGTGATGACAAAAAAACCAGCGTCTTGTTCCAAGACGTCCCGGCTTCTCTGTTGTTGTAAGGTTGAAAGGAACGCAGCAGGGGGAAGGACGTTAATGGAGATGGGTGGTCCGTCCACATGCCTCACATTGTATAATAAGCGCCCGCACAGACGCTTATTTCACTCGCGCACGGCTCCATTCCGGATTAGCAGCTCGCATGGACTCCTAATCCTGAACCAACCTTACTTTACAGCACCTAGCGAGCGATTAAGCGGCCATGCGAAGTACTTATTCGACTGCGTACGAGGCTTCGAACGAAATAAGCGCCCCTAAGAGCCCTGGTCAAGCCCCCATTTAGTGGACAGATAAAAAAAGCCCTATCCAATAAGCTGTCTCCGGTATTGTGCCGGAGACAGCTTATTGGACTGTCAACACAAACTTGTACAACTATTATAAGGGCATGCTTCTTACCTCGACTGGAGTAAGATAGCCGAGTGTGCTGTGAATGCGGTGATGATTAAACCAGTGGACATAATCATGAAGTTCGAGGTCAAGTTGCTCTTGGCTGAGGAAATGAGTCTGGTTAGCGAATTCCGTCTTGAACAGCTTAAATGTAGCTTCTGCAACAGCGTTGTCGTAGGGACAACCCTTTCTGCCAAGGGATCGAGTGACACCAAAGGTCGCCAGGGCTTCAGAGATGAGCTTGTTATCAAACTCTCTGCCGCGCTCCGTATGAAACATTTGAATACGGTCTAACCGTACTGGAATGCTTGCCAGCGCTTTATAAACGAGGTCAGCATCCTTTCTCGGACCACTGCTGCAGCCAACGATTTCTCGATTAAAGCGATCAACAAATAGACATACATTATGCCATTTACCGGCTACTCTCACGTAAGTCAGATCGCTGACGACAACAGCATAAGCCTCTTCTTGATGAAATTCCCGTTGTAGTTCATTCTTTGCAGCAGACTCATTTGAATCGCTCTTTGCGGGCTTAAATTGAGCCACGGTGTAATTGGAGACCAGGCCGTGTTTTCTCATGATCTGGCCAATCAGTTATTTCGACTGGCTGTGAAGATGACGATGATCGCATCCTCCAGCCGTTGCTCGTCTTCATTAACAGCAGGTACAGGTTTGTAGTAATAGGTGCTTCGCGGTAATTGCAGGACTTCGCACATTGCTGATACCGAGTACTTGTGTGCATTATTGCGAACCACATTTACCTTCGTCCCATGATCAGCGCGGCTTGCTTTAAAATGTCGTTCTCCATCTTGAGACGCTGATTTTCTTTTCTTAAAGCCATTAGCTCATTTTCTTCGGGGGTACGGTTCTCCTTCTCCTTGAACGAGCCTGAGGTCTGGCTTTGCGTAATCCAGCGATCAAGTGCTGAACCGCTTAAGTCGTACTCTCGAACAATGCTTGCTCTTGGCTTTCCATTCTCGTTAGCTGTACCATCTGTTGTTTGAATTCAGGTGTAAACGTTCGTCTTTGCTTCGGCATAGTAGATCCGCTCCTTCTTATCTATCTCTATTCTACTAGCCCTTATTTTTTCTGTCTAACTTAGTGTGGACGATCCAACCTTTAATTTTTACGTTGACAAATAAAGCAAACAATGGACAGTTGCTCAGACAATAATGCAGGTCGTATCCCCCCCCCATGTGATATATGGTTTAAATCTACAAATAAAGACAGGATCATTAAAGCCCTTGTCTTTTCAATACCTATTCCCACTATCGCATTCCAGAGTTCCTTATAGATGCTGTTGCCGCCCATGAAGATCAGGTTCTTTTACGTACTCATTCAATGGTGCAGCCTCCTCGTTTTTCAAGGGTCTTTTCCGCACATCCCCAACTTCTTGTCAAGTCCGTTTTTCTTTTTTCGCGCAAAAAAAGAGCGGGCTATCTTTTCGATAACCTGCTCTTTTTAATTAATTTTGGCCTTGCGCCCTACCTTAATGACATTGCCCCCTAGAGGCGCTTATTTCGTTCGAAGCCTCGCATGCAGTCGGATAAGTGCTCCACAAGGCCGTTTCATCACTCGCTTGGTGCTGAAAAGTAACGTTGGTTTGGGATTAGGAGTCCGTACGAGACGCTTAATCCAGAATGGAATCGTTAGCGAGCCAAATAAACGACTGTATCAAGCTCTTATTTTGGAGCGAGGCATGGTTAGCTGACCACACACCAATGCCTCGAAACAAATCGCTAAGCTTCTCGACACTCCGAAGGCGTCCTAAGGACGCCTTCTGCTTCTGAATCAATGATTATATCCGGCTCTACTTTAATATTCTCCTTTAATTACAAAAAACGAGCCCCGAATAGTTCCGGCCAGTTTAGACTTCTGTCTAGCGAACTTGAACTTATCCTCCAGCTCCCGCGGAACCTCCATCCCCTCGGAAAGCTTAAAGCCAACAGCCCGCTTCTTAGGGTCATCAACCGTATACATGACATTGAGCCCCAGACCATCCTCATAAAAGACATAGGTAAATTGGATATTCTCCACTTGAAAACGCGACGTTTCTAAAGGTTGGGCCGCAAACGCAATATTACGTTCTTCTTTCAAAATGCGGTTCACATAATCAAGACTCTCCTGACTTTCGCTAGCCGGCACAACGGTAAATGCATGCTTATATTTGTTCATAAAGTAACGGGCTTCATTAGCGCGCAGTCCGGCGAGCGCTTCCGCTACAGGCGAAGACTCTAAACCAACCGTAGACACATTCTTAAAATCGACGATATAGGACATTCCCATCTCTCCCTTTAGTCAAAGCTAGAAACAAGCAATAGCCAGCCTTCAAACTAATCCTCTTATCTACCAAAATATTGTACCACAAAAGATTCAAGAAAACGTTCCGAAGCGAATTGGCGAGTTTGTTAAACGGCGTTCGCATAGACCAGTATTACCAAGGTTGTTGCGGCCAAAACCCTTCCGATCTGAATTCGCCCCCCTCTTAGCGACAAAAGCATGCATAGCCGCCTTATTCCCCGCCCAACTGCGCAGCTCCGCCTCCGTTCCAAGCATATCCCGCCACGGCGAGACATACCTATGGTATGAAACGTATTTTCTCGCTCGGAGGGATCACGCCGATGAAACAAGACGAAATCCGCCAGCTCGAGCGGGCGATCGATGAAATTACCGAAATCGCCCAAGGGTTCGGCCTCGACTTTTATCCGATGCGCTATGAGATTTGTCCTGCGGATATCATTTACACATTCGGCGCTTATGGAATGCCTACTCGCTTTAGTCATTGGAGTTTTGGAAAAACCTTCAATAAGATGAAGATGCAGTACGATTTCGGCCTTAGCAAAATTTACGAGCTCGTCATCAATTCCAACCCTTGCTATGCGTTCCTTCTTGACGGCAACTCGCTGATCCAGAACAAGCTGATTGTCGCCCACGTGCTCGCGCACTGCGACTTCTTCAAGAACAATGCCCGCTTCAGCCAGACGAACCGGAACATGGTCGAGAGCATGTCCGCCACGGCGGAGCGCGTGCAGCAGTACGAGATGGAATATGGAGCCGAGCGAGTGGAAAAATTTATCGACGCCGTCCTTGCCATTCAGGAGCATGTCGATCCAACTATCATTAAGCCGTACAGCCTTGACAAGACGCGGTATATCGAGCTGCTCGTGAAGGAAAGCAAGCGGTCGGCCACCCAATCGGAAGCGGTCAGCGTTTATGACGATCTCTGGTCGCTGGAAGAGGACGAGGCGGAGCAAGAGCCGCAGGATTCGAACATCAAGCGTTTCCCGCCGGAGCCCGAGAAGGATCTCGTCTGGTTCATCGAGGAATATTCCACGATTCTGGAAGATTGGCAGCGCGACATTATGTCGATGCTGCGCGATGAGATGCTGTACTTCTGGCCCCAACTGGAGACGAAGATTATGAACGAGGGCTGGGCCTCCTACTGGCATCAGCGCATCATCCGCGAGCTCGACCTGACGAGCGAGGAAACGATCGAATTCGCGAAGCTGAACAGCTCGGTCGTCGTGCCGTCGCGCCATACGCTCAACCCTTACTACCTCGGACTCAAAATATTCGAGCACATCGAGCATCGCTGGGACAATCCGACGCAGGAAGAACGTGAGCGGTTCGGGATGAAGCCGGGCCGAGGACGGGAGAAAATATTCGAGGTACGCGAGGAGGACTCGGACATCTCGTTCCTGCGCAACTACCTCGACAAGCAGCTCGTGAAGGAGCTGGACCTGTACGTATTCGAGAAGAAAGGTCCGGAATGGAAAATTACGGACAAAACGTGGGCCAACATACGCGACCAGCTCGTCGTCTCCCGCGTCAACGGCGGCTTCCCTTCCATCGTCGTCCAAGACGGCGACTTCAACCGCATCGGCGAAATGTATTTGAAGCACCGGTACGAGGGCGTCGAGCTGGACCTGAAATATTTGGAGCGCACTCTTCCCTACATCGTGCAGCTATGGGGCAAATCGATCCATCTGGAGACGGTCATCGAGGATAAAAAAATTGTGTTTAGCTGCGACGGCAAGAAGACGAGCCGGAAGTTTATTTAATACCGGACGGCCAGCGACTTCTCCCCCGGTCGCAGCCAAGGAACGGGCACTTCCCGAATGCGTCTGGATAGCCGCCTCCGCGGCTCGTCCGGGCTTGTTCCGGAGGTGCTTTTATTTCATTACAATCGTTGATTTCTTATACAATTCTTTGCTTTCTATACTATTTGATTACATCCATAAAATGGTATCATCAAGGCGTGTTCGAAAACGCTTTATAATTAGGTTCCGAGTAGAAAGGGGGTCAAGGAATGGCGTGCTCCGGCTGCAACAGCTACCGCAAGATTTGCCTGCCTTCCGCTTGCTCGCACGATGCCTCTCTCCACGAATACTATCATGAATGCTTGAACGCTTATGGACAAAAGATATGCGGCTATACCGAAGGCTGCTGCTAGTTTTAATCTACGCCTCATATCCCTCTCCTCGGGAGGGATATTTGTTTGTGTCCGGAAGGGGGTTATGCCGTGCTGTACGCAGCCTCGGCGCCATTGTTAAGGCAACGGTACGCTGTACAAGCGGGGGATACGATAGCTAACATTCGGCTCGCGGACGATCGGATGCTGTACGACCGAATAACGAATCATCTGCTGCTTGCCGTAATCAGTACGTTTTGCGACGAATGTCTGGCCGCGCTGGAAAGCCTGGAGCAATTCGCGCACCGTTATCCGAACGCGAATCTCGTCATTCTGGCCGTTACGGATGAGCCCGGCTTCGACATATTGCAGACGGCGTTCGACGGCTACGCATCGGTCTATCGGCTGCCGGAGCCCGTGCTGGTCGAAGAGCTTCATATACGCGGATACCCTTGGGCGTATGGCATTAACGCACGCGGCCAGATCGTCACTTCCGATCATTGCGGACAACTGAAATGGATCGAACGGCTCATGGAGCCCTTCGACGAATGTCTGGGCGTTCTGCAATAAGCGAAGCGATGCGTCCACAGCAGCGATTGAAATCAACCGTGGAGGTTAAGTCCGATGAATACGAACTTCAGAGCATTGTTTAAAACCCGGCGCGAGCAAGCGGCGTCAGAATCGGCGCTGCAGCCGGGAGACGCTTTCCCGCTTGCAAAGCTTGGCCCGTCCGTGAGCGTAGCCGGCGACCGCTATATGGTTCTCTTTATTTCGTTGTCGTGCCGCGATTGCGTCGAGCTGCTTACGCATCTGTACATATTGCGCCATCTTAACCGTCGGCTTGTATTGGTGACGGACGGAACGGCGGAAGAAAACCATGTGTTCACCGAACACTTTCAATTCCCATTCGAAGTGGCCGGCCTCCCCTATTCCGCCTTCCACGATCGTTTCGGCATCGCGGTGACCCCTTGCGCATTTTTGGTCGAGCACCATGTCGTTAGCCGCATCGGCAGTCCGCATACGAAGGCGGAGCTGATCGAGTTTTGGAGCGAAAAGGGGGAAGCGGCATCGCCATGACGCAGGTGCTATCCTTGCTGCTCAGCCTCGTTATCGCCTTCGTTTTCGGAGCCTCGCTTGTTTCCTCTTGGCTGGAGGATCGATTCTGGAATACCCGGCTTCAGCTTGCAGACCTCGGAATGCTTCCGGCCAGATGGACGATCCGACTGGCGGCAGGGGCCGCAATCGGGGAGACGGCTGCTGCGATTCTTTATTCGTTGCCGCTGCATAGCTGGTGGAGAGCGGCGTTCGCAAGCTGCCTCCTTCTGTCGCTGACCGCCTATTTGGCGGCGAAGCGGATGCGCGGCCGCCAGTCGGGCTGTTCATGCATCGGGCAGGAAGGCTTCTTGAACCGTTATCCGATTGCCCGCAACATCGAGCTGCTAGCGATCGTAACAGCCGAAGCGCTGCTGCCGATCCGTTCATGGCGCGTGGAAGCCGTTATCGCCTGCGACGGGCTGCTTGCCGGCGTTCTGACGCTGTGGGCTTGTCGTTACGTCCTTCCCCGCCGCCGCCGGAATCGACGCGCAATGGAGCGGGCGCGCAGCCGGGCGGGAGCCGCTTATGCCAACGCCGCTTACTTGCGGCTGCATTATTCCTCGACCGGATTTGATGCCGTTAACGAGCTTCTTATTCATGCCCCTTTGCCTCCCATGATCGTCGAGCTGCATGCGCCTCTCTGGTACGCGGAAGGAAAAAGAAAAGCATGGCAGCGCCACTGCGTATATGCGGCGAACGACACCGAAGCCCAAGGATCGTCCGCTCCGATACTGCTCTGGACGACGAAACGGGGCAAACTGCGGGCAACGACCGAAATCGGAGCGATGCTCCATCTTCATGCCAAGAAAGGAGAGCGGCATCCCGATGTCCCCATTAAAAGTTCAAATGCTGTTGGCTGATCGCGTGCAGTTCGATCCGGCGCGGAAAACGCACAGCGTCGAGAATGTCCGCAATCAAGCCGTCGTCCCTCTGTTTCCGGCTGCAATCGTGCTTCAGGCGCTTGTGAAGGTATGGATGGACGATGGGTATGAAGGTACGCTGGACTGCCGGGTCGTAAGGCCGGACGGCCAATGCCTCTATATTCTTGCGATGCCGCACATTTCGAACAAGCGCGGCGAATCGTTCGTGCCGGGAATGGATTTCGGCGCAACGGTTCGTTTTCCCGTTACGATGAGCGGCAATTATACGCTGCAAATTATGGAAGGCGAAGCATGCGTAGCGGAATATCCGCTTCATGTCCGCTTGGAAGGCGAAGCGGGCTGAAGACGCGCTGCGCACGACTCCAATGCCGTTCGCCACATCCGCTTCTTTACCGAATCTCAATCATCGATCCCTGCAAAATCATGGTTGTATTAAACTCAAATTTGAGTATAATAAGCAAGGGTAATCAAATTTGAGTATCGGTCGATCGATATCGATCGCGAAAGGAAGTTGAAGATGGACGCTAGAAATAGCAGCGTGAAGCTGGTCGTTGCCGGCCTGCTCCTCGGATTGTTTATGGCCTCGCTCGATCAGACGATCGTCTCGACGGCAATGACGACGATTATTAAGAAGCTCGGCGGCTTCGAAAGCTTCATTTGGGTATATTCCGCCTATATGATCGCGATGGTCGTCTCGACGCCGATTATCGGCAAGCTGTCCGATATGTACGGACGGAAACGTTATTTTTTGGCCGGACTCGTGCTGTTCGTAGCCGGCTCCGTATTGTGCGGCTTGTCGCAAAATATGGAGCAGCTCATCATATTCCGCGCCATTCAAGGTATTGGCGGCGGCGCGTTGATGCCGATTGCGTTCACCATTATTTTTGACCTGTTCCCGGCCGAGAAACGCGGCAAGATGATGGGTCTGTTCGGCGCCGTATTCGGCATCTCCAGCGTGTTTGGTCCGATTCTGGGCGGCGCGATTACGGACAATTTGTCGTGGCGCTGGATTTTCTACATTAACGTCCCGATCGGCGTGCTTGCCGTTCTGTTCATTATGAAGGGCTATCACGAAACGAAGAACGCGCGCAAGCAGAGCATCGACTGGTTCGGCGCCATTACGCTGACCGCAGCCATTCTGCTACTGATGTTCGGACTGGAGCTTGGCGGTACGGACGGCTGGGCATGGGATTCGTTCAAGACGATTTCGCTGTTTGTCGGCTCTGCCATATTCATCGTCCTGTTCTTGCTGGCGGAACTGAAAGCGAAAGACCCGATCATTAAGCTGAGTCTGTTCGGCTCGAGGCTGTTCACAAGCAGCATGATGATCTGCCTGCTGTACGGCGGCATTATGATTGCAGGCGCAACGTATATTCCGATCTTCATCCAGGGCGTATTCCACAAGACGGCGACGGAAACGAGCACCGTCCTTATTCCAATGATGCTCGGGGTCGTCGTAAGCGCGCAGATTGGCGGCCGCATTGCGCACAAATTCGCTTATCGCAGCATCATGGTCGTCTCGGCCTTGACGCTTATCGTCGGCACGTCGCTGCTCGGCTTCGCAATGGATCAAGATACGAGCCGCCTTCTCATTACGATTTATATGGTTATCATCGGTCTCGGCATGGGCGTATCATTCTCGCTCCTCAACATTTCGACGTTGAACGCCGTTCCGCCACAGTACAAAGGTTCGGCTTCGTCGCTTATTATGTTTTTCCGGACGATCGGCTCCGCTCTTGGCATTACGGTATTCGGCGCGCTTCAAAAGCATGACTTTCAATCGAGCATCGGTTCGCTGCCGAACATGAGCGCCGAGATGGCCGAAAAAATCAAAGGCGGCCAAGCGCTGCTCGACCCTACCGTTCAAGCGCAAATGAAAATGCCGGCGGAAGTCGTCAGCCTGCTGCTCGGCAAGCTGTCGGACTCGATTATTTTCGTCTTCCAATGGTCGGCGCTGTTGCCGATTATCGCATTCGTATTCGTTCTCATGATGGGCCGCGCCCGTCTCGTCGTAGGACAGCAAGGTCAGCAAGGCGCCCCTGGCTCCGGAGCGCAAGGCGCCGGCGGCGCAGGCAAACCCGATCCTTCTTATCAGAAAGGCTGATAGCGAATGTCGTCGATGAGACTGCTCGTTCTCGGACTGCTGATGGAGGGCGACAAGCATCCATACGAAATCCGCCAGACGATCAAAGCGCGTAGCTGGAACGAATCGTTTAAGCTGCGGGACGGCTCGCTCTATTATGCGGTCGACCAGTTGCGCGACAACGGTCTGATCGAAGCGGCGGAAGTCGTACCCGTACCGGGCGACAACCGTCCGGACAAAACGATATTCCGCATTACGGATGCCGGCAAGTCCGTTTTCAAGAAGCTGCTCTACCAGCAAATGGGCCAGAACGCTTACCCGCAGCATCCGGTATTTATGGCGCTGCCGTTCGTCCGGCACGGCCAAGCGGAAACGGTCTTGCCGCTCCTTGAAGCGCAAATCGCCAATTGCGATGCCCGCCGCAAGCGGCTGGGCGAGGTGCTTAAGCTGAAGAGCTCCTATTTGCCCGGCGGTTCCGTACAAATGATCGAAGGCTTTATTCGGTTCAGCGAGACGGAACGCAAGTGGCTGGAACAACTCGTCGCAGCCGCTCAGTCCGGCAACCTGTTCGAAGGACCCAAGTGGACGCCGGAACAGCTCGAAGCTTATTCGAGACAGCTTGACAAGCCGGAGCATCCATAACGGCACAACAAAGCCGCCGCGATACTGGACGCACAGTATCGCGGCGGCTTTGCGCTTCTATCAGCCCTATTCGATCTGACGCGCTCGCATATAATCGCCAGCCGGGACCGTTTAATGGGGCTCAAAGTCGACAAAAATTTTATAAAAAATATTTTGCCGATACGTGAGAATACCGCTGCTGCCGACAGCGAGTTTATTGTAGTCTTCGAGGTTTGGAATTTTGACAGGGACGACAATGTCGTTCACGATAAACTCCGCGCAGTATTCCGTTATGGGCGGAGAACCGGGCGAGCCCTCCCACTTGCTCGCAACTGCGGCTAACACGCTATTGATTGGCTTTCCCTTCTGGTATCGGGTAAACATCCTGATGATATAGTAACCTCCGAATACGATCACAAGTACAAGTATAATTACAATAACCAGAAGCGTCGTCATGTAGCCCTCCCGACCCATATAGAGTAACCCGTTATTCCGATCTTGCCCGATAATAAAATAACCCGCCCGAAGGAATCCTTCGAGCGGGTTGTTTCAAGTTACGGCTCCAAGCCCCATACTTTGACGCCGTCTTGGTACAGCGTGACGCGGTTCCAATCGGCGAAGGCGTTATTTTTTGTTGCGTCGAACGAGTAATCGTTCGCCTCGTTGAAGCTCGACCAATCCGCTTTGCTGATGCGGAGCTGGATTTCGCCGGATTGACCGCCCGGCTGAATGACGCCGGCGGAAGCCGAGAAGCTCAGCTCGACATACGTATCCGCGTCCGTACCCGATGCCGTGCCGAACGTGCGATTGACGTTGGCGGAGCCAATCACCGCATAGTCGACCCACGAGTTAAGGGCGGCATTGCTGTCTTTCGTGAAATAATAGCGAATCTTCAAGCCGCTCAGATTGATCGGCGTCGTACCCGTATTTTTAATATTGAAGAAAGGCTTGATGGCGTTGTCCGTCAAGTTCGTGTCGCCCGCACGATATTGAAGCACGAGGCTCGAAGTCGTGCTGCCGCCCGTCGGCGTTGCGCTGACTTGCGAGGATGCCGCGCTCTCGCCGGCCGTATTCACGGCCGTGACAACATAGTAGTACGTCGTGCCGTTCGTGAGCGCTGTGTTCGTGTACGTCGTACCCGTCACGCCCGTTGCTACTGTCGTGTACGGACCGCCGCTTGTCGTCGCACGCTTCACGTTGTACGACGCTGCGCCGCTCGATGCCGTCCATGCCAGCGTCGCCGAGCCGTTGCCCGCCGTCGCCGTTACGCCC
>Ga0160452_100085_pt1 | contig 123225 bp, 116 predicted proteins | sample HID1971I_E6MG_FD_108230 | JGI IMG/M metagenome (GOLD analysis project Ga0160452, IMG submission 108230) | Enriched millipede-associated microbial communities from UW Madison campus, WI, USA - HID1971I_E6 MG | ecosystem: Host-associated > Arthropoda: Insects > Digestive system > Unclassified ...
CGAGACCGATCTGACCATCGACATCTGCACACCGCCAAGGCTCGATGGAAGCACGTGGACCTTCGTCGACCTGGAGCTGGACCTGTTCCGCAGTGCCGATGGTCGTGCGGGCATCGTGGACCAGGACGAGTTCGACCAGTTGGCCAAGTCTGGCCACCTCCCTGACAGCCACATCGTGAGCGCCACCGAGGCCGCGCAGTCGCTGCTGCCACTCGTACAGATGAAGACAGAGCCCTTCGGCGAAGCAGCGAAGCCCTGGCTACGCGCACTTCGCGCCTAGCGACTCTCACCGATCTCCATGGAATCGACGAAGGGCCCCACGGCCGTATGTTGCTGCGTGTGGGGCCCTTCGGGTGGCGGTAGCGGTGGGCTTCAAAACCACGCGTTGGCCCACCCTGCTCGCCCGGGCCGTTCTGGCATCTGACCTGGCCTTTTGCGGCCTCGAGCGTTGGATCGAGTTGCACCCGCAGGCACCGAACCGCCGTCCAAAACGGAGGCAATCCGGCGACCTGTCGACACCTCGGCCGGTTGGGACACTCGGAGGCGCCGTACCGATAGCGGAGCACAACAGGTCGGCGGAGGTCCGGGTCCAGGGTGGCCGCAGGCCATCGCGCAGCGACGCCGCAGGCGCCCTTGACACGGACCGGAGACGGCCGGATGCTCGGCTGTCGGTGCGGGGCCGGGCCTCAGCGTCACTCAGGGCGCACCGCACGCCGTTCCAACAGGCGGTTGAGAAGCAGAGGATGACTTCAGTGAGGGTGCTCTCGGATTCGGTGAACAACGTCGTCGTCGTCGCCGATGGCCGGCGGCTCCCCGGGCTGGTGGTTCAGAGCGACCGGCTCCACGAGTGGTTGAGGCTCGTCCAGGAGGGTGGTGCCGACTCGGTGGAGATCCTGGAGGAAGAACTGCGCCTGTCGGTGGCTGAGCTGGATCGCGTCAGCACGCAGGAGGGTTATCCGGTGCCGTGAGCTAGTCGGCACTTCGCGCGCCGGAGATCGAAGCGCGCTGGACAAGAGCCTCATATAGGGCGGCCCGAGGAGGTTCGAGGCCGCCTTCGTGCTGCCGTCAGGGAGGCCGTACGGGTGGGGTGCGCGGAGCGAGCTTGCGAGCGGAGCGCGGGGCCCCGCCCGGGAGGCCGACTCGCGCGGCGGAGCCGCGCGCTTGAGTCAGTAAGGAAAGTCCTCACACGCCCAAGCGAGACCCCGAAACCGACGGGCTGTCACAGGTATGTGCCCCAACGTCACGCTAGATTCCTCAATGATGGCCCGTGCCAGCCACGCTCACGGGGAGCGGACTCCGGGGGCCACTGACAGCGCGGCACGGTGGGGACGCCACGGACACGACTGGATGGCGCGGGATGCGAGAGCTGAGCAGCTTGGATTGGGGAATCACGGACCACGGCCCTGACCAACCGAATCCGTGCGCCCACCCGATCCCCGGCCAACCCGACGAACATCAGTACTCGCGCTCAACGCTTGGGGGACGGGATGGCGCCTAGACCTGGCGGCGAAGCTGACAAAATCGGCAACAAGTACGAAGCGGCCTGGACCATTCGGCACGCGTTGTACTGCATCCTAAACTCGAGTCGATCGCTCACACTTGAGGACATCGACCCGGACGTTGGCCAGGGTTCCGAGTTTACCTACGTCAGCAACGGCGTGACCGAGGTGCATCAGCTCAAACGTCAGAACGGCAACAGCAATTACTGGAGCATCAAGTCTCTTGCTAGCCTTGGTATTCTCAAGTCAGCGGCAGGTCACGTCGCCGCTGGTCGGCACTATCATTTCGCCTCCCTGATTCCATGCGGACCATTAAAGGAACTTGCTGAGCGTGCACGCCAATCGGTGGACCTCGAGACCTTTACGCAATCTTGGCTCACCAAATCGCTGCGCACGCCATTCGATGAACTGTCAGCCGCAGAGGTGCTAGGAAACGCGCAGGCAGCCTGGACAGCACTGCGCGGCATGTGGTTCGAGGTACACGACGAAGACGATGTAATCACGATAAACGCGATGCTCGCCGAACTGAGCCTAGAGGGCTCGACCGGCCACCTTATGTCCCTCGCTGTCGGCGATGTTCTGTTAAGGCACCTCGGTAGGACGCTGACCAGAGATCTCCTACTTGAGAAACTCTCTGCACATCAGATAAAGCCACTCAGCGCCAAAACGCGCACCACTGCTCAGGAAGAAGTAGTCGCAGTCGCGGACAGTTGGGCAGCAACCGTTCGGAGAGAGTTGCTTCAGCCTCCGATTGAGCGGACCGAGGTGGAGCAGATCATTGGAGGACTCGGCACAGATCGGCTGGGCTTAGTAATTGGCACCGCCGGAGGAGGAAAGAGTGCTGTACTGGAACAGACTGTCTCATCGCTTCGATCCTCCGGAGCCGAAGTCTTGGCGTTCCGACTCGACAGGCTGGAGCCGTTCACTTCAACAATAGACCTGGGACGCCAACTCGGCATGGAATCTTCGCCTGCAGCGACACTGGCGGTGGCCGCAGATGGGCGAGCCGCCTATCTCGTGATTGACCAGCTCGACGCCGTTAGCCTGGCGTCCGGCCGGATGCCACGGAGCTTCGACGCGGTCATGGATTTGATCGGGGAAGCATTGTCGGTAGCGGGGATCCGCGTGGTCATGGCCTGCCGTGAGTTTGACGTGGAGAACGATCACCGAATCAGGGCCCTCGCAGGGCGCTCGGACATGAGAAAATTCCCCGTTAGCGCACTTTCGCGCGATGCCATAATCGCAGCGGTTGGAGCCATGAACCTGGACCCAGCCGATCTCTCCGCGACGCAACTTTCCCTGCTCCAAACCCCGCTGAATTTGGTGTTGTTGAACAGTGTCGCCGATCAGCCGAACGCATTGTTATTCCAATCGCGCGGCGCTCTCTTTACTGCATTCTGGGAACGCAAGCGACAGGCGACCAAAGCACGACGTGATCGAACTCGGTTCAACGACGTCCTCGCGCGCGTAGCCAATGCAGCAAGCGACCGACAAGTATTGTCGGTGCCGATCGAGATCCTGGACGAAGGCGATCTTATCGATGACGCCAACGTGCTGGTATCAGAACATGTCTTGGCACGAGATGGCGACCGTATCGCCTTCTTTCATGAGACCTTTTTCGACTACGCATTCGCGCGTCAATGGGTATCGCGGCAACAGTCCCTTGTCGCCTTCCTGTTGCGCGACGAACAGGAACTGTTCCGCCGGGGCCAAGTTCGTCAGATTCTCCAGCACCTGCACGAGCGCGAACCCGAACGGTTCCTCGTGGAACTGGAGGGCTTGCTTACGAGCTCGGACATACGATTTCACATCAAGGAGACGGCGTGGGCCGTTTTCACGAGCCTGACGGCGCCAACAAGCGAAGAAGCGAACCTTGCCCTACGCGTGGCAGCCAGCAACTCATCATTCAAGGAGCATCTGTGGCAACAGCTGAGTCGAGAACAGTGGTTCTACAGATTCCATGCTGACGGCCACTTGACAACCTGGCTCGAAAGTGGCGTCGAGACGTTGGAAACACGCGCGCTCACGATCATCGCTGGCGGAGCAACTGCCTACGGCGACGATTTGGCCGTGCTCCTGGAGGCGCATCAAGATCGCGCCAAATACGCAAACTGGCTGCGCTGGGCGATCCGATTTACTGACGTTCATGCGAACCGTCGATTGTTCGTTCTACTACTCAATGCCGTTCGAGCGGGCGAATTCGATTCTGCCGAACAGGAACTCTGGCTGGCAGTGCATGAGCTCGGCAACTACCAGCCTGGATGGGCAGTCGAGCTACTGCAGGCTTACCTCATCGAGCGGGACGACGCCCTAGCTCTGGACGCAGACGGCAAGGTCGCTGCGTTGACTGTCCGCGAGTACTGGGCTAGCGAACTAGTGCACCAGGCTGCAAGTGCCGAGCCGCTTGCGTTCGTACAAAGAATGATCCCATACCTAGTTAGGGTCATGGCCGCAACGAAGTCCCAGACTCGAGAAAATGGCCTGCTGGCCGATCGACATTTTACCTACCGGCTGCCGGACAGCGAGCTCACGGGTCACGACTTTGACGATGCACTTTTTTTCGCCGCCGTTCAGGCATTGGGAGTATCCGCAAAATCCGAGCCTGCGTTGATCAAGCCCCTTCTGGAGACACTTGCCGACAATCCTTACGACGCCGCCCAATATCTCCTCTACCGAGCCTTAGCCGCGGCTGGAGACACGTACGCCTCTTGGGGAGCAGACCTCCTTCTAGAAGGGGGAAGCCGGCTGGAATGTGGATACATCTCGGATGGCGACTGGGTTGCCCGCCAACTGGTAGAAGCAATTTCGCCTCACGTGGGGGCAGATGCCCATCGGCGGCTTGAGGACCTATTCCGGGACATTCGCAAGCCATATGAGAGCCTAAGCGACTCCGGCCACACTGCATTTGCCTTCCTCTCTGCACTGGATCGAGACCGGCTCACAGACCGCGGCAAACGGCGCCTCAAAGAGCTGCAACGGAAATTCCGGGAGGACGCCCCGCCTGCCCCACTTGGCATCCGCGGCGGAACGGTGGTGTCGCCTATTGGCGACGTCGCCTCCACCAAGATGACGGATGATCAATGGCTTGGTGCTATGGCCCGGTACGACAAAGATGAACACGACTGGGAGACGTTCAAGGGGGGTGCTCGAGAGCTTTCCCACCAGTTCCGTGCAAGATTTGAAGCCGATCCTGATCGCTTCTCGAAGCTTGCGCTCAGAATGACTTCTGATCTGCACCCTGCTTATGGTGAGGCCGCGCTAATAGGGATGGGTAATGCGACAGTCCAGAATCCAGAAGTGAATTTCGCGGCCATTGGTCACATTGCCAGTCTCGATCATGCCGCGAACGATCGTTGGCTTGGAATGGCCTTGCGCCACCATTACCGGACCGCCCCAATTGATCTGGTTCAACTTGTCCTGGATCGACTGCTAAGTTCAGCCGATCCGCTTAGCACCTCGCTGGCCCCGGTTTTGGAAGATGAGGATCGGCAAGCGAGCGAACTACATCAGTACGGCATTAACACCGCCCGGGGGAGCCTGGCGGAGGCGCTTGGCGACCTCCTAGTGTATGACACCGATGGCGCTCGTACGGCACTGGTATTGCCGCACCTAGAAGAGATTGCGAGCGACCCGGTTCTCCATGTTCGTTCATGTGTCGCGCACACGATTGGGGGGTGCCTTCGATACGCCCGGCCCGACGCGATCAATGCATTCCAGACGCTGATCGAGGCGGATGACTTGCTTCTCGCAACGAACACGGTCCGGCAGTTGATGCTCTATATCGGGAGCGTTAATCCTGAAGTGATCAACCCGGTGATTCACCGGATGCTGGTGTCTGATTACACCGAAACCCGAGAGGCAGGCGGAGAGATCGCGGCTTTCGCGGCGCTGGAGTGGCAAAGGGCCGACCTCCTAGATCATGTTGCAGCTTGGGACACACCCGCCCGCGTGGGCGTAGCCCGGGTTTGTGTGCGCCGTATCGGTGGCACGTCGAACACGCAGTTGGCGGCAAGCGTTCTATTGCGACTTATGAACGACCAAGAGCACGATGTGCGAAAGGCGGTTGCCGAGGTTGCTCCGCAACTGCGGGGCCAAGCCATTCGACCTTTCGCCGATCTGCTAGTCGCGTTGATCGATTCACCAGCATATGCGGATGCCACCCCTCAGCTGCTCATTACTCTGGAGCACGCTCCCGACAAGGTGGACGACCTGGTCCTGAAATCAGCGCAGCGGTTCTTAACGATCTACGGCGAGCAAGCTGGCGATATTCGGACATCTGCCGCTGGAGACGCTCACTACATTAGTGAACTCGTAGTGCGGGGCCTGGCTCAGTCCAGCGATCTGTGGCACAGGGGCGCGCTACTGGATGTTCTGGACCTACTACTGGAGCTTGGCGTTTACGGGATTGGCAAGGCTATTGCGGAGACTGAGCGGCTCTAGAACGTCACGGGAGCGAAACAGTCAGCCCCTTCTTCTTGGGATCAATAGAGGCGGTCAATTGACTCCGTAAGAGCATCTGCGTCGGCGGCACGTAGCTCTTGACCGCGCCGCGGGTTTTTCGCATGGCCGATTACGTGGACTCCCGCCGCGTGGGCGACCTGAACGTCGGAGACCGAGTCGCCCATGAGGACGGCTTCAGTGGCAGCGGCGCTGGCGATGCGTAGCGCTTCCTCAACCATGTGGGTGTTCGGCTTCATGTGGTCGGGGCGGCGCTCGGGCCTGCCGACGACGTGGCGCACGCGGTGGAGCAGACCCAACCGGTCGAGGTAAGCCAGTGCGGCGCCGGCGGCGTTGTTGGTCACGATGACGACGGGCACGCCTGCGTCGTCGAGTCTGGTGATGAGTTCGTGAGCTCCCGCCGTCGGCAGCGAGGTTCGCGCGGCTTCAACCTCGGCCTCAATGCAGGTCGCCTCGACGACCGACAGCGCGTCGGGGGCGTGAGCGCCGGCCCAGCGGATGACTGCAAGGTGGTCTGAGGTCTCGCGAACGTCGTCCGAGACGATGCCCTGTCGGGCAAGTGCTGCGCGTGCCGCAGATCGTGGACACGATGCTCGGTACCGGCCTACGGATCGGGGAGTGCCTGGCACTGCGGGAGACGGACCTCGACCTCGACGCCCTGATCCCGACTCTCACCGTGACGGGCACCATCGTCCGGGTCGAGGGCCGGCTACTACGGCAGTCGAAACCCAAGTCGGACTCGTCGCGGCGGACGATCACCCTGCCGGACTTCGTCGTCACGGCCATCACCGAGTCGCTGGACCTCGGGCTCGACGGCGGACCGGACGCGCTCGTGTTCCCGTCGACCAGTGCCACGCCGCGCTCACCGAGCCGGATCCGCGACCAGCTCCGCGACGCCCAGGCCGCCATCGGCACCAAGGTCACGCCCCACGATTTCCGGCGCACCGTCGCCACGCAGGTCGCGAACTCGACCACCATCGCCAACGCGACCGCGCTGCTCGGCCACGCCGACGAAGGCACCACCGTGCGGCATTACGTGAAGCGGACTCACATCGCGCCGGACCTACGCGTGGTCATCGATCGGCTCATCGAGCAGTCCACGACGACCACAACAGACGAGAGCGCCCGCCGTGACCGGAACTAGGAGGTCACGTCGGGGACGGCGTCGGATTCATGAGCTCGTTGAGGCGTGCCACGAACTGCTCCGTCGCAGATCGTCCAAGGCACCCCGGACCCGAAAGCGACTCGCTGAACCAGTGTCGCCAGATCGCATCGACCTGCTCCACGGTGATCGAGCCGTCGTCGACGAGGTGCTTGGCGATGGGCTCGGCCTCGAGGTCATACTCGTCGAGCGGCGCGCCGTCGGGCTTGCCCGGATCGAGCCCGTAAGGGTCGACGTCGTTCAGCACTGCGAGCACGCCCCTGACGGTGCTCTTCCACGGTTCGACGCGCTCGCTCACGACGTCATCATGGCTCAGGGGCGGAAGCAATCCGGTGAGTTTCCGGTGACCGGGGAACGACGAAGGGCCCCACGTCCGCATGATGCTGCGGGTGGGGCCCTTCGGGTGGCGGTAGCGGTGGGATTTGAACCCACGGTGGACTTTCACCCACACACGCTTTCGAGGCGTGCTCCTTAGGCCGCTCGGACACGCTACCTCGCCGGACGAACCGGCCCACCGAGGATACCCAATGGATCGGCAGACCCGAAATCGTCTCCGGGGCGGCCGAGTTCGCCCAGTCTTCACCCAGGCGTCGCACGGCGGCGGCGGTGCCGGTTCCCTGCGGACCCTAGCGTCGCGGCATGGTCTCCCCACGACTCCGACGTCCTGCCACGTCCGCCCTCGCCGTCGCGCTGACCGCCGCCGCGGCGGTGGGCGGCACGACGGCCGCCACCTCGACCGGCGGCGCCGACGCCGCCACGACGACCGTCACCACGAACCCCGCGCCCGCCCTCGCATTCGGTGGTCAGGGCCACGGCGGGAGGACGGCCGCCGAGCGGGCGTACCGCGACCTGCTGGACCACGGCGACGACGCGAAGATTCTCACCGCCGCGCACCGCGGCCAGTGGCGCGACGCCCCGGAGAACTCGCTGCCCGCGATCACCGCGGCGTTCGACGACGGCGCGGAGGTCGTCGAGCTCGACGTGCGCCTCACGTCCGACGGCGTGCCGGTCCTCATGCACGACGAGACGGTGGACCGCACCACCGACGGCACGGGCAAGGTCTCGTCGTTCACGCTCGCGCAGATCCGCGAGCTCCGCCTGAAGGAGCACCTCGGCGGCGCGCAGACCGCCCTCACGGACGAGCGCATCCCGACGCTGGCGGAGGCCATGACGGTCGCCGCCGACCGCGGCCTCGTCAACCTCGACAAGGGCTGGCCGGCGCGCGAGGAAATCTGGGACGTCCTGGTCGACACGGGCACCGTCCGCAACGGGCTGTTCAAGTCGGACGCGCCGGTCGCGGAGGTGCAGGCGTTCCGCGAGGCGCACCCCGGCGCCCTCTACATGCACATGATCAGCGACGACAACCTCGCCGCGTTCGACGAGTTCGGCGACGACCAGCCGGTGGGCTACGAGGTCGTGTTCGGCACCGAGCAGGACGCCGTGGCCCGCGCGCCGTTCCTCGCGCGGCTGGCCGGCGAGTCCCGGGTGTGGATCAACTCCATGTGGGACGGCCTCGCCGACCACCTCACCGACGAGGCCTCGCTGATCGACCCGAGCCGCGGCTGGGAGTCGCTCGTCACGACGTTCCACGCCTCGATGATCCAGACGGACGACGTGGAGAAGCTCGAGCGCTGGCTCCGCACCGGCGAAGCCGACCCTGTCCCCCGCGGCAGCGTGCGGGTGCAGGCCGAGGACTACGCGCCGGGCGGCGAGGGCGTCGCGTACCACGACGCCGACGGCGGCAACCGTGGCGGCCTCGACATGCGGCCCGGCGACGACGTCGACATCTCGGACGCGGACGGCAACGTGCGCGTCTCCTGGATGCGCGGCGGCGAGTGGCTCACCTACGAGGTCGACGTGCCGCGTACCGGCCGCTACGAGCTGTCCGCGCGCGTCTCCTCCCCCTACACGCCCGCCGGCGCCTACACGGCCTCGTTCGACGGCGGCGCGGAGAGCGAGCGCGTGGCCGTGCTCACCACCACCAGCCACAACAAGCAGGAGCTGCAGCCCAGCGGGGTCGTGCAGCGCCTCACGAGGGGCACGCACACCGTGCGCGTCAGCCTGCCCGAGGACGCGTACCAGAACTGGAACCTCGACTACCTGCAGCTCGACCCGGTCACGCACTGACCACCCCTCGACGACGACGCCCGCGCCCGGCTCCCGGGTGCGGGCGTCGTCGCGCATGCGGCGACGCGTGGTCAGGCGCAAGACGGACGGGCGCTCCCAGGGGACGCCCACCGCTCGCAGCAGGTGCACAGGCGGCCCTCAGTGGTTGCCGGACCTGACGGTGTCCACTGGGTGACGTCCCCACCAACGGACCGTGAACGGTCCTCACCACCACGGAGCCCGCATGCCTCCCGCAGCCCTGTACGCCGTCGACCTCGTCGCCGTGGCGATCCTGACGTTCGCCCTCTACTTCCCCCGGCACCGGCGCCGCGACCTCGTGGTCGCGTACCTCGGGGTCAACGTGGGGGTGCTGGCCGTCTCCGCGGTGCTCGCGTCGACCACGGTCGCCGCCGGCCTCGGGCTCGGGCTCTTCGGCGTGCTGTCGATCATCCGGCTGCGGTCCGACGAGCTGTCGCAGCGCGAGGTCGCGTACTACTTCGCCGCGCTGGCGCTGGGCCTCCTCGGCGGGCTGGGCACCTCGGTCGGCTGGCTCGGCGTCGCCGGGTCCGCGCTGATCCTGGTCGTCATGGCGGTCGCGGACCACCCCAAGCTGCTCTCCCGCCACGCCAGCCAGACGATCGTCCTCGACCAGGCCGTCGCCGACAAAACCGAGCTCACCGCCCGCCTCGAGCACCTCCTCGGCGCCCGCGTCACCTCCGTGAGCGTGCAGGAGCTCGACCTCGCCGACGACACGACGCGCGTCGAGGTCCGGTACCAGCTCCCCCGCGAGGGCGCCCGGCCCGCGGCGGCGCACGCCGAGCCCCCGCAGCGCGCGATGGCGGTGACCCGGTGACCGCGGCGGCCCTGGGCACGGCCTCCGAGGCCGCCGTCGCGCACGGCCTGGCCGGCTGCGACGCCGTCACCCTCGAGGAGCTCGACGCCACCGCCGCCCTGCAGACCCGCGTGGACCGCAAGTACGTGCTCACCACCGCCGAGGTCGCCGCGATGCTCACGACCCTCGCCGGGCAGGGCCGCCCCCGCGTGCTCGAGATCGACGGCGACCGCTCGTTCACCTACGCCTCCACCTACTACGACACGGCCGACCTGCTGACCTTCCGGATGGCGGCGCGCCGCCGCCGCCGGCGGTTCAAGGTGCGCACCCGCACCTACGTCGACACCGGGAACACCACGTTCCTCGAGGTCAAGACGCGCGCCGCCCGCGGTGTCACCGTCAAGGAGCGCTGCCCCTGGGAGCCCGCCGCCCCGCTGGGCGGGGAGGGCCTGGAGTTCGTCGACGACCGGCTCGCGGCCGCCCGGCTCGACGCGCCGCCGTCGTCGCACCTCGTCCCCGTGCTGCGCTCCGCCTACCGCCGCACCACCGTGCTGCTGCCCGACGCGCGCATGACGCTCGACACCGGTCTCGTGTGGCGGCTCGCCGGCCCCGACACCCCGGACGGCCGCACCGACCCGCACGACCTGCCCGGCGACCGCACGGCCGACGTCGGCGACCTCGTGGTCGTCGAGACCAAGGCCGGCACCGCGCCGTCGTCCGCCGACCGCGCCCTGTGGCGTGCCGGCCACCGCCCCGACCGCATCTCCAAGTACGCGACCGGGCTCGCCACCCTGCGGCCCGACCTGCCCGACCACCCCTGGCGCCGCCTCCGGCGCGAGCGGTTGAGCGTCGCCTGACCTCCACCACCACCGACCTCACACCCCTGCGAGGACCCACCATGCGCATCCCCCGCCCGACCAAGCTCTGGACCCGGACCGTGGCGCTCGCCGCCGCCGGCACCCTCACCGTCGGCGCCCTCGCCGCGTGCGACGCCGGCTCCGCCACCTCGGCGGAGACCGACGGCTCCGGCACCACCACGGCCGAGATCTCCGCGACCGACAACTCCGGCCGGTCCGCGCAGGAGGTCCTCTCCGAGAACCTGTCGTCCGACGAGACCGCGGCCCTGGCCGACGAGACCTGGGACACGGCCGACGAGGTCGCGGTCTCGCTCGACGGCGACACGGCGTCGGCCTCCGGCGACGGGGTCACCGTCGACGGGTCGACCGTCACGATCACCCAGCCCGGCACCTACCGGCTCTCCGGCACGCTCGACGACGGCCAGGTCGTCGTCGACTCGTCGGCCGACGGCGTCGTGCGCCTCGTGCTCGACGGCGCGGACGTCACCAGCTCCACCGGCGCCGCCGTCGACGTCCAGGACGCCGACCAGGTGTCGGTCGTGCTTGCCGACGGCTCCACCAACCGGCTCGAGGACGCGGCCGAGTACGCCGACACGACCTCCGACAACGCGGCCGACGCCGCCCTGTACTCGACCGCCGACCTGGCGATCTCGGGTGACGGGAAGCTCGACGTCGTCGGCAACGCCAACGACGGCATCACCGGCAAGGACGGGCTCGTCATCGCGGGCGGGACCATCTCCGTCACCGCCGCGGACGACGCGATCCGCGGCAAGGACTATCTCGTCGTGGCCGGCGGCACGGTCTCCGTCGACGCCGGCGGCGACGGGCTGAAGTCCGACGCCGACGACGACGCCACGGCGGGGTACGTCGCGCTCACCGGCGGCGACGTCACCGTCAAGGCCGCGTCCGACGGCGTGCAGGGCTTCACCGACGTCGCGATCACCGACGGCACGCTCGCCGTGACCGGCTCCGAGGAGGGCATCGAGGCGGCCACCATCGCCGTCTCCGGCGGCGACGTCGACATCACGTCCACCGACGACGGCCTCAACGCCACCGTCAAGGAGGCGGAGGATGACACCGCCACCGACGACACGGCCACCGACGACACGGCCACCGACGACTCGGCGTCCGGCACGGACGACCAGCAGGACCAGCAGGGCACGGCGCCGGAGCCCCCGGCGGACGGCGAGATGCCGGCCGACGGCCAGGGCCAGCCCCCGGCCGACGGCGAGATGCCGCAGGGCGGCGGAGGCGGAGGGGGCGGCGGCATGGACGCCGTCCAGGAGGGCGCGTCGCTGACGATCACGGGCGGCACGCTGCACGTGGACGCCGAGGGCGACGGCCTCGACTCCAACGGCGTCGCGGTCGTCAGCGGCGGCGACGTCGTCGTCGAGGGCCCCACGAACGGCGGCAACGGCGCGCTCGACTCCGCCGGCGGCACCACCGTCTCGGGCGGCACGGTGCTCGCGGTCGGGTCGTCGGGCATGGCCGAGGGCTTCGCCGACGACTCCTCGCAGGGCTGGGTGGCGCTGACCGCCGACTCGACGCTCGAGGCCGGCACCGAGGTGGCGGTCGTGGACGCCGACGGGTCCACCGTCGCCACGATCACGCTCACCAAGACGGCGCAGTCCGTCGTCTACACCGGCCCGGAGGTCACCGACGGCGACACCTACACGCTGACCGCCGACGGCACGGAGGTCGGCACCGCCACCGCCGGCGAGGCCCCCGCCGGGGGCATGGGCGGCGGGATGGGCGGCGGCCAGCCGGGCCAGGGCACCCAGGACGGCTCGACCGACCAGTCGTCCTCGGACACCGCCGCGAGCTGACGCCGCCCCGCGAGGTAGTTCAGATCTCCGCGAGGTAGTTCCGATCCTGCCGAGGTAGTTCCGATCCTGCCGAGGTAGTTCCGATCCTGCCGAGGTAGTTCCGATCCTGCCGAGGTAGTTCCGATCCTGCCGAGGTAGTGGTCTGGTCCACTACCTCGGCGAGATCCGAACTACCTCGCGGAGATCTGAACTACCTCGGCGACGGCCCGCGCCGCGCCGCCGGGCGTCGTACGCTCGAAGGCGTGCAACCCGTGCCCCGGCCGCTCGCCCCGACGTACCAGGACCGGCGGTGGGAGCTCCCACCGGACGCGGTGGTGCACCGCGGCACGGTGGACGACGCCGTGCGCATCCTGAGTGGCCGCACGCTCACCGCGCTGACGGGGGCGGGCGTGTCGACAGACTCGGGCATCCCGGACTACCGCAGCCCCGACTCGCCGCCGCGTGCGCCGATGACGTACCAGCAGTTCGTGGCCGACGAGGCGTTCCGCCGCCACTACTGGGCGCGCAACCACGTGGGCTGGCAGGTGGTGCACCGCACCGAGCCGAACGCGGGGCACCGCGCGCTCGCGACGCTGGAGGATCGCGGCCTGGTGCGCGGCGTCATCACGCAGAACGTCGACCTGCTGCACGAGGACGCGGGGTCGCGGCACGTCATCGACCTGCACGGCCGTTACGACCGGGTGATCTGCCTGCAGTGCGGTCGCGTCGTCAGCCGCTCCCACCTGGCCGAGCGGCTCGACGCGCTCAACCCCGGCTTCGTCGAGTCGGTGCTCGCCGACGGGGCGACGGTCGCGGACATCGAGACCGCGCCCGACGCGGACGCCGTCATCGAGCAGACCGGCCACTTCGTGCCCGCCGCGTGCGAGTTCTGCGGCGGGGTGCTCAAGCCCGAGATCGTGTACTTCGGCGAGAACGTCCCCCGCGAGCGGGTGGAGCGCGCGTACGCGCTGGTGGACGACGCCGACGCGCTGCTCGTGGCGGGCACGTCGCTCACGGTGATGAGCGGCCTGCGGTTCGTGCGGCACGCCGCGAAGGCGGGCAAGCCGGTCGTCATCGTCAACCGCGGCGAGACGCGCGGCGACCCGCTCGCGACGGTGAAGGTCGACGACGGCGTCACGGAGACCCTGGTCGCGCTGGCCGACCGCCTCTGACGTCCTGCTCGCTCGCGCGCCCGTCACGGGATCAGATACGACACGTCCCCGTTGGAGGAGCGGATCTCGACGGCGCGTCCCGCGTCGGGGTCGGTCGGCCCCTCGCTGGTCTGCGAGCCGTTCGACGTCTCGATCGTGAGGTCCACGGGCTCGCCGTCGCCGGTCACGGTGACGTCCCCGTTGCTCGACTCCGCGCGCACGTCGCCGACCACACCGGCGACCTCGATCTGCCCGTTGCTGGTGGTCGCGTCGAGGTCCCCGCCCACGTCCGTCACCTCGATCTGGCCGTTGGACGAGCGCACCTCGGCGTCGGCCGCGGCCCCGTCGACCACGACGTCCCCGTTGCTCGTGTCCGCCTTCAGCGCACCCGTGACCGAGGTGACCTCGACGTCGCCGTTGCTGGACCACACGTCCAGGTCCCCCGCGACGCCGTCGGCCACGACATCGCCGTTGGTCGTCCGGACGACCACCTCCGTGCCGGCGGGAAGGGTCACGCCGAGGTCGCCCGCGCATCGCGACGAGGCCACCCACAGCCGCCGGTCGCACTCGTGCGTGACGACGAGTCCGGTGGCCGACTCCTCGACCCCGTACGCGGGGGCGGTGAGGCCGCTGTGCGCGATCCGGTCCACCTCGACGTCCCCCTCGGCGACACCCACGGTGACGTCCCCGTCCGCCACGAGCTCGACGGTGCCGACGGCGCCGTACGACGCGTGCTGCGTCGTCGTGCGGGACATCGCGAGGTCGACGAAGAAGATCGCGGCCCAGAGCACCGCTGCCGCCCCGACGACCACGCCGACGACGAGCAGGACCCGCGACGCCGGGCCCCGCCCCGTCCGTGGCGGCTCGGGCGGCACCCCGCCGGCGGTCAGGTCCGCGGGGGCGGTCGGCTGCATCATGATCGTGCTCCGTTCTCGTCGAGCCACCGCAGGACGGCGAGGACGCGGCGGTTGTCGTCGGCGTCGGGCGGGAGCCCGAGCTTGGTCAGGATGCTGGTGACGTGCTTCTCGACGGCGGGCATGCCGACGACGAGTCGTTCCGCGATCGCGGTGTTGGAGCGGCCCTCGGCCATGAGCGCGAGCACCTCGCCCTCGCGCCGGGTGAGCTGCTCGAGGTCGGAGCGGCGGCTGCGGGCGATCACCTGCGTGACCACCTCCGGGTCGATGACGGTGCCGCCGGCGGCCACCCGGTCGACGGCGTCGAGGAAGGCGTCGACGTCGGCGACCCGGTCCTTGAGCACGTACCCGAGCCCGCGGGCCCCCCGGGCGAACAGCTCGGAGGCGTACCGCTGCTCCACGTACTGCGACAGCACGAGGACCGGCAGGTCGGGGTGCAGGCTCCGCAGGTGGAGCGCGGCCCGCAGACCCTCGTCCGTGTGGGACGGCGGCATGCGGACGTCGGTCACCAGCAGGTCGGGCATCGCGACCCCGGGCCTCGAGAGGGCGGCGACGAGCTCGTCGGCGGTCTCGTGGCCCGTCACCGCGTGCCCCTCGGCGGTCAGCAGCCGGGTGAGGCCGTCCAGCAGGAGGACGGAGTCCTCGGCGATCACGATGCGCACGGCACCTCCACGGTGAGTCGGGTGCCCGCGCCGGGCGGGCTGATGAGCTCGAAGGCGCCGTCGAGCGCGGCGACGCGCCCCCGCAGCCCGGCGAGGCCGCTGCCCGGGGACGGTCGTGCACCGCCGCGGCCGTCGTCCTCGACGACGACCCGCAGGTGGGCACCGTCGTCCGTGACGTCTGCGCGCACGCGGACCTCACGGGCGTGGGCATGCTTGGCCACGTTGGTGAGCGCCTCCGCGACGACGAAGTAGGCCGCCGCCTGCGCGGCCGAGCCGGCCCGGTCCAGGTCGGGCGCCGCCTCGACCCGCACGGGGACCGGGCTGCGCGCGGCCAGGGCGGACAGCGCCGCGTCGAGGCCGCGGTCGTCGAGGATCGCGGGGTGGATGCCGCGCACGAGGTCGCGCAGCTCGGCGAGCGTCGCCTTGACCTCCCCGTGCGCGTGCTCGAGGGCCGCGGCGGACGCGGCCGCGTCGCTCTCGGCGAGGCGACGCGCGACGCCGAGCTCGACCCCCAGTGCGACGAGCCGCTGCTGGGCGCCGTCGTGCAGGTCTCGCTCGATGCGGCGCCGTTCGGCGTCAGCGGCGGCCACCGCCTGCGACCGGGTCTCGGTGAGCACCGCGGCACGATCGCTCGCGGCCCGCGCCTGCCGCTCCGCCGCGCGGGCGCGGGCGCGGGCGACCTCGACCGAGGACGGGCCGAGCAGCGCCGTCGCGAGCCGGACGACGAGGAGCGTGCCGTACTGCACGGCCACCGCGAACGACCACACGGCGACCACGGCGGCGGCCAGGAGGCCGACCGCCACCACGGCCCAGGGCACCGGCACGCGCGCGGCGAGTCCCGAGCCCGGCCCGGTGACCGCCAGCACGACGGCGGCGACCGCCGCCGCGGCGAGCGCCGCCGCGACCACCAGGAGGACGGTCGTGACGAACGGGCCGAGCAGCGCGTAGCAGGTGGCCGCCCAGGCTCGGCCGTCCCCCAGCGCCGCCGTCAGCGCGCGCCGTGCCCGCCGCGCCCTGCGGTCGTCGGGGTCCGCGGCGGGGCGCGGCGCGGGCGCGGGGATCGGCACCCCGGTCTGCGCGGCGATCCGTGCACGCTCGGCGGCGCCGAACCCCCGGGCCACGACGAGGCACGCCGCGAGGCACGGCAGCCCGATCCCGAGGACGGGCACGAGCACCAGGGAGACCGTCACCGAGACCCACAGGACGGTCCCGGCGGCCAGCAGCCACGGGGCGCCGACGGCGAGCTGCGCGAACCCCCGCGCCGTCGCGGCGTCGGCGGGGGCGCGCAGGAACCCGCGGCCCACCAACGCGGGAACGGTGCGGGCCTCGAGGCTCGACGGCGGGGCGTCGCGCGGCACGGTCGTGGTCACGTCATCGACCCTAGGGCGCGGCGGCGCGCGCCGGCAGGCAGGATCCCCACGTCGTGACGGTAGGGATGACCCGACCTGGTGGTTCAATCACAGGAGGACGAGGGGAGCGCATCGTGCTGGACGCCGTGGTGGTCGGGTCGGGGCCGAACGGCCTGGCGGCCGCGGTGACGCTCGCCCGCGCCGGGCTGTCGGTCACCGTGCTGGAGGCGAACGCGACGGTCGGCGGCGGGGCCCGCACGCTGGCCCCCGGCGACGACGGCGACCTGTTCGCCGGCCTGCCGGGCGGCGTCGTGCACGACCTGTGCTCGGCCGGACACCCGATGGCATGGGCGTCGCCGTTCTTCCGCGCCTTCGACCTGCCCGCGCACGGCGTCGAGCTGCTCACGCCCGACGTGTCGTACGCCCAGCCGCTGCCCGACGGGCCGGCGGGCGTCGCCTACCACGACCTGGAGCGCACGGCCGACCGCCTGGGCGCCGACGGCGCCGCGTGGAGCGCCCTGCTCGGCCCGCTCGCCGAGCAGTGGGAGGCGGTGGTGGCCGTCGCGATGGGCGACCGCCGCTCGGTGCCGCCCGGTGTGCTCGACGGCGCGGACCCCGTGCGCGCGACGCTCGCCGCCGCGCGGTTCGGCCTGGGCCTGGCGGAGCAGGGCACGCGCGCGTGGGACGCCCGCTTCGCCGAGGAGGCGGCGCCCGCGCTGCTGACCGGCATCGCCGCGCACACGATCACCGCGCTGCCGTCGCTGTCCGGGGCGGGCACGTCGCTGCTGCTCGGGGCGCTGGGGCACGCGACCCCCGGCGCCCGGCCGCCCGGCTTCGACGGCGGGTGGGCGGTCCCGCGGGGCGGGTCCGGGGCCATCGCGGCGGCCCTCGTCGCGGACCTGGAGTCCCACGGCGGCACCGTCGTCACGAACCACCGGGTGCGCACGCAGGGGGACCTGCCGGCCGCGCGCGTCGTCCTGTTCGACACGACGCCGCGCACGCTGCTCGACGTGCTGGGCCCCGCCGTCCCGCCCGGGCTGCGCCGCGCGCTCGAGGGCTTCCGGTACGGGAACGCCGCCGCGAAGGTGGACTACGTGCTGTCCGGGCCGGTGCCCTGGGCCGACCCCGAGGTGGGGCGCGCGGGCACCGTGCACGTGGGCGGCACCCGCGCCGAGATGGCCCGGGCCGAGCACGAGGTCGCCGCCGGGATCCATGCCGAGCACCCCGTGTGCCTGGTCAGCGACCCCACGGTCGTGGACGCCTCCCGCCGCGTCGCCGCCCCGGGCGGCGAGCTGCGCCCCCTGTGGGCGTACACGCACGTGCCCGCGGGTTCCGGCGTCGACGTCACGGAGACCGTCACGGCGCAGATCGAACGGTTCGCGCCGGGGTTCCGCGACGTCGTCGTGGGCGCGCACAGCATCCCCGCGACCCGGATGGCGGAGCACAACCAGAACTACGTGGGCGGCGACATCTCCGCGGGCGCGGCCACGATGTGGCAGCTGCTCGCGCGCCCGACCCTGCGTGCCGACCCGTACCGCGTCACGGGCGGCGTCTACCTGTGCTCGGCCTCCGCCCCGCCGGGGCCCGGCGTGCACGGCATGAGCGGCTGGCACGCCGCCCGGCGCGCGCTGCGGGACGCCTTCGGCATCCGCGTCGCGGCGCTGTAGCCGCAGGCGGATCGACGCGCGTCAGCCGGCCGGCGCGTCGGGCCCGCCGAACCACCGGGTCGTGCGCTCCCGCAGGTCCGTGAGGCCGAGCTCCTCGCGCTGGGGCGAGGCGGTCACCACCCGCCCGCGAGGCCCCAGACCTGCCGCCCAGCGCGCCGCGAGCGTCGCCTCGGCGGCCGTGTCCCCGGCGTCGGCGGCCACGAGCAGGGCCGCCAGCGCGTCCGCGAGGGCGTCAGCGGCGTCGGGCGAGAGCGGGACCAGCGGGACCGTGCCCGGCGCGGCCGCGGCCAGCAGCTCGGGCACGCCCGGCAGGTCGGGCACGGGGCCCCAGAAGTCCCACAGCAGCACCTCGTCGCGCAGCCGATGCGCGACCTCGAGCAGCACGTAGCCGCGCACGAAGTCCTTGCCGCCCAGGTGCGGCAGGCCCGGGTCCACGCCGTACGCCGCGGGGTCGACCTCGCCCGCGCGGATCGCGCGCCACACCTCGGCCGCCGTCGGGAAGGGGGAGGCCGGGCCGGTCGGCATGTCCAGGACGTCGAAGCCCCAGCCGTGCGCCGGGTCGAGCTCGGGGTCCCAGCGCACCCACCGCGCGGCCGCGGCGTCCCAGTGCTCGACGACGACGTGGTCGTGGAAGAACGGCGGCTGGAAGTACCCCGCGAACCCGATGCGCGACCGTGCCGGGACGCCGTGCTGGCGCAGCGCGGCGACCGAGAACAGGGTGTGGTCGCGGCAGCACCCGGCGACCTGCTGCTCGAGGGGGCGCGGGGTCGTGAGCGGCCCGGGCCGGCGCCCGACGGCGGTGTCGAGGAGGGCGGACAGCCAGCGGCTGTCCGGGTCGCACCGCTGCTCCTCGGTCAGGGTCGGGTTCCCCGCCCGGTAGTGCACGATCGTCGCGCGGGCGGCCGCGCCGACGCTCGCGGGGTCGGGGTCGAGCTCGGTCAGGAGGGCGGCATGCCGGCCCGGGTCGGAGTACGCGCTGTGCCGCGCGTAGTCGTCCAGGGTGTGCGCCCCCACCGAGCCGGCCGTCGTGCCCGTGCCAGTGCCAGTGCCCGTCGCGTCCATGCCCTGGTGACCTCCGTCGTCGTGGGGACTCATCGGCCCGCGCGCGCCGTCGTCAGCGTCGGGACTCGAAGAAGTCTCGCAGGATGTCGCCGCACTCGTCCTCACGGACGCCCCCGACCACCTCGACGGCGTGGTTGGCGCGCTGGTCGCGCACGAGGTCCCAGACCGAGCCGGTCGCTCCCGCCTTCGGGTCCCACGCGCCGAGCACGAGGCGGCGCACCCGCGCCGCGACGAGCGCGCCCGCGCACATGACGCACGGCTCGAGCGTGACCACGAGCGTGCAGCCCTCGAGCCGCCACTCGCCGCGGGTCATGGCCGCCTGCCGGAGCGCGAGCACCTCGGCGTGCGCCGTCGGGTCGCCGGTCTCCTCGCGGCGGTTGCGCCCCAGCCCGACGAGCCGCCCCTGCGCGTCGACGACGAGCGCGCCGACGGGCACGTCGTCGCTGGCCAGCGCGTGCGACGCCTCGTGCAGCGCCATCCCCATGAGCGCGTCCCACACCTGCCGCCGACCGCTGACCGTGTGCGGGGGGAACTCGCCGTCGGCCCAGGGCAGCGCGAGGCCGGATCCTGCGCGGCCGGGCTCGGCGTCGGACGTCACAGGGCCCAGGCTAGCCGCGGGGAGGTGCCGCGGCCCTTCCCGCCGGTACCGTGGGGTCCATGCGCCTGCACGTCGCCGACCACCCGCTGGTGGACCACAAGCTCACCGTCCTCCGTGACGAGAACACCCCGTCGGCGACGTTCCGTCTCCTCGTCGACGAGCTCGTGACCCTGCTCGCCTACGAGGCGACGCGCCACGTGCGCACCGAGCCCAAGGAGATCCGCACCCCGGTCACCACGACCACAGGCGTGCGGCTGAGCGACCCGAGCCCCATCGTCATCCCCATCCTGCGCGCCGGGCTCGGGATGCTCGAGGGCATGACCCGCATGATCCCGACGGCGGAGGTCGGCTTCCTCGGCCTGCAGCGCGACGAGACCACCTACGAGGCCGTCACGTACGCCAACCGCCTGCCCGAGGACCTCACCGACCGCCAGGTCTTCCTGCTCGACCCGATGCTCGCCACCGGCGGCACCCTGGTCGCGGCGATCGACTACGTGCTGGAGCGCGGCGCCCGCGACGTCACCGCCGTGTGCCTGCTGGCCACGCCCGAGGGCCTCAAGGTGCTGGAGGAGGCGATCGGCTCCCGGGTCGACGTGCAGATCGTCGTGGCGGCCGTCGACGAGCGGCTCAACGACCAGAAGTACATCGTGCCCGGGCTCGGGGACGCGGGTGACCGCCTGTACGGCGTGGTCTGACCCCGCCCTCACCCCGGGCCCCGCTCGGCCGGTCGGCCGGCTGGTCGGCTCGGCTCAGCGGTACTCGCAGTCGCCGACCCGCTCCCAGCGGCTCGCCTGGCCGTGCTTGCCCGACCAGCGCCCCTGGCCCTGAGCCGGGTCGGTGCCGATGGTCGCCGTGCCGACGGCCGTGTCGGACCACGCCTGCGGGCCGACGTAGCGGTAGTTCCCGCCGCGCCACGACGCCACGTCCCCGACCTCGTACTCGGCGCCCCGGCGGGCCCGGTCGGCGCACCAGCCCACCCCGGTGAAGGGCTCGACGGCGAGCTCGGTGGACCAGTCGCCGGCGCGCACGGTGAACGTGCCCCCGTGCCGACCGGCGACGGTCCCGGCGTCCGCCCGCACGCTCTGGCGTGCGGGGACGGTGACGTCCACCGACGCCCCGTTCGAGCCCCGCACGCTGAAGTCCTGCGGCACCGACGACCCGGTGTTGTCCAGCACGACCGTCACGGGCCGGGTGGACGTCGACCGCCAGCGCCGCTTCTCCACCTGCACGTCGCCCGGCTCCACCTGGGCCTGCGGGGCGACGACGACGCACGACACCGCGTCGTGGTCGAACGTGCGCTCCACCGACGGGCGCCGGTCCTCGATCGTCCGCGCGAGGTGCACCGTCACGGACCCCGCGCCGGACTCGAGACCGCCGAGGTCGGCGACGAGCGTCGCGCCGGAGCCGGGCCGGACGACGGACTCGCCGTCGTCGCCGGGGAGCCGGGCCGCCCAGGCGACGGACCCGCCGTTGCGCACGTCCACCACCGCCTGCGCCCGGTCGTCCAGGCACCGCGTCGAGACGCTCACGTCGACGGTGGACCCGGGCCACACTGCGGTGGCGCAGCCCTCGAACGCCGGCACGTCCACCGTGCCGAGCGTGCGGCCGTCCGCCCGCACGGTCAGCGTCCGGGTGTCCCACGGCACCGACACCTCGAGCACGCCCGTCTCGCCGCCGGCGAGCACCACGGCACGCCCGGCCGCGGCGTCGTCCGCCACGGCGAACCGCACCGGGAGGGTGGAGCCGGAGTTGTCGACGGGGATCCGCACCGTGCGCCGCGACGTGTCGGCCGAGGCGTCGAACGTGCACTCGTCCGCGGTGAGCGTCGCCCGCTCGGCCACGGCCGGAGCGATGGAGGCGGCCGCGTACGCGGCGGTCGGCGCGACCGCCGGCACCGCGTCCCGGGCCGGCTCGTCGCCGTCGGAGTCGACCACCGAGCGGGACAGCTGGAACGACGCGGCGCCCGCGTCGAGCGACGCGCGGTCGGTCTGGACGACGAACGTCTCCGTGTCGCCCGCCGCGAGGCGCTTCGGGTCCGAGGTGCCGCCGGCGGCGGTCATCCCCACGCGCATCGGCTCGTCGCCCGTGTTCGTCAGCGTGCCGCGCACCTGCACCCGGCCGTCGCCGTTCGTCGTCTCGACGGAGGTGCTGGCGTCCCAGCGCGGGGCGTAGCACTCGGCCGCCTGGTGCGGCCCGGCGGCCACGCTGGTGCGGTAGGTCTCGCCGCCGAGCGTGGTGGAGACCGTCCAGGTCGCGGCACCCTCCGGGACCCGGAGCCCGTCCGGCACCAGCACGGTCACCGACTCCCCGGGCGCGACCTGCTGCCCCGCCGTGCCGGAGCTCCCCGCGGCGTCGAGCCGCACCGCGAGCGTCTGGTCGGTGAGGTTGACGTAGGTGCCCTCGACGACGGCGGACGCGGTGGAGACCCCTCCGACGGTGGCGCAGCGGGCCTGGACCGATCGCGCTCCGCCGGCGGCGCCCGCCCACGGCTGTGCCACGGTGACGGCGGCGCTCCCGGCCAGCGCGTGCGTGGAGCCCGGCAGCTGCGGGCTGGCGGCGACCGTCGTCGTGCCCGGCGTGGTGGTGCCGTCGGCGACGACGCGCAGCCGCACGGAGCGCTGCTCCCCCGGCGCCAGCGGCGCGGCGTCCGCCGCGGCGACGCACGACCAGGTGCCGTTCGCCGCGTCGGTGGACATGCAGCTCAGGTCGCCGTCGGACCCGACGGGACGCAGCCCCGACGGGACGGTCAGCACCACGGACCAGGCGGTGGCGGCCTGGTCGCCGGTGTTCTGCACGACCACGGGCACCCACGCGGCGCCGGGGTTCGAGACGGAGACGGCGTCGCCGGCGCCCGCCGTGAGCTCCGCGCCGTAGTGCAGCACGGTCGTGGGAGGCAGCGTGAGGGTCTCGGTCTGGAGGCCGGCGGCCCAGAACGACGCGTCGATCGGGTAGCTGCCGCCGGCGTTCGCGCGCACCGGCACCGAGCCCGTGCGGGACTCGCCCGGGGGGATCGTGCCGAGCACGCAGCGTGCCGTGCGGCCGCCGTCGCCGGCCGGGGTGCAGGGCAGCGCGTCGGCGGCGAACGCGCCGCCGACCGAGGCGCCGGTGGGTGCGTCGGGGAGCGCGAGGTCGACGCCGGCGGGCAGCGCCACCTCGATGACGGCCTCCTCGGCGGTGGCCGACCCGGTGTTGCTGACCGTGAGGACGAGAGGCTGCACGGTCCGCGGCTCGAGCGCCTCGGCGGACGCCGAGACGGTGAGGTCGGCCTGCGGGACGAACGGGCTGAGGGCGAGCAGGTTGACGGGGCTCGTCGCGTCGGTCGCGGGGTCGTCCTCGCCGGTGGCGTCCTCGCCGGTGTCCACGGTCGCGTCGTCCGGCTGCTCCCAGGGCGACACCACCCACGGCGCGCCCGGGATGGTCACGGCGACGGGCGGGGCGGCCGCGGGCGGCTCCGGGCTGGTGCTGAGGGCGTTGAGCACGGTCACGACGCCGACGGTCGCGACGGCGACCGCGCTCGCCGCGGCCGCGACGCCCGCGGTCCCGACGAACGCCCCCGCGGCGGCCGCGGTGCCCGCCGTGGCGGCCGTGGCCGCCGACCCGGTGGCGACGCCGGCCGTCGCCGCCCCCGCGACCGAGGCCGCGCCACCTGCGGCGGTCGTCGCCGCCGTCGTCCCGGCCGAGGCGGCGGCGCCGGTCGAGATGCCCGCGGCGCCACCGAGCCCCGAGGCGCCGGCCGTCGTGCCCGCGGCGCTGCCGGCCACCGTGCCGACCGACGCGGTGCCCCCCGCGGCCACGCCGCCGCCCACGGCGCCCCCGACCGCGCCGCCGATCGCTCCCCCGATCGGCAGGGCGCCCAGCACGGCCAGGCCGGCGAGGCCCACGATCAGCGGGGCGACGACGGACCGCATGCCGTGCGCGATGTCCCCCAGCTCCAGCACGAGGGCGCGGCACTCCGCGCACGTCTCGAGGTGCACGTCGACCCTCGCGACCTCGCGCCGGGCGAGGCCCCCGCGCACGTAGGCGCCGAGGAGGGGGTTCACCGCGCGGCACCCGTCCGAGGGCGCGTGCGTGAGGTGCTCCTGGAGATATCCGACCCGCAGCCCCTCCCGGGCGCGGTACGCGAGGGCGGACACGCCGTTGGGCGTCAGCCCGAGGATGGGCGCCACCTCCGCCGGCGCACGCCCCTCGATCTCCGTGTACCAGAGCACCGCCTGCCACCGCTCGGGAAGCGCCTGGTAGGCGTTCTTCACCACGGAGTGCTCGAAGCCCTCGAAGGTCGAGGCGTCGGTGGAGTCCACGACGCCGAGCGCGGCCTCGAAGGTGCCGTCGTCGGCGGTGGGGCGCGTGCGCCGCACCCCGCGCGCGAGGTCGGCGGCGAGGCGCCGCACGACCGTCAGCAGGTAGGCGCGGAACGTCGCGTCGGGCCCGCCGCCGTGCTGCAGGACGGCGAGCACCCTGTGGAACGCCTCGGCCACGAGGTCGTCCGCGTCCGCCGACGAGTGGACGTACTGCCTGGCCACGGCCCGTGCGGCCGGCACGTGGCGCACGTAGAGGGCACCGAACGCCTCGAGGTCGCCCCCGCGCACGTCGAGGATCAGCTCGGCGTCGCTGCGCGCCGAGTCGTCTGATCCCACGTAGACGTCCGTCATGGTCGACCTCGCTCTGGCTACCCCGCGTGATACATCACGCAGACCCCCGTACTTTACGTGCGTTCAGCCTCGGGTTGGCGGGTGAAGTTCCTCAAGAAAGACGCAGGAAAGCCGCAGGATTTCGTGCCTCGAGCAGCGGAGAGGGCTTCCCCAGAAGTTCGCACCGGTGAAAAAGAGGCACAACTGCGTCATGATGGCTCTTCATGGGGGTCCCATCATCATGAACCGGTCTACGAGCGGGTCCGCGGACGCGGCCGAGCAATCCTCGGACGCGATCGACCGCTGGCGCGCCACGAGCCTCGCCGAGGTTTGGCTGCGGCCCGACGACTGGTACCACCCCGCCGTCGACGCCCTGGTCGAGGCTCTCGACGACGGCCGCGCCCCCCATGCCGCTGCCCACCGCCTGGGCGCTGCGCGCGGCCGCGCCGGGGTCGGGCTGGGCGAGACGCTCGACGACGTCGAGTGCCTGTACCGCACCACCCAGCGCCCGCCGGACCCGGACGCCATCCGTGCCGTGGCCGTCGGGTGGGTGCGCGGACGCGACGCCGAGCCGTCGCCGGGCGCGGTCCGCGACCCCGCCACCGGGCTCCCGACGCGCGAGTACCTCGTGGAACGGCTGCGGGAGACCTACGGCGCCGCGGTGGGCAGTGAGGACGACGTGCCCACCACCTACTGCCTCCTCGTCGTCGACGTCGCGGTCGACGGGCTCGCGGGGTGGGACCGCGCCGCGCGGTCCGCGACGGTCGGGCGGGCGCTGGAGCAGGTGTTCGGCGAGGGTCACCCGATGGCCGCACTGACCGACGGCGTCTTCGCCGTGCTGGCACCGCGGGACACCGGTGTGCCCGACCTGGCGAAGTCGACCCGCAGCGTGGTGGAGCGCAACGCCGCGCTCATGGGCCTCGGGGAGTCGCTGCGGCGCCCCACCCGGGTGTGGGTGGAGCGCCTGCCCACGTCGCACGCGGCCGCGGCCGAGCTGCTGACGCAGCTGGCCCGCTGACGAGCCGTCGGGCGACACGGGTCGAGCCCGCCGAGACGGGTCTCGACGGGCTCGACGGGCGACTCCGTCAGTGCTGGGCGTACGTGAGGCAGTCGGCGTGGCCCGCGTCGTCGGGGCCGGGGCCGACGCGGATCGCGCCCGCCGCGCACTCCAGGTCGTGGTTGTGCACGCAGTCGCCGCGCTGGCACGCGCCCACGTGGGCGACGACCTTCTCCAGGCCGCCCTTGGTGCTCAGCGGGATGAACGTGGCGCACGACGCGTCGCCGCGGTGCCCGGCGATGGTCACCGCGCCGGCGTGACAGCCGTGCTCGTGGTTGTAGCCGCAGCCGTCGACGGTGCACTCGGTCACCTCGGGCATCTCCATCAGGGTGCTCATCGTGCGCTCCTCGCCGCTCGCCGTCGGCTCTCGCCGCCTTCGGCCAGGATATTCCTCTCGCGCGAATATGCACAGTGAATTCGACATCGAATTCACTAAGGAAAGCCTTACCCATTGCTTCGTGAATTAGAGAAGAATAGCGTTGCGGAAAGACGTCAGCCGCGGCGGGGCAGGGGGCGCCAGAGCACCAGCGCCCCCTCCTCGGCCTCCAGCTCCGCCCGCTCGGCACGGCGCACGCGCTGCCCGCGCCGCACGACGACGACGTCGCCCGACGAGCCCGCGGCGAACACCCGGCCCCCCGGCTGCATCGCGAGGGCGGCGAGGCGCCCCTCGAGCTGCGCCACGTGCTCCTGCAGGTCGAGGATGCGCCGGATCCCGGCGAGGTTGATGCCCTCCACCTGCGCGAGGCGCTGGATCTCCAGCAGCCGCGACACGTCACGCTGGGAGTAGCGGCGCCCCCGGCCCGCGGTGCGCCGGGGCGTCACCAGCCCGAGACGGTCGTACTGGCGCAGGGTCTGCGGGTGCATCCCGGCGAGCCGGGCCGCCTGCGACACGGTCAGCACCGGGGCGTCCTCGGTGACCATCGCTACCTCCCTCGCGCGGTGGACGTCCTCGGGGGCCTCACTCCGCGGCGCGCTGCGCCAGCCCCGCCCGGACGTCCTCGTGGTCGCTCTCGGCGGCGAACGCCTCGAGCGCCTCCTTCGCCTTCTTGCCGAGCTTCTGCGGCACGGCCACCTGCACCGTGACGAGCAGGTCGCCCTGCGCCTTCGTGGTCTTCACGCCGCGGCCCTTGACGCGCAGCACGCGGCCCGACGGCGTCCCCGCCGGCACCTTGAGCCGCACGGTGTGCCCGTCGAGCGTCGGCACCTCGAGCGTCGTGCCGAGCGCGGCCTCCGCGAAGGTGACCGGCACGGTCATGCGCAGGTTCGCGCCGTCGAGCGTGAACACCGGGTGCGGGGCCACGTGCACCGTGACCACGAGGTCGCCGGCGTCGCCGCCGCCCGCGCCCGGGCGCCCCTTGCCGGGGATGCGGAGCCTGCGCCCGTCGTTGACGCCCGCAGGGATCTTGGTCTTGACCTTGCGGCCGTCCACCGTGAACTCCACGGTGGCGCCCTCCACGGCCGTGCGGAACGGCAGCGTGGTCTCCGCCGCGACGTCCGGGCCCTTCTGCGGCGTGGTGAAGCCGGCACGCCGTCCGCCGGCGCTGCGGAAGCCGCCCTGGCCGCCGAGCATCGAGCTGAGGATGTCCTCGAACCCGCCACCGCCCGCGGCGCCGCCCTGGGGGTACTGCTGGTAGCGCACGTTCGGGCCGCCGGCGCCGCCGCCGAACATCGAACCGAAGACGTCCTCGAAGCCGTTGCCCCCGCCGCCGGGGCCCGCCGCGAAGCGCGCGCCGCCGCCGGCCATGGCGCGCACGGCGTCGTACTGCTGGCGCTGCTCGGCGTCCGAGAGCACCGCGTACGCCTCGCCGATCTCCTTGAACTTCGCCTCGGCGGACACGTCGCCCGGGTTGTGGTCCGGGTGGTACTTGCGCGCCAGCTTGCGGTAGGCCTTCTTGACGGCCGCGTCGTCCGCGTCCTTGGGGACGCCCAGAGCGGAGTAGAAGTCCTTCTCCATCCAGTCCTGACCTGTCACGACGCCCCCTTCCTGGTCATGCTCGTGATCTCATCATCCTCGTCGTCGCTGTGCAGCATCAAACCTGCCTCCGAGCACGGGATCCCTCGCGGCAACGATGCCGATGACGCGAGGGATCCCGTGCTCGAAGGCAGGTCGGGCTCGTGCTACTCGGGGCCGACGACCCCGACGCGGGCGGCGCGGACCACCTTGTCGCCGATGCGGTAGCCGGGCTCCACCACCAGCGTGACCGTGGTGGCGGTCGCGTCGGCGTCAGCCTGGTGCATGAGCGCCTCGTGCACCGTCGGGTCGAACTCCTCCCCGACCTGGCCGAACCGCTCGACCCCGAACCGCGCCAGCGACGCGTCGAGCTTCTCCGCGATGGCCGCCATGGGCCCGCTCAGCTCGGCGTGCTGCTTGGCGCGCTCGATGTCGTCGAGCACCGGCAGCAGCGCGGTGAGCACGTCCTGCGTGCCCTGCGAGCGCGCCGCCTCCTGGTCGCGGATCGACCGGTTGCGGTAGTTGGTGAACGACGCCCGCTCGCGCTGCAGCGCGTCCAGGTGCTCCGCCGCCTCGGCCTTGGCCCGCAGGACCTCGGCGCTCTCGGCGGCCTCGCCCTCGGGCTCGAAGTCGAGCGCCGCGAGCGGGTCGCCCTCCCCCGCCCCGGAGGCCGGCTCGGCGGCGCGCGCCTCGCCCGACTCCGGGTCGACCTTGCGCTTGTCGGTGAACTGGAACGGGGTCTCCCCCGAGCCCACCGCGTCGTTCTCCGGCTCGGTGGGCTCGGGGGTCCCCTGCGGGTTCTGGTCCGTCACTTCTTGTCGTCCTCGTCGTCGACGATCTCGGCGTCGACCACGTCCTCGTCGGAGGCGGACGTCGCGCCCGCCGCCGAAGCGGCGTCGTCGGCGGCGGCCGGGGCGTCACCCGCGGCCTGCTCCTGCTCGGCCGTGGCGTAGAGCGCCTGACCGATCTTCTGCGAGGACGCGCCGAGCTTCTCGTACGAGGCCTTCACGGCGTCGGCGTCCTCGCCCTCCAGGGCGGTCTTGACGCCGGCGATGTCCGCCTCGACCTCGGTCACGACCTCGGCGGGGAGCTTGTCGCGGTTGTCCGCGATCTGCTTCTCCATCGAGTACGCGAAGGACTCGGCCTGGTTGCGGGTCTCGGCCTCCTCGCGACGCTTCTTGTCCTCGGCCGCGTGCTCCTCGGCGTCCTTCACCATGCGGTCGATGTCCTCCTTGGGGAGGGCCGACCCGCCGGTGATCTTCATCGACTGCTCGGTGCCCGTGCCGCGGTCCTTGGCGGACACGTGCACGATGCCGTTCGCGTCGATGTCGAAGGTGACCTCGATCTGCGGGACGCCGCGGGGCGCCGGGGCGATGCCGGTGAGCTCGAACGTGCCCAGCGGCTTGTTGTCGCGGGTGAACTCGCGCTCGCCCTGGAAGACCTGGATCGCCACGGACGGCTGGTTGTCCTCCGCCGTGGAGAAGATCTCGCTGCGCTTGGTCGGGATGGCCGTGTTGCGCTCGATGAGCTTGGTCATCACGCCGCCCTTGGTCTCGATGCCGAGGGACAGCGGGGTGACGTCGATGAGCAGCACGTCCTTGCGCTCGCCGCCGATGACGCCGGCCTGCAGCGCGGCGCCCACGGCCACGACCTCGTCGGGGTTGACGCCCTTGTTGGGCTCCCGGCCGCCGGTGAGCTCCTTGACGACCTCGGTCACGGCCGGCATGCGGGTGGAACCACCCACGAGCACGACGTGGTCGATGTCGGACACCGAGATGCCGGCGTCGCGGATGACCGCGTGGAACGGCGCCTTGGTGCGGTCGAGGAGGTCCTGCGTCATCTGCTGGAACTGCGCCCGCGTGAGCTTCTCGTCCAGGTGGACGGGGCCGTTCTCGCTCATCGACAGGTACTGCATCGAGACGTTGGTGCTCGTCGCGGACGAGAGCTCCTTCTTGGCCTGCTCGGCCGCCTCGCGCAGACGCTGCAGGGCGATCTTGTCCTTGGACAGGTCGACGCCCGCGCTGTTCTTCACCTGCTTGATGAGGTGCTCGACGATGCGGTTGTCCCAGTCGTCCCCGCCGAGGCGGTTGTCGCCGGACGTGGCGCGCACCTGGATGGTGGAGAAGTCGTCCTCGTCCTTGCCGACCTCGAGGAGCGAGACGTCGAACGTGCCGCCGCCCAGGTCGAAGACCAGGATGAGCTCGTCCTCCTTGCCCTTCTCCAGGCCGTAGGCGAGCGCCGCCGCGGTGGGCTCGTTGACGATGCGCGTCACGTTGAGGCCCGCGATCTGGCCGGCGTCCTTGGTCGCCTGGCGCTCGGCGTCGTTGAAGTACGCCGGGACGGTGATGACCGCGTCGGTGACGGGCTCGCCCAGGTACTCCTCGGCGTCGCGCTTGAGCTTGCCGAGCACGCGCGCGGAGATCTCCTGCGCGGTGTACTTCTTGTCGTCGATCTCGACCGACCAGTCGGTGCCCATGTGGCGCTTGACCGACGAGATGGTGCGGTCGACGTTGGTGACCGCCTGGCGCTTGGCCACCTCACCGACGAGGACCTCGCCGGTCTTGGAGAACGCGACGACGGACGGCGTCGTGCGCGACCCCTCCGCGTTCGCGATGACGGTGGGCTCGCCGCCCTCCAGGACGGCGACCACCGAGTTGGTGGTACCCAGGTCGATACCGACTGCTCGAGCCATGTGTGCTGCCTCCATGCATACGTCCGGGCGCCCTTGCGCCCGAGGTTGAGTCAACTGCACTCAACGTAAATCTCGGCGTCCCCGCCTCGCAAACCGCGGGCGCCAAAGTTGAGTCTGTATGGCTCAACCTTGCTCGGCGCGTCGATATTCCCCCAGGTGGGCAGCGCTGTTCGCCGTGAGCGAACAGCCGGCTCACACCAGCTCGACGCCGTCGGCCTGCGGTCCCCGGTCGCTCTGGCGCACCTTGAACCGCACCCGGTCGCCCTCCTCCAGGAACTCGGCGCCCCGCACGACCGACACGTGCACGAACAGGTCCGCGCCCCCGGCGTCGGGCGTGATGAAGCCGAAGCCGCGGTCCGCGTCGTAGCGCGCCACGGTCCCCTCGCCCCCGCGCACCGGGCCGCCGGACGCCGCGGGACGACTCGACCGGCCGCGGTCCTGGTCCCGCCCCGCGCCCCCGCGCGCGCTCCCGGAGGCCCGCACGAGCCGCACGTCGCGGGCGTTCGGCCCCTTGTCGCCGTCGACGACGTCGTACGTCACGCGCGCGCCCTCGGCGAGCTCGGTCAGCCCGCCGCCGAGCGCCTTGACGTGGACGAAGACGTCCTCGCCGCCCGCGTCGGGGGCGATGAACCCGAAGCCCTTGACGTCGTCGAACCAGGACACGGTGCCGTCCGCGCCGTCGGCGGCCGGCCGTGCCGGCTCCGCCGCGAGCGGCAGCAGGTGGTCCGCCTGCGGCCCCTTCTCGCCCTCGACGACGAGGAACGCGACCCGCTGCCCCTCCGAGATCACCCCGCCGGTGACGATGGCCGAGCTGTGCACGAAGATCTCGACGCCGCCGTCGTCGGGGGTGACGAAGCCGTAGCCCTTGGCGGGCTCGTACCAGGCGACGGTGCCCAGCACGCCCAGGGCCGCGTCGGCGGGCACGTCGCCCGTGACCCGGACGCGGCGCGCCTGCGGGCCGCGGTCGCCCTCGCCCACCTCGAACTCGACGGCCTGCCCCTCGCGGAGCTGCTTCGGTCCGTCGTCGCCGACGATCTCGGACGCGTGCACGAACAGGTCCTCGGCCTCGTTCCCGAGGTCGATGAAGCCGAACCCTCGGTCGGCGTCGAACCATCGGACAGTTCCCTGGGGCACCTAGAACTCCTCGTCTCGGTAGACATTGCTGTCTCCCAGTGTCCCCCGACAGAACCGAGGAGTGCTGCACTTTCACGACCCGACGAGAACTTCCAAGCACACCGGGCGCGGCGGCGTGCTCGGGTGATCTCCGCTCCGACGACACGGCTGCGCGTCAGCGACGACACCACCGGCGCCGCGCCGGCGCGCGCCGTCATGGACCTACAGCTCGAGCCTCGCCGGCACGCCTGAGACCCGGCTTTTCTGGTGGTCGGTCGCCGCCCACGGTCGTGCCACCGCACCCGCCCAGGGGACGGGAGCGCCGACGTCCTGAGGCCGGGTCAGGCGTGGTCGACGTCCTCGTCGAGCGCGCCGGCGTCGTGCCGGAGGGCGACCCGGTCGACGCCCTGCACCTCGACGAGCTGCGAGACGAGGTCGCGCACCGGCGGCCGGCCGTGGAACCGGATGTCCATCACGACGAACCGCTGACCTCCGGCGGCGACCCGGCGGCTGTGTTCGATCGAGCTCGTGAACCCGGAGGACGTGGCGACGGACAGGACGTCGCGCAGCACGCCGGCGCCGTCGGCGTAGGTGATCCGCAGCATGCGCTTGCGATCCGGGTCGGGCAGCCTGCGGACCAGCGGGGCGACCCCGAACAGGGTGGCGAGATGGAGCGCGGTGAGCGCGATCGCCAGCGAGAGCATCCCGGCGCCGCAGGCCATGCCCACCGCCGCGGCGACCCAGATCGTGGCCGCGGTGGTCAGACCCCGGACGACGCTGCGTCCCTTGAAGATCACGCCCGCCCCCAGGAAGCCGATCCCGGAGACGATCTGGGCGGCGATGCGCGAGGGATCGAGATTGACGTCGCTGCCGAGCACGGCGGAGAAGCCGTAGGCGGAGACCAGGGTGAAGGCGCAGGACCCGAGCCCGACCAGCACGTGGGTCCGGTACCCGGCGGCCTTCTGGCGGAGCTGACGCTCGACCCCGATGAGGGAGCACAGCACGAAGGTCGTCAGGAGCAGCTCCGCCTCGACGAGGCTGGTGCCGGTGACGATCCCGACGAACGGTTCCATGCGCGATCACCTCCGTCGGCTGCAGTCCTCCGCGACCCCACCCTTCCTCGTCCGCTCGGATGCGAGCATGTGGCGCTCATTCGAGCGCCGCGGCCGGACCCGGGACACCCGGCACTACCTTGGCGGCTTCCGACACAGCAGTCGGGCGCCCGAACGCGAAGAGGCACCCGGGAGAAAGGACGGCGAGCGATGGCGACCGTGGCCGAAGAACACGTCGGCGTGCAGAGGACCCCCCACCCCAGCCCACCACGCAGGCACTCGGTCCTTCATCAGCGCCGACAGCGCAAGGGGGCCGCACTCTTCGCGCTGTTCGCCTTTCCCAACCTGGCCCTGATCGCGGTCTTCGCCTACTGGCCGGTGCTCGAGAACCTCTACCTCAGCCTCACCAACTGGGACTTCATCTCGCCGGAGCCGATCTTCATCGGGCTCAGCAACTACGCCCAGCTGTTCACGTCGTCCACGTTCCTCGACGTCATGGTGACCACGGTGACGTGGGTCGTCGTGGTCGTCGGCGCGAGCCTCGTCCTCGGGATCGCGCTCGCCTCGCTCTTCTCGATGAAGCTCCCCGGGACGGCTGCCGTCACGGGGATCGTCTTCGCCCCGCACGTCATCGCCGGGGCGGCGATCGGCGCGGTGTGGCTGTTCATCTTCGACCCGAACTACGGCCTCGCCCGCACCCTGTTCGAAGCCGTGGGGCTGACCTCGCCCAGCTGGACGACCGACGCGAGCTGGGCCCTGCCCGCCCTGCTCATCGTCTCGATCTGGAAGGGGGTGGGCTTCGTGGCGATCGTCTATCTGGCCGGGATGCAGGGGTTGCCCTCGGAGGTGCTCGAGGCCGCGCGCCTGGACGGCGCGAACCGTTGGCGGCTCTTCACCCGGATCGTCCTGCCGCTGCTGTCGCCGACCACCTTCTTCCTGGTGATCACGCAGACGATCGCCGCGTTCCAGGCCTTCGACATCATCGCCATCATGACCGGCGGCGGACCGGCCTCCGCGACCACGACGCTGAGCTGGTTCATCTACGAGCAGGCCTTCCAGCGCTCCAACGTGGGCTACTCGGCCGCCGCGGGAACCGTGATGTTCGTGATCCTGATGGTCATCACCATGCTGCAGTTCCGGTACGTCGAGAGGAAGGTGCACTACTGATGCCCGCCACGACCACGCGGCCGACCGCCTCCCGGGACGAGGGCACCGTGCAGGCCCGCACCGCACGGCAGCAGCCGACGAACGGCGCCCGGCGCCTCGGGAACCTCCGCCACCACTGGTGGGGGATCCTCCTGCTCGCCGCCGCAGCCCTCGTGTTCGTCGTCCCGCTCTTCATCCTCGTGACGACCGCGTTCAAGACGAACTCCGACATCTATACCTGGCCCCCGAAGGTCCTTCCCACCGACCTCACCTGGGACAACCTCACGACCGCCTGGCAGCTCGCACCGTTCGGCGCGTTCATCAAGAACTCGGTGATCGTCACGGTCGTCGGGGCGGTCGCCAAGGTCGTGCTCGCCGTCTTCACGGCCTACGCCTTCGCCTTCCTGCCGTTCCCCGGCAAGAACGTCCTGTTCCTCGTGATGCTCGGTGCCCTCATGGTCCCGGGGCACGTGACCCTCCTGGTCAACTACATCACCATCGGCAACATGGGCCTGATCAACACGTACGCCGGCATCATCCTGCCCGGCGTCGGTTCGGCGTTCGGCACCTTCCTCCTGCGCCAGCACTTCATGTCGCTGCCGACGGAGGTGTTCGAGGCCGCCGAGGTCGACGGGGCGGGGCACCTCCGCAAGCTCGGCTCGATGGTGCTGCCGATGTCGGTCCCCGCCATCGCGACGGTGGCCCTCGTCGCGGTGATCGACGAGTGGAACAGCTTCGTCTGGCCGTTGATCATCACCAACTCCGTCAACATGCGCACGCTGCCCATCGGCCTCATGTACCTCAAGGCCAACGACGGCATGGTCTCGTGGGGCGTACTCATGTCGGGGACGCTCATCGTCGTGCTCCCGATGCTGCTCGTCTTCCTCTTCGCCCAGCGCTACATCGTCACGGGGCTCACCGGCGCCGCCGCCGGAAGCGGCCGCTGAACCCTGGACGCGCTCCCCATCCCCTGACGATCGAAGGAGATCATGCACGCCCAGAGACGCCCTCACACAGGAGGGAACAGAAGCATGCTTCGCGGACTCACCCGTCGGCAGGTGCTCGCCGCGGGCATGATGGCCGCCACCGCACCCGTCCTGGCCGGATGCTTCGGCGCCGGACGGGGCCCAGGCGCCGTCATGGAGCAACCCAGCGGTGACGTGCCGGCCGAGTTCGCAGACCGGTTGCGCGTCGTGCTGTGGAGCAACTGGACGTCCCACAACGCCGAGGTGCTGCAACGGAACATCGACGCCTTCCATGAGGCGCAGAGCGACATCTTCTGCGAGATCCAGATCTTCGAGGGCTACGACAAGGTCGAAGCGAAGCTCGCAGCGAGCCTGCAGGCCCGGCAGGTCCCCGACATCTCGGTGCTGAGCGACGTCGTCTGGAACCGCTTCTACCTCGCCGACGCCCTCGAGCCCCTCACCGGATACTTCGACGACAGCTTCGGCACGGACGCGTTCGACGAGCGATTCCTCGCCGAGGGGACCGTCAAGGACGACGTCTGGTGGCTGCCGTTCGGGCGCTCGACCCCGCTCTTCTACTACAACCGCGACCTCTTCGCCGACGTCGGCCTCCCCGACCGCGCACCGAAGACCTACGACGAGTACCGGGAATGGGGCAAGGAGCTGGCCGGCTACTCGGCCAACGGCCACGCCGTGTCGATGCGCGCCTACACCGGCGGCGACGACTGGTACTTCCAGGGATCGACCTGGGCGTTCGGCGGCGGCTACTCGGACGGCCTGGACATGCGGCTCACCTCGGACGCCACCGTGGCGGCGCTGGAGTTCGACCGCGCCTTCATCCACGACGACGGCGCCGGGTATCTCTCGAACGACCCGTCCGGAGACTTCGTCGCGGGGACGACGGCGACGATCCTGGAGTCCACGGGAGCCCTCACCAGCGTCACCGAGGCCGCCGAGTTCGAGGTCGGGTGCGGCTTCCTGCCCGGGCAGGCCACGACCGGTGTGCCGACCGGCGGCGGCGGGCTGGCCGTCCTCCGCTACTCCTCCGAGGAGCGCAAGCAGGCGGCCTGGGAGGTCATCAAGTTCCTGAGCTCCGGGCAGGCCTCCGTCGACTGGACGATCGGCACCGGCTACATGCCGACCACCAAGGCGGCGAAGGAGTCGGACGAGATCCGCCGGCGCGCGTCGGAGAACCGGAACTACCGGGTCGCGATCGACCAGCTCGCGACCGCCAAGGGTCCCGACATCGTCCGCCGCTACGTGCCGGAGTGCCTGCCCGAGGCGAAGAACGCCATCCAGGCCGTGTACTCCGGCGGCGCCGACCCCGAGTCCAGCCTCTCGACGATGGCGTCCAACCTGGAGCTGTCGATCGACCGGATCCGCCCCCAATTCGAGGAACGAGTGAACTGAGATGCCACTGTCGATCGTCGGTCATCGCGGCGCGATGACCCACAAGCCCGAGAACAGCCTCGAGTCGTACGCCCTCGCCGAGCAGGTCGGCGTGGACGAGATCGAGCTCGACGTGCGCCTGAGCAAGGACGAGGAGCTCTTCCTGCTGCACGACGCCACCCTCGACCGCACCGCGGGGGACGACTCCGCCCGCGGTCTCGGCCCGGCGGCGGAGCTGACCCTCGCCCAGCTGCAGGCGGCCCGGCTCGACTCCGGCCGGGGCGTCGTCACGCTCGCCGAGATGTACGCCGCGACGCGCACCTTCATCCAGCTGGAGATCAAGGACCCCGCGACGGTGCCCTACCTCGCCGCGTACTTCGCGGCGCACCCTGACCATGCCGAGCGCACGGTCCTGACCGGCTTCGACCCCGACGCCCTCCGGCACGCCGCGGAGCTGATGCCGACGATCGGCCGGTGCATCATCGTGACGTCGATCGCCGTCGCCGAGCGGTTCGAGGGCGGCTGGAGGGCGTTGCTGGACCACACCCGCTCCACGCGCTTCGCCTGCGGTCTCGAGGGGCTCACCCCCGAGATCGTCGACTCCGTGCACGAGCTCGGCCTCGAGCTCCATGTCTGGCCGATGCGCACGACCGACGACATGCGACGGGCCGTCGAGCTGGGGGCGGACGGCACGACCTCCGACGATCCGGAGCTCGCGCGGACCTGGTACGAGCAGGTGAGCGCCGAGCAGACGGCGCGGGCCTGAACCGACCGGCCCCTACGGGCGTGACCGGCACGGCCGCCGAGGCCGCGGCGGTCACGCCGCGAGCGCCGCCTGGGCGCAGCGCACGTCGGTGATGAGGACGTGGCAGATCCCGGATCGCAGGGTGGCGGTGACCGCGTGCTCCTTGCCCGCGCCCCCGCCGATGCCTACGCGGGTGGGCACCCGGCGCAGGCTCTCCTCGGAGATCCCGACGAGCCGCTCCTCCAGGCCCGACACCGAGTTGCCGTCGCGATCGAGCAGCGCCGTCCCGATCTCCGCGACGACGCCCTTCTTCTCGAAGGTGTCGCGCTCGCCGAGATCGGTCAGCTGTTGCGCCAGCAGCGACGCCCCGGGCCAGCCGCCGATCGTCAGAAAGGCCTTCCCGAGGTGGTCCATCCGGCGCAGCGTGCGCTGGATGGACGGGTGCTGGAGGAGCATCCGCGCCTTCGGGTCCTTCATGAGCAGCACCGGGGAGTACAGGGGGTAGGTGGCGCCACCGCTCGCCCGGCCGAGGTTCGAGATGACCTCGACACCGTCCTCCAGGCGCGGTGCACCCACGCCCGTGAGTTGGACGATGTCGGCGGAGGGCAGGTCGGAGACCAGCCGTGACGCGAGCACGAGGGTCCGCCCCGGGGCGATCCCGATCACGTCGTCCTCCTCGAGGTCGTCGGCGATGTAGCGCGCGGTGATCCGGGCGATCGCCTCCCGCGCCTCGGACATGCTCGTCGAGGGCGCCGCCACGACGAGCGCCGAACGAAGCCCGTACCGCTGCACCAGACGCGCGGAGAGGTCGACGTCGACGGGGTCGGGCACCTTCGCCTTCACCTCGATGAGATCCAGCTCCCGCGCGCGCTTCACCATGCGGGCCGTGGCGAACCGGGACCTGCCGATCTCCTCGGCGATGTCGTTGATGGCACGGCCGTACGCAAGGTTCTGCATCGCGACGTACGTGTGGAGGACCTGCTGATCGATGGGTAGCGATCTGCTCATCCGAGCATCGTAGGTCAACGTAAGAGCAATTCGTTCTAGGTTTCTCGGACACCGCAACGGATACGAGGAATCGACCCCGGCACTCGGCGGTCGAGACCTCGCGGAATGGAGAACGACCTCATGCAGAGCACGACGGGCACGCGGGAGGCCCTCGCCGCCGACCTGGCCGCCGACCTGGCCGCCGACCTGGCCGGCGGGCGGGAGATCGAGATCGGGGGCGTGCTGTCCGACATGGACGGCACCCTGGTGGACTCGGTGCCGGCGGTCGAGGAGGCCTGGCGGATCCTGGCGTCCGAGTACGACGTGCCGATGCTGCTCGCCGGGTCACACGGCCTCACCGTGCAGGCGGTTGTCGCGGCCTTCGGGATCCCCGCCGACGACCGCCGCCGGGCGGAGGACCGGCTCACCGAGATCGAGTCGCGCGACGGGCAGCTGCTGGACCCGCTGCCAGGAGTGTCGGAGCTCATCGCGTCGCTGCCCGCGCCGCGGTGGGGCATCGTCACCTCCGCCGCGCGCACGGTCGCGCGGGCGCGGTACGGAGCCACCCACCTGCCCTTCCCGACCTTCCTGGTGACGGGAGACGACGTGACTTCGGGGAAGCCCGCGCCTGAGCCGTTCGCGAAGGGGCTGCACGAGCTACGGCAGCGCGGCTGCGACGGTCCGGTGATCGCGCTGGAGGACACGGTGGCCGGGCTGACGTCCGCTCGCGCCGCCGGCTGCCTGGCCATCGGCGTCGTGGGCACGTTCGGCCGGGACGAGCTCGCCCCGCACGCCCACCTCGTCGTCCCCTCCCTCGAGGTGATGCAGGTGCGCGAGGACGGCGACCGGCTCAGGGTGACGGCGACGCCTGCATGACCTGGCACACGGCTCCTCGCACCACGCCGAAAGACGATCGACCTGTACTGGGTCCCCGCCCTCAACACTCACGAATGGAGACGAACGACATGAACGTTGCTGCCGTGATGACCGAGATCGGTCGCATCGAGCTGCAGGAGCGGCCGATGCCACAGGCCGCCCCCGGAACGGCCGTGGTCAAGGTGCACGCGGTCGGCGTGTGCGGCTCCGACACCACGTACTACCGCCATGGACGCATCGGCGACTGGGTGGTCGACGGGGACATCGTCCTCGGCCATGAGGCGGCCGGCGAGGTCGTCCAGGTCGGCGACGGTGTCACCGACCTCGCCGTCGGCGACCGCGTCGCGATCGAGCCCGGCACCCCGTGCCGCGACTGCGCGCAGTGCCTGGCCGGGCGCTATCACCTGTGCCCGGACCTCGCGTTCCTGGCCACGCCCCCGTTCGACGGCGCGCTGATGCAGTACGTCGCGCTCGACGCCCGCACGCTCTTCCCGATCCCCGCGGGGATGACCTACGAGCAGGCCGCGATGGTCGAACCGCTCTCGGTGGGCCTGTGGGCCTGCCAGCGCGCCGGGCTTCGTCCCGGCGACGACGTCCTGGTGACCGGAGCGGGACCCGTCGGCGTGCTCGCCGCGCAGTCCGCACGAGCTCTCGGCGCACGCTCCGTCACGGTCACCGACGTGTCCGCCTTCCGTCTGGACCTCGCCCGCACGCTGGGCTTCGCCGTGGAGACGAGCGACCAGCCCGGCCCGGGGACCTTCGACGTGCTGCTGGAGTGCTCGGGCGCGCCCGGAGTCCTCGCCGCCGGGATGGACCGGCTGCGCGAGGCGGGGCGCGCGGCCATGATCGGCCTCCCCAAGCAGCCCGTCGAGCTCCCCGTCTCCTTTCTCAACAAGAAGGAGGTCAGCCTCGCGCTCGTCAACCGCTACCAGAACACCTGGGCGCTGGGGATCTCCCTGGTCGCCTCCGGCCGTGTGGTCCTCGACGACCTCCAGACCCATTCCTTCTCCCTCGAGGACACCGCGACCGCGCTGGACATCGCGGCGACCGACCCCCGCTCGATGAAGGCCATCGTCTACCCGCAGCAGGTCTGAGCTCCGCTCAGCTCAGCTCCTGGAGAGACGCCGTCCTGTCGCCACCCGCGTCGCCGGTGTTCTCCGTCCCCCGGGGCTCGAAGAGGAGCGCATGCACCTCGGCATCGGCCGTGGGGCAGTGCTCGACACCCCGGGGGACCACGAAGACGTCGTTCGGCCCGAGCACGACGTCGCGGTCGCGGAGCTGGATCGTCAGGACGCCGCTGACGACCATGAACAGCTCGTCCGTGTCGGGGTGCGTGTGCCAGACGAACTCACCCTGGAGCCTCACGACCTTGACGTCGTAGTCGTTGACGCTGGTCAGCCGGTGCGGCTGCCACTGCGTGTCGATCGAGTCGAGAGCTTCCAGCACGTTGCGCACGTCGTCGGCCATGTCGGAGGCTAGAGACAGCGCGGCAAGTGGCGCCCGCAGCGCGGCCTGCGGGGTGCGGGCCCGGACCGCCGACAGGCCGGCGAGAGCCTGCACCAGCGTCCCCGGTCAGTACACCTACCGCAGGACGAAGCCGGGGACGAGGGCGTCGTCGGGGTCGACCTCGAAGACGCACGTGGCGACCCGGTGCGCGGTCCCGGTCACGACCGGCACCACCGCCGGTCGCCCGTGCTCGGTGACGCGCCGCAGGACCTGCGCGCGGAACCGGGAGCCGACGATCGAGTCGTGCACCAGCGTCTGGCCCGCGGCGAGCTCGCCGGTGGCGTCGAGCGCCGCGACCCGCGCGGCGGTGCCGGAGCCGCACGGCGACCGGTCCACCTGCCCGTCCGCGAAGATCGTGACGTTCCGCTGGTGCAGCTCGCCCCCGGGCAGGGTGCCGAGGCGCTCGTACAGGATCGTGCCGTAGACGCCGCTCAGCCGGGGGTCGTCCGGGTGGTCCGTCCTCGGGTCGCCGGCCAGGGCGGCCTTGACCTCGCGTCCCAGGGCGATGAGCGCCGGCAGGTTCTCCGGCACCACCTCGAGCCCGGTCGTCGCGACGTCGAGGCAGGCGTACAGCGCGCCGCCCCAGGCGAGGTCGACCCCGACCTCGCCGACGCTCGTCGTGACCGGCACCCGGGCGGCGACGAGCGCGCTGGGCACGTTCACGAAGTCGACGTCCTCGACGCGCCCGTCCGCCGTCGTGCGCACCCGCGCCGTGACCCGTCCGGACGGCACGTCGATCACCACGTCGGTGGTACCGCCGGGGCTCGCCGGGACCCGGCCCGTCGCCACGGCCCACGCGCCGAGCGCGATGGTGCCGTGGCCGCACGCGGTCGAGAAGCCGTCCTTGTGCCAGAACAGCACCCCGAGGTGCGCCCCGTCGTCGTCCGGCGGGGTGACGAAGCCGCCGTACATGTCGGCGTGGCCGCGCGGCTCGAAGCACAGCAGGCGGCGCAGCCCGTCGACGCGGTCGTCCTCGATCGCGCGGGCGCGGCGCTCGGCGACCGTGCTGCCCGGGATGGCGACCGGAGGATCCGCGACGATGCGGAACGGCTCCCCCGCCGTGTGGTAGTCGACGGTGCGCACCTCGGTGCCCGGCAGGGCCGCCGCGCGCGTCACAGCGGCTTCCGCATCTGCTGCGTGACGACGTCGTACCCGGACGACCCGTAGAGGGAGACGGCCGGCGTGTTGTGCCCGAAGACGTTCAGCTCCAGCGCGACCGCGCCGGCAGCCCGGGCGGCGTCCTCGACCGCCGTGAGGAGCGCCCGCCCGAGGCCGCGACCGCGACGCTCCTCGACGACCTCGATGTCGTAGAGGAACGCGACCCCCGGCGCGCCACGTGGATGGTCCAGCGCCACCCAGGCACGGCCGACGGGCTCGCCTGCGGCGTCGACCCCGCGCAGGAACAGCATCCGCTCCGTCTCCGCCCCCCGGGGCAGCAGCCGGGCGTTCTCGTCACGCGCCCGCTGCACCGCCCCCTCGCTCGGCCACGCGCCCGCGGCGACCTGCTCGGCCGCGTAGTCGTCGGCCAGCAGGGCCTGCCACTCCTCGTACTCCGTGGGCGTCATCGCGCGGAGCGTCACCGTCGTCATGGACGCATGCTGGCACAGGCGCGACGGCGGGCCTCCGGCCAGAGCGCCCCGGTCGTGCCGTCCAGGCTCGGCCAGCTCGCCGGCCGCTACGTTCGGAGGATGGCCGACCTGAGTGCACCCCGGACCGGACGACTGCGCCGCGAGGACGGCGCCGAGCTGTACTACGAGGCGGTCGGCAACCCCGACGGGCCGGCCGTGCTGTGGCTGCACGGCGGGCCGGGCAGCGGGTCCGACGGCGGGCACCGGCACCGGATCGACCCGCGCCGACAGCAGTCGATCACGTTCGACCAGCGCGGGTGCGGGCGGAGCCGGCCGCTCGTCACGGAGCGCCTGGACCAGCTGGACCGGAACACCACGCCGGCGCAGGTCGAGGACATCGAGGCGCTCCGCCGCCACCTCGGCGTCGACCGGTGGACCGTGACGGGCGCGTCGTGGGGCAGCACGCTCGCCCTCGCCTACGCCCAGGCGCACCCCGAGCGCGTGACCGGGATCGCGCTGTTCGCCGTCACGAACACGTCGACCGCCGAGGTCGAGTGGATCACCGAGGCGATGGGCCGCGTCTTCCCGGAGGAGTGGGAGGCGTTCGCGGTCGCCGTCGACCGCCGGCCCGGCGAACGGGTCGTCGACGCGTACGCCCGGGCGATGCGCGACCCGGCCCCCGGGACCCGGGCGCGCGCGGCGGAGGCGTGGGGCCGCTGGGAGGACGTGCACGTCTCCCTCGGACCGGGATGGCGGCCCGATCCTCGATGGCAGGACCCGCCGGTGCGGGACGTGCTCGCCACGCTCATCACCCACTACTGGTCCCACTCGGGGTTCGGCGGGGACGAGATCCTCGGCCGGATGGACCGCCTCGCGCACGTGCCGGGCGTTCTGATCCACGGCCGGAACGACATCTCCAGCCCGGTCGTCACCGCGTGGCGCGTCCACCGCGCGTGGCCGGGCAGCGAGCTCGTCGTCCTCGGCGACGGGCACGGCGGTCGCGACTCGGTCGGCGAGCTCGAGCGGGCGATCGCCCGCCTCGTCGTCTGAGCGCGGCGCCGGATCAGTCGTCGACGGGCTCCCCCGTGGGGTCGTTCGCGACGACGGCATCGAGCCGCTCGCCGCCGACGGGCTCGCGGGTCCACTCGACCAGGCGCCAGCCGGACGCGGGGTCGCCCTCCACCTCGATGAGGCCGGTGTTGGCGAGCGGGGTGTGCTCGACCTCGTCGACGTCGAGGCCTCGGACGCGGGCGCTCGCCCACGAGCGGATGGCCGCGCCGTGCGAGACGGCGAGGACGACGCCGTGGTCCTGCACGGCGAGCGCCCCGACGGCGTCGTCGAACCGGGCGAGGAACGCGTCGCCGTCGGGGCCGCCGGGCATCCGGCGGGAGCGGTCCCCGCGGGACCACGCGAACACGGTCTCCAGGTAGGTGTGGTGGTCGGCGAGGTCGGCGGACATCTCGAGGGCGCCGGCCTCGATCTCCCGCAGCCCGTCGAGGACGGCGGGGCGCAGGACGCGGTCGTCGGCCAGCGGCTGCGCGGTGAGCGAGGTCCGCAGCAGGGACGAGACCGCGAGGGCGTCGATGCGTCGCCCCTCCAGCGCGAGCGGCACGGCCGCCGCCTGGCTCTCGCCGAGCGGCGTCAGTCGCGGCCCGGGGGCACCGGTGTCGAGCAGGCCCGCCACGTTGGAGGGCGTCTGTCCGTGTCGCAGCAGGAGGAGGCGCATGCCCCTAGCCTGCGCCATCGCCGGGACCATCCGCTGCGCGGACGCCGCCGCGACCCGAGCCGCCCCGCCACGAGCAGCCCCACGACGGCGGCCAGGACCTGCACCGCGCCGGTGACGACCAGCACGGGGCCCGCGCCGTACCAGCCGATGATCGCGCCCCCGACGAGCAGCCCCAGCGACGCGCCCCCGGAGTGCAGCACGGTCTCCGCGGTGAACGCGGCCCGTCGCGCGGCGCCCGTCGTCCGCTCGCTGATCATCGCGTTGAGGGCCGCGATGCCCCACGGCGTCGCCGCGCCGCCCACGGCGGACACGAGGGCGACCGCCACCAGGTGCGGGACGACCGCCGGGAGGGCCACGAACGCCAGGCCGAGCACCGCCCAGGAGCCCACCGCCGTCGCGAGCCGGGGCAGGCGGTCGACCAGGAGCGGCGCGACGAGGGACGCGACCACCGACGCCGCGCCGTAGCCGCTCATCCCGGCGGCGATCAGCGCGCCGGGCATCCCGTGCTCGACGCCCAGGACGGCCAGGCCCAGGGTGAAGCCGAACCAGCACACCCCTCCCACGCCGGCCGCCAGGATCGCCACCGCGACCTGCGGCTGGGCCCGGAGCACGGCGGTCACGGGGACCGAGCCCCCCGCCTCGCCGCGGCCGGTCCCCCGGCCGCCCGCCCGGGGGACGGCGAGCATCGCCGCGGCGCCCGCCAGCACGACGAGAGTCTGGCACCACAGGAGCGGTTCGGCGCCCCACATCACGACGAGCCACGCCCCGAGCGGGGGCGCGAAGATCATCGACACCCGGTGGGCGAGGTCCTGCCAGGCGAGCCACCGCGCGGCGGACGCCTCCCCCGCCGTCGGCCCGCCGGCGTCGGCCAGGTCCGCCACGAGCGCCCGTTCCGCGGGGCCGAGCAGCGCGGTCGCCACGCCGGTCACGAGTCCCGACGCGCACAGGCTGACCGCCCCCACGTGGCCGACAAGCGCGGCGAGCGGCACGACGGCGAGCCCGGCCGCCTGCACGACCATCACGACGGCCAGCGCCCGCCCGGACGACAGCCGCTCGCGCAGGGGGCGCCCCCACCAGCCGACGGTCAGCAGGGGCAGGCCCGACATGCCGCCGACGAGGCCGGTGGCCCAGACCTCGCCCGTCTCGGCCAGCGCGACGAGCGGGAGGGCGACGGCGGTGACCCGCGCACCCACCCAGGTGAGGAAGGTGATCGCGGTGAGGATCAGCAGGGGACGACGCATGCCCTGATCCTCGGCAGCGTCGGCCGGCGCCGGTAGACGCCGGCGGGCGCCCATCGCTCATACGCTGGGAGCATGACCCCCCGTCTCGCCGTCGAGGACCTGCAGCTGGCCGAGTCGGTCGCGCGCCACGGCTCGCTCGGCGCCGCCGCGCGGGAGCTGCTCGTCGCGCAGCCGTCCGCCAGCCGCCGTCTGGCCACCCTGGAGCGCCGGCTCGGCACGCGGCTGTTCGACCGCGACACCACCGGCGCCCGACCGACACCGGCCGGGCGGGAGCTGGCCCGGCTGGCCGCGCGGCTCCTGGCCGACCTGGACGACCTGCCCGGCCAGGTGCTCGCCGCCGTCGACGCGCCCACGCTGGCGATCGGCACCATCCAGTCGCTGAGCCCGATGGTGCTCACCGCCGTCGAGCTCGAGCTCGACGGCGTCACGATCCTGCCCGAGATCGACCACGGACCCGTCCTCGTCCGGCAGGTGCACGAGGGCACCCTGGACGCCGCGGTCATCACGATCGCGGAGCAGATCGTGATCCCCCGCGGGCTGCAGCGCACGACGGTGGGCGACTCGGCCCGGGTGGTCGTCCTCCCCCGCGGCGCGGACCCGCTCGCCACGGGCAGCAGGCCCTTCGCGGGCCGGACGGTGGTCTACAGCCTCATCGACCTGGCCGGCGACGTGGTGCACCGCCGCCTGTCCGCGCTGGGCGCCGCCGCGCGGCGGGGCCCCACCACCGAGGCCACCCTCCGGATCGCGCGCGACCTGCGCTGCCCGGCCCTCGTTCCCGAGTTCGCGGCACGCTGGTACGCGGCCCCCGGCGACCGTGTCGTGCCCTCGCCGGTGCCGGGCGGGGTGCGGATCACGCTCGTCAGCCGCACCCCCGAGCCGGCCGTCCTGACCGACGCGCTGCCCCGGGTCGCGGAGCGCGTTCTGGGCGGCGGCCGCACCCCGGAACGGCCTGCAACGCTCTGACCCGAGCCGGACATGGCACTGTCGTCACCGTCTCCCTGTCGAAGGGCCACCGATGCCAGTCCCCGAACCGCCCGACCACGAGGCGCGCTTCACCACGCTCTTCGAGAGCACGCACCGCCCGCTGCTCGCCTACGCGGTGCGGCGCGTGGCCGACCCGGCTGACGCCGCCGACGTCGTCGCCGAGGCGTACCTCGTCGTCTGGCGGCGCATCGAGGACGTGCCGGAGGGTGCCGACGCGCGGCCCTGGATGTTCGGCGTGGCGCGCCGCGTCCTCGCCAACTTCCACCGCGGCACCCGGCGCCGCCTGGCCCTCGCGGACCGCCTGCGGGCCGAGGTCGTCGAGACCGTGCCACCACCCGACGACGGCACCAGCGACATCGAGCAGGCGCTCGCGCGCCTCGGCGACGACGACCAGGAGCTGCTGCGGCTGGTCGCGTGGGAGCAGCTGGCGCGGGACGAGATCGCGCTGGTGCTCGGCGTCTCGCGTGCCACGGTCCGCGTCCGGCTGCACCGCGCACGCCGGCGGCTCGCCGACCAGCTGGCCGCCCTCGCCGCGGTGGACGACGTCCCCCGGGTGCAACGGGTCGACCCGACCGGACAGGTGATCAGCGGGTGGGCACCTGCCCGCCCCGGAACCGAGGAGGCGTGATGAGCGACCTGATGAAGCGGCTGAGCGCCGCAGACCCCGCCCGCCGGGCGGACCTCGACTCCGTCGACGGCGCGGCGTTCGCCGCCCTGCGCGAGGAGATCACCATGACCAGCACCCGCGGCGCAACCGCGCCGACCCTCCCCGCCGCCGGCGGCCCGGTCCGCCGACGACGCCGCCTCGGACGCCGCGGCTCGGTGGCGATCGGCCTGGCCGCCGTCCTCACCGGAGGCGGTGTGGCGTACGCGGCGATCCAGGCGTTCCAGGGGTCCAGCGGCGAAGGCGTCACCTGCGTGCACGCCTGGAACGAGGACACCGCGGAAGGGCTGGGCATCGACGCCGCCGGCTCCTGGATCACCGGCGACCCGTACGCCGACTGCACCACGCTGCTCGCCGCGGAGGGTCTGCCCCCGATCGAGGACCCCGTCGCCTTCGCGTGGGACGGCCAGACGGTCGTGGCCCCCGCCGACCAGGTGCCCGAGGGTGTGCAGCGGCTGGAGGGAACGCAGGCGGTCGAGGGCGGCGTCGTCGAGCTGCAGCGAAGCGTCATCGATCCGGTGGACGGCGGCTGGAGCGAGTGCCGCTCCGTCGCCGAGGGCGCCGCCTGGGCGCAGGGGGAGATCGACCGGCTCGGTCTCCAGGACTGGACGGTCGCCTCGGAGGACGCGGACGGGACGTCGCCGTCCTGCTCCAACCTCGACGTCAACGTCGGTGAGCGCACGGTCACCGTCTCTCCCTCGGACGACCCGTACCAGGCCCTGTCGACCCCTGAGGCCGACGCATTGATCGACGCTCTCCGGGACCAGGTCGTGGACGGGTGCTTCTCCCTCGACGACGCGCGAGCGGTCGCCGACGAGGCGGTCGCGCCGTTCGACGTCGAGGTCCCGACGACGGGCGTGACCGACGAGTCGGCCGAGTGCGCCCGGGTGGACGTCTTCCTCGGCGGCACAGTCGAGGTGACCGTGTACGGCCCGAGCGCGGCCGACTGACCACGGCAGCGGCACGGCGGCGCCGCTACCGGCTCAGCGCAGCCGGTAGCGGCGCTCGGGGCGCCCCGCGGTGCCGTAGTTGAGACGCACCCCGGCGCGCCCTGTCGTCGCGAAGTGCTCCAGGTACCGGCGCGCGCTCACCCGGCTGACGCCCACGGCGTCCGCGCACTCGGCGGCGCTGAGCTCGGCGCCGCCCGCGAGCGCCGCCAGCACGGCGTCCGCGGTCTCCTGGCTCAGCCCCTTGGGCAGGGGCGCGCGCGGCGCAGCCTGCGGCGTGCGGGCGAAGACGGCGTCGATGTCGGCCTGGAGGTCCGCCCGGCCGACGCCGGCGTCGTCGGCGCCGCCCAGGCCCTCGAGGGCCGCGCGGGAGCGCCGGAACTCCTCGAGGCGGGCCGCCAGGTCCTCCGACGCGAAGGGCTTGACCAGGTAGTGCGCGGCCCCGCCGGCGGCGGCCGCGCGCACGGTGTCGGCCTCGCGGGCCGCAGTGATGACGACGACGCCGAGGTCGTGGCCGTCCGCGCGCAGGCGCCGCAGCACCTCGATCCCGCTCATGTCGGGCAGGTGCACGTCGAGCAGGACGAGGTCGGGGCGCAGCGCCTGGACGGCGGCGAGCGCGTCCGCGCCCGAGTGCGCCTCACCGACCACCCGGAAGCCCGGCACCCGCTCCACGAAGCGGCGGTGGATGGACGCGACCATGAAGTCGTCCTCCACGACCAGCACGTCGAGGGTCACGCCTGCTGCACCCCCTGCTCGTCCGCGTCGCCGGTCGACCGTGCCGCCGGTCGGGCTCCCGCCACCTTCTGCGGCAGCCGCGCGATGAACACGGCGCCGCGCTCCCCGGCGCGGGCGTCGCCATTGTGCACCGTCACCCGCCCGCCGCGGCGCTGCGCGAGCACGTGCACGAGCGCGAGCCCCACGCCGCGCCCGGTCGCGCCGTGCGGCTTGGTGCTCCACCCGCGCCGGAAGATCGCGTCGGCCTGCTCGGGCGGCACGCCGGGCCCGCTGTCCGCGACCTCGACCACGACGTCGTGCGCGGGCCCGTCCACCGCCAGGCGCACCCGGACCATGGCCGTCCCGGAGACGCCCCGCGCGTCGGGGCCGGCGGCCCACGTCGCGGCGTCCACGGCGTTGTCCACCAGGTTCCCGAGCACGGTGCCGACGTCGGCGGACAGGTCGGGGTCCAGGCGCGGCAGCGCGCTCCCCGGGTCGACGAGGAGCTCGACGTGCCGCTCGTCGGCGAGGGTCGCCTTGGCGATGAGCAGGGCGGCGACCGCCGGGTCGGCGACGCGCGTCGTGACGACGTCGCTCAGGTCGGCCCGGCGCCGGGTGAGCCGGTCGACGAAGCGGCCCACCTCGTCGTACTCGCCCAGCTCGATGAGCCCGGACACGGTGTGCAGCTGGTTGCTGAACTCGTGCGTCTGCGCCCGCAGCGTCTCGGTGACGCTCTCGCGCGCGTGCAGCTCGCTCTGCAGCGCCAGCAGCTCGGTGCGGTCGCGCAGCGTGGTCACCGTGCCGGCCGGGCGGCCGTCGTGCAGCACGCGGCGCCGGTTGAGCACCAGCACCGTGTCCCCGGAGACGAGCACGGCGTCGTGCACCTCGTCCGTGCCGCGCAGCAGGTCGACGACGGCGGGGTCCAGGCCCAGGTCGTCGAGGCGGCGGCCCGTGGGGTCCGCGGCGTCGTCGGGCAGGCCGAGCAGCTCCCGGGCGCTGTCGCTCACGAGGCTCACGCGGCCGTCGTCGCCCACCACGACGACGCCCTCGCGGATGGAGCGCAGCACGCCCTCGCGGTGGTCCGCGAGCGCCGCGATCTGCGCCGGCTCGAGCCCGCGCGTGCGGCGCTTGACCAGGCGGGCCAGCAGCCACGACCCGGCCACCGCGACCGCCGTGCCGATGCCCAGCACCACGAGCACGTCCCCACCGGACCGGGAGAGCCGCTCGGTGAGCGGCGGGTACGGGTCGGCCAGCACGACGACTCCGACCGGCCGGGGCGTGCCGCCCCCGTACACCGGCACCCAGGCGGCGATCGAGCGGCCGCCGACGTCGTCCACGTCGCCGCTGCCCGCCCGCTCGTCGGCGTCGCCGGGCAGGACCAGGCGCTCCCCGACGCGCGTCGGGTCCGTGGCGACCAGCACCACGCCGTCGAGGTCCGTGACGTAGGCGTGGGTCGCGTCCACGAAGTCGGCCCGGGTCTGCAGGTAGAACCCGAGCGCCGGCCGGTCGGGCACCTCGGCGGCGAGCGTCTCCTGCACGGCGGAGATGCCGGCCAGGCCCTCGGCCGCCACCTCGAGGCGGTCGGCGCGGTCGTCCCGGAACTCGGCGTCGGCCTGCCCGAGGAAGACGCCGGCGGCTGCCGCGACCACGACGAGCAGCACGGCGAGCTGCAGCAGCAGCACCTGCCCGCCGAGCGTGAGGTGACGCGTGGCACGACCCCGTGACCGCAAGTTCCACAACCTCCTTTGGTTGCCCAATGATGACGCGCCCCGCGACCCTCTGTGACCATCGCACCCGGGGCACAGCCGCCCCGCACCGACCAGTCTGGAGGAACACCCGATGTCGACGACGACATCCGGCCCCCCGAGCCCCGTGCCCGCCCCCGTGCCTCGCGCCGCTCCGGCCCCCGTGCGCTCCCGCAGCACCGGCCGGCGGCGCGGCACCCGCATGGCGCTGGCCGCCACCCTCGCCGCCGCCCTCGTCGCCGTCTCCGCCGCGTGCGGCGTGACGCGCGGCGACGACTCGGCGGACCTCGACATGTGGATCCCCAACAGCCCGGGCGGCGGCTACGACCAGACCGGCCGCGCCGCGGTCGGCGTCCTGGACCGCGACGGCATCACCGGCGGGGACATCCAGGTCACCAACATCCTGGGCGCCGGCGGCTCGGTCGCGATGTCGCGGCTCATGGGCGAGGCGGGCAACGACCGCCTCATGATGACGCTCGGCCTCGGCGTGGTGGGGTCCACGTACTCGTTCGGCGTGGACGCCCGCCCGCACGACGCGACCCCGCTCGCCCAGCTCATCGAGGAGCAGGAGGGCGTGCTGATCCCGGCCGACTCGCCGTTCCGGACCGTCGACGACCTGGTCGCCGCCTGGAAGAAGGACCCGGGCTCCGTCGTCGTGGGCGGCGGCTCGTCGCCCGGCGGCCCCGACCACCTGTTCCCCATGCAGCTCGCCAAGGCCACGGGCGTCGACCCGAAGGACGTGCGGTACGTGTCCTACGACGGCGGCGGCCCGCTGACCAGCGCGCTGCTCGGGCACAAGATCCATGTCGGGTTCTCCGGCCTCGCCGAGTTCGAGGGGCAGATCGAGGCGGGCGAGCTGCGCGTGCTCGCCGTCTCCGGCGACGAACGGATCCGGGGCGGTGCGCTCGACGACGTCCCGACGCTCACCGAGTCGGGCGTCGACCTCGTCTTCACCAACTGGCGCGGCGTCGTCGCCCCGCCCGGCATCAGCGACGAGGCCCGCGACCGGCTCATCGACCACCTCACCCGCATGCACGACTCGCCCGAGTGGGAGCAGGCCCTCGCCGACAACGGCTGGACGGACGCCTTCGTCACCGGCGACGACTTCGAGCAGTTCCTGCGCGAGCAGGACGAGCGGGTCTCGACCACCCTGAGGGAGCTGAACCTGCTGTGAGCACCGACGTGCAGACCCCCGCCGCGGGGCCCGCCGGCCACGGGCCCGGCCCGGCCGGGACGCCGCGCGTCGACGCCGCCCAGTACGGCCTGGCCGCCGTGCTGCTCGTCGTCGGCGCGTACACCGTGTACGACGCGACGACCCTGGAGGTCGGGTTCGCCGACCCGGTCGGCCCGCGCATCTTCCCGATCGTCATCGGCACCGGGCTCGTCGTGACCAGCGTGCTGCTGGCCGTCGCGACGGCGCGCGGGTCGCGCCCGGAGCCGGAGGCCGGCGAGGACGTGGACCTCACCAGCCGCGCCGACTGGCCCACCGTGCTGAAGCTGGTCGGGGTCATCCTGCTGACCATCGCCACCGTGGCCTGGCTGGGGTGGGCGCTCGCGGGCGCCATCCTCTTCGCCGGCGCCGCCTGGGCGCTGGGCAGCCGCACGCTCGTGCGCGACGTCCTCGTGGGCCTCGTGCTCGCGGTGGGCAGCTGGTACGGCTTCGTCGTCGGGCTGGGCATCCCGCTCACCCCCGGCGTCCTCGACGGGATCCTGTGAGGCGGTGACCTGATGGAGAACCTCGGACTGCTGTGGGACGGCCTCGGCGCCGCCCTCACCCCCATGAACCTCGCCTACGCCGCGGTGGGCGTGCTGCTCGGCACGTTCGTCGGCGTGCTGCCCGGCATCGGGCCGGCGATGGCGATCGCGCTGCTGCTGCCCGTGACCTTCGGGCTGGAGCCCACGCAGGCGTTCATCATGTTCGCCGGGCTCTACTACGGCGGCATGTACGGCGGGTCGACGACGTCGATCCTGCTCAACACCCCCGGCGAGTCGGCGTCCGTGATGACGGCGCTCGAGGGCAACCTCATGGCCCGGGCGGGGCGCGGCGCGCAGGCGCTGGCGACCGCCGCCGTCGGGTCGTTCGTCGCCGGCACGATCGGCACCCTGCTGGTCGCGATGTTCGCGCCCGCGCTGGCCGACGTCGCCGTCGAGATCGGGGCGCCGTCGTACTTCGCGCTCATGGTCCTCGCGCTCGTCATGACCACCAGCGTGCTCGGGTCGAGCCCGCTGCGCGGGTTCATGTCCCTGTTCCTGGGCCTGACCATCGGCCTCGTGGGGCTCGACCTCAACACCGGGCAGCCGCGCCTGACCTTCGGCGTCACCCAGCTCGTGGACCGCCTCGACATCGTGGTGGTGGCCGTGGGCATCTTCGCCCTCGGCGAGGCCCTGTGGGTGGCGGCGCACCTGCGCCGCAGGCCCGTGCAGGTGGTGCCGGTCGGGCAGCCGTGGCTCGGCCGCGAGGACCTGCGCCGCTCCTGGAAGCCCTGGCTGCGCGGCACCGCGTACGGCTTCCCGTTCGGCGCGCTGCCGGCCGGCGGCGCCGAGCTCCCGACGTTCCTGTCGTACATCACCGAGCGCAGCCTGGCCCGGCGCCGGACCGGCTCGACCCGGGGCCGCGCCCGACCCGGCACCGACGAGTTCGGCAAGGGCGCCATCGAGGGCGTCGCCGGCCCCGAGGCGGCGAACAACGCGTCCGCGGCGGGCATGCTCGTGCCGATGCTGGCGCTCGGCCTGCCCGTGACGGCGACCGCGTCGGTGATGCTGTCCGCGCTGCAGGGGTACGGCATCCAGCCCGGCCCACAGCTCATGACCGAGCACGCCGACATGGTGTGGACGCTGCTGGCCAGCCTGCTGATCGGCAACCTGCTGCTGCTCGTGCTCAACCTGCCGCTGGCGCCCCTGTGGGCGCGGCTGCTGCGCATCCCGCGCCCTCAGCTGTACGCGGGCATCCTGTTCTTCGCCTGCCTCGGCGCCTACGCGACGAACCTCGACCCGTTCGACATCGCCCTGCTGCTGGTGTTCGGCCTGCTCGGGATGGCGATGCGGCGGTTCGGCCTGCCGGTGCTGCCGCTCATCCTCGGCGTGATCCTCGGCCCGCTCATGGAGACCAAGCTGCGCGAGGCACTCACGATCTCCGGCGGCGACCCCGCCATCCTGTGGAGCGAGCCGCTGGCCATCGCGATCTACGTGGTCATGGCGCTGGTGCTGCTGGCCCGGCCGCTGCTGGCCCGGTGGCGGGCACGGGAGGAGGCACAGATGGAGGCCGAGGCCGAGGTCGTGACGGAAGGAGCTCAGCGGTGACGACGGACGAGCGGGACCAGGCCCCGGACCAGGGCACGGAGCCGGCCGAGGGCTGGGTGGTCGTGGCCTGGACGCCGGACGAGTTCGGCGACGCGGCCCTCGAGCACGCGGTCGCCTGGGCCCGCGAGGGCGGGCGCGGCGTCGCGGCGGTCAACGGCACCCGCGGCGACGCCTTCGTGGACGAACGCTTCGCGGCGCCCGGCGGCCTCGCCGAGCTCGCGGAGCGGCTGCGGGGCACCGGCCTGCCGCACGTCGTGCGGCAGGAGATGGGGCGGGACGTCGCGGAGCAGGTGCTCGACGTCGCGACCGAGCTGTCCGCGCGGCTGGTCGTCGTGGGCCTGCGGCACCGCAGCCCGGTGGGCAAGCTCCTCATGGGCAGCGTCGCGCAGCGCATCCTGCTCAGCGCCGAGTGCCCCGTGCTCGCCGTCAAGCCCGGCTCGCGCCCCGCCTGACGCGCTGACATCGGTCCTCCGGTGCGAGATCGGTCCACCTGCGGACCGATCTCGGACCGGAGGACCGGTCTCGTGCCCGGAGGCATACCGGTAATGGCTCAGTAACGGCCGCTCCCTAGCGTGCAGGCACCCTGCACCTGCTCTCGAGGAGCGCACACCGATGCCTCAGCCCCGACCGCCCCGACGGCGACGCGCCGCCTGGGCGGCGGCCACGCTCACCGCGGCCGCCCTGCTGACCAGCCCCCTGACCGCCGTGGCCACCACCACGACCGCGGACACCGACACCCCGAAGGTCGACCGCGCGCTCGCCAGCGCCGTCGAGGGTGGCAAGGACGCCACCTTCTTCGTCGTCCTGAAGGACCAGGCCGACCTCACCGCGCCGCGCGCCAAGAAGTCCCACGCCGCGCGGGCCAAAGCCACCTACACCGAGCTCCGCGAGCACGCCGAGACCAGCCAGCGCTCGCTCACGACCTTCCTGGACGAGCGGAAGGTGGGCCACCAGGACTACTGGATCGCCAACACCGTCCAGGTCACCGGTGACGCGGACCTCGTCGCCGAGCTCGCGCAGCGCTCCGACGTCGCCACCGTCGTCAAGGAGCAGACGTACCACCTCGACGAGACGGAGACCGCCGTCGGGGCCGCCACGACGGCCGTGACGTCGTCCGAGGACGCTCCCGAATGGGGCATCGCCGACATCAACGCCGACGACGTGTGGACGAACTACGACGACCGCGGCGAGGGCATCGTCATCGCCAACGTCGACTCGGGCGTCCAGTACGACCACCCGGACCTCGTCGAGAACTACCGCGGCAACAACGGCGACGGCTCGTTCACGCACGAGTACAACTTCTACGACGCGACCGGCGAGTGCGGCACGAGCGGCGTCCCGTGCGACAACAACGGCCACGGCACCCACACGATGGGCACGATGGTCGCCAAGAACGGCATCGGCGTCGCACCGAACGCGACCTGGATCGCGGCCAAGGGCTGCGAGACGTCCTCGTGCTCGGACACGTCCCTGCTGAAGGCCGGCCAGTGGATCCTGGCCCCGACCGACGCCGACGGGAAGAACCCGCGCCCCGACCTCGCGCCCAACATCGTCAACAACTCCTGGGGCGGCGGGCAGACCACCTTCTACCAGGACCTCATCGAGGCCTGGAACTCCGCGGGCATCTTCGAGGCGTTCGCCGCCGGCAACAAGGGCAACGGCTCGACGTGCTCGACCACCGAGGCGCCCGGCGCGCAGGCCCCGGCCTACGGCGTCGGCGCGTACGACGTGAACGGCACGATCGCCTCCTTCTCCGGCTTCGGGCCGTCGAAGATCGACGGCTCGTCCAAGCCGAACATCGCCGCCCCGGGCGTCAACGTGCGCTCCACCTGGCCGGGGTCGTCCTACCTGGCGGAGAACGGCACCTCGATGGCGACGCCGCACGTCGCCGGCGCGGTGGCCCTGCTGTGGTCGGCCGCACCGTCGCTCATCGGCGACATCGACGCCACCCGTGAGCTGCTGAACTCCGGCGCCCGCGACGTCGACGACACGCACTGCGGCGGCACCGCCGACGCGAACAACGTGTGGGGCGAGGGCAAGCTCGACGTCCTCGCCTCGGTCGACCTGGCCCCGCACACCGCGGTGACGGTCACCGGCACGGTCAAGGACCGGAAGACCGGGGCCGCGCTCCCGGGCATCGCCGTCACGGCCACGACCTCGGCCGCGACCGGCACGCGCGCGGTCGCCACCACCGCGGACGGCAGCTACCGGATCTCAATGGTGCCCGGCACGTACGACCTCTCGTTCGACGGCTACGGGTACGGCACCACGACGGTGTCCGGCCTCGAGCTCGTCACCGGCACCCCGGTGACGAAGGACGTCGACCTCGTCCCGGTCGCGACCCACGCGGTGTCGGGCTCCGTGCTCGACGTCACCGGCGAGCCGCTGGAGGGCGCGACGGTCACGGTCACGGGCACCCCCGTCGACGCCGTGACCTCCGGCACCGACGGCTCGTTCACCGTGCCGACGGTGGCCGAGGGCACCTACACCCTCACGGTGCAGCCCTCCGACCCCGTGCTGTGCAACGGGCTCTCCCGCACCAGCCTGACGGTGGACGGCGAGGAGACCCGCACGGTCCGGCTCCCGGCGCTCACGGACAGCTTCGGCAACAGCTGCGCGCCCGCCGAGTACTCCTGGATCAAGGGTGTGAACACCGTGGCCCTGAGCGGCGACGAGGACGCGGCGACGATCTCGCTGCCCTTCTGGGTCAGCCTGTACGGCGCGGACTACTCCAGCGCGTCGGTCACGACGAACGGCCTGATCAACGTCCTCGAGCCCCGCCTGGGCGACTACGAGAACTCGGCCCTGCCCGAGGCCGGAGCGCCCAACGGCATCGTCGCCCCGTTCTGGGACGACCTGGAGCTCGACAAGAGGTCGACCGTGCAGACGGCCACCAAGGGGAAGGCCGGCGCGCGGAAGTTCGCCGTCGTCTGGAACAAGGCCAAGCTCGTCTCCGACGGCAGCCGCATCACGTTCGAGGCGGTCTTCGACGAGGCGACCGGCGACATCACCTTCCAGTACCAGTCCGTGCCCGGCGCCGGTGCCGGCGCCACCGTCGGCATCGAGAACCAGACCGGCACCGACGCCATCCAGTACTCCTCCGACCAGGCCGTCCTCACCGACGGCTCGGCGATCCGCTTCACCCCGGGAGCCTGATCATGAGAACGATCCACTCCAGGCGGGCCGCGCAGCTCGCCTCCACCCTGGTCGCCGCGGGCCTCGTCCTGTCGGCGGCACCGCAGGCCCTCGCGGTCGACGACGACCCCACGCTGAAGCTCACCGCCGACCAGGCGCAGGAGCTCGCCGACCGCATGGGCGCCGGGCTGTACGGCGACGCGGCGGACGGCGACGCGGCGGGCTCCGGCAGCGGGGCGTCCCTCGACGCGGCCGCCGAGGCCGACGCCGCCGACGCCGGCCCCGAGGCCTCCGACGACGTCGACCCGACGACCCCCGTGACGTTCACCGCCACGTCGACGCTGGAGAGCGTGCGCGGCCTCGCCGTCACCCTCCCCGCCAAGGGGCAGCAGTACTTCACGCTGCACAGCCTGGGCAACGTCCAGCTGCACAGGCCGGACGGCACCACCGTCTGGGAGCGCACCAACGCCTCGGAGTACGCGGACTGGGGCGTCAGGCCCGCACGGGTGTGGGAGAAGACCCTGTACCCGCCGAACGTGGTCATGGGCTACAACGCCGTGGCCCCGGGCTCTCCCACGTCGGACGCGGGGTACGACACCGCCGACCTCACCGGGGACGGCACACCCGACCTCGTCTTCTCGGCCGCGGTCGGGATGAACCCGCCGGTCGGCGCCACCATCCCCGGCACGACCATGAAGGCCGGCACGCTGGTCACCGTCCTGGACGGCGCGACCGGCGCGACGGCGTGGTCGAAGGTGTACGCGTACGCCTCGATGGTCAAGGTCGTCGACGACACGCTGATCGTCGCCGACGCTCCCCGCACCAACCAGTACGCGACCGCGACCGCGACGGCGACGCTCACGGGCATCCGCTTCACGTCCGCGGACGGCGTCCTGACGCCGTCGGAGACGTGGACGTTCGACACCGCCGAGGCCGGCGCGGCCTCGTGGGGCGGGATCGAGGATCTCGGGGACGGTCGCGTCGCCGTCTCCTGGAACCAGCGCAAGACAGACTCCGTCGCGCCGCAGGGCCACACGCTCGTGCTGGACGCCGCCGACGGCTCCGTGGCGTGGACGTCCGCCGGTTCCTTGTACGGCCGCCAGCTCCACCTCGACGCGGCGCGCGGCCGGCTCGTCGCCCTGGAGCAGGCCGACACGTCCGACGCGGTGAAGTACGCCGTCGTGGCCTACGACCTCGCCACCGGTGAGCGCACCGTGCTGAGCACGCGGGTGAACGCGCTCGCGACGGCGATGACGATCGGGGACGCGGCCTCGGGCGGAGGGGCGGAGTACGTGGTCAGCGAGTCCACGCTCGACGCGAACCTCTACGTCAACGCGGCCACCCTCCGCGTGCTGAGCGGCACGGACGGCTCCACCGTCCAGTGGAGCTCGACGACCAAGCGCGACCCCGCCAACCACGGCGACGCCCCCAGCACCTGGAGCCTCGACGTCGCCGGCGGGCTGCTGGTCGCGTCGTCCCAGGACGACGAGGGCATGACGACGGCGGACAACCCGGGCGGGCTGCGCTATGGCACCCTCACCGCGTACACGAGCGCGGGCAGGACGAAATGGCGCCAGGAGCGCACGGCCGCCTCGCCGATGTTCCAGCAGGTCTACGCGACCGGCGGCACGGACTACGTCCGCGTGGTCGACCAGGGGCAGAACATCCGCACCTACACCGTGGCCAAGGGCAAGCAGACGGGCCTCACGCCGCTGCAGGGGGACCTGAGCTTCGCGGCGGCCACCGACCTGGACGGCGACGGGAATGACGACGTCGTCGCGGGCGGCACCTCGAACGGGGTGTGGGCCTGGACCGGCACGTCGCTGGTCAAGGGCACACCGAAGGAGCTCTGGCGTGCCACCGTCCCCGGTGAGGTGCACGCCGTCGAGACCGGCGACGTGAACGGGGACGGGCGGCCCGAGGTGATCGTCGCGGCGGACACCGCGACCGTCGTCCTCGACGGCGCCACGGGCAACGTCCTCACGACGATCGACGGCGCCGGGCAGTACGTCCGCTCCGTCACCGTGGCCGACGTGAACCGCGACGGCAAGGACGAGGTCCTCGTCCCGACCGACGCGCTGCGGGCGTACGACGCGCGCGGCAAGGCGGTGTGGACCTACTCGGCTCCCGAGGCGGCCGGAGACGTGGTCTTCTCCGACACGGCGACCGGGGACGGCCAGGTGTACACGCAGTACTCCAGCGTGGGCGCGCTCGAGCTGGACGACTCGGTCGAGAACGGCGTCGCCCTCGACGGGAAGACCGGCGCCCAGGTCTGGGCCGCCGACCCGGCGGCCCCGGCCGCGGCGGCCGACGGCAAGCTGCACGGCGCGCTGCTGCGCAACGCCGTCTTCGCGTCGCCGAAGATCCCCTACGCGGACGGGCACGCGGTCGTCTACACGTGGATCGCGCGCACCGACCCCACCACGACGGGCGACCTGGCCACCGCCACGCCGCGCGTCGTCGTCGAGATCCGCGACGGGCGCACCGGCGAGCTGCTGCACCAGGGCCTCACCGGGAGCCCGTGGTCGCACGACAACTTCTTCATCGACGGTGCGGGCGACCCGCTGTACGCGCTCAGCTTCGGGACCTTCCGCGGGTTCGGAGCCGACGGCGCGGACACCAGGAGCTCGGTCGTCCACCCGCTGCGCGGCGTGCAGTTCATCACCGGCCCCGGCGGCCGCAAGCTGCTCGCGGGCGGGACCGAGGGCGGCGTCGGCGCCTGGGACCCGTCGACGCTGACCACGGGCGACTCGTTCCAGTCGGCCGTCGGCAGCGGGCAGTCGCTGGGCGGGCGCAACTACCTCGCCGTCGACCTCGACGGGGACGGTGCGGAGGAGATGATCTCGCTCGGCTTCGACCACCACGGGTACGACCGGATGGCCCAGGAGCTGGGCAGCCGGGTGCTGTCGCTCGACGACAACACCCACCAGATGACCACGTTCAAGCTCTCCTGACCCGGAGGTCGTGACCGCCGCCCGACCCGGGCGGCGCCAAGGACCCCTCGGCCGGTGGCTCTGCGGAGCCCCGCGCCGGGGGGTCCTCGTCGTGCTCGATTACAGTTCCACGACATGACCGCACCCCTGCTGCGGCTGCATCTCCTCGGCGGGTTCCGGGTGACCCGCGACGGCGGTCCCGAGCTGCCCGAGCGGTGGCCGCGGCCCAGCGCCCGCACGCTCGTGAAGCTGCTCGCCGTCGTCCCGGACCATCGCCTGCACCGCGAGCAGGCGACGGACGTCTGCTGGCCGGACGCCGACCCGTCGGCCGCCGTCGGCAGCCTGCGGGTGGCCCTGCACGCCGCACGGCGCGCGCTCGAGCCCGAGCTGGCGCCGCGCGCGGCGTCGTCGTACCTCGTCGCCGACGGCGCGCTGCTGCGGCTGGACCCCGCGACGGTGTGGATCGACGCCGACCACGCCGAGTCGGCGTCCCGCGCCGCGCTCGCCTCCGGGGCGCGGGAGGACCTCGCCGCCGCGCTGGCGCTGTTCACCGGCGAGCTGCTGCCGGAGGACCGCTACGCCACCTGGGCGCAGGCCCGCCGGGACCGGGTCGTCGCGCTGCGGGAGCAGGTGCAGCTCGCGCTCGCGGCGGCCCATCTCGCGCACGACGACCTGCCCGATGCGGTCGCCGCCGCCGAGCAGGTGCTCGCCGCCAGCCCCGCGGAGGAGCTGGCGCACCGCGTCCTCATCGAGGCGTTCCTGCGCCAGGGGCTGCGCCGGCGCGCGGTGTACCAGTACCACGCGTGCCGGGAGGCGCTCGACGCCGAGCTCGGCGTCCGGCCCGGGCCGGAGACGGAACGCCTGCACCGGCTGGCGCTCGACAGGGCCCCGTCCGGCGCCCCGTCCGGCCCCGCGCTCCCCGCGCCGTTGCGCGTGCCCGCGGCGTCGCCCCTGCGCGGGCGCGAGGCCGCGCTCGAGCGGCTCCTGGCCCCCGACGGGCCGCCCGTCCGGCTGCTCACCGGGGAGGCGGGCGTCGGCAAGACGAGGCTCGTCGCCGAGGCGGCGCGACGGGCCGCCGCCGACGGCGCGGTGGTGCTGTGGGGCGGCGGCCACGACGCCGAGGGGCACACGCCGTACGGGGCGTTCGCCGAGGCGCTCGACGGCTGGCTGGCGGACCGGGACGCCGACGCACGGGCCCGCGTCGGGTCCGAGCACCCGGAGCTGGCCGCGTTCCTGCCGTCGCTCGGCCGGGCCGGCGGCGCGGGCCGCAGTCCCGAGGACGAGCGCGACCGGCTCTTCCGCGCCACGGCGGCGCTGCTCGACGAGCTCGCCGGCGCCGCCCCCGTCCTCGTGGTCCTGGACGACCTGCACGCCGCCGACGTCGGCTCGTTCCAGCTCCTCGGCCACCTCGCCCGCCGGGCGGCGCGGGCGGGGACGCCGCTGCGCTTCCTCGTCACGTTCCGGGCGGAGGACCTGCCCGAGGGCGACCCCCGGCACACCGGGCTGACGTCCCTGGTGCGGGGCGGCCTGGCCGCGCCGGAGGAGCTCGCGCGGCTCGACCGCGACGCCTGCCTCGCGATCGCCGCCGACGTCGCGGGCGCGACGGCCGCGGCGCCCGGGGCCGTGGGTGCGCGGCTCGGGCGCGTCTGGGAGCTGTCCCTCGGCAACCCCCTGTTCGCCGCCGAGCTCGCCCGCGGCCTCGCCGGGGACGACGGGGACGACGGACCGGGAGCGGTCGCCCCGGCGGGGGTGCGCCAGCTCGTGGCCGAGCGGCTCGGCCGGCTCGACCCGGGTGCCCGCCGCGTCGTCGAGGCGCTCTCCGCCGCCGGGGCCGAGGCCTCGCTGACCGAGCTGCTGGACGTCGCCGCCACCGGGCTGCACCCGCCGCTGGTCGGGTCCGCGGCCGCGGAGGCGGTGGAGCAGGCCCTCACCGCCGCGTTCGTCGAGGAACGCACCGTGGTCGTCGACGGGCGCCCCGAGCCGGGCCTCGCGTTCCGCCACCCGCTGGTGCGCCTCACCTGCTACGACCGGCTCAGCGCCGTGCGACGTCGCCGCCTGCACGCAGCGTTCGCGCAGACCGTGCTGCGCCGCCGGCCCGAGGCCGTCGACGTGCTCGCCTCGCACTTCGCGCGCACCGACGACCCCCGCGCGGCGGAGTACCTGCGCCGCGCCGCCGAGCGCGCCGCCGCCCTGTACGCCAACGACTCCGCCGACCGGTACTACCGCGACCTCGTCGCGAGGCTCGACGTGGACGCCGCCCGGGCCAGGCTGGACCACGGCCAGGTGCTGCACCGCATGGGCCAGTTCGAGCAGGCGGTCGAGGTGCTGCGGCCCGCGCTCGACGAGCTCGTCCGCCGCGGCGACCACGACGGCACCGTGCTCGCGGCGGCCCGGCTCGCCGAGATGCTGGCACGCACCGGGGACCAGCAACGGGCGGCCGAGACGCTGCGGCGGCACCCGGCGCAGCCGGGCACGTCCGCCGAGCAGGCCACCGCCCACCACCTGGCCTGGTCCACCCTGCTGAGCCGCCAGGGGCGGCACGACGACGGGGTCGCGGCGGCGGACCGCGCGCTGCTGGCCGTCGAGGGGGTGGCGGAGGCGGCCCGCGACGGCCTGCTGGCGCGGGCCTACGCCCTGCGCGCGACGAACCTCGGGAAGGCGGGCCGCGTCGGCGAGGCCGGCGCGGCCGTCGACGCCGCCCTCCCCCATGCCGAGGCGTACGGCGACCCGACCCTCCTCGGCAACATCCTCTCGTCGCGGCGGGAGAACGCCCGTCGGGCCGGGCGGCTGGGCGAGGCGGTCGACATCGGCCGCCGTGCCCTCGACCTGGTCGCGCAGTCCGGCGACCCGGTCTCCGCGGCGTTCGAGCGCGCGAACCTGGCCGAGCTGCACCTGCTCCTGGCCGACGTCGAGACCGCCCGGCGCTTCGCCGAGGAGGCGGTGGCGGGCGCCGAGGGCGAGGCCGAGTGGATCCTGCCGTACGCGCTGGCCGTGCTCGGCCGGGTCCGCACCGTCGCCGGCGACACGGCCGACGCCCGGACCCTGCTCGACCGTGCCGCCTCGTCCGCCGCGCGCCGCGCGGACCGCCAGGCCCTGCACGAGGCCAGCACCGCCCTCGCGGAGCTCGCGCTGCGCGAGGGGCGGCCCCAGGACGCCCTGCGGGCCCTCGACGGCGCCGGGGAGGCCGTGCCGGTGCTGGCGGCCCGGTGCGCGCTGAGCGCCGGCGACCCCCACCGCGCGCTCGAGCTCTCCGGCGTCGAGGCGGCGCGTGCCCGGGGCGCGGGCGAACGCCTCGCCGAGGTCGACGCGCGGGTGGTGCACGCGGTCGCCCTGGACCGCCTCGGCGAGCGGGCGCGGGCCGTCGCGGTCCTCGCGGAGGCCGCCGCCCTGGCGGAGGCCCTGCCCTACCCGGCGGGCGTCGCCGCGGCGGCCGGCGCCCGCCGGGCGGCGACGCCGGACGCGGGACGGCGCGTGGTGTGACCGCTGCCGGCTGCGCGGCCTTCGCGTTCACTACGGTGGGCCCGTGATCGACGTCGTGGAGTACCAGCCGCACTGGCCCGCCCGCTTCGAGGAGCTGCGGGCCGCCTACGCCCGCGCCCTGGAGTACGCCGGGGTGCCGTGCCGCAGCATCGAGCACGTGGGCAGCACCTCCGTGCCCGGGCTCGCGGCGAAGCCCGTGATCGACGTCGACGTGGTCGTCGCCGAGGCCGACGTCGAGGGCGCGACCGCGGCGCTCGCCGCCATCGGCTTCGTGCCGCGCGGAGACCTCGGCGTGACCGACCGCTACGCGTTCGACCCGCCCGACCGCTTCGCCCCGACCCACACGTACGTCGTCGTCGAGGGCTCCCTGCCGCTGCGCAACCACCTGGCCGTGCGCGACACCCTGCGCGCCGACGCCGCCCTGCGGGAGGAGTACGACGCGGTCAAGCGGCGGGCCGCCCGGACGGCGTCCGACATCGACGAGTACATCCTGCTCAAGAGCGACGTGCTCGGCCGGGTCCTCGGCCGCGGCGGGCTGTCGGAGGACGAGCGGGCGTCGATCGCAGACACCAACCGCGGCATCGCGACCCGCGGCGCGCAGGGCTGAGCGACCTCGCGGCCGCGGCCGCTAGCCTGCCCGGATGAGCACCGACGACCCGTCCCTGCGGCCGCTCTCCGACCGGCAGCGGCGCCTCCTCTCCGGCTGGCTGCCGGGCCTGCGCGTCGAGGCGGACATGAGCTGGGGACTGGTGGAGACGACGGTGCTGCGGGTCGCGGCCGGCAGCGGCACGTACGTCGTCAAGGCCGGTGGCGCGAGCGACCACCACATCGCGCGCGAGATCCGGGCCCACCGCGAGTGGACGGGGCCGTGGCTGGCCGCGGAGCCCGCCGGCGACCGGGTCGGGCGACTGGTCCACGCCGACGCGGACGCGAAGCTGCTCGTCACCACCTACCAGCCGGGCCGCCTGGTGCAGGACGACCCCGCCGCGGCCGACCCGCGCACGTACGAGCAGGCCGGGCGCCTGCTCGCCGCGCTGCACGCGCAGAGCGCCGTCGAGGACCCGGACTTCGAGGCCCGGTCGAACGCGAGGTCCCAGAGCTGGCTGGCCGGCGAGCACCGCATCGCCCCGGGCGACGTGGAGCGGCTGCGCGCGCTGATCCGCTCCTGGCCGACGCCGCCCGCCGTCCTCGTCCCGACGCACGGCGACTGGCAGGGCCGTAACTGGCTCGTGGACGACGACGGCACCGTGCGCGTCATCGACCTCGGCCGCGCCGACCTGCGGCCCGCCATGAGCGACCTCGACCGCCTGGCCACCCGCGAGTTCCGCCGCCACCCCGGCGCGGAGGAGGCGTTCCTCGTCGGGTACGGGCGCGACCCGCGCGAGCCAGCGGCGTGGTTCCGCTCCCGGGTGCGCGAGGCGATCGGGACCGCCGCGTGGGCGTACCAGGTGGGGGACGAGGGGTTCGAGGCGGAGGGCCACCGCCTCGTCGCGGAGGTGCTGGCGGCGTCCGACGCCGCCGTCGGACGCTGACGTCCTCAGCGCGGGGCGGCCAGGTGCTCCTCCCACGGCAGCAGGGTCACGGGGTGCGGCGGGTGGTCGGACGCCCGCAGCGCGATGTCCACGACCGTCGACCGCACCTGCGCCCACTCCGCCTCGTCGCCGGACGAGCCCGGCCCCGTCGACGGCCGCTCCGCGAGCTCGAGGATCTGCTGCAGCACCAGCACGGCGCGCGTGTGGTCGACGCGCCGCGCGCCGGCCCGGGTCGCGGCCCGGACGACCTGCGCGGCGAGGGCCGCGCCGCGCGAGCCCTGCGCGAGCGGCGCGGAGCTCGCCAGCCGCAGCGGCACCGGCGCGGCGCGCAGGGACCAGTGCGCGCCGGACTCGTCGTGCGCCACGATCCGCGTCGGCCCGCGCAGCAAGGACGTCACCAGGAGCGCGATCGCGAGCAGGACGACGAGCCCCGACAGCGTGCACGCCCAGCCGGCCGTCTGCGGCCGGGAGGCGTCCAGGAGCATGAGCACGCCGGTCCACACCACCCACACGGCGCCCCCGCCGGCCGCCACGAGGGCGAAGAGCAGGCCGGGCGAGGCGTCCCCGGGACGTCGACGTCGAGTGCTCATACCCCTCAGTTGCCGGCACGGGGATGATCACTACCTCCGATGTTCGGCGCGGCGTCTACGCTCGCCCCGTGACACGCCCTGCGAGCCGGCGGTGACCGGCCCTGGCCGCTCGGCGAGGAAGCTCCTCCCGCCCCTGTGGGTGCCGGCGCTGCTGCTCGTCGTGGCCCTGCCGCTGACGGGGGCGCTGCCGGCCGACGAGGCCCGGTCCCTCGTCGTGCTGACGGGCCCCGTGCTCGGGTTCGTCGTGCTGCTCACGGTCGTGGCCGAGCTCTGCGCCGGCGCCGGGCTGTTCGACGCGGTCGCGGACGGCGCCGCACGGCTCTCCCGCGGGCGCGCGGCGGGGCTGTGGCTCCTCGTGGCGGCCGTCGCGGCGGCGTGCACGGTCGTGCTGTCCCTCGACACGACGGCGGTGCTGCTCACCCCGGCCGTCGTCGCCGTCGCGCGCCGCGTCGGACGCGACCCGCTCCCCCTCGCGCTCACCGTGCTCGCGCTCGCCAACACCGCGTCCCTGCTGCTGCCCGTCTCCAACCTCACCAACCTCATGGCGGCGCCGTCGTTCGACGCCGGCTACCTCGGGGTGATGGCCGCGCCCGCCGTGGCGGTGCTCGTCGTGGTGCTGGCCGCGCTCGCCGTCCTGCACGCGCCGGCCCTGCGCGGCCGCTTCGTCGTTCCGGAGCGCCGCGTGCCGCGCGACCCGGTCCTCCTGCGCGTGGCCGCCGTCGTGGTGCTCCTCATGGGCGCCGGGTTCGCGGCCGGGCTGCCGGTGCTGCCCCCCGCGCTGGGCGCCGTCGTCGCCCTCGGGGCCGCGACGTGGTGGCGGCGTGCGCCGCTGCTCGTGCCCGTGCGGCAGATGGTGCCCTGGCGCACGGTCGTCGTCACCGCCGGCCTGTTCGCGGTCGTCGGCACCTGGCACGCGCACGGCCTCACCGAGCTGCTCGCCCCGCTGGTCGGCGACGGCGAAGACGCCGGCAGCCTCGCCCAGGTCGCCGCGGTCGGTGCGGCGTCGGCGAACGCGGTGAACAACCTCCCCGCCTACCTCGCGCTCGCCCCCACCGTGGCCGGCGACGACACGCGGCTGGCGGCCCTGCTCGTCGGCGTGAACGCCGGCCCGCTGGTGACGCCGTGGGCGTCGCTCGCCACCCTGCTCTGGCTCCAGCAGTACCGGCGGCACACGTTCTCCGCCCCGGCCGGGCTGGTGCGCCGCGTCGTGCTGCAGGGCGCGGTGGTCGCGCCGCTCGCCGTCGCGGCCGGGGTGCTCGCGCTGGCCGCGCTCGGCTGAGGGCGCGGCACCGGGCATCCGGTGCTGCGGGAACGCCAGGGTTCAGGGCCGCCAGGTCCGGAGCACGTCGGCGAGGAGCGCCTTCTCCGCCGCCTGCACGCGGCCACGCAGCGCGGGCACGTCGTCGCCGGGGAGCACGGGAACCTCGACCTGCGCCACCACAGGGCCCTCGTCGTAGTCCGCCGTCACGAGGTGCACCGTGGCGCCCGACGTCGTGCGCCCGGCCGCCAGGACGGCCGCGTGCACGCGGTCGCCGAACATGCCGGCGCCGCCGAACTCCGGCAGCAGCGCGGGATGCGTGTTGAGGATCCTGCCCTCGTACCGGGCGAGGACCCGCGGCCCGAGCTTCTTCATGTATCCCGCGAGGACCACCACGTCCGTGCCCGCGGCCTCGAGCGCGGCGAGGACCGCGGCGTCGAGCTCGTCCGGGTCGGGGTGCGTGACGCCGCTGAGGTGCGCGGTCGCGACGCCGTGGCGGCGGGCGACCTCGAAGATGCCCGACCGGCTGTTGTTGCCGACGACGAGGCGCACGTCGACGGCGGCGGCGCCCGACCGCGCCGCGGCCAGGACGTGGTCGGCGGTGCTCCCCGCCCCCGAGCCGACGAGGGCGACGCGGAGCGGGACGGTGGCTGACGTCACGACGTCGCCCACACCCCCAGCTCGTTGCCGCTCGGGTCGAGGAAGTGGAAGCGTCGGCCGCCGGGGAACGCGTACGGCCCGTCGACCACCTCGCCGCCCGCGGCCGTGACGCCGGCGAGCGTCGCGTCGAGGTCGTCGGAGTACAGCAGGATGAACGGGCCGCCGCGGCCGAGGTCGGACGCCTCGGCGAGGCGCAGCCCGCCCGCCTCCGCTCCCTCCCGCTCCGCGGCCGTGCGGATGCCCGCGTACTCGGGCCCGTAGGAGACGAACTCCCAGCCGAACGCCGCGGCGTAGAACTCCTGCGCCGCCGCCAGGTCGGTCACCGGCAGCTCGAGGTAGTCGATGGTGTGGTGGACGCCGTGCGTGTGCTCGCTCATGCCCTCAGCGTCGCGCGGCCCACCGACACCGGCGCGGCGGCCGGCGGCCGGTAGAGTCGCCCGATGCTCAGAAACCTGCGGCGGGCCCTCGCCGGCGCCTACTGGCGGCTCAGCCGCTGGACCCTCCGCAGCGAGCCGGTGCCGGCGCACGCCGGCGTGCTCGTGGGCGCGCCGCACACGTCCAACTGGGACTTCGTGCTCATGCTCGCCATCGCGTGGCGGCTCGGCCTCGACGTGCGGTGGCTGGGCAAGCACACGCTGTTCGGCGGCTGGCGCGGCCCGGTCATGCGCGCGCTCGGCGGCATCCCCGTGGACCGTCGCGACCCCAGCAGCGTGGTCGAGGACGTCCTCGCTCGCGTCCGGGCCGGCGAGGTCTTCCACCTCGTGGTCACACCCGAGGGCACCCGGTCGGGCGACGGCTGGAAGTCCGGCTTCTACCGCATCTCCCGCGCCGCCGACCTGCCCGTGACGCTGGGCTACGTGGACCGCACCACCATGACGACCGGCCTCGGCCCGACGATCCGCCTCACCGGCGACGTGGGCGCCGACATGGACGTGATCCGCGCGTTCTACGCCGACAAGGCGGGCGTGCGGCCCGCCCTGCGCACCGAGCCGCGGCTGCGGGACGAGGACCGGCCCGACTGACCCCCGCGGCCGGCGGCGGCGCCGGCGTCAGCCGCGCGCCGCGTGGTCGTACGCCCCGGCGGCGATGTCCTCGAGCAGGGTGGGGCCGGTCGGCTCCCAGCCGAGCAGCTCGCTCGTGGCGGCGCTGGACGCGGCGATGTCCATGGCCCAGAACGCGCCGAGCCAGCCGAAGTGCTCGGCCGCGTCGGCCGGGTCGACGGACACGGTGGGCACGCCGACCGCACGACCGACCGCCTCGGCGATCGCCCGGGACTCGACGCCCTCCTCGGCCACGGCGTGCACCACGGACCTCGCCGGCGCCTTGTCGAGGGCGAGGGCGACGAGCCTCCCCGCGTCGCTCACGTGGACGGCGGGCCACCGGCTCGACCCGTCCCCGACGTAGCCGGAGACGCCGCGCTCGCGCGCGATCCGCGCGAGCTCGGCCGTGAAGCCGTGGTCGCCCGCGCCGTGCACGGTGGCGGAGAACCGCAGCGCCACCGACCCCACGCCCTGCTCCGCCGCGTCGAGGGCCAGGCCCTCGGACCCCCCGCGCGGCGCGTCCGGCCCGGTGAACGCCGACGGGTCGTTCTCGGTGAGCAGCGTCCCGGGCGCCCCGGCCAGGCCGGACGCCAGCAGCAGCGACCTGCCGCTGCCGGCCAGCTCGTCGACGAAACCCTGGACGACGGCGCGCTCCGTGCGCCCCGCGCCGGCGTAGTCGGAGAAGTCGTGCTTGAACGCGAGGTGGACGACGGCGTCGGCGCCCTGGGCGCCGGCGCGCAGGCTCCCCAGGTCGTCCAGGCTCCCGCGGTGGGGGGCGGCGCCCAGGGCCTCGACCGCGCGGGCGGAGTCGTCGGACCGGGCGAGGCCGACGACCTCGTGCCCGGCGGCGATGAGCTCGGGGACGGTATGGGAGCCGATCCAGCCGGAGGCTCCGGTGACGAAGACGCGCATGGGTTCTCCTTCAGTTGATGTCAGTTGCTGACATCACTCACGCTACACCCGATGTCAGACGCTGTCATCACTAGACTGTGACGCATGGCCCGATGGGAACCCGACGCGCGCGGGCGCATGACGCGCGCAGCACTCGACCTCTACGCCGAGCAGGGGTTCGAGCAGACGACGACGGCGCAGATCGCGGAGCGCGCCGGCGTCACCGAACGCACCTACTTCCGGCACTTCGCCGACAAGCGCGAGGTGCTGTTCGACGGCTCCCACGAGCTCGAGGACGCCGTCGTGGCCGGCGTCCGCGAGGCGCCCGAGGGCGCCGCCCCGCTCGACGTCGTCGGCGAGGCCGTCGCGACCGCGGTGGCGGTGCTCGAGGAGCGCCGCGAGTTCGCCGCCCGCCGCGCCGCCGTCGTCGCCGCCACCCCGCGCCTCCAGGAGCGCGAGCTCCTCAAGCTCGCCGCGCTGCGCGACGCCGCGGTGTCCGCGCTGCGCGACCGGGGCGCCCGCGAGCCCGCCGCGTCGATGGTCGCCGAGGCCGGGGTCGCCGCCTTCCGCGTCGGCTTCGAGGCCTGGATCGCGTCCGGGCAGGTGCGGCCCGTCGCCGACGAGGTCCGGGCCGCCCTCGCCGCCCTGCGGGAGCAGGCCGAGGGTTAGGCTCGCCGTCGTGCCCGAGCCTGGAACATCAGCCGCTGCCCTGCCCGCCGCCCTGCCCGCCGCCCTGCCCGCCGCCCTGCCCGCCGCCCTGCCCGAGGACGTCACCCTCCGGCTGCTGCACCGCGACGACGGCCCGGCCCTCGCCGCGGCCTACACGCGCAACCGCACGCACCTCCAGCCCTGGGAGCCCGAGCGCCCGGCAGCCTTCTACGAGGCCGCGTACCACGCGGAGCGCATCCCGGTGGAGCTCATGACGCACGGCGCGGGGCGGGCGGTGCCGCTCGTCCTGGAGCGCGGCGGCGAGCTCGTCGGCCGCGTCAACCTCTCCGACATCGTCCTCGGGGCGTTCCGCAGCGCCCACCTGGGCTACTGGATCGACGCAGGCCTCGCCGGGCGCGGCGTCATGTCCGCGGCCGTCGAGGCCGCGTGCGTCCACGCCCGCGACGACCTCGCGCTGCACCGCGTCCAGGCAGCGACCCTGCTGCACAACGAGGCGTCACAGCGAGTGCTCGCGCGGACCGGTTTCGAGCGGATCGGCACCGCGCCCCGGTACCTGAACATCGCCGGGCGCTGGCAGGACCACGCGCTCTTCCAGCGCATCCTCCACGACTGACGCGTCGCCGGGCGCCTCGTCGTCGGGTACCTCGTCGCCGGGTACCTCGTCGCCGTGGTTGTCGTCGCCGGGCTCGCCCGCCCGACGACGACGGCGCACGACGAGCGCGACCAGCCCACCGGCCGACCCGAGCACCAGCACGACGAGCCCGGCGCCGACCCACGGGGCCGCGTCCGTGCGGCCGAGGGTGTGGTCCGCCTGGTCCGCGGCGTCGTCGAGGTCGCCCGCCGCGAGCGCGTGCTGCGCGCGGTGCCCGGAGTCCTCGACGCCGAGGACGAGGGCGCCGAGGCCGGACAGCGGGTCGCGGTCCGCCGTGGCGGCCGACCTCGCCCGGCCCACCCGGGTGGTGACGTCGGTGGCCCGCCGCAGCAGCGGCGCCAGCTCCTCGTACTCCGCCGCGGTGTCGGCGTCCTCGTACGCGGCCCGCACCGTGGCCGGCACCGGGACGCCCGCGGCGTCCGCGGCCTCCTGCGCCGCAGCAGCCTCGGCCGGGACGCCGTCGAGGGCCGACCGCACGTCCGCCGCGTCGTCGAACTCCCAGTCCGTCATCGCGCTGCGCAGCCCGAGCGGCGGCGACCACGCGCCGTCGGCCTCGTCCACCCCGGCGTAGGCGTCGCGCGCGGCGGCCCGGCCCTTCAGCTGCGCCCGCTGGTCCGCGTCGAGGACCCAGGTGCGCAGCACCTTCGGCGCCCCGGCGACCCCGCCGCGCGTCTCGACGAGGTCGAGGAACCGGCGCCAGTCCGTCAGGCCGCCGTTGTCACCGTCGGTGCCCGGCCGGTCGTAGGCGCTCTGCCCCGACTGCGCGGCGGAGACCACCGCGGCGAACGCGTCGTCGTCGAGCCCGCCCAGCAGCTTCTGCACCGCCGTGTACGACGCGGCGTACCCGTACGACTCGACGTCCTCGTCGAGCTCGCCCGGGTTCGCGTCCCACGCCGAGAGCGGCAGGGCCGCGTCCCCGTCGCGGTCGGGCGCCTTCCACGGGTCGCTGGTGCCGCCGGTGCGCGCGACGACGCGGTGGGCCACCACCTCCGTCATCCCCTCGGACAGCCAGCGCCCCTCGAGGTGGTCCGGGTTCAGCCACGCGTGCCCCAGCTCGTGGTAGAGCGTGACCTCGTCCAGGTCCTCCGGGACCACGATCTCGTCGTTGCCCGGGTCGAACCAGGCGTACCCGAGCACCTTGGGCGACACGTCCTCCCGGATCGTGTCGAGGCCGCCGGGCCACGTCATGCCGACGAGCTCCTCGAGGACCGGCATCCCCTCCTCCAGGCGGTCGCCGACGAACCGCGACCAGCGTTCGTCCCCGGGGAAGCTCTGCAGCGTGAGGTCCACCTCGTCGGTGTGCACCTCAGTCGAGTCGGCCTTCTTCGGGTCGCGGGCGGAGACCACCGCCCAGATGCCGTCCTTGTCCGTGTTCTCGGTGGCCGTGTAGGTGACGGTCCTGCCGGTCCGCTTCTCGCTGAAGGCGTCGGAGGTGGCGTCGAACGTCATCGAGGCGGGCAGCACCACCTCGACCGTGGTGCGGCCGACGTCGCCCACACCGGAGGTCGCGAACGTCGCGAACCCGTCGCCCACTCGCGTGTAGTCCGCGGAGCGGACGGGCTCGCCCGGGACGACGTAGGTCCATTCGATGGTGCGCGAGCTGCCGTACCGCAGCGGCGAGAACGTGGCCACCGCGTACCGGGTGCTCGGGTCGTCCGCGGCCTCCAGGCGCACCGGCAGCGACGCGCCGCCGCTGACGGCGCGCACGTCCTCCGCGCCCGCGGGGACCGGGATCGCATAGGTCGTGAAGTAGTAGTACGTGAGCCCGCGGTTCGGCGTGACGTTCCCGATGGTGGTGGTCACGGTCGCCCGGACCTCGGTGTCCTTCGCCCGCAGCACGTAGCGGTTGTGCGACTCCTCGGTGAGGCCCTCGTCCGCGACGGCGGCCGGGCCCGCGAGCAGGAGCGCGCCCACGACGCCGGCGCCGAGCAGGGCGGGGAGCGCGCGGCGGGGAGCACGGTGGTGGGTCATGGCCAAGAGCGTCATCGCGTCCCGTCGCGTGGCAGGCCCCGGGCGTCGCCCGGACCTGGGTGGAGGTGCCGAGGGAGGCTCGACAGAGCGGCATCCTGCCCCGCCCCGCGCGGGCGCCGCAAGCCGCCCCGTCGGCCCTGGTGGGGCGGACGTTCCGGGTGCGACGGCTCCGCGATTGCGGTAGACCGGAACCCGTCGGGCCGCGGAGGGGGACGCCATGGGTACTGACGACCAGACCACCGCCGGCAGCAGCCCCGGCACGGACGCCGGTTCGATGACGATCGCGCTGCTCACGGCGTGCTCTGAGCCCGGCCTCGGCATCCGCGCCCGCGTGGTGCAGGAGCTGCTCGACGAGGCGAGCCACGACCCCCGCCTCGCGCGCGAGGTCATCACCACCATGCTCACGGCGTCGGTGATGTCGCTGCGCGCGTACACCGATGCCACCCGCCGCGACCCGCAGGACGTGCTGCGCACCCTCGGCGTGAGCTGGTCGCAGCGCTCCCTCAGCGCCTGACGACCCGCACCGGACGACGATCCTGCGGCCGCGCGCCTCTCGGGGGAGGCGGGCGCGCGGCCGCAAGTCTCAGTGGTGCACCACCGTCACCGCGCACGGCGCGTGCCGGACGAGGCGGTCGGGCACCGAGCCCCGGACCCGGCCGGACCTCCGGTCCTGCTCGTGGCCGCCGGTGACCACGAGGTCGTCCGAGCGGAGCAGCGACAGGAGCGAGCCGGGCGCCGGCCCGCCGCGCGTCACGAGCGACCAGCGCACGGCGGGATACTTCTCGCCCCAGCGCGCGACCTGGGCCTCCAGGTCCGCCCGCGCCTCCGCGCGGAGCCGCTCGAGCCAGTCGAGGTCGCCCCGGGTGACGCCGGCGAACAACCCCTCGTCGACCGAGTGCGCCGCCACCAGCGGCGCGCCGAGCCGGTCCGCCTCGTCGAACCCCGCGTCGAACACCCGGTCCGACGGGTCGCGGGGGTCGACGGCCACGACGACGCGCCGCGGCTCCAGGACGCGCGCCGCGCGCGGCACGACGACCACCGTGCCGGGGGCGAGCGCCGCCACCGACGACGAGACCGATCCCATGAGGACGCGGTCGAAGGACCCGACGCCGCGGCGTCCCACGACGACCACCGCGCCGCGGCGCGCCTGGTGCACGAGGACGGCGCTCGCGTCGCCCCGGACGCTCGCGCAGCCGACGTCGGCGCGGTCGGGGGCGAGCGAGGCGGCGCGCGCCGAGCGCTCGAGCCTGGCCGTGGCGCGCTCGAGCAGGCTCTCCGCCGCGGTCCTCGGGTCCGGCGCGCCCGCCGCGACGGCCATGGTCCCCAGCCCGACTGGAGACGCGTATGCATGGAGCACGACGAGCCTCGCCGTGAGGCGCGCGGCCTGGCCGGCCGCCCAGGCCATCGCGTGATAGCCGCCCTCGGACCCGTCGACCCCGACGACGACGTCCCTCGCGGGCCCGCTCGTGCTGCTGGTGTCCATGGCGCTCCCTCCCGAGAGACCCAGTGGGCCACCGCGCACCGTGCGCTCGAAAGTGCCGAACGCCCCCGACCGCCCGCCGGTCGGCCTTCACCCCCGGGCCGAAGGTCCCGATCGGGACCTTCGGGGTCATCGAGGACTACCGTGGGAGGGATGAGCCCGCGGCAGGACCGCCGGACCCGGGACGTGGACGTCCTGCTGGACGCCGTCGCGTCCGTGGGCCGGGGCCTCGAGCTGGAGACGACGCTGCGCAGGGTCGTGCAGGCCGCCGCCACGATCGTCGACGCCCGCTACGCGGCGCTCGGCGTCCTCGGGGACGACGAGCGCATCGACCGCTTCCTCACCGTGGGGATGACGGAGGCCGAGGTCGAGGCCGTGGGGCCGCACCCGACGGGGCGCGGGATCCTGGGCGAGCTGATCCGTCACCCGCGCCCGCTGCGGATCCCGGACATCACCACCGACCCGCGCGCGGTCGGCCTCCCGCCGCACCACCCGGCGATGCGCGGCTTCGTGGGCGTGCCGCTGCAGGTCCACGGGGCCCCGTTCGGCAACCTCTACCTCGCCGAGAAGCGCGGCGGCGGGGAGTTCACCGCCGCCGACCAGCGGCTCCTGGAGGGCCTCGCGTCCGCGGCGAGCTTCGCCGTCGAGAACGCCCGCCTGTACGAGGAGGCGCGGCTGCGCGAGAGGTGGTCCCGCGCCGACGACGAGATCGCCCGGCGGCTGCTCGCCGGGGAGGACCCCGACGCCGTGCTCGAGCTCGTCGCGACGGGGGCGATCACCGTCGCGGCGGCCGACACGGCGGGGATCGCGGTCCCGGTCGACGACGGCGGCCGGGACCAGGCGTCGCCCACCCTCGCGGTGCGGTCCGCGGTGGGGCTCCGGGCCGAGCTGCTGCGCGGGCAGCTGCTGCGACGGTCCGGGTCGTTCAGCGAGATGGCGTTCGCCGAGGGGCGTCCCATCGTCTCCTCGGACGCCGCGACGGACGGCCGGGCACGGGTCGCGCTCCACCCGGACGGCAGCCTCGGCCCGCTCGCCGCGTTCCCCCTCATCGGGCGGGGGCGGCGTGCGCTCGGCGTGCTGGTCGTGGGACGGGTCCGGGGCTCCGACCCGTTCCGCAGCGTCGTCATCGAGGCGCTCGGCGGGTTCGCGAACCAGGCCGCCGTGACGCTCGAGCTGGCCGAGCGGCGTGCCGACGCCGCCCGGCTGGCCGTGGTGCGCGACCGGGACCGGATCGCGCGCGACCTGCACGACCTGGCCGTCCAGCGCCTGTACGCGACGGGGCTCTCCCTGCAGGCCGTCGACCGGCGCCTCGCGGACGACCGGCCCCTCGACCCGGGCGTGCGGGGCGACCTCGGCTCGCGCGTCGGGGAGGCGATCGACCAGATCGACGAGACGATCGACCTGATCCGCACCACGATCCGCGACCTCCGCGACCCGGGGAGCGACGCCCCGCGCCGCGTCGCCACGCGCTCGCTGCTGCTCGCCGAGGTGGAGGTCGCGACGCACTCCCTCGGCTTCGCCCCGACCGTCCGGTTCGAGGGGCCGATCGACGCGATGGTGCCCTCCACCACGACCGCCCATCTCGTCGCCGTGCTGCGCGAGAGCCTGTCCAACACGGCACGGCACGCGCGCGCCTCGCGGGTCCACGTGCGGCTGCGCGCCGCCGAAGACCTCGTGCTGACGGTGGTCGACGACGGCACCGGGATCGGGCCCGACTCGCCTCGCAGCGGGCTCGCCAACCTCGCCCGCCGGGCCACGGAGCTGGGCGGCTCGTTCGAGGTGCGCCCGGGGCGTGCCGGCGGCACCACGGTGCGCTGGCAGGTGCCGCTCGCGCGGGACCGCTGAGGTCCCTCGCCGGATAGCCGCCGGGTAGCCGCCGGGCGTCAGGGCGTGACGGTGGGCTGCTGCCCGGTCTCACCCGGCCGCGGGCCCTGCTCGAGCCGCGCGGCGAGCACCGCCGCCTGCACCCGGCGCTCGAGCCCGAGCTTCGCGAGCAGGCTCGACACGTAGTTCTTCACGGTCTTCTCCGCCAGGAAGAGCTCGACGCCGATCTGCCGGTTCGTCATGCCCTCGCCGACGAGCCCGAGGATGCGGCGCTCCTGGGGCGTCAGGTCGCCCAAGGGGTCGTCGTCCTCCCCCTGGTGGCGCATGCGCGCCATGACCCGGCCCGCGGCGCGCGGGTCGAGCATCGAGCCCCCGGCGGCCACCGTCCGGATGCCGGCGACGAGGTCGGTGCCCCGCACCTGCTTCAGCACGTACCCCGACGCCCCGGCGAGGATCGCGTCGAACAGGGACTCGTCGTCGTCGAACGACGTGAGCATGAGGACGGCCACGTCCGTGCGCGAGCGCAGCTCCCGGCACACCGTGACGCCGTCGCCGTCGGGCAGCCGGACGTCGAGGACGACCACGTCCGGTCGCACGGCGGGGACGCGCGCGAGCGCCTCCGCGGCCGTCCCGGCGTCGCCGACGACCTCGAGGTCGTCCTCCATGCCGAGCAGGTCGGCGACGCCGCGGCGCACCACTTCGTGGTCGTCCACGAGGAACACCCGCACGGGCGCACCGGTCATGGCCTCACGCTAGCCCTCGGGAGCGCGACTGGCGGGTCGGTCGTCGGGGGCGACGATCAGGAGGCGGCGCCGTCCAGGTCCTCGATGCGGGCGACGCTCGGCTCGCGCTCCGTCCGCAGGCGCGCCGCGACGCCCTCGGCCTCGCGCAGCACGCGCAGCACGTTGCCGCTGGCGAGGCCGGCCAGGTCGTCGTCCGACCAGCCGCGGTCCGCGAGCGCCGCGAGCAGGGTCGGGTAGCCGGAGACGTCGCGCAGCTCGTCGGCGAAGCCCCCCGCGCCGTCGTAGTCGCCGCCGAGGCCGACGTGCCGCGCGCCCGCGACCTCGCGCACGTGCTCGACGTGCGCGACGACGTCGTCGAGCGTCGTCGGCGGCTTGGGGTGCGTCTCGGCCCAGGTCGCGGCGAAGCGCTCGAACTCGGCGTGGTCGTTCGGCGCGATCCCCGCCGCCCTGGCGGCCTCGCCCGCCGCGGCCCGCCACTCCCCGATCGCGGGGGTGACGAAGCTCGGCACGAACGTCACCATGCACACGCCGCCGTTGTCGGCCAGGCGCGCGAGGACGTCGTCGGGGACGTTGCGGGGCACGTCGCACACCGCCCGGGCGGAGCTGTGCGAGAAGATCACCGGCGCCTCCGCGACGTCGAGGGCGGTACGCATCGTGCCCGCCGAGACGTGCGAGAGGTCCACCAGCATGCCGAGGCGGTTCATCTCGCGCACCACCTCGCGCCCGAACGCGGTGAGCCCGCCCTGCTCGAACCGGCCGTCGGCGGTCGGGCCGTCAGTGGCGGACTCCGCCCAGGGGTTGTGGTGGTTGTGCGTCAGCGTCATGTAGCGCACCCCGACCTCGTACAGCATGCGCAGCGCGCCCATGGACGAGTCGATCGACTGCCCGCCCTCGGCGCCCATGAGCGACGCGACCCGGCCCTCGGCCCAGGCGGCCACGACGTCGTCCGCGCTCGTCGCGAGCCGGAAGTGCTCCGGCCAGCGGGCCACCATGCGACGCACCGCGTCCACCTGCTCCAGGGTCGCGGTGACCGCCGCGCTGCCGGGCATGTTCGACGGTACGTAGACCGACCAGAACTGGGCACCCACTCCCCCGGCCCGGAGCCGCGGCACGTCGGTGTGCGTGCGGCCCTCGGTGCCGGCGGCGACGTCGAGCCGGGACCAGTCGTACGCGACCTGGTCGCGCGCCTCCCACGGCAGGTCGTTGTGCCCGTCCCAGACGGGGTGGTCGTGCAGGAGGGCGGCGATGCGGTCCGCGGTGCTGGTCATGCCCCGCACGCTACCGGCCGCCCCCGCACCGGTCAGTCGCACCGGCAAGTCGCGCCGGTCAGTCGCGCCGGGTGCCGCGCAGCCGGTCGATCTCGCGCCGCTCGCGCTTGGTCGGCCGCCCGGCGCCGCGGTCGCGGACCCCGACGGCCTCCCGCTCCTGGCGGGTCGGCACGGGCGGGCTCTCGTCCCGGTACGCCTTCACCGCGAGCGGCGCGCCCACGCGCTTGGGCAGCAGCTCGACGACGACGACCTTGCGGTCGCGCAGCGGGTCGCGCCACGTGATCGTGTCGCCCACCGTGACGGACGTCGAGGGCTTGGCCACGACGTCGTTCACCCGCACCCGCCCGGCCCGGAGCAGGGCGGCCGAGGACGACCGGCTCTTGAAGAGCCGCACCGCCCACAGCCACACGTCCGCTCGCACGTCGTCAGCCTCTCACGAGCCGCGCCGCACCCCGCGTCCTCCCACCACGGGCTACTTGGCCGAGGCGGGGTCGTGGTCGCCGATGTGCCCCGGAGCGGTCGCGGCGAGCACCCTCTGGACGAACGCGCAGTACTCGTCCATGTAGTGGCGCAGGAAGCCGGCCGTGCTCTCGTTCGTCACCTCCCCGGCGGGACCGAAGTCGTCAGCGACGTAGGTGATGTAGGCCTCCGGGGAGTTGAGCTGCGGCGCGTCGAGGAAGCTCAGCACGCTGCGCATCGACGACTGCATCACCGCGGTGCCGATACCTCCGGGCGAGGCCCCGATGATGCCGACGGGCTTGCGCGCGAAGGAGTTCTGCCCCCAGGGCCGCGAGCCCCAGTCGATCGCGTTCTTCAGTGCGCCGGGGATCGACCGGTTGTACTCCGGGGAGACGAACAGCAGCCCGTCGGAGGCCTCGACCGCCGCCTTGAAGCTCCTGCCCTCCGGCGGGAAGTCGGCGTCGTAGTCCCAGCTGTAGAGCGGCAGGTTCCCGATGGGGATCTCGGTGAACTCGAGGTCGTCGGGGGCCAGTGCGACGAGCGCCTTCGACAGCGTGCGGTTGATCGATCCGGTGGCGAGGCTGCCGACGAGGTAGCCGATCTGGTAGGTCATGGTGCCTCTCCCGTGCTCGTCCGGGTGCCGACGACCTCGAGCGTCGACCGTCGGCGGGTCACCTCCACTCTGCGCGGGCGTCGCCGTGCTGGCGACCCCGGCCCACCGGACCGGGCTCCCGGCGGGTGTCCGGGCGGGCCCGTTGCTACCGTCTGCCCCATGGCTGACCCCATGGCCGACGTGCGCGTCGAAGAAGACCTGCTCGGACCGAAAGAGGTCCCTGCGCAGGCGTACTACGGGATCCACACCGTCCGGGCGATCGAGAACTTCCCCATCTCCGGGACGACCATCAACGACGTGCCGGAGATGATCCGCGGCATGGTGATGGTGAAGAAGGCGGCGGCGCTCGCGAACCGGGAGCTGCGCGCCATCCAGCGGGACATCGCGGACGCCATCATCGCCGCCTGCGACGAGGTGCTCGTCAAGGGCCGGTGCCTCGACCAGTTCCCCATCGACGTGTTCCAGGGCGGCGCGGGCACCAGCGTCAACATGAACACCAACGAGGTGGTGGCCAACCTCGCGCTGGAGCTGTCCGGCTTCCCCAAGGGCCGCTACGACGTCATCAACCCGAACGACCACGTCAACAAGTCCCAGTCCACCAACGACGCCTACCCCACCGGCTTCCGCCTGGCCGTGCACGCCCTCGTCGACGGCCTGATCATCGCCGTGCGCCGCCTGTCGCGGGCCCTGGACGAGAAGGCGTCGGAGTTCGCCGACCTGCCCAAGATGGGCCGCACCCAGCTCCAGGACGCGGTGCCGATGAGCCTGGGCCAGGAGTTCGCCGGCTTCTCGGTGAACGTGGACGAGGAGGTCAAGCGGCTGCGCAACGCGGCCGACCTGCTGCTCGAGGTGAACCTGGGCGCGACGGCGATCGGCACGGGTCTCAACACCCCGCCCGGGTACCCGAAGGTCGCGGCGCGGCGGCTCGCGGAGGTGAGCGGGCTCGGCACGGTGCCGGCGGAGAACCTGGTCGAGGCCACGTACGACAACGGCGCGTACCTGGCCGTGCACTCCGCCGTGAAGCGGCTCGCGGCCAAGCTGTCGAAGATCTGCAACGACCTGCGCCTGCTGTCGTCCGGGCCGCGCGCGGGGCTCAACGAGATCAACCTGCCCGAGCTGCAGGCCGGCTCGTCGATCATGCCCGCCAAGGTGAACCCGGTGATCCCCGAGGTGGTCAACCAGGTGTGCTTCAAGGTGATGGGCAACGACGTGACCATCACGCACGCGGCCGAGGCCGGGCAGCTGCAGCTCAACGTCATGGAGCCCGTGCTGGCGGAGTCGATCTTCGAGTCGACGCGCCTGCTGACCAACGCGTGCGACGCGCTGCGCACCAAGTGCGTCGTCGGGATCACCGCGAACGCCGAGGTCATGCGGGAGCACGTACTCGGCTCCATCGGCATCGTCACCTACCTCAACGAGGTGATCGGCCACCACAACGGCGACCTCGTGGGCAAGGAGGCGGCGCGCACCGGCAGCTCGGTGCGGGACGTCGTCGTCGCCCGCGGCCTGCTCACCGCCGCCGAGGTGGACGCCATCCTCACCACGGAGAACTTCCTGCACCCGCGGTACACCGGCCGGTTCTACCCGCCGGACGAGCGCGGCATCCCGCCCGTCGGGCAGGAGGGCGGGTCGTCGCACGTCGTGGAGTCGGACGACGCCACCGGCGCGCCGTCCGACCCCGAGCCCGAGCACGACGTCGAAACGGGTGAGGCCGCCCGGTGATCGTCGTCCAGTTCGCCGTCGTCCTGGTCTTCGTCTTCATCGGCGCACGCATCGGCGGGATCGGGATCGGGCTGGCGGGCGGCGCCGGCGTCATCGTGCTCGGGCTGCTGGGCCTGGAGGTCGACCCGGCGACGGGCGTCCCGTGGGACGTGCTGGGCATCATCATGTGCGTCATCGCCGCGATCGCCGCGATGCAGGCCGCCGGCGGGCTGGACTACCTGGTGGCGAGGACGGAGGTGCTGCTGCGCGCCCGGCCGCGCAACATCACCTTCCTCGCGCCGCTCGTCACGTACTTCATGACGGTGTTCGCGGGCACCGGCCAGGTCGCCTTCTCCACCCTCCCGGTGATCGCGGAGGTGGCGAAGGAGTCGAACGTGCGGCCGTCACGGCCGCTGTCGATCGCAGTGGTGGCGTCGCAGATGGCGATCGCCGCCTCGCCCATCTCCGCGGCGGTGGTCGCCATGGCCGCCGTCGTGGAGCCGCTGGGCGTCGACTACCTCACGCTGCTCACGGTGGCCGGCGTCTCCACCCTGGTGGGCTGCATGATCGGCGCCGTCGTCGCCTCCCGGCAGGGCGTCGAGCTGCAGGACGACCCCGTGTACCAGGAGCGGCTCGCCAAGGGTCTGGTCGAGCGGCGCGAGCGCACCGCCTTCGTCGCGAGGCCGCGGGCGCTGCTATCGCTGATCATCTTCGCGGCGGCCCTGCTGGTCGTGGTGCTCTACTCCACGGCGGTCTCCGACTCGGTGGGACTGATCCAGGACCCGACCATCACCCGCAGCGGCGCCATCATGACGTTCATGCTGCTGGCCGGCCTGCTCATCGCCGTGTTGTGCAAGATCGACGTGAGCACCGTCATCACGCAGCAGACGTTCCGCAGCGGCATGAGCGCGGCCGTCTGCATCATCGGTGTCGCGTGGCTGGGCAACACGTTCGTGCAGGGGCACACCGCCCAGATCGAGGAGCTGGGCGGCGACATCGTCCGCGACTACCCGTGGATGCTCGCCGTCGTGCTGCTGCTGGCCTCCGCGCTGCTGTACTCGCAGGCCGCGACGACGATCGCGCTGATGCCCGTCGCCGCCGGCATGGGCGTGGCCGCCACCACGATGGTCGCGTCGTTCCCCGCCGTCACCGGGCTGTTCCTGCTGCCGACCTACACCACCGTCGTCGCGGCCATCGAGCTCGACGACACCGGCACCACCCGGATCGGGAAGTTCCTGTTCAACCACTCGTTCATGGTGCCGGGGCTGGTGGCCGTCGGGTCCGCCGTCGCCATCGGCTTCGGCCTGGCGCCCCTGCTGATCTGAGCCGCCGCGGGCCCACCGGCGCCCGCACCCGCGCCCGGACCGTCAGACGTCCAGCCACGGCGCGGCGGCGTACTCCGCGTCCGTGACGTGCTCGCCCCAGGTGGTCGTGGCGGCGGGGTCGTCGGCGTTCTCCAGCATCGCGAGGTGCTCCATGAAGTCGTCCGGCGACGCGCCGTGCCAGTGCTCCTCGCCGGGCGGGCAGTACACCGTCTCGCCGGGGCGGGCCTCGACCACGACGCCGTCGCGCGTGCCGACCAGCGCCACGCCCGACACCACGTGCAGGGTCTGGCCGCGGGCGTGCGAGTGCCACGCCGTGCGGGAGCCGGGGGCGAACCGGACGAGCGCGACGATCATCCGCTGGTCGCCCTCCTGCGGCGTGATGACCGGGTCGAGCCACACGTCGCCCGCGAACTGCTCGGGCGGGTTCTTCGTGGTCGCCGGTCGAGGGAGCTTCTTCATCGGTGGTCCTCTCTCGGTTCAGCCGAGCTGGTCGGCGGGGCGCAGCAGGATCTCGTTGATGACCAGGTGACGGGGGCGGGCGAGGGCGAACGCGATGATCTCCGCGACCTCCTCGGGCTTGACGGTGGCCTTGTCGTAGCCCTGCTGCACCGCCTCGCGCGTCGCCTCGTGCGTGATGTGCGTCGGCAGCTCGGTGTCCACGACGCCGGGCTCGATCAGGGTGACGCGGACGTCGGGCAGCAGCTCCTGACGCAGCGACTCCGACCAGCCGTTCATGCCCCACTTCGTGGCGGCGTAGACCCCGTTGCCCGCCCGGGCCGTCCGCCCCGCGACCGAGGAGATGTTGACCAGGTCTCCGCCACCGTCCTTGAGCTGCCCCAGGAACACCTCGGTGGCGGTGATCGCGCCCAGCAGGTTGACCTCCACCATCGCCCGGTAGTCCGCGCGCTGCTCGGCGGAGAACGGGCCCAGCAGCATGGTGCCGGCGTTGTTCACCAGCACGTCGGCGCCGCCGAGCTCGTGCACCCGCTGCGCGGCGGCGACCACCGCGTCGCGGTCGGTCACGTCGGCCGCGATCGCGACCGCGCCGTTCCCGATCTCGGCGGCCAGTGCCTCGATGCGATCGAGGCGACGCGCGAGGAGCACCACCCGGTACCCGTCCGCGGCCAGCGCGCGGGCCGTGGCCGCACCGATGCCCGACGACGCCCCCGTGACGACGGCGACCCGTCCCCGTCCGGTCTGCTCACCCATCGGCTTCCCTCTCGTTCAGATCGACTCAGACGTGCTCGTTCAGGAACCCTCGTTCAGGAGGTCTCGGCGACGAGGCCCGCCGCGGCGAGCCAGTCCTCGAGCTCCGCACCCGCGTCGGCGACGTCCTCGCCCCGGACCGCGAGACCCGTGCCCACGTCCGAGCCCGGCAGGGCGTCGCGGTAGTCGGCGTCGATCCCGGCCATGCCGGAGACGGCGTAGGTGACGAACGGCAGGACCGTCTTCCCGCGCAGGTCGACGCCCTCGACGAACGTCGACATGATCATCGGCGCCCGGACGTTCCACACCGGGCTGCCGAGCAGCACGACGTCGTAGCCGCTGACGTCCGGCAGCTCGCCGGCGATCACGGGGCGGGCGTCGGCGTCCTGCTCCCGCACGTTGCGCGCGACGGTCGGGTCGTACGCCTCCGGGTACGGGTCGGCCGCCTCGATCTCGTAGACGTCGCACCCGGTCCGGTCGGCGACCATGCCGGCCAGGACCGCGGTGTTCCCGACCTCCAGGTCCCGGCGGCCCCCCTCGTGGTAGTTCTCGCCTGCTCGGGAGAAGTACACCAGCAGCGTGTTCGTCGCAGGGTCTCCTGACGTCTCCGGGGTCGCTCCTCCCGACGGTCGCACGGCCGGGCCGGACGCGCTCGGCGACGGGCGCGGGTCGACGGCGCATCCCGCGGCGAGCGCGGCGGCGCCGGCGAGGCCGGCCCGCAGCACCGTGCGGCGGCTCGGTTCACTGGTGCTCGTCATGGGTGCCAGTCCACCCCGTCCCGGCCCGCCGTGGGAGTGACGGGCGTCCCGGGCACTGGCAGTACCTCCCTGGACCGCGCCGGACGACGTCAGCGGGCGCCGTGCTGCCGCGACCGGGTGCGGTGCGGCACCACGCTCACCCGCTGTGGGAGACGCGCCGCCGCAGCTGGGCGATCCGGATGCTGCCGACCACGAGGGCGATGACGCCGACGCCGACCCCGGCGATGAGCAGGGCGACCGCGAGCGGCACCGTGCCCTGCATCCCCAGGAACGAGACCAGCACGAGCTGGGTGTTCTGCAGCATGAAGACGATCAGGGCGACCAGCACGAGCGCCGCGACGCAGATGCCGACCCAGGCGGCGCCCGCGCGGCTGCGCGGGGCTCGAGCGGCACGGCGGGTGCTCGCCCGGGTGGCGGGCGACCCGCCCGTCCCGGGCACCGGCTTGCTGGGGTTGCCGTTGATCGCGGACGCCAGCGGCGGCGTGGGAGTGGGGGCGGTGGCCATGACGGCCTCCTCGCTTCTCCGGACCCATGCGCCTCAGTCGAGGGGCGTTCGTCCGGATGGTGTCGACTGTACGCGCCGTTCGCCCCGTTCAGGCGAAGTGCCTCAGCGGCCGAGCTGGGCCGCCAGGGGGCAGGAGAACGGGTCGCGGGCGCGGTGCTCGACGTCGTTGAGGTAGCCGACGACGATCCGGTAGGAGGTGAAGAAGCCGACCTCCGTGTAGTCGACGCCGAGCGTGGAGCAGAACTCGCGGACGAGGGGCTGCACGCGCTTGAGGCTGGGTCGCGGCATGCTCGGGAACAGGTGGTGCTCGATCTGCCGGTTGAGCCCGCCCATGAAGAAGTCGACGACGACGTTGCCCCGGATGTTGCGCGACATGAGCACCTGCCGACGCAGGAAGTCGACGTCGGCGCCGGCCGGGACGATGGGCATCCCCTTGTGGTTCGGGGCGAAGGCGCCGCCCAGGAGCACGCCGAACAGGCCGAGCTGCACCGCGAGGAAGGCACCCGCGACGGCCGGCGGCAGCAGGAGGGCGAGCACGGCGACGTAGAGGACGAGGCGGGCCAGGAGCAGGGGCGCCTCCACCCCGCGGTGCACCACGGGGCCCCGGCCGAGCACCGTGCGCACGCTCGCCACGTGCAGGTTCAGGCCCTCGAGCGTCAGCAGCGGGAAGAAGAACCAGCCCTGCCGGCGCGCGAGCCAACGACGCCATCCGTGGCGGCTCGCCAGGACCGTCGGCGTGAAGGCGATGACGCCCGGCGAGATGTCCGGGTCGTGACCCTCGCGGTTCGGCGCGGCGTGGTGGGCGTCGTGCTTGGTGGTCCACCACACGTGACTCAGGCCGACGAACACGTTCGCCAGGATGCGGCCGGTCCAGTCGTTCCACGCCCGGGAGCGGAAGATCTGCCGGTGCGAGCTGTCGTGCCCGAGGAACGCCAGCTGGGCGAGGACGACGGCCAGCGCCGCGGCGAGCACGAGCTGCCACCAGGAGTCGCCCACCAGCACGATGCCCACCCACACCACCGCGAACGCGGCGACCGTGGCCAGGAGGCGCACCCAGTAGTACGCGTAGCGCCGGCGGTGGAGGCCCGACTCGCGCACCACCTTCGCCAGGACCGAGTAGTCGCGCGTCACCGGGCGGGCGGCCGTCCGCCGGAGCGCGGGAGGCACGGGACGGTCGTTCGGAACGGACATGGTCGGCCTCGACCTTCAGCGGTGCTCGGGTCCCCGATCAGGGCTTGTCGCTCGCCCACACCTTCGACGGTACTCCCGCACACGCCCGGCGGCGCCGGGCGCGCCCTCAGCCGGCCGTGCGCGGCGCGGCGTACTGCGCGTCGGTGACGTGCTCGAGCCAGGTCGTGGTGGCGGCGGGGTCGTCGGCGCCCTCGAGCATCGCCAGGTGCTCCATGAACGCCTCCGGCGCGGCGCCGTGCCAGTGCTCCTCGCCGGGCGGGCAGTACACGGTCTCCCCCGGGCGCGCCTCGATGACGGCCCCGTCACGGCTGCCGAACAGCGCGACCCCGGACGTGACGTGGAGCGCCTGGCCGCGGGCGTGCGAGTGCCACGCGGTGCGGGCGCCGGGCGCGAACCGCACGAGCGCGACGGTCATGCGCTGGTCGGCGTCCTGCGGCGAGACGATCGGGTCGAGCCACACGTCGCCGGCGAACATCTCCGGCGGGTTCTTGGTGGTCGCGGGGCGGGCGAGCTTCGTCTGCATCAGTCGGTGGCTCCTTCGCGGGAGGTGGCGGGTACCGTCGGCGCGGCGAGCGTCGTGGCGGCCCACGACGCCAGCACCTTCAGCCCGTCGTCGGACGGCGAGCCCGGCACCGCGGTGTACACGTTCATCTGGAGGCCGGGGTCGGCGGGCAGCATCAGCGCCTCGTAGTCGAGCTCGAGCGCGCCGACCGCGGGGTGGTGGAAGACCTTGGTGCCGGTGCGGTGCAGCCGCACGTCGTGCGAGGCCCACAGCCGGCGGAAGTCCTCGCTGCGCGTGGACAGCTCGCCGACGAGTGCGGTGAGGTGCTTGTCGTACGGGTTCCTGCCCGCCTCGGCGCGCAGGATCGCGACGGCGTCGTGGGCCAGCCGGTCCGTCTTCTCGCCCCAGAACGCCCGGGCCGCGGCCGGGTCGAGGAACTGGAAGCGGGCCGTGTTGACCGGCCTGTTCGCGAGGCGCTCGGGCGAGTCGTACAGCGGCGCGTACAGGGCGCGGCCCATGAGGTTCGCACCGAGCACGTCGAGCCGCCCGTTGCGCACGAACGCGGGGGCGCCCTCCATCGAGTCGAGGATGCGCTGCACCGCGGGCCGCAGCGTCGGGGCCGGGGCGCGCCGGGCGCGGGACCGCGCCGCGCCGGAGGCGTTCGCCGCCCGGGCGAGGTCGAACAGGTGCGCGCGCTCCGCCTCGTCGAGCTGCAGCGCCTCCGCGAGCGACTCCAGCACCTCCTCCGAGACGCCGCCGAGGTTCCCGCGCTCCAGGCGCGTGTAGTAGTCGACGCTCACTCCCGCGAGCATCGCGACCTCCTCGCGCCGCAGCCCCGGCACGCGCCGGTTGCCGCCGTACGCGGGCAGACCGGCCTTGTCCGGGGTGATCCGCGCCCGGCGCGTGGCCAGGAACTCTCGCGTCTCCGCCTTCAGGTCCATGTCCTCGACGGTACGTCCGGCCACTGCGGCATGGGAGGTCCTGGCAGTACCCGGGACACGGTGACCTGGGACAGCCGGGACTCCCTCCCCCGCGCGGCCGGGCGTCTCCTGGACGTCATGACCAGCGCACCCCCGACCACACCACCCGCTGCGGCGGCGGCCCCGGCGGCGTCGTCGAGCACGACGCCGACCGCCCGCCGCGGCACCACCGCGATCCTGGCGATCATCCTCGTCGGCTACTTCATGGTGATCCTCGACAACTCGATCGTGATCACCGGGCTGCCGCACATCCAGGACGAGCTCGGGATGTCGGCCACGGCCCTCGCCTGGGTGCAGGACGCCTACCTGCTGACGTTCGGCGGCCTGCTCCTGCTCGGCGCCCGCGCGGGCGACGTCCTCGGACGGCGGCGCATGTTCGTCGTCGGGCTCGCGGTGTTCACGCTCGCGTCGGTCGCGGTCGGCCTCGCGCCGACCGGCGGGTGGCTGGTCGCGGCCCGCGCGGTCCAGGGCGTGGGGGCAGCGGTGCTCGCGCCGTCGACGCTGGCGCTGCTCACGGCGAGCTTCCCCGAGGGCCCGGAGCGCACCCGCGCGACGGCCGCCTACGGCGCGGTCGCGGGCATCGGCGCGAGCGTCGGGCTCGTGGTCGGCGGCCTGCTCGCCGATCTCGTCTCGTGGCGCGCCGGCTTCCTCGTCAACCTGCCGATCGGCATCGTCATGCTGGTCGCCGGGCTGCGGTTGCTGCCGGAGACGCCGCGCGCCCCGGGCCGGTTCGACGTCGCGGGCGCGCTGCTCGCGACGCTCGGCCCGACGGCGCTGGTGTACGGGTTCGTCCGGTCCGGCGAGGCCGGGTGGTCCGACGGCGGCACGGTCGCCGCGCTGGCGCTCGGCGTCGCGCTGCTGGTCGCGCTCGTCGCCGTGGAGCGCAGGGCCGCGCAGCCCGTGATGCCGCTGAGCCTGTTCGCCGACCGGGAGCGCGTGGGCGCCTACGTCGCCCGGCTGCTGTTCATCGGCGCGATGATGGGCTTCTTCCTCTTCACCAGCCAGTACCTGCAGGACGAGCGCGGGTTCACCGCGCTGGCAGCGGGTCTCGCCTACTTCCCGATGACGGCCGTCAACTTCGCCGTCGCGCTCGCCGTCCCGCGGCTGCAGCGCCGCGTCGGCGGGGCGGTGCTGCTCGTGGCCGGGCTCGTGCTCGCCGTGGTGGGCATGGCCTGGCTCGGCGCGATCGACGCCGGCACCTCCTACGCCGTCGGCGTCGCGCTGCCGATGACGCTGGTCGGCGCCGGGCAGGGGCTCGCCTTCGGGCCGCTGACGGCGTCGGGGATCGCGCGGGTCGCCCCGTCGCAGGCCGGCGCGGCGTCGGGCGTCGTGAACTCCGTGCACCAGCTCGGCGGGGCTCTCGGCATGAGCCTGGTGCTGGCCCTCACCAGCACGTACGCCGCGGCGATGACCGCCGGCGCCGTGCTGCTGCTGGCCGCGCTGGCGGCCGCCGTCCTGCTCGTGCTGCCGGCGTCCCGGCGCGGGTCCGGGGCCTGACGCCGCACCCGCGCCAGACTCTCGATTCGAGGTATATCGAATCGAGGTATACGCTGGCGGCGTGATCGAGCTGATGATCCTCGGCTTCCTTGCCGAGGAGCCCCTGCACGGCTACGAGCTGCGCCGCCGCATGGAGCAGCTGCACGGCTTCGCGCGCACGATCAGCGACGGCACGCTCTACCCGGCGATCGCGCGGCTGACAAAGGCGGGTCTCGTCAGCCGCGCGACCGGGCCCGGCACCGCCGGGGCCGCGCGGCAGACCCTGACGCTCACCGACGCGGGGCGCGCCCGGCTGGTGGAGCGGCTGCGTGACGCCGACGGGCACGACATCACCGACGGCGGCCGGTTCTTCGTCGTGCTGTCGTTCCTGTCGCTGCTGCCCGACGCCGCGGAGCGGGACACCGTGCTGCGCCGCCGGCTCGACTACCTCGACCAGCCCGCCAGCTTCTTCTACGACGGCGACCGCCCGCTGCGCGCCGCCGACCTCTCCGACCCCTACCGCCGCGGCATGCTCCGGTCCGCCCGCGCGACCAGCCGCACCGAGCGGGCCTGGATCCGCGAGCTGCTCGGCGAGCCCGAGCCGGCCGCCGCCGCTGCCGCTGCCGCTGCCGCTGCCAGGAAGGACACGCCATGACCGACACACCTGCCTCCCCGCAGGCCGGCCCCGCCGCCCCGGCGCCGCCGACGACGATGCGCGCCGTCGTGCTCGACGCCCCCGGCCCGGTGACGAACCTGCACGTGCGCGACCTGCCGGTGCCCGAGCCGCGGCCCGGCTGGGTGCGGATCCGCGTCGAGGCGTTCGGCCTCAACCGGTCCGAGCTGCACACGCGCCTCGGCCTCGCCGGGGACGCCGTGACCTACCCGCGGGTGCTCGGCATCGAGGCCACGGGCACCGTCGACGCCGACCCGACGGGCACCTTCGCCCCCGGCCAGCAGGTGATGACGATGATGGGCGGCATGGGCCGCTCGTACGACGGCGGCTACGCCCAGTACACGTGCGTCCCGGTGGGCCAGGCCATCCCGTTCGCCTCCGACCTGCCGTGGGAGGTCCTCGGCGCCGTCCCCGAGATGCTGCAGACCGCCTACGGCTCCCTCACCGTCGGCCTCGACGCCCGGCCCGGGCAGAGCCTGCTCGTGCGCGGCGGCACGTCGTCGGTCGGCATGGCCGCGGCCGTGCTGGGCAAGCGCCTCGGGATGACGGTGCTGTCCACCACCCGCAACCCCGCCAAGGCCGACGCGCTCACGGCGGTCGGCGTCGACCACGTCCTGATCGACGACGGCGACGTCGCGGCCCAGGTCCGCGCGATCGTGCCCGACGGCGTCGACGGCGCCGTCGAGCTGGTCGGCACGCCCACCCTGCCCGACACCCTGCGCGCGGTGCGCGTGCACGGCACCGTCTGCTTCACCGGCATGCTGTCGAACGAGTGGACCGTCAAGGACTTCTACCCGATCGGCTATCTCCCGACCGGCGTGCGCCTCACGGGCTACGGCGGCGAGGCCGACAACCTCCCCGCCGACGTGCTGCAGGCCTTCCTCGACGACGCCGCCGCCGGCCGCGCCGTCGTCCCCCTCGACCGCGCCTTCGACCTCGACCACCTCCGCGACGCCCACACCCTCATGGAGTCCGGCGACGCCCGCGGCAAGCTCGTCGGCCTGCCCTGGGCCCGCCTCTGAAGGAGACCCGCATGACCCTCACCACCGACCCGACCCGCACCGTCCCGCCCGCGCCGGCCGCTCGCCGTGCCGACCGCGCGACCATGCCCGCCGTCGCCCTGGCCGCCGGGGACCAGACCGCCCTCGTCGCCGCCCTCAGCGACCTGATCCGGGCGACCTGGCGACGGCGGCCGCGCTGACCGAGGGGTTCCCGCCCAGCGGGGTACCAGCAGGACCTCCCCCGCTCCGCGGACCGTGCCTAGCGTGGAAGGCATGACGACGAACCAGGTACCCACCCTCACCCTGAACAACGGCGTCGAGATGCCCGCCCTCGGCTACGGCGTCTTCCAGACCCCGCCGGACGAGACCGCCACCGCGGTCGAGGCCGCGCTCGCCACCGGCTACCGGCACATCGACACCGCCGCCGCCTACGGCAACGAGGCCGGCGTCGGCGAGGCCCTGCGCCGCTCCGACCTGACCCGCGACGACGTCTTCCTCGAGACCAAGATCTGGATCAGCGACTACGGGTACGACGCCACCCTGCACGCGTTCGACAAGTCCGCCGGCAAGCTCGGCGTCGAGACCGTCGACCTGCTGATCCTGCACCAGGCCCTGCCCAGCCGCTTCGACCTCACCGTCGACGCCTACAAGGCCCTCGAGACCCTCCTGGCCGACGGGAAGGTCCGCGCGATCGGCGTCAGCAACTTCATGCCCGAGCACCTGGACGAGCTGCTGGCCCGGACCACCGTCGTGCCCGCCGTCAACCAGGTCGAGGTGCACCCCTACTTCCGCCAGCCCGACGTGCTCGCCGCCGACGCCGCCCACGGCATCCTCACCCAGGCCTGGTCGCCCATCGGCGGCATCACGTTCTACCGCGACGGCCAGCACAGCAGCACCCTGCAGGACCCGACGATCCTCACGATCGCCGAGGCCCACGGCAAGTCCGCCGCCCAGGTGATGCTGCGCTGGCACCTGCAGCAGGGCCGCTCCGCGATCCCCAAGTCCGTCACCCCGCGCCGCATCGCCGAGAACTTCGACGTGCTCGACTTCGAGCTCTCCGGCGACGAGCTGACCGCGATCGACGGCCTCGACACCGGCGTGCGCGGCGGCCCCGAGCCCGACGTCATCACCCTCGAGACGTTCGGCCGCGACATCCCGGAGGCGTGAGCATGGAGTACCGCCCGCTCGGACGCACCGGCGTCCAGGTCAGCCCGCTCACCCTCGGCGCCATGATGTTCGGCCCGTGGGGCAACGACGACCGCCAGGACGCGCACCGCATCATCCACCGCGCGCTCGACGCGGGGATCAACGTCATCGACACCGCGGACGTGTACTCCGCCGGGGTCTCGGAGGAGATCGTCGGCGAGGCGATCGCCGGGCGTCGTGACGACGTGTTCCTCGCGACCAAGTTCTTCATGCCGATGGGCGACGACCCGAACCACCGCGGCGGCTCCCGCCGCTGGATCGTGCGGGAGGTCGAGGACTCGCTGCGGCGGCTGCAGACCGACCACATCGACCTGTACCAGGTGCACCGGCCGTCGCCGGACACGGACGTGACCGAGACGCTCGGCGCGCTGACCGACCTCGTGCGGCAGGGCAAGGTGCGCTACATCGGCTCGTCCTCGTACTCCGGCTCGCAGATCGTCGAGGCGCAGTGGGCGTCGCGGGAGCGGCACCTCGAGCGGTTCGTCACCGAGCAGCCGCCGTACTCGATCCTCGTGCGCGGCATCGAGGAGGACGTGCTGCCCGCCGTGCAGCGGCACGGCATGGGCACCTTCACCTACAGCCCGCTCAGCGGCGGCTGGCTGTCCGGCCGGTGGCGCAAGGACTCGGCGTCCGCGCCGACGTCGAGCGCCCGGCCGAGCGCCCGCTTCGACATGAGCAGCCCCGCGAACCAGCGCAAGCTCGACGTCGTCGAGGAGCTCGCCCTGCTCGCCGAGCAGGCCGGGATGACCCTCATCGAGCTGGCGATCGCGTTCGTCGTCAACCACCCGGGCGTCACGTCGGCGATCGTCGGTCCGCGCACGATGGAGCAGCTCGAGTCGTACCTGCCCGCCACGGAGGTCACGCTCGGCGCCGACGTCCTCGACCGGATCGACGAGCTCGTCGCCCCCGGCGTCACCGTCAACCCCGACGACAACAGCTACGGCGCGCACGAGCTCACCCCCGCCGCGCGGCGCCGCTGAACCACCCGTTCCCTGTACCGGAGCACCACCGAAAGGCATCACCACCGTGCGAGCCACTGTCATGTACGGCGCCGGCGACGTCCGCGTCGAGGAGGTCCCCGACCCCACCCTGCAGCTGCCGACCGACGCGATCGTCCGCGTCACCCTCGCCTGCGTCTGCGGGTCCGACCTGCACCCCTACCGCTCCATGCCCGCGGGCGCCGAGGGCACCCCGATGGGCCACGAGGCGATCGGCGTCGTCGAGCAGGTCGGTGACGACGTCACCGGCGTGAGCGTCGGCGACCACGTCGTCGTCCCGTTCGCCTACGCCGACAACACCTGCGCGATCTGCCGCGACGGCTTCCAGACCGCGTGCCCGCACGGCGGGTTCTTCTCCGGCTCGCAGGCCGAGCTGCTGCGCGTCCCGCAGGCGTCCGGCACCCTCGTGGCCATCCCGTCCGACGTCGACGAGGCGCTGCTGCCGTCCCTGCTCACGCTGTCCGACGTGTACCTCACGGGGTACCACGCGGCCTTCATAGGCCAGGTCTCCCCCGGCAAGACCGTCACCGTGATCGGCGACGGCGCGGTCGGCCTGTCGGCCGTCCTCGCGGCCCACCAGATGGGCGCTTCGACGATCATCCTCATGGGCCGGCACACCGCCCGCACCGACCTCGGCAAGAAGTTCGGCGCGACCGACGTCGTGGCCGAGCGCGGCGCCGAGGGCGTCGCGCAGGTCCTCGAGCTCACCGGCGGCGAGGGGTCGCACGTCGTGCTCGAGGCCGTCGGCCACATGCCCGCCTACGAGCAGGCGTACGGCATCGTGCGCCCCGGCGGCGTCATCTCCCGCGTCGGCGTCCCGCAGTACGAGGACGCCCCCGTCGGCTTCGGGTCGCTGTTCGGCAAGAACGTCACCCTCAACGGCGGCCCCGCCCCCGTGCGCGCCTACCTCGAGGCCGCCATCCCGCAGGTCCTGCGTGGCGAGATCGACCCCGGGCAGGTGTTCGACGCCGAGGTCTCCCTCGACGACGTCGCGGAGGGCTACCGCCTCATGGACACCCGCGAGGCGCTCAAGGTGCTGGTGCGGCCATGACCGCGGCCGAGCTCGCGCGCACCGACCCGGAGGTCGTGGCGATCCTCGAGGGCATCCGGACCGACGCGCGGCGCGACGTCCCGCTCGACGCGCGCACCGGGCACCTGGTGCGGCTCGCCGCGCTCGTCGCGACGGGCGGACGCCGGATGTTCCGGGAGGCGCTGGACGGCGCGCTCGCCGGCGGCATCACGCCGGTCGAGGTCAAGGAGGTCGTCTACCAAGCGGTCCCGTACGTCGGGACCGGGCGGGCGCTCGACGCCCTGGACCTGGCGAACGACGTCCTCGCGGACCGCGGCGTGGCGCTCCCGCTGCCCGCCCAGGCGACGGTGTCGGCGGAGTCGCGGGCCGCCGACGGCCTCGCCGTGCAGAAGGAGATCGTCGGCGGCGACGCCGTCGACGCCATGTACGCAGGCGCCCCGGCGGACGAGCAGCACGTGCAGCGGTACCTCTCCGCGCACTGCTTCGGCGACCACTACACGCGCGGCGCGATCGACGTGCCCACCCGCGAGCTGGTGACCCTCGCGCTGCTCGTCGCGCTCGGCGGCGCGGACCCCCAGGTCGCCGGGCACGTGCGAGCCAACCTGCGTGTCGGCAACGACCGCGGGACGCTGGTCGCAGTGCTCACGCACCTGCTGCCCGACGTCGGATACCCGCGCACGCTCAACGCGCTGCGCGCCCTGGACGACGTCGTCCCGCTCTCCACCGAGGAGGAGTCATGACCGACTGGACCCCCGCCGACCTCGCCGCGATCGACGCCGACGGCGAGCTGCACGTCGCCGCCCACCGGTCCGACGGCACGCTGCGCACGCCCCGGATCGTGTGGCACGTCGTCGTCGACGACGCCCTGTACCTCCGCTCCGTCCGCGGGCAGGAGGGCGCCTGGTACCGGGGCGTGCAGCGCACCGGCACCGGCACGATCGACGCCGGCGGCGTCCACGCCGAGGTGACGTTCACCCGCGACGCCGCCCACGACGAGGCGGTCGACCGGGCGTACCACGCGAAGTACGGCGACGGATCGGCGGTGCAGGCGATCACCAGCCCCGCCGCGACGTCGACCACCCTGCGCGTCGCACCGCGCTGACCGTTCCGCGCCACCGGTCGTGACCCACCCGGCCGGCCTCGACAGCGAGCTCCAGGACCCGACGAGAGGTCGGAGGTGGCCAGATGAGCACCGAAGACGCGGCCCAGGGCAGGGACGCGGCCGAGGAGCCCGCGCCGCCGGCGGACGACTTCACGCAACGAGCCGAACACGGCAGGAGCGCTCGGCGACGAACCCCGCGGTCGTCCCACGCGGGGTGGGCTCCGGCGCCCGGTCGCGCCGACCCGGTCGTCCTCCTCGAGGAGCAGGAGACGACCCGGGTGCCGGAGCTCGTGCCGATCCGTCACCGGCGCATGATGGTGTCGCCGTTCACCTTCTACCGGGGCGCCGCGCTGCTCATGGCGACCGACCTCGCCGACACGCCCGTGTCCGGCCTCATCACCCAGATCTGCGGCGACGCGCACCTGTCGAACTTCGGCGTGTTCGGTACGCCCGAACGGTCGCTGGTGTTCGACATCAACGACTTCGACGAGACCCTTCCCGGCCCGTGGGAATGGGACGTCAAGCGGCTGACCACGAGCTTCGAGGTCGCGGGCCGGTACCGCGGGTTCGGGGACGAGGAGCGGCGCGACATCGACCGCACCGTCGTGCGCGCCTACCGCGAGCGCATGCTGGACCAGGCCGCGTCGCGCGTGCTCGAGGGGTGGTACGACCGGCTCGACGCGGATCGCGTCGTCGCCTACGTCGAGGAGGAACGCCGCGCGAACCGCGTCGGCAGCAAGCAGGTGAAGCGGATGGAGGCGGACCTCGCCAAGGCCCGGACGAAGGACAGCACGCGCGCGACGGCCAAGCTCGTCGAGGTCGTCGACGGCCGGCTGCGCATCGCGGCCAGCCCGCCGCTCATCGTGCCCGTCGAGGACCTGGCGCCCTTCGCGCGCGACCGGGAACGGGCGGAGGACTGGATGCGGAACCTCATCTCGTCGTACCTGCCCACGCTCCAGCAGGGCCATCACCCGATGGCGGAGTTCTCGTACGTGCACATGGCCCGCAAGGTCGTCGGCGTCGGCAGCGTCGGCACGCGCGCGTGGGTCGTGCTGCTGCGCGGCCGCGACGACGCGGACACCCTGGTGCTGCAGGCCAAGCAGGCGGAGCGTTCGGTGCTCGAGCGCTTCCTGCCGCCGAGCCGGTACGACAACCACGGCGAACGGGTCGTGCGAGGACAACGCCTCATGCAGGCGGCGGGCGACATCTTCCTCGGCTGGGAGCGCGTCGCCGGTGTCGACGGCGAGGTCCACGACTTCTACCTCCGCCAGCTCTACGACTGGAAGGGCGGGGTGGACGTCGAGGTGATGGACGTCGCGGGGGCGCGGGCCTACGCCCGGATCTGCGGCGAGGCGCTCGCGCGGGCGCACGCCCGCTCGGGCGACCGCGTCGCCATCGCCGCCTACCTCGGCCATGGCGATCGCTTCGACCGGGCGGTCGCGGACTTCGCGACCGCCTACGCCGACCAGAACGACCGTGACTACGCGGCCTTCCTCGACGCCGTCGCGTCGGGGCGGCTGGAGGCCGCGGAGGCCTGATCCCTGACCCCCACCGATCCACCGGCGCACCAGGAGGCACCACCATGCACACCCGCACCCTCGGACAGGGGCTCGAGGTCTCGGCGATCGGCCTCGGGGCCATGGGCATGTCCCAGTCCTACGGGCCCAACCCGGGCAGCCGCGGCGACATGATCGGCGTCCTGCGCGGCGCCGTGGACCGCGGCGTGACCCTCGTCGACACCGCGGAGGTCTACGGCCCGTACGTCAACGAGGAGCTCGTGGGCGAGGCGCTCGCCCCCGTGCGCGACCGGGTCGTGATCGCCACCAAGTTCGGCTTCGACATCACCGGCGGCCAGGGCGGCCTCGACAGCCGGCCCGAGCAGATCCGGCGCGTCGCCGACGCGTCGCTGCGGCGGCTGCGCACCGACCGGATCGACCTGTTCTACCAGCACCGCGTCGACCCGGACGTGCCGATCGAGGACGTCGCCGGCACGGTCGGCGAGCTGGTCGCGGAGGGCAAGGTGCGCCACCTGGGCCTCTCGGAGGCCTCCGCGGCGACCATCCGCCGTGCGCACGCGGCGCACCCGGTCACCGCCGTGCAGAGCGAGTACTCGCTGTGGACGCGCGACCCGGAGGCCGAGGTGCTGCCCACCCTCGCCGAGCTCGGCGTCGGCCTCGTGGCGTTCAGCCCGCTGGGCAAGGGGTTCCTCACGGGGACCGTCGACACCTCGACCACGTTCGCCGACGGCGACATCCGTCGGCGCGTCCCCCGCTTCGAGCCGGAGAACCTCGCCGCCAACCAGGCGCTCGTCGACCACGTCAAGGCGCTCGCCGCGGGGAAGGGCGTCACGCCCGGCCAGGTGGCGCTCGCCTGGCTGCTCGCCCAGCGGCCGTGGGTCGTGCCCATCCCCGGCACCCGCCGGCTCGAGCGGGTCGAGGAGAACGCCGCCGCCACCACGGTGGGCCTGTCCGCGGACGAGCGCGCCGACCTCGACGCGCTCGCCACCAGCGTGGGCGTGCACGGCAACCGCTACGACGCCGGCCACATGGGGCTCGTCGGGCGCTGACGGGCGCGGCTACCCGCGGTAGCCCTCCACGACGTCGGGCGGGCGGACGGCCGCCGTGTCGGGGTCGCCGCCGAACTCCCGCGCCGCCTGCCGCTGCCGCAGCAGGTCCCAGCACTGGTCGAGGCGGGTCTCGGCGGCGGCGAGCTCCTCGTGCCCGGTGCTCGCGTCGATCTCGCCCCGGGACAGCCGCTCGCGCAGCTCGCGCTCGCGGGCGATGAGGTCGCTGATGGTCTGCTGGATGTCGCCGTCGGTCGTCATGGCCGGGTCCCTCCTGTCGCCGCTCCCCGGGCTCGGCGCCCGGGTCCACGTCGATCCTCTCGCTAGCGGCCCGTGCGGACCATCCCGAGGCTCTGCGGCGCGGACTCGACGAAGCCGAGGCTGCGGTACAGCGGGCGGCCCGGGGCGTCGGCCATGAGGGTGACGTACGGGTCGGCCGGCGCGCGGTCGTCGATCTGGGCGAGCAACCACCGCAGCACCCGGCGCGCCAGGCCCTGCCGCTGATGGTCGGGGAGGGTCGCCATGTCGGCGACGTGGAAGTACCAGCCGCCGTCGCCGAGCACTCGCCCCATCGCGACGGCCTCGCCGGACTCCCGGTGCCGCACGTGGGCGAACGCCCAGCTGTTCGCGACGGCGTAGCCCGCCTGCTCGGGCGTCTTCGGGCTCAGGCCCGACTCGCGCCGCAGGCGTACGTACGCGTCCACAGAAGGGGCGGCGGGCACGAGCTCGTACGGGTCGGCAGGTTCGGCCATGTCGCCCACGCTAGACGGTCTTGGCGGTCGGGCGTCCGGCAGCTCAGACCGGCTCGGCCACCTTCTCCTCCGCACGGCGCGGTGCCCGTGCCGCGGGCGCCAGGAAGGCGGCCGCGGCGACGAGCACCAGCACGACGACCAGCGCGGACCGCAGCCCGTAGCGCTCGCCGAGGAAGCCCAGCACGGGCGGCCCCACCAGGAACGAGACGTAGCCGAGGGTGGCCGCGAGCGAGACGCGGGCGGCGGGGTTCTCGCCGGAGTCGCCCGCGGCCGAGAGCGCGACGGGGAACCCGAGCGCGGCACCGAGGCCCCACAGGACGGCGCCGCCCGCGGCCACCCACTGCTGGTCGACGACGACGACGAGCGCGAGCCCCGCGGCGCTGACGAGCGCGCTCGCGCACAGCACGGCCGCCCGGCCGAACCGGTCGACGAACCGGCCCCCGACGAACCGGCCGACCGTCATCGAGGCGGCGAACACGGCGTACACGGCGGACCCGAGCGCGGCGTCGAAGCCGTGCCCGTCCACCATGACGAGCGGCAGCCAGTCGTTGGCCGTGCCCTCCGCCATCGCGAGGGCCAGGATGATGCCGCCGATGAGCAGCAGCCGTGTGTCCTTCCAGACCGCGGGCCCGCGCCCGCCGTCCGGTGCGGCGTCGACCTGCTCGGCGGCCACGCGCCGGCCGACCCCCGCGGGGATCGGGCGGATCGCGACCGCCAGGCCGGCGAGCATCGCCGCGGACACGATCAGCAGGTGCGCGAGGACGGGGAACGCGACGGCCGTGAGCACCATCCCCACGGTGGCGCCGACCACGGTGCCCAGGCTGAAGAACCCGTGCATGGCCGGCAGCGCGGAGCGGCCGAGGAGCCGCTCGACCTCCGCGCCCTCGACGTTCAGGGCGATCTCTCCGCCGCCCATGCCGCAGCCGACCAGGCCGAGCCCGAGGGCGACGACCGCGCCCTCCCCGAGCGCCGCGCCCAGGCCCACGACGGCCACGCCGGCCGCCATGGCGACCGTCCCCACGACCATCACCGGCCGGGTGCCCCACCGCGCCACGAGCGGGCCGGACGCCAGGATGCCGATCATCGACCCGACGGAGAGGCCGAAGAGGACGAGCCCCATCTGCCCGGTGGACGCGCCGACGAGGTCGCGCACGTCGGGGGTGCGCGTGACCCACGAGGAGATGGCGATGCCGTTCAGGAAGAAGAGCGCGAACAGCGCGTTGCGGCGCGCGCGGAGGCTGGCGGTCACGAAGCGGGGCTCCCGGGTCATGGTGGGCGGACGGACGAGCGTACCCACCGGCGGCGGTCGCCGGCAGGCGTGCCCAGCCCGCTCAGCCGTCGCGCAACCCGTCGGCGGCGCGCACCAGCGCGAACAGCCGCACCACCCGGCCGGAGTCGCGCTCGTAGGCGCGGTAGCCGGGCCACTGCGCCTCGACGCGTCGCCAGACGGCGTCGCGCTCCTCCTCGTCCTCGATCAGCGCGGACCGCACGGGGTACCGGCGCCCGCCGATGCTGACGGCGGCGTCCGGGTGTGCGAGCAGGTTGTACGTCCACGCCGGGTGCCGGTCGCGCGCGAACGACGTGCCGGCCACGACCAGCCGCACGGTGCCGTCCGAGGCGCCCACCGGGGTGTACATGAGGTAGGTGTCGCGCGGCTCGCCCGACCGCGCGCCCGTCGTGTGCAGCACCAGCGACGGCACCAGCACCGCACTGAGCTGGAACCGCCCGCGCGTGAGCCGCGCCAGCGCCCGCTCGACGGGCGGCAGCGCGACGGGCGCCACGGAACGGAACGCCCGCGTGCGTGTCACGGGCGCGACGGCGGACCGGATCACGTGCAGGGCGCTGACCATGCCCCATTCTGGCGCGGCGGCGCCCCGCACGGCGGGCGTCACGCGACCGTGGACTCCACCACCCGCGGGTCGGCCACGGTCACCGCGTAGGTGTCGCCCGTGACGACGAGCGTCGCGCGCGGCGTGGCCGTGCCCGGCACGTCCCGCTTCTCGGACGTGCGGGCGCTGGTGATGGCGCCGCCCGTGGCGTGCTGCACATCCTCGGCCTCGACGTCGGGGGTGGCGGCGACGTGCGACCCGACCCACACCTCGACGTCGCCCGGCTCGACGACGCGCACCAGGTGCCGGTCGGAGAACGCCAGCCGCGTGGTGGGCACGGCGAACGTCACGACGGCCGACTCCCCCGGCTCGAGCGTCACGCGGCGGTACGCGAGCAGCTGCGCCACCGGCCGGGTGACCGACCCGACCAGGTCGCGCCCGTAGAGCTGCACGACGTCCGACCCGGCGACCGCCCCGGTGTTCGTGACCCGCACGGCCGCGGCGAAGGTGCCGCCGGCCGCGACCTCGCCGTCGACCGCCAGGTCGGTGTAGGCGAACGACGTGTACGACAGGCCGAAGCCGAACGGCCGCAGCGGCGTGGAGTCGGTGGAGGTGACGTCCGACGGCCCGCCCAGCACGGGGTGCAGGTAGGAGTACGGCTGCGCCCCCGCCGACCGCGGCAGCGAGACGGGCAACCGCCCGGACGGGTTCACCGCGCCCGCGATCGCGGCGGCCACGGCGGTGCCGCCCTCCTCGCCGGGGAAGAACGCCTGCAGCACGGCGCCGGGGCGCCGGTCGCCCGAGTCCCCGGCGACGTCCAGCGCCCAGTCGATCGCGTACGGCCGCCCGCTGAGCATCACCATGACGACGGGGGTGCCGGTGGCGAGCACGGCCTCGACGAGCCCGCGCTGCACGCCGGGCAGCTCCAGCGACTCCGCGTCGTTGCCCTCCCCCACGGTGCCGCGCCCGAACAGGCCGGCGTGGTCGCCCACCACGACGACGGCCACGTCGGCGGACGACGCGGCGGCGACGGCCTCCGCGAAGCCGGACGTGTCCTCGCCCTCGACGTCGCAGCCGGCCGCGTGCACCAGCTCCGGCTGCGGCAGGCCCGCGGTGCGGAACGCGCCGCCGAGCGCCTCGAACACGGTGGGGATGTGGAAGCCCTTGGGCACCTCGGGGTGGTGCGCCAGCACGTGGTTGGCGAACGAGTAGCAGCCCATGAGGGCGTCGCTACGGTGTGCGTTCGGCCCGACGACGGCGACCCGCGCGGGAGCGGAGCTCCACCGCGTGAGCGGCAGCAGGTCGTCATTGGTGAGCAGGACGAGCGACTCCTCGGCGAGCCGCCGCGCCACGTCCCGGTGCGCGGGCGAGTCCAGGTCGACCGTCGCGGGCGGCTCGCCGGCGAAGGCGTCGTCGTCGAGCAGCCCGAGCTCCTCCTTCTGCGCCAGAGCGCGCAGGACGGCGCGGTCCACGTACCGCTCGTCGAGCCCGCCCTCGCGGACGAGCGCGGCGAGCGGCTCGAGGTAGGCGTCGCCCGACGGCAGCTCGACGTCGAGCCCGGCCTCGAGCGCCTGCGCGGCGGCGTGGCCGCGGTCGGCGGCCACGCGGTGCATCACCTCGAGGAACGCGACGCCGAAGTAGTCCGCGACGACGACGCCGTCGAAGCCCCACCGCTCGCGGAGGATCCCGGTGAGGTGCTCCTCGCTCGCGTGCATCGGCACGCCGTCGACGTCGACGTACGACGCCATGACGGAGCGCACCCCGCCGTCGCGCACCGCCATCTCGAACGGCGGGAGGAAGACGTCGGCCATCTCGCGCGGGCCCGCCGACACCGGCGCGTGGTTGCGCCCGGCGCGCGACCCCGAGTACCCGACGAAGTGCTTGAGCGTGGCGTGCACGCCGGCGTCCTGCAGCCCCCGCACGTAGGCGGTGCCGACGGTGCCGACGAGGTACGGGTCCTCCCCGATGCACTCGTCGACGCGCCCCCAGCGGGGGTCGCGCACGACGTCGAGCACGGGCGCGAGGCCCTGGTGGATGCCGAGCTCGCGCATCGAGCCGCCGATGACACGGCCCATCTCGGCCACGAGGTCGGGGTCGAACGACGCGCCCCAGGCCAGCGGCGTCGGGAACGTGGCCGCCTTCCACGCGGACAGGCCGGTGAGGCACTCCTCGTGCACGAGGGCGGGGATGCCGAGCCGCGTCTCGCGACGCAGCCGCTGCTGCTCCGCCCACAGCCAGGCGGCCCGCTCGGCGGGGTCCACCGGCCGCGTGCCGTACACGCGGGTGTAGTGGCCGATGCCGTGGCGCGTGACCTCCTCGAGCCGGCCGCCGTCGCCGGCCGCCATCTCGCCCTGCATCGGCGCCACCACCTCGCCGCCCTGGTCGAGCCAGTAGCCGACCAGCTGGGCGAGCTTCTCCTCGAGCGTCATCCGCGCGTGCAGCGTGCGCACGCGGTCGGACACCACGGGCGTCGCGGGCAGCGGCGGCCGGGTGGCGGGGGCGGGCGTGGCGGGGGCGTGGGTCACGGACTCTCCTTCGGTCATCCCTTCACGGCTCCCTGCAGGCCGTTCACGATGCGCTTCTGCATCGCGAGGAAGAACACCAGCGCAGGGATCATCGCCAGCGTCGTGAACGCGAACACTCCCGCGGTGTCGGCCGAGTGCTCCGAGGAGAAGTCGGCGACGCCGAGGGGCAGCGTCCGCATGTCGCCCTGCAGGAGCAGCAGCGGCAGGAGGTAGGCGTTCCAGGAGCCGACGAACGCGAGCACGCCGACCGTCACCATCCCGGGCCCCGACAGGGGCAGCAGGATCCGCCAGAAGAACCCGATCCGGCTGGCGCCGTCCAGCTGCGCCGCCTCCTCGAGCTCGGCGGGCAGCGCCATGAGGAACGGGCGCAGGATCACCACCGTCATCGGCAGCGCGAACGCGGCCTGCGGCAGCGCCACGCCCCACCAGGTGTTGCCCATCTGGTAGTTCTGCGTGACGAGGATGAACAGCGGGATGATCGCCACGGTGGCGGGGAACAGCAGCCCGATCACGAACACGAGGAACAGCGCCTCGCGTCCCTTGAAGCGGTACCGCGCGAGCGGGTAGGCGGCCATGACGCCGAACACCACGACGACGGCGGTCGTGATGACGGCGATGATCGTGGAGTTGAGGAAGTACCCCCAGAACGGCGAGCCCGGCGCGAGCACGCCCGCGTAGTTGGACCACACCCACGGGCTCGGCAGCCCGGCCGGGTCCTCGGCGAGCTGCGCGTTGGTGCGGAACCCGCCGAGCACGCCGTAGAGCACCGGCCCGAGGGTCACCGCCACCACCACGAGGGCGATCGCGTACACGAGCACGTTGCCGCCCGCGAAGCCCTTCCTGCGCCCGCGCCGCGCGGCCGGCGCTCCGGCCGGTGCCGTGGTGGGCGCGGGCGTCGTCGTCGCGCTCATCGGGCGGCCTCCTGGGTGTCACGGCGCAGCACGATGCGCTGGTAGGCGAGGGCGAGCACCAGGGCGATGACGAACAGGACCACCGACGCGGCGCCCGCGATGCCGAAGTTCTGCCGCTTGGTGCCCTCGTTGACCAGGAACGTGGCCATCGTGGTGGTCGCGTTGGCGGGGCCGCCGCCGGTGAGGATCCACACCATGTCGAAGAGCTGGAGCGAGCCGATCATCGACAGGAAGCCCCAGGTGCGCATGGTCGGGCCGAGCAGCGGGATCGTGATGCGGCGCTGCACCTGCCACCAGCCGGCACCGTCGAGCTGGGCGGCCTCGTACAGCTCCTCGGGCACGCCCTGCAGCCCGGCGAGGAAGAGGATCACGGCCAGGCCCAGGTACTTCCAGGTGAGCACGACGAGCACGGTCGCCAGCGCGTACTCGGGCGTGCCGAGGAAGCCCTGCTCCGGCCCGTGCAGGCCGACGGCGGCGAGCATCGTGTCGATCACGCCGTACTGCGGCTGCAGCAGCTGGAACCACACGACGCCGGCGATGACCTCCGCCAGCACGTACGGCACGAAGATGATGGTGCGCAGCAGGCCCTGGCCCCACATCTTGCGATTGAGCAGCAGCGCGATCGCGAGCCCCAGGGGGAGCTGCAGCAGGATCGAGCCGACGACGATGATCAGGTTGTGAACGACGGCGTCCGTGAAGACCTCGTTCGTCAGCACGGAGACGTAGTTCCGCAGGCCGACGAAATCGACCATCGGACCGAAGCCCTTCCACTTGTACAGCGACATCTGTACGGCGGTGGCCACGGGAACGACGACGAACGCGACCAGCAGGGCGAGGGCAGGCGTCACGAAGAAGGCGATCTCCGCCCGCTTGCGCCACGCCCCAGCCTGGCCGCGACGCTCCGGACGGCGGTCCGCCGACCGTGCCTGGGCACGGCCGGCGGACCGGACTGCGATGTCCGTCATCGGTCGGTCACTGGTCCGCTTCCGCGGCGGACTGCACCGCGTCGACGACGTCCTGCGGGGTCGCCTTGCCGGCGAACTGGAGGGCGATCGCGTCGTTCATCGCGCCGCCGACCGAGGCCCCGAGCAGCGTGTCGAGGTAGAGCTGGATCTCCGGGGCGTTGTCGCGCACGTCGAGCAGCTCGGCCAGCGCCGGGTCGGTGACGGACGCGGACGCCGTCGGGTTGGTCGGCAGCCCCATGTCCCGCTCGGCGAAGCCCTGCTGGACCTCGTCGCTCAGGAGGTACTGGGCGAACTCGACCGCGACGTCGGGCGCGTCCTGCGACACGGCCCACGCGTCGCCGCCGCCCATCTGGGCGCCCTCGGTGCCCTGCTGGCCGTCGATCGACGGGTACGGGAACCAGCCGGTGTCCTCGCCCAGCCCCTCGCCGTCCTCCGTGAGCCCCTGCATGACGCCGGGCTCCCAGTGGCCGGCGAGCTCCATCGCGACCTTGCCGGAGGCGAGCAGGCCGGACGCGGACGTCGGGCCGGTCTGCGACGGGGTGGTGAGGAAGCCCTTGTTGAAGGGCTCGGTGGCGAGCAGCTCGTCGAGCGTCTCGCCCGCCTTGACGAAGCACGGGTCGGAGTAGTCGACGTCGGCGATGGCGGAGTCGAGGGTGTCCGCGGCGCACTGCCGGATCACGTTGTAGTACCAGTAGTGCGCGGCGGGCCACTTGTCGCCGGCGCCGACGGAGGCGGGCGTGATGCCCGCCGCGTCGAGCTTGTCGACGACGTCGTACAGCTCGTCCATCGTGGTGGGGGTCTCGGTGATCCCCGCCTTCTCGAAGAGCGACTTGTTGTACCAGAAGCCGACGACGCCGATCGAGAACGGCAGCGCGTACGACGCGCCGTCCACCTGGAAGCCGGGCATGTACGCCTCGAGGTTGCCGATCGTGTCGGCCGCCGGCTCGGAGATGTCCTTGAGCAGGCCGGCCTCGACGTGGTCGGCGAGCTCGCCGCCGCCGCGCTCCATGAACACGTCGGGCGCGTCACCGCTCTGGAACGCGGCGTCGAGCTTGGTGAGCATGTCCTCGTGCGCCATGGCGCTGACCTCGACGGTCGTGCCCGGGTGGTCCTTCTCGAAGTCGGCGGCGACCTGGTCGTAGTACTCCTTGCCCTCGCCGGTGTTGGAGTTGTGCCACCACGTGATCGTGCTGGCGTCGGCGCTGCTGCCGCCGTCGTCGCTGCCCTGGGCGCCGGTGCCCTGGCCCGCGCAGGCGGCGCCGAGGAGCGCCACGGTGGTGCCGAGCGCGACCGCGGTGGCGCCGCGCATGATCCTCGTCCTCGTCATCATCGATCCCTTGTCTTCGTCGACGGGCACGGCAGCGACGCTGCCGCGGGGTGGGTTCCTGAGCACGAGGGTGGCAGGCGGGCGAGGCGTTCGTCAATCGTTGTCGATAACGATTTCGACATCTCACCCGCTGCGCGTCGACGACGGCGTCGCGGCCGCACGGCCGGCGGCCGCATGCCGCATACTGTCGACTCGTGAGCACCGCCGCCGACCCGCCCGCCGCGGGACCCTCCGCCCCTCCCCCGGGGCGCGTCACGATCTCCGACGTCGCGCGCGTCGCGGGTGTCTCGGTGGCCACCGTGTCGAAGGTCGTGAACAACCGGTACGGCGTCGCCGCCGGCACCTCCGAGCGCGTCCTGGCCGTGGTCGAGGAGCTCGGCTACGAGTCCTCCCTCGTGGCGCGCAGCCTGCGCCGCACCAGCACCAACGTCATCGGCGTCCTGGTCGCCGAGTTCGAGCCGTACTCCACCGAGCTGCTCAAGGGCATCTCGGCCGCGGTCGACGGCACCGGCTACGAGCTGCTCGCCTACGCCGGGCGCACGGACGGCGGCGCCCAGACCGGCTGGGAGCGGCGCTCCCTGTCCCGGCTCGCCGGCACCCTGGTCGACGCGGCGATCGTCGTGACGCCCACGATGGTGCTGTCCCCCGACTCCCCGGTGCCCGTGGTCGCCGTCGACCCGCACACCGGGCCGGAGGGCACCCCCACCGTGGACTCCGACAACACCACCGGCGCCCGCGAGGCCGTGGAGCACCTGATCGACCTCGGACACCGCCGCATCGCCCACCTCGGGGGCCGCCCCGACCTGGAGTCCGCCCGCCTGCGCGAGCTGGGCTACCGGCAGGCGCTCGAGGCCGCCGGCATCGCCGTCGACCCGCTGCTCGTCAAGGTGGGCGGCTACCGTCCCGACCTCGCCGACGCCCCCGTCCGCACCCTGCTCGACCGCCCCGACCGGCCCACCGCCGTGTTCGCGGCCAACGACCTGTCCGCCATCCACGTCCTCGAGGTGGCCCAGGAGCTGGGCCTGCGCGTGCCCGAGGACCTGTCCGTCGTGGGCTTCGACAACGTCCCCGAGTCGTGGAGCAGCACTCCCCCGCTCACCACCGTCGCGCAGCCGATGCACCGCATGGGCGCCGAGGCCCTGCGCATGGTGCTCGACCTCCTCGACGGCACCGCCCGCGAGCGGCACCTGCGCCTGCCCACGTCCCTCGTCGTCCGCGCCTCGACCGCGCCCCCGCCGAGGTAGTGCGCAATTCCGCGAGGTAGTTCGAAAATCGGCGAGGTAGTTCGGCTGTCGCCGAGGTAGTTCGGGGTCTCGAACTACCTCGGCGCGACTCGAACTACCTCGCGGGCTCCTGGACTACCTCGGCGCACCGGGTCAGCGCGCGCGACCGTGCCGGCGCTCGGGCTCGCGGGGGCCGCGGCGGGCGAGGTAACGCTGACGCAGCCGCACCACGACGAACCACAGCACGAGCAGGCCGATGATCACGAGCACGGCGTTGGAGATGATGCCGCTCCACTGCTCCAGCACGGGCTCGATGGCGGGGCCGAAGGCGTAGCCGAGCCCCACCCAGATGCCGTTCCACACGCCGGAGCCGATGGCGGTGTACAGCGTGAACGACCAGAACGGCATGCGCTCGATGCCCGCGGGGATGGAGATGAAGCTGCGCACCAGCGGCACGCAGCGGCCCACGAGCACCGCGACGCGTCCCCACCTCGCGAAGAACGCCTCCGCCTTGTCGAAGTCGGAGCCGTCCATCAGCGGGATGGCGTCGACGATCGCGCGGGTGCGGTCGCGCCCCAGGAGGAAGCCCAGGAACCACCACACCCACGCGCCGACCACGGCGCCGAGGGTGGCGGCGAGGATCGCGAACCACGCGTTCATCTGCCCGTCGTAGGCGAGGAACCCGGCGGCGGGCAGCACGGCCTCGGACGGGATGGGCGGGATGAACGTCTCGAGCAGCACGGCCACGCCGACGCCGACCTCGCCGAGCGTCGTCATGAGGCCGAGCACCCAGCCGATGAAGCCGTCGTAGCCCTGGGCCGGGTCGGTCGTCGACATCGCGACCCCGGCGCTCACCGCCCCGTTCACGAGGCGCTCCCGGCGTCGAGGGCGGCGCGGGTCGCGGCCACCACGTCGGGGTCGGTCACGTCGTAGCCGCTGCCGCCGCCGCCGCCGGGGCCGCCGTCGGCGACCACGGTGCGTCGTGCGGAGAGGTGGACGGCGTGCACGCCGGCCGACACGAGGGCGGGCACGTCCTGCACCCGGACGCCGCCGCCCGCCATGATCTCGACGCCGAGCTCCCGGCCGCGCCCGGCGAGGGCCCCGAGGACGTCGAGGGCCTCGCCCGCCCGCGGCGCGCCGCCGGAGGTGAGCACGCGGTGCACGCCGGCGGCCGCCAGCGTGTCGAGGACGGCGACCGGGCGGGTCACCTGGTCGATCGCCCGGTGGAAGGTGACGTCGGCGCCGCCGGCCGCGGCGACGAAGGCCGCGAGCGCCGCGGCGTCGACCTCGCCGGCCGGCGTCATCGCGCCGACGACGACGCCGTCCGCGCCGGCGTCCAGGACGGCGCGCACGTCGCGCACCTGCACGTCGACCTCGGCGGGGTCGAACACGAAGCCCCCGGCCCGGGGACGGACGAGCACGTGCACGCCGACGCCCGTGCCGCGCAGCGCGTCCGCGACGGCCGCGACCATGCCCGCCGACGGCGTGAGGCCGCCGGTGCCCGCGAGGGCGGCGCACAGCTCGAGGCGGTCGGCCCCGCCGGCGGCCGCGACGCGCGCGCCCGCGACGTCCTGCACGGCGATCTCCAGGGCGACGCCCCGGAAGGCGACGTCCGGGCCGGTCGCAGGCTCGGGGACGGGTGTTGTCGACGGGTCGGCAGTCACGGCGGCGAGTCTACGGGGGCAGGCGTGTCGGCGACCGGGGCGACCTGTGACGGGACGGTGCCGGTCGAGCACGGCGGCCGCGACCCGGCCGGTGCGGACAGCCGGGTGGCAGGATCTCCAGGTGCCCTCCTACCGCGTGAGCCTCGCCGTCGGCCTCCTGCAGCCGGGCGTCGACCCCGCCGACGTGCTGCCCGCCGCCGCCGACGCCGCCCGCGAGCTGGTCACCGTCGAGGCGTTCGACGTCGGCGTCGTGCGCGGGCGCGCCCGCGTCACCGTGCGCTTCACGGCGGACGACGACGCCGCGGCGCACCGCGTCGCCGACGCCGTCCACGACCGCGTCGACGCGCTGGCCGACACCTTCGGCGGCACCCTCACCCGCCGGTGGGGCAACCGCTGGCAGCCCGCCTGACGACACGCAGGACGGCGTCGAGCCTGCCGAGGCCCCGCGGGGCTCGACAGGCTCGATCGACCGGCGGTACCGCCCACCGGCGGCGGCTCACTGGCCGAAGGCCTCCAGGAGGATCTTGCGCTCCTCGTCGGTGAGGTTGGTGCTGACCAGCGTCGCGTCGATGCCGTGCAGCCGCTCACCCAGGCGGTCGGGGTCGATCGGCTCGGTCACGACGAACAGGGCCGACGTCCCGGGCACGATCTCCTTCTTCATCCTCTCGATGTCCTTCGCGGTGATGCCCACGTCGGACAGCGACCTCGTGATGCCGGCGATCACCGCTCCCGCCGCGGCGCCCAGGACCGGCAAGAAGAACAGCGCGCCGAGCAGCAGGCCCCAGACCGCGCCCCAGCCGGTGGCCTTGGCCGTGTCGTCGTGCGAGCCGCGGGTGTCCGGCTTCTTCGCGCCCTCCGGCCAGCTCACCACCGCGTGGTCGACGACCTTGACCAGACCGTCGGCCTCGCCGCCCTTGAGTGCCTTGAAGGCGCGGTCGGCCGCGCCCGGGTCGTCGAACTTCCAGACCGTGAAATTCGCCATGCGTCCCTCCCCATCGGACCGGGCCCGTTCCCGGCTGGTCGCCATCCTGGCAGCGTGAACGTCCCGCGCAACCGGGCGGCGGGGTCAGTACCGTGGAGCCCATGACCTCCTCCCCCGTCGACCCCACCACCACGACCTCCTGGGGCGACCTGTACAACCACTACCAGGAGTTCCGGGGCGACCTGCGCGGCTGGTTCGCGGACGACCCGGGCCGCGCCGAGCGCATGACCCACGTCGCGGGCGACCTGCACGTCGACCTGTCGAAGAACCTCGCGACGGACGAGACGCTGGACCTGCTGGTCCGGCTCGCGCAGGAGGTGCACCTGCCCGAGCGCATCGAGGCGATGTTCACCGGCGAGCACATCAACGCCACCGAGGACCGCGCCGTGCTGCACACCGCGCTGCGCCGTGCCCCCGGCACCCAGCCGCCGCTGGTCGTGGACGGGCAGGACGTCGACGCCGACGTGCAGGCCGAGCTGGACAAGCTGAGCGCGTTCGCCGACCAGGTCCGCGACGGGTCGTGGACGGGCGTCACGGGCAAGCCCGTGCGCACGGTGGTGAACATCGGCATCGGCGGCTCGGACCTCGGGCCGGTCATGGTCTACGAGGCGCTCAAGCCGTACGGCCGCGCCGACCTGGAGGCACGCTTCGTCTCCAACATCGACCCCACCGACGTGGCGCAGAAGACGGCTGACCTCGACCCCGAGACCACGCTGTTCATCGTGGCGTCCAAGACGTTCGGCACGCTGGAGACGCTGACCAACGCGCGCCTCGCCCGAGCGTGGCTGTGGGAGCGCCTCATCGCCGCGGGCGTCATCGAGGACGACCCCGACGCGAAGCAGGCCGCCGTCAAGGCGCACTTCGTCGCCGTGTCCACCGCGCTCGACAAGGTGGCCGACTTCGGCATCGACCCCGCCAACGCCTTCGGCTTCTGGGACTGGGTGGGGGGCCGCTACTCCGTGGACTCCGCCATCGGCACGTCGCTGGCGATCGCGTTCGGCCCCGACGTCTTCCGCGACCTCCTCGCCGGCTTCCGGGCCGTGGACGAGCACCTCCGCGCCACCCCGTTCGAGTCGAACGTGCCCGTGCTGATGGGGCTGCTGAACGTCTGGTACGTCAACTTCCTCGGCGCCCACACGCACGCCGTGCTGCCGTACGCCCAGCAGCTGCACCGCTTCCCCGCCTACCTCCAGCAGCTCACGATGGAGTCCAACGGCAAGTCGGTGCGGTGGGACGGCTCCCCCGTCACCACCCAGACGGGCGAGGTCTTCTGGGGCGAGCCGGGCACCAACGGCCAGCACGCCTTCTACCAGCTCATCCACCAGGGCACGCGGCTCATCCCCGCCGACTTCATCGCCGTCGCCACCCCGGCCTACCCGCTCACGGACACCGAGGGCGACGGCAAGGCCGTGGCCCCGGGCGCCGACGTGCACGAGCTGTTCCTCGCCAACTTCTTCGCCCAGACCAAGGCCCTCGCCTTCGGCAAGACGGCGGACGAGGTGCGCGCCGAGGGCACGCCCGAGGAGATCGTGCCCGCCCGCGTCTTCTCCGGGAACCGTCCCACGACGTCGATCATCGCGCCCGCGCTCACGCCGTCCGTGCTCGGCCAGCTCGTCGCGCTGTACGAGCACATCACGTTCGTGCAGGGCGTCGTGTGGGGCATCGACAGCTTCGACCAGTGGGGCGTGGAGCTCGGCAAGAAGCTCGCCCTCGAGGTCGCGCCCGCCGTGTCCGGCGACGACGCCGCGCTGGCCGCGCAGGACTCGTCGACCCAGGCGCTCATCCGCTACTACCGGGAGCACCGCGCCTGACGGGTCACTCCCCGCTGGGCACCTGGCCCTTGACGTCCTCGTACCCCGCCTGGTTCGGCAGCTCGCCCGGCGCGTAGAGCAGCCGGACCACGCCGGTCGGGAAGACCTCCGAGCGGAGCAGGGTGAGCGGGTAGATCGGCTCGCCCTCATCGAAGAGCCGCTCGCCGTGGCGCGCGGCGACGGGGTGCACGAGCAGGCGGAGCTCGTCGAGGAGGCCGGCCGCGAGCAGCTGGCGGACGACCGACAGCGAGCCGGGGACGAGGACCTTCTCCACGCCCTTCTCGGCCTTGAGCGCCTCGACGGCGGCCGGCAGGTCGCCGTCGAGGCGCTCCACGTTCCGCCAGCCGAGGTCGTGCGCCGAGCGGGTCGCGACCACCTTGCGCATGTTTCCGAGCCGCCGGGCGAACGCCGCGTCCTCCTCGCCGGCCTCCTCCCGCTCCGGCCACGCGCCGGCGAAGCTGTCGTACGTGACGCGTCCGATCAGGAGCACGTCGGTGTCCTTGTAGTCGTCGTCGACGGCGACCGCCATGCGGTCGTCGAAGTACGGGAAGTGCCAGGCGGGGTCGATCTCCGCGACGCCGTCGAGCGAGATGAACAGGGTCGAGACGACCGAAGCCATGGGAGTTCCTTCCGGTGGTGGGTGTCGTCGGGATGACCGGCGGGCGCTGTGGAAATCATCGGCGACGGGCGCCCCGCCGGCCATAGGATCGGGAGCCATGCCAGCCCTGGACCCCCGCGCGATCCTCGACGCGCGCCCCGCGGGCCGCCCCTCGGTGGGCGTCGTCGTGACGATCGCCGTCTCGTCGCTCTGCCTGCTGGTGGCGCTGGTGATGACGTCGGCGGAGGGCCCCACGTTCCTCGAAGGGCTGCTGCTCGCCCTCGTGCCGCTCCCGCTGCTGCTGGCGGGGGTGCTCGCCCTCGACCGGCTCGAGCCGGAGCCCCCGGACGCGCTCGTCCTCGCGTTCCTCTGGGGCGCGGGCGTCTCCGTGCTGGTCGCGATGGGCATCAACACGGCCGGGCTCACCCTGCTGTGGACACCGCTGCTCGGCCAGGAGGAGGGCTTCGTGGCGACGGCGGTGCTCACCGCCCCCGTCGTCGAGGAGACGCTCAAGGGCCTGGTGCTCGTGGGCATGCTCTGGTTCCGCCGGCACGAGCTGAACGGGCCGACCGACGGCATCATCTACGGCTCGATGGTGGGCCTCGGCTTCGCGACGGTGGAGAACATCCACTACTACACCGTGGCCGGGCCCGAGGCGCTGGCCACGACGTTCGTGGCGCGCGGCCTCCTGTCGCCGCTGGTCCACCCGCTGTGCACGTCGCTCACCGGCATCGGGATCGCGACGGCGGCGCTCGCCCCGCGCGGCTGGTCCCGCGTCTGGCCGGTGCTGCTCGGCCTGCTGGGGGCCGTGACGTACCACGCGCTGTGGAACGCCGCCCCGTCGTACGGCCTCGGGCCGGTCGTGGCGGTGTACCTGCTCGGCCTCGCGATCGTGATCGGGCTGCTCGTGGTGGTGCGCGCCGACCGCGCGCGCATCGTGGCGCTCATCGGGCGGCACCTGCCGCAGTACGGGCCCCTGGGCGTCGTGACGCTGCCGGACGTCGTGATGCTGACCTCGCTGACGCGCCGGCGTCGCGCCCGCGCGCAGGTCCGGGGCGTGGGCGGCCCCGGGCCCGCCCGGGCGATGCGCGACTACCAGCAGGCCGCGACCGAGCTCGCGATGCTGCATCGCCGGCTCGAGCGCGGCCTGGTGGGCCAGGCCGCCTTCGACCGGCGGCGCGGCCCCCTGCTGGCGCTCATGCTCGCGGCGCGGCAGGTGTTCGCCCCGCTGTGGAAGCCCGACGCCCCGCCCGGCTGAGGCCCAGCGCGACCACCGCGCCCACCGTGAGGTGCTCGAGCATCAGCAGCAGCATCGCGCCGCCGTTCGCGGCGCCGAGCGGGCCCAGCAGCGACACCAGCAGCACGACGGCGCTCAGCACCAGCCAGGCCCGGCGCCCGCCGCTCCTCGTGCGGAGCAGGAGCGCGCGGACGCCCCAGCCGGCCAGGGCCGTCGTCATGCTCGCGGCGATCACGAGGCCCACCGTGACCTCGACCGTGCCCGACCCGGCTCGCACCTGCGGGTCGACGCCGAGCAGCATCCCCGCGAGGTAGACGAGGGAGCCGGTCAGCACGGCCGCGACCACGACCGTCCTCGGCCGGTTCCACCACGAGCGGTCCCGCCACCAGCGCCGGGCCGTGACGCCCCTCGTGCTGTCCGGCATGGCGCGGCCACCGGTCGGAGTCCCTGTCGTGTCCATGTCCTCGTCCCCTCCTCGTGCCGGCTCCCTGCCGGTACGACGACCGTCCCGCGCGGCCCGCCCGCCCCGCGCCCTGCCGAGGTCGGCGGTCGCCGCGCCCTCGGGCGGGCGCACCCCCGACCTTGGTCGGTGTCGCGGCGCGACGGCCCGCCGTAGCGTCCCGGTCATGACCACCACCGGCACCACCCCGGCCCCCGGTGCAGGGCCCCGCCCCGGCGCTTGGTCGGCGTACGCCCCGTGCCCGCCGCCCGAGGCCGGCCCGCCGCCCGCGCCCCGCGGCGTCCTGGTCGGCGCCTGGGCCCTCGTGGCCGCGCTGACGGCGGCCGCGACGGCCGCCGTTGCTGGCTCGGTGCCGACGCGCGACGCCTGGCCGGACCTGACGATCCTGGTGCCGCCGGGTGTGGACGTCGCCGTGGCCGTCGCCGCGGTCGCGCTGGTGCCGCTGCTGTTCACGCGGCGCAGCGTCGCCGCCGCCGTCGCGCTCGCTGCCCTGGCCGCGATCTCCGGGGCGGCCACCCCGGCCGCGACCGTGGGGACGCTGCAGGTGGCCCGCTGGTACCCCGTGCGGACGGCGGTGCCCGTCGCGGTGGCGGGCGTCCTCGGGCACGCCCTGCAGGCGCTGTGGCGGCCGGTGAGCCTGCCGATCGGCTGGTGGCTGCTGTGCGACGTCGCGGTGCACGCCGCGCTCCTCGGGTGGGGCGCCTACGGGCGCGAGCGCGCGCTCGTGCTGTGGTCGCTGCGCGACCGCGCCCGCCGGGCCGAGGCCGAGCAGGAGCGGCGCGTCGCCGAGGCGCGCACGGCCGAGCGCACCCGCATCGCCCGCGAGATGCACGACACCCTGGCGCACCGCCTCTCCCTCCTCGCGGCGACGGCCGGCGCGATGGAGTACCGCCCGGACGCCGACCCGGCGCAGCTCGCGGCGGCCGCGGGCCGGGTGCGCGCGGGCGTGAGCGACGCGCTGGAGGACCTGCGCCAGGTGATCCGCCTGCTGCGCGCCGGCCCCGACGACCTCGGCCCGGTGCCCGGCCTGGACGACGTGCGCCGGCTGGTCGACGACGCCCGCGCCGCCGGGGGCGACGTGCGCTACGAGCCGCCGGTCGCGACCGGCACGGACGGCTCGCCGGCCGCGCAGCCGCCGGCCGCCGTGGCGACGGCGGTGTTCCGCGTGGTGCAGGAGGCGCTCACCAACGCCCGCCGGCACGCGCCCGGCGCGGCCGTCCGCGTCACCGTCGCGACCGCGCCCGGCGAGGTCCGGGTGCGGGTGTCCGACGGCGGCGCGGCGGCGGGCGCCGTGCCGCAGGACGGCATCGGGACCGGCACGGGCCTGGTCGGGCTGCGCGAGCGCGCGACGCTGCTGGGCGGCACGCTCGACGCCGGGCCGGACGGGTCGGGCGGCTTCGCGGTGGAGGCGTGGCTACCGTGGGACGCGTGACGACGACGCCGGGGCCCGGCCCCTCGACCAGCACCGACGCTCCTCACGCCGCGCCCGTGCGGATCGTGCTCGTGGACGACGACGCGCTGGTGCGCGCGGGGCTGCGGCTCATGCTCGACGGCGCGCACGGGATGCGGGTCGTGGCGGAGGCCGCCGACGGCGCGGACGTCCCCGGGGTCCTGGACGCGCACCCGGCCGACGTCGTGCTCATGGACCTGCGCATGCCGGGCGTCGACGGCATCGCCGCCACGCGCCGCGTGCGCGCCCGCCCGACCCCGCCCGCCGTCGTCGTGCTGACCACGTTCGACACCGCCGAGGAGGTCGGCGGGGCGCTGCGCGCCGGGGCCGCGGGCTACCTGCTCAAGGACATGCCGCCCGCCCGCATCGCCGCGGCCGTGCACGCGGCCGCCGCGGGCGAGCCGGTGCTGGCGCCGGACGTCGCGCGGCGGCTCATGGACGCCGTCGCCGGGTCGGACGGCTCCCGCGACCGAGCCCGCGGCGCGCTGGACGCCCTCACCGCCCGCGAGCGGGACGTCGCCGTCGAGCTCGGCCGCGGCGCGTCGAACGCCGACATCGCCGCGCGCCTCTACCTCAGCGTGCCCACCGTGAAGGCGCACGTGTCGAGCGTGCTCGACAAGCTCGGGCTGGAGAACCGCACGCAGGTCGCCCTGCTCGTGCACGACGCCGGGGAGGCGTGAGCGTCAGCCCGCGACCGTCCCGACGCCGTCCTCGTCCCGCACGGGCTCCCCGGGCTCCAGCGCGTCGTCCCCGCCCGGCGCGAGCCCCAGGAACTCCGCGACCCGGCCGCTCGCCGGCGCGCGCAGCAGCACGTCCGGGGCGGCCACCTGCAGCAACCGCCCGGCGTCCATCACGGCCACGCGGTCGGCCACGGTGAACGCCTCGTCGTGGTCGTGCGTGACGAACACGGCGGTGGTGCCGCTGGCCCGCAGCGTGTCGCGGACGTCGACGGCCAGGCGCTCGCGCAGCCGCCGGTCGAGGGCGGACAGCGGCTCGTCGAGCAGCAGCAGCCGCGGGCGCGGCGCGAGAGCGCGGGCCAGCGCGACCCGCTGCTTCTCGCCGCCGGAGAGCGTCGCGACGGACCGGCCCCCGTAGCCGGCCAGCCCCACGTCGGCGAGCAGCTCGGCGACCCGCTCGACCCGCTCCGCGCGCGGCACGCCCTGCGACTCGAGCCCGTAGGCCACGTTGCGCCCGACGTCCCGGTGCGGGAACAGCTGGCCGTCCTGGAAGAGCAGGCCGAACCCACGGCGGTGCACGGGCACGCCCGCGAGGTCCTCGCCGTCGAACGCGACGGAGCCGCCCGCCAGCGGCTCCAGGCCGGCGACGGCGCGCAGCAGCGACGACTTGCCGCAGCCGCTCGGCCCCAGCAGCGCGACGATCTCGCCCGCCGCCACGTCGAGCGACACCCCGTCGACCGCCACCGACCCCGGCCGGCGGCGCGTCGCCCCGTACCGGACGACGGCGTCGCGCACGGCGAGCCCCGTCGTCTCGCGGGCCTGCTCCATCAGAACTCCCCTCCGGGCCGGTCGCCCCGCAGGCGCTCGGCCACCATCATGACGGTCGCGGTGAGCACGGCCAGCACCACGGACGCCGCGAGCGCCATCCCGTAGTTCTCGGCCCCGGGCCGCCCGATCAGCCGGTAGATCACCACCGGCAGCGTGGCCGTCTCGGGCCGCGCGAGGAACGACGTCGCGCCGAACTCCCCGAGCGAGACGGCGAAGGCGAACCCGATCGCCAGCCCGAGCGACCGCGCGCCCAGCGGCCCGTCCACCGAGCGCAGCACGCGTCCGGGCGCCGCGCCCAGGGTGGCGGCGGCCTCGCGCAGCCGCGGGTCGATGGCGCGCAGCACCGGCAGCATGGTGCGCACGACCAGCGGGATCGCCACGACCGCCTGGGCGATCGGCACGAGGGCGCCCGACGTGCGCAGGTCGACGTCGAGCCCCAGCGGCCGGTCCAGCGTGATGAGGAAGCCGAAGCCGACGGTCACGGCGGAGACGCCGAGCGGCAGCATGAACGCGGCGTCGAGCACGCCGACGGCTCGCCGCATCGCCGGCCGGCGCGGCCGGCGCGAGACGACGAGGGCGACGAGCCCGCCCACGACGACGGCGATCGTCGCCGCCCACGTCGCCGTGCGCAGCGAGTTGCCGAGCGCCTCCCACACCGTGACGGTCAGGGCGTTGCGCCCGCCTGTCGTGCCGAGCGCGACGTAGTTGCCCAGCCCCCAGGCGCCGTCGGCCGTGCGCAGGGAGCGGGTGACCAGCCCTGCCATCGGCAGCACCAGCAGCCCGGCCACCACGACGAGGGTGACGAGCGCGGGCACGAGGTCCGCCCCGGCGCGCAGCCGCAGCCGGTGCGCGGACACCCGGTCGCTCGTCAGGTGCAGCGCGCGCTCGCGCCGCGTGCGGGCGCGGGAGCTGACCACCAGCGCCCCGGCGACCACGACGAGCTGCAGCACCGACAGCACCGCGGCCGAGCGCAGGTCGAGGAACTGGGTGGTGCGGATCCAGATCTCCGTCTCGATCGTGCCGTAGCGCAGGCCGCCGAGCACCAGCACGACGCCGAACGCCGTCGCGCAGAACAGGAAGACCACCGCGGCGGCCGACGCGATCGCCGGGCCGAGCGCGGGCAGCGTCACCGTGCGGAACGCCCGCCACGGCGTCGCGCCGAGCGCGCGGGCGGCCTGCTCGGCGCGCGGGTCGAGCCGCTCCCACATGCCGCCGACCGTGCGGACCACCACCGCGTAGTTGAAGAACACCAGCGCCAGCACGATGCCGGCGAAGCTCTCCTCCAGCCCGGCCCAGCCGAGCATGCCGCCGGGCGCGAACAGCGCCCGGAACGCGACGCCCACCACCACGCTCGGCAGCACGAACGGCACGGTCACCAGCCCTCGCACCACCGTGCGCCCGGGGAACCGGCACCGGTAGAGCACGTACGCGCCCGGCAGGCCCAGCAGCACGGACAGCACCGTGCCGGTGACCGCCTGCGCGAGCGTCTGGCCGACGATGCGCCACGTGCGGTCCTGCGACAGGACCTCCGCGAACCCGGACAGGTCGAGCACGCGACCCGCCGGGGTCTCGGTGAAGAACCCCTGCAGGACGAGCGACACCACCGGCCACGCGAAGAAGACCGCGAGGAACCCCAGCGGGAGCACGACGGCGGCGCCCCAGCCGAGCCACGCGCCCCAGCGGTCGGTGCGCCACCGGGCCGCCCGGGAGGCGGGCCGGGACACCGGGTGCGGGGTGGCGCGTGCCGTGGCTCGGGTCATGATGCGGTTCAGTCGACGACCGTCGCCGTCCACTGCTCGATCCACTCGTCACGGTGCGCCGCCACGTCGGCGGGCGCCACCTCGAACGGCTTGTCGGCCAGTGGCGCGAACTTCGTCCAGTCCGCCGGGAGCTCGACCCCGGGGTCGGCCGGGTACATGTACATCTGGCCCGGGATGTCGGCCTGGAACTCGCCGGTGGTGAGGAAGTCGACGAGCTGCTTCGCGCCCTCCGGGTTCGCCGCGCCCGCGAGCACCCCCGCGTACTCGACCTGCCGGAAGCAGGTGTCGAGCATCGCGCTCGTGGTCGAGGACTTCCCGTCCTCGCTCACCGTGAAGGCGGGCGACGTCGCGTACGACAGCGCGATCGGGCGCTGCCCGCCCTCGCCCGCCCCGGAGAAGTCCACGTAGTAGGCGTCCTCCCAGCTCTCCGCCACCTTGACCCCGTTGTCCCTCAGGTCGGTCCAGTAGTCCTGCCAGCCGTCCGTGCCGAACGCGCCGATCGTCGCGAGCAGGAAGGCGAGCCCCGGCGACGACGTCGCGGGGTTGGTGACGACGGTGAGGTCGGCGTACTCGGGCTTCGTGAGGTCCTCGAGCGTGGTCGGCGGCGTCACGCCGTTCTTCTCGAACCAGCCGTCGTCGAGGTTGAGGCACACGTCCCCCACGTCGATCGGGGTCAGGGTCCCGGCGAGGTCGTCGGGCGCGTACGCCGCGACCTCCGGGTCGAGGCCGGCGGGCTGGTACGCCTCGAAGACCCCCGCCTCGACGGCACGCGAGGCGAACGTGTTGTCCACCCCGTAGACGACGTCGCCCAGCGGCGCGTCCTTGGTCAGCACGAGCTGGTTCACCAGCGTGCCGGCGTCCCCGGGCGCCACCTGCTCCACGGTGAGGCCGGACTCCTTCTCGAACGCGGCCAGCACGTCGTCGGAGACGGCGAACGAGTCGTGCGTCACGAGCGTGACCGTGCTCGAGCCCTCGCCGCTCGCGCCGTCCGACGACGACCCGTCGCCGCCGCACGCCGCCAGCAGCGGCAGCAGGGCGACGACGGCGACACCGGCCGCCGTGCGCCTGGTCCTGTGCGTCATGTGTCCTCCTCAGGCATCGAGAAGGGGGTCCTGCGGGCGCCCGGCACCGTCGTGGTGCGGCCGTCCGCAGGGATCGAGAATCCCGACTTCCTCCACCGGTGCTAACCGGATCAGGTTCGAGGGTCTGCGGCGTTCCGCACTCTCAGCGCCGGTGGCGCTCCCCTGTCGTATCACCACGAGCCTACACACCGTCGCCGCGCTACCGTGGTCCCGTCCGCGCCGCGAGGGTGTGACGTGCCTGACGTGCCCCGGCGCCCGCGGACGCACGACGAACGACCCCGGCGACGCCGGGAACGAACCGAGGGAGAGCACGTGACGGACACCGAGCAGCCGCTCGCGGTGAAGGTCGGCACGGTGGTGCTGACGGTCGCCGCCGGATGGGTCGCGCAGAAGCTCATCGGGGCGGTCTGGGAGAGGGCCACCGGGAGCGTGGCCCCGACCAACGTGGACGACGACGAGATCTCGATCATCCAGGCCGTGACTTTCGCGGCCGTCTCGGGCGGCGTCGCGGTGCTCGCGAAGCGGCTCGCGCGACGGGGCGCGGTGCGCGCCGCCGCGCGCTTCTCTCCCAGCCACTGACCCGCGCCGCTCCCCGCGTCAGTGGCTGGCGCGGGGGCGACGGCGCGCCAGCTGCGCGTCGTGGCCGTGCGGGCGGTCCACCGGGTGCACGGCGCCGAGCGCGCGGCTGAGCCGGTCCGCGGCGTCCTGCGCGGGCGGCGCCGCCCGGACCACCTCCGCGGCCGTGACGGCGTCGCGCTCCCCGACCGGTCGCGCGAGCTCCTTCATCACCTGCTCGCCCGCCGACTGCGCGGACACGCCCACCTGTGCCCCGGCGTCCGTCAGCACCTCGGTGGCCACCGACTCGTCCACGCCGCAGACGGCCATGATCGCGCCCTTGGCCTGCTCCGCCGAGGCGGCGGCGACGAAGGCGCGCGACACGGCGCGGTGCGCCTCACGGTCCAGCGCGTCGCGCACGACCGGGCTGGCGTCGATGACGTACCCCACGAGGTGCGTCGTCGAGCCGCCGGTACCGTGGCGCGCCTGCCCGGTCACGACGACGGTGTGCGTGCGGCCGTGGTCGTCCACGACGCGGTGCCCGCCGGCGAAAGGTCGCCCCGTCCCGAGCGCCACCGTCGCCGTGCGCGAGAGCCGCTCGCGGTCGTCCGGGTGCATGTGGGCGCGGAGCACCTCCGGTCCCGGCTCGATCGCCCCGGGCTCGCGCCCGAAGATCCGGTAGACCTCGTCCGACCACCACCACGCTCCGGTGGCGACGTCGACGCGGTACTGGCCGACGAGCAGCTGGTTCCCGGCGCCGAGCAGCTCCGCGAGCGCGACGAGCTCACGACGCGGGGGGTCGGCGTGCGTGCTGGGCAACGACATGGCTCACCTCCCAGTGCCGTGCAGCTGGGTCCGGCGTGCAACTCTCCTGGCCTCACCACGGTACCGGGACAGCGCGACACCGCCACCCCACTGCACGGCTTCCGCGGGTGGATTCCGTGCTGTGGGGTGGCGGTGCGCGGGTTCGGCGCTGGTGTCAGACGGCGGGCGTCGCCGCGGGGGCCACCTCGGCGACGGGCTCGGCCTTCTCCGCCGCGACGGCCCTGCGGTGCTCGCGGAAGGAGTAGGTCACGGCGGCCGCCCAGCCGAGCGCGATGATCCCGAGGACGAGGCCACGCACGCCGGCGTCCACCGGGAACGAGTCGAGGCTCAGGAGGGTGCGCACGTTGGTGAGCACGATGATGCCGCCGACGGCGGACCCGAGGACGCGCGGGGGCACGAGGCGCACCAGCCACGCGGCGATCGGCGCCGCGATGAGGCCGCCGATCAGCAGGGCCAGCGCCCAGCTCGGGTTGATGCCCGCGGTGCCGAGGCCGACGAGGAACCCGAGGCTCGCGGCGACGGCCACGAAGAACTCGCTCGTGTCGATCGAGCCGATCACCTTGCGGGGCTCCATCCGGCCGCTCGCGAGGATGGCGGGCGTGCCCACCGGGCCCCAGCCGCCGCCACCCGTGGCGTCCATGAAGCCGGCGACCAGGCCCAGCGGCGTGAGGAACCGCTTGCGCAGCGGCTGGCCCAGGCGGTCCGTGCGCAGGCCGCGCAGCGTGAACCGCAGCAGCACGTACAGGCCCAGCCCGAGCAGCAGCAGGGACATCAGGGGCTTGGCGATCTCGGTCGAGAGCCAGGACAGGAAGGTCGCGCCGGCGAACGCGCCGATCGCACCGGGGATCCCGATCTTGACGACGACCTTCCAGTCCACGTTGCCGAAGCGCCAGTGCGACGCGCCCGAGGCGAGCGTCGTGCCGACCTCGGCGAGGTGGACGGTCGCGGACGCGGCCGCAGGGTTGGTACCGATCGCGAGCAGCAAGGTCGTCGAGGTCACGCCGTAGGCCATGCCGAGGCTTCCGTCGACGAGCTGCGCACCGAGGCCCACGAGGGCGAGGAGGACAAGAGTCCGCACGGGTGTTCCCTCCGTGTCGGCGCGGCAGCGGTTCCGCCGCGACTGATACGAAGTTACCCGATCGGCTCTATCGGATTCAACGGTCTCGCAGGACGAGATCGAATGGTGAGACGCCTGGCATCAGGCCGCGGCACGCCGAACGCGCTGCCGTCGGTGGGCACGTCAGGCGCGGACGACGTCTGCCGTCCTCACGGGCTGAGCCAGGCTGACTCGTCGTCGGTGAGCCGGCGCACGACGTCCGGGAGGTTCCCGCCCGCCAGGTCCGCGAGGCTCACCTGCTCGAGCACCGCGCGCACGTTCACCCGCAGGGCCACCCACACGTGGAGCAGCGAGGCGGCCGCACCCGAGTACTCGAGGTCGGACGGCCGCGCGTCACGGACGAACACCAGTGGCCCGTCCACGGCGCGCACCACGTCCGCGACGGTGACCTGGGCCGCCGGCCGGGCGAGCACGTACCCGCCGCCCGCGCCCCGCCGGCTCGCGACGATCCCCTCGCGGCGGAGATCGCTGAGGATCGCCTCGAGGAACCGGTGCGGCACGTCCTGGGCGCGGGCGAGCGCCTCGGCGGGGACGGGCCCGTCGTCGGCGGAGGCCGCGAGCTCGGCGGCCGCCCGGACGGCGTAGTCCGCCTTCGCCGAGATCCTCATCGCCCGCCGTCCTCCGGCGGGACGGCGGCGAGTCGTGCGCCCTCGAGCGGTCGTCCGGCACCCCGGGCGGAGGCCGCGAACGAGCCCGTGAGGGGCAGGTCCGGCAGGATGACGGCCTGGGCCGCGTGGTAGACGTCGGGCTTGCCGACCCAGGTGCGCCCCGACGGGACGTTGTCGGTGTCGAGCTCGTGGAACCACGAGCCCCGCTCGTGGTCCACCAGGTGCGCGTCGATCCACGCCCACCACCCGTCGGCCAGGTCGGCGTAGCGGCTTTCGTCCGTCGTCCGGTGCAGCACGTCCGCGGCCGCGGCGGCCTCTGCGGCCACCCAGTGGAAGCGGCGCGCCTCGACGGGCTCCCCCGACCAGTCCGTCGTGTACACGAAGCCGCCGCCCCCCGCGGCGTCCCAGCCGTCGGCCACCGCGCGCTCGAAGAGGTTCCGGGCCGCGTCGGTGCGCTGGCCGGCGGCGTCGGACGCCACGTCGACCTGGAGGAGCAGGCGTGCCCACTCGAGCCCGTGCCCCGGGGTGGCCCCGTACGGCTTGAAAGGGTCGTGCGGGCGGTCCGCGTTGTACTCGAGCTCGGGTCGCCACGCGGCGTCGAAGTGCTCGGGGATGCGCCAGCCGTTGTCCGCCGCCCAGCCGATGACGCGGTCGGCGATCACGGCGGCGCGATCGAGCCAGCGGCGCTCGCCCGTGGCGTCGTGCGCGGCGAGCAGCGCCTCGACGGAGTGCATGTTCGCGTTCACGCCGCGGTACGGGTCGACGACGGTCCAGTCGCGCGACCGCTCGTCCAGGTGGAGCTCGTGCGCGACCTCCCAGAACCGCTGGTCGAGGACGGCGAGGGCCGACTCCAGCAGCGCCGGGCCCCCGGCGACGCCCGCCATGGTGCCCGTCGACCCCGCGAGGACCACGAACGCGTGCGCGTACGCCTGCTTGATCCCGTCGAGCTGGTCCGCGCCGGGGCCCCGTGACGCGAGCCAGCCGCCGTGCTCCGGGTCCGCGAGCGTCGTGGTCAGACCCGCGATCCCGCGTTCCGCCAGATCGCCCGCTCCCCCTACTCCGAGCAGGTGCCCCAGGCCGAAGACGTGCGTCATCCGGCTGGTGATCCAGGTGTGCGCGGGTTGCGTCGCATCCACGGCCCCGGCGTCGTCGAGCCAGGCCGCGGCGCCGTCGGCGCGGATCGACGGCTGCGCAAACTGCAGAAGGCTCAGGAAATGGTCGGCGCGCCACGACGACGTGGGTCCCGTGGCGGGAAGAATCGGAGCTCCAGTCACCCGAGGAGCCTATCGGCACGGGGGCGCCCCCCGCGCCCGACGGCTTCCCCCGAGCGGGCGGGCCCTGTGCACGTGTTCTGCCAAGGGCCGGTGGACCCCCGGCCCCGAGGGGGGTCGTTGGTCCGGGCCGGCCTGTGCGGGTGGGCGTGTGCGGGCCGGGTGGTGGGTATGCGAAAGGCCCACCCCCTGTGGGGGTGGGCCTTTCGTGAATGGGTGTCCGGCGGCGTCCTAC